>ENA-ORCV01000084-ORCV01000084.1-marine-metagenome-genome-assembly--contig:-NODE-84-length-198460-cov-27.663630_pt1 | contig 198460 bp, 171 predicted proteins | sample MGYA00237779_ERZ508509 | MGnify/ENA primary metagenome ERZ508509 (study PRJEB26180, sample SAMN06268772) | marine metagenome | isolation source: Bioluminescent Bay, La Paraguera, Puerto Rico | place... | reverse complement strand
CACCTGATGCGCCAACTGCAGAGGTTACTCAGCCTACCTGTGATGTGGCTACGGGTACGATCACGGTCACCGCACCGGTTGGTGATGGCTTGACCTATTCAATCAACGGAACGGACTATCAGGCATCGACGACTTTTGCAGGGGTTAATCCTGGTACATATAGTGTAACGGTTAAATCAGCGGCTGGCTGTGTAAGCTTGCCGACAGAGGTAACAGTGAATCCACAGCCAGCGACACCTGATGCGCCAACTTCTGGCGGGGACCAAACAGTTTGTGCTACAGATCCTATTCAAACTTTGATAGCAACAGCGACAGTTGAGTCTGGTGCTACTTTGTTGTGGTATGATTCGGAGACTGCTGCAAATCCAATTACAGGTCAACCTACCCTAAATACCATTGGAACAGTAACCTACTGGGCTGAGGCTGTTTCTGCACAGGGATGTGCAAGCGAGCGCGTTCCAGTTACTTTGACAATAAATGATTGCTCCTTGACGATTGTGAAGGACGTGGATATCGCAGAGATCAGCGCACCTACGCTGTTGACCTATACGATTACGGTAGAGAACACCGGTGATGTAGACTTGACCGGAGTGGATGTGAGCGACGAATTGCCAGACGGCAGTGCGGCGGTACTGGGAGCTCCATCGGGAGACGACAGTGATCCGGGCGTATTGAACGTGGGCGAGACGTGGGTTTACACGGTGACCTACCAGGCTACTCAGGCGGATATCAATGCCGGGGCGACGTTGGTGAACACGGCTACCGTGGATACCAATGAGACCGAAGAGCAAGAAGACACGGCTGAGACGACGATCGACGCGGCAGCATCCTTGACGATTGTGAAGGACGTGGATATCGCAGAGATCAGCGCACCTACGCTGTTGACCTATACGATTACGGTAGAGAACACCGGTGATGTAGACTTGACCGGAGTGGATGTGAGCGACGAATTGCCAGACGGCAGTGCGGCGGTACTGGGAGCTCCATCGGGAGACGACAGTGATCCGGGCGTATTGAACGTGGGCGAGACGTGGGTTTACACGGTGACCTACCAGGCTACTCAGGCGGATATCAATGCCGGGGCGACGTTGGTGAACACGGCTACCGTGGATACCAATGAGACCGAAGAGCAAGAAGACACGGCTGAGACGACGATCTCTCAGACACCTAACCTCGCCATCACTAAGGAAGTCACTGGAAACGATGATGTATTGAATGGTCAGGTGACTTATGATATCACAGTGACCAATACAGGTAACGTGACCTTGTTTGATGTCTATGTAGAAGACATGCAAGTTGGATTGATGGAAGTGATTGCGGAATTGGCACCGGGTGAGTCTGAAGTATTCCCTGTAGCGGTGACCATTACGCAGGAATTGATCGACGGTGTTTGCTTTATCAATACAGCTTCTGCTGAGTTGCGAGAGTACTTTGGACAAGAAATACCTGACCAAGGACAGGAAATCCCTGGTATTATTGATCAAATAGATTATGAAGTCCTTCTTGTAGTAAGAGACCAGGCTGAGGCTTGCTTTACTCAGGACAAATCAATCAACATCGAGAAGACCAGCGATCTGGAGACTTCCGGAGAGCAGGACTGCTTCGAGGTGATTGCCGGTGAGACGGTGATTACTTATACCTTCACGGTGACCAACACAGGAAATGTATCCTTGAGTGGCGTTGCAGTGAATGACGAGTTGGAAGGACTTTCAGCGATCAGCTTCGTAGGTGGAGACACTGACCAAGACGGTGAGTTGGATGTTGAGGAGACTTGGACATACGAGGCGACTTACACGGTAACTCAGGATGATGTGGATGCGGGATCTATCGAGAACACTGCAGAAGTAACCACAGACGATGAGACGGTGTCTGATGAGGACAGACTGATTATAGAATTGTGTCAGGAATCTGGTATCAACATCGAGAAGACCAGCGATCTGGAGACTTCCGGAGAGCAGGACTGCTTCGAGGTGATTGCCGGTGAGACGGTGATTACTTATACCTTCACGGTGACCAACACAGGAAATGTATCCTTGAGTGGCGTTGCAGTGAATGACGAGTTGGAAGGACTTTCAGCGATCAGCTTCGTAGGTGGAGACACTGACCAAGACGGTGAGTTGGATGTTGAGGAGACTTGGACATACGAGGCGACTTACACGGTAACTCAGGATGATGTGGATGCGGGATCTATCGAGAACACTGCAGAAGTAACCACAGACGATGAGACGGTGTCTGATGAGGACAGACTGATTATAGAATTGTGTCAAAATCCTGATATTTCAATTATTAAAACAGCTGATCCTACTTCGGTAGACGCAGCAGGTCAGGAAGTGACTTACACCTTGACAGTTACCAACACTGGTAACACTACCCTTGCGGGTGTGACAATCAGTGATCCGTTGACAGGCTTTAGCGAGAATGTCGGATCGATGGTACCGGGTCAGGTAGTTGTAAGAGAAACCACCTATGTGGTAACTCAGGCAGACATCGATAACGGTTCCATAGTGAATGTGGCTGATGTGTTTGCATTCTCCGGACAAACTCAGGTATCTGATGAGGATGACGCAGTGGTTGAAGCGATTCAACTACCAAGTATCAACATGGATAAGACAGCTGATCCTACTTCGGTAGACGCAGCAGGACAGGAAGTGACTTACACCTTGACAGTTACCAACACTGGTAACACTACCCTTGCGGGTGTGACAATCAGTGATCCGTTGACAGGCTTTAGCGAGAATGTCGGATCGATGGTACCGGGTCAGGTAGTTGTAAGAGAAACCACCTATGTGGTAACTCAGGCAGACATCGATAACGGTTCCATAGTGAATGTGGCTGATGTGTTTGCATTCTCCGGACAGACTCCGGTATCCGATGAGGATGATGCAGTGGTTGAAGCGATTCAACTACCAAGTATCAATATGGATAAGACAGCTGATCCTACCTCGGTAGACGCAGCAGGACAGGAAGTGACTTACACCTTGACTGTGACTAACACCGGTAACACAACTCTTGCAGGTGTGACAATCAGTGATCCGTTGACAGGCTTTAGCGAGAATGTCGGATCGATGGTACCGGGTCAGGTAGTTGTAAGAGAAACCACCTATGTGGTAACTCAGGCAGACATCGATAACGGTTCCATAGTGAATGTGGCTGATGTGTTTGCATTCTCCGGACAGACTCCGGTATCCGATGAGGATGATGCAATTGTTGAAGCTATTCGAAACCCATCTATTCAGGTGATTAAATCTGATAATGGAGCTCAAGTGAGCGAAGCTGGTGATGTTATCACATATACCTTGACAGTAACCAACACAGGTAATGTGACCTTGACCAATGTAACGGTTGATGACCCATTGACTGGTTTAGATGTCAATGTAGGAACTCTGGCTCCTGGAGTATCCACTTCAGTAGATACTGACTACGTGGTGACTCAGGCGGATGTGGATTCAGGTTTTGTACTGAACACAGCCTTGACAGAAGGAGAGAGCCCTGATGGAGAAGACCCTGAGGATGATACGGAGATTGAAACTCCTGTAGAGCGCAATCCATCTATTCAGGTGATTAAATCTGATAATGGAGCTCAAGTGAGCGAAGCTGGTGATGTTATTACATATACTTTGACAGTGACCAACACAGGAAATGTGACCTTGACCAACGTTACGGTGGAAGATCCATTAACAGGCTTGGATGTCAATGTTGGAACGCTAGCTCCTGGAGCATCCACTTCAGTAGATACTGACTACGTGGTGACTCAGGCGGATGTGGATGCAGGATTCGTACTGAATACTGCCTTGACTACAGGTGATAGCCCTGAGGGTGAAGATGATCCTGAAGATGAAACTGAGATTGAAACACCAATCGATCGAAGCTCTTCAATCACCATCACCAAGGAGGCAGATGTTGAATCTGTACAGGATGAAGGTGAGATAATTAACTACACAATTGTAGTGACCAATACAGGAAACACTACTCTGACCGACATAGTAGTGGCAGATCCACTGACTGGACTAGATGAAGTGATTGATGTACTTCTTCCTGGTGAGTCTACTAGCTTCGAAACGAGCTATACAGTGACAATTGCAGATCTAGCAAATAAAGAGTCAATCTTGAATGTGGCTACTGCGACCTTCACTGATCCTGTGACTGAGGATGAGGTGACTGAAGAAGCCGAAGAAACGGTAGATATAGGATGTATTGACTGGACACTTGTCACCGGTATTGTTTATAATGCCATGACAGATCAGCCATTACCAAATGTTCCAATTACCTTGGTTCCACAAGGTGACACTTCTGGTGAGACCTTGATTGTCATCACAGATGCAGAGGGACGTTATGTCTTCAAAGATGTTCCAACTGGTAATTATTTGATACAGGTTCAGGATGCCAACTTGAATGCACAGGGTCTATTTAACTTCCAGAAGAGCTCGCTTGCCTTCAGAGAGGTAGAGGTCTGTGTGCCAGTAGTCGAAGACTTCCCTTATGCACCGTTTGATGGTGTTGTGCTTGGAGACTTCGTATGGTATGATCTGAATCAGGATGGTATCCAGAACGAGTGGTTCGATGCCAATAATGATGGTCAGGTAACCATGAACGATCTTTCTGCAGGTCCTATTTCAATCAGTGAATGGGAGTGGTTTGACTTGAACGGTGATGGTCGATATGACGGACCTGAGAATGAGGGCGAATTGAACAAAGCTGGTCTAGCAGGTACTACAGATGGTGGAAATATCCGAATCACAGGTCCAAACGGATACGATGCAAATGTAATTGTGGGTATTCTCGGATACTGGAGAGAAAGACCAGGTGCTACTGAGGATGATATGTTTGATGATCAAGGAGGAGCGATTTACGGCGACTATACTGCTGTAATTACTGCTGATCCGGTTCTCACAGCTAGTGCATCTGCAATGGCAGCAACAGGACTAGTCAAGAATCTTCCAAATGAAGGAGGAAGAATGACAGATATCAATTCAATACGCTTCGAAGAACGATGTGGATTGACCACTGATGATACGGTCTCTAGAACAGTCTCCTCCGATTCTCGAGTACATCTAGATATGGACTTTGGTTGGGTATGTGTGCAGGCTGAGGTTGAGATCATCGCTAATGATGATGACTTCGGAGACTACTTCGTCAGCTATGGCGGTCTACTTGGAAATATCCTTGACAATGACCTCCTAGAAGGTGAGCGTCCAGACCCAGCAGATGTGGACTTCGAATTCACTGAATTGGATGGTGTGATAGGTCTATTGATCGACGATAACGGTGAATTGAGCTTGATACCGAATGTAAATGAGGCAAGAGCTTATACACTGAGATATGTACTCAGAGAGACAGCCTTCCCTGATAACAACGACGATGCCTTGGTATTCTTCAGATTACTGAACGATCAGGTTGATCTCTCAGTAGAGAAGACAAGCTTCGAAGTAGAGATCTACGAAGGCGATGAGTTTGAGTACGAGATCACGGTGAGAAATATCGGAGGCACTCCAGCCACCAATGTTGAGATCGTGGATGAGCTACCAGCAAGTGTCACTTACCTAAGCTCGAGCGTAGTATTTACGAATGACGAGCAGATTCAGGTAGGTACGCCAGCGGTGACGGGAAGTAGAATTACTTGGAATGTACCATTCTTACCAGCAGACGGAGTAATTGTCTTCAGAGTGAGGGTACAGGCTGGTGATGCCGGAACGATCACAAACATCGCAACAGTGGGAGCTGAAGAAGAAGATGTCGATACTACCAACAACCAAGACGACGATGTGAATCAAGTATTACCATTCAGAATACCGAATGTTATTACGCCGAACAACGACGGAGACAATGATTCTTTCGAGATCAAGGGACTAGGTAAGTTTGTAAGCAATGAGATTACTATCTTTAACAGATACGGGGACCATGTCCTTGAGCAGGAGAATTACAGAAACGACTGGAATGCACCAGGACAAGTTTCAGGAACATACTTCTTCGTCTTGAGAACGGTAGACCGATCTGGAAGAGAGCATGAGTTTACAGGCTGGATCCAAGTAATTAAAGAAGATTAATCAAGAAGCGTTATGAAATCGAGCATGGCTGAAAATATTCTTAGAATTCCTCGAGTTTCTCGAGGCAGCCATGCGAGATTATCCCTGTCTTTGGAAGGCAGGTCTGACCTCCAAAATTCAAATAACAATCAGATGAAAACTACTTTTAAAATCATCGGTATAACCTTCCTACTGGCCTTAATGGCTACGGGGGGGACTTTTGGGCAGCAGCTTCCCCAATTTAGTCAGTACATTTTCAATGGATTGCATGTCAATCCGGGATATGCTGGCTACAAGGGAGAGCCCTACATTCAATCCACCTTTAGGTCGCAGTGGATCCGCTTCCCTGGATCACCTGAAACCTTTACGGTCACCGCTGACCTAAGCGCCAATGAAGGCACAATGGGGTTTGGTTTCTCCATTTTGTCAGATAACATTGGGCCAGCGCGGACCAACGGAGGTTTGCTGACCTATGCCTATCGTATCCAAACGGGACGGGATAGCTACCTAGGGCTGGGAGTAAGTGCCGGGGTGACCGAATACGCTATTGATGGTAGTATGCTGGATCCTAACGATTTTCCTGATTCAGAAATTCCTGATGGGAGAATTAATCTGTTCACTCCTAACTTGAATTCTGGACTATTCTTCCACACCTCAAAATTCTATGCTGGTTTCAGTGTATACAATATGATTGGTAAAAGAGCCCTTGAAAGAGAAGATGTAGCTCTTGCTTACCATGACTTTCACTATTATTTAACAGCAGGTGCCCTGTTTGACTTAGGAAGCACGGTGAAGTTCAAGCCAAGTTTCTTAATAAAGGAGGTGAAAGGAGCTCCAACCAATTATGACATCAATGCGATGTTCTTGTTTGGAGAGCGAATTTGGCTAGGAGGTTCTTATAGATCCAATATGAAGATTTGGAATGACAACCTTCCAGAAAATCTTTCCAATAGAAATGCCTTTGCAGCGATTGTGGAAATTTTCGCTACAGATAGAATAAGACTCGGTTATGCTTATGATCATAACCTCAACGTACTGCAGGATTTCAGAAGTAATTCTCATGAACTTTCTGTAGGATTCTACATGATTCCAAGAAGAGCAGTAATGAAAAATCAAAGATGGTTCTGATTATGAAAAAGACATTGACCATATTAAGTATCTCAGCTAGTTTATTTTTAGGACTCAGTCAATCTGTTACAGCTCAAAAGAGCAAGGTGAGATTCGCTGATGCACAAATGGAGCTGATGAACTACCAGCGCGCGATCGATATTTATGAGCAGGCTTACGCGAAGAAGCCAAACTATGAGACAGCCAAAAGTACCGCTAGGGCCTATGATGTTGTACGAAACTATGACAAATCCTTGGAATGGTGGAAAAACACCATCTCATACGAGGATGAGGCCACTCGGGAGGATTTTATAAGCTTGTTGTCAGCAGCTCAAAAGGCAGGAAAACTAGAAGCAGGAAAGAGCGATTTGAGAGGAAGAAGTGTTTCTCCTGATTCTTTGATGAGTTATTTGGAGACATTCATTTCTCCAGAGACTCAGAGAAAGGTAAATATCCAGCCGGCAGAAGGTCTAAATTCTGAAGGTTCTGATTTTGTTGTTGCTCAGGATGCTGCAGGAAATAAGTATTTTGTCTCTGACCGGGGCGGAGAAATGCCTACTAAGAAAATGCCCGGTATCAGAATTGACTACAAGAATGAGTTTTTCAGTGAAGAAAAAAGTGATTACACGGGGCGTCAATATTTCTCACTTTACAAGCAAGACACAGAAGGGAATGTGTCTAAAATAGTTTCCAATGTGCCCGGTACAAAGAACTTTGCAGACCCGTCTTATGCTAAAGAGGCCGGGGTGCTGTTTTATTCGGTGACTCGGGATATCAAGAAGGCAAAAGGTGACAGACAAATCGCCGTACAATCAGAGATTTATTACAGCAAGGTAAATGAGGACGGTCAATTGGAAGGATTCATGGCCTTTCCATTCAATGATTCTCTGAATTATTCTGTCATGCATCCATTTGTAGATGAGCAGGCAAAAAGACTCTATTTCGCTTCTGATATGCCGGATGGAATAGGTGGTTATGATATTTACTATTCTGAATACGATGCAGAAATGAATTTTACTGCACCAGTAAATCTTGGAGCACCACTCAATACTAAAGGAAACGAAACTCACCCTTTTAGAAAAGACGATAAGTTTTATTTCTCATCGACAGGTCATCCACGAGTAGGAGGGATGGATATCTATGTGGCTGATTTCAGCAATGGAACTGCCTCTAATGTGAAAAATATGGGCATGCCAATTAATTCTGTCGCAGATGATTTTGGCTACAGAGAGCTTGAAAATGGTGAAATCTACCTTTCTTCCAACCGTAAAGGAGGGGAAGGGCTTGATGATCTATATGTAATGGAGGATGCTTTCAAGCAATTCCTGGCTAGAGTAATCGACTGTGATGGCTTAGTGGTAACGGATAGCTATATGGCCACCATGCGTGATAACACACAGAATGGAAATGTCATTACCCAAATGAATCAAGGAGCTTTGACTGCAGAACTTGAGCCGGAAAGCGACTTCTCATTGACTATCAGTAAGCCGGGATATTTCTCAGTTACGGATAATACCATTTCCACCAAGGGATTTGAAGGTGATACTGTGAAGCGAGAGTACAAGTTGTCTCCGATCCCATATCAGTTGCCGGTATTTGTGGACATCGTTTATTATGATTTGGATAAGTATGCGATCCGCGAGGATGCCAAGCCTGCCTTGGATAAGATTGCGGAGATCATGAAAAAATATAGCTTCCTAGATCTATTGGTGGCTTCTCACACAGACTCTAGAGCATCAGATGAGTACAATATCACGCTTTCCAACAATCGTGCGAAGGCGGTGACAGAATATATGGCTCAATACAACATCTCTCCTGATCGGATTCGATTGGAGTGGTTTGGTGAGCAAAACCTTGTCAATGATTGTGGCAATGGAGTTCCGTGTTCTGAAGCAGATCATCAGTTGAATAGACGTTCTGAGTTGGTATTGGAAGCCTTCCCGGATGCTACCAAGCAATATGATGTGCCTACAGAGCTTACTGGATTGGACTTCTGTAATCCAGAGGACATCTTCACCATGCTTCAGGACGAGATCAATGAGATCCCGACTATCTACTTTGACTTTGATAAGTCCATGCTTCGTTCGGTACACAAGAAGGAGCTCGAGCGAACAGCCATCATGCTACAGCGGATGCCAAATTTGATGCTTTACATCGAAGGACATACTGACCAGAGAGGTTCTGATGATTACAATGTGGGATTGTCAGAGCGTCGCGCCAAAGTAGTGATGGACTATCTGATGAAGCGAGGCATTGAAGAGAATCGTATGGAGCATCAGTGGTATGGTGAAACCCAGCCGATCCACAACTGTAACGAAGTGACTTGTACTCCTGCTATGCATCAGCTTAACAGACGTACAGAACTTCGGGTAGGAAAATCCGGATTCTCCTACACAGGAAGAAGAAAGAAAGTAGATACCATGTAATTTTAGATTGATGTGAATAAGGGCGAGTCTTTTTGAGACTCGCCTTTTTTTATGCCTTCAGCGATCTTAGAATTTAGATAGGAGCTTACTCGATGGATCTTTCCTCGATAAGGGTTAAACCTGAAATATTCATTAGATTTCTTATTACGAGCTCAAACCGCTTCAAAATCAATCGCTTTGCTGCATTTAGCTCAATCACCGTAGCGGTGCTATGCCTCATTCGCTAAATGCTTGATTTTATTGCGGTTTGAGCTCTCACTACAGATTCTAATGCATAATCCGGGTTAAAGAAAATTCGGTCTATCTAATTTCTTGCCGATTCGAAAAGCTGCATTCATCAATCCCACGTGAGAATAAGCCTGTGGGAAATTGCCCCATTGGCTGCCTGTAGCTTGATCTACATCCTCAGAGAATAGACTCAAGTGATTACAATACTTCACGAGGGTCTCAAAGCCCTCGATGGCCTCGTCCAATCTGTTGACACAGGCCAAAGCTTCGATATACCAAAAAGCGCAAATCAAAAATGTCGTCTCCGGCACCCCAAAATCGTCCATGTGCTTGTAGCGATAAAATAGGAAGTCTTTAGCCAATAAGTCTTCTTCAAGCGCTTTCAGATGTTCATTGGCCCGCTCGATATCATCCCCAAAATAGCCCATGGTGATCAATTGAAGGGTAGATGCATCCATATGCTTAGAGCCAATAGCCTGTGCATAAGCTTTGCGCTCGGGGAGGTAGCAGGCTTCTATTTTTTTGATGGCTTCATCACGGAGGTAGATAGCCTTTTGATACATGGTCTCATTTTTCAGGCGAATGCCGATTTTAGCCGCAGCATTGGCGCCAGCCCAGTGAAAGAGGAAGGTGTAGCAATGCTCCTGCGCCAGATTTCGAAACTCCCACAATCCCGCGTCTTTTTCGTGCATGGTCGCTTCGATTTTATCCAGCAGGTTCATGATCAATGGCTCTGAATGGATACGCTCAGACTCCGTAAATCGCTGATCGGAGTAAAGGGGCAAGAGCGACACCAATACCTGACCATACAAGTCATTTTGGATGTGGGTGTAGGCCTGATTGCCAAATCGAACTGGTTTATTCCCCAAGTACCCATCCAGTTCGGAAATTTCCTCCGTCAGGAGCCAATCTCCAGTAATCGAATAGAGTGGCTGATGGCGCCCGTCGGGTCCGGTTGGGAGATTGAAGATAAAGTCAAAATATTTTTCTAGCTCCTCGAAGTGCCCCAAGCTATTGAAGCAGGTGAGGGTATAGTAGGTGTCACGAATCCAGCAGTAGCGGTAGTCCCAGTTACGTGTGCTACCCGGAGACTCCGGTAGGGAAGTAGTCGAGGCTGCGATGATAGCACCAGTATCCTCAAACTGGTGGATTTTCAGAATCAAAGCAGATCGCAAGACCAATCGCTGAGAGAAATTAGGGATGCTGGTGGACTTCACCCAGGATCTCCAGTAGTCGGTTGTGGACTGAAGAAATCGCTCTGAAGTGGTCTCAATGGGAGCTTCCAGCGGCCTACCGTAGGTGAGAACCAAGTAGACAGGACGCTGAAGTACAAAAGGTTTGCTTTCACAGATATAAGTCAGTGGGGCATTGGTGGTGAGCCGTAGCTCCTGATCGATTCCCATGTAGCGGATATGATTGCTTCCCTGACTGGGAGTGAGCTGTACCCGACCCTGATCTGTGACAGGCTGACAGCAAATCTGAATCTTCGGCGAACCAGCAATCGGTTCGACCTTTCGAATCAACATCAAGGGCTTGTAGTAGCGATCGTAGTTTTTGAAGCGCGGAGCAAAATCAGTGACTTTATAAGACTCGTCTCCATTTCGGATGATGGTCTCCAGTACGTTGGTATTTTCTACATAAATCTGTGCGGAGCTGTATTCTCCTGAGGCTGGAAGGATGGTGAATTTCCCGCCTTTTTCCCGGTCGAGCATTCCTCCGAAAATAAAATCTGAGTCAAAACGCGGCATGCAAAGCCAGGATATATTGGTGTCCTTTTCGATATGGGCGATATAGGCACAATTGCCGATCAAGCCGGATTCGTAGAGGTGTTTGTCCATTGGGATTTTTACTTTGGTTTGAGAAAAAAGTGCGGCTATTGGGTCAAAGGCAAATAAGCAAAAAAGGGGAAAGGAAGCAAAATTCCTCTTCCTAATCTAAATTTTCTAGCGATAATTTTTAAACTTTTTTAGTTTCAAGATACTGTCTAAAAAAGACCTGACGGTAAGACAAAAAGTATCTTTGTATCTCTAGAATGTTTTTAATTCAAATTCAAGTAAGAATACTGGAGTATCGGGGTACGCTTTAAGAGCTTTCTCTAGTTCTGACCCTGGAAAATTTAAGTCTTCCTTGTTTATTTGATCTGATGCAATTAATGCTAGGAATCTTGGCCCATTTGTTCCTATTATTTTTGGAAAAGGTTGTTGATCAAAGCTGAGGTCGTTTATCAGATTTTCTATTCGGAATGTGTTTCCTTTTACTGAATTAGATAATACAAGCCTGGCTGAATCTTGAATAAAAAATAAAAGAATAAACTGCTCGGGTGCGAATCCCATTAAGTTGAAAAGTGAGGGTTGATTTATTAAAGTTTCTCGAAATTGATTAAAACCCTCCTGGTTCTTTTTAAAATTGATGTTTTGAGGTTTTTTGACTTTTTTACCTTCATAACTAATAGTAGAATATAATTCTGGTTTTCCATTGTCAACTCTAATTATCTCTGGGTTAAACGATGAGTGAAATAATACAAGTGTTTCATTTCCTTTCATCATTTTATGAAAGGGATTTGTTGGAACTAGTAAGAATTCGATTGAATTTGGTAGATGTGAGGAGATTAGATTTCCAAATTGGTCCAGAAATACTAAGGCGCTATCCTGCCCTCCACCGGTAAGTCCTACGAATCCAGATTTTGTTTTGGCAAACCTTCTCAACGGGAGTTCTAATTTGATTTTTTCGAGTTGTTTAAAACTTCCTGTGGAATAATCAAAAGGCACAATATTTCTTTTAACTCCATCAAGCACATATAAAATAGTTGAATCCAACCAAAAGTCATTGATTGCATGAATTTCATTTGGACCATCACCTTTCTTTAGGGGTATATTTATTGCCTTCCCTGATGTGTTTTCAAAAGCGTATACATTTTGAGAAAATGTAAAGTCGCCTATAACCATTAATTGTTTTGAAAAATCTACTCTATCTGCTTCAAGCGGGAGCAAATTTGGATCCCCTCTTAATGGCGATATTTTAATATTATCCACAAGTGAACTTAAGCCAGTTTTTCCTAGGCTCTCAGGGGGAATAATTATATCCATTTCACCTTTTTCGGGGTTATCGCACGAACAAAAAGAGATGAAAAGAATTAAATAAAGAAAAAGTAATTTTTTCGACATTAAGTTCTATTTAAGGGTAAAGACCCCGCTAGTAAGAAACCAACGGGGAGGGATTAGGGACAATTTGTCGATTGACCACAAATACAGCTTAAACCATCTCCATTTTGGTGACAAATTTGTCTAGTTTCAGAACTGTACCAATTACATTTCAGAAGTTCAATTTTACATTCAAAGCCACCTCCCTGTCCAGGATCTTCCATTCCTTGTGCAAAGAGAATAGAACCCGAAAACGCCATAGCCCCCAAAAAGCCTAATCCAAATAATACTTTTTTCATATTCTTGGTGCCGTGCGTGAGACACGAACGGCGGCATTTAGGCAAAACTTTTGGCCAAAAGTCGCTTCGATTATCGAAGCTGAAACTAACATATTGAGTTCAGTTTCTAATCGCAAATCTGAGAACGGAAAAATGACCAATTTTTCCATCAGTGGCGTTTTTTTTTGCAGACGGTAAATAATCTGCTAGAAGTAGAGTTTTTTGTCTCGGATATAGTCCACCACTGCATCAGGCAATAGATAGCGCTCCGATCGCTCCTGCTGAATCGCCTCCCGGATAAAGGTAGCAGAGATGTCTGGAAGAAGAAACAATTCAAAAAGCCCTCTTCTCGCTTTCGAACGGTTTCTTCTCTAAATGCACATCCAAATATGCAGAGAAAAAATGGCACCTAATATCATTTCGAATAATTACAAAATTTTAAAACCTAAGCTAACCTAATTCCTCAAGCTCAAAGAAAAGCAGTAAAAACTCCTCAGGTCCAATATCCGTCATTTCACCGAAGGTAGCCTCAAAATTTTTGTTCTTTGAAAAATCCCAGTTACCATCAGGCCCGGCTTTGAGTACTGCAATAAACTCTCCGCTCTCGCTTAGACCAAGAATGCCTTCAAAGCCAAGCAAACCGATTTCATTCTGGATTAATTCTTCGGTATCATAAATCCTATTACTTGATTTGGACAACAGTCTGCCCTTGATTCCCGGATACTTAAACGTTGAAAAAGAAAGAAAAAATTCATTCTGAAAAATATCAAAAATGCCAATAAACATTTGGCTTTCAACAAAATATTCCAGTGGACTGGGATGGTTGGCATAGTCGACTTTTGAAATAGGAGCTTCGAAATCAAAAATATAATCAGCTGAAATTTTGCGACTCTTAGCATCGTATCGAAAAATGGTGTCTCTATTCCCAACAATAAAATTAAAATTATCCCCATCAATCTTAGAAATAACATTCCTTCCATCCAATGGAGTCATGTCTAAATAATCAACAAAAGGTATGGCCGATAGAACCAATTCTTGATTTTCATAAACCTTAAATCCATCCTCTGCATTCAAGGAACCATTATTAATCAGTATTTCCGAACTACCTGACGGCATTAGGTCCGTATATCTAATATTCTCATTATACTTCTCCTCTTGTATAAAATTACCGTCAAGATCGAAGAAATACTTTTTCCGATAATCCATTGGTATCAGGATTAGTACATTCTCCTTTTCATCATAATAGATGTTTTCCAAATTCTTGTATTCACCTGGCCCTTCACCAATTCTATGGATGTGATTCAAATACTCTCCTGAATCATCAAAAATAATCACTGTATTGCCTATAGTTTTATCAACCAGGATAATCCGATTTCGAATAGCTAGTATCTTATACACACTTCCAACTGGTGCAAATGTATTCTCTGAAAATCTGACTATTCGAGCAGATGAAAGGGATAGATTTTCAACAGGCGCTACTGACTGGATTTTAATCGGATTAGAAGACTCCTCTTCCCAAGATTTTTGATTACATGAATAGATTAAATTCAGAGAAAAGATTAAAAGAATGTAATAAAATTGCTTGATCATACTTTTTTTAAATAGAATGCGGGTCGATTTGACCCGCATTCAGTCTTAATATCAATTTGTAAAAGAACAAGAAGTAGTAGCATCAGCATTACAATCAATACCATCAATCACTCCCCAGAAGTTCGTCTTTCGACCACAAACAGTTACTGTTATGGTTTCACCATCGATGTCTATTGAATCTTCACAGGCCTCTTTTCCTGCTAAAACTTGAGCATTTGCAATCGAGCCACTATAGGAAAAGCATAAAGCAGCAAGGAAGAGTACACAATAAATTAATTTTTTCATTTTTTAAAGAATTCAAGTTTACTAAAAAGTCTTTGATCAAAAACGGCTCCGACTCCGAAGCTGAAATTAATCTAATGGTCTAGGCTTTTAAATCAAACCTAAGCCTTTAAAAAGATTGGTTTTTTACAGGAAAGGTCTTTTTTTTGCAGACGGTTAATAATCAGCTAGAAGTAGAGCTTTTTGTCTCGGATATAGTCCACCACCGCATCAGGCAGCAGATAGCGTACCGATCGCTCCTGCTGAATCGCCTCCCGGATAAAGGTCGCCGAGATATCCAATAGCGGGGCATCTACTTCCTTTACCGATGGATGGGAAAAGTCCACTTTTTCTCCCGGCCGAGGATAGACATAGACTTGATAGTGCTCGAGAATCTGCTCGTAGTTTTTCCACTTTTTGAATTGCTTCAGATTATCCGAGCCCAAAAAAATGCTGAACTCATGCTGTGGATACTGATCGCTGAGATAGGTCAAGGTATCAATGGTATAGCTGGGGCGGGGCATGTGAAACTCCACATCGCTGGCCCGAAAATGGAAGTTATCCTCAATCGCCAACTCCACCATTCTGAGCCGGTCGAATTCATGGATCAGGGATTTTCGCTTTTTGAGCGGATTCTGAGGACTGACCACAAACCAGACCTCATCCAAATCTGTCCGATCATAAATCGTCTCCGCGATGATCAGATGACCCAGATGAATAGGATTGAAACTGCCGAAAAAAAGCCCGATTTTCAAAGCTTAGGAGGCTAGAAATTCCCGAACTAGATGCTCTGCCTCTGCGGAGGACTTGGCAAAGTCATCATTGACTATCGTCATATCAAACTGTGGCTCGAATTTCATCTCAAACTCTGCCTTAAAAAGTCGTCTTGAAAGTGATTCTTCGGATTCGGTACCCCGATCGTTGAGTCGGGCTTTGAGTACATCCAACGAAGGCACTTTGACAAAGATAGCCAAAGCCTGATCGCCAAAATATTTTTTGAGAGCCAGCCCGCCTTTGACATCTACATCGAAAATGACGGCTTTTCCCGAATCCCAAATGCGTTGAATTTCTTCTTTGAGCGTGCCGTAGAAGTTGCCGGCATAGACTTCCTCCCATTCGATGAAGGCGTCTTCGTCAATTTTTTGCTTGAATTCTTCCTGGGACAAAAAATAATAATCCTTGCCATGTACCTCATGCCTGCCTCGACGGTCTCGGGTGCAGGCGGAAATAGAAAAGCCCAAGTTGGGTACATGCTGAATCAGGTGTTTAACTAGGGAAGTCTTCCCCGATCCTGAGGGTGCTGAAAAAATGATAGCTTTTCCTGCGGTCATTTTATTTGCTTTCGTGGATCATCTGACGGATAGAGTCAGCGAGTTGGGTAGGCACCGGCTGTTTGGTGCATTTAGTTTTGAGCACTTCCCGAATGGCCTGCTCCAAGTGAAAATGCTCAAAGCAAGGCTGACACTTGTCTAGTTTTTCTTTGAGGACTTCTTTACCCTCTTCACCCATTTCTCCGTCAAGGATACTTTCCAGCAGCTGAAAGCATTTGCTCACATCACCACAGCTCACTTTCCGCTCCTCGGAAGTTTCTTTTCCGTTATTTTCCATTTGGTATTCGTTTTAATCCTCCTCGTCTGTCTTGTAGCCCATGGACTGTGCATAGCCCCGAAGCTTATCCTTCAATAGATTTCTGGCCCGGTGAAGCCTAGACCGTACAGTTCCGATCGGAATATCCAGGATCTTGGCCATTTCCTCGTAAGTAAAGCCTTCCAGATCCGCTAAAATGATCACCGTACGGAAGTCTACCGCCAAGGCATTGAGCGCATTGGAAATCTCATCTCCGAGCATATCCTTGACCGAATCAGCCCGCAAATCAGTGGTTCCCTGAAAGTCAACATCATCTGAGTTGTAATAAGTTTCAACTTCCTGATAATCTACCTTAGCAGGTTGCTTGGACTTCTTACGGTATTCGTTGATGAAACTGTTTTTCAGGATGCGAAACAGCCATGCTTTGGCGTTGGTTCCCTGTTCGAAGGAATTGATGAAGCGATACGCTTTCAGATAAGTATCCTGCACCAAATCTTTGGCATCGTCCTCATCAAAGGTGAGTCGGAAGGCAAAATTGTACATGGAGTCGATGTGTGGCATAAACTCCCCGTCAAAGATGCTGTTTTTCTCTTCCTGCGTATATTTTCTGCGCTGACTATCCGACATATGTTTCAAAAGTAATCATTGGGTGAAATTATAACTAGGATTCGGGAACTTTTCCCCGCTTTTCCTTTATTTTGTATCCTCAGTTCGATCCTGTTCGACGATTCCAAGCATGTTTTTCTTTCGTCTTCTCTCCCGACTTCCGCTTTCTATCTTATACCTACTCACGGACTTTCTATACCTGATTGCCCGCTTTGTGATTCGATATCGGAAAAAGGTGATTGATGAAAATCTCTTTCATGCTTTTCCTGAGCTTTCTGATATAGAGCGAAAAAAGATCCGAAATCGTTTTTACAGGAATTTTACTGACACATTTGCCGAAACGATCAAATTACTGACAATTTCGGAAGAAGAATTCCGCCGCAGATTTGTCATTGTCAATCAGCCGGATCTTGATCAGCCAGTCAAAAACGGAGTCAGCTCCCTGATGATGGCCGGGCATATCTTCAATTGGGAGTGGGGAGTGGTGGGCACCAATCTCTACACCGAGGTGCCCGTGGAGACTGTTTACCTCAAAGTGAATAATCCCTTCTTCAACGAACTGATGAAAAAAATCAGGACACGATTTGGCGGATTTGTGACAGAGAAAAAGGAGTTTCGACGTGGTATGCTTACCTTGGGCAGAGATCCTCGGATCGTGCTTTTGGGATCTGATCAACGTCCACCATCTTCCGAAAATCGGTACCAGCGTGAGTTTCTAAATCGACCGGCAGTCTTTTTCGAAGGGGCTGAATTCCTATCGAAAAAGATGAACTTGCACGTCCACTATGGGAAGATGATTAAGGTCAAACGTGGGCATTACCGCTACGAATATGTTCCTATGGCTAGTCCGCCTTATGATGGAGAAAAGCCCCACTCGATCACGGATCGGTTCTGCGAGATGCTGGAAGAAAATATTCGAGAACAGCCGGATATGTACCTTTGGAGTCATAAGCGATGGAAGATATGAGTTAAAAGTTGGAAAGTGTTAAGGTTGGAAAGTTTGTAAATTTCATCCGATTCTAGTCTTCAACTCCTGTTTCTTGGTTCTGATTTCTTGTTCTTGGCTACTTGGTACTTCGTACTTCATTCTTGGTACATTGTACTTTACACTAGATACCTATTTACTATTTACTACTATAATCTAGCTACTAGCTACTTTAAATAATGGATTACCTAGAAGAACTCAATCCCCCTCAGCGCGAAGCGGTAGAACATACGGACGGTCCGGTGATGATCATTGCCGGTGCGGGTTCGGGAAAGACCCGCGTGCTGACATACCGGATTGCACATCTGATTTATGCCAAAGGAATAGATCCATTTCAGATTTTGTCACTCACTTTTACCAATAAAGCGGCGAGTGAGATGAAGCATCGAATCGAGAAGCTAGTCGGACTGGAGGCCAGAAATACCTGGATGGGTACTTTTCACTCGGTTTTTGCAAAAATCCTTCGGGTAGAGTCCGAAAAAATCGGCTATCCCTCCAACTTTACCATTTACGATACAGACGATTCCAAATCTTTGATACGTACTATCGTCAAGGAAATGCGATTGGACGATAAGGTTTACAAACCTAGCGTGGTCCTTTCCCGAATTTCCGGTGCCAAAAACCGATTGATTTCCTGGCAAGCCTATCAAGCTGACCCTTTTGTCAAAGCAGATGACGAGGCTGCGATGAAACCCAAAATGGGCGATATCTATCAGCGCTACCAAGACCGGCTTTTCAAGGCTGGAGCTATGGATTTTGACGATTTGCTTTTCAATACTAATGTGCTTTTCCGAGATCACATCGATGTACTGAATAAATATCAACAGCGGTTCAAATATGTGATGGTGGATGAGTTTCAGGATACCAACCTCTCCCAATACCTCATCACCAAAAAGTTGGCGGCTGTTCACCAAAATATCTGCGTAGTAGGGGATGACGCTCAAAGTATCTATGCCTTCCGCGGGGCGGATATTCAGAATATTCTCAATTTCGAAAAGGACTATCCGGATCTCTTTGTAGTCAAGCTGGAGCAAAACTACCGATCCACCAAGACCATCGTAGAAGCGGCCAATTCCATTATCGATAAAAATAAGGCCCAGCTCAAAAAGACTGTTTGGACTTCCAATCCGGATGGAGACCTGATCGAACTCATCAAGGCCGCCTCTGACAACGAGGAAGGGAGGGTAGTGGCAACGACCATTTTTGAAGAGAAGAATAACAAAAAGCTGGACAACAGTGACTTTGCGATTCTCTACCGGACCAACTCCCAATCCCGGGCAATAGAAGAGGCGCTTCGCAAAATGAACCTTACCTATAAAATCGTGGGTGGGCTGTCTTTCTATCAGCGAAAGGAAATCAAGGACTTGATGGCTTACATGCGCTTCACGGTGAACCCCGTTGATGAGGAGGCTTTCAAACGGATTATCAATTATCCTAAGCGAGGGATAGGCAATACCTCCCTGGAAAAAATCCTAGTATCGGCCTACGATCATGATGTGCCTCTTTGGGAGGTGGTGCAAAATGCGCATAGTTTCTTAGGCGGTCGTGCAGGAGCTTCAGTGGATGATTTTGCCACCATGATCAAAGCCTTTCAGATAGAAGTACAGCGAAAGGATGCTTTCGAAGCCGCCAATACCATTGCCAAACAGAGCGGCTTGCTTCGGGAGCTCTACGAGGATAAAACCATCGAGGGGCTCAACCGCTATGAAAACGTACAGGAATTGCTCAATGCAATCAAGGAGTACGTCGACAATGAAGAAAATGAAGACAAAACCTTGGGAGCATTCCTTCAGGAGATTGCCTTGCTTACCGATAATGATCGGGATAAAGACACCACGGACGCGATTACGCTGATGACCATTCACTCTGCCAAGGGACTGGAGTTCAAGCAGGTATTTGTAGTCGGGATGGAGGAGGATTTGTTTCCTTCCCAGATGATGATGCAAAGTCGGGAAGATCTGGAAGAGGAGCGAAGACTGTTTTATGTGGCCACCACTCGGGCCATGCAAAAGTTGTATCTCACGTATGCACTTTCCCGATACCGCTTTGGTAGACTGTTGAATTGCGAGCCGAGTCGTTTTTTGGAGGAGATAGATCCTGACTGCATCAAGGTCAATAAGCGACAGGCTACTCGTGAGATGCCGGGTGCATTTCGTCGGGAAGGTTTGCCAGGAAGTTCTGGATTCATAGGAATAAAGAAGAAACCTGAGACTCGGATGCCTTCCAATATGAAGGTTCATACCCCCAGTCCAGATTTCAAGCCTAGCAATACAAACAACCTTCAGGAGAGTCAGCTAGTAGAGCATCCCAAGTTCGGTTTTGGGAAGGTTTTGAAGATTGAAGTGGACGGGCTCAACCGTAAGGCAACCATTCAGTTTGAGCATTTTGGGGAGAAGACATTATTACTTAGCTTTGCCAAGCTTCGAATTATAGACTAATTGTCAAACTTCCGGCCTTTTGGTGATTTTTTGTTACCTTAATTTAGGCTTTAGAAGGGATGTTTGAATAGAAGAAAAGACTAAACACAATCTCATTTTGAAAGAATACGGAAAAAACATTCAAGGCCTCGTAGACTATGTCTGCGGGATTGAAGACCGGGAAAAGCGTACTGCAAGTGCCTATACGATCATAGATATTATCAAGCAGCTGAATCCAACCCTCAAGCAGGAAAATGATCAAAAGCTTTGGGATGATATTTATATTATGTCTGACTTCAAGTTGGATGTGGATGGGCCTTTCCCCATGCCCGAAAAAGAATTACTCGGCAAAAAACCCCTTCCAATAGGCTATCCTAGAGGGGAAGTACGATTCAAGCACTATGGCAGAAATATCGAAAAGCTGATCGAAAAAGCGATTGAAATCGAAGATGATGAGGAGCAGGAAGCTGCAATCATTTACATCGGCCAGCTGATGCGAAGTTTTCACTCCACTTGGAACAGAGATAATTTCGACGATGGCATCATCATTGATGATATCAAAACGCTCTCTCGGGGAAAGCTCCACATCGACTTGGAAAAGGTGAAAGAAAATGCGCTTTTCGAATCCAATACGCGACGTGATTTCAAAGTGCCTACCCATGAGGAGCGAGGTGGAAAATCAAACAAGCGCGGCAATAATCGTCGTCGAAACGGAGGACATAACAAAAAACGTCGAAATTAAATGGCATCTTTTCGGGTAAGGGGTGGAAATCAGCTTAAGGGCGAAATCATTCCACAAGGAGCAAAAAATGAAGCGCTTCAAATTCTTTGCGCAGTACTTTTGACAGGAGAAAAAGTCACCATTCACAAAATCCCCAATATCCGTGACGTAAATAAACTCATTGAGCTTTTGAGCGATATGGGGGTGAAAGTCACCAAACTCGGTCCCGAATCCTACTCTTTTCAGGCAGATGAGGTCAACCTCGAGTACCTAGAAACAGAAGATTTTTTGAAAAAAGCCTCTGCACTTCGAGGCTCGGTGATGATTTTAGGTCCGCTTTTGACCCGTTTTGGTACAGGAAAGCTTTCTAAGCCAGGAGGAGATAAAATCGGACGTCGACGAATGGATACTCACTTCACCGGCTTTCAAAAGCTAGGAGCTGAATTCAGGTATGATGCTGAGAAAGAAATTTTCCATATCGATGGCAAAAATCTAAAAGGCACTTATATGCTTTTGGATGAGGCCTCCGTAACTGGTACAGCAAATATCGTGATGGCAGCGGTGATGGCCGAAGGAAAAACGACTATCTATAATGCTGCATGTGAACCTTATCTGCAGCAGCTTTGCGACATGCTTAATCGCATGGGTGCAAAAATAACAGGCGTAGGGTCCAATCTCCTTCATATCGAAGGTGTGGATAAGCTGGGTGGTACCACTCATACCATGCTTCCGGACATGATTGAGATCGGCTCTTTTATTGGTATGGCAGCAATGACTCAATCTGAGATCACCATCAAAAACTGTCAAATTCCCAAGCTCGGAATCATTCCCGATACTTTCCGGCGGATGGGTATCAAAATGGAATTCAGAGGTGATGATATTTTTATCCCAGCGCAAGATCATTACGAAATAGAGACTTTCATTGATGGGTCTATCTTGACCGTTGCTGATCAGATTTGGCCGGGTTTTACTCCTGACCTGCTTTCCATCGTACTTGTGACTGCTACTCAGGCAAAGGGTACGGTACTGGTGCATCAGAAAATGTTTGAATCTCGCTTATTTTTCGTGGATAAATTGATCGATATGGGAGCTCAGATTATTCTTTGCGATCCACATCGTGCCACGGTCATAGGATTGGACAGGAAGTACCCTTTGAGAGGTATACGTATGACCTCACCTGATATTCGTGCAGGGGTTGCTTTGTTAATCGCCGCAATGTCGGCAAATGGCACCTCAATTATTGATAATATTGAGCAAATTGATAGAGGATATCAGTATATTGATGAGCGATTAAACGCACTAGGAGCAGATATAGAGCGATTGTAACAATTTTTCAATGGAGCTAAATCCAGAAGAGGGCCTTGAGGAAGAAATAAGAGTACAGAGAGGACTCCCTTCCAATGTTAGGAAGGAAGATAAGCCCTTATTTAACGAGTGGCTCCAATCATCTTTTATTATACAGCCCTGCTGGGTTTTGAATGATGCTCTGATTTTGCAGGATACCGTTTTTTCTTGGAAAGAGCTGAAATTCTTTGCTTCCCATACCCATGTTTATGGATTGGGTGTACTTCCCTTGGGAAAAAGAGTGTTGAATTGTGCTTTTAGAAAATGGCGAACAATCGAAAGTGGCATTTGGATCAAGGATGAATGGAGTGCCAATTACTTTCATTGGATGACGGATTGTTTACCGAGAATTTGGCAAGGGTTAGAAAAAGGGGTGACCGATCAAGTCATCCTACATGAATCCTATCAAAAGCTTCCATTTGTCAGTCAAAGCCTCAAGTTATTAGGAATCAAAGCCATCTTTTATTCTTCATTTGAAAATCTTAAAGTCAAAAAATTGGTTTTGACATCCCGCACAGCTGTTTTTCCACACTTTCACCCGGAATACACGCTGGAAACTAGAAACCGACTCTCCAAAATCTCGAAAGCCCCTTACCGTAAAATCTACATTAGTAGAAGCTTAGCCCCCAAACGTAGGGTTTTAAATGAAAAGGAAGTGGAGCTGTGTCTAAATAAAAAGGGTTTTGAGATCTATCATGCCGAAAAGCTTTCGGTGAAGAAGCAAATCGAATTGATGGGTGAGTCAGCTATTTTTATCTCTTTGCATGGGGCAGCACTTACCAATATGCTTTTTTTACCGATGGGAAGTAAAGTGGTTGAATTAAGAAATCACGAGGATGACCAAAATCAGTGTTATTTTAATCTTGCCAATGTGCTAGGGCATGAGTACTACTATACTTTGAATGAGGGGACTGAAAAAGATACCATCCTAGCTAATTTCAAAGTTGATATTGAGGCTCTAGAGAAATTAGTCAACCAATTGGTTCAAGAATAAACCGATATCCATCTAAGGTTCGCAGAAATCTTCATTTTTTCCTATCTTCTGCCAGATTTTACTCAAACCCAAAAACCTATGGCAAAGAAAAAACTCCGGAGTCAGGAGTGGTACGGTCGAACCGGAAAAGACGGATTTATCTATCGCTCTTGGATGAAAAACCAAGGATTACCGCATCATCTTTTTGAAGGTGAAAAACCCGTAATCGGAATCTGTAATACCTGGTCTGAATTCACTCCCTGCAATGCACATTTTCGAGAGTTAGCAGAGTCAATCAAGCAAGGAATCTGGGAAGCCGGAGGTTTTCCTCTTGAATTTCCAGTGATGTCTCTTGGAGAATGCTCCATCAAGCCCACGGCGATGCTTTTCCGAAATCTAGCTTCGATGGATGTAGAGGAAAGTATCCGTGCCAACCCCATGGATGGTGTGATCCTGATGTGTGGTTGTGACAAAACCACACCTTCCTTGGTCATGGGAGCGGCCTCGGTAGACTTGCCGACCTTGGTTGTATCGGGAGGTCCTATGCTGGTAGGTAGATTTAAGGGAAAAAAAATTGGTACTTCAGATGTTTGGAGGTTTGCCGAAGATTATAAATTAGGGAAGCTTTCTCAGGAAGAGTTTATAGAAGCCGAGGCTGCGATGTCTCGTTCAAGAGGGCATTGTGCTCCGATGGGTACAGCTTCTACGATGGCTGCTATGGTGGAAGCTTTGGGCTTGGCAATGCCAGATAACGCTACTATTCCAGCGGCTGATTCTCGAAGAAAAGTTTTGGCGCATATGGCAGGAATGCGGATTGTTGAGATGGTCAAGGAAGACCTCAAAATTAGTCAGATTTTGACACGTAAGGCCTTTGAAAACTCCATCATGGTCAATGCAGCACTGGGAGGATCAACCAATTTTATCCTCCACTTAACAGCCATAGCCCGTCGGATCGGAGTAGATTTAGATCTGACTGATTTTGATCATTTTTCCTCCAAAGTGCCTTTGATTGCTAATGTGCAGCCCTCGGGAGAGCATTGGGTAGAAGACTTATTTTATGCTGGAGGCCTTCCTGCTGTCATGCGGGAAATCCAATCCAAACTTCATACAGATTGCATCACAGTCAATGGAAAGACGCTAGGTGAGAATATCGAAAAGGCTGAGTGCTATGATCGAGAGCTAATCGGAACTTTAGAAAAACCTATCAAGCCGGACTCAGGAATAGCGGTTCTGAAAGGAAATCTCTGTCCAAATGGAGCTGTTATCAAGCCCTCGGCTGCTAGTCCCCATCTCCTGACTCATACTGGCAAGGCTGTGGTCTTTGAAGACATAGACGATTATAAGGCTAAGATTGATGATCCAGACTTAGAGGTGGATGAAAACTCTGTCTTAGTAATGAAAAATGTGGGGCCTAAAGGTTATCCAGGAATGCCTGAGGTTGGAAATATGGGACTTCCTGCCAAACTCCTCCAAAAGGGAATCAAAGACATGGTACGAATTTCCGATGGACGAATGAGTGGGACAGGATACGGTACAGTTGTCTTGCACGTGTCCCCGGAGTCTGCCATTGGCGGGCCATTAGCTTTGGTGCAAAATGGAGATATGATTCAGCTCGATGTGCCAAATCGAAGTTTGAATTTGCTGATTTCTGAGGAGGAAATGGAGAAGCGCAAAAACGCCTTTCAACCTACTCAATTACCCTATGAACGGGGCTATGTCAACTTGTTTCTTCATCAAGTCAATCAGGCTCATGACGGGGTAGACTTTGATTTCTTACAAGGAAGCTCAGGTTCGGAGGTTAAGCGTGATTCGCATTAAGCATGACTTGAATAAATTGGATTTTTGACATTTAGAATAATTTATTTCCAATGGGAAAATCAAAGGTAGCCATCATCACAGGGGCAGGACAGGGGATTGGTCTGGAAATAGCTAGGAAGCTTCTGGAACAAGGAGGGAAGGTTGTTTTAAATGATGTAGAAAAAGGTTTGGTTGAGGAATCGGTCGCTACGCTTTCGCGAATGAATAGCGGAAGTATTATCGGTTGCTCAGGAGATGCAGCAAGTCAAGAGACGGTCGAAGAGATGGTCCAATTGGCACTTTCAACATTTGGAAGAGTAGATCAAGTTGTCGCAAATGCCGGAATCACACTCTTTGGAAGCTTTTTGGATTATAGCAGGGAGGATTTTCGAGAAGTGATGCGGGTTAATCAGGAGGGAACCTTTTTTCTGGTTCAAGCTGCTGCCAGAATTATGAAAGAGCAAGAAGAAGGAGGTTCCATTTTGCTCACCTCCTCAGTCACGGGTCATCAAAGCCATGAAAATTTAGCCGCTTACGCCATGAGCAAAGCTGCTTCTGAGATGCTTGCCAAAAATCTGGTTTTAGAATTGGCCCCTTTAGGAATCCGGGTTAATACCATCGCTCCGGGAGCAACTCTCACTGAACGCACTACTTCTGACCCTGAGTATGCCGCCACTTGGTCCAAGTTGACTCCAACAGGCAGACCTGCTTCCACGGTGGATATCGCGGAGGCCGCCGCTTTTTTGCTCTCGGATACTGCTCGCCACATTACAGGACAGACTTTGATTATTGACGGAGGCTGGACAGCCGTGAGTCCCTCTCCCTACTCCTGATAGCCCATGATAGCCTCCCCGAAAAATGAAGATTTTCAGAAGTTTCCACCACCGTGGGATCTCAAAGGGGAGGGGATTATTTTGGTTTTTAAGTTTCCGAAAAAGTGGGTTGAAGGCCAAGGTCAAATGCCAGAATACCTAATAGGTCAATTTAAAGGAGGATTGGGATATTTGATGCTGGTGAATTATACCGAAAGTCCCGTGGGACCTTATCGGGAATTGCTCTTGATTCCTGGAAAATTCGGAAAGCATAGAAAGCAATCCATTACCAAGATTTTTGTAGACTCTGATCTCAGCACGATGAATGGCCGAGCCAATTGGGGAATTCCGAAGGAGACCATGGACTTTGACTGGGAGGAAAATGATGGAGAAATACAAGTGCGTGTAAAATCTAAAAATCAGGTGTTTTTCGATTGTTCGATTCGTCCATTTGGATTCTCTTTTCCGGCGAGTACAGCTTTGCTCCCTATCGATTTGTATCAGCAGTGGGAGGGAAAAGATTTTTTCACCAAACCATCCGGAAAAGGAAGGGGGAAGCTGGCGAAAGTCAATTTTAATTTCATCAAAGCAGAATTCTTTCCTTCTGTCAATCAGGTAAAGCCTTTATTGGCTGTACATATCCGCCCCTTTCAGATTCATTTTCCAAAGCCGAGTTTTCGTGAGTGATTTTTTCAAAAATAAAAAAGTACTTATCACAGGTGCTGCTTCGGGGATTGGGAAAGCGCTATTGATTCAGCTTTTGGAAAAAGGAGCAGAAGTATATGCAGTAGATATTTCGGATTTAGGGCTAGAGAAGTTGAGGCAGGAGTTTTCTGAAATTAAAACCAAACAAGTGGATTTGGCCGTCAAAGGAGCAAATGATCTGATTATAGAATGGCTGGATCAAAATAACTTTCAAATCGATCTAGTCATAGCCAATGCGGGTAAAGCGGAATATGGTCCAGCCAAAACACAAAATTGGAAGGAAATGGATGCACTCTTCCAGTTGAATACCTTTAGTCCGATTGAACTGGGAATGAAGCTACAAGAAAGACAGGCTTCTTGTCATCATGTCATCATTGCTTCAGCTATGTCCTATTGGGCAGTCCCCGGATACAGCTTGTATGCAGCTACCAAATCGGCCTTGCTACAGTGGGCGAGAACAGTATGGAGTGAAGGCGGACAACAATTGACGCTTGTATTTCCTATCGCTACAGCGACAGCTTTTTTTGATCATGCCGGTAAAAATATTCCCAAGGCTTTCCCTGTTCAGGATCCTACGACCGTAGCAAGAAGAATTCTCAGAGGTTTGGAAAAAGGAAAGAAAAGGATTTTTCCCTCTCGTTTGTTTTCTCTGATGCGATTGATGAATAGGGTTATTCCCATTATACTGCCCATCTATCATTGGATGGAATTGGAAAAACTTAGAAGATGGGTAAAAAACAAAGCTAATTCTGAGTAAGTTAGCCTTCTAAAACCACCTAAAGATGAAAAACGCATATTTACTTATCCTTGCCAGCTTTTTAGCATTTGGCTGCTCCACTGATCAGAAGCAGTCCATGCCAGATACGCTTCCTTTTCAAGTGGCCAAAGCCTACGGTATTGAAAACTTTGATCAGGTGAAAAAAATCTCCTACACCTGGAATGTACAGCGTGACTCGGTCAATGTCTTTTCAAGAAATTGGTTATGGGATATCCAAAATAATGAAGTGGGTTATTCGGGTCCGGATACCACTTACACCTACAGCTTGGAGATGCCTTCAGATTCTTTGCCTGACGCGGATAAAGGCTTTATCAATGATAAATATTGGCTCATGATGCCTTTCCAATTAGCCTGGGATACTGGGTATGAATACGAAGTCGCTGAGAATGTGCCTTCACCACTTCATCAAACCAACTCCACCAAATTGACAGTCGTGTACAATTCTGCAGATGGGTATACACCGGGAGATGCTTATGATTTGTATCTGGATGAGAATCATCGAATCCTAGAGTGGACATTTAGAAGGCAGAATGGCGCAGAAGGCAGAACTTGGACTTGGGAAGATGTACAGGACTTTGGACCCATACAGCTAGCGACGATGCATAGAGATGGTGAGGGAAACCGATTCATTTGGTTTTCGGATGTGACCGTAGAGTAATTTGAAAAAAAATCCCACTTGGCAGAGTGGGATTTTTCTTTGGTAAAATTGTAGAGTAAATCAGAACTCAAAAAAGCCCGCTAATCTCACCTGAGCCAGAAATATCCATTGACTCAGCAGCTGGCTTTGCAGGGAGCCCGGGCATTCGGAGAATTTCTCCTGCCATTGGGATTAAGAAGCCTGCTCCTGCCGCAAATTCGAATTCTCTAATCGTAATCTGAAAGCCTTGTGGTCTCCCTATCAGTTTTTCCTGATCACTGATACTTTTTTGAGTCTTTGCGATACAAATGGGGAGCTTTTGATATCCTAGCCTTTCTATTTTCTTGAGTTGGTTTTGTGCTTTGGGACTAAGGATGATTTCAGATGCACCATACACTTTCTGGCTTACTTTTTTGATCTTATCGACCACAGAGTCTTCCAGCTCGTAGGTAGGTTTGAAGGAGCGATTGCAATTTTCAGCTTCTTGGATGACTAGTTTGGCTAGATCCAAACAGCCACTACCCCCTTTCTCCCAGCCTTCGCTGAGAGCTACAGGTACATTCAATTTTTTGCAAAAGTCTATCAATAATTTCTTTTCAGCTTCCGTGTCGCTTTTGAAAACATTGATAGCCACCACCACGGGGATTTCAAATTTTTTGAGACTTTCCAAATGATGTTCGAGGTTGGGTAAGCCCTTTTCTAAAGCTTCCAAATCCTCTGTTTCCAAATCAGTGAGAGGCTTGCCTCCGTGATATTTTAAAGCGCGAATGGTAGCTACCAAGACAGTCGCCTTAGGAGAAATGCCAGCTTCCCGGCATTTGATGTTAAAAAACTTTTCTGCACCTAGATCAGAGCCAAAGCCAGCTTCCGTCACAGCATATTCTCCTAAGCTCATACCCATTTTGGTGGCTAGGATGCTGTTGGTGCCTTGGGCAATATTGGCAAATGGCCCTCCATGAATCAAGGCGGGATGATGGCCTAAGGTCTGTACGATATTGGGTTTGATAGCCTCTTTCATGAGGGTGGCCATTGCACCTTGCGCATTGAGATCAGAGGCAAATACAGGACTACCGTCTAATCGATCCCCCAGATAGATTTTTGCAAAGCGGTTTTTTAGATCCTCGAGGTCTTTGCTCATACATAGGATAGCCATTACTTCACTTGCTGCCGTGATCTGAAAACCTGTTTCTCTGGGAACACCACCGCTTTTACCGCCTAGTCCACAGACAATATTTCTAAGGGAGCGGTCATTCATATCCATGGCACGCTTCCAGAGGATGGATCGAGCATCTATTTGTAGGTTTTTGACTTTGCTTTGAATGGCATTGTCCAAAAGTGCTGCCAGGAGATTATTGGACTTTTCGATGGCATGGAAGTCTCCAGTGAAGTGGAGGTTGATGTCCTCCATAGGTATCACCTGTGACCACCCGCCTCCGGCAGCTCCTCCTTTCAGACCAAATACTGGGCCCAGGCTCGGTTCTCTAATGACCGCAATCGAATTCTTCCCGAGATCATTGAGTGCGTCGCTAAGGCCTATTGTCACGGTAGTTTTACCTTCACCTGCCGGAGTTGGGGTGATGGCAGTGACCAAAATCAACTTTGACTGCTGAACTTTTTCTTGCTGAATCAAGTCCAAGTCCAGCTTTGCCTTGAACTTACCGTATGGCTCAATTTTTTCCTCTGGTAGACCAAGTTTTTGGGTGATAAGTCGGATTGGATGGGGAGGAATTGATTTGGCTATTTCTAGATCGTTCATTACTTTTTTTTATCAAAACAAGAAGAAAATCCTTGGGAATTCCCTGATAATACAAGCTTAAAAACATGAGATAAATCAGTAAAGAAGAGGATCGGGAGCATTAGATTTTTACAGATGATGTATTATATTAAATAGTAAGTTAAAACAATCTGGAAATATTTCGATTAATTCACGGAGACCAGCGAGGTATTGGGATAGTTATCTCTAAATGGATAAAGAGGATATTTAATCTTTATTATTTCATACAAATGTGCGTTTTGTTCAATAAAGGCCTTTATATTGACAGGGGTGTTTCTGACATCAAAAAAGTAATTCTAAAGATCAATGACTGTAGATAATTTTGAATATAAAAATTGGTATCACCATTTAGCCGAAGGTGTAGTTTTCCAAGATAAAAATGGCTTAATATTCGATGCCAACGCTGCAGCAGAAGAACTCTTAGGGTTAAGCCTGGACCAAATGATAGGGAGGGAGTCAGTCGATCCTAGGTGGCATACTATTCATCCTGATGGTTCAGATTTTCCGGGGGAAACGCATCCCGCCATGGTATCCCTGAAAACTGGGAAGCCTGTTCACAAGGTTCAAATGGGGGTTTTCAATCCTAAGGAGAATGATTATACTTGGATTTTAGTTAATTCCTATCCAATTTTTTTGAAGGATGAGCAAAAGCCTTCTCAAGTCTTTACCACTTTTGTCGATATCTCCGATCAGTTCATAGCAGAAAGAAATTTGAGGGAAGAAATTGTCCTTCACGAAACACTAGTTTCGGTTTCCTCTTCATTTATACATCTCTCTGAAGATCAGGTTGGTGAATTTATTCAAAGAAGCCTGGAAAAGCTCGGGAAGTTCTTGGATGCGGATCGGATGTATATTTTTGATTATGATTGGGAAAATGATCAAACCTCCAACACATTTGAATGGTGTGCAGATGAGATTGATCCATATATAGATGCTTTGCAAAATGTACCTTTGGAAGGCATGGAAAGTTGGACAAATGCTCATCGGCAGGGAAAGTTAATGTCTGTGTCTGATGTGTCTTCGCTGAATGAAGACGACGCCTTGAGACAAGCTTTAGAGCCTCAGGGAATACAAAGCATATTAGCCATACCTGTAATAGTGGGAAATGAATGTGTAAGTTTTGTAGGAATAGATTGGGTCAAGAGCAAGCACACATACAGCCAAAGGGAGTTCAGGATTTTAGATATATTCGTCGGGATTTATGGCAGAGTAAAGGAAAGATTTCTTAGGGAGCGAGATATTTTTGAACGCCTTAAAGAGCTCAAGTCAATTTATGGAATATCTGCTCTGTCTCATGAATTTTACAATGGTTCGGTAAAGGAGTTTCTTTCTAAAGCTGTGGACATCATCCCACAAGGCTTTTTTGAACCGGATGAGACCTTTGCCGTCATCAACTTTGATTCGGAAAGGTTTGAAAGTGCCAATTTTAAGGAGACATCCAAGAAGATTCAAGAGGACATAGTCGTCAATGGGAAGGTCCGTGGCAAGGTAGTGGTCTATATCACTGAATCGGTTAGTTTTATTCCGGAAGAATATCCTCTACTCAAAGCTATCAGCACTATTATTTTTCAATTTATAGATGCGTCTGAAAAGCTCAGGGAGATTAAACAAAGTGAGTCCCAGCTTAAGCTCTTACTTGAGTCTCAATCAAGTTATATTGTTTGGACAGATCTCGAAGGGCGACCTACCTATTTTAATCCTATCTATGAAAAAGATTTTGGACAAATATTTTTTGAAGCTGGAAATGAAGAAGAAACCATCCTCAAATCAATTTGTGATTACCACTGGGGAAGGATTAGAGAGGTAGTCGAGAATTGTATAAAGAACCCGGATGTGGTTTTCCAAATTGAGCTAGATAAAATTACCACTGATAATAAAATCAAAAATACTTTTTGGGAAATTACCTGTATCACGGATCAATCTGGTAATCCTTCAGAAATCCAGTGTATAGGAATTGACTATACGGCTCAAAAGGAAGCAAGTGATCAGTTGATTGAGAGCGAAAAACGATTTCAGGAAATCACCTCACTTAGTGGATCTGTCATTTGGGAAATCGATCTGGAGGGGAAGTTCCTTTATGTAAGTGAGGCCTCTAAAACTGTCTATGGCTATCAAAAAGATGAGTTGATTGCCAAAAAATCACTTAATGCATTTTGTGGTACTTTAGATATAGTAGAATGCCTTCATGGCTTTAAAGATAAAGTCAATACAGGTAAACCTGTAACCTTTGATCTTCAGGGTAAACACAGAGACGGAGAGATTATTTGGATTAACCGCACGGTAAAGCCCGTTTTGAATGAGAAGGGAGAGATCCTAAAGTATCAGGGATCAGATATTGAAATCACAGAAAGTAAAACCGCGGAATTAGAGATCAAGAAATTATCCGAGGCCATCGAGCAGAGTAATACTCCCACCAAGATTGTTTCATTTGATGGAGTTATTGAATATTATAATCCAGCATACAAAGAGCTTCTTGTAAATATTCTGGAAGTCGATCTCCCAAATGGAGTAGCTATTGGAAATATTCGGGATTATTTTGATTACCCACTAGATGAGCTAAGTGAATATGCAAGTAATCTAATAGAGAGTAAGAGTTCAGGGAAAAGGATTCCTCCCTATCGCCAGGAAATTAAACTTGTCAGTAAAGTTTCCTCAAGGGAAGTATGGTTTAAGCTAACAGTTTCTCCTATCTCCAATTTATCTGGCGAATTCCACAAATTACTATTGTTCTATGAGGATATCTCAGATAGTAAGAAGTATCAGGAAGAGATCCTAAATCTCAATTCAAGTCTGGAAGAAAAAATTGCAGCAAGAACCCAAGAGCTTTCCATAACCAACGAAGTACTAGAAGGGGCTATTTTAGATGCAAAAAGAGCAAATGAGGCCCAGCGCCAATTTTTATCCAGGATGAGTCATGAATTACGGACTCCTTTGAATTCCATACTTGGATTTGCACAAATCCTCCAACTGTCCAATTTATCAGACAGTCAAAAAAGAAACCTGAATTTTATTCTGGAAAGCGGAAACCATCTTTTGAATCTGATCAATGAAGTATTGGAGATATCGAGGATAGAGGCTGGGCATATCGAAGTTTCTCTTGAGCCCGTCGAGCTCCAAAGCTTGATGAGTGAGGTGGTGGATTCTGTCCGAACTGCAGCCTTTCGGAATTCCATATCCATAAGCACTCCCTCGTTGAGTATTGAAAAACTATTTGTCATTGCTGATTTGCAAAGACTTAAGCAGGTCATAATCAATCTAATCAACAACGCTATAAAATACAACAAGCCTAATGGTAGTATCAGTATAGAATATCAACTTTCGAATAGAGAAGAGGATCAAGAGTTTATTCAAATTCATTTCAAGGATACTGGGGTAGGAATTTCTGAAGAAGACATTCCTAAATTATTTACTCCTTTCGAAAGAGGAAGAAACTCGACTTCTTCAATCGAAGGAACTGGTTTGGGACTCTCGGTGGTGGATAAATTGGTGCAGCTTATGGGAGGGTCTGTTGGTGTATCTAGTAATCTCGGAGAAGGAAGTGATTTTTGGATAGAAATACCACTTCAAAAGTCCTCCTACAGGGATCTTTTGAAGGAAGATTTCTCGCAAAAGGGAAAACCCAATAAGAAACCCTCAAAATCTACTATTCTATTGGTGGAAGATAATCCCACAAACATTGAGCTGGTTCAAGAGTTCATTAAACTGATTGACCCCGAAATCCAACTAATTTGGACCATGACTATGGAAGGAACCATTCAGTTGGCAACTGAATATCACCCAAAAATCATCCTTCTTGATCTTAATCTACCAGAGGTCCATGGTTCTGAAATTTTAGAAGAATTAAAGAAAAATTCAACACTTAAAGACATTCCTGTAATCATTGTGAGTGCGGATGCGACCAATCATTCTATGGAAAGAATGGAAAAGCTTGGAGCAGAGGGTTACATTACCAAGCCAATGAGGATGGACTTGCTTAGTAAGATTGTTGATGAATATTTGTAGTGAAATGATTAAAAAACCCTTAAAAGAGTCCATTCTTGAGTCTAGGATATTTATTGTAGACGATCAGATCAAGAACTTGATTCTCTTAGAAAATGTACTGGAATCTGCTGGATTTGGAAACATTTGGTCCACCACAGATGAGCGAGAACTCCTCCCGAAACTTAAAACTGAAAAGCCGGCCATCCTTCTTATTGATTTGATGATGCCTCATATAAGTGGGTATGAGTTGATTAAATCCATTCGGAAAGATTCCGAAAAGGACACTTTGCCCATCTTGGTATTGACAGCTGATATTTCATCTGAAAGTAAGCATCAGGCGTTTGATCTGGGAGCTAATGACTTCTTGACAAAGCCTTTTGATATCAGGGAAGTGATATCTAGGGTTCAAAATCTTATCACGGCATCAGTCGTATTGGATCAACTACAAAATCAAAATATCATTTTAGAGGAAATGGTAGAAGAAAAGACAGCCTATCTAAAGGCTGCTTTGGATCTTACCGAAAAGAGAGAAAGATATTTCCGGGTATTGTTCAATTCAAGCTTCGATGCGATTCTCTATTTTAATCTTCAGGAAGAAGAGCCTTCCAACTTCTTTGAGTGCAATCCAGCAGCAGAAGCAATTCTAGGATATACCAAGGAGGAGCTTGCAGGATTAAGTATAAAGGATTTGGATTGTGATTATTCTGATGATTATTACTTTAAAATCAAAGAGCAGCTAAGCTCGAAGAGTGAGACTCTTTTTCTAGAGCGAAAGATTAAAATCAATTCTGGAGAATGTAGAATAATGGAAACTTCCTTTGTGAGTATGGAGGTGTTAAATAAAATTCAGACAGTTGTTTTCTTGAGGGATGTAACCGAAAAAGTAGAGCAGATTGAAACAATCCTAAATCAAAACAAAATTTTCAAGGAGATTGCCTGGTCCCAATCACATGAGGTGAGGGCTCCCCTTGCAAGAATGATGGGTGTAATTGATTTAATTGATGATGAACTGAGCTCGGAATTGGATGAAGAGACTGCTAGTTTTATAAAAATCATCAAGGATTCTTCGCATGAATTAGATCAAATAATCAGGAAGATATCTGAAAAGTCCAATGTGGCCCAGTCAAAAACTAATGTAACCCTAGAAAAGAATGAAAAGTGACTATCAAATAATAGTGGTCGATGATGATCCTCAATTCATCTTTCTTCATAATTGGTCACTAAAAAAGTTGGGCTTTAATGTGCATCCCGAGCATTTTCAAAACGGTGAAAAGCTTGTGGAGTTTTTTAAGCAAAATGAAGATTCCCAAGCAAAATTTTTGATTTTACTTGATATCTATATGCCTATAATGGATGGGTGGGAAGTTTTGGAGTTTTTGGAATCAAAAGGGTCATTTGATACCATAAAAGTAATTTTGGTAACTTCATCGGTAGATAAAGGCGACAAGATCAAAGCTGAGAACTATACTTCCATCATTGATTTTTTGGAAAAACCGCTAGCTATTGATTATCTGATGGGATTGAAGGATAAGACTATTTTTAGCTGAACGGCTGTGGCTAAATATGACAATCCTTTGATCACTTAAAGCGAATGCTTTTTTTTCAATCCTAGCTTAGCATCAAAATATCCAAACTGCCTTTGGGGTATAATATTATGGAAGGTAGTAGCCCCGACAGGAATCGAACCTGTATCTAAAGTTTAGGAAACTTCTATTCTATCCATTGAACTACGGGGCCATCATTTCAACTATTATTCGGGCTTTTTTTATGCTTCAACAAGCATCTTTTCAAATAGAAAAGTAGCGACTTAGTCTTTAGAAATTTTCTAATTCCTATCCGATACTGTTTTGATGTCCATTGAACCCTGACAGCCGGCAGGCAGGTACAAGGCCAAAGGGAATTGCAAGATACGAGAAATGCCAAAAAACCAATAAATATAATCAGCCCAACTTATGGGGATTCAGAGATTTACCCTATCTTTGCACTCCAAATTTAGGATGGACGGGTTCCATCCACTAAACAAACAAATATAAATTATGCCAGTAAAAATCAGATTAGCACGTCGAGGCCGAAGAAAAATGGCGATGTATGACGTGGTTGTCGCTGATGCAAGAGCTCCACGTGATGGACGCTTCATCGAGAAGATCGGAACTTACAATCCGAACACTGACCCTGCATCGATCAACATCAACAATGAGCGCGCTCTACAGTGGTTGTTGAACGGAGCCCAGCCTACCGATACGGTGAAGGCTATGCTGTCCTACAGAGGAGTCATGCTGAAAAAACACCTCCAAATCGGAGTAGTTAAAGGTGCAATCACGCAAGAACAGGCTGATGCCAAATTCGAAGCTTGGTTGAAAGAAAAAGAAACTAAAATCCAAAGCAAAGTCGATTCTATCGGTAAGGCTAAAGACGAAGCCCGTCAGAAGGCTCTTGAAGCTGAAGCTGCTAAGAATCAGGCTCGTTTGGACGCTATCAAGGCAAGAGAAGAAGAAGCAAAAGCTGCTGCTGAAGCTGCTGCCGCTGCAGAAGCTCCTGCCGAAGAGTCCGCAGAAGAATCAGCTCCTGAAGCTTCCGCAGAAGGCGACGAAGCTCCACAAGCTTAATAGTATATTGATTCATGAACAAGGAACAATGCTTCCAATTAGGCTATGTTTCGAAAGTTCATGGACTCCGTGGTGAAATAGTGGTCGTGCTCGATGTGGATTTTCCTGAAGATTATGAAGATCTGGAGCACATCTTTCTAGAACGCAATGGCCGCTTAGTCCCTTATTTCTTGGAGCATTTCGTGCTTCAGGCAGGCAATAAGGCGCTGGCAAAAATTGAGGAACTGGATCGTATTGAGCAGGTGGAGGAATTGGTAGGATCGGAAGTATATCTTCCACTATCTGAACTACCCGAACTTGATGAAGACCAATACTATTTTCACGAATTGATCGGGTTTGAAGTAGAAGATGAAGTGCATGGCTCCTTAGGGCAAGTGCAAACCATCTACGACTTGGACGCCCAAGACCTTATCGGGGTCATCCATCAAGAAAAAGAGGTTCTCATTCCGATACAGGATGGAATCATCATCAAGGTGGACAAGGCAGCAAAAAAAGTTTTCTGTCGATTGCCCGAAGGATTGCTTGACATTTATCTGGAAGACTGAGATATGCATATCGACATCATCAGCGTGGTACCGGGATTGCTGGAAGGTCCCTTTTCACATTCTATTCTGAAAAGAGCAGAAGAAAAAGGCTTGGCAGTTGTCAGGGTACATAACCTGCGGGACTTTGCTACTGGCAAACAGAAGCAGGTAGACGATTATGCTTTTGGTGGAGGTGCAGGAATGGTCATGATGGTCGAACCAATTGCTCGGTGCATCGAACATCTCCAAAGTCAGCGAACATATGATGAAATTATTTATATGACGCCTGATGGGGAGACATTCGATCAGCCTATGGCAAATTCTCTATCGCTGAAGAAAAACCTGATGATCTTATGTGGTCATTATAAAGGAGTAGATCAGCGTGTGAGAGACCGATTCATTACCAAAGAAATCAGTATTGGTGATTTTGTGCTGTCGGGTGGAGAACTAGCAGCAGCTGTAGTGGCTGACGCTATTATTCGTCTGATACCAGGAGTCTTAAATGATGAGACGTCGGCATTGACTGACTCTTTTCAGGATGACCTGCTCGCACCACCCGTCTATACTCGTCCCGCTGAGTGGGACGGGATGGAGGTTCCAGAAGTATTGCTCTCAGGTCATGAAGCAAAGATCAATGAATGGAGATTTGAAGCATCGGTTCGCCGAACCCGTGAACGAAGACCCGATCTATGGGCTAAGTCAGGTTTGGGGGATAGCGAAACAAGTAAACGTAAAAAGTAAATAACAAGCCACGTGTTGGCCAAACAGCGAAAGCATAAAATATAGAAGCTATGAGCGAACTAATGAAAATCGTAGAAGCGGAATACAGCGAGGCGAGAGCCAAATTCCCTTCTTTCAAAGCTGGTGATACCATCAACGTACACGTACGAATCAAGGAAGGTAATAAGGAGAGAGTCCAGCAGTTCCAAGGAACTGTCATCCAGCGTAAAAACCCGAATTCCAATGGAGAGACTTTCACAGTAAGAAAAGTATCCAACGGTATCGGTGTAGAGCGTATCTTCCCTATCCTTTCTCCATCTATCGAGCAAATCGATCTATTGAGACAAGGTAGAGTAAGAAGAGCCCGATTGTTCTACTTGAGAGGACGTCAGGGTAAAGCTGCTCGTATCAAAGAAAAGATTCAGGTGAAGCACTAAGCTTCCCAAAAATCATAAAGAGGAACTCAGAAATGGGTTCCTTTTTTTATTTTGGACCCCTGCGTAGGGTTTGATTATTGTGCGCATAGAGTCCATCTAAGGAAGTAAAGAGTGAATAGTAAATGGTAAGGGTTTTTTGGGTTCAAAGCTGAGTAAATGATGAATTAAAAGCCACGGATGAATCTTAAGACTCCTGCCTTTTCAAATCCCCTTTTTCACTACAGAAGCCATCATTTTTCCCTACCTTTGCAGCCTGAATAGGGGAACAATCTCCATTATTGCCTGTTTTTTTAAGACAATCAATCACTCATGAGTAGAGAAATTCGCGTAAGATTTGCCCCGTCACCTACCGGGCCTTTACATATCGGAGGGGTACGTACTGCCCTTTATAATTACCTTTTTGCAAAAAAGAATCAGGGTAAATTCCTGCTTCGAATAGAAGATACCGATCAGGCTCGCTATGTGGCAGGTGCTGAGGAATATATTCGGGAATCCCTCGAATGGCTAGGCATTACGCCTGACGAAAGTCCCTGGAATCCAGGAAATGTAGGTCCTTATCGGCAATCTGAACGGAAGGCTGATTACATGCAATATGCGCTTGATTTGGTTGAAAAAGGCCATGCTTACTACGCTTTTGACACTTCGGATGAACTCGAAGCTATGCGCGAGCGACTGACTGCAGCTCGAGTCGTACAGCCTCAATACAACAGTATCACCCGTACACAGATGAAAAACTCCCTGACATTGCCTGAGGATGAGGTGAAGGCAAGATTGGCCTCTGGGGAGCCTTATGTGATTCGGGTGAAAATCCCCCGCAAAGAAGAAGTACGCTTTCATGACCAAATCCGTGGTTGGGTAATGGTTCATACCTCCACTTTGGATGATAAGGTGTTGATGAAGTCAGATGGAATGCCAACTTACCACTTGGCTAATATAGTGGATGATCATCGCATGGGAATCACTCATGTGATTCGGGGCGAGGAATGGTTGCCTTCAGCACCACTACACGTGCTGCTTTACAAGTATTTTGGATGGGAAGATACCATGCCTGAATTTGCCCATCTGCCGCTCTTGCTGAAGCCTGATGGAAATGGAAAACTATCCAAGCGAGACGGTGACCGAATGGGATTCCCTGTTTTTCCACTTGATTGGAAAAACGAGGAGACCGGAGACTCGGCCATGGGATTCCGTGAGCAAGAATACCTACCGGAAGCTTTATTGAATTTCCTGGCCTTTTTGGGCTGGAACCCGGGCGATGAGCGAGAGCTTTTTACTAAGGAAGAATTGGTAGAGGCTTTCAGTATTGAGCGGATTGGGAAAGCCGGTGCCAAATTCGACATAGCCAAGGCTAAATGGTATAATGAACAATACCTTCGGGCTCGTTCAAATGCTGATTTGGCTGATTTTGTTATTGAAGCAGCCAAAAAAGATGGGGTAGAGCTAGACTCAAATAAGGCAGAGGCAATAGTCTCATTGACCAAGGAGCGCGTGACCTTCCCCGGTGAAATGTGGACTCAATGCCGGTTTTTGGTGAATGCTCCCAAAGAATTTGACGAGCAGGTAGCCTCCAAAAAGTGGAATTCAGATGCGGTAGCTGTACTTTCGGCTTACGCTGAGAAGCTTTCGAAATTTGAGGGAACTTATGATAGCGAAGTCGCTAAAACCCTACTCGGAGAGACTGCAGATGAACAGGAAATCAAATTGGGTAAGATCATGCAAGCCGTCCGATTGGCTGTGACAGGTGTCGGGGCCGGCCCGGATTTGATGGAGATATTTGCTATCTTAGGTGCAGGTGAAGTAGCAAACCGCATTCATTTTGCAATCGAAAACCTACCGCGTCCAGAATAAGTATAAGAGCTATGAGCAAGCGAAAAAAGAAAAAACCAGAAGACCCAAAAGTTCATTCGGACTTGAAGGGTTTCAAAATGGAAATAGATCCTTTTGGAGAGATATCTTCCTCTTTTCCGATCGATAAGATCAATGAGTTTTTGAATAAAAATGTCGAAGATAAAAAATTGAAAGATCGGGAAGACTTGGATGATATCAAGCGTGGGTCTGACGAAGAAGAATAAGAGTCGTATTTTCTTAGTATATAATTTGATCTTTTGACGCCATGTCCTATAAGTCTTTTTTCATTTGGCTGTTTTTATCTTTTTTTTCTGCATATGCATGGAGCCAAACAGCCAAGGTGACTGGAACAGTCAAAGACGCTGATACGGGCGAGACACTTCCCTTTTGCAATGTTTTTGTCAATAATACCACCATCTCAACTACCTCGGATTTGGATGGAGTATTCACCTTGTCAGACCTCGCTCCAGGTCCATTGGAAGTGGGCTTTTCATTTTTGGGCTATGTAGCCACTACGAAACAGGTCACGCTTAACCCTGGCGGTACCCTTACCTTGAATGTTTCCTTGGAGCCCTTGGAGACAGAGCTTTCGGATGTGGAAATCAAGGCTAAACGGGATAAGGCCTGGGAGCGCGATCTCCGGAAATTTGAAAACCTATTTCTCGGGAATGATGCCATTGCGGCTAAAACCGAAATATCCAACCCCTGGGTAGTGGACTTTCCTGAATCAGAAGAGCGAAACACCTTTTTAGCAAGCTCCCAACTTCCAATTGAGATCTTTAACCAATATCTGGGTTATAAAATCACCTTCGATATGAAGGAGTTTTTTGACAATCCTTCCAACTACCGAATTGTTGGGGCGGCAAGGTTTGAAGAATTGGAAGCAGAAACTGATCAACAGGAGGAGGAATGGGATCGGAATCGTATGGATGTGTATTCCAAATCTCCGCAAAATATGTTTCGGGCCATGATCTCCGGCACTCATGAAAAGGAGGGTTTTTACCTGTATGGAGAGCGGCCGAGTGCGGCAGATTCCCGAAATATGCGTTCGGATATTTTTGCCGATGAATTGGGGAAATCAGTCATTCCTTACAAGCCCGATCAACTCGTGACAGCGGCTGACCGTCCCGGTGAATACTGGATTAATCTCAAGGGAAGAATAGAAATTCACTACGAAAAGGGCTACACAACTGTCAATACTTACAAAGACGCGCCTTATCCCATTTCATGGATAGAAGTAAAGGGTGATCGGGTAAGAGTTCGGGAAAATGGTATGATTCTCAATTCCCAGGATGTGGTCTTTTCTGGCGATATGGACCGAAGGAGAGTGGCTTCCATGCTTCCTTTGGACTACGATGCCGAGCGAGCCATTCAGTTGCTAAATCTCGATGAGACCGCTGCCAACTATCAGGAACGCGTTTATTTACACACAGATCGTCCCTACTACCAAGCTGGTGAAGAGGCATTTTTTCAAGCTTTCATCAATTATGGAAACCCGTATCTCAAAAAGGAATTGAGTCAGGTTTTACACGTAGAATTGGTCTCTGCTGATCGAGATTTTGTATTTAGAAAGAAGTATAAAATCTTCGATGGGTCAGCCGGTGGGAGCTTTTTCATCCCAGATAGCCTAGACGGAAATCAATATTTTCTAAGAGCATACACCTACTGGAACCGAAACTATGGTCCAGACCACCTTTTCTTAAAGCCGCTCCCAATCTTGAATCAAAATCAAGCCCTTGAAGCGCGAATTCCTCCTGAGGAGAAATCTGAAAATGTCACCTTGGAAGTGAGTCCGGGAAAAGCAGGGCCAAGGGAAAAGGTTCAGCTCAAAATAAAAACGCTGGATGATACCGGCAGGGCTCTCTCTGCAAGGCTATCCGTATCTGTTCTAGATCAAAGTCAAGTTGGTAGCTTTCGGGAGGCTAAGGCCGCTTCTGAAGCTTTGGCTTTGGAGAAAATACCTGACAATATTGGATTGGACCGTTTCTCTTACCCGGTAGAGACTAATTTGGAGCAGGCTGGATTGATTCTGGATCAAAAAGGTAAAGGAACTTCAGGAGCTGTCACTGTATTTGTGAATAATTTTGAGGGAATCGTCGAGTTGGAAGCTGATAGAAGTGGTCAATTCAAATTGGAGGGGATGGAGTTTTTTGGCCCTTTGAGACTGGCTATTCAGGCGACAGATTCTAAGGGTAGAACAGTTTCTGAGGTCAAATTGGAGGAAGATCTAGCTGCGCCTTTAGCTGCTTTTCCTACAGTGGATTGGCCAAAATTCAAAATAGATCCTTCGTATCAGCCCATTTCTCAGGAAGAATTGAAGACGGAAGACCTTGAGTTGGTTGAGGTGGAAGACAAATCATTGGAATCCCCCAAGGCAATCTATGGAAGAGCCGACTTTGTGGTGACTTCCGACAAATTGATGGCAACTGGAAGCTCGGTAGACCTAGTGAATAGCCTTGCAGGAAATGTCCCTGGAATGCGGGTCACAGTGGCAGGTGCCTCAGGTCAGCAGCAAATCCGACTTCGAGGAGGTGCTACCTCGGTTTCCGGTTCTATGGAGCCTCTAGTCATGGTAGATGGGGCTATTTTGGTGACCGCGCCGGGTGCGACTGCCGCTGATAATCTTCGAAATATAAATCCCAATGATATCGATCGGGTTGAAATCGTTTCTAGGACAGTTTCCATGCTGGGAGACCAAGGTAGAAATGGGGTGATAGCTGTCTATCTTAAGGAAGGTGTAAATACTCAATCGGTACCTACCCTAACCTCATCCGTTTCGAATTTTGTTATTCAGGGTTTTGAGCCTCCAAGAAACTTTTACCAAATGGCATACGACGGAAATGAAGAGGTAGAGCAGGACCTGAGAAAAACACTCTATTGGAATGGGAACTTGGTGACAGATGAGTCTGGTGAAGCGGTGCTAAGCTTTTTCACCAATGATTCGGGTGGCCCGATGACTGTTGAAATCCGAGGACTAAGCTTGGACGGAAAGCCGATTTCCGGCACCTTTACGATCAATTCATCTCAGAAATGAAATCGAGCATCCATGAAGCAGATAGGCATAAATTAGCCGTTACACACTGGAATTATCGTAAAATCTGCGAGATTCCATGTGGCATTTGAAAAACGAATCAAATCACATGAAAAAAATACTCCTGGTTTTTTTGATGTTTTCCTTGGCTTTCGAAGCCTTCCCTCAGACTAGTGTGGGTTTTCGGGCTGGATACACCTCTTCGTCATACTCTTATCAGCCGGCGGCCAATTTTCGATCACAAAGCACAGAGAGTGTTGTCAGACCTACTTTTGCGCTTGTCGTGGAGCATTTTACCTCCAAAAACGCCGGGATAGAAATGAACCTACAATGGATCACTTTGGGCTTTCGACAGATCAATGAAAATGCCGTGACCCTTCCCGAAAATCGGACAGAGTTTGACTACCTGAAAGTGCCCTTTTTTGCCTCATTTTATGCGGGTAGATCAGGTAGGTTTCAAATAAAAATCGGGCCTCACTTGGGTTTTCTAGTTAATGCAAGAGATGTGCAGCGGGAATTTACCAGTGCTGCCACTCCTGAGATCCCTACCTATGGCGGGCCGGAAGATCGACCCAATCGTTTTATGTATGGCTTAAATGCAGGCGCTGGAATTTCAAAGCTTTTTGGGAAAAGCACCCTCGCAGTGGAATTCCGATTTGCCTATGACTTCACCAATCCGGAGGGGCAGGATCGAATTTTTGATATGAATTCCACCAATTTGGAGCTTTCCTTGGCATATCTCTTCCGAGTCAGAGAAAATCCTTAAGAAATCTGTCGCCCGCTGTCATATTTTTCGTAAAGTCTACGATTACAAGATGAAGATGAACCACAGCGAGCTAGAAAACATACTCAAAAACCATCATCGGGAAGCCTATCTCTGGGCCCGTCAATGCTGTGGCTTTGAGGATGAGCTAGCTAAGGACGTCTTGCAGATTTGTTATTTGAAGATTTTGGAGGGTAAGGCACGCCTCCAACAGGTCGAAAAAGTAAAACCCTGGTTATTTTCGGTCATTCGCTTTACCGCTATCGACGAACTCCGAAAGAAAGGAAATTGGGTGGCATTACAAGAAAATTACGATTTGGAGGATGAGCCGACTGAAAATGAAGAGGAGCTGGATTACCAGAAACTACTTATGCAGCTTTCACCCATGCAGCGTGAAGTCATGTTGATGGTCTTTTACCACCAATTGACAATCGTAGAAAGCGCCGAAGTCCTTCAAATAAGCCTAGGTTCCGCACGCACACACTACGACCGCGGAAAAAAGAGACTGAAAGAATTAATCGTAAAATCTCAAAACTTGGAATATGATGGAAAATGATCAACTGATTGAAAACTTTTTCTCAGACATGAAAAAGCAGGATCAAAATATCCCAATTCCCGAATTTCCAGAGACGAAGGTTCGAAGCTTCAATTGGTGGATTCCTAGTGGAATCGCGGCCACTTTGCTCTTGGGCGGATTTCTATTGACCCAACAGGAGCAGGTCACAGAAGCACCTTCTGAGGTGATTATCATTTCCCTTCAAGAAAATGAAAATAACGAGCAGGAATTTACCATCGAGGAAAAAGCCTACATCGACGTCTGGGAATCCAGTACATCCTCCTTACTCACAGAATTCTAAGCTAAACCAACTAATGTTATGAAATCGCTATTAATTACCGCCCTTTTCCTGCTTTCGTCCCTGACGATGGCTCAGGACATTTTCAAAAAGAACTTATACTCTGCTGACCAAATCATGGAAGCAAGAGAAAAGATCAACCTGACAGATGCCCAAGCCACTAAAATCAAAAAAATCCATGCAGAGAACGCCGGAGAATTCTCCATGCTCAAATGGGACTTGGATGCAACCAATACTGAGCTTGAAAAGCTCCTTGAGCAAAGGCCAATAGATCAAACAAAGGTCCTAACAGTCTTGGATATGATTCTAAAGTATGAGGCGCAATTGAAAAGAAAGCAACTTAGTACCTTAGTTGCCATCAAAAATGAATTGACTGAAGAGCAAATAGAAAAATTGGGTGAATCCACGAGACTCTATGGATTCAGGAGTTCTGGCTCAGGAGCTGCTTCAAGTACGCTAGGTGTCTCAAGCCTTCGCTCCGGTCAAAAGGTTGTGATTGGTTATCCTTCTTCTTCTTCAACTTTTACTACTACTAGCCCATCCTCTAAAGTAGATATAGTGGTTGCGGGAAGTGAAGACGGGAATCAGCCGCTATTCGTCATCAAATCTGATGATGGAACTATAGAGAAATCATCCATGGAGCAGCTGGATATCAACCCAAAAGACATTGAAAGTATCAATGTGCTAAAGGATAAAGGCGCTACCTCCTTGTATGGTGAGAAAGGAAAAAATGGCGTAATCATCATCACCTTGAAGAAAGGCGCGAAAGCAAAAATAAAGTAATTGATTATGGTCTGAGATAGATAAGAGGAGACCCCTTTGGAGTCTCCTTTTTTTCGTTTAACCCGGATTATGCATTAGAATCTGTAGTGAGAGATCAAACCGCAATAAAATCAAGCATTTAGCGAATAAAGCATAGCACCGCTACGGTGATTGAGCTAAATGCAGCAAAGCGATTGATTTTGAAGCGGTTTGGACTCGTAATAAGAAGTCTAATGCATATTTCGGGTTTAATTCATTCCCATATAATCTACTACAAAGTAGCTCATGACCCGCAAGCCAAGAATGAATCCGCTTTCGTCAATATAGAAATCGGGAGTATGATGCGACGGCGTTTTGGTTGGGTCTCCCCCTTTTTTCATACCTCCCAAAGAAATAAATAGACCAGGTTTCTCTCGCTGATAAAAGCTGAAATCCTCAGCGCCGGTAATTAGCGGATTGGTTAGTACATTGCCATCACCTGCGGCTGCCAAAATAGTAGGGCCCATCATTTCAGTTAGCGCTGGATCATTGATGGTGGAGGGATACATTTTTCGGATTTTGACATCTGCTTTTGCGCCAGCACTTTCAGCGATATGAGTGGCTATTTCGGTAATTCGTTTGTGAACTAGTGCTTGTTGATCATCTCCAAAAGTCCGGATAGTTCCGATCATATCTACTTTTTCGGGGATAATATTATGTCTGATGCCCCCGTGGATTGCGCCTACTGTCACGATAGCCGGAGCCTCGGTGATATTCACATTCCGAGCGATAATGGTCTGGAATCCATTGATGATTTGGGCAGAGGTGACGATGGGGTCTACGCCTGACCAGGGAGAAGCTCCATGAGCTTGGGTACCGTGCACAGTGATTTCTAGCTCATCTACACCAGCTAGAGCTGGACCGGATCGATAGCCGATTTTTCCCACTTCCATTTGTGATCCGATGTGCAAGCCAAATACGGCATCCACGTCCTCCATGACTCCTTCTTCGACCATTTGCTTGGCTCCCCAGGAGTCCACTCCCGGTTCGTTGATTCCTTCCTCAGCGGGTTGGAATAGGAATTTGACATTTCCTGCAAGGTCTTCTTTCATTCCGGCGAGAATTTCTGCTACGCCCATCAGGATAGCCACGTGGGTGTCATGGCCACAGGCATGCATGACGCCAGTTTCCTGACCATTGTAAGTAGTGGTCACGGTGGATTTGAAAGGTAAGTCTACCCGCTCAGTCACAGGTAGTGCGTCCATGTCCGCCCGAAGCGCTACTGTTGGGCCTGGTTTTCCTCCTCGAAGGACTCCGACTACTCCGGTCACTGCTACCTCTTCTGTGACCTCGATACCCAGACTACGGAGGTGATCTGCAACTTTCTCAGCAGTTCTAAATTCCTGGTTTCCTAATTCTGGATTTTGGTGAATATCCCGTCTCCATTCGATGACCTTATCTTCGATTTTAGCCGCTCTTTGATCAATGTCAGATCTGAGTTTAGACTGGGAAAATGCCACTCCGCTAATCAAAAACAGGGCAATGGTTAATTTATTCATTATAAAATTTGGTTGATGGTTTCGAAGCAAGTTATTTATTTCAAGGCAATAATGTTTCAGGGCTTTGAAAAAATACCTTTTCATCGAACCAAAAGTCCAAAATCTGTTTTACTCTTATCTAAACAAATTGAATCATGGATATTAAAAATAAAGTTGCCGTAGTAACAGGCGTTAGCAAAGGAATAGGGCTGGAAGTCGTTAAGATTTTGTTGGAAAAAGGAAGCATTGTCGCAGGATGGGGAAGAAATGAGCCGGAATTGGATCATGAAAATTTTCACTTTTTTAAGTGTGATGTAGCGCAAGAGGCCTCAGTAGATGCTGCCTTCAGAAAGACTACTGAGAAGTTGGGAAAAGATATCCGAATATTGATCAATAATGCCGGATTTGGAATAGCAGGACCTACTGAGACTTTTTCTTCTGAAGATTGGCGGGCCATGTTTGATACCAATGTGCATGGGATATTCTACACAACCAAGCGCTTAATTCCCGCAATGAAACAAGCCGATGAAGGCCATATCATCAATGTGGCTTCCATTGCCGGATTAAACGGAGTCAATCAGTTTGCCGGATACGTGGGTACCAAGCACGCGGTGCGAGGGATTTCCCATTCCTTGTATATGGAATTGCGGGACTTTGGTATCAAGGTGTCTACCATCTATCCGGGATCAGTGCAGACCAATTTCTTTGATGAAATACCCGGGATGAATGCGCATGAAAACATGATGCGGCCGGTGGATGTAGCCACGACCATCGTACAGACGCTAGAAACACATCCCAATTACTTTGTGGCAGATGTGGAATGCAGACCGCTTCGGCCCAAAGGAAAGAAATAAACGATCAAAATCTTTATTGACCCGGCTTCCAAGCTCGGGTCATTTCTTTTTTACCCGGAGGTCCTGGAGGAGATTCTACTTCTAGTCCTAGATCACGAAGATCTCGTTTGAGTTGACCTTTTGCACTGTAGGTGGTGAAAAGTCCGCCGGGACGCATGCTGTTGGTCACTTTTTCCAGCATTTCTTTTTCCCAAAGCTCCGGTTGCTTGCTTGGCGCAAAAGCATCAAAAAATACGACATCCGAAGGATAGAGTTGTGCCTCTTCCAAGGATACTTGATCTTTCTTGAAATTGAAGTATTCAGAAAGAGGCCCACCTTCATTCCAAGCTGCCTTGTGCAGAGCCTCGAAGTATTTATGGTAATGCCAGATGGCATCATTCTGATGAATGAAATTCAATCGGGAATACACTTCTTCCGAAAGAGGAAAAGGCTCAATCGTATGGTAAAGGACAGGTATTTGATACTGTTCTGCCCATACTAGCGTCAGCCAGGCATTCAAACCCGTACCAAAACCCACTTCAAATACCCGAAGTGGATATCGGTTAGGATTATTGGCGAGCCAAGAGTCCAAGCCGTAGAGTAAAAAAACATGGAGTGATTCACGATAGGCCCCATGAAAACTGTGATAGGTCTCTTTCAAACCCTCATGATAAAGGGAGTGAGAGCCATCTTCGGTAGTTATGATTTTTACTTTGTCGCTCATACTTTATAAATCAAAGCTGCACAATAGGCAGACACACCTTCTTCTCTTCCTACAAAACCCAACCATTCGGTGGTGGTGGCTTTGATGGAAATAGCAGATTCTTCCAAAGCCATGACTTCTGCCAAGCAAGTTTTCATTGCAGGGATGTGTGGATTGATTTTAGGATTTTGAAGGCAGATGGTTGTGTCCAGATTCCCAATTTCAAAACCTTCCTTTCGGATCAGCTCCATCACTTCCTTCAGGAGGATTTTACTGTCGATTCCTTTGAATTTTGGGTCTTTATCTGAAAAGTGGTAACCAATATCCCGCATGTTGGCTGCACCTAGCAGGGCATCACAGATCACATGGATGAGTACATCTGCATCAGAATGTCCCACTGCGCCTTTGGTATGGGGAACTTTGATCCCTCCTAACCAAAAGTCCTGATCAGCCTTCAGCTGATGCACATCGTATCCAAATCCTATTCGAAAGGGAGTCATGATATTTCTTTTTGATAATGTAAAACACTAGATTTTTCAGGTCGGAGTAGTCGATTTGCCCAATCCATCACCTGATCTGTTCTGATGGATGATTTGCGATCAAACTCATCCCAATAAAGATCGGGATGGCCCATATTTGCATACATGGCAAGATTCATCATTCGATTGATCAGCTGAATAGACTCGTAGGTTTTCATGGCCTCTCCTTGATTCTTTATCTTTTGAAGACTATGATCGTCTATTCCTTGTTTGAGAAAATCAGCTAAAAATTCATCCAATATAGCCTCTCCCTCTTCGCTGCTGGAACTTGGATCCATCCGGGTACTAAATACCAATAAGCCGGGATCTTGACTTCCCAAAATATAAGCTCCGGCGGAGGCAATTTCTTTTCGGCCTTTCACCAGCTTTTGCTCCATGGGGGATGACTTTCCAAATCCCAGATAGTCGGTGATCAGATCTGCTTCTAGGTAGCCATCTTCTCCTTTGCCTGGCATTTTATAGGTTTTGTAGAGCACATCGGTAGGCACATTTGCTTGGAAAGTTAGTGTCCGTCGCTCTTTTTGCTCTTTTTCTTTCGTGGATTCTAAGCGTGCTTGAGCCGAGGCCGGTATGGAACCAAACCATTTTTCTGCCAGGTTTAGCACTTCTTTAGGATCAACACCTCCTCCGACAGCCAAGATGGCTCGATTAGGACCGTAGTGTGTTTTATAAAAATCCCAAACATCCTCCTCGGTGTAGTTGACAATGTCTTCGGTGGTTTCTCCAATAGTTGGCCAACGGTAAGGATGGGAATGGAAGGCCAAAGGACGGAGTAGATGCCAGGTATTCCCGTAGGGCTGATTGAGATAGCGCTGCTTGAATTCCTCCAAGACTACCTTCCGCTGCGTTTCGATGGTTTTTTCCACCAACGTGAGCTGCAACATGCGATCAGACTCCAACCAAAAAGCTGTTTCCAAATTGCTAGATGGCAGCGTCATGTAATAATTGGTGATGTCAGGGCTGGTAAAAGCATTGCAATTACCGCCTACCCGCTCGAGTGCCCGGTCAAAAACCGGTACATTTTTCGAGCTACCAAACATCAAATGCTCAAAAAAGTGCGCCAGGCCGGTTTTTCCGGGCATTTCATCTTTTGAACCTACCTTATACAGGAGATTAAAAACAGCTATTTTGGAATTTGGGTCCGGATGAATAATTACTTCCAGACCGTTGTCGAGAAAATGTCTTTCGTATCGAAATCTCATGGAAAGCAAAGCTACGCTTTTTTGAATTTTTTTGGTTTCAAATTACAACAGTCAAAAAGGGGATTTGATTTGGAAAATTTATTTATCGCCAAAAGATTTCCGCTTATGTAAGTCTCCATGGATTTTCATAAAAAAGCCGAACTTTGAATGAATATCAGTAGTTTGCTATCGAAAATCCACCATTCATCATCCATGGAGTATCACTGTATTGACCTGCGAAAGACGAATCAATTTTCTGATTTTTTTCTTGACTACATTGAAGGAAAAGCGGAGCTAAGACCTTTTTACAATCATTTACCAAAAATCGAGAGCTTCCAAAAAGCCATCGAACAAAAGCATTTCTCTGATACACATCGTCAAGTTTTATGCGATACCTTGACTGCTCAGTATTCCGAAATCGAACTTTTTGAAGAGGAAAAATTACAGCTTCAGAAACTGGCTGATTCCAAAACCTTCACGGTGACCACAGGTCATCAGATGAATCTATACACCGGGCCGCTATACTTTATATACAAAATCGTCAGTACCATTCGCTTGGCCGAAAAACTCCGGGAAGCATATCCGGATTACCATTTTGTGCCGATTTACTGGATGGCGACAGAAGATCATGATTTTGATGAAATCAACTATTTCAAGCTGGATGGGAAAAAATATCAATGGAATACCAACCAAAGCGGTGCCGTTGGAAATTTTGAGCTAGATGCGGGTTTCAAGGAATTTGCCAAGACTGTTCCATTTGCAGCGGATGTGTTCAAGGATGCCTATGGTTCTTCCAAGACCCTGAAGGAAGCCGTCCGCAAGTATGTACATGAGCTTTTTGGGAAAAAGGGCTTATTAATTGTGGATGCCCAAGAGGCAAGTTTCAAGTCACTTTTCAAGGAGGTAATCCGGGAAGATTTATTTTCTCACACGCCTCATAGGGAAGCTGTTTTGAAAACCGAGTCGTTGGAATCTCTGGGTTATGGCGGGCAGATTTTTCCTCGAGAGATCAACTTCTTTTACTTGGATGAAGGGGTCCGAGAGCGAATTGAGCAACAAGGGGATGAATATGTGGTGCTGAATACCGAATTGAGATTTTCGAAATCTGAGATCGAGGAACTCATCGAGGAGCATCCGGAGCGTTTTAGTCCTAATGTAGTCCTGCGCCCATTGTATCAGGAGACCATTTTACCAAACCTTGCCTACTTGGGAGGGCCCTCCGAGACAGTCTATTGGCTGCAATTGAAGGGAGTGTTTGATCATTTCAAAGTTCCGGTTCCAGTTCTTTTACCTCGAAATTTTGCACTTGTGCTAGAGCCACTTTTTGAGAAAAAACTGAAGCAATTGGACTGGGAAGTGAAAGATCTATTCCAGGACTTTGATGAGTGGAAGAAATCATTTGTGGCCAAGCACGCATCGATTGATGTGAGTTTGGAAAATGAGCGAACTACCCTTGCAGCCCTTTATGAAGAGAAGGGAAAGGAAGCTAAAAGTCTTGAGAAGAGCTTGGAGCAGTCATTTGAAGCGGCAAAAGTGCGCTCTCTGAAAATTCTCGATCAAATGAGCCGTAAACTTCGAAAAGCAGAAGAGAGAAGACAGCATATTTCTCTTGAGCGGGCGAGGGTGATTTTGGATTATGCCGCCCCAGGCGGTACCCCGCAAGAGCGAGTGGTGAATATGATGCAGTTTTACTTAGCTGATGATGAGTTTTTGGAGAAGCTTTACAAAGCCTTTGATCCGCTCGACTATTCCATGATTGTGATTGAATTATGATTCCTGCCAAGGAGTATATCAGGGAAAAATATAAAAAGAAGCGAGCTGTACTGAGCGATCAGGATAAAATGGATCTTGATCAGAAAATCAAAGCTCGAGCGATTGATTGGTTGAAGAGCGGGGATTTTCCGAAAAAGGCTCATCTTTTCTTACCAATTGAAAAACAGAAGGAAGTGGATACCTTTCCTTTGCTTGACTGGTTTTGGGAGAATGGATGGGATGTTTATTCATCAAAAATCAGTTCTGAAAGTCTCGATATGAAGACTATTTTTTTAGAGCCTAATACTTCTTTTACAATATCAACCTGGGGAATCCCCTTTCCAAATTATTACCAAGAGGTGGAGGTTCAGGAACTCTCTTTGATATTTCTTCCCCTTTTGGCTTATGATAGGTCAGGCTATCGAATTGGTTTTGGGAAAGGGTATTATGATAAATTTCTGGCAGACATTGATTTCGATCCGGTAAAAGTAGGCTTAAGCTACTTTACTCCAGAGCCGTCATTGCCTAATGAGAGTCATGATATTCCTTTGGATTTTTGCATAACTCCTGAAAAAATCTTTACATTTTGATCATTATAAAAGAGGAGATGAAAAAAGCACTTTTGATTTTTGGTTTCAGCTTCGTATTGATTTGCCCTGCATTTTCGCAAGTTGGCAGCTATAATACTATGGTGGGAGTTACCGGAGGCACTAATGTCGGAGGTACAGTGAAGCAGTTTATTTCAGAAACTGGGGCAGTTGACCTATTGGTTTATAATCGATGGAAAGGCTGGGTGGCAGCCGTACTTTACGAACATCACTGGGATATTAGAGAGTTTGAGGGTTTAGAGTGGTATGTAGGAGCTGGCGCGCACTATGGGATTTGGAAAGATGGAAAAGGAGAACCACCCTGGGTTTATAAAATTGATCGAGATTACAATGTCTTTGGGGTAGATGCGATAGTGGGTTTAGAGTATAATATTAACCGAAGTAACTTCTATGTAGGCTTATATTGGAAGCCTGCTTATAATTTTACAGACTTTACAAAGTTATGGGAAGATGAAGCAGCCTTGACTCTGAGATATTCTCTTTAAAATTTCGATTTTTGATAAAAAAATAAACTGACTTTTGTGGATTCAGCAAAAAATCTAATGTTTCTCAAAAGAATTAGACCCAGAATTTGATTTTTTTTAAATTTTTGAATCTTTTTTTTGTTTCAAATATAGCGATCAGAATTTTATTTTAATTCTTAGAGAATTGGGGTGTAAAAGTTCTTAAAAATTCAGATTGACAAAAATCAATGAAATTTTTTCCCTGATTTTCAGCAGTAAATTTTTATTTAATTATTCGAAAAAATTGCTTTGGCCAAATATTGTTTTGCGAATGTTAAATAATTTGAGTGAAACAGTTAAAATTTCTTAATACTGGGCTTTGATCCAAATAATCATCTTTTTAAGCCGCGCAAACCAAAATTTTACCGTTCATTCTGCTTTTTTTCTTAATAATTATAAAATTCCAATAAATGATTAGATATTTCAATTGATTAAACCATAAATATAAATAATCTAATATTTAAATATGTGTTTTTAATATATTTTTCAAAATTTGGAAATTTTGAAATTCCACAGAAAGGAATTTTCTTTACACATCAACTAAACTAAACACCTTATGAGAAAAGCTTTACTCTTTGTTGTTGCGCTTTTCACCATGACCCTCAGCTATGAGGTGTCGGCGCAGCAGCGGGTAATTACCGGACAGGTAATTTCCGACGAAGATGGACTTGGCTTGCCAGGTGCAACCGTTCTCGTGAAGGGTACAACAGTGGGTACTACCACCGATTTGGATGGTAATTATTCCATTAGTGTCCCAGATGGAGGTACGGTTCTGATTTTCTCCTTCGTAGGTCTAGAAACGAAGGAAGAGGTTATTGGCAACCGATCCGTAATTAATGTGACGCTCACTACTGATGCCGAGCAACTATCCGAAGTGGTAGTAACGGCGATTGGTATCGAGCGTGAGAAAAAGGCCTTGGGTTATGCGGTTACCTCTGTAGGTAATGAGCAACTCGAAAACAGACCTGAGCAAGACGTAGCACGTGTATTGCAAGGAAAAGTACCGGGAGTGAATATCACTTCTACTAATGGTATGTCTGGTTCGGGTACTAACATGGTAATCCGAGGTTATTCATCTGCGACTGGTTCTAACCAGCCTTTGTTCGTAGTAGACGGTGTTCCTTTCAACACCAGCACCAACGCCCAAAACGGGTTTACAACAGGTGGTGCAACTACTTCATCTCGATTCTTGGATATTGACCCTAACAACATTGAGAACATCTCCGTGTTGAAAGGTCTTTCTGCTACCGTACTTTACGGTGACCAAGGTCGAAATGGTGTGATCTTGATCACTACCAAGTCAGGGGCTTCTAAAAGAAGAGCTGCTGAAGTGACTATCAATCAATCTGTATTTACCAATGAGGCAGCTTCGCTTCCTACTTATGGTACTACTTATGGTAATGGTTTCCAGCAGGCTCCAGGATTCTTCTTCTCCAACTTTGGACCAAGATTGGATGAGGGAAGAACTGTAAATCACCCATATGCTACATCATCTGTTCAGGCAGTACGTGAAGCGTTCCCTGAGTTTTGGGAAGGTGGTATAGTGGGAGGAACTCCTGTGCAGTATGATTACAAGGCATATGCTGATCCTTCTGAAGTATTCTTCCGTACTGGTTTGATCTCTAATACCTCTGTGCAGGTAGCTGGTGGATCTGACCGTACAAGCTTCAATGCTAGCTTTGGCTACACTGATGAGGAAGGATTTACTCCAGGTAACAATTTGAAGAAGTACAACTTTGGATTGGGTATCAATTCTGCTGTTTCTGATAAATTGACTGTTAAGTCATCCTTTACATTTGCAATTACAGATTTGGAGTCACCTCCTGTTAACGCAGCGTTTGGTTCTGGTCCTTCTGGAGGTATTCCTTCTGCATTTGCACACGTATTGTATACGCCACGTTCAGTTGATTTGGGAGGTCTTCCTTTCGAAAATCCAATCGATCGTAGTTCTGTATACTATCGTGGTGGTAACGATATCGTCAATCCTTTGTGGCTGGTTAGATACTATCAGAATACTTCTGATGTAAACAGATTCTTCAACTCCACTTCCGTAATCTATGATATCAACGATGATTTCTCGATTACTTACCGTATTGGTTTGGATACCTATACCGAACTTCAAGAGCTTAGATATAATCGTGGAGGTCCATCATCTTCTTTGGCTACTACTTCAGGATACTACAGATCTTCCAACATTCAGAATACTATCTGGAACCAGGATTTGATCATCAACTGGAAAAAGCAATTCTCTGATAAATTCGGAATGAGTGCTTTGATCGGTGGTAACTCCCGATATGACTCCTATGCTCAGAATGGTGTTGCTTCTCAAGGTCAATTGGCCTTTGGATTGTTCAGACACTCAAACTTTACACAGTCGTCTTCTAACGATGCTTACAGTGGCAGTAATTTGAACTTTACCCAAGAGGAGCGTAGAATGGGGGTTTATGCTAACGTAACTTTGGATTATGACAGCTACTTATTCGTAAACCTTTCTGCTCGTAATGACTGGACCTCTACTGTAGAGCCAGAAAACCGTAGAATCCTTTATCCTGGAGCGTCAGTATCTTTCCTTCCTGGAACTGCATTCAACTGGAATAGCAGCACAGTGAATGATTTGAAATTGCGTTTAGGATATGGTACTTCTGCCGGTTTCCCACGTCCATACAGAACTCGAAATGTATTGGTTCAAAGTGCACGTGCATTTGACAGAGACGGTTCCGTTACTCAAACTCACTCGGTATCAAATACTCTAGGTAATCCTAACTTGAAGCCTGAGCTTCATGAGGAGGTAGAGTTTGGTGTGGAAGGTGTCATGTTCAACAACAAATTGACATTCGATCTTTCCCTTTATCAGAAGAATACAAGAGATTTGATTACTCAATCTCCAATTGACCCTGCTACTGGATTTACTTCTACTGCAATTAACATTGGTAAGATTCGTACTCGAGGTATTGAATTCCAAGCTACTGTGAATCCAGTATCTACTGCTTCAGGGTTTAATTGGAACTCAACAATCAACTGGGGGCTTTACCGATCAATTACAGTTGAGTTAGGTGGAGGTCTTGAAGAAATCGTTGTAGCTGGTTTTACCACTCTCGGAAACTTTGCGATTCCAGGTGAGCCTTTCAACGTAATCAAGGGTATAGGATTCGAAAGAGATGAGCAAACAGGGGAGCCAATTGTATTATCAAATGGTATCTATAAGCCAGCAGCTGACCTGCAGGTATTAGGTGATCCAAACCCAGCTTGGACTGGTTCTTGGATCAACTCATTCTCCTGGAAAGGCTTTACTTTAAGTGCCATGATGGAGTATCGTCACAAAGGAGCTGTATTCTCTAATACAGTAACAGCTACTTTAGCTCGAGGTGTAACAAAAGATCCAGTTGTTGATAGAGAATTTGCATTCATCATGCCAGGTGTGAAGGAGGACGGAACACCAAATGATATCATGATCACCGCATCTGACTACTTCTTCTCTGGATATCAAGGTGCAACAGATGAGCCTAACGTATTCGATGGGTCTATGATTCGATTGAGAGAAGTTTCCTTGGGTTATGAAATCCCAATGAATTTGATGGCTAAGACTCCATTCAAGAGAGCATCTATCGCATTGAGCGGTACCAACCTTTGGTTCCTTGCGCTTAACTTCCCACCAAACATGAACTACGATGTAGACGTGTTGGGAACTGGTGTAGGTAATGGTTTGGGCTTTGACTTTGTAACAGGTCCTAGCTCCAGAAGATTTGGTGGAACTGTAACGCTTACATTCTAATCCCAAAACTGAAGAATTATGAAAAGAATATTATATACAGTGATGTTGGGAGCAAGTATGCTAGTTGCAACCTCATCATGTGATTTAGATTTGCTGGATGATCCGAATGCAGTTACCGCTTCTACCGCGGACCCTAACTTCATTCTAAATAGAATTCAGCTTGATTATGAAAACCTCTTCAACACAGTTGGAGATGATGGAATGCGTCTTACCCGAATTATCAATCAGGGTTCCGCGCAGTATGAAGGTGCATATACCCCTGTGACTACTAATGGTTATTGGAGTAATGCTTATGCTAATATCCTTCAGGATATTGCTTTCCTTGAGCCTTTAGCAGTAGAAGCTGAATTTGAGAGACATCTTGGTATTTCCAAGACTATCAAAGCAATGGTTCTCTTCCACTTGGTAGATTCTTATGGAGATGTACCTTTATCGACAGCTTTAGATCCAAATGAATTCAACCCTACTTTGGATTCAGGTGAATCTGTTTATGATGCAGCCTTTGCGGCTTTGAACGAAGCGGAAGCTCATTTTACTGCTCAGGGAAGTGCTGGTGCTCCAAATGACTACTTCTATGGAAGAAACTATACCAAATGGGTAAGACTTGTCAACACTCTAAAGTTGAGATATTTCTTAAATAGAAAGTTGGTTGATCCTTCTGGCGCTACTGCCGGTATTAATGCATTGATTGCAGCAGATAATTTCTTGAAGGAAGGAGATGATTTTGTATTCCAGTTTGGAACAACTGCAGCAGATCCGGATTCTCGTCATCCAAGATTTGCTGGTCAGTATACCTCAGGTGGTGGTGATTATCAGTCTACCTACTATATGTGGCACCTGACAGAAGCAAAGGGATTTGACGATCCAAGAGCAAGGTTTTACTTCTATCGTCAAGTTTTGGCTAACTCTACTAACCCAGACGAAATTGAGTGTATCACTCAGCTTCCTCCAGCACACTACCTAGTCGGTGGATTTATCTACTGTCTTCCTGGTGAGCGTGGATATTGGGGACGTGATCACTTGGATCCAGATGGTATTCCACCAGATGGTTTGAAGCGTACTGCGTGGGGAGTATATCCTGCAGGTGGTCGATTTGACGATAATTCAGCTACTCCAGTAAACGATCCTTCTTTGGGAGCTCAGGGTGCTGGTATCCAGCCAATCATGTTAGCTGCATATGTTGACTTTATGTTGGCAGAAGCTGCTTTGACCCTAGGAACTACAGGAAATGCTAAGGATTACTTGCTATCAGGTATCGAAAAGCACATGAACTATGTGGTTAACTGGAGTCTTGGTACAGCCCAAGCAGGAGCGATTAATTCGTTCTTTGATGAGGAAGGAATCGATATTGATCAAAATATCACGAACTATCTTTCTTATGTATCGAATGAGTACGATGGTTTGTCTTCCGATGATGATCGTATGGATGTAATTGGGCGTGAGTATTGGTTGTCCTTATTTGGGAGCGGAATTGAGGCTTTCAATCTTTATAGAAGAACAGGAAAGCCCGATAATATGCAACCAGGTCTGGAAGCAAATCCAGGTATATTCCCAAGATCTTTCTTCTATCCAAACAACTACATGGTCACCAATACTACTGCAGTTCAGAAGGCGGATCAATCTGTACAGGTGTTCTGGGATACTAATCCTGCTGGTAACGCTTGGGTTTATTAACCGAAAAATTTGAAAAATATGAAAATGTTAAAATATAGTTTCGGTCTATTAGCAAGCGCATTGATGCTTCTGAGTTCTTGTCGGGATTTCGTTGAACCGAATATTCCATACACAGATTTTGATACAGGAGCGTACTTAAGAACTATTGCAAGGACCAGTACAACTTTCAACTTCTTTGATCTTCAAAATTCCAAATTTGCTTTAACATTAGAAGCTGTGGATGCCGAAGATGGAAATACAGTTGAGACGGTAGAGATCTATGTTCGTCATAGAAGATTGATTCCAGGTGTTGGATTAGATTTTACTCCAGCAGATGGTGATAATTTAGTGACAACCCTTCAGAAGTCAGATTTTGCACCAAATTCTGAATCACGATTCCTTCGAGTATCATTTGAGATTTCAGCACTTGATGCTATTCAAGCTGTAGGTTTAACTCCAGCTGATATTGAAGGAGCTGATGTGTTTGAATTCCGTTTGGTATTGAATGACCGTTTCGGAAGATCCTTTACAAATACATCTGTAAACAACAACGTGGCAGGAGCGCCATTCTATGCCTCTCCTTTCCAATATGACGTAAGTGTAATCTGTCCATCTGATTTGGGCGGTACTTATGAGTTTGAGCAGTCTAACATGGAATCTATTTATGGTTCTTGCGCTGGTACTATTACCGGTACGACTACTTGGACTCCGGTATCATCTACTCCAGGTGCATATACTGTTACAGACGGTACTTTCGGATTCTGGGATTGCTACGGTGATTCATGGGGAAGTGGTAATGTAAGAATCAGTGATGCTTGCGGTACGCTTTCTATGTCAGGAGCTGATAAGTATGGTGCTTCATACAGTATGACTGTGGTAAGTGCTGATGCTGACAACCTTGTTTTCCAGTGGTTAAACTCCGATGGAGAAACAGGTTTGGTAACAGTTAAATCAAATGATGGCAAACCTTGGCCTCAGTTGAGATAAGTTCTAAATAATTGAAAAATAGCGGTATGAAAATACCGCTATTTTTTTCTCTATGCATATTTGAATAAACGAATAAACGGTTTTTTAATATCGTTTATAAAGGCTAGTTTTGTTGAGCCTATTCAAAATAACCATGGACAAATTTTCGTATATCGCAAACGCACACGTTTCTTACATCGATGAGCTTTATGCATCTTATAAATCCGACCCTGAATCCATAGATCCAAGTTGGAAAGAATTTTTTGACGGATTCGATTTTGCCTTGACCAATTACGGTGAAGAGGAGAACGGATCTGCTGCAGCCGCTTCATCGCCTAGCACAGCAAAAAATGGCTCTTTAGCAACTCCCGGTACCATCATGGATATGGAGCAATTGCCTAAGGAGATTAAAGTCCGGGCTTTGATTCATGCTCATCGGTCCAGAGCTCATTTGCGTTCTAAAACAAATCCAGTTCGTGAAAGAAGAGATAGAAAGGCGCTGATCGATCCACAGGATTTTGGTCTTGGGGATGCAGACATGAATACAGAGTTCCAAGCTGGGAATGAAATAGGAATAGGTAAAGCCAAGTTGTCTGATATCATCAGTGCATTAAAGAAGATCTATGAAGGGTCGATGGGTTTCGAGTACCTATACATTCGGGATCCTGAAATATTAGACTGGTTTAAGACCAAAGTTGAGAAGGAAGCTTTAGCTTTTAATCCAGCTACTGAAGAAAAGAAACGTATTCTTTTCAAGCTTAATCAGGCTGTTGTCTTTGAAAACTTTCTCCATACCAAATATCTTGGTCAAAAGCGTTTTTCACTAGAAGGTGGTGAAAGTACAATTCCATTTTTGGATGCAGTTATCAATGGTGCTGCCAATTTAGGCGCTGAAGAGGTGATGATAGGAATGGCGCACAGAGGTAGATTGAATGTGCTTGCCAATATCATGGGTAAAACCTACGAACAAATTTTCTCCGAATTTGAAGGAACAGCAAAGCCTGATCTGACTATGGGTGATGGAGATGTGAAATATCACATGGGATACTCCTCTGATATCGTCACCCCACAGGACAAAAAAATACACCTAAAATTAGCACCAAATCCTTCGCACTTGGAAGCTGTAAATCCAGTGGTAGAAGGGTTTATCCGAGCAAAAATTGATTCGGAGCACAAAGGTGATGCAACCAAGGCATTACCGATTTTGATCCATGGAGATGCTGCTGTGGCAGGGCAAGGGATTGTTTATGAGGTTACCCAAATGGCTGGGCTGAAAGGTTACCACACCGGAGGCACTATTCACTTTGTGATCAATAATCAGGTTGGTTTCACTACAGATTTTGATGATGCAAGATCCTCGATTTATTGTACCGATGTAGCAAAGATTATCGATGCACCGGTGATTCACGTGAATGGAGATGATGCAGAAGCAGTGGTTTTTGCAGCGAAGCTAGCAGCTGAATTCAGGCAAAAATTCGGCAAGGATATTTTTGTGGATATGGTATGCTATCGTCGTCATGGTCACAATGAATCAGATGAGCCGAAATTTACTCAACCGGAGCTCTACAATATTATTTCCAAGCACCCGAATCCTCGTGAAGTTTATATCAAAAAGCTTACCGAGCGAGGTGATATTGATGCTAAAATCGCGAAGCAAATGGATAAAGAATTCCGACAATTGCTTCAGGATCGATTGAATATGGTCAAGGAAAAACCTTTGCCTTATCAAGCCACCAAGTTTGAGAGAGAGTGGGGTACATTAAGAAGATCTAAACCAGAGGACTTTGACAAGTCTCCAGAAACCGGAGTTAGCTCGGAAGCTATAGAGACAGTAGCAAAAGCACTTACTTTCATTCCAAAAGGCTTCAAGGCTATCAAGCAGATTGAAGTTCAGATGAAGCAAAGAAAGGATATGTTTTTCGATAGTAAGTCCTTGAACTGGGCTGCGGCTGAGCTTTTGGCTTATGGCTCCCTTCTTTTGGAAGGAAAGACAGTCCGACTGACAGGTCAAGATGTACAGCGAGGAACATTCTCACACCGTCATGCTGTCATCCATGATGCGAATTCCAATCAGCCTTTCAACTCACTTCATGAAATGCCTGAGCGCAAAGGAAAATTCTCCATTTACAATTCCTTGCTTTCTGAGTATGCCGTTTTGGGCTTTGAGTATGGTTACGGAATGGCAAATCCAAATTCGTTGACCATTTGGGAAGCACAGTTCGGAGATTTCGCCAATGGTGCCCAAACTATGATCGACCAGTTTATTTCTTCTGGAGAATCAAAATGGCAAAAGCAAAATGGTCTCGTGATGTTATTACCGCATGGCTATGAAGGGCAAGGTCCAGAGCACTCCAATGCTCGACCAGAGCGCTTCTTGCAGCTTTCTGCTGAATACAATATGGTGGTAGCAAATATTACCGAACCTTCTAATTTCTTCCACCTTTTGAGAAGGCAATTGGCATGGGAATTTAGAAAACCTTGCGTGGTTATGTCTCCGAAATCCCTCCTGCGTCATCCTAAAGTGATGTCTCCGCTTGATGAGTTTACTAGTGGTTCATTCAAGGAAATCATCACAGACTCCAATGCTGATCCTAAAAAAGTGAAGCGTGTTATTCTTTGCTCAGGCAAAGTTTATTACGACCTAGAGGAGGTAAGAGAAAAGGAAAAAATTGATCAGGTAGCAATAATCCGAGTCGAGCAATTGCATCCGCTTCCTAAAAAGCAAATCTTAGAGGCATTAAAGCCTTACAAAGGTGCTGAGGTAGTTTGGGTTCAAGAAGAGCCGGAGAACATGGGTTATTGGACCTATATTTTAAGACTGCTTCACAAAGAACTTCCAATGGATGTCATAGCCAGAAAGGTATCTGCATCTCCTGCCACAGGATATAATAAAGTACACGTAGAGGAGCAGAAGTCTATCATCAACAAAGCCTTAAAACTTTAATACCCAATCCGAAATAATCTTTTGATGCTTTGACCTGTACGGGAGAAGCTAAAACAACAATCTCATGAGCAAAGAAATCAAAGTTCCCGCAGTGGGAGAGTCTATCACGGAAGTGACCGTGGGACAGTGGTTCAAGAAGGATGGAGACCAAGTCGAAATGGATGAGGTACTCTGCGAACTCGAATCAGATAAAGCTACTTTTGAACTTCCCGCTGAAGCAGCAGGTACACTTCGAATTAAGGCAGAAGAAGGCGATACCCTAGAGATTGGGGCGGTCATCTGTGTAATCGATGAATCCACCAATTCTGTAGTGACAGATACAAATAAACCTTCTGAGTCAGAAGGAAAAAAAGAGAACAATTCCGCCAAAAGCACAGGAGAAGTAAAAGAGATGGTAGTCCCTACCGTTGGAGAATCAATCACAGAGGTGACTTTGGCCAATTGGATTAAAGCGGATGGAGATTATGTGGAATTGGATGAAATCATCGCAGAAGTAGACTCTGATAAGGCTACATTCGAACTACCAGCTGAAGGTTCAGGTATTTTGAGACATGTGGCTCAAGAAGGCGATACGTTAGAAATTGGAGGATTGATTTGCAAAATCGAGATCATGGAAGGTGGGCCAGCTGAGACTTCTGCCGAGTCAAAAACTGAATCCGCAGCCCCAACTTCAGCTTCCCAATCCAAAGAGTCCTACGCAACCGGACATGCATCTCCTGCTGCGTCTAAAATTCTTGCAGAAAAAGGCATCAAACCTGAAGAAGTAAAAGGAACAGGCAAAGATGGTCGAATCACTAAGGAGGATGCTGAAAATGCTCAAAAGAAAGCAGCTGCTCCAGCGAAGGAGGAGAAGAAAGAGTCAGCTCCAGCTCAAGAAGCAGTGAGAGTGCCAGGATCAAGAGAAGAGAAGCGCGAAAAAATGTCCTCTCTTCGTCGAACAGTTTCAAGGAGACTGGTATCAGTGAAAAATGAAACTGCGATGTTGACTACATTCAATGAGGTCAATATGCAGCCAATCATGGACCTACGCTCCAAGTACAAAGAGCTTTTCAAAGAGAAACATGGAGTAGGGCTAGGGTTTATGTCCTTCTTCACCAAGGCAGTATGCGTGGCTCTTCAAGAATGGCCTGCAGTCAATGCCAAGATTGATGGAAATGAAATCGTATACCATGATTTCTGTGATATCTCAATAGCGGTTTCTGCACCAAAAGGATTGGTCGTTCCAGTGATTCGAAATGCTGAGGGAATGAGCTTCGATCAGATTGAAAAAGAAGTGGTTCGTCTTGCTACCAAGGCTAGAGACAATAAGCTTTCCATCGAGGAAATGACAGGTGGTACCTTTACCATTACCAATGGTGGTGTTTTTGGCTCAATGATGTCCACACCGATTATCAATGCACCACAATCAGCGATTCTAGGCATGCATAATATCGTTCAGCGGCCAATGGCTGTGAATGGTGAAGTGAAAATTTTGCCTATGATGTATGTAGCCCTTTCTTACGATCACCGAATTATTGATGGTAGAGAATCGGTGAGCTTCTTGGTACGTGTCAAGCAGCTTCTCGAAGAGCCCGAGCGATTGCTTTTTGGAGTATAAGAAGAATTACGATTTACGAAATACGAAATACGAAGGGCAGATCATATCAGCCCGTTCATTTAGCTGGAGGTTTGGTCTTATGTCTTGCTTCTAGCATCTAAAATCTAAAAAATAATGTACGACTTAATAGTAATTGGTTCAGGACCTGGAGGCTACGTCGCCGCTATCCGGGGTGCTCAATTGGGCATGAAAACCGCCATTATCGAAAAATATCCAACTTTGGGAGGGACTTGCCTCAATGTAGGCTGTATTCCGTCCAAGGCTTTATTGGACTCTTCTGAGCATTTTCATAATGCAAAGCACACTTTTAAGACTCATGGAATCAACCTAAGTAACCTGAAGGTTGATCTGAAGCAAATGATTGCACGCAAGGAGGATGTGGTCAAGCAGAATGTGGATGGGATTCAGTACCTCATGAAAAAGAACAAGATCGACGTGCTTCAGGGAGTCGGCTCATTTGTAGATGCCAATACCATCAAGGTGACAAAAGATGACGGTTCTGAAGAAAAAATTGAAGGTAAAAATATCATCATAGCCACTGGTTCTAAGCCTGCTTCTTTGCCGTTTATCAAGATCGACAAGGAAAGGGTGATCACCTCTACGGAAGCGTTGAAGATGAAAGAAATTCCAAAGCACTTGATCATCATAGGTGGTGGAGTGATCGGAATGGAGCTAGGTTCGGTTTATGGCCGAATGGGCGCTAAAGTTTCTGTGGTCGAGTACATGGACTCTTTGATTCCTTCGATGGACAAAACCATGGGTAAAGAGCTTCAGAAGTCACTAAAGAAACTTGGATTTGATTTTTATCTCAAGCATAAAGTAACTGCCGTTGAGAATAAGGGTAAAGAAGTTACTGTAACTGCTGAAAACAGCAAAGGAGAGAATGTTGAGTTGAAAGGGGACTATGTTTTGGTTTCCATTGGTAGAAGACCTTACACGGATGGCCTAAACGCAGAAGCTGCAGGTGTCAAAGTCAATGAACGAGGACAGGTTGAAGTAAATGATCATTTACAGACCTCCGTGTCTCACATTTACGCTATCGGCGATGTTGTCAAAGGTGCTATGCTGGCACACAAAGCGGAAGAAGAAGGTGTTTTTGTGGCAGAAACCATTGCCGGGCAAAAGCCCCATATCAATTATCTGCTGATTCCTGGTGTAGTCTACACCTGGCCTGAGGTTGCCTCTGTGGGATACACAGAAGAGCAATTGAAAGAGCATGGCAAAAAATATAAAGCTGGCAAATTTCCATTTATGGCCTCAGGTCGAGCAAGAGCTTCGATGGATACCGATGGACTTGTAAAAGTATTGGCTGATGCTGAAACGGATGAGATCCTAGGAGTTCATATGATTGGTCCGCGTACAGCCGATATGATTGCAGAGGCGGTTGTAGCTATGGAATACCGTGCCTCAGCAGAAGATATTGCTCGAATGTCACACGCGCACCCTACGTATACCGAGGCGTTCAAAGAAGCCTGTTTGGCAGCGACAGAGAATAGAGCGCTGCACATTTGATTGATGTACATGAGCTTAAGCCATCTTCTTCGCGGGAGATGGCTTTTCTTTTTTTAGGAAAAATGGCTTTATTCACCCATGACTTATAAAGTAGCTTTTTTAGGAGCAGGAAATGTGGCTTGGCATTTGGCCCCTGCATTGGAAAATGCTGGCCATCAGGTGACCGAGGTATATTCCCGAACCTTGTCGGGAGCAAAAAGGGTCACCGAAAGACTATATTCTGCGACTCCCAAGAATGATTTGGACTTTTCAGAAAGCAAAGCCCAACTATTTATTTTGGCGGTAAAAGATGATGCTATTCCTGATGTAGCAGATGGGGTGATTTTGCCTGAGGAAAGTATCTTAGTGCATACTTCAGGTACGATGCCACTTGATATTTTAAACTACTCTTCGGCTACCTACACGGGTATTTTCTATCCTTTGCAGTCTTTCACGGCTGGTCAGAAAATGGACTTATCGGATGTTTCGATATTGATCGAATCTGATGATCAGGAAATTGTTAAAATCCTGAGAAAAGTAGCAAACTCCATCTCGCACAATATCTTTTTTGTCCGTTCCAAAGATCGAAAAGCGGTTCATATAGCAGCTGTTTTTGCCAGTAACTTTACCAATCACATGATCCGAATAGCCGAGGAAATCATGCGAAGACAAGGACTTGATTTTGAAATGATGAAGCCGCTGATTATTGAGTCCCTTTCAAAAAGCCTACAAATAGGAGCCAAGAAAGCTCAAACGGGTCCTGCTATTCGGGAAGACTATGAGACACTGGAGGAGCATCACCGTTTTTTGAATTATAACCCCGAAATAGCAGAAATCTACCGTTTGATCTCTCAGGATATCATTGACTCTTAGCCATCCCAAGTACCAAACAACCCTCGCTGATAGTCTCGATAGGCTTCCCGGATTTCATCTTCGGTATTCATCACGAAAGGTCCTTGAGCCACCACAGGCTCATTGAATGGCAAGGCATGTCCCAAAATGACAACGGAATCTTCTGATGCTTCGACCTTCAAGACTTCTCCCTGATTAGCAAACTCGACAAGGTGTCTAAATGGGACTTCTTCACCATTAACTTTGATTTTTCCTCTGACGATGTAGAAAAAGATATTTTCATTCTCTGGAATATCTTTTTCAAAAGAGCCCCCGTTTTTTAGATAAATCGTACTCATTGAGATCGGAAAATTTCCCTCAAAAGCGCCCTTTACACCATTCCACTCACCAAAAAGCTGTTGGACAGTTACGTTTCCTTCATTCAGATCGAAAGACGGAATCTCTTCTTTTTGAAGCCCAACGTATTTTGGGGAAAGCATTTTCTTACTGGCTGGCAGATTCAGCCAAAGTTGGAGTATCTCCAAATCACCGCCATTTTTCTTGAACTCAGAGCTGGATACTTCTGCGTGAATCAACCCCTTTCCTGCTGTCATGTATTGTACTCCGCCTGCTTCGATGACTGATTCATGTCCTGACGAATCCTTATGCATGATATCCCCTTCTAGGATGAAAGTGACGGTCTCCATTCCACGATGAGGATGAGGACCGAAAGGCAAACCATGGTTATTTTGAGGATATTTTTGAAATCCGTGATGGTTGAGAAATAAAAAAGGATCAATCATGTCCAAACTTCTTGTGGGCATGGGGCTATAGGTAATCAGATCTGCAATAGGGCGATATTCAGAACCGTGAACTTTCTTGATCTTTCGTAAATCCATTTTAAAATTTTATTTGATGTATATACATGTAATTAAAAAACCTTGTAAAAGGTTCAGGGAACTTGGGCTTCTTATTGGAGTTCTTTATCCAGCTCTAGAATTGTATGAAGCAAAACATTTGCTCCATTTGCGACATCCTCTTTGCTGGAGAATTCTTGAGGTGAATGGCTAATGCCATCTTTGCTTTGGATAAAAATCATGCCCATAGGAGCAATTTTTGCCATTTCCTGAGCATCATGTCCAGCTCCACTAGGAAGACTTAGTGTAGATAATCCGAGCATTTCAGCCTTTTCCTGAATGATTTGTCGAATCTTGGGGTCAGCTAGGGCCGGGTCTGAGGCAACTTCAATATGATTGATCGAAACTGAGGTATTAAATTCCTTCGCAATGGTCTTTGCTTTTTCTTCTAATTGTCGATAGATGGACCAAATTTTTTCCGAAGAGAGGTCTCGAATTTCCAAGTTTAAGGTAACCTCAGAAGGGATGACATTTCCTGCACCTGGCTTTGCCTCTATCTTTCCGACTGTACCTACCTGTCTTCCTGGGATCGATCGAACTGTTTCATTCACAGCAAGGATAAACTTAGCAGCTGGGAGCATTGGGTCCTGACGAAGATCCATCGGTGTAGTTCCTGCATGGTTGGCAAATCCTTTAAAGGTGAATTCCCACCACTGAATCGCTACGATTCCTTCTACCACTCCGATATCTATTTTTTTATTGAATAGGTTGGCTCCTTGCTCAATATGAAGCTCTAGAAATGCAGCTAAGTCTCCAGGCTTTCTTTTTAACTCAGGAATTCTATCTGGATTCCCTCCTAACTTTTTGATGCCTTCGTAGTGAGTGATTCCTGCATTACTGACGACCTGAAGTGCTTCTTTACTTAAACTGCCAACCAAAGCGCGACTTCCAATAACTCCTCCTTCTTCATTGGCGAAAATAATCACTTCAAGCGGGTGCTCTGTTACAATCTTATTTTCGGTGAGAGATTGAACGACTTCAATGGCACTCAGTGAACCAACAGGCCCGTCATAGTCCCCACCATTTGGGACTTCATCGATATGAGAACCGAAGGCAATGGGTTTTAATCCCGGGTTCTTTCCAGCCTTCTTTCCGATGATATTCCCTGCAAAGTCAATGCTTACCTCCAAACCGGCCTTTTTCATCAAATCAATGACATAAGCCCTTCCTTTTAAATCGTAATCAGAATAGGCGACCCGGTCGGACCCACCTAAATCATTTTTGCCAAAAGTAGCTAGCTGCATTAGCGTAGAATCGAGTCGGTTTGAATTGACTCGAATATCTTGCCCAAAGATGGTATTGAAAACTAAGGTAAAAATGAAAGAAAGGGTGGTGAATCGAAGGTTCATAAGTTTATTTCAATCGTGTCGATGTCATGTGAAATATTTTTCTGAAAATAAAAAAGTCCTTCCCAAAAAGGAAGGACTCTGGAATTATTTGAGCCAAGCGAGTCGAACTTCATCCGGTGCTTTCATCCGGTCAGCGAGACGCATATATCGATCGGCCAAGTTTGAAAGGTAATCCTGAGCTTTGGCAGCCACATCATTCAATCCAGTCAGCGCTTCCACTTTCCAATGGTCAACCAGGTGCTGAATAATTCGGGCATAGTCCCAACCTGTGTAGATTCCTACTTTTTGGGTGATTTCTGAGAAGTCCTTGTACAAGGATGGTCTACTGCCACCTTCTCCCATCAATACAGCAGGCATCACGATTTGCTTTCGCATCATTTTTTCAAATGCGACAATTGCTCCACTTGGATCAATTTCAAAGATTTTGTTCATGAAAGTCTTGTAAGCTTTTTCATGCCTTGCTTCATCACCAGCGATGGTTTTACAGATTCTTGAAAGCACATGATCTCCAGCCTTATCTGCCAATTTACCGGTATTGACGTGGGATATTTTTGTAGCTCTCTCCTGAAAAGAAGTATATATCATGGCCTGATAAGGATCGGATTCTGACTTAGGATCAAACCCATTTGCTAAGAGTCTGTGAATGGTTCGCTCTACAGCGCCCATATCTACTCGTCCTGTGAGGTAAAGATATTTGTTGAGCAAGTCTCCATGACGATTCTCTTCGGCAGTCCAAGATTTGGACCAACGAACCCAACCTGATGGCGAGAGCAATGATCGTTCATCATTAATGCCTTCCAAAAGATTAAAGTATGTTTGATAGGAAGGCAAGGCTTCCTCAGTAATCATATTTCCAACTAAAGAAGTCAATACTGTATCTGGGATACCCTCAGCTCTTTTTTGAAGCAATTTTACCTCTTCGAAGACTTCTGGGTTTTGAAAATCGGGTAGGAAATCTGAAGGTTGCCAGCACTTATCAGGATCTACCAGGATATTGTCTACGGCGTCCCCCACGATATCGTCCAACTGGGAGATAACCTCCATGTTCTTTTCCAGCTCGTAATTGATGTTTTCTGATTTTTTCATTTCCTAATAGGTTCTGAATTGATTTATATCAAAAATAAAGGTACGGACAATTTTGTCAGGAATTAAATTTATTGAAGTAAAGGACAAATTTCAGGCTGAATGGCTGCGGGTAGATTCAAGCAAAATGAAGGTTTCTCATTTTATGTCTATCGATTCATATTCTCTTTTTGAGAGGTGTTTTTTAAGCATTTCATTATTTTAGAAAAAAAACCGCGATATGTTAAAAATTTTGGTTGTTGGTAGTAGCAATACCGACTTGGTCCTTCGCTCTTCAAAACTTCCTAAGCCAGGTGAGACTGTCACCGGAGGACAATTTTTTCAATTTCAAGGGGGAAAGGGAGCCAATCAGGCTGTAGCCGCTGCAAAACTTGGTGGACAGGTATCCTTTTTGGCTAAAGTGGGTGATGATGCCTTTGGCAAGCAAGCATTGGCTGAATATCAAACCTACGGATTAGATACCAAGCATGTAATTATCGATTCAACTGCTGCTACCGGAGTGGCACTTATTCTAGTGGATGAAAATGGTGAAAATTCTATCTCAGTTGCCTCTGGTGCAAATGCGAATTTGCTACCTGAAGACATTTTGGCAGCAGAGGAGTTAATCCGGTCTTCCGACTTGATTTTAGCCCAATTGGAAACTCCATTTAGCACCATTGAGACGCTTTCAGACTTGGCTTTTAAGCATCAAATAAAGATGATTCTCAATCCTGCACCGGTGATGGATTTACCTCAAAAACTCCTTCAGAAGCTCTATTTCATCACCCCCAATGAGCATGAAGCTAGTTATCTGACAGGTGAAAAAGTTGATTCAATAGATACAGCAAAACGTGCAGCCGAAATTCTAATAGGCCAAGGAGTAAAAAATGTATTGATTACGCTCGGTGCCTCGGGGTCTTATTATTTGGGAGAAGAAGGGGAGTTTCACACGCCCGCTCCCAAAGTAAAAGCAATGGACACTACAGCAGCCGGGGACACATTCAATGGTGCATTTGTGGTTTCTTTGGCTGAAGGGAAAGCTTTTGATGAGGCCATTAAGTTTGCCTCTCAGGCCGCAGCTATCTCAGTGACAAGGATGGGGGCGCAAGTGTCGCAGCCATTCCGAAAAGAAGTTTCAATTTAAAAATCTAAAACCCAAGCTATGTTTTTTCCTGAATCCTATCTCCTGGCAGTATTCTTTTGCTTTATCACCATGCTTTGCTGGGGTTCCTGGGCAAACACCCAGAAACTTGCATCTAAATCATGGTCATTTCCCTTGTTTTATTGGGATTACGCAATTGGAATTGTACTTGCCTCACTCATTTTAGGTCTTACCATGGGATCAATGGGCTCTGAGGGAAGACCGTTTTTTGAAGACTTATCTCAAGCGAGTTCAAGTTCCATAGGCTCAGCGATATTGGGCGGGATTATTTTCAATCTGGCCAATCTCCTGATCGTAGCTGCTATCGATATTGCGGGTATGGCTGTAGCCTTTCCCGTTGGTATTGGCATTGCCTTGGTTTTGGGAGTGTTGATCAATTACCTGGCAGATCCGCTTGGCAATCCTGTGCTACTCTTTTTGGGAGTGGCCTTGGTTGTGATCGCAATTATACTTGATGCTCTAGCTTATCGCAATCTCACTGCAAGTCAAAATCAGCCTCCTATCAAGGGTATCTTGCTGGCCTTGGCTGGCGGTATTTTGATGGGTTTTTTCTATCGCTTTGTAGCAGCATCCATTTCTACGGACTTTAGCAATCCTGCTGAAGGCTTGATGACTCCCTATTCTGCTGTCTTTATTTTTTCATTGGGTGTTTTGGCTTCCAATTTTCTTTGGAATTCATTTTTCATGTATAAACCTATCCAAGGACAGCCCGTCACGTATTCGGATTACTTTCGACTTGGTAATTTAAAACTTCATAGCATTGGATGGCTTGGTGGGCTCATTTGGTGTTTGGGGATGGTATTGAATGTGATTTCCGGGGAAAAAGCGGGTTTTGCCATATCTTATGGACTAGGGCAAGGTGCTACCATGGTGGCAGCCGCTTGGGGAGTTTTCATTTGGAAAGAGTTCAAGGATGCTCCAAAAGGGACTTTTCCACAATTAATTATGATGTTTGTCTTCTTTCTGATGGGTTTGGGATTGATTATTCTCAGTCGATTGATTTAACCCGAAATATGCATTAGACTTCCTATTACGAGCCCAAACCGCTTCAAAATCAATCGCTTTGCTGCATTTAGCTCAATCACCGTAGCGGTGCTATGCCTCATTCGCTAAATGCTTGATTTTATTGCGGTTTGATTTCTCACTACAGACTCTAATGCATAATCCGGGTTTAAAAAAAATCGGATCAATTGACAAGACGAGCCTATCAATTGATCCGATCTGATTTGGATCAAAACTGCTTTGATCAATAATCTAATTTGTACGCTACCACCTTATTTTTGAAGAAGGTTGGAACGTAAACCACCATTTCGGAAGGATTGTATCCAATGTCAGCTGTATTGGATTCTTCAGCTTTGGTATCTAGCATTTTGGTTTGATCCTCGGCAGAAGCAAACCAGATTTCTCCTTGCCATCTGGAAGCCACAAAGTTTCCATCTCCTAAAACGACTAGTCCATCTCCTCCAGTGACAGCGGAATTGAGGATTTCTGTAGTCCCATCGGCATTCCATTTTTTCAAACCGGAAGCATCCAAGCCATAGATGGTCCCATCGGCACCCGCAGCGATTCCGTTGATGGAATCATGTCCTTCTGATACGGTGCTGATTGCTCCATCTTGATAACTGTGAACTTTGCCGGTATTCATGTCAGTGAAATACACCACGCCATTGTGCGATGCGACATCATTGAGGAATTCAGCTCCTTCTACGGTCCACTTGTTTGTGATTTCTCCTGACTCCAAGTTGATTTCAACCAATTCATCGATATCTGTTACATACAGGTTTCCATTGGCAATGGCCATCCCTTTTGGAGCGTTCAATCCACTAACCCAAGTTTGCTCTACAATACTTCCATCCGTGCCAAGGATTGAAATGGTACCGTTTCCATCTTTTTCCTGTGGGTTTTGTCCAAAAATATTGGAAGTGTAAATTTTACCTGAGGAGGGATCATAGAGGACAGATTCCACAGTTTCAAGGCTAGCCTCTGATTCCCAAAGCATCGTTAAGCTTGGTGTTTTTACCTCTTCTTCGACCATGGTCTCTTCAGTTTCGGTAGTTTTTTGTGGGGAGCATTGAGCAAAAAGCATGGTTGCTCCGATTCCATAAATCGCTGTTTTTAAATAAGTTCGCATGATTTAGTTGTTTTTAGTTAAAGTCCAGTTATTCAAGTTAAAGTTTGATGGTGCTGATGCTTCTAGGCGCTTTTGGATTTTGTCCAAATACATGGTGTTGTATCGCAATCTGGTGATATAGTTTGGCAAATCTGGATCTCCATTCCAGCAGTGCTCGGCCCGATCACCATAAGCAACTTCACCTCCATAGTAAGGGTTTTCGGTATTCTCCAGAAAATCCTCTGTTAAGTACACCGCGTTGTTTAAATAGTAATTGTCCATATCTCCGCAGTAAATATGCACCTTACCTTCGAGTTTGGGACCTAAAGTACTCCAGTCTCGCTCCATGATGTGGCGAAGATCGTAATTTTCCTTCCAATATTCAGCCACTTCCGGATCGATTTCACCCGTGTATCTATCCCAGATAGGCATTGGATACCCATCTTCTCCAACAGGGGAAAAAACTGCCTGCCAGATGTCAAATTGATCTCCAGAACGGCTCTTCGTTCCGCCTAAGGCCAGTTCCCTGTGATTCATGTCTATTAGCATAGCATCTACATGGCCAAGATAGTTCCGATGACCGGGACGAAGGGTTTTTCTGAAATGTCCATCTTGGTAATAGGCATTTTCATCCTCATAGATATTTACAGAGGTATAGGCCCTAAAGTCAATCGGATCAGGACATGCCGCAAAACAGCCATTGTATTCGTCGGGGTATTTGACCTGAACAGCAAGTGCCTCCCATCCGCCGGTAGATCCACCATAAAGAAATCTTGCCCAACCTTCTCCGATACCTCTGAATTGCTCCTCGATATGTGGAATTAATTCATAGGTAATGGCATCACCGTAAGGACCCAGATTTTCGGAGTTTACCGCATAGCTATCATCATAGTAAGGATTGGCATGTTGGATCTCAATCACGATGTAGCGCTTAAAATCCGGTGAAATCCATTGCTGATAGAAATCATAAGCTTCCTGCTGCTGCATTTTTTCATATCCATAGATCCCAAATCGTGCACTGTAATCATCCTCTCCCAGCTCTGTGTCAGGTGGAATCGTGCGAAAGCCGCCAAAATCTGAAGGAAAATGTCCATGAAATACCATCAAGGGATAATATTGGTTGGGGTTTTCGTCAAAGCCCTCTGGAAGTAATACGTGTGCACCTAGATACATATCCCTTCCCCAAAACTCGGAGAGCAATTCGCTTTTGATTTTGATGTGCTTGATGTACTCAGTGTCCTCTGGTTCGCCGACAGGGGGGATGATTTGATCGATTACCAATTCGAGGCTGGAATTGCCATTCCAATTGATTTTTTTTGGTGTGGAATAAATATTCTTCGGGGCTCGTGCCCATTGTCTTCCCTCTCCCTGATCCATGGGTAATTTGACGGTGTGGCCGTCTGATCTGACGAAGGTTTCATGCTTTTGAATAAAAGCCTGAACAGTGTACTCTCCTTCCGGTATCTCCGAAAGTGATTCGATTGGATAGCCAAAACTCTCCGTGTCAAAATCTATACTTTCGCCTGACTGATAATTTTCAAAATCCATCCCAAAAACCTGATTGGTTCTGACATTGTCGCTGATACCGAATCGTGGTTCGGCCTCATGATTGGTGGAAAAAATCAACAAAAGGCGTCCGTCTTTGACATCCTCCTGAAGCTCTGAGGCAATGGATATTGATATGTTTGAATTACTGGGTGATTCGCAGGAGGCAAGAAGAAGAACGGCCAAAATCACCAAGAGAAGATTTTTCATATATGCAGATTTTAATGTGATGGAATTTACGCAAAATCAATTGTTTATTTGGCTAAGGGATAAAATTTAAACCATCAATAGACATTTCTTCGGTATAATCCACCATTTGTGGATATTTTGGCAAGTTGTGTCAGAAAGCTAGTATCTTACCATCATAGAAAAACCACGTTATGAACAAATATTTAAGCCTTATTGCCGCAGCAGGACTCCTATTCTCTTGCGAACCAAAAAATTCCGAAATAGACTACACGCAACTTTCTGATGCTGAACGCCTCGAACTGGCGCAGGAGATAGCCCAATCCACCATCATGGTCGATGGACATGTGGATCTTCCTTATCGAATGAAAGTAGGAGGTTTTACCCTTCAGCGAGAAATTTTGGACGTATCTGTTCGAACTCCTGATGGAAATTTTGACTATCCTCGCTCCAAGGAGGGCGGTTTGGATGCCCCATTCATGTCAATTTATATTCCGGCAGGAAATCAGGCTATTCCAGGAGCTTCCAAAGCGCTGGCGGATTCCTTGATTTTGATGACGGAACGACTGGCCAATACTTTCCCCGATAAGTTTGCCATGGCATATAGTCCAGCTGATGTCGAGGCTAATTTTGAAAAAGGACTGATCTCCCTGCCTATGGGGATGGAAAACGGCTCCGGCCTAGAAGATGACTTGGCCAACGTAGAATACTTTCACAAAAGAGGAATTCGCTATATCACGTTGACTCATGGGAAGGATAATCTGATCGGTGATGCCAGCTATGATACCACCGGGACTCATGGAGGTTTGAGTGAATACGGAGAGAAGGTCGTTGCTGAAATGAACCGTGTGGGAATTATGGTGGACTTGAGCCATGTGTCGGACAATACCTTCCGGGATGCATTGGCGATTACAAAAGTGCCAGTAATTGCTTCCCATTCTTCAGCTAGAAAATTCACTCCCGGTTTTGAGCGGAATATGAGTGATGAATTGATCACGGCCATGGCAGAAAATGGAGGCGTAATGATGATCAATTTTGGAGGAACATTCATTGATTCTGCCTATGCCGCAGGTTCGTCCAAGGTTCGGGAGCATTTGGTGAATTACATGGTAGACAATGGTCTCAGTCGAAGCGATTCGGCATTCAGAGCCTATGCGGCGGAATATTCGGCCGCAAACAACCCTTTTCCTACCGTTCAGCGAGTAGCCGACCATATTGATCATGTGGTGAGTTTAGTAGGGATCGATCATGTAGGGTTTGGGTCGGATTTTGATGGGGTAGGGGACTCCTTACCTACTGGGCTGAAGGACGTTTCCATGTTTCCCAATCTGATTGCTGAGCTTTTGAAAAGAGGGTATTCTAAGGAGGATATTGAGAAAATTTGCTACAAAAATATCTTCCGTGTCTGGAAGGCGGTGGAGGATTATGCCGCTAGCCAAGGCTAGAAAAAGATTTTAAACGGAAGCTGAACCAAGTAAAAGCATTTTTACGCTGAGCTGAATTTATTTTAGAAATAAGTTTAGGTCAAGGTCAAGCTGAATTTAAACAAGAAACTTCTGTTCGATTCTGATCAGAAGTTTTTTTGTGCCCAGATTTTGGAAAACTTCTCCAATCAGAAATGATTTTTCAGATTTAATTACGTAATTCAAAATAAAAAAAATTTTATTTTAATCATTAGCGTATGAAACGATCTCTTTTAATTCTAGCCACAATCCTGACATACTTTACAGCTTATGCTCAGGAAGAAAGCAGTATTTTCAAACAAGGCGTAAAGGGCTGCTACTCGGATTATTACATTGAATTTTACAATCGTGGTGCAGATCTACCCACCGACGGAGAGTATGAAGTAGTGATTTCGGTAATTATGGACGGTCAAAGTGATTGCTATTTAGGCAAAGCTACCATCCAAAATGGTCAGTTGTCAAACCCTGTTTATATCCAAAAAACGGACGGATCTTATCAGCCGATGAGCCGGATGTTTAAGGCTTTGGATCCGGAGTGGGTGGCTGCAAGGGATGAAGCTTCTATCAGACAAGTTTCAGACGGCATGTCTACTCTTTTTTACACGGTTGATAGGCACTGGATTCGCTTATTTTTTCCTTCCTTGATCGCAGGCCAATCCATGGCAAATAAAAAAGCTCCGCCAGCCAAAGAAATGCTCAAGTCTAATAATTGATCTGAAATTCTCTTAAATCATTTTCTCCCCCTGTTCATTTGATCAGGGGGTATTTTTATGCCAAAATTTCACATTTTTATCTAAAGAAAGTGCTTTTTCAGACATTTTGACCGAAAAAATGAATTGGAGATGGATTTGCTGATAGGTGATTGTAATCAAAAATAAAGGAACTAAACCACTAGCAATACATGGATTTCAAACAATTTACCATTAAATCTCAGGAGGCGATTCAGAAGGCAGTTGAGTTGGCAATGAGCATGGGGCAGCCCACCATTGAGCCAGCACACTTGCTAAAAGGAATCTTCTCTGAGGACGAAAATGTCACCGATTTTGTCTTAAAAAAACTCGGTGCCAATAAGCAACAATTAACCCAAAAGCTCGAGGAGCAATTGGGCAAACTTCCTAAAGTCAGCGGTGCTAATCAGCAGCCCTATTTATCCGGTGCTGCCAATCAGGCTTTAACTAAAGCAAAGGACTACCTGAAGACTTTTGGAGATGAATATGTCGCCATTGAGCATTTGCTCTTGGGGATTTTGGCGGGAAGCGATGCAACCGCACAACTACTGAAAGATCAGGGAATGGCTGAAAAGCCACTGATTGAAGCTATCAAGGAACTAAGAAAAGGAAATAAAGTGACTGATCCCAACGCAGAAAGCAAGTACAGGGCTTTGGAGAAATACTCCAAAAACCTGAACGAATTGGCCAAAAAGGGTAAAATCGACCCGGTAATTGGCCGTGATGAAGAAATCAGACGGGTGCTGCAGATCTTGGCGCGACGAACCAAAAACAACCCTATTCTACTCGGTGAGCCAGGTGTGGGTAAGACGGCTATTGTCGAAGGCCTTGCGCAGCGAATCGTCTCCGGAGACGTTCCGGAAAATTTGAAAAGTAAAACCTTGATCTCACTGGATATGGGCTTGCTTGTCGCAGGTGCCAAATACAAAGGTGAGTTTGAAGAAAGACTAAAGGCAGTGATCAAGGAAGTGACCGATTCTGATGGGGAGATTATTCTCTTTATCGATGAGATACATACCTTGATCGGAGCCGGAGGTGGAGGGGAAGGAGCCATGGATGCTGCCAACTTGCTCAAGCCGGCTTTGGCTCGTGGCGAACTCCATGCTATCGGAGCCACTACCTTGAAAGAGTATCAAAAATACATTGAGAAGGACAAAGCGCTAGAGCGTAGATTCCAGGCTGTGATCGTAGATGAGCCGGATGCAGCAGATGCGATTTCTATTCTAAGAGGAATCAAAGACAAATACGAGCTTCACCACGGTGTACGGATCAAGGATGATGCTGTCATTGCTGCGGTGGAATTGTCGCAACGATATATTTCTGATCGATTTTTGCCTGATAAGGCTATCGATTTGATGGATGAGGCTGCCGCCAAACTTCGAATGGAAATTGACTCCTTGCCTCAGGAATTGGATGAGCTGAACCGTCGAATCATGCAATTGGAAATCGAGCGCGAGGCGATCCGAAGAGAAAAGAACAAGGATAAAGAGGCTCTTTTGAGCAAAGAAATCGCTGAGCTTTCCGAGAAGCGACAGTCTGTAAAGGCCAAGTGGGAAAGCGAGAAAGCGGTCATCATGGGTATTCAGCGTGAAAAAGAGAATATCGATAAGTTCAAGCTGGAAGCAGAGCAAGCTGAGCGGGCCGGAGATTTTGGCAAAGTGGCTGAAATCCGATACGGTAAAATCGGAGAAGCTGAGAAAAAGCTAGAATCCTTCAAATCCCAATTAGCCGAAATGCAGGCAGGGTCTCCTCTTTTGAAAGAGGAGGTTGATCAGGAAGATATTGCCTCAGTCGTTTCCAAATGGACCGGAATTCCGGTTTCAAAAATGATCCAATCCGAGCGGGAGAAATTACTGCATTTGGAGGATGAATTGGGCCGACGAGTGGCAGGTCAGAAAGAAGCAATTGCAGCGCTTTCCGATGCCGTACGCAGAAGTCGAGCAGGTTTGCAGGACCCGAAGCGTCCGATTGGTAGCTTTATCTTCATGGGTACGACCGGTGTAGGTAAAACCGAATTGGCGAAAGCCTTAGCCGAATATCTCTTCAATGATGAGAACGCGATGGTTCGAATTGATATGTCCGAATATCAAGAGCGACATGCCGTCAGCAGACTGGTAGGGGCGCCTCCGGGATACGTGGGCTACGATGAGGGTGGTCAGTTGACTGAAGCGGTGAGAAGAAAGCCATACTCAGTAATCTTGCTTGATGAGATCGAAAAGGCCCATCCGGATGTCTTCAACATTCTTCTACAAGTATTGGATGATGGGCGATTGACGGACAATAAAGGCCGGATTGCTAATTTCAAGAATACGATCATTATCATGACGACTAATATTGGTTCACATCTTATTCAGGAGCGATTCGCATCCATGGAGGATTGGAATAAGGAAGAGGTCTTGGAAAAAACCAAATCGGAAGTATTTGACCTGCTCAAAAAGTCCGTACGACCAGAATTCCTAAACCGAATCGATGAAACGATCATGTTTGAGCCGTTGAATAAGCAGATCATCCGGAAGATTGTCGATATCCAATGGAGAGAAATTCAAAACCGTCTGGCCGAGTCCCATATCGAGATTGAGGCTACGAAAGAAGTTTTGGATTACTTAGGCGAAGTCGGCTTTGATCCACAATTTGGTGCAAGACCGCTCAAGCGAACCATGCAGCGTTTGATCTTGAATGAGCTTTCCAAGCAGATTTTGGCAGGCTACATCAAAAATGACTCGGCTGTTTTGGTTGACTTGGACGCCGATAAGCAGGTTTACTTCAAAAATGTAGACACTGCTGTCGAGGTGGAGTAAATCCAAGCTAATCCTCATTTCAACCCCCGATTTTATACAGAGATCGGGGGTTATTTTTTTAAAAGGATGTCCATCCAGCTGAGATAAAGCCTGTTATTTTACTTTTCAAATAAGGACCTGTTTTCACCTTTTTTCTCTAAAATTTCCCAGCCTTTTGTAACTTACTGCTTACCACCAAACCCAATCAATCATGCATTTAAAATTCAGCCCCCTTTTGCTAGGGTTGCTTTTGCTTTTTTCACCCGAAAGTGCCTTTTCACAGAAATCCAAAAAGAAATCTGAGCCAGCTCAAGAAGCCACTTATGATACCGCACTTTACAATGCCATGGAGTTTCGTATCGTCGGTCCTTTCCGAGGAGGTCGGGCGACGGCCGTGGCAGGAGTCGTTCAGGAACCCATGACTTTCTATCAAGGCTCTGTCGGTGGAGTATGGAAAACCACCGATGCCGGAGAAAGCTGGTTCAATGTTTCAGACGGATTCTTTGGTACGGCATCCGTGGGTGCCATCACCGTTGCGGAGTCTGACCCAAATGTAGTCTATGTCGGAATGGGCGAAGCGCCAGTCAGAGGAGTCATGACTTCCCATGGAGACGGAGTGTACAAATCAGTTGATGGAGGAAAGACCTGGAAGCATATGGGGCTTTCTGAGATCCGACAGATTTCCAAGATAGTTGTTCATCCAAGCAATCCTGACCTGGTCATCGTAGGCGGACAGGGAAGTCCCTACGGCGCGACCGATGCCCGGGGAATCTACCGCTCGGAAGACGGAGGGGAAACTTGGGAAAAAGTCCATTATGTGGATGAAAATTCCGGTGTTTCGGATCTGAGCATGGATATGACTAATCCACGGATGATCTATGCAGCCTATTGGGATCACCGTCGTTTTCCTTGGAAAGTACAAAGTGGAGGTCCGGGTTCGGGAATCTACAAGTCCTCGGATATGGGAAAAACCTGGACCAAACTCAGCGACGGCCTGCCAAAAGGAGTCATGGGAAAAATCGGAATATCCGTTTCCCGGGCCAATAATAATATTGTCTGGGCTATCATCGAAGCCGAAGACGGTGGGCTTTACCGATCTAATGATGCGGGGAAAACCTGGGAATTGGTAAATGATGACCGACTGCTTCGTGCACGCTCTTGGTATTACATGCATATTTTGGCTCACCCAACTGAGCCGGAGACAGTGTATATCATGAATGCACCTTTGGTGGAGTCCAAGGATGGGGGGAAGACATTTGTCAATCTTCGTACACGGCACGGAGACAATCATCAGCTTTGGATCAATCCGGAGCATCCCCAATACATGGTTAATGCCAATGACGGGGGAGGAAATGTGTCTATCGATGGGGGCAAAAATTGGTCCCGACAGGACAATCAGCCTACTGCCCAATTCTATCGGGTAAATGTGGATCAGCAATTCCCTTATCGCATTTATGGAGGTCAGCAGGATAATTCATCCGTTTCTTTGGCCTCCCGTGCCAATGGTTCTGGAATCGGCTGGGATGAGTTTTATCCAGTGGGAGGTTGCGAATCTGCTTTTTCTGCCTTCGATCCGGAAAATCCCATTTATATTTATTCTGGTTGTTATCAGGGCATCATCACCGAGTGGAATGCCAATACCAAGCAGGAAAAGGACGTGATGGCCTATCCTTATCAAGGTTTGGCTTCCAAGCCTGCCGAAGTCAAATATCGTTTCAACTGGAATGCTCCTATTATCGCTTCCAAGCATGATCCTTCGGTGATCTATCACGCAGGAAATGTGATTTTGAAGACTACCAACCGAGGTTTGAGTTGGGAGGAAGTATCTCCTGATCTGACGAAAAATGATCCTGCCAATCTGGATTATGGTGGAGGACCGATTACCAATGAAGGAGCTGGTGGAGAGGTTTTTCACACCATTATGTATCTCGCGGAATCTCCTCATACTCCAGATGTCTTGTATGCCGGTGCGGACGATGGTTTGCTTCATGTCACCAAGGATGGAGGCCAAAGCTGGTCCAATATCACCATCCCCAATACGCCGGAAGGCATGGTCAATCAGATCGAGGTTTCTCCTCAAGATCCTGCTACCGTTTATGTGGCTTTCACCAGCTACAAGTACAATGATTTCACCCCGCATATTTTCAAGTCTAGTGATTACGGATCTACTTGGACCCGCTTGGTAAATGGAATTGCGGACGAAGCTTTTGTACGGGTAGTAAGGGAAGATCCTAATCAAAAGGACTTACTGTATGCAGGTACCGAAACGGGGCTTTATGTCTCTTTCAATGGTGGTCAAAAATGGGAGAAATTTCAGCAGAACTTGCCCGTAGTTCCGATTAATGACCTGATGATTCAGGACAATGATATGATCATTGCTACTTCTGGAAGGGCATTTTGGGTGATGGATGATTTGAATCCGCTGTATGAACTGAAAGCTGCTGCCGATGCTGACTTCTATGTTTACGAACCTGAGGCTGCGATTCGTGATTTTGCTTTCCGCGGAAATGATCCCCAAGTTGGGCAAAATCCTTATCCCGGATTTTCTGTGATGTATTACCTGAAGGAAAATGTGGATTCGGTGCTTTTGGAAGCCGAATTTCAGGATATGAGTGGTAAAGTGCTTCGCAAATTCACCACTGATTCGGACGCAAAAACCGGAAAAATCAAAAAGAAGACGGGTATGAATCGACTGAATTGGGATTTGAGTTTGGATTCCTTTGAGTCAGTGAAAGGTGTGTTTTCTGGAATTGGTTCTTCAGCTCAGCGTGTAATTCCCGGCAAATACAGGTTGGTAATGCGCTACGGAGACCAGGAAATCAGCAAGGAAATAGAAGTTAAACCTGACCCAAGGTGGACGGCGACCGCAGCTCAATATCAGGAGCAGGATATGCAACTTACCAGTCTTCGGGAAGCTATTATTTCAACCCGAAAAATGGCCGAAGATCTGCGAAGCCTTCGAGGTCAGATCAAGGACTTGTCAGAGAGAGTGGATGCTGAGAAATACGAGGCTTGGCATAATCAGGCCAAAGAAGTCCTGATAGCAATCGATGAAGCTGAGTCAGAATTGATTCAGACCAAGCAGAAGACCTTCCAGGATGTGATCAACTTCCCGAATAAACTGGATGCCGATCTCTTGCATATCTACGGTGCGATCAATGAGGGCGAGCCGCCGATTACAGAAGGGCAAAAGCAGCGAGCCAAAGACCTTTTGAGTGTTTTCTCAAAAGTAAAAGCACAAGTTGAAGGGGTAATGGCTTCTAGCCAAGCCTTAGAAAAGTCCATGATTGACCAAAAGATTCCGATTTTGGTTCCGAAGAAGGATTAAGGAAAAGGAATCAGCGTTCCGGCTATCCTGCTTCTCCAGAAGCAGGAATTCTTACTTAAAAGTTTTCTATCCTGCTTTCGGAATAGCAGGATAGCTAAAATTGAGTTAAGGCTTGGGTTTGAAATCCAGGCCTTAACCTTTTACTCCTTTACCTGTTTTATTTCCATGTACGAACATTTCTTCCAATGCCCCCATTGCTTTCAGGAGATTTCTATGCTTCTCGATCCCTCGGTTTCTCGTCAGGAGTACATTGAGGATTGTGAAGTTTGCTGTAATCCAATCGAGCTTCAGGTGGAGTTTGAGGAGGGAGAACTGGTTTATTTTGAGGCAAATTCCATCGAACAATAATGCTTTTTTCTAAAGAAGAATCTCTGGAAGAAATCTGGCAGGCGGTCAATCATGAGCTGCATCGAGGGGCTTTGGACTTGAAACACCCCTTTCATTGGGTAAATTTGGGTACGGTTTCCGGTGATTTTCCCTCAGTTCGTACGGTGGTGCTAAGAAAGGTAAGTGAGGAACTTCATTTTTTTGTCTACACCGATTACCGATCCGAGAAATGTTCGGATTTGAAGTCCAATCCGAATGCGACGCTTCATTTTTACCATCCCAAAAAACAGGTTCAAATCCGGGTAAAGACTCAGGCTAAGCTCCATTTTCAGAATGAATTGGCTGAAAAACTTTGGGAGACCATTCCAAACCACCGAAGGTCTGAATATAGCGGAGTCCAAACTCCAGGAATTCCCATTTCTAATCCTCAGGAAGGATGGAACCAAGGAGATTTTGAAAATCACTTTTTCACCCTTTTGGAGTTGGAACCTTTAGAAGTTGAGGTGTTACAGCTTCGCAAAGAAGGGCATCTTCGGGTACTATTTGCTAAAGAAAAAGATTGGGAGGGTACTTGGTTGGTTCCTTGATTTTTGGAGTGATTTTAGTTTTCAGAAACTAATCTCATCAACTCCCGAGTAGAAATTGCCGGAACAGTTGAGGATTTAAAATCTTTAAGATTTCGGGTGATGATAAAATCAATCTCACCAATTTGTTCTGCTGTGCTGATTTGAATTGCGTCTTCAAAATCCTTGTGCAACGACTTAAGCGCAACCAAAAAGCCCTTTGCGGTTACATCTAAGATCTTAATCATTTCAGCCAATTCAAGTAAAGTTTCTCGTAGCTTTTTGTCCTCTACAAATTTTTTCAAAACATAATGAGTATTCGCCAAAACGTGGGTGGAAGTGAATAACTGGATTTTCCCAGTTTCAGAAAGTTGAAAAAGCGCAATAGCTTCCTGAGTAAAGGGAGGCCGACTGGTCAAAAAGTCTATGATGATATTCGTATCCAGAAAGATTTTCATGTGTTTATATTTTGATTTTCAAAGGCCACATGGAATCTTTGACGATTAAAATAATCATTTCCCTGTGTGTTTAATGATGATTTTAATCGTGTCGATTTCATCTGAGATGCTTTTCTTCCAAGCCTTTTCTCAACTCTTCTTCCAAATCAAAGTCAGCAGGAATTTCAATCTTTCCAGAAATACGTTTGATTTTCGAGGAAATTTGAGTGGAGGCAGGCTTTTCTGTTAGGCTTTCAAAAAAATCTTCCACCAAGCTGGAAAGGCTTTTTCCGGTTTGAGAAGCATAAGCTTTTGCCTTTTGAATAATGTCCTCGTCTAAAGAAAGGGTAAGCTTTTTATTCATACGTATAAAATTAATTCTTATACGTGAATTTTTCAAGCAGGATTAGCTTTTGATTTAAATATTCCACCAATAGGTGAATTTCAACACGATTGATCGGTTTTTGGTGTAGAATGGAGCAGGAAGGTAATTATCCGTGTACACGATAAAAAGGTCCGAAGCCGGTTGGAATCGCCACTGGAAACGGGTATTCAGGTTGATGTTTTTGATCTGCTCATTGTATTGGACAAAGGCCGTGAAAAAGAGGGTATTGGTCATGGTCACATCCACCCGTGGGCCGACTAGCCAAAAATTGGTGGTATTCCAAGGCTCCGGAAGTACTATTCGGTTATAATTGGTGCTCATTGCGATGCTGACATAGGGCTGGAATCGATAGCCCAGTTCGGTACTGATGTTGTACCGATCCCCGTCGGCATAGTATCCACCCATCCGTGTAGAAAAGCTGTAAGTGAACAAGCTTTGCGGCTTGGAGGAATATTCGGTGCCCCAAGCTCTCCAGGTGTGCTCTGTATCGGCAGGAAGTGTCTCTCCTGAGAAATTAGTCGGGTCAAAGGGTTGCTGCAGCTTTACAAAATCATAGCCTACCCAGAGCATAAAAGTGCTTTGGCTTCTCCACTTCACATTGTATGCAGCATAAGTGGTATTATCGGTTTGTTCTCCAGTAGTATTAAAAAAGAAGGTAGTTCCCACATCCGGTCCATGGGAAAGGATTTTTTCGCTTTTTGGGAACCAGCGATAACCTACAGTTGGGCTGATTTTGTAAAAGCCATTTCTGGGTACAAAACCTACTTCAGCCGTATAGTTTTCAGACACGTATTCATGCTGCCAGTTCCAAGTCAGGTTTCCTGAAGCATAGCGCAGATTGGCTGCGTGAACAAAACCATCCTGAGTGCCGTCCGGCCCAAAGCTTTTCAGCACCATGGCTTTTCCTGTCCAAAGATTATTGGAGGAGGCCAAATTGTATTCCAAACCTACATTTCGATTGAATTGACTATAAACAGGAAGCTCAGATTCCGGATCAGGATTGTAATTCAGGGATTGTTTGTTGATCAGAATTCCAGTGATATTGGATCGGGCACCGACCTGTCTTTGCAATGCAAGTACCGTGAAGTTTTGGGAAGGCAAACCTTCTTTGTCCACCGCTCCTGTTTGCATATTCATGGCTCCGATTCGCCAGTCTTTGTTGATTTTTCCACTGAGTCGGGCACCAAATTGGATCGGGGCATTGAGTCCGATTCTTCTGGAGAAAAAGGGTCTGATCGTGCTGTATCCGAAGTTGGCGAAGAGGTCTCCGTTTTCCAGAAAAAACTGCCTTCGCTCAGGAAAAAAGAGCTCAAACCGATCCAGATTGGTCACTTGCCTGTCCACCTCGACTTGAGAAAAGTCCGGGTTTACCGTCAAGTCCAGATTGAGGGAAGAGGTCAGCGCAATCTTGGCATCCATCCCAAATTCCCGCCGATATTGGGTTTCACTTTCCGATTCGAAATCCTTGGAAACTCCCCCCAATAGGTAGGGGATGACGGAAATATTCGCACCTGCCTCGGGAGGCGCTTCATCCCAAACCAAGACTCCGGTATAAGCCAAGGAAGCCGAAGGAAATTGACGGGGTACAGGTGCCCAGCCTGATTTTTCGGTGGCTTTTAGGTCAAGGCGGGAAAAGTTGATTCCCCATTCTTTGATACCCTTTTTGTAGCGGATGGATTTGAAGGGAATGGCCGCTTCAAAGATCCATTTATCTTCGTAATTGCTGACTTTGGAGGTCCATTTGTTGTCCCAACTGAGGTCCACCGAGCCTCCGTTGAACATGATTCCGTCCCATTGAGCTCCGGCAGCATTCGCCCCGAATGAAAATCCGTTGGTTTGGTCGTCAAAGGGATCCATGAAAAGCAGGAAATTGTCATTTTTCCCAAAACTAAAATCCCGGCGAAGCGACTCGACCATGTAGGGGCCTTCCAGCAAGTGATGATTGACCACGATGAGATACAAATTCTGATCATCGTAAGTCATCCGGACGTCCGTCTGCACCTGCGCGAAACTTGTGTCCATGGGCGTAATCATAAAAAAATCACTGGCCACCTCGGCCTCTTCCCATGCTTTCTCATCCATCACTCCATCAATCAAAATTGGAGATGAAGCCCGCTTCATGTGGAGTCGGTAGGAATCGTTTATTTTTTGGGCTTGAACAGGTCCAATGCAGATTATTGAGAGAAAAAGAAAGAAAGTTGTAATTCTGAGCATCATCATTTGCTCTTCAAAGTTGGGGAATGATTGCTTGACTATCAGTGATAGGAGTCTCAAAGGAAGCGAGTTTTATGGGTTGATTCGGTAGGAAAAGGTCAGATTGATTTGCCTTCGGATAAATTGGGAGTCTCCTTCGGTAAAGAAGTTTTCCCCTTCGATGATGTAGCGGTTTCTTCGTGAATTGAATATGTCATTCGCAGTCAATATCAGCCTTCCTCGCTCTTGCATGATTTGCTTACTGGCAGAAAGGTCAATGAAAAAGATGCCTTTTCTTACCCCTTGAGCTGTTTTTTGCCGAGCATCGTAATTCGCGCGAAACTGTAAGTCCCAGCCTCCATCTAAAGTAAATCGAGAAGTCTGTCGGGCAAGGAATGAGGTGGTTCTAGCCTGAAAGTCTGCCTGCACATTGCTTCCGTCGATATTGGCATGGAAAAAGTTCAGGTTCAGATCCAGTTTCCACCAGTCTTTGGGTCGGTAATCAGCACTAAACTCTAAGCCGAATGAACGCTCACCAGTGAGATTGAAAGGTAGGGTGGTCGCAAAACCCTCTTCATTCACCGTGCGGATTCGCTCGATCTTATCCACTGTATTTCTGAAATAAGCTGTGGAGAAAAGTGTGCCTTTGTCGAAGTATTTGATATGTCCCAATTCAAATGCATCGGTAAACTCCGGGTCTAGGTCTGGATTGCCGCTGAAGAAGTTTCGCTGATCAGAAAAGGTAACGTAGGGACTTAGATCATTGTAAACCGGTCGGCGCACCCGTCTCGAGTAGCTGAGTTGAAAGGCATTTTCCTCAGAGATATTATAGGTCAAATGGGCACTAGGAAAGAGATTGGTGTAGTTTCTTGGGTTACGCTCATTGGTTTCAGCGAGGATGGTTTCCACATCGGTATGTTCTACGCGAAGCCCTGCTTGATAGGTCCAGTCGCCAGTTTTATTGCCCAAGATCCCATAGGCGGCGAGAATATTTTCATTGTAGAGGAAAATATTGTCCAGTCCGGGTATGGGAACCAATTCCCCACTTTCATTTTCTTCAGATACAATGAAGTCATTTTCCATCTCACGGAAACTGGTCCTCAGACCGGTTTCAAATTTCCCTTCCGAACCGATAGGCTTGACATAATCGAGCTGAAATAGGTACTGATTTTCAAATTCGTCGTTGAGGGAAGTCTGAACCAAATTTTCCTCGGGTACCGGCTGTCCATTGGCATCAAAGCGAAACTCAGTGAAAAGCTGATCTGAATTTTCCCAATAGTTCAGGTAGGTAAAATTCGCAGTCAGCTCATGCCCTTTTTGACCAAAAGTCCGCTTGTAGTTTAATGCTATTTCGGAGTTGGGCTCTTTTTCCTTTTCATCTTGTCTTCGCAAAGAATACCCTTGAAAATTATCCAGAGAATTCAGGTAATCGTCATAGCGGATGTCGGTAATTCTTCGACCATCAGTCCGCCTCCAGAGATAGGATGCAGTGAAAATGCTCTGTTCGGAGAAAAAATAGTCCAATCCGCCCCGGATACTGTTGTTCCAGCCCCGGAGTTCACCGGAATTGGCTTGACTTAGGATGAGGGTTTGCCCATTTTCGTAGACTTCCTGATACTGCTCGCTGACATAGGGTTGGTAGCGTCGGGCAAAGCTGTAATTGATAAACCAGTTGATGCGGTTTTTGCGGTAGTTCAGGTTGGTGGAAAAACCCAAATTAAGCGGAGTGCCTGCAATAACTTCAAAGGAACCGTTGAATCCCTGATTGCTGTCTTTTTTCAGGATGATGTTGATGACTCCGGCCATCCCTTCGGCCTCATAGCGTGCGGATGGATTGGTGATGACCTCGACTCGCTCGACCATATTGGCTTGAAGCTGCCTGAGTCCTGAGGAACCTTTGAAACTCACCAGTCCGGAAGGCTTCCCATCGATCAAAATGCGGACATTGGTGGAGCCCCGTAGACTCACATTCCCTTCTGGATCGACGGCAACTGAAGGAAGATTCATCAGAATATCCGTAGCAGTACCTCCTGCATTGGCGAGGTCCTTTCCCACATTGAAAATCCGCTTGTCCAGTGAGAGCTCCATCAGGGTCTTTTCTCCTTGGACCACTACTTCATCCAGCTTTTGATCATTTGATTGAAGGGAGATCGTACCCAGATTCACCATGTCATCTGCTCGGGATAATTCAAAAAGCGGGCTCTTAAAGGATTCAAAGCCCATAAATTCCACCAAAGCATAAAAGCTTCCGAAGGGTAGATCAATCGAAAAGCTTCCGTTGTCCTCCGTAATTCCGCCACCTACCAGACTGTCTTTTTCAGAATAAACTGCTACAGAGGCAAAGGGCAGGGCTTGCTCAGAAGATTGATTTTTAACGATGCCTCGAAGCTTCCCTTGAGAATAAGCGAGGCTACTTCCCAAGAATAACAAGGCAAATACGACAAGAAAATGCCGATAGTGGTTTTTTGGGCTGAACATAGGTTTATAGGCTGGGCTAAAAGGCAATTGCTTGCCAAATTAGTTTCTAAATCTACCTTGATTTTGGTGTATTTACCTTCTCTTTTTGATCAATGGCAGGAGAAAATTTTGAGTTGAAAAAAGCAGGGATACCAATACTTTGAGTCGAAATTATTGAATGACACTTACTGTCAAAAGCTAGTCGGTCAACTTTCTTTCCCGTAAATTTATTCTAGTAATCAATTCAAAATTCGCTATGTGTGATTTTGGCAAAAAATGAATTCACATCGAGCTATGTGGATAGAATCAATGAATATGAAGTTTTCTTAGTGAATACAAAAGTAGTCTAGGCGGGCTGAAAGAAATTAAAATATACTATTCAAATATGAACTATCAAGATAAAGTAAAAGAGGCTTTTGAAATCCTGGAAGATGCCAAAATCCAGGTTTTTACCGCGCTGATTAATGTGGCCATGGCTTCCGAATTCAAGGAAGTAGATGAGCTGTTTGATGAAGGGGAATTTTTTGCCTTCAGGAGTAGCGATTTTGATCATGCTACTGATCCCAATATCCAAAGCCTTCAATATGTGGTGAAAGCAATGGAGATCGCAAAAGAAGAAATGATCGCCTGGAACGGTCTCAATAACCTGAATCTACAGGGGAATGAGTAAGGATTAATTTTCCAATCCTACCAAGTATCCCGTGTAAAGCAGATAAGTGGTCAATAACATCAGTGCTTCCCAGCGATCTAGCCGGTATCTTTTTCCGGTAAACATCGCCACAAAAAGGAAGACCGTTCCTGCACTGAGGATATAAAGATCGGTATTGAAGGAAATATTGAATTCTAATGGGCGGATGATAGAACTGACTCCCAGAATAAGCAAAAGGTTGAAAATATTTGAGCCAACGATATTCCCGATTGCGATATCGGCATTTTTCCGCATGGCCGCTACGACAGAAGTGGCGAGTTCGGGAAGGGATGTTCCTGCCGCTACGATGGTAAGTCCGATGATTTTTTCACTTACACCCAAGGATTGAGCCATTGAAACGGCATTGTCCACAACGAGTTTTCCGCCGCCAACCAAGCCCGCTAAACCTACCAAAATCAACATCCAGATTTTCTGATTGGAATAATCTTTCACCTCAACTTGCTCTGCTTGTGGGTCAGATTTGAGCTGAGTGGCTACGTAATAGAGAAAGGCAACAAAACAAACGAGTAGAATCACACCGTCCCACCGTGATAGGAGGGGGTTTCCCGAAAATAAATAAGCATTTGCCAGAAAAAACAGTCCAATTGCAGCAACAAGTGAAAATGGGATCTCCTTCCAAACGGTACTTGATTGGACAGAAAGAGGAATGATCAGCCCGGATATACCCAAGATGATAAACAGGTTGAAATTATTAGAGCCGATCACATTCCCAAAGACAATGTCCGGGTAGTTTCCAGAGGCAGCTACGGCATTTACCACAAGCTCAGGAGCAGAAGTGCCAAAAGCTACAATTGTCAAACCAATTGCCAGATCAGAGACATTCTTCTTTTTTGCCAAAACAGAGGCACCATCCACGAGCCAGTCTGCCCCTTTGACTAAAAGAACTAACCCGATGAGCAATAAGAGAATTGAAACTACCATAGTTCTGAAGAATGATTAAAATTCTTTCAATAAATCGCGCAAATGTAGATGGAAAAAAGTCTCATTTAGATCAGGGGTCGATATTTATTTCTTGGGATTTTTTTGATTATTCGATTACCTGAAATACAGTTTATTATGTGAAATTTTTTGGGTTGAAAGGGTTGGTCTTTCTGTTTTTGAATCCATGGTATGAACTGTAAAGAAAAATCAATGCAGCACCTGCGATGGCAGTTATTTGTAAGGGTATGATTTCACCCCAGTGTCGAACTGCAATGGCTACTAAAGCCCAAACTCCAACCAAGGAAAATTCCCGCATGGATCGGGTGTAAATCATCCAAAGATTCAATCCTGTTGCCACTAAAATCATGATGATCGTCCAAGTGAGTTCATCCAGTCCGCCCGTCCAACCGATCTTAGCCAGATAGGCGGAAAAATTGGCAATAGTGGCTACTGCAATCCAGCCTGAATAGAAACAAATGGGCCACCAAATCCAGCCAATGATATAGCGGGGAGCATGCCAACGCTCCATATTCAGTCGAAGGATGACAGCCACCAATGAGGCTAGGATTCCCAGCATGATCACCACACTCAATCCTGTCTGCTCAGTAAGCCAAAACCAAAGCCAAGCTCCATTTAGTAGATTAGCCAGAATCAAAAATGGTCCCATTTGTAGGATGTACCTGCTTTTTCCATCGCTGAAGGCTGATTTGACCAGGTAGATGGCCTGGGCAGTCAAACTCAAAAATATCAAACCCCATATCGAAAAGGCATAGGATGCGGGTGTAAATAGGTTTTCATATTCCCGGCTTAGCGAGCCTACCGTATTTCCATTGATTCCGATAGCGTTGACCCGATAATTCCAAAATATGAGGACCAGTAAGACAAGTAAGTTGATGAGTGCGATGGCTTTTTGGGCTTTCTTCATTTTTTGAGGGGTTGAAGGGATTGTAAAAGCGTTGGGATTAATTCTGTCACTGTTGGATGGGTAAAAACCCCATTCTTCAGTACATCAAAATGTAAATTTCCGTACATGGCTGTAAGGAAAATACCGATGATTTCATCAGCACCCGTACCACAAATCATTGCTCCGGCGATTTGTCCACTCTTTTCTTCAATCAAAACCTCCATTTTCCCTTGAGTTTCTCCTTTCTCTTTGGCTCGATTGATTTGCGACATGGGCATTTCTGCGAATAAATAGTTCTTTTTAGAGGTTAGAGCTTGTGTTTTCGTGATGCCAGCTCGTGCAAAGGGTGGATCGATGTAGAGGGCATAATTGAGAATACGGTCGCTGATTTTTTTCTTTTTGTTACCGCTGATATGGTCTTTGATGATTTCGAAGTCATGGAAGGCTGTATGAGTAAATGCTCCCTTCCCATTGCAATCACCGAGTGCAAAAATGCCCGGGACCTCAGTCTCCAATTTTTCATTGACTGGGATAAAGCCCTTTTCATCGGTGGAAATATTCGCTAATTCTAATTGGAGCAAATCGGTATTCGGCTCTCTTCCCGTGGCCAATAGCAAATGGCTTCCTCGCACTGCTTTTTTTTCTCCATGGCAATCCATTTGCACTTCCACTTGGGATTTGCCCCAGTTTTTTCCGGAGAGGCAATTGGATCGGAGTTCAAACTGAATGCCCTCAGCCTCTAAAATTTCCTGAATAAGCTGTGAATGGTCAGGGTCTTCCTGATGAATGATTCGATCTCCTTTTTCTAACACCGTCACTTTACTACCCAGTCTTTTGAAAATCTGGGCAAATTCCAGTCCCACATAACTTCCACCCACAATCAGGAGATGATCGGGGATTTCTTGAAGTTCCAGAATGCTTTCATTCGTGAAGTAGCGGACATTTTCAAAACCTGAAATGATCCTGGGCCTCGTTCCGACATTGATGTAAATTTTTTTGGCGGCAAGTCTATGCTTTCCAACTTGAATGAGATGGGGCTTGAGGAATTTACCCACCCCTTTGAAAAGACGGATTTTATCATTTTCCTCCATTCCTTTCTCTAATCCCTTTCTGGAAGAGCCAATAATGGTTTCTTTTCGCGTCCAGATTTCCTTCAAGTCATTTTTGAGATTCGTGGAAGCTTGCACTCCAATTCGCTTGGGGCTAGAGAGTTCCCATGCCCTTCTGGCTGAGGCCACGTAGGTTTTGGTGGGTGTGCAGCCCGTATTGACACAGGTGCCACCCAACTTTCCTTTTTCGATCAAGGCCACTTTTTCTCCTTGATCGGCAAGTAAAAAGGCCAAAGGGTTACCTGCTTGGCCTGAACCGATGATGATCGAGTCAAAAGTTACGTCAGGTTTCATGCTAAAAGTATTGGGTCAATTATTAATCTAGGGATTTGAAAGGGTTTTTAAAAGGAATTAAGGGTTTTTAGCTGTAGATAGCTTTTTGGCTCTCTTACAAAAGGAAAAATCCCCCGATCATTCAACCGGGGGATTTCTCTTGCTTCTCTTTTCTATTCTCTTTCTTCTTCTAAAAAGCTCTTTCCTTCAAGTGCTCTTCCAGATCCAGCAGATTCACTCCGCTTTTCCACCAGTCGGGAGCAGCTTCGCCTTTCAGATGATGATCGAAAAACTCCATCATCCGCACGCTGTAATCCTTGCGGTTTTCCAACTTGCTGAGTCCGTGATTTTCACCCTTGTACTGCATCATCACCACTGGCTTTTTCAATCTTCTCAATGCTGAATAATACTCGATTCCTTGCGTAAAGTCCACTGCTCCGTCTTTGTCATTGTGCAAAAGTAGGAGAGGAGTGCTGACATTTTTCACATGGTAAACAGGGCTATTTCGCTCGTAGGCATCCCAGTTTTCCCATGGGCCACCACGGAATCTTCCCTGAGAAGCCTCAAAGATGGACATATTACCTCCTCCCGAATTCCAGTAGATCAAATCATACATGGAAATCATATTGGTCAAAGGAGCTCCTGCAGCAGCAGCCTTAAACATATCGGTTTGCGTGATCAAGAAGGAAGTTTGATAGCCACCCCAAGAGTGTCCGTGGATTCCGATGTTATTTTCATCAATAACTCCTGTTTTGATGGCTTCCTTCACAGCAGGAATCACACACCAAACAGCCGACATGCCCGGATCATCCAGTTTGTACACGATATCCGGAATAAAGACCGCAAAACCATTGGAAGTGTACACATTCGGGTTCCAACCTGTTCCGCCGAATCCGGGATTAGACCAGTTGTGGCGAGTTTGGGAAAGCTTCTCGTAGTAATAAACTACCGTCGGATATTTTTGTCCTTCTACATAGCCTGCCGGCAAAAAGAGCGTTCCTTGGAGTTTGTCGCCCTTATCAGAAACATAATCCACCAGCATGGTACCTTCAGACCAAGCATATTTATCAGCATCCGGTGCATTATTAGTGACTTGCTGAGGATTAGTCAGGGATGCATCTGTCAGGTAAACTTGCGTTGGTTCATTGAATTTCTCTTGGAAGAAATAATAGGTTTCTGCGTTTTTAGCTTTGGATAGATTTCCAACATTAAAATCATCCCAAATCAAGACTTTTGCTCCCGGAGTCAAGCCTCCTTTTTTCGCAGGAGAAAGCTGCGCAATACCAGATTTCTTGGTCCACTCTCCATACATTCGGATATAGGCAGGCTTGCTTAGATCGATGCCTTTTTCCTCAGGATCCAAACCGAAGCGATACTGGTATCGAATCTGATCTGATTTACCATTCACAGTCAAATTTATTGGCGTTTCCTTTGACGCCATGGCGGGAACCTGCCAAATATCCCAGCCGTCTCTCAGAAGAACGTATTTGCTATCCGAACTCCAGCCCAAAGCTCCGTAAAGTGGTTTTTCGATATTATGATCATCTTCGATATTGATGAAGGAAACAGGCATACCTTCAGTGATATTTCGGCTTTGGCCGGTAGGAATATCGTAGATGTAGTAATGCCCGTCTGAGCCATAGATCAATTTGGTACCATCCGGAGATTCACGAGGGAACGAAGAATAATTGGGGAGGTACATTTTCTTGAATAGCTCTTTCTTTTCTCCCGTTTTCAAATCCACAATATAGAAATCCTGGTATCGCTGCCCATCCAAGTTCATATCCAGTTCGTAGGCAGAATAATCCGCCCCAAGAGCATATCGCTGCTTGTCTAGGATATTCAGGTCACGCATACTGCTGTCTTGCAATTGGATGTGCTTGCCGGCATTGACATCATACATGGCCCAGAAACTGTAGTTTTTGTCCTGATTCTGCATGACCTGCTGTCGGGACTGCAGACGGCTGTCATTCCAGTGCCAGATGGTCATATCCGGAGTGTCAGCATCATTTTCTTTTTTGTCATTCACCTTGCCGGAGTCCAGTTTGGAGATGGCTTTTTGAAGGTCAGAGATGGATTTGATGGTGGTGTCTGCCATGATTTTTTTCATGGCTTCAGCCTCAGCTTGCTTGACAGAATCTTGGTCCACTTCCTTTTTCTCCTCTTTTTTCTCTGCTAAAACCAAGGGGTGAATGCCATAAAACAAGCGAGTCAAATCCTCCGACCACATAGGTCTTCTGTTTTGGGAAATGGTATAAGCCTGATCAAAATTGACTGAATCCTTTTCCGGATTATACACCGTCACCTGAGGAGCGGCTAGGTTTTTCACACCGATGACTTGTCCCTTGTCCTGCTTGTACTTTTTGTCTTCGACCATTTTCAAAGCAGCAAAGGCATCACCTTTTTCGGTCCAAGCCAAGGATCGGTAGGAAGCTTTGTCCGAGTCCAGAATCTGCATGCTATTGGCGGATACATTCATCAAGTACAAGCCATTGCCGGATTGATTGGCAGCATCGACTGTGTAGGCTAGGTAATTCCCCGCTTTGTTGAAAGAGAAATCAGCCACATTGCCTATGTTTTGGGCCTTTTCGCTTGCCAAGTGATAGATCAAAAGATCAGAACCCCGGGCATCGCCATTTCCGTTCTTGGAAAGATTAATTGCTAAAACAGTGGAGGCTTCTCCATTGAACGAGTAATTGCTGACATTTTCAAATTCCTTTTTGTCGTCGGTGCCTAATTTGACCAAGATAGCCTTGTTCTTGAGCGGTTTTCCCTTGCTCTTTTCATTGGCTTTTTTCTGCGAAAAGGTAGGATACTCGGTGTAGGCGAACCATTTTCCATCCTCGCTGAATTGCATGGAAGGATAACTGGTCGAACCGATTTTCAAAGTCTTTTTGGAGTCTTCATCCCCCACTTTTTGCAGGATGATTTCTCCATCTCCTTCGAGTTGAACGAGCCCATAGGCCATCCATTGTCCGTCAGGTGAGAGTTGAAATGCCGATCCAGGCATATACTTCCAAGTGGGGATATCTTTCCAGGTAATGGGATCTTTTTCTTGGGCAATTGCCAAGCTGGCAATCAGGAAAAGTGCCCAAAATGTGAGTAAGTGTTTTTTGATCATTGCTATTCTTTTTTCTGAAGCAGGAAAATAGGGAAAATAACGCACAGTCCTGAGCGATATCTCAGGAATGGTTAAAAAAAGCAATATTGTTGCATCTATGAAAAGAGAAACCTTCATTTTTTAATTAGTGTACTTTGACATAAAGTTTTCCCTAAAATTCGACTATTGTTCTAGCAGAATTAGATTGGCATTTTTTGGGATCATAAAAAAAACCTTCCAGATTTTTATAACCTGGAAGGTCTATCAAAGATATAGGCCTTAAAAAGAGCTAAATTTCTACTTTTTAAATACCACTTGTCCCCCCATCACCGTCATGGCAACTTGAGTTTTCAGTATTTCATCCTCTGGCACTTCCATGATATTTTGATCAAAAACAGTGAAGTCAGCTGCTTTGCCTACTTCGATGGAGCCTTTGAAATCTTCTTCAAACTCCGCATAGGCACCGTCTAAGGTATAAGACTTTAGGGCCTGCTCTCGGGTCATTTTTTGATCGCCCTCGTAGCCTCCTTCAGGAAGTCCTTCCAAGGTCTTGCGGGTTACGGATGCATAAAAAGAAGGAATTGGATCTACTGGTTCCACAGGCGCATCCGTTCCATTACAGATTCTTGCCCCTGTTTGGAAAAGCTTCTGCCACACATAAGCTCCATCAATGATACGCTTTTCACCCAAGCGATCGATCGCCCATGGTCTGTCAGAACTCAAATGAATAGCCTGCATGGCTGCAATCACTCCCAATTCACCAAATCTCGGAATATCATCTGGATGCAAATGCTGGGCATGCTCAATACGGAACCGATGGTCTGTTGCATCTGGAAACTTCGTGAAAGCAGCTTCATAGCGATCCAAAATCTCCTGATTAGCTCGGTCACCAATAGCATGAGAGCAAACCTGAAAACCTAAAGGAAGTGCCTTTTCAGAAACCTCCGTCACCACAGACATCGGCAAAGTCTCATGGCCACGATGGCCTGGTCGGTCAGCGTAGTCCTCTAGCAACCATGCTCCTCTTGGCCCTAAGGCTCCGTCGCAATTCAATTTAATGGATCTGACGGTCAACAAGTGATCTTCTGTATCGATCATCGGGCCTTTTTTGTACCATTCTTCCAAAAGCTCCGGCTGACGTCCGGTAAGCATGATATACTGACGGACGGTAAGTTTTCCCTCGTCCTTGAATTTTTGAACCAAATCGATTACACCCTGACCGGAACCTGCATCATGAAAAGAGGTGATTCCTTTCTCTACCAATTCTTGCAAAGCTAAAGTCAAGGCTTCTTCTGCTCGTTCTGGAGTTTCCTCAGGGACTAATCTAGCGACAAGACTCGAAGCTCTTTCGGTCAATACCCCGGTAGGATTACCCAATTCATCCGTGATGATTTCTCCGCCTTCGACCTCACCTGGTCTTTCGCCTTTTAGATTGGCGATTCCAGCCAGTTCCAAAGCTTTTGAATTTGCAAAGGATGCATGACCAGAAGCATGGCGAAGGAATACCGGATTGTCAGGAGACACAGCATTCAAAGGCTCGTTAGTTTGGAAACCTTTGACCATTTTTTCAGGCTTTTCGATCCACTTATCCTGATGCCATCCCCGACCTGTGATCCAGTCGCCAGGTTTGGCTTTAGCTACTGCCTCGGCTACTTTTTCGACGAGTTCATCATAGGTTTTGACATACATCAGGTCAAGCTCCAGCTTGTTGTAGCCGATTCCCATCAAGTGGGCATGGGACTCAATAAAGCCTGGTGTCATGGTTTTTCCTTCCAAGTCAACCACCTCAGTATTTTCACCTGCTAATTCCTGGATTTCAGCAGATGAACCAATTGCCTGAATCATTCCATCTTTGACGGCTACTGCTTCGACCTTCGGATTGGATTCGTCCACGGTGTAGATGGTTCCGTTAATAAAAATTTTATCAGCAGGATTTTCCGGGCCACTATTACAGGCAAACCCTATAAAGGCCAAAAAGGCCAAGAAATAAATATGTCTCATAAGTTGGTGTTTATTCTGTATTGAAAGCTACTAGATTGTTTTTGAAAATAAACTATACGCATTTGGGTTTTTAAGCACTATCAATTGGCGAATAGAAAAATGATACTTTTCAATCGACAAAAGTTTCTTGAATCACTCGCTTGCAGAGGACTATTTCGTCCGAACTTAGCTTTCCCAAAATTCTCACAATTCTGGATTTATCGACCGTTCTGATTTGATCAATAACCATCATTCCTTGTCTATTATTTTGGAAAACAGCTACTCTTGTGGGATATGGCTTTAAGTTTGATGTCATAGGAGCGAGGACAATTGTCCGAAGATGACGATTCATCTCATCAGGTGAAATAATCACACAGGGTCGAGTCTTTTTTATCTCACTTCCTACTGTCGGATCTAAATTTACCAGTACAATTTGATATTGCCTTAGGTCCATTCTTCCAAATTTTCATCTTCAAAAAAATCATCCATCATCGGTTCATCATCACCGTTTTTGTGCATTTCCTCAAATTTTTTATCCCAGCCTGCCCTGGGTTTTGCCAATGGCTTGATTACAATTTGATTTTCTTCCAAAGTAAGCTCCACCTGATCTTGAATATTATACTTTTCTAAAATTGTCTTGCTCAAACGTAGCCCTTTAGAATTCCCGATTTTAATAATGGATGTCTTCATATTTGGTAGAATGTTATCACAATGTAATTACAAATCTTGGAAAATAAAATGATTGCTACCTTACCCAGAATTTTTTCGAAAGCTGTCGGCGGTTGCTTGATTCAAATTGAAAAATATAAAGTCCCGGTGTGTAAAAGTCTGACTGAATCTCCAATTCCTGTCCAGCCTCCAGACTGATATCTGGTAAAATCACCTGGCCCAAAGCATTGACGATACGTCCTGTCCCGGACTGGTTGGAAATGACTTTTACAGGTCCTAGTGTTGGGTTGGGATAAATAATTAGCTGAATCCCTTCACTTGGAGGAATGGCAGATTCCGAGGCTTTGAGATAAATCAATCCACCGGCTCGCGTACCTAAAATCAAATCAGGATTACCTCCCAAAACATCCGGCAGCAAGGTAATCCAGGTATTTCTGCCAAAGCGAGTCGGATAGTTTTCACCTCCGACTTGGATTTGTACTTCTTCTCGCTGACTTTGTTGCATGAAGTTGTCGATATAGGTTAAAATTCCCCGTTGATCGATAGTATACAAGCCGGGGTCTTCTTTTTGATAAACTGCAACAGCTAGATTTCGATTGGCAGGATTGTCCTGAAATCCCAAGAAATCGGTTTCAAGGAGCTCAGTAGCTAAATTTTCAAAGTCTATGGAATAGAGATCCAAGCCTCCATTCTGAGCGGCAACGAGTAAATAGTCTTGATCCTGATAATTAAAAAGCGACAAATAATCCCCTCGGCTTGGTTGATAGCCTGAAAGCTCAAGTTCGGTCCACCGATTGTTGAGCAGCTGAAAAATACGCTGCTGCGGGATATTTCCCTCAAAACGTATTCCTGTCAGTATTCTTTGTACTCGACCTGTTTGGTCGGTGTATTCTAAATACTGAACTTCAGAAAGCCCTAATTCTCGAATGTTTTCAAAGCGATCCTTCTCTTCGAATGCTCCATTTTGAAAATCGAATTCTAAGATTTCACCCAATACTTCTCCTTCACGGGTCACATTGGCACTGAGGTAGAGTTTTCCTCCATTTTGATTTCCAAGGAAAAAAGGCCTTGTGTTTTCTCCCAAATCCAAAACTTGATCCTGTAAAATAGGATTGCTCATCCCATCAAACCGGAAGATGGACTGAGCGAAGTCCACGCCATAAATGGCAGCAGCTTCATTGGAATTTGAACTGATAATCAGATTCCCCTCGATCAACTCCGGATTGTGGAAGACGGGAAATCGGGGTAGCGCACCAAGGCTAGGAAGACTGGTGGAAAATTCGTCGAAAAGGGGATCGGTTTCTGTTCCTTTATTAGGTAGGAAATATAAGATATCGCACTCATCGCGGCCTAAAAGCAAATCGGAAATACCGTCGCCATCCCAATCCTGATAGAGAAGAGAATGGCCGCCAGCATGCTGGATTCGGGCATTTTCAGTAGGACTGACTTTTAAATCTATGCCAGCACAAGTCTGTCCAAAAGAGATATCACCGCAGGCACAGATTTCAAATAATCCCCAATGCCTCACCGGGAAAGCAAAGCCGTCGATTTCCGGGCTGCCACTTCGATCTATTGAAGTATTTTCATAGAATTCCAGATAGTCTCCTGAGGCAAAATTGAAGATCACCAAGTCCAGATCTCCGTCTCCGTCTAAATCTTGAATCAACGGTGTGTCTAGATTATTGGCTTGAATATTTGATCCATTATCCAATGGAAGAAAGTCTTGAGCCAGTTCAAAGGAAATAGAGTTGCCGGAAGAAGTGTTTTGGTATGCTTTGATACCTCTGGCTGTGGAAGTGAAGAGGTCCTTTTTACCGTCTGAATTGTAGTCCGCCAACACCAAAAATCCACTGATATCCTCCGGAAAGTAGTAAGCCCATTCAGATTGATGGATGAATTCCTCACCTGATTTTTCAAAGACCGAGAGTTGCCGGGAATTGATATCCCAGACTACCCACTCTTCGGCTCCGTCATCATTCAAATCAATTGTTTGGATTTGGGCTGAATTGATCCCGCCACTCCAAGGGGAGCTCAGCGTCTTGCCTTCCAGATCGACTGCTGTGCTCTTATCAAAAGTGAAAGCGGTTTGGCCTTGACTGGGCAAGGATAAGAGAGATATGAAAAAAAGCAGAAATAAACTTCTCATGGCTAAATTCTAAACCGAATTTAAAGATAAAACGTTGCCAAAAGCCAAAAATGAGATGGATTCGCTTATTTTGGACTATTAAAATTAAGTCATGAATATCATCACCCTATACGAAGCTTTTCTCAAAAGTACAGGAGTCAGTACTGATACACGGAAAATTGAACCAGGAAATCTGTTTTTCGCCCTGAAAGGTCCAAATTTCGATGCGAATGAATTTGCTGCGAAGGCTCTTGAAATGGGTGCTTCTGGAGTGGTGGTCGATGACCCCGCTTTCTATTTGGAAAATGATGAGCGCTATTTTATCTGTCAGGATGCTTTGGTTTGCTTGCAGAAACTGGCCAATTATCATCGACATCAATTCGACATACCTATCATTGGTCTCACCGGTAGTAATGGAAAGACTACTTCCAAGGAGTTGCTGAATGCTGTATTGAAGACCAAATTTAAGACATTGGCTACAGTCGGAAATCTCAATAATCACATTGGGGTTCCATTGACCTTGCTTTCTCTCAAGAAAGAGCATGAACTGGCAATCATCGAAATGGGAGCCAATAAACAAGGGGATATTCAGGAGCTTTGTGAAATTGCCGAACCCACACATGGTTTCATCACCAACATTGGGAAAGCTCATTTAGAGGGAATGGGAGGACCGGAAGGGGTTTTGAAGACAAAAACAGAGCTTTACCAGCACCTGCGGGAAAATAAGGGGACGGTTTTTATCAATAGCCAAGATCAGATCTTGAGCAATATGGTCAAGCGATTCAAAGAGCCTATTTTGTATCCAGCAAAGGGTGATTTTTGCGAAATACAGTTTTTAGGTGCCGATCCCTTTGTAAAGTTTTCGGTCGAGGGGGTAGACGGGGAGCAACTATCTTCCCTGATCGGAGCTTATAATTTTGGAAATATTGCCACTGCGCTTACTATCGGGAAGTTTTTTGGAGTGGATATGAATCGAGCGGTGGAGGCAGTTTTGAATTACAAGCCTTCCAATATGCGCTCCCAATTGGTCGAAAAGCGGAGTAATTTAATCATTTTGGATGCCTACAATGCTAATCCATCAAGCATGGAAGCAGCGATTCGGACCTTTGGTCAGATGAAAGGGAAGAAGCATAAAATGATCATTCTAGGAGATATGTATGAGTTGGGGGAGCATGCCGAAGCGGAGCATGCAAAATTAGGAGAGATAGTCAGCGAGTATGAGTTTGATAAGGTTTGTTTCACAGGAAAGCTCATCGTTTCTGCACTCACTAAGGCACCGAAGGCCCTGTATTTTCCCGATCCTTTTTCATTCCGAAATTGGCTTCAGGACAGTCAGCTTGAAGACTACATGATTCTGATCAAAGGAAGTAGAGGGATGAAACTGGAGGGGCTGGTTGATTTTATTTGATAGTGGAAAGGAAAGCTTCGGGAGTAAAAATCGGAATTTGAGACTTTTTATAATCAGCCAAGTTTCGAGTGATAATACCTTTGATTTCCGGGTTTTGAACAGCTGAAAAATGCTGAATAGCATCTTCAAAATCAGAAAATCCACTTTTCATTGCTGCAAAAATCTCTTTTTCGGAAACGGGGAGGATTTTACAGAAGCTTACCAATTCGGAGATCTTTTTTAATGCTCCATCATTTCCAAATACCTTTCTGAGAAGGTAATGTACATTAGCCACTGTCAATGATGAAAGAAAAATCTGGATTTCACCATTATAAGCCAAGCCGAATAAACTCCTTGCTGGTACATTAAAAGGTTCCCTTTTCAAAAGGAAATCTAAAATTACATCGGAATCTAAAAAAATATTAGAGTCCATACTTTTCCATTAATGCTTTGGTCAGTTCTTCTTTGTAATCAAATTCTCCTTCATGCTTTAGGCATCCTTCTAATTTTAAAAAACTTTCTGGAAGTGGTTTCCTTTCTTTTTTTGTGGGGCCTTCCTTTTTCTCAAGGAGTAAGAGTTTAAAATAATTTTCTACCAAGGAAGATAAGCTTTGACCTTGTTGGGCCGCATATTTCTTTGCATTTTCGATCACGTCTTTTTCAAGAGTGAGTGTTAACTTGGTGTTCATTACACGTATGGATTTTAAAAATTAAACACGTGTAATTTAATCAAAAGTTCAAATCAAGTTATTTGAACCTCAAAAAAATCTCTATACTTACCCAAACTACTAGATTTTTGATTGGGTTATATTGAAGTAACTTCTTAAAAGAATCAAATTATGCGCCCCTACCTCAAATTCCTCAGTTCACTCGCAGAAAACAATCATAAAGATTGGATGGATGCCAACCGAGATTGGTATCAGTCAAACCGAAAAGAATTTTTAGAGGATGTGGCGGTCATGTTAAAGAATCTCTCAGAACTCGAGCCGGCACTGTCTGCTTTCAAACCGAAAGATTGCGTATTTAGACAAAATCGGGATATCCGTTTTTCTGCTAATAAGGATCCCTATAAAACCAATTTCGCGGCCTATTTTTCACCAAAAGGAAAGAAATCCGAGGGGCCGGGTTGGTATCTTCATATACAGCCAGGCAATTCATTTTTTGCAGGAGGCATTTGGATGCCAATGGCAGAAACACTGAAGAAAATTCGAAAGGAAATTGATTACTCCGGTGCTGAGTTAGCTGAAATTCTCAGTAAACCGGAGTTTGTTAAAATGTTTCCCACCATCGAAGGAGAAAAGCTCAAGACAAGTCCAAGGGACTATGATGCAGACCATCCATATATCGAATTTCTTCGGATGAAAAGCTTCATCGTTTCCAGCCCAATTGCAGACAAGGATGTAAACTCCGGCAATTTTCTGAACATTGCCTTCCGTGGCTTTTCCGTGATGAAGCCTTTTTTGGACTTTCTGGATAAAGCCGTAGAAGAGGTCGAAGACGGCTCGGATTTACTTTAATTTCTGAAGGCTTTATCAATTTGTAGATCCGCTAATCTAATAGTAGGAAAGGTGAATTGCCTACAATGAACCTAGATGTTCATAATTCGGATGCTTCACTCTTCCAACTTCCTGCCAGAAAAAAAAGAGAATTTGACAAAGGCTTAATTGGGGAAAACCGTATTAATCAAAATCACTCCAATTTACATTTTCAGAAAAGGCTGTAAAAAAGCCAAATCCAATCACGGAAAAGATAATGATTCCAATCACAAAGCCGATGAGTCGAAGAATCAGCTCAGATTTGGCCCAATTGGACTTGTTGACATCGGTATTCTTATCTACTGCCCAAACGATCAACATGATAAAACCAATGAGTGGCAATTTGGAGATCAAAACATTGATGATCCAGTCTCCAAGCGTTAAGGTGGGTTTTTGGAATTCTTCAGGAATGTTCATAGTGGTTTGAGGTTAGTTGTTTCGAGGAAATCTTTGGTCTGAAACTCATGCTCTTGCATAGCGAAATTATCCGGGTTAAAGGGATCAGTTTGGATAAACTGAACCACGATTTTTTCATAGTTTTCAGAATTTTCAAAGTCTCTGAGATAGATTTCAGCACATTTTCTGGCGAGCACTTCCGGGTATTCGCCCAGAAGTTTTGGGTCGCCATTCTCCAATTTAAGAATAATTATAGATTCATCATTTGTCCGCTTCAAATTCACAGAGGTGCCTTGGAAATCACCTAAAGCGCGAATTTCATCCGAAGGAACAAATCCATCTCCTACCATTTTTTCCATTCCCTTAAATGCTATTTTGAGGATGTCCTCAGGCTGACAGGAGCAGGAAGAGAGAAAAAAAATAGCCATCAAAAAAGTGATGGCTTGAAGTCTTATTGTTTTCATAAAGCTCAATTTCTAAGTATTTTGATTTGCTCAGAGTGATTGTTCCACTGTAATTCCAGAATATAGAAGCCAGCTGGAAGATAACCAAAATACGAATTTATTATGAACCTTGAAGTTGTTGGGAGTGGAACTGTTTTTTCTCTTAGCTCACCCGTAGTATTCAACAGGCGTAGCTTCACATTTCCTCCTGAGATTTTTTCTTTTCCCAGATAGGCTAATTCTAAATTTTGACCTGCATAGCTTGGGTTTGGAAATAAAGTCCAATTGGGTATCATCTCTTTGGGCATCTCTCGTTTTACCAAGAGAACAGAGCTGTAATAATCGAATTCTCCTGTTTTTTTTCTTATTCTGTAATAGAGGTGGTCTTGATTAAAGGGGAAATTTGTGTCTTGAAAGGAGTAAGGAGTCTTTTCGGTTTTTGAATTAGGAATTTCAATGGTTCCGATAGTTTGAAAAGGCTCATCACCATTATTTTTTCTTTGAATTTCGAAAGTGCCAGGCTCTATTTCTCGATTCGTTTCCCAGTTGAGGATTACTTTTCCTGTCTTTGGAGACCACTCTCCTACAAAGTAGGAAAGATCTAAAGATAGAACTGAAGCAACATCCAGAAAGTATTCTACGGTTTGAGAGCATCCATTAGCATCGGTCACAGTCAGTGTATATAAGCCTGTACTCAGGCCGAATATATTTCTATTAGTGCTGTAAAAACCATCAGGCCCTGTCCATTCAAAGCTATAAGGCTCCGTGCCTCCAGTGACACTTTCCACGTAAATGATCCCGGTATCATCATCGATTTTTGTAGGGAAAATAGTCACCTGAATACCAAAGTTAGGATCAATGAAAATATCCTTGTAGATGGTAGTAGTTGTCACGCCATCATCAGCGGTAAGTCCTATAGTGTAAGTGCCTGTTGCGGGGAAATCAAAAACTGGACTTGGTCCGGTAGCAGTCCCTAGTCCGTCAAAATCCCATTCGAAAGTATAATTGTATGGTGGTGATCCCCCTATAGTTTGCGAAGTGAATTCAATGGTCGTATTACAAATCCCATTAGACTGGAAATCGAATTTTGGAAATAATGGAACAGCAGCAGTAAAGCCTTCAAGGTTGCCGTAGCATTGTGAATTAATGTTGTTTTTGGTGCTAATGACACAAGTAGAATTTGGATCGGCTGTACCCGTGGTCCAATAGATGAAAATGTCTTTAATGTCTACCACATCCCCCCAATTCCAAGTAAAATCCCGAACCTTAACCCAAACGTTCTGCTGGGCTTGTACACCAGAAAAAAGACATTCGTATTGCTCATCTGCGATTAGAACGTCATTGATGACAATATCAAAAAAGAATCTCAGATTATATCCATTAGTTGAAGAGCCTCCCAGAATAGTCCAGAGTTCTCCATTGATTTCTTCTCCAAGTTCATATTCGTCAGTGACTGTGAAAGGGTTTCCATCGGCATCCCGTAACTGAAAGCCATCAACAACGAAATTATTCTGAGGGCATTGGGCAAATAGGACCTTAGGAATACTTAGGGTCATAAGTATCAAAATAACTATTTTGACTAGTCCTATTTTTTGCATTTAACTCGGTACTTTGGGACATCAAATATAGCAAATGAAGCAATACAAAAAACATTGTAAATGTCTGATTTTCTGTAGATTATAAAAGTATAATTACGTAAAAATAAAAAGTCTTTTGGTCCTGAGAATATTGAATTTTGTCACAGGAAAAAATCAAAAAACCTCTTAATTTTTTTTGGAGTCAACTCGAAAAGTTCACTTGGTATAGATTGAGGCGGACTCTACTTGATGGTTTTCTTGACTTTAAATGATTCGAGTTTACAGAGGTTTTACTGAATTTTGAAACCTTCCGAAATGCATCTGGGATATTCTGGTCTTTGAGCTAATATTAAAAAAACAAAAAGCTCCTCTATTGAGAAGCTTTGATGGTGGAGGATAACGGAGTCGAACCGATGACCTTCCCGAATGCTTTCGGGACGCTCTAGGAAGTTGAGCTAATTAACCATTCGATATATTTTCGGCTTTTTTTCTTCTTAATATCGCGTTCTCTTTTCAATGCAATAGACCGATCAGCTACTTTTTCCAAATATTTTATTTCCCAAAAAGGGGCGCCTGATTTTGTGGAGGGAGTTGCTCCTGCATTATGGTGTTTTAATCTTGCTTCAGGAGAATCAGTTGACCCGATATAGTATTTATTGGTTTTGGTACTGAAAAGGATGTTAACGAAATACATGATTAAAAATAAAAAAAGGCTTGCAAACTCTGCAAGCCTTGATGGAGGATAACGCCTGCCTGCTGGCAAAGGCAGGGAGTCGAACCGATGAACTTCCCGAATGCTTTCGGGACGCTCTAGGTAGTTGAGCTAATTTAGATAAAAACAAAAAGCTCCTCTATTGAGAAGCTTTGATGGTGGAGGATAACGGAGTCGAACCGATGACCTCTACACTGCCAGTGTAGCGCTCTAGCCAGCTGAGCTAATCCCCCAATTTTTCTATTTTTCAGTATTCAAACCGATGAACTTCCCGAATGCTTTCGGGACGCTCTAGTCACGATGACTACCGGGTAGCTAATCCCCTTGTTTGAGGTGCAAATATAGAACTGGATTTAATACCCACAAATATTTAATTACTCTTGGCTGTAATTAATCCGGGTCATAATACTTCTTCCCAAGGTGACTTCATCTGTAAACTCCAGTTCACCCCCTACAGGGATACCTCGTGCGATGGTACTGATACTCACGCCTGTTTCTTTTAGTCTTTTGCCCAAGTAGAAAGCAGTGGTATCTCCTTCCATGGTAGCGCTTAGCGCCAAAATGATTTCCTTAACCGGATCATTCTTAGCAGATTCAGAAATTCTGCTTACCAGTGATTCGATGGTTAGTTCTTCAGGACCAATCCCTTGAATGGGTGATATGACACCGCCCAAAACATGATATTTCCCATTGTATTGATTGGTATTTTCGATAGCTAGTACATCCCTGATATCTTCTACCACGCATATGGTGGACGAGTCACGCTTATGACTTTTGCAGATGCTGCATTCCTCATCATCGGAGATAGTATGGCAAGTCTTGCAATATTTGATTTCTTGCCTCATTCGAGTCAGTGATAGCGCCAATGCCTCTGTATGAGCTTCGTGTTGTTTAAGAAGGTGAAGGGCGAGTCGAAGAGCAGTTTTCTTGCCGATGCCTGGCAGCCTGGATATTTCGGTAACGGCATCCTCGATTAGTTTTGAAGGGAGATTCACAAAAGTGGAAATTAAGTAATGGTAGCTTGAATTCCTGCGTCAAGGATCGCTTCGCACATGGGTTTCAGATCTTCGAAACTCCCCTTTTTGACAGCACATTTTCCTTTGTAATGAATGATTAATGTGCATTGCTCAGCCTGTACTCGGGTATGCTTACAGACTTTCATCAAAACATGGGTTACATGATCAAAGGTATTCACATCGTCATTGAATACCACCAGGTCATGTTCCTCCAGGTCCAGCAAATCTTCAATTAAAATTTCTTCTTCCTCCAGCTGGGGTAGATCGTTTTGAAGGTAAATCATATTGCAAAATTAAGAATAATGGTCAAATTTAGCGGTTTCAAGCCTTCTCTTTTATGAATCCACAAACAGTACTAATTGTTATCGCCTGCTATTTTTTGTTGCTTTTTGTCATCTCTTGGTTGACATCAAGAAAGGTGACTTCAGATACCTTTTTCACTGGTGATAGGCAGTCTCCATGGTTTTTGGTGGCTTTCGGAATGATTGGGGCTTCGCTCTCTGGAGTCACTTTTATCTCAGTTCCAGGTGAAGTTGGTAATACTAATTTTTATTATTTCCAGGTTGTACTTGGATACACGCTCGGCTATTTTACAATAGCTAAGGTTCTTTTGCCTTTATATTATCGATTGAATCTCATTTCGATATACACCTATTTGGAGGATAGATTTGGCTTTTACAGCTACAAGACTGGTGCTTTCTTTTTTATTCTTTCGAGGACCTTGGGCTCATCGCTAAGGGTTTTCTTGGTAGCATCAGTTTTACAGTTGATTCTGTTCGATTCCTTAGGAATTCCCTTCTGGGTTTCGGTCTTAATTACAGTAGGCCTGATTTGGATTTACACCCACCGGGGAGGGATCAAAACGGTGGTTTGGACCGATACGCTACAGACCTTTTTTATGCTTGCATCGGTGGTTGTTTGCATCCTTGTGGTCGGCGACGCATTGGAGTTTTCAGGGATCTCAGATTATTTCAGCCGGGTATCCGAAGATTCGAGGTCTTCCATCTTTAATTGGGACTGGAAAGCCGGGACTAATTTTTTCAAGCAGTTTATTTCCGGAGCATTTATCACTATTGTCATGACTGGCCTGGACCAGGATATGATGCAAAAAAACTTGACCTGTCGGAATATTGGGGATGCTCAGAAAAATATGTTTTGGTTTACAATCATCTTGGTCTTTGTAAATCTACTTTTCTTGGGACTGGGGGTAATGTTATATCTTTTTGCGGAGACGCAAGGGCTTGCACTTCCCGAGAAATCAGATGAATTGTTCCCCTTTTTGGCGACGCAGCATTTTCCTGCATATGCAGGAATCATTTTTGTCCTGGGAATAACGGCGGCAGCCTATTCCAGCGCAGACTCTACGCTTACTGCTTTGACCACTTCCTTTTGTATTGATTTTCTAGAAATCGAGCGAAAATATCCAAAGGACAGACAGGTGGCAGTCAGAAAGAAAGTCCACCTGGCTTTCACGTTTATCATGTTTTTGGCTATCCTGATCTTTCACTGGATCAATGATCAAAGTGTGATCAATTCGGTATTTATCATTGCGGGATACACATACGGGCCTCTTCTGGGATTGTATGCTTTTGGATTGTTTACAAAAATGAAAGTTCAGGATAATATGGTCCCATTTCTAGCTGTGGCAGCCCCCCTAATTACCTTTTTCATTAGCTCAAATTCAGAGCGATGGTTTTGGGGATATAAGTTTGGGTTTGAGGCTTTGATTTTGAATGGTCTCTTGATGTTTTTAGGGCTGTATCTTTTCCGTCAAAAGAATTAAAGCCCGAGTTCTTTTTCCGGATCCCAAAAAAGCTTGTCGAAATCCTGAACTTGATCTTTTTCTACATGGATTCCTTCCAGTTCCAATAGTTCTTGCATTCGGGTAGGAGTGGCGAAGTGATGCTTTCCGGTCAAAACTCCTGCCCTATTTACGACTCGATGGGCTGGAACATCCGGTAGGGTATGAGCAGCATTCATAGCATAACCCACCATACGAGCACCGCTTTTTAGCCCCAAATAGTGAGCAATCGTTCCGTAGGTACATACCCTTCCAGGGGGAATCTCTCGCACCACCTGATAGACAAGATCAAAATAATTAGACTTTTTTGTGTTCATTTTTCCAGTTTAAAAAGGATTGATTGATAGCCTTTCGTACTTGCGCTTCTTTGATTTTTTCACCTGACCGAATAGGGAATTGATAGCGCATCAGGATATTATCGGACTTTCGCTCCAGGATATTCAGTTGGGCACCTTCGGTGAGCACGAGATCTCCATATTCTTTCAAAACCTGTGTGAGGCTCTCCTCCAATTGATTCAATTGTAAATCACTGGAGTAGGGGATTTCTGCATCGAATACTACTTGGTGCGTGTTGTTTTTAGAATAATTCACCACATCGGTGGATAGTATCATGGAATTGGGAATGAAAATCAATTCACCCGTTTCGCTTTTTAGGACCGTATTCACAAGTGTAATATCCCGTATGAAACCCGTTTTATTACCCACATTGATTTTGTCTCCTATTTCCAGCTGCTCTGAAAACATCAGGATCAATCCGTTTACGATATTGGTGATGTATTCTTTTGTAAGTAGCGCAATAGCAGCTGCGACAATAGTGATGGAAGTCAAAAACTCCAAGGGCCTGATTCCAAAGGCAAGCATCAAGGAAATAAGGAAGACAAAGAAATTCAGGATCGTGGCTATCCGGTTGATTCCAAGAACGAAATTGGGCTGAACCTTTGTCTCTGCGGTTTTCTTTAAATAAATCCCCAAAGTGATAAACCGGCCAAGAGAAATAACCAAGTGTGCACTCAGCAGAAAAATACCAGCCCGGAGTAGATTGGTGAGGGAAGCATGCTCTTCTAAAAACCTATGCACAGGTGTATCCGCCACATAAGCAATCTGTAAGAGGATCAACAAGATCAGCTTGAGAAAAAAGTAACCTCTTCTCCTGTTCTCTTTGCTTCGTATACTGGTTTTTATATCATTCATAATAGAATCGAAAAATAACAGTTAATTTTAGGAATTATCAACCATTAAAATTGGAATGACTCGAAATATTATTGTCACAGGTGCTGCGGGTAATTTGGGAGGAGCTGTTGTAGAAAAATTCAAGCGGGAAGGCTATAAAGTGATTGCCTTATTGCAGCCCGGAAAAAATGAAGAAGTAGAAGAAGCCGATGATAGCTATGAGGTAGATGTCGCAGATGAAGCGGCAGTTGAGGCTTTTGTCAAAGAGTATCAATTGCAATACAATGACCTGGATGCATTGGCACTTTTGGTAGGAGGATTTGCGATGGGTTCTATGGAAGAAACCTCGAAAGCAGACTTGGATCAAATGATTCAGCTGAATTTTTACAGTGCCTTTCACTTAGTCAAAGGTTTTCTTCCTTTGATGCAAAAGCAGAATAAAGGCACTTTCCTATTTGTAGGTGCGAGGCCAGCTTTGCAACTAGTAGATGCAGCAGGGACTTTTGCCTATGCGATGAGTAAAAGCATGGTTATTAATCTAGCGGAAATGGTCGCAAGTTTTACGCAGGATACCTCTATCCGGTCTCATGTTTTTGTTCCGAGCATTATTGATACTCCGCCAAACAGAGAATCTATGCCCGATTCAGACTTTTCGAAATGGGTCCGCCCTGAAGAAATTGCAGAAGCCATGCACTATGCAGTGAACAATGATGCTCTTCGAAATATGACTTTCAAACTTTATGGTGAAGTATAATATGAAAAATATTTTAGTAGTAATCTTGACCTTCCTGATGATTGGGCTTCAAAAGCAGGCAATGGCCCAGACTCCAGAGATGGAGGTTCAAAAGGTGATCGAGCAGCTTTTTGATGCCATGCGTGCCAAAGATGGTGCTGCCGCAGGAGCGGTCTTTTTAGAAACAGCACCTATGCAAACTGTGGTAGCAGGCGAAAATGGGAGTACTCTTGGAAGTAATTCAGTGGCTGATTTTGTGAATCGGATCGCCACCACTCCAGAAGATGTAAATCTGGATGAGCGGATCCTGGAATACCAAATCAAAGTAGACGGAGATCTTGCTGCAGCCTGGACACCTTATGAATTCTATGTAAATGATCAATTCAGCCACTGCGGGGTCAATTCTTTTCAACTTGTCCGTACTGCTGAAGGATGGAAAATATCCTATATCATCGATACCCGTCGGAAAGAGGGCTGTAAGCAATGAACTTGAACAAAGAAGAGGTATTCAAACAGGCCGTTTTGATCCTCAAAACAAGAATCCAGGAATTGAAAGAAGAGCGAAAAGCTATTTCTGATGGAATTTTGGAAGATGATAAAAGCAGTGCCGGAGATAAGTTCGAGACAGGCCGGGAAATGCTTACCCAGGACCTGAGGCAGGTTGAATCTCAAATTACCTCCAATTCCAACCTTTTGGATGAAATTTATCGGGTGCAAAGCGTAAAATCCCAAAGCTCAAATGTTAGAGAAGGGTCTTTGATTCGAATTGCCGGAGAATACTTTCTCATCGCTGCCGCAGTTGGTAAAATTACGGTCAATGAGCAAGGCGTTTATTTGATCAGCGCAGCATCACCTTTGGCACAGAGTGTCATGGGAAAAGGCAGTGGCGACAAAGTCCTATTCAAAGGGAAAGAGAATCCCGTTGAACTGATTGCCTAGGCTAATTTTTCGGGACAAAACTCATCAATTCTTTTGCTCCATCAAGTAGTGTCAATTTATCCTTGCCTACCTTAAGGTTTTTAACTTGACTCAGTGCAGAAATAAAATCCTGCTCTCCTGTTCCAGGGCAGGCTTTTCGAGTCATGGCACCGGGGTCTAGGTTGATGTCAGTTCCTTCGAGCTTGAAGCTTCCATTGAAATTATTGCAACCCGAAAAACCAGTGAGTTTTCCATCATCCATAAAGTTGAGAAAAGGGACTCCTCCGGAAAATTGTGATAGATCTAGACCTTGACCTAGTAGGGAGGAAAGGGCCCAACTATTTCCAGTAAGGAGGCTTAGGGGGTTCAGACTTTTGACACTGCTACAGCCGCTGAACAAAATAAAAACCAAGGCTATCGAAAATAAACGTGCTTTTTTCATGGATATCTAGATTTGGTTCACCCTAAAATAGCGGATTTACTTCATTTTTATTTTATAGGAAAGTAGCTTTTCAAAAAAATATTTGGGTGATCGATTATCTTAGCTTTAGAAAAAATCTATTTAAAGGCTGTTTTTTCTGCCAATTTGAAAGATAAATGGGCTAATGCTTGGCAAAAAGAAAATGGAGGCTTAAACTTGCAAATGCTATCCTTGCTATGAAAAAGTCCATGATTGCACCATTTTTACCGGCTTTTACCCCACGGCTTTCTTGGGGCTTTACCTTTTTTGGAATGAGCAAGACCATGATGACGACCATCATTACGGGGTAATCCCGTATCTATTTTCTACCTCCGCCCTTTTGGCTTTTGCCATATTTCTCATCAAATCACAAAGTAAATCATGAAAATCATCAAGTTTGGTGGTTCGTCCATAGCGAATCCAGATTCAATTAAACAGGTTTTTTCCATCATTCAGGATAAACTGAAGCGACAGGAAATAGCAGTTATTTTTTCCGCTTTTGGTGGGGTTACTGAGACACTCCTCACCATTGCCAAAATGGCCAGAGAAGGGGATCAAGTTTATCGGGATTTATTACAAACGCTTGAAGAGAAGCATTTGGATATGGTTCGGCAACTTATTGCTGTGCAGAATCAGTCTACCGTCATGACTTATGTAAAAGTCCGATTCAATGAATTGGAGGATTTGTTTCATGGTATCTATCTAATAAAAGAAAATTCCCCTCGGACGCTGGATTATGTTGTGAGTTTTGGGGAGCGGCTTTCTGCATTCATTTTATCAGAAGCATTGACTGCCAAGGGCGTGAAAAGCCGCTTTCTCGATGCAAGGGAAGTGATCCGGACCAATGACCGATTCGGGCAGGCAAGGGTTGATTTTGAAAAAACCAATGCATTGATCCGTCAGTATTTTTTGAATTATGATGGGGTTAAGGTGATCACAGGATTTATCGCTTCAACGGATAAGGGTGAGACGACTACATTGGGAAGGTCTGGTTCAGACTACACCGCTGCGATTTTTGCATCAGCTCTGGAAGCAGATGATTTGGAGATTTGGACGGATGTATCCGGAGTTTTGACTTCAGATCCAAATTTGGTTTACACCGCTTTCACCATTCCTCAGTTGAGCTACAATGAGGCGATGGAGCTTTCTCATTTTGGTGCTAAGGTGATTTTCCCTGCAACCATGCAGCCGGCTATGAAGCGCAATATCCCGATTAGGATCAAAAACACTTTTGAACCTGAAAATGCGGGAACCTTGATTAATGGGGATGTGACGAATGGCCCACTGATCAAGGGTATCAGTTCCATGTCCAATATTTCAATTGTGACTGTTCAAGGAGCTGCTTTGTTGGATGGGACTGCCGGAAGTCGAGTATTTAAGGCTCTTTCTGAGGCCAAAGTCAATATCGTTCTAATCTCTCAAGCTTCATCGGAGCATAGCATCTGTCTCGCGATCAAAACCAGTGAGGCATATCTGGCCAAAGAGGTAATCGAGCAGGAATTTTTCTACGAGATCAAATCCAACGAAATGGAGGAAGTGTCCCTCCTTCATGGGTATTCGACCATTGCAGTGGTGGGAGAAAATATGAAGCAAAACCCGGGTGCTTCCGGGCGAATGTTCCGGGCTTTGGGTCGGAATAATATTAACGTGGCTGCCATCGCACAGGGAAGTTCAGAGCTGAATATTTCCGCTGTAATTCCTCAGCCGGACTTGCAAAAGGCTTTGAATGCCCTGCATGAGGCCTTTTTCCTTTCAGAAAACAAGGTGCTTCACGTCTTTTTGGTAGGGACTGGCTTGATTGGAAAAGCCCTGATGCGAATGATCGCGATCCAGCAAGCAAAACTTCGAGAGGAAAGCGAGCTGGACATCCAAATCCACGGTTTGGCTAATAGTCGTTTTATGGCTTTTCATGAGGATGGATTTGATCTGAAAGCCGGCTATGATTTGTCCGAGAAGGATCAGAAAATGGATATGGAGAAGTTTGTCCGACAAATGGAGGAAATGAATTTTTCTAACTCCGTTTTCGTGGATTGCACGGCAAGTCAAGAAGTGGCAGATGCCTATCCTCGTGTCTTGGGGGCCAAAGTGGCCATCGTCACTCCGAACAAAAAAGCCAATTCTGGAACCATGGAGCAATACCTGGAGCTCAAGAAGTTGGCGAAGAAACGAGGGGTGAAATTCCTCTACGAAACCAATGTTGCAGCAGGGCTTCCCGTCATTAATACCTTGCAGGATTTGATGCTATCCGGGGATAAGGTGATCCGAATTGAGGCAGTTTTGAGTGGGTCAATGAATTTTATTTTTTCCGAATTGGAAAAGGGAGACCCTTTTTCCGAAGTAGTCAAATCTGCTAAAGAGAAAGGCTTCACCGAGCCAGATCCTCGAGATGATCTGAGTGGGATGGATGTGGCCAGAAAAATTTTGATCCTGGGAAGAGAGGCAGAGCAAAGACTAGAATTTGAAGATATCACGGTACAAAGTATGGTGCCTGAAGATTGTCAATCTGCCGAGTCAGTCCAGGAGTTTTTCGAAAAATTGAAAGGTCATGATAAAGGTTTCGCAGACTTGCTCAAAACTGCAGAAGCTAAAGGAGAAAAACTTCGATTCATGGCTACTCTTGAAAATGGGAAGGCGAAAGTGGGGCTAAATTCACTTCCTGCTTCGCACCCATTTAGCAATCTGAGTGGCAGTGATAATATGATTTTGCTTACTACAGAGCGATACCTTGATCGGCCGATGATTATTAGAGGGCCAGGTGCCGGGGCAGATGTAACTGCCGCGGGTGTATTTGCAGACGTCATTCGAATTGGTAACTATACTCGGGAGTGATGCGAACTGTCAAAGCTTTTGCGCCAGCTACTGTAGCCAATGTTTCCTGTGGCTTTGATATTCTTGGCTTTGCTATAGAAGGCATGGGAGATACCGTGCAGCTCATAGAAAATAATAACCAAGAGCTCAGGGTGGTTTCAATCACAGGAGACGGGGGTAGATTGCCTCTGGATGCTGCTAAAAACACTTGTTCGGTAGCTATTCAAGCTCTCTTGGATGAGTTAGGAATCCGTCTTGGATTGGATATTCATTTAGAAAAAGGGCTGCCACTCGGATCTGGAATGGGTTCAAGTGCTGCCAGTGCCGTGGCGGCCTTGGTCGCTGTGAATGAATTGCTCGAAAACCCATTGGAGAAAAAAGATCTGCTGCCCTTTGCGATCTTAGCAGAGAAAGTTGCCTGCGGTGCCGGTCATGCAGATAATGTCGCTCCCAGTCTATTGGGAGGATTTGTCCTGATCCGGGATTATCACCCACTAGATGTCATCAAACTGCCAGTGCCTTGGGAATTACACTGTGTGCTTTTGCATCCGCATTATGAACTCCGGACAGAGGATTCCCGCTCAGTTCTTCGGGACCAAATTCCTTTAAAATATTCCACCATACAATCAGGAAATGTTGGCGGCTTGGTTTCTGGGCTTTTTCTATCCGATTATGGATTGATATCAAGGTCATTGCGGGATGTGATAGCCGAGCCTTATCGAGCAGTGTTGATCCCTGGTTTTTATGAGGTACGAGAAGCAATCAAATCCGCTGGTTCACTCGGAATGGGTATTTCAGGTTCCGGGCCAACCCTTTTTTCCCTCTGTCAGGGGGAGAGTTCCATCCCCGGAATTATTTCAGCGGCTCGAAAGGTCTATGAATCTATGGGTCTCGGAGTAGATGCCTATCACTCAGCGATCAACACCCGTGGAGCTTTTGTATTTGAATAAACCACAGCATGAAGTATTACAGCACCAATAACCATAAGCATCAAGTTGGTCTTTCCGAGGCCGTAATCAAGGGTTTGGCACCAGATAATGGCCTGTATATGCCCGAGCGGATTCCTGTTTTGGCAAATGACCTGATCGAAAAAATGTCCGAAATGAGCTTTCGGGAAATCGGCTATGCGGTGATTGGGGCTTTGTTTTCAGAGGATTTGACCGAAAAGCAGATTCATGAGTTGGTTGATCATACGCTCAGTTTTGATGCACCAATCGTGGAGGTGGAGGAAGATGTGTATAGCCTAGAGCTGTTTCATGGGCCTACTTTGGCTTTCAAGGATGTAGGAGCAAGGTTTTGTTCCAAACTGATGAGTATGCTTGTCGAAGATAAAAGTAAGACGCTTCGAGTTTTGGTTGCCACCTCAGGAGATACCGGAAGTGCTGTTGCCAATGGTTTTTTGGGAGTGGAAGGAGTGGAGGTCATTATTCTTTTTCCCAAAGGAAAAGTCAGTAAACTTCAGGAGAAGCAGTTTACCACATTAGGGCAAAATATAACCGCCTTGGAGGTGGAGGGAGTCTTTGATGACTGTCAGACCTTGGTGAAGCAGGCTTTTTTGGATAGGGAATTAAATGAAAAGCTGATGCTGACCTCGGCAAATTCCATCAACATTGCCCGCTGGATTCCGCAATCCCTGTATTATTTCTATGCTTTTTCCCGGTTGCCTAAAACGAGTAAAAAAGTCGCATTTGCAGTTCCAAGCGGGAATTTCGGGAATATCGGAGCTGGGATTTTGGCACAACAGATGGGCCTGCCGATAGAACAGTTTGTGGCCGCAACCAATGTAAATAAGGTAGTTCCCGAGTATTTGCATGGCTCACCTTTCCAGGCCAAGCCCTCCATCCCGACTGTGTCCAATTCTATGGACGTGGGCAATCCAAGTAATTTCCCAAGGCTTCTGGCGCTATATGAAGGAGATGAGAAGCGGTTCCGGGAAAACGTGAAAGGGTATTTTTACACCGATGAGCAAACGGTGGAGGCCATTCAAGCAATACAGCCAAAGGGATATACGCTCGATCCTCATGGAGCAGTGGGATATTTGGGCTTGAAAGACTTTATGACCGAAAATCCAGGTTATGTGGGAGTCTTTTTGGAAACCGCCCATCCGGGTAAATTCCGGGATGTGGTGGAGGAAGCATTGGGAGAAAAATTGATCTTACCTGAGCGATTAGCAGCCTTTTTGGAGGGGGAGAAAAAAGTGATTCCTATTGGAAAAAGTTTTGAGGAGTTTAAGGGTTTTTTAAAGGGGTTGGTTTGATGATACGGTGAGTGATAGTGTTATTTGATCCTATCGAAATCCAATCAAATCACCTCCCAAGGCTCAAAAACAGGGATTTGACTTGATTTGAAGTCTTTTTTATTTCTAGTGATAATTCCTTCAAGTTTGGGGATGCCAGAAGCACAAAAGTACTGCACGGCATCTTCCAAGTCCTTAAAATCAGAGTTTAAAGCCTGTAGTATTTGAGCTTTTTGGGTAGGTTGAATCTCCAAATAATTGATCAACCGACCAATTTTGATTCTGCTTTCGGCTTCTCCTATTTCTTTTGAAATGATGTAATAGCTGGTCAGTATCGAATTGTCCGATGTCCAAAGTTGCCATTCCTTCAGCCGGGATTTATTGAATATCTCCAAAGCATACTTTCCAAACGGCTGTCTATTTCCCAAAAAGTCCAACAGGATATTAGTGTCTAAAAAGTATTGTGTCATTTCTGGTGTTTTTCGCTTAAAATTTCTCGGATCGCCTCTTTTTCATTTAAGTCAGCGGGTAAATTGACCGAACCAAAAAGCCCTTTGAATTCCTCAGGAATATTAGCTTGCTGTTTCTCCGCTTCAGCAATTTCTTTTTCTAAAAATCGCTCGACCAAATCCGAAAGACTCTTTCCAGAGTTCCCCGCGAATTCCTTTGCCTTTTCAATGATGTTTTTTTCGATAGTGAGCGTGAGTTTTGTTTTCATGTGTTTTTTTTGTCTTAAAGCGGTCACATGGAATCTCGCAATTATAATCATCCCTCTGTGTGTCGCTTGTGTCATGCTCGATTTCATCTGTTTTCAAATTGATTTTGAATGGTCAGATTGGTCCGAAAGCTTTCGGGGTGACGATTAACCCCGACAAATCGGGGCATTTCCCGTGCGTTAAAAGATTATTTTAATCATGTCGATTTCATGACACGTGTAATTTATTTAAATATACGTGTATTCACCTTTTCATGATTCTAATTCTATAAAATATTTAGAAAAAGCTTTTGCCTTCACTATTTTCAATTTCTAATTCAAACCTATTTTAACCATGTATTATTCAACTCGTTTTCTCAGTCTTCTGCTTCTTGCAGGATTTGCCTGCTCCCAGCCAAAAGAGACCTCCGAGGTCATCACGGCTGATTCCGCCGCTTCCAAATTTGCAAATGCTCCATTGGTTGAGCATATCTACACCGCTGATCCCTCAGCCCATGTTTTTGAAGGGAAAATTTTCATCTATCCCTCGCATGATATCGAAACGGAGGTGGCGGAGGACGATATGGGTTCTCATTTTGATATGAAGGATTATCATGTCTTCTCAATGGAGCAACCCGGAGCTGAAGTCACTGATCATGGGGTAGCGCTCAAACTGGAGGATATTCCTTGGGCAGGCCGTCAGCTTTGGGCTCCGGATGCGGCTGAGAAGGATGGAAAATATTTCCTCTATTTTCCTGCAAAGGACAAACAGGATATTTTCAAAATTGGGGTAGCGATCTCAGATCGGCCGGAAGGCCCCTTTCAAGCGGAACCTGAACCTATTGCCGGGACTTTCAGCATGGATCCATCAACCTTTCAGGATGGAGAGGAGTATTACTTGCTATGGGGAGGAATCTGGGGCGGTCAGCTTCAATGGTATGAAGATCAAAAGCTGGTAGAAGGACGAAAAGGTCCAACAGATGGTATTCCTGCTCCAGACCAAAAAGCCTTAATGCCATACATTGCCAAACTTTCAGGCTCCATGACTGAATTGGCTGAGAAGCCAAAGGAAGTTTTGATTTTGGATGAAAATGGTGAACCAATCAAAGCAGGAGACAATGATCGGAGGTTCTTTGAAGCAGCCTGGATGCATCAATACGAAGGGAAATACTACCTATCCTATTCCACTGGAGATACCCATTTTATCGCTTATGCTACAGGGGACAGCCCTTATGGGCCTTTTACGTACCAGGGAAATGTCTTAGAACCAGTTCAGGGCTGGACCAATCACCATTCCATCGTGGAGTTTAAGGGCAAATGGTATCTTTTTTATCATGATACTGAGCTATCAGGAGAGACTCCACTTAGGAATATCAAAATGGCTGAGTTAACGCACCTACCTGACGGAAAAATTCAGACTATCAACCCAATGAAGTAATGCAAAAGCCGGATTCTGTCCGGCTTATTTCTTACGCTCAATGGTGTAACTGACGAGGTCTTTGAGGGATGTCTTAAATTCGGAATCAGGAAAGTCCTTTAGGATATCCAAAGCTTCTTGATAGAATTCATTCATTTTCTCTTTGGCATATTCTAGCCCTCCACTTTTCTTGACAAAGTCAATTACCTGGGCTACAGCTTTCTTATCTTCTGATTTGTTTTTGATCAGGGAAATGATTCTTCTTTTCTCCAGCCAATCTGCATTTCTCAAAGCATAGATCAGCGGAAGTGTCATTTTCTTTTCCTTGATATCAATGCCTACTGGCTTACCGATTTCATCCTCCCCGTAGTCGAAAAGGTCATCTTTGATCTGGAAAGCCATCCCGACTTTTTCTCCAAAATCACGCATTTTGCTTACGTTCTCCAAGTCCGCTCCCACACTTGATGCGCCTACAGCACAGCAAGAGGCGATGAGACTGGCTGTTTTTTGTCGGATGATCTCGTAATAAACCTCTTCGTCCACATCCAGTTTTCGGGCTTTATAACTTTGCAGAAGTTCACCTTCTGACATTTCCCTTACGGCATTGGAGACGATCTGCAGGAGATTAAAGTCTCCATTGTCCACGGAAAGGAGTAGCCCCCTTGACAGCAGGTAATCCCCCACCAAAACGGCGATTTTGTTCTTCCAGAGTGCATTTACAGAAAAAAAACCCCGGCGGTAGTTCGCATCATCCACGACGTCATCATGCACTAGGGTGGCTGTATGAAGGAGTTCGATAAGCGCAGCTCCTCTGTGGGTAGAGTCGTTGATCTGTCCACAGACACCCGCTGTCAAAAACACAAACATGGGACGCATCTGCTTACCCTTGCGCTTGACAATGTAATTGGTGATGTGGTCAAGGAGCTTGACTTTGCTCTTCATAAAATCCCTAAACTTCTGCTCGAATTCAATCATTTCGGCAGCAATCGGGACTTGGATTTGTTTGAGGTCAGGTTTCATCAGGAATGCGAGCGTAAAAATAGCATGCTTTGGGTGCAGTGCAAGAAATCTTTTGGCTTTACTGACAAACGGTCTACATCCCGAAACGTTTATGGATTTTCTGTATTTTGTATTTTATTGATTTATCATAACCCCCACTACTATGAAAAAGCTAAGTATTGAAATTAAATGGGCACTAATTTTTGTGGCTATGATGCTGATTTGGATGGTCTTTGAGAAATCCATGGGTTGGCACGATGAGAAGATTGCTGATCATGCTACCTATACCAATTTGGTAGCTATCCCCTCGATTTTGATTTATGTGTTGGCTCTTCGGGACAAAAAGAAGAATTTCTATGGAGGACATCTGAGTTTCAAACAAGGCTTTGTGTCAGGGATGATCATTACCTTGATTGTGGCTTTGCTTACTCCATTGAGTCAATTTATCACCTCTACTTACATTACTCCCGACTATTTCTCCAATGTGATCGAATATTCAGTGAGTACTGGTATCATGGAGAGAAGCGCTGCAGAGGAGTTTTTCAATTTGAAAAGTTATATCATCCAAGCCACTATAGGAGCCTTCATTATGGGTTTGATTACCTCCTTGGTCGTAGCTTTTTTGGTGAAATCAAAAAAAGATACACCTATGCCCTCTGCCAGCTAATCTTAATCTGACTAATTCTATTTATGTATCTTTGATTTTTCTAATCAATCTGCCCCTTGGAGGAAAAATATATCAAGCACAAATACGATCCCATCCTTCCTAGTAAGGATGAGTGGCCCGTTGTCAAATTGGCGCGTGAGCGAAAGGAATTTGTCAAAAAAGTATCTGAAAATGCTCAAGGTCGGATATTGAAGCTTACTTCCAATAATATGGAAATATTGAAGGAAGAGCTGGAAACTACTCGCTACCGAGAGAAGCTTCGAATAAAGCAAAATCCATGGGTGGTGGACCCAGATGATGAAGGAGCCTTTTGGGGAAAAGTCAAAGAATCTCTTCTTCATGCGAGTTCGGAAACAAGCCTTTCCAAAAAGCAGAGGGAAGCGATTTATAAGGAAATATTAGAATCCATTACTTCCCGGTATTCGGAGGAAATTGCCAGTAATTTTAAGCATCAGCATTACAAGTTTATTCGGAGCGTGGTCACCTTTGGATTTGCACGCTTGCTCAATGCCGCCCGGGTAAAAGGATTTCGATCCATTTTTTCCAATCAGTACACCCTACAGGATAAGATACAAATCACTGGGGAAACCGATCAACTCAGAGATTTGGCTACGAAAGGTACCATTGTGATGGTTCCTACGCACTTTTCCAATCTGGATAGTATTCTTATTGGGTGGATTATTTCAGTGCTAGGATTACCTCCATTTATCTATGGAGCAGGATTGAATCTCTTCAATATTTCCATTTTTGCCTACTTTATGAATGCGCTTGGAGCATATAAAGTAGATCGTCGAAAAAAGAATTTGGTCTACTTGGAGACTTTAAAAACCTATTCCAAAGAGGCCATTCAATTTGGGTGTCACTCTCTCTTTTTCCCTGGAGGCACACGTAGCCGAAGCGGTATGATTGAGAGCAAACTCAAATTGGGCTTACTTAGCACAGCTATTGAAGCACAGCGAAATAATTATCAGGAGGGGATCACCGGGATTTCAGGTAAAATCTTCGTGGTACCCGTCACGATTAATTATCATTTTGTCTTGGAGGCTCCAAGTCTAATACGAGACCACTTAAGTATCACCGGGCAGGAGCGCTATTACAAAGAGAATGATGAGTTTTCTACTTCTTACAAAATCTCGAAGTTCCTCGTCAAGTTTTTTACTAAGGGTTCAGATATTTCAGTTTCTGTTGGGAAAGCGATGGATGTTCTGGGAAATTATGTCAACGAAAAGGGCGAAAGCTTGGATCAGCATGGCAGAGTGATTGACACCAGTCATTATTTCAGATCCGGAGGAGAGGTGACTGTAGATTCTCAGCGAGAGGAAGAATACACCCACATGCTAGGAAGGAGAATTGTAGAGGAGTTTCACCGCATCAATCGGGTTTTTAGCTCTCATTTGGTAGCCTTTACAGCATTCGAACTCATCAAAGCCAAAAACTCCAAATTGGATCTATTTGACTTGATTAGATTGCCAGAGGAGGAAATTTTCATTGAATACGAAGAATTCAAGGATGCTTGTCAGCGTGTGTATGATCAGATTCTAATTCTTCGCGAGCAGGGATTGATCAAAATTGCTCCACACATGAAGCGAAGTCTAGAGGAAATTATCGCTCATGGACTCGATAATGTGGGGATGTATCATGCCAAGCGGCCTTTGATCCGAAATAAAAAAGGTCAAATAGTGACCGAGGACATGAGTTTACTTTATTTCTATCACAATAGACTACACGGCTATGAGCTCGAAAATCTTTTCTGATTCATCATTGATCGGTGTAGTAGGCGTAGGTTCTTTTGGGACCGTCATCGCCAATATGCTTGCTGAAAAAAACCAAGTTTTGGTTTATGCAAGGAACGCTGAGGTCGTTGCAGAGATCAATGAAAATCATACAGCGCAGGGCAAATCAATGCATGAATCTATTGTGGCTACACAGGATCCTCAGCAGCTTTGTGAATCCTGCCAAACCATTTTTTTCATGGTTCCCAGTTCGGCATTTCAGGATGTCGCCAGGAAATTCTCTCCTTTCCTTCAGCCCTATCATTTAGTCATTCACGGTACGAAGGGACTTTGTCTGGATTTGCCTGAAGGGCAAAGTTTGGATGAGGTGAAAAACCTTGACCGTAACCGCATCCTGACCATGAGCGAAGTGCTACAGAAAGAGACTGTGGCAGTTCGCGTGGGTTGCCTTGCCGGACCAAATATCGCAAAGGAGCTTTCCAAAGGTCAACCTGCTGCGACGGTGATTGCTTCTAAGTTCAATGAGGTGATTTTGGAAGGTCAGCGGTTGCTTCGTTCTGAAAAATTCCAAGTTTACGGTAATTCCGACATCATCGGAGTAGAGCTAAGTGGGGTATTGAAGAATATCATTGCCATAGCTGCCGGGGCATTGGCAGGGTTAGGTTTGGGAGAAAATGCCAAGGGACTGCTTATTTCTCGAGGGATGGTAGAGATGGTACATTTGAGTCGTGCCTTGGGAGGTAGCGTGAAATCTGCTTTTGGGCTCGCTGGTGTGGGGGATTTGGTGACTACTTGTAACTCGGTGAATTCCCGAAATTATACAGTCGGCTATCGCCTTGCAAAGGGAGAAAAATTGCCACAGATCCTAGATGAAATGGAAGAAGTGGCTGAGGGAATTAATACTGTAAAAATTATCAAAGGCTTTTTGGAGGCAGCGGATTTACGGGCACCAATTACAGAAAACCTGTACCGGGTTTTGTTTGAAGATCTGGAGATAGAGGAAGCACTTCAGTTTCTGATGAAATACCCTTTCAATGTGGATGTTGACTTCGTATAGACATAAAAAAAGCTCTTCGTTTTGAAGAGCTTTTTTTGATTTATTCCACCGGGAGGAGTTTGACTAGCAGGCCTGTTCCTTCTGTGATGGCGTAAAGATATCCATCCGGACTTTCAGATACTTGTCTCACTCGGCCGATGTCTTGGAACATCACCTCTTGTGAAAGTGCAGTTGCCCCATCCATGTCTACTCGGTTGATATGCATTTTTGCCAAAGCACCTATCAAAATATCTCCTTTCCAGTTGGGATATCTGTCAGAAGTGACCATGGTCATGCCGCAAGTTGCGATCGATGGCACGTAGTAAGTGACAGGCTGTTCCATCCCTTCTTTTTCAGTGATTTCAGTGATTGGTGTTCCATCGTAATTTTGTCCGTAGGTAATCACTGGCCAACCGTAGTTTTTGCCTTTTTCGATCAGGTTGAGTTCATCACCACCCATTGGACCGTGCTCTGCTTCCCAAAGTCTGTTATTCGCTTTGTCAAAATATAATCCTTGTGGATTTCTATTTCCATAAGACCAAATAGAACCTACTGCGCCTTCCTCATTGACGAAAGGATTGTCTGCAGGAATTCTCCCATCGTCATGAATTCTGTGAACTTTTCCATGAGCATTGGTCAAGGTTTGAGCATTTTCAGGCTTATTTCCTTTGTCTCCATTGGAAAAATAGAGATAGCCTTCGTTGTCAAATACGATCCGGCTTCCAAAGTGACGCCCACCTTCCCATTCAGGCATGGCAACAATGATCTCTTCCTGATCAATTGCATTATTGTTGTCATCAAGCTTGAAACGCATAATCGTTAAAGCACCTTTATTGTCAGGGAATGGCTTTGCGTAGGCAATGTAAATCCAGCCATTCTCAGCATGAATTGGATGTGCTGCGACATCCAATAGACCTGCTTGATTCACTTCATGAACTTCCGGAAGGCCTGTTACTTTTTGACCGGTAAATTCATCATTTTCGAAAATCAATATTTCACCTTTTCGCTCAGTTACGAGCATTTTTCCATCCGAAAGCCAAGTCATACCCCATGGGCTCTCAAATTCGGTGAATAGTGTATCTACTTTGATAAGGTGCTTTTCAGTTTGCTGTGCGAAAGTAGGATCTACTGGCTCAGGCTGATTGATATCATCTGCTTCCTTTGTTGCGCAGGAAACAGTGGCTAGCATTCCAGCACCGATCAATATCCAAAGATTGTATCTGTTCATATCATTTAGGTTTGAAATCCGAAGGTACAGTTTCTAGTACAAATTTCAATCAGAATGGTTTTAAACGGTCGCAGAGATCTTTGATTTTTCGATGTGCTTAATAGCTTGGTGAACCATTTCTTCTGAGCCGATAAATAGTGGTGTACGCTGGTGAAGGGAGTCGGGGACGATATCCAAAATTCTGGATTTTCCATCCGTAGCTTTTGCTCCTGCCTGCTCTGCAATAAAGGCCAATGCATTTGCTTCGTATAGTAATCGGAGCTTGCCATTGGGGTTGTTTTTAGTCGCTGGATACAGGTAAATGCCTCCCTTAAGCAAGTTTCGATGAAAGTCAGCCACCAAAGACCCAATATAGCGGGCCGCATATCGCTTTGCTTTACATTCATCAATGTAATCCTTGATGCCTTCCTGCCAGTCCAGCTCCAATCCCTCGTTAATCGAATAGATTTTTCCTGATTTGGGCGCTTTGATTTGTGGGTGTGAAAGAAAAAACTCGCCCAGGCTGGTCTCATAGGTAAATCCATTTACCCCAAAGCCTGTGGTATACACAAGCATGGTAGAAGAGCCATAGAGTACATACCCAGCTGCTACCTGCTCAGAACCCGGTTGCATGATATCTTCCATCTGAATGGGACTTCCAAGTGGAGTCTTTCGTCTGTAAATTGAAAAAATCGTCCCTATGCTGATATTTACGTCAATATTTGAGCTTCCATCCAAAGGATCAATGGCCACAACGTATTTGCCGGATTTGTTTTTCAGGTCGATGACAGCATCTTCCTCTTCTGATACAATGGCGCACACTTCACCGCCTTTGCTCAGTGCTCGCATAAATCGGATATTGGCGATCACATCCAGCTTTTGTTGCTCTTCGCCTTGGACATTGGTTTGACCAAAAGCCCCACCAATATTGGCAAGACCAGCGCGATTTGTCTCCCGGTTCACGATCTTTGCTGCGAGTGCAATGTCACGTAGCAATTGGGAGAGTTCTCCGGAAGCAAAAGGAAAATCGCTTTGTTTGAATTTGATAAAGCGATCAAGGGTAGTACCGACAGAGTAGGCCATGCCGCTCTGATCGGGTTGATAAGGATTGATTTTCATTATTAGAAAAGTACAATATTTGGGTTTATATTCTTCTCGAAATTAGAAAGAAAATTGGATGGCAAAAACAATCGTTTTCAAATTTGGTGGAGCATCTGTTAAAGATGCTGAATCTATAAAAAACTTAGCTGAAATTTTGCGTAATCGATTGCGTAATTCGACCCTTTTAGTCATTTCAGCAATGGGAAAGACGACCAATGCACTGGAAAAATTACTGGAGCTTCGATTGAATAATTTGGATATACCTTCAAATTATACAATTTTAAAAAACTATCACTTGGAGATATGCCAAGCGCTTTTTCCTTCTGGCCATCCTGTATTTTCCAGAGTAGAAAATCTCTTTGTTCAACTGAGCCATGAACTCGAAAAGCCCATCAGCCCTGAGAATTATGATGAGGCCTACGATCGGATAATTTGCTTTGGAGAATTGATTTCCAGTCGGATTGTGGCAGAGTATCTCTGTGAAATAGGGTTGATAGTGGTCTGGCAGGATGCCAGAGAGTTGATCAAAACAGACTCCAATTTTCGCTTTGCAAAGGTGGACTGGGTTGATACTAGACAGAAGACAAAAAAGATTCTTGAACCTGTTTTGGAAAAATTCCCGGTAATGACTCAGGGTTTTATAGGAAGTAATTCTGCAGGGAAGCCCACTACTTTGGGAAGGGAAGGATCAGATTTTACCGCAGCTATTTTGGCTTCTTGTCTCAATGCTCGATCAGTGACTATCTGGAAAGATGTACCCGGGGTGCTCAACGCAGACCCAAAGCTTTTCCCAGAATCGGTGCTTTTTGATGAATTGGATTACCTTCAGGCTGCTCAGATGACTTTTTATGGAGCTACTGTAATTCACCCAAAGACGATCAAGCCTCTTGCCAATCGTAAAATTCCGCTTTTTGTCAGGTCTTTTTTGAAGCCGGATGAGTCGGGTACCAAGATCCATGATACAGGAGCTCCTAATTTGTTACCAACGATTATATTGAAGCAAAATCAGGTATTGGTTACGTTCCGGATTACGGATTTCACTTTTCTCAATGAGTCACATATCCATGTGATCTATCAGCAATTAGATGAGTTAAAGTTGCAGGTTAATCTTTTACAGACCACTGCGATGGGTGTTTCTCTCGTTTTGGATGATCAGCTATTTAAACTGAAAAAATTGATTTTAGCTTTAAAAAGCCGTTTTACCATTCGTTACAATGATGGTTTGGAGCTTTTGACTGTTTTAAATCCTCAATTGGCTGATTTGAATTCATTTACCAAAGACCGGGAAGTGCTATTGGAACAAAGTAGCCGACATGCTTTCCAAATTGTCAGAAGATAGCGCGGAGAAGAAATGAAATAGTCTTCTTTGGGAGGAATTTTGTATTTTCATTCCTGCTCTCATTTTTCATGAAGCCTTTTTAGAAAAAGTCTTTCATATGTTTATAATTTGTTTTACAGTAGCCATATGGAATCTTTGACGATTAAAATAATCATTTTCCTGTATGGTTAATGATGATTTTAATCGTGTCGATTTCATGTAACCTTCAAAAAAAGAAAAGATTATGAAGTCAAGAAGATCATTTTTGCTCAAGACAGGCCTTTCAGCACTTGCTATTGCGGTGCCAAAAATTGAAAGTTTTTCAGGGGAATCACCAAAAAATTTTGCTGCTATCAGACCCGTTCAAGATGGTCCTGTTTTGAAAGTAGCCTTGATGGGATTGGGGAGTTATGCAGCTCGTGTTGCAGATGCAATGCAAAGCTGCAAGCGTGCAAAAATAACAGGATTGATCAGTGGTACCCCTTCCAAATTGGAGTCCTGGAGTAAAAAATATGCTGTTCCTGAGGCTAATTGCTATAATTACGAGACCTACCATCAGATAAAAGACAATCCGGATATTGATGCTGTTTATGTCATTACACCCAATGCTTTGCATAAACCGCATGCATTGGGAGTGGCTGCAGCCGGAAAGCATGTGATTTGTGAGAAGCCTATGTCAGTCAATGCTATCGATGCGAAGGAAATGGTGGAATTTTGTGAAAAAGCTGGAGTTCATTTGCTAATCGGCTACCGGATGCATTTTGAGGCAAATACCTTAAAAGTGGTCAATATGAGGCGAGATGGTGCATTTGGGGAAATTAAATTTTTCCAAGGGCTGAGTGGTTTCCGCATTGGTGATCCGAATCAATGGAGGCTCAATGCAGAATTAGCAGGTGGTGGGGCAATGATGGATATCGGGATTTATTCCATCAATGGTGCCCGATATATGGTAGGAGAGGAGCCTATTTGGGTTACGGCTCAGGAAGTCAAAACAGACCCTGTAAAGTTTAAGGAAGGGGTCGATGAGACCATTACTTTCCAAATGGGTTTTCCTTCAGGGGTTGTAGCTTCTTGTCTTTCGACTTACAGCATGAATTATTTGGATAAGTTCTTCCTCAATGGAACCAATGGATATGCCGAAATGCAGCCTTCCACAGGCTATGGACCTATCAAGGGACGTACACATCAAGGGCCATTGGATGAACCTCATGTAACCCATCAAACTACCCAGATGGATGAGATGGCGGCTATCATTTTGGATGGAAAGAAAGCATCGATCCCAGTAGATGGAGAGGAAGGATTGAAAGATATGGTCATCATCGACGCGATTTATAAAGCAGTGAAAACGGATGGAAAGGTTAGTTTGGTTTAACCTTCTTTTTCAAAAGTGTGGCAACTCTACTGAAACCGATTGATGATTTTTTGAATCCCTGGCAGATAGGCTTCTCCGAATAAATTGAGGTGAACCAAAAGCGGGTACAGATTATAAACTCCAATTCTCGACTCGAATTCAGGTTCCAGGGGAAGTGCTGATTCGTAGGAATCATAGAATTGCCGGTCAAATCCCCCAAACAATCTGCTGAAAGCCAGATCCATTTCCCGGTGTCCAAAATAGATGGCAGGGTCGATCAGGCTCGGTTCCCCCGAATCTGTGGGTATTACATTCCCGCTCCAAAGATCACCATGTACCAGTGACGGTTTTTCTTTTGGAAAAATGCCTTCTAGTTTAGGATAGATCTCCTGGAATTTTTTCAGAAAATCCAAGGGAATCAAGCGGTCAAAATAAGCCTTGCCCAAAAGGGGCTCCAAGCGCTGCTCAATGAAAAAGTCTAGCCAGTCCTCTGTATCGGGATTCTTTTGGTAGAGAGAAGCGATGAAATTATCAGATTCTAAACCAAAAGTCTCCCGTTGAGTCAGGTGGAGATGGACTAATCCGATGCCAAGGTTTTCCCAGTAGTTGGTTTGCTTTTTGCCTCCAGCCAAGAACTCCGTTAGCAGATAGTTATAGTCTTCTACTCGACCATACCCGTAGACTTCCGGTACCTTCAGGAAGGTTGATTTTCTCAGCAGATCCAAGCCTTGAGCTTCACGTGCTAAAATATCTTTTTCGTGATCAAAGTTGAGTTTGAGAAAAAATGTACCTTCTGAACTGGCAAGCCTGATTCCTTGGTTGTGATTGCCTGCAGCGATGAGTGTGGCAGACTTAAATTCTGCCAAAGGGCCTAGTGTCTGGAAAAGAATTTGTTCATAAATCCCATTCAAATCAAGCATAAAGCTGATGTCGTTCTTTCAATTCCTGTAAAAAATCTTCTATGGCCCGATCTAAGATGTCATAGATTTTGTGGAATTCTTCCTCACCGCCATAATAGGGGTCTGGGACTGGTTGGCCTTTTTCTTCCTCCACAAAATCCCGCATGAGATAGATGGTTTTGTCGGGAAAACCATATCTGATTTTAAGTTTATCTAGATTTTGGAGATTCTGATTGTCCATGGCGATGATGTAATCAAACTCCCGGAAATCCACACGATTTACTTGCCTCCCACGATGTTTGATCGACATGCCGTAATGTTTTGCACAGCGAATAGTCCGGTCATCAGGGAGCTCCCCGATGTGAAAGTCAGAAGTGCCAGCACTGTCAGACTTGAAGAAAGAATCAAGCCCTTTATTATGGATTTTATGATTAAAAATTGCTTCAGCTAGAGGCGATCGGCAAATATTTCCAAGACAGACAAAAAGAACCTTAATCATGTATTCTGCATTCTCATTTTAAAGTTTACCCAAGAGGTAACTTTGAAATTAAAAATTTTTAAATGTAATCGAACAAAAGAGCACCCATATTTTCAAAAAAATATGAATGCGAAGCTACTAATTTTAAATCTTCTCTAGGGAAAGCTTAATTTTAGCCATGCAATGGATCTACAATTTCTTTCTTTGGGTGGTGGAATTTCTTTTTCCAGTTGCAGCTATATTTTCTACTAAGATCGCTGATTTTGTAAAGGGGAGGCAAGGCCTCTTTAAGCGATTGAGAACTTTTGCTCCTGATGCTGAAAGACCTGTAATCTGGTTTCATGTCGCCTCGTTGGGGGAATATGAGCAGGCGAGGCCGGTGATGAGCCTTTGGAAGCGGCGAAAGCCTGAAGTTCAGATTTTGGTCAGTTTCTTTTCACCTTCAGGATTTGAGCCAATCTCAAAAAGGAATGAACCGGTACTTGATTTTATCACTTACCTGCCACTTGACAGGCCTGGTTATGCCAGGAAATTTCTTGATTTGGTTCGGCCAGACATTATCTACTTCGTCAAGTATGATCTTTGGTTTAATTTTCTCAAGGAAAGTTCTTCTCGTAGTATTCCTCTCTACTTGATCTCTGCAAGCTTTCGGGAAGATCAGGTTTATTTTAGGAGAAAGGGATTTTTCAGAGCTCCAATATTTTTCTTTGACCATATTTTCACTCAAAATGAGGAAAGTGCTGAGCTCCTTGAAGGAATCAATTTTCAATCCTACACTAGAGTTGGGGATACTCGCTTTGATCGGGTAGCGGAGACCGCTAGGGCTCCGAAGAGATTCCCCCAAATCGAAACTTGGCTGGGGGAAAAGCCTGCGGTCGTTCTAGGTTCTGTTTGGCAAGAGGATATGGATTTACTCATCCCTTTGATCAATCAAAATAAAGACTTCAATTGGATCATTGCTCCGCATAGTATGAACCCTGGGCCAATGCAAAATTGGAAGTCACAAATCAAGGCTAGCTGTCAATTTTATACCTCCTGGGATCAGACGAAAACCACGGAGGTGCTAATTATTGATACCATCGGAATGCTCGCCTCTTTGTATCAGTTTGCACAGGTTTCCTATGTAGGAGGTGCATTCGGAGAGGGCTTACACAATATCTTGGAGTCGATTGGCTTTGGCGCTCCTGTTATTTTTGGGAAGGTTCGAAAGGCAGGGAAATTTCCTGAGGCTCAAGAGTCTATCAAACAGGGGTGCGGATTTGAAGTGGAGGATTTCTTAGCACTTAAAACCGCTTTTGATTCTTTAAAGAATCCAGAAAACTTGGAGAGAAGTAGGATTTCAGCAAATTCCTGGGTGGAAAGCAATCGGGGTGCGACTGAAAGAATTTTGGATTTTACCGATAACTTGCAATAAATGAAGGGAAGAGTAATCAAATCCACTGGTAGCTGGTACACGGTGAACGCCGAAGGAAAGTACATTCAGGCAAGGTTAAAGGGGAAATTCAAGCAGCAAGACTTGAAGCTTACCAATCCTATAGCCGTGGGAGACTGGGTTGAGCTTGATGTTGAACCGGGACAGGAGACTGCTGTCATTCGGAGTATTTTACCTCGTGAGAATTATGTGATTCGCAAGTCTACTCGAAATCAACACTTTTCCCATATCATTGCCAGTAACCTAGATCAAGCCATGTTGATCATCACGATGGAGCAACCTCGGACCTCTACTGGATTTATCGATCGCTTTCTCGTTAGTACTGAAAGTTTCAGGATCCCAGCCATACTTGTGGTCAATAAAATGGATTTGCTGCAATCGAAGAAAAAAGGCAAAGAATGGCTGGAGAACTTGCATGAAATTTATGATCCTCTGGATATTCCTGTGATAGAAATTTCTGCTCAAAGTGATCAGGACCTTTCGTCCCGTTTCCAAGAGTTACTTCGAGGGAAATCCACCTTGATAGCCGGGCATTCTGGAGTAGGTAAATCCACACTTTTGAATAAGTTGGTACCAAAAGCAAAGCAAAGCACCCAAGAAATATCCAAGTTTAGCAGCAAGGGAGTTCACACCACGACTTTCGCAGAACTTTTTGAACTTGATGGAGGTGGAGATCTGATCGATACTCCGGGGATCAAGGAATTTGGGATTTTGGATATCGAAGAAAATGAGCTCTCCCACTATTTTCCAGAGATGAGAGCCTATTTGGGTCATTGCAAGTTTCACAATTGCCGACATGTCAATGAGCCGGGCTGTGTCGTACTCGAAAAGCTAGAAGAAGGGGAAATTCACCCTAGTAGATACCGGAGCTATCTGAATATGCTGGAGGAGGAGGAAAGCCATCGCTAAAAATTGATTTTGAAAGCAAGGCAAATAGGCCTAATTTTCATTTTCAAAATTTTATCATGAGCGAAGTACTCAACGACAAACAAATCCGGCAAAAAATAACCCGGATGGCTTTCGAAATCTACGAGCGTAATCTTCACACGAAAGGTGTTGTTTTCGCAGGTGTGACTGGTATGGGTTTGATCCTATCCGAGCTTTTGGCTAAAGAGCTAAGTCATATATCTGAATTGCAGGTAGAACAATTGGAGGTACAATTGGATAAGTCTGATGTTGCTAATTCTAAGATTTCACTTTCCCAAAACCTGGATTTAGCAGGGAAGAGCCTGATTCTCGTGGATGATGTCCTAAATACAGGTAGGACTGTGGCCTATGCAATGAAGCCATTTTTGCAGGAGGAAATTAGCAAAATGGAGTTGGCTGTTTTGGTAAATAGAGCCCATGGTTTATTTCCTTTAAGACCTGATTACACAGGTTTTGAACTCTCTACTACGCTCAATGAGCACATCCGAGTAGATCTATCCTCATCAAGCTATTCTGTACACTTACACTGATATCATGTCTGTTCACTCCTCTTCTTCAGTCAAACGAGTCACTACCCACATTCTTCAGGAAATGAAAGATAGTGGGGAGAAAATATCCATGTTGACAGCCTACGATTTTTCGATGGCTAAAATTGTGGACAGTGCAGGTATTGACATTGTTTTGGTAGGTGACTCAGCTTCCAATGTGATGGCAGGCCATGAGACCACACTTCCAATCACTTTGGATCAGATGATTTATCATGCCTCCTCGGTGGTGCGAGCAGTCAAAAGGGCTTTTATCGTGGTAGATATTCCATTTGGACACTATCAGGGAAATAGCTCGGAGGCATTGCGATCTGCTATCCGAATCATGAAAGAGTCCGGTGCCCATGCCGTCAAGGTAGAGGGGGGCTCTGAGATCAAAGAGTCAGTTAGCAGAATTCTGAGTGCAGGTGTCCCCGTCATGGGGCACTTGGGTTTGACTCCTCAGTCTATTTATAAATTTGGGACCTACACAGTCAGAGCAAAGGAAGAAGCAGAGGCTAAAAAGCTTTTGGAAGATGCACAAATGCTAGAGCAATGTGGATGTTTTGCGATTGTCCTTGAAAAAATACCTGCTGCCTTGGCACAGAAAGTGGCTGAATCTGTGAAAATCCCGGTGATTGGGATAGGAGCAGGTCCCGATGTAGATGGTCAGGTATTGGTCATGCACGATATGCTGGGGATTACTCAGGAGTTTAAACCACGCTTTTTGCGTCAATATGCCGACCTTCAGTCTATAATGACTGAAGCTTTCCAAAACTATATTAAAGACGTGAAGGAAAGGAAATTTCCTTCGAAGTCTGAAAGCTATTGATTGAAGAGATAGATATACTAGAATATTTAGGAAGACCGAAGCTTCCAGTTTCTGAACCTATTCCCTATACTTTTTTCCTACTTGCAGAATAGCGGGAATTTATACTGATAACATAAAAAAAGCCATCTGAAAAGATGGCTTTTGGTTTTTTAAACATTTACATGCCGCTCGGCATGATAGGAGGATCGGACAAGTGGGCCCGACTCCACATATTTTAATCCTCTCTTCAATCCTTCCTCACGATAGTGATCAAAAAGATCCGGATGAATGAATTCTGCAACTTCAATATGCATTTTGGTAGGTTGGAGGTATTGTCCTAATGTCAGGATATCACATCCATGGGCTACCAAGTCATCCATAGCTTTGTAAACCTCATCTTTGGTTTCTCCAAGGCCTAGCATGATACCAGTCTTGGTTCGTTTTCCATACTCTTTGGTCAATTTAATCTGCTCTAAAGAACGATTGTATTTAGCCTGAGGTCTTACTCTTCTGTAAAGACTTTCCACCGTTTCCATATTATGAGAAACGACTTCCTGTCCTGCACTGATCATTCGGTATAATGCATCCCAATTTGCCTTGACATCAGGAATAAGTGTTTCTATGGTTGTTTCTGGAGAAAGTTCTTTGGTCTGTACGACTGTCTGATACCAAATTTCGGCACCGCGATCTTTACGCTCATCTCGATTGACTGATGTGATCACTGCATGCTTGACCCCCATCAATTTGATGGCCTCAGCCACCCTTCTTGGCTCGTCTTCATCATACTCAGGCGGTCTACCTGTCGCGACAGCACAGAAGGAACAAGATCGGGTACATACATTTCCTAAAATCATAAAGGTAGCAGTACCAGCACCCCAACACTCACCCATGTTGGGACAGTTTCCACTTTCGCAAATCGTGTGAAGTTTATGTTGATCGACAAGTTTGCGAACTTTGGCATACTCCTTACCCACAGGAAGCTTGACTCTCAGCCAATTAGGCTTTTTTCTGCGAGTTGATTCCTCGGATATTACGGGTAATTCTATCATTCTATTGGATTTTCAGGGTCAAAATTAAATTTTATTCCGGGAAATACCACCAGTCTATTTTCGGAATCCGTAATAGAAGGTGAAATAGGCAGCTTGGAAAAACTGACGATTTTCAGCAGTGGGTATCAATGGAATTTCCTTGTTAAAACCTTCAATCATGTATCCTAGTTCCAAGCCGGTGACATTGCTTCTAAAGACTCCAAATTCAAGATTGATGGCTGCTTTTGCATTAGCTCCTATTGCAAGTTGAGATTCTCCGAGGCCTTCGAACAATCGTCCTGTTCCTAGAATATTAAATCGGCTTTGATGTACTTCAGGGTTATATTGTTCTCTTACTGTTTCCAGTCTATTTACTGCATATTCAATGTAATACGGGGCAATCAAACCAATACTTGGACCAACTGCAGCTAGGGCAGAGACTTGCACACCTTGATTTGGTGCTTTTCGGAAGAGAATCACTTCCCGCCCATATTGTGGTCTTATGGAGTACAGATAATTGGATTTTCCAAAGATGTAACTATTGCCTAATACAGTATTGTAGCGAACTTCTTTGGGATTCTTGACATTGGCTAGCTCTACAGCGAAGAAGCTAAACTGTTCATCAGATATCCTTGTACCAACTTTAAACATCAGGCCTCCAATCAGACCACCATTGGTGTTTTTATTTAGCCCAAAAATGAACTCTTTATCGTATTCATAATTGCCAGCATCTTCTCGTTGCGCTAAAACTTCTGAAAAGGAAGCTGCAAAAAAGAGAGCCAAAATGAATTTTATACGTACTGATATCATGTGAGCTATTATTAACCTATTTTTGGTTATCTATTTAACTGAAAATTAAAAGTAAGAGTTTAGACTCGTGATAAAAAGTGCCTATCTGGAATTTTAATCTGTGTATTAATCAGGTAATTCTAGATTCCTAGACCCAATAAACCCAAATTTCTATGTGTTTTTTATTCAACAGCTTTCGGGAATGGAAGTCCTACTGTGAAGAAAAGGATATTTCATTGCCTCAATCCGTCATTGAATACGAATGTGAGCAAAAAGGAGCAACGCCGGAAAAAATTCAGGATGGCCTGCTTCAAGCCTATCAAGTGATGAAGGAAGCAGTTCATACCGGACTTGAAAAAGATATGAAGTCGAGGTCCGGAATGATAGATAATGGGGCCAAAAAGGTTTTCAATCATCCCCTGACGGTACTATCTCCAGAATTTCAAAAATTAATCAGTCGAGCTTTAGCTGCAAAGGAAGTGAACTCTTGTATGGGGAGGGTAGTCGCAGCCCCGACCGCAGGAGCATCCGGGATCTTACCTGGAACAATGGTTACACTTCAGGAGATTCACGGACTATCTGATGAAAAGATTGCAGAGGGCCTTTTGGTAGGTGCAGGAATCGCTTTGATTATTGAGCAAAAAGCGAGTTTGGCGGGTGCAGTAGGAGGTTGTCAAGCAGAAACTGGCTCTGCCGCAGCAATGGCTTCAGGTGCGATAGTTTACTGTTTGGGAGGTTCTTTAGACCAAGTTTTTAATGCAGTAGCTATCACTATACAATGTATGTTAGGCCTAGTCTGTGACCCTGTAGCAGGACTAGTAGAAGTCCCTTGTGTGGTCAGAAATGCTAGTGCTGCTAGTATTGCTTTTAGCTCAGCTCAAATTGCCTTGGCACAGGTATCAGCTGTGATTCCTGTAGATGAGTGCGTAGAGGCTATGGGAGAGATTGGGGCTTCAATGGAAAGTCGCTACAAGGAAACCGCTCTTGGAGGCTTGGCTGCCACACTGACCGGTCAGCAAATTGCTGAGCGCGTATTGATCCAAGATATTGAAATTTTACCAGATGAGGAGTTACCCGATTAGGCTTTTGAAAAACGGGATTTCTAGAATTTGATCGATGCTCAGGCTAAATACTGTAGCCCAAAAAATAGCACTCCATAGCATGTGGAAATAGATCTGTCGTTTTTTGGAACCGAAAGAGACCAAGATCAAAGTTCCTCCGATCGGAGTGAAAATTAGTGGCGTCAGGAAGGCAATTCCAATTTCACCGTATTTTTTCCATAAGGTTACGATCTTTCTATTTTTTGGGGTAAAAATTGGTTTTTTCTTTCTGATGCGTAATAGGAGCTTCTCTTTAAACTTTTTCCCTAAAAGCGTAAAAATCAAAACGCTGGACATCATTCCTGCCACTGTTACTAAGATAGTGGTCACCACCCCAAACCCGGCAGCAGGTGCTAGTACAGGACCGGCAATGAATTTGAAATAAGAAAGGAAGTAGATTCCTAGAAGGCTGATAATTGACTCTTTCATAGAAGGAAAAACATGTATGCCAAATAGGTCAAGAAGAGGATACTTCCTTCAAATTTTGAAATCTGCATTTTGGTTTTGATTAATGGGAATAATAAAACTGTAATTCCAATCATCCACCAAAAATCAACTCGGATAAACTCATCAGCTACGCTTATGGGTTCAATTATGGCAGTAATACCAATGATGGAAAGGATATTCATAATATTACTCCCCAAGATATTTCCTAGGGCCATATCCGTTTCCTTGGCCAATGCGGCCATGATTGAGGTGATCAATTCCGGAAGGCTTGTACCAATGGCTATGATAGTCACGCCTATCACCCGTTCAGAGACTCCAAAATTACGTGAGATCAAAACTGCATTTTCTACTAGAAGGTCTGATCCAAAATACAAGCCTATAATACCTCCGAAAAAGAAAAGGATAGCTTTCCACCAGGGAAAATTTTTGACTTGTTCGATTTCCTCTTCTACCTCTTTCGATTCCTTCACTACTCCTTTTTTTTCCAACCAAAAGAGGTAAATATTGAAGCTGACAAAGGCAATGAACATGGCGATTCCTTCCCAGCGGTCTACCATTCCATTTACACTCACGAGATAAAAAACACCAGTGACAATCAATGTAATCAAGTATTCGAATCGAATATGTCGTTTTGTGATTTTGGTTGGGTAGAAGAGTCCGCTAAGTCCTAAGACTAGACCAAGATTGGCAATATTTGATCCTACCACATTTCCTATGGATATATCGCTATTTCCTTTCAAAGCGGCATTGATACTCACCAAAAGTTCAGGTGCTGAAGTTCCAAAGGCTACAATCGTCAGACCAATCAGCCCAGCACTCATTCCTAACTTGACAGCAATTCCCGAGGCACCATCTACCAAGAATTTCCCGCCTAACAATAGAATGGCAAGTCCTGCTATTAATAGCAAATATTCAGTCATGATTTTAAAGTTTTGGGCCGAAAGCTAAGTCTCCGGCATCACCTAGACCAGGTAGTATATATGCTTGCTCATTCAAGCCCTGATCTAGTGCTCCTATCCAAACTTGATGAGGGATAGATAAGTTTTCTTTGATATAGGCTAACCCTTCAGGTGCAGCGACTACAGCCGCGATGTGGATTTTCCTAGGTTTACCGTTGATGAATAGGCTTTCAAGAGATTTGATGAAGGATTTTCCTGTGGCAAGCATTGGATCTACGATTACAAGAGTTTTCCCTTCAAGGTTTGGACTAGCATAATAACCTAGGTTTATTTCAAGATCATCCTTGTTTCCTTCTTTTCTATAAGCTCCGATAAATCCATTCTCTGCTTTGTCAAAAAAATCCAAAAAGCCCTGATAGAAAGGTAAGGAGGCTCTAAGTACTGAAACCAAAACGACTTGCTCATCGAGTTGCAATACGTTGGTTTTCATTAAAGGGGTTTCAATTTCTACTGCTTTATATTCCAGATTTTTGGAAAGTTCATAAGCTAAAATATTACCCAACCTTCTCAAATTAGTTCGAAACCGCATTGAATCAGTTTGAATATTTCTGTCTCTTAATTCTGAAAGAAATTGAGAGGCAATGGAAGGTGTCTCTGATAAAACAAACATAGAGCGAATTTAAAAGAAAAAACCCAGCTTAGGAGTAAGCTGGGTTTTTGAATCTATGATCTTTTTTTAATTCAGGTTAAATGAAACCCTTCGGGCCATCTGTCTTGCGTCTTCAGAATTTTTATCGACGCTTGTATCTTCTCCGTAGCCCTTATAGCTGAGTCGGCTACTATCGATTCCTGAGGCAATCAGCAAGTCGTAAACAGCTTTAGCTCTTTTTTCAGAAAGTTTAATATTATAATCTTCTGAGCCTAGTTCATCTGCATAGCCCATTATTTCCAGTGAAATCCCTGGATTCTTCTTCAGGAAATTTGATACAAACTGAGCTGCAGATACCGAATACTGAAGCGGTTTGGCTGAGTCGAATCCAAAGTATACGTTTACAAATTGATCGTCAATAGCCTTTCGAAGGTAATCGATGGGTTCGCTGATTTCTTCAATCGGGCATCCTTGGTTCGCTGATGGACCTGGAAGGAATGGACAGTTGTCCTCATGATCTGCTAACCCGTCTCCATCTGAATCCAGCGTAATTCCTGAAGAGTTCACACGTGCATTTGCAGGAGTATTTGGCTCTTTGTCTAAGTAGTCAGGAATCCCGTCTCCATCAGAATCCTTGAGCATATCTTTAATTTCTCCAATTTGAGAGGCAAGTTCCTCTTTCGTTGCGTAACGGTCAGCAGCAATGTACCAATCAGCATGTTCTTCCTTAGAACCTAAGTATACATTCACCCCAAAAGTACCCGTCCACCATACTCCCGTTGCATGGACAAATGGGTTTTCAGGAACAATAGGTTGAAATGGAGCATTAAACATGCGGCCGTCAAAAGTATAGGTCTGTCGCCCGTTAACAATCATTGAAATATCCCCTTTGAGGGCAATCCTTGAACTGATACGATATTGAGCGGTCAATCCAGAAATAATATTGTAGTGATAGTCAGGTTCAGAAGGTAAAGCTCCCTCGTCAAAAGTCATTCTTCCAAATCCAGCACCAAGATGCCCTAGGAATCCAAGCTTTGGTGCGAAAGACTCGAAGCTTAGCATTCTGCCAAAGTTGGCTACGCCTTGGAGGTCTACCCGAACATAATCAGTATCAAAAGGTAGACTTACTCCCTTAGCTTCCGAAAAACTTCCAAAACCTAAATCCCCTTTTACCCCAAAATACTCATTAAACATATAGCGGGCTCCAAGATTCACATGCCCGATATTTAAGGTGGGTGAAAGATAATTTCTAGATAGTGGGGACATAGACTTATTGAAGCCTGCATCTACCTCAAGTGACCATCGATTGAAGTCTTGTTGGGCAACTGACGCCAAACAAGTACCGACCAACATTAAGATGGTTAGGAAACGTTTTTTCATTTTGAAATTATTGATTGAGTAGGATGATTTTTCAAAAATATGGATTTTTATTCATTTGAGTTAAAACAAAAAAACCCACATGTTTCCATGTGGGTTTCTGAGAGTATTTTTCTGATTATTTTACTTCGAAAGAAGCTCTTCTCGCCATTTGACGAGCATCTGCAGATGACTTGTCTACGCTAGTATCTTCGCCATATCCTTTGTAAGACAATCTTGAAGCATCTACTCCAGCAGCAACCATTAGGTCATATACTGCTTTTGCTCTTCTTTCAGAAAGCTTCATGTTGTAATCTTCTGGACCTAGCTCATCAGCATATCCTTTGATTTCAACACTTACTCCAGGATTTCTCTTTAGGAAGTTAGCTACATAATTAGCAGCACTTACAGAGTAGCCAAGCGGCTTAGCACTGTCGAATGCATAAAATACGTTTACGTAACCATCATTGATAGCTTTCTTCAAGTAATCAACTTCTTCTCTTTCTTCTACTACAGGACATCCGTTTGTAGAAGCAGGACCTGGCTGGAATGGACAGTTGTCCATATGATCTGGAGTTCCATCACCATCAGAGTCAAGAGTTGTTCCGAAAGAATTTACACGAGCACCTGCTGGAGTATTTGGTTCTTTGTCCAAATAATCTGGAACACCGTCTCCGTCAGAGTCCTTCAACATATCTTTGATTCCATTGATCTGAGAAGCAAGCTCTTCTTTGGTAGCATATTTGTCAGCAGCGATATACCAATCAGCATGCTCGTCATTAGATCCAAGGTAGAAATTCAGACCAAGAGTACCTGTCCACCAAGTACCGTTAGCTCCGTAGAATCCATTGTCGATGTCAGGTCTGATAGCTTCAGAACCATCCCAAGTTACAGTCTGACGACCATTAAGGATAGTTGAAATATCACCTACTAAAGCAATGTTTTTAGAAAGCTTCAACTGTGGTGTGATTCCGAAGATCAATGTGTAAACATTGTCATCAAAATCGTTGAAAGTGTTCATTTCTGGGTTAACAAGACCAATACCCGCTCCACCGTGAAGAAGAAGACCGAAGGATCTTGAGAAAGATTCGAAATTCATGATTCTTCCCACATTAGCAACACCCTGCATATTCAATCTGAAATACTTCGTGTCAAACTCTTGGCTTTGGGAATCAGCACCACGCGCCTCACGCATAGATCCAAATCCGTAGTCAAGCTTAAGACCGAACTTTTCGTTGAACATGTACCGGGCGCCAAATTCGATGTGGCCTAGGTTTAGGGTAGGAGACAAGAAGTTTCGATTAAGCGGAGCCATTGGCTTGTTAAAGCCACCTCCAACTTCTACCGACCACTTGTCGAATTCCTGTGCATTAGCTCCAATAGCTAAAGCACCTGCCATTAATGTTGAGAGTATTAGTTTTTTCATAACAAAAAATTTTTGTCCAAATTTTAAGTGTTTGATTGATGTGAGTACAAATTTATAAACTTTTAACTTACTGCAAATCTAGATGAATTATTTAATTCCCAATTAAGGAAATAAATATTACAATAGATTTTTTTAAATATTAATGAAAATGTAACATAATTTATGCCAGAATGAAAATTTTGCATCATCTTTTAAAACAATCAAGTGTTTCAGGAAACGAATCCCAAATCGCCCAATTCCTTTTAGATACGATACAACAACGAAAGAATGACTGGAAAGTTTGCCCGCAAATTTATTCTGGGGAAGATTTCCAGGATTGTATCTTATTGAAATTTGGAAATCCTAAAACAGCGCTTTTTGCGCATATGGATACAATAGGGTTTATGACCCGGTATGAAAATCAATTAATTCCAGTGGGTGGTCCCGAAACTGAAGACGGGATGCTCTTGATTGGAGAGGATGAATTGGGTCCGATTGAGTGTCGATTAAAAGTTGAGGATGATTCCCTCTTTCACGATTTCCAACGTCCCATTCAACCGGGCACTTATTTATCCTTCGCTCAGAATATCCGAGTGGATGGGGAATATATTCAAGCTGCATATCTAGATAATAGACTTGGGCTTTATACAGCATTACAAGTTTGCGAAAATTTAGAACATGGATGGGTCATATTTAGTACTTATGAAGAGCACGGTGGAGGAAGCATGCCCTTTCTTCTTAAGTTTATCCAAGAAAATCACCCCATTCGACAGGCTCTGATAGCGGATATTACTTGGGTGACTGAAGGGGTAGTTCCTCACGAGGGAGTAGCTATTTCCATCCGGGACCGATACATTCCTCGAAGAAAATTCATCGACCGCATAATTGCTTTAGCTACGGAAAGTAAAATACCTTTTCAGTTGGAGGTAGAGGCCTCAGGAGGAAGTGATGGAAGAGAAATCCAATTTTCTCCTTATCCAATAGATTGGTGCTTCGTAGGAGCGGCGGAAGATAATGTTCATTCCCCGGATGAGAAGGTCTCCCTTGCGGATTTGGACTCAATGATTGATATGCACCAATATTTAATGAAACACCTTTAATATATGAGTAAGAAAATCCATGATAAATCTTTTGAAATATTTCTGACCAAAGAAGAGATTGAGTCCAGGGTTTCTTCTCTGGGAGCTCAGATAAAAAAAGATTTTGAAAGAAAAGATCCTGTATTGCTTGGAGTATTGAAAGGTTGCTTTGTTTTTATGGCTGATTTATCGAGAGCGATAGACCTTCCAGTAGAGGTGTCTTTTATAAGACTACAGTCCTATGAAGGATTTCATTCCACTGGCAAACCTCAAATTTCCCTTTCAATAAAGGAAAAACTTGAAGGAAGGGATATTCTTATTGTAGAAGATATAGTTGACACAGGTAACAGTATTTATCACCTCAAAAAAGAGCTGGAAGACCTAAAACCGAACTCTGTTTCAATAGTTGCATTGCTTCACAAACCAGATGCTTTCCGGTTTAATTACCCGATTGATTATGTCGGTTTTGAAATTCCGAATAAATTTGTCGTCGGTTATGGGCTGGATTATGATGACTTAGGTCGAAATCTGCCTGATATTTACCAAGTAATTGATTGAAAATTTAAAGAATAAAGGATGCGTAATATCGTCTTGTTTGGCCCTCCGGGAGCGGGAAAAGGTACTCAAAGTGAAAAAATCATCGAGAAATACGGTCTCACCCACCTTTCTACTGGGGACCTTTTTCGTAAGCATCTTGGCGAAGGGACAGAGCTAGGTAATCTTGCCAAAAAATATATGAATGAGGGAAGATTGGTGCCGGATGAGGTGGTCATCGGAATGGTGGAAGAGAAGATTGCATCTACCCAAGATACCAAAGGATTCATTTTTGATGGATTTCCTCGGACTACTGCTCAGGCAGAAGCACTTGATGATATGCTAGCCAAACATGGGATGAAAATCGACGGAATGATTGCGCTTGAGGTTCCTGAGGATGTTTTAAAAGCTCGAATCAAAGAAAGAGGAAAAACTTCCGGAAGAGTAGACGATCAGGATGATCAGAAAATCCAAACTAGAATTAAGGTTTACCTCGATGAGACACTTCCAGTTGCTTCTTACTATCAAAATCAGGACAAGCTTACCAATATCAATGGAGTAGGGGCAATTGATAGCATCTTTGGTCAGATCAGTGAAGTGATTGACAGCTATTAAGTTCCTGATATTCCTTACCTTTGTGATTCTAACAAGCTAAGCCATCAGCTTAGCTTTTTTATTTCTATTATGGCAGAGTCCAATTTCATCGATTACGTAAAGTTTTGCTCACGATCAGGGGCTGGTGGGGCAGGCTCCATGCATTTCCGAAGGGAAAAGCACGTGCCCAAAGGAGGACCTGACGGTGGAGATGGTGGTAGAGGAGGTCATATCATCCTTCGGGGAAATACCCAAATGTGGACACTTCTACATTTGAAATATAAAAAACATGTAATAGCCGAATCCGGGAAGTCGGGAGAAGGTGGACGAAGGACTGGAGCAGACGGAAAAGATGTCATCTTAGAAGTACCGCTCGGTACAGTAGCCAAAGATGCCGAGACAGGTGAAAAGCGATTTGAAATAACGGAAGATGGGCAAGAAGTAGTCTTAACCAAAGGAGGAAGAGGTGGATTGGGCAATCATCATTTCAAGTCTTCAACCAATCAAGCTCCGCACTACGCCCAACCTGGTGAGGAGGGAATAGAGGAGTGGATTATTCTAGAGCTTAAGCTTTTGGCAGACGTAGGACTTGTTGGCTTTCCCAATGCCGGGAAGTCTACCTTGCTTTCGGCTGTTTCTGCCGCCAAACCTGAAATTGGGGATTATCCTTTCACGACATTGGTCCCAAATCTCGGTGTGGTATCCTATCGTGACGACCGATCCTTTGTGATGGCAGATATTCCTGGAATCATCGAAGGTGCCGCAGATGGCAAAGGATTGGGGATTAGATTTTTAAGGCATATTGAGCGAAATTCGATTCTACTTTTTGTTATTCCAGCTGATGCGGATCAGATCAAAAAAGAATACCAGATTCTTTTGGGAGAATTAGAAAAATATAATCCCGAATTGCTTGACAAAAAGCGTCTGCTGGCAATCTCCAAATCTGACTTATTAGATGAGGAATTGATGCAGGAAATGCAGGCTGAAATTCCTGAGGGAATACCTGCAGTATTCATTTCCTCCGTTACCCAAACCAACCTTGACCGACTCAAAGACATGATTTGGCAGGCCATTCATGCAGAATGATGTGTCAGATTGTCAGAATTGAGGTGATGGCAAGCATATTGATGCTAGAGGGAGATTGAACTTTAGTTTGAATTCAAATGAAAAAAAATAAAGAAGAAGTGAGCGAGCAAGCAAACGAGGAGGTTCTTGATCAAAAAGAACAGATGAAAGAAGATAAAGAAGTAGCTCAAGAGGAATCCGTTAAGGAGCCCGAAAGCAACTTGGATCCTTTGGCTAAAATGCAGGGTGAACTTGCAGAGATGAAGGATAAATATCTACGACTTTATTCAGATTTTGAGAATTTCAGAAAGCGAAACGCCAAAGAGCGCCTTGATTTAATTAAAACTGCTTCAGAAGAGGTGCTCCGGGATCTTATTCCTGTTGTGGATGATTTTGAGCGAGCATTCAAAGCCTCTGAAAATGAATCCGATGCAGGAAAGGTGAGAGAAGGCAATCATTTGATTTTTCAAAAATTTGTAAAGGTCTTGGAATCGAAGGGCTTGAAAGTCATGGAGGATCAAATTGGTCATCCATTCGATGCAGAAACACAGGAAGCCATTACACAGATACCAGCGCCAAGTGAAGAAATGAAAGGTAAAGTGATTGACGTAGTGGAGAAGGGATATACCTTAGGTGATAAGGTAGTTCGATACGCGAAGGTGGTAACAGGAGCATAAAAATCATGGCAAAAAGAGACTATTACGAAATATTGGGGGTCAGCAAATCCGCATCAGCGGATGAGATCAAAAAGGCATATAGAAAATTGGCCATCCAATATCACCCAGATAAAAATCCGGACAATCCTGAAGCTGAAGAAAAATTCAAGGAAGCAGCGGAAGCCTACGAGGTATTGAGCAATCCTGAAAAGCGTCAACGCTACGACCAATTTGGTCACCAAGGACTTGGTGGAAATGGTGGATTCGGCGGTGGTGGAATGAACATGGAAGATATTTTCTCCCAGTTTGGAGACATTTTCGGCGGAGGAGGATTTGGTTCTTTCTTCGGCGGAGGCGGCGGTGGTGGCCGACGTACCAAGAAAGGCACCAATCTACGTGTCAAGCTGAAATTAAACCTGCAGGAAATCGCTAATGGTGTAGAAAAGAAAATCAAGGTGAAGCGTCATGTAGTCGCACCTGGAGTTACTTTCAAGACTTGTTCTACTTGCCAAGGAACAGGTCAGATCAAAAAGGTGGTCAATACCATGTTGGGCCAAATGGTCTCTGCCAGCACTTGTGGAGTTTGTGGAGGTAGTGGTCAGATTGTTGATAAAAAACCCGCTGAGGCTGACGCTAGAGGATTGATCGTAAAGGAAGAAGTGATTTCTATCAATATCCCGGGTGGTGTGGCAGAAGGGATGCAGCTCAGCATGTCCACAAAAGGTAATGAAATTCCGGGAGGAATCCCTGGAGATCTGTTGATTGTCATCGAGGAGATTGAGGACAAAGTATTGCAGCGAGATGGAAATAATGTCATCTTCGACCTGTATGTTTCATTTGTAGATGCAGCCTTGGGAGCATCAGTAGAAGTGCCGACTATCGACGGTCGGGTGAAGATTAAGGTCGAGCCAGGTACCCAAAGTGGTAAGATGCTGCGATTGAAAGGAAAAGGGATCAAAGATATCAATGGCTATTCTCGAGGAGACCAATTGATCATGGTCAATGTTTGGACTCCAACCCAACTTACAAAGGAGGAGCGGCAGACCTTGGAAGCCTTGCGAGAGTCTCCCAACTTCAAGCCGGCCCCGGGTAATTCGGAAAAGTCATTTTTCGATAAGATGAAAGAGTTTTTCTAAAATTTAAGAAGCCAGATGCAATTCTGGCTTTTTTTATATTTTTAAAAAACCTTTTCAAAGTTCAGCTCGTAACCTATCCGTATGCTTCAAAAATTCTGTCTGCTTCTTATTGGAATCATCAGTGGGATAGGCGTAAGCAAGGCACAATTGGTCAAGGAGTTTAGGACTCCCGAGAAAGAAGGCTTTGAAATGGTGCAGCTTGATTTTTCTTCATACAAAAGCACCACTCACCTAAAGCGATCCCGATCCAGCGAACCTGTGCAAATTCACGGTCATTTGGATAATGTGAATATTCTGCCGGTTTTTGATCATTGGATTGCTGATCGGATCTTGCATGCGGAGCTCAGTCATAAAAATATCCAATCTGATAATCTAGGCCGAAGCCTCACTTCTAAGATTTTTTCTACTTCAAAGGACGATTTTGGACATTCTTGGGATATAGGACTAGGATCTAATTACCTGTATCATCTGAATTTTAACCTAGGTGTCGGTATGGCAGAAATTGATTTGGCAAATCTACCGGTCAGTCAACTCAAGGTGCAAAGTGCCAGTGCAGACGTCCTCATTCATTATAGTGACCGAGAGCCCAATCGTATTTTAATGGATACCCTGTTGGTTACTTTAAATATGGGTACAGTCGATATCCGTGACGCCAACTTTTCGAATGCGGATAAAATGATTTTTGAAGTGAATTATGGTAAAATAAACCTAAATTTCAGTGATGGTATGGCTTCCAAATGCCAAGTGATTGCTGCTGTAGGCGCCGGTTCGCTATACCTCAAGATTCCTTCGGAAAATTATCCAGTCCGGATCAAAATGAAAACAACGGCTATGTGCCGGACCTCCCTGCCAAAATACCTCCGACAAATAGATAGTGAAACCTACGTGACCAGAGGCTTTTCGGCTGATGATCCAAAGTTGATGGATCTGACCATAGACGTTGGCGTAGGTTCGCTCAAAGTCGAATAAAACCACCATGCTTGAAATAAAACAACTAAATAAAACCTACGGGAAAAACCGCGCCCTGACAGACGTGGATTTGCATGTTCCCAAAGGGGTGATTTTTGGATTACTTGGTCCAAATGGCGCGGGTAAGTCAACCCTGATCCGAATCATCAACCAAATCATCGATGCCGACTCAGGTGAGATCCATATCAATGGCAAAAAACTCGCTCCGGATCATATTTCTCAAATAGGCTATCTCCCAGAAGAGCGCGGTCTTTACAAGAAAATGAAAGTTTGGGATCAGATGCTGTATTTTGCTCAACTGAAAGGTATGAGCAAAGCAGAGTCCAAATCAAGAATCAATGCTTGGCTTGGGAAAATGGACATGCTCAGCTGGAGAGAAAAAAAGGTCGAGGACCTTTCCAAAGGGATGGCTCAGAAGGTTCAGTTCATTTCTACTATTCTTCATGAACCTGCATTATTGATCTTGGATGAGCCGTTTTCTGGGTTTGATCCAGTCAATGCGGAGATAATCAAGGATGAGATTTTGGAGCTGAAGGAAAAGGGGACCACAGTCATCCTAAGTACGCACCGAATGGAGTCCGTGGAGCTGCTTTGTGATCAGGTGGCGATGATCAACAAATCCCGTAAAATCCTTGACGGAAGTATCCGAGAAGTAAAGTCAAGTTATCGCCCAAATATTTTTCATGTCACTTTGGAAGATCTCCAAGCTCCTCTACCTCCCGCTTGGAAAGCTGTAGAGGATGGAGGGCTTTGGCATTTCTCCCTTGCCTTGGATGGCAAAACCCCAAATGAATTGCTAGCAGAACTCATGCAGATGGGGCAAGTGGCTAGATTTCAAGAAAAGATTCCAAGTATGGAAGAGATTTTTATCCACCAAGTAAAGAATAGGGATTATGAATAAAATTTGGTTAGTCATTCAGCGCGAGTACTTATCTCGAGTGAAGAAAAAATCCTTTTTGCTAGCGACGCTACTGACTCCATTAATCTTTCCGGCGATAATGGGGATATTTATTTGGATAGCTGTGGAGGAAAAGGAAAATCAATCCCTTCGGATCATCGAAGTGGTAGATGAAAATAATCTCTTTTTCATGGAAAGCTCCGATCAATACGCTTTTTCTTTTTCAGACAGAAGTGTGGAGGAAGCAAAGGAGCTAGTTCAAAAAGGAGACCGCTATGGTTTTTTATTGATTCCAAAAATTGACTTGGAAGATCCTCAGGGTATCACCTACTACGGGGAAGAAAATCCAAATATGAATTTGATTTCCTATTTGGAGAGCAGTCTTCGCAAAAAAATTGAAGATCAGCGCCTCTATGACTCGGGGATAGACCCCCAAATCCTTTCAGAAATCCGTACTTCCGTCGATGTGACGGCAATTACTCTCGATGAAGAAGGAGGCGAGCGGGTGTCCGATGCCACCGTCAACTATGCTATCGGGTTTCTTGCTGGCATTTTGATCTACATGTTCATTTTCATCTACGGAAATCAAATCATGCAAGGGGTGATCGAGGAAAAGTCCAGTCGAATCGTGGAAATCCTCGTCTCTTCGCTGAAGCCTTTTCAGTTGATGATGGGTAAAATCGTCGGAATTGCAGGAGTAGGACTTACCCAACTGCTGATTTGGATTGTCCTAATTGGAACGCTGACTACCGTGGTGACAGGGTTTTTGGGAATGCAGATGCCCCAGCAGCAAGCCATGGAAATGGCTCAGGCAGACATGGGTGAAGCCGTACCAAATGGAGAATTGGGTGAAATATTAGCGGTAATTCAAGGAATTGATTTCGTCACCCTAGTAGGCGCTTTCGTATTCTATTTTCTGGGAGGCTATTTACTTTATGGTGCCTTGTTCGCTGGGATAGGTTCTGCAGTGGATGCACCTTCAGATGCTCAGCAATTTATGCTGCCGGTGACTATTCCATTGATCGTAGCCTACATGGGATTGTTTGTGTTTGTGCTTCAAGATCCTAATAGTACGACTTCTTTTTGGCTGTCTATTGTGCCACTTACCTCTCCAATCGCTATGATGGGTAGGATCAGCTACGGGGTTCCATTCTGGGAGCTTTTGCTTTCGATGGGATTATTGGTCTTGGGTTTTTTGGCCACTACTTGGTTGGCAGGAAAAATCTATCGGATCGGGATTCTGATGCATGGCACCAAGCCTAGCTACAAAACCCTTTGGAAATGGATTAAGACCAGTAATTGAGAATAGAGACAAAAATCTAGAGTCAAGAAACTAGGGTAAAAAATTTTAGATCTGCCCCCGGAGTTGGGGTTTATTACTTCAAAAAAAATCCTGACCATCAGTGGTCAGGATTTTTGATGATTGTCCTTTGATGACTATCTAAGGTACGCAGAGAGCATCCAAACTACCTTTTCTTTGGCTGTGATGTAATCACTCATCAAGGTGACTGTACCTTCATCGCCTTGCGCTGCGGCAGCTTCCAAAGCCCCTCGTTCAATATCCAATAGTGTATTGATATTATCCCTTGTGATTTCTACCATTTGCTTGGAATCGGATACTTTCAATGCCTCTTTAATGGAGGAGTTTTCGATGTATTCGCCGTAAGAAGAGAATGGTCTAGCACCCAATGTTAGAATTCGTTCTGCTACTTCATCTACACTTTCATTTGCAGTGGTGTACAATTCCTCGAATTTTGCATGAAGCTCAAAGAAATTGGGTCCGCTAACGTTCCAATGGAAGTTTCTTAAGTTTTGATAGTAGATCTGATAGTTGGCTAATAAGGTGTTGAGCTTATCCACCAAAATCGCGGTATCTTTTACCTCTAATCCTATGTCGTTCGTTTTCATATTGTTTGTTTGTTTTTGTCTTTCATTTAATACTTTAAATTTACTAAAAATTACCCTCTGATACCAACTGATAATTTCTATAGCTATCATATACTTTCTATCGAAATTGAGAGTTAATAGCTAAAATATATCAGTGAAAATTACCCGATGAAAAACCGTTTTCAGGATCTTACTTCTATTGATTTTTACCAAAACCGGCGACAGGTGAAGTGGCTGGTAGTGGCGCTGTCTATTTTGATAGGAGCGGGATCCATCTGGTATACCAATCGTTTGGTGGAGGAGTTGAAAGCTCGGGAGCGAAGGCAAATCGAATTGCTATCCAGTGCTTTGGAGTATGCGGCAAGCAATGCGGATAACCTCTCTTTTATCAATCAGGAGATCATTCAGCAAAATTACTCCATTCCCATTATCATGGTGGATGCAAGTGGGGCTCCATTGGAGTTTCGAAATATTCCCTTTCGGAAAAATGCTTCCGCCCAAGACTCGACTAAGATTCTTGCCGAGGAGCTGGAAGAGATGAAGGCAGAATACGAGCCCATTTTGCTGCGGGAAGCAGATATTCAGATCTTTTATCGCAACTCAGAGCTGCTCACCAATCTTCGCTACTATCCCTATGTGCAGCTGGCCGTGATCTTAATTTTTGGAGTTTTGGCTTATGCACTATTCAATCAAAGTAAAATCGCGGAGCAAAACCGGGTTTGGGCAGGTTTGACCAAAGAAACTGCCCATCAACTAGGAACTCCCATTGCCTCACTCATGGCCTGGATTGACTACCTGCGCAATTCGCCTGTCTGGGAAGAAAATAAGGAAATCATCACGGAAATGGACAAAGATGTAGTGAAGCTTCGAATGGTGACAGAGCGCTTCAGTAGCATCGGAAGTAAGCCAGTCATCCAATCCGAAAACCTCTATCAAGCAATCGAGGAGACGATCAACTATCTCCGACCTAGGATTTCCACGAAAGTGGATCTCATCATCAATGCAGACTCGCAAAATCTCGATGCCATGATGAATAAGCCACTTTTCGAATGGGTCATCGAAAATATCTGCAAAAATGCCGTGGATGCCATGAAAGGAAAGGGGCGGATTGAGATCGATATCCTACAGGATAGTGACAAATTCGTGATCGTGGATATTACCGATACGGGTAAGGGAATCGAAAAGCGCAATTTCAAAAAAGTTTTCAACCCAGGATTCTCTACAAGGCAGCGGGGTTGGGGACTGGGCTTGACCCTGGCAAAGCGCATCATTGAAGGCTATCATGGAGGAAGAATTTTTGTCAAAACTTCCGAAATCGGAAATGGTACCACTTTTCGCATCATCCTGCATAGTACCATTGAGGGAGCAGAGCAGTTTGTGACGGAGGGAATTTTAGAGTACTAGTGGAAATGCGAGCTAGGAAATACTAGACATGAAATTTAAGGACCAAAGCTTTTAATTCTTCAATGGAGTATTCTGGATTTTTAAGACTTATACACCTTCCTACTTTCCCACTTTTAAACCTTCCAACTGTTTTTTCCCTACCTTTGCCCCCTGAAATTTACAATCCATGAGTTTGAAAGACGAAATCAAAAAGCGCCGAACCTTTGCCATCATTGCTCACCCGGATGCTGGGAAGACTACCTTGACGGAAAAACTCCTCCTCTTTGGTGGTGCAATCAATACGGCGGGCGCCGTCAAATCCAACAAAATCGACACGGCTACCAAGTCTGACTGGATGGAAATCGAGAAGCAGCGGGGAATCTCCGTGGCGACTTCGGTCATGGGCTTCGAATACAAAGACATCAAAATCAATCTACTCGATACGCCGGGTCACCAGGACTTTGCGGAAGATACCTATCGGACCTTGACTGCCGTGGACTCCGTGATCATGGTCATCGACTGTGTGAAAGGGGTAGAGATTCAGACCGAAAAACTCATGGAGGTCTGCCGCATGCGGAATACGCCGGTGATCTGCTTTATCAATAAGCTGGATCGCGAAGGGCGAGATCCTTATGACTTGCTCGATGAGGTGGAGGAAAAACTCAATATCAAGGTCAGACCGCTTTCCTGGCCAATCGGAATGGGTAAAAGCTTCAAGGGCGTTTATAATTTGTATGAGAAGAAGCTTAATCTTTTCACACCTTCTCAGCGAAAACTAAGTGATGACCGACAGGTTTTTGAGAATTTGGAAGATGGCTCCTTGGATCGCTTGATTGGGAATAGCCTCGCAGATCAGCTTCGCGAAGATGTGGAACTCATTGAGGGAGTCTATCCGGATTTTGATCCGAAGGAGTACTTGGAAGGAAAGGTTGCGCCGGTGTTTTTCGGATCAGCAGTCAACAACTTCGGGGTGAATGAAATGCTGGATACGTTTATCAAAATCGCTCCTGCACCAAAAAGCCGACAAACCGATGTTCGCGAAGTGACTCCGGATGAATCCAAGTTTTCTGGCTTTGTCTTTAAGATTCACGCAAATATGGATCCCAATCACCGAAACCGGATCGCTTTTTTACGGATTTGCTCTGGCAAATTTGAAAGAAACAAGCCTTACAACCACGTCAGAGGCCCGAAGCCATTACGATTTTCCAACGTGACCCAGTTTATGGCTCAGGACAAGGAAATTATTGATGAAGCTTTTCCAGGAGATATTGTCGGATTATATGACACTGGTAATTTGAAGATCGGGGATACGATCACGGATGGAGAGGATTTGACTTTTACGGGAATTCCGAGTTTCTCTCCCGAGATCTTCCGGGAAGTAGTCAATAAGGACGCAATGAAGACCAAGCAATTGGAAAAAGGGCTCAAGCAACTGATGGAAGAAGGGGTGGCGCAGCTGTTTACCTTCGATATGGGGTCACGGAAGGTGATCGGTACAGTGGGGCAGCTTCAGTTTGAGGTGATTCAGTTTCGCTTAAAAAATGAATACAATGCCACGGTCGAATTTCACCCGATGAACTTATACAAAGCCTGCTGGATCAGCAGCAAGGATAAAAAGCAATTGGATGAATTTGTTCGATCCAAAAACCGTCACATCGCCCATGATAAGGATGGAAAGCTGGTCTTTATGGCCGAATCCAAAGCCTGGCTACAAATGGTGCAGGACAATTATCCCGAGATCGAGTTTCACTTTACTTCGGAGTTTTAAGGAAAAAACCCTCCAGATTTAATTTTCTGGTTTTTTTTCACAGGAAAACATCAGTAAACTCAAACCTCTTTCCATCAAACAATCCTTTATCACTAAGCTTCAAATCCGGAATCACCAATAAGGCCATAAAGCTCAGGGTCATAAAGGGAGAATTTAGGGAAGAACCCATTTCCTTAGCCATTCGGTCGATTCGGGTATATGCTTCGGCGACCTGATAGCCATCTTCGGGTGACATAATCCCTCCTACAGGTAGAGGAAGGACTTCTTCTTTCTCTCCCGAAACTGCCGAAATGCCACCCTTCGCCTCGATCAGTAGATTTACGGCCCGGCATATCGATTCATCATCTACACCAACAGCGATGATATTATGAGAGTCGTGACCGACGGAGGAGGCGATCGCTCCGGATTTTAGACCGAAGTTTTTAATAAAAGCTACCGCTGGAGAGGCATCTTCGTAGCGGTTGACTACAGTGATTTTTAAAATGTCTTTTTCAGGATTGGATTCTGCAAAGCCATTCTGAACCAAAATTTCTCCCTCAATTTCGGGTGTGATCAGTTGTCCGTCCATGGCTTCAATGATGCGTACCTTGGTGCCGTGAGCGGAAATTCTGAAGTCTTCCGATTTTTTGAGCGAAGTGTGGAAGTTGTTGATCACCTCATTTTTGATCCGGGGAATCAGGGTTTTTCCGTCTTCAGCTACTTTTTGGCCTTGGATATAAGTCGCCAGCACATCAAACTTTTCCAGATCCTTGACCAAAATAAAATCCGCTTGATCTCCTTCATGCAGTCGACCTACCGGTAAGGAATAATGTTGGATGGGATTCAGGCATGCTGCTTTTAGCACATCAAAGACATCTTTTCCCTTGGCCACTGCCCGCGCAGCCAATTCATTGATATGGCTGATGGCCAGATTATCCGGATGCTTATCGTCCGAGCAGAACATGATCATTTCCGGGTATTCATCGATCAAATCGATCAAGGCCTCAAAGTTTTTGGCAGCTGAACCTTCCCGGATGGAGATTTTCATTCCGAGTTTGATTTTGCCTAGCCCTTCTTCATAGGTGAAGCACTCATGATCCGTGCTAGGCCCTGCGGATACATACTTTTCGGCCAATTCCCCCATTAGACCCGGCGCATGGCCATCGATGGGTTTGTCATATTTTTTGGAAATCTCAATCTTCTCCATCACAATCGGATCCCGATTGACCGTCCCAGGCCAGTTCATCATCTCTGCTAGATACAGAATCTCCGATCTGCTCATTAGTTTTTCGATATCCTGCGCGTTGATTTCACCCCCTGCCGTTTCGAAAGGAGTGGCCGGGACACAAGAAGGAGCTCCAAAGAAAAAATGAAAGGAGACCTGCTTGCCATTTGCTATCATGTATTCTACGCCCTCCATTCCGCAGACATTGGCGATCTCATGCGGGTCGGAGATGGTGGCAACAGTTCCGTGAACGACAGCTAAGCGAGCAAATTCCGAAGGTACCAGCATGGAAGATTCCACATGGACGTGGGCATCGATAAATCCCGGCAACAGGTAGGGAAGACTAGAATCAGACGCTATTTCCTCGATTTTTGAGATTTGACCATCTTCTACAGAAAGGTTTACCGACCGGATTTGGCGGTGATGGATATCGACGAGTTGGGCTTGGATAGTCATGAAAATCAGAATTTAACTTCAATATTTTGAAACAGGAAAACCTTCAAATCTCCCTTTCATTTGTGCTAAAACTACTATATTTGCCCCAGAAAACTAAAAGGGGGAAGCTTACTTTTTGAATGGGTAAAATAGTCATTGCAATTGACGGATATTCCGGATGTGGAAAGAGTTCTACAGCAAAAGCGGTGGCCCAGGACTTGGGCTATACCTATATCGATTCGGGGGCTATGTATCGGGCGGTGACGCTTCATTTTCTAAATCGACACCTTTCGCCTACCAATCCCAAAGACATTCTCTCAGGTCTTGAAAATTTGCAAATCACCTTTCAAGCAAATCCAGATTCAGGACAGCAAGAGACCTATCTCAATGGCTTGAATGTGGAAAAGGATATCCGTAGTATGCGGATTTCTGAGCGTGTCAGTGACTTTGCCAAGGTCAAAGAAATCCGGGAAGAACTTGTTGCGCAGCAGCAACGTTTAGGGAGGAAAAAAGGCGTGGTTATGGATGGTAGAGATATCGGGTCGGTAGTTTTTCCCGATGCCGAGTTGAAGGTATTCATGACAGCTGACCTGGCAACCCGTGCTGCTCGCAGACAGCAGGAATTGATCGAGCGGGGAGAATTGGTGGATCTAGAGGATATCAAAGCTAACCTTGGTCAGCGCGACGAAATAGACAGCAATCGCAAAGAAAGCCCACTTCTCAAGGTGGCTGATGCGGTAGAAATAGATACTAGTAATTTGACTTTTGCAGAGCAAGTGGCACAGATCGTGCACTTGGCTGAGCAAAGAATCAAACAGACGGAAGATTATGCAAGTAACCATCGATAAGAATTCAGGCTATTGCTTTGGGGTAGAATTTGCCATCAAAATGGCAGAAGATGAGATGGAGCAGTCGGATAAGCTCTATTGCCTGGGCGATATCGTTCATAATGACATGGAGGTAAAGCGTTTGGCTGAAAAGGGGCTAGTCGTCATCGACCGGGATCAGCTCTCCGAATTAAGTGACTGTAAGGTCCTGATCCGTGCCCATGGAGAGCCGCCAGAGACTTATAAAACAGCCATTCAAAATAATATCGAGCTCATCGATGCTTCCTGTCCTGTGGTGCTGAAGCTTCAGCATCGAGTCAAGACAGCTTTTGATAAGATGGAGCGGGAAGACGGTCAGATCGTTATTTATGGTAAAAAGGGTCATGCCGAGGTGATTGGACTGACCGGGCAGACGCTGGAGAAGGCTATTGTGGTGATGGAGGATGCTGATTTGGAGAAAATCGACTTCAACCGTCCGGTGACGCTATTCAGTCAGACGACCAAAAGCACCAAAGGCTTTTATGAGCTTTCGCAGAAAATCGAAGAGCGGATTAAAGCATCCAAGGGCGAACTTACAGAACTGGACTTCAATGCCAATGACTCTATCTGCCGACAAGTTTCCAACAGAGAACCTCAATTGCGCAAATTTGCACAGGAAAATGAGGTGATCATTTTCGTGTCCGGGAAGAAGAGTAGTAATGGTAAGGCCCTTTATCAGGTATGCCTCGAAGAAAACCCAAGAAGTTTTTTCGTGGAAAACCAAACAGAGATTCAACCTGAGTGGTTTGAAACTACGGACAGAGTAGGAATCTGTGGTGCTACCTCGACGCCCATGTGGCTAATGGAACAGGTAAAAGAGCACCTTGAATCCTTAGAAGAAAATGCGCTGATGGCCTGATAGCCAAGGTCTAAGTGGATTTTCTTTGCCATCAATCATAAAGTTGCAAGATTAAAACCCAATTAACCTCAAAATAAAAAGGTTATTTATTAGATTTGGGGCGTTTTTCAAAAGCCCATAGTTACAATAAGATATGTCAAAAACCGTCAAGCTGAGGAAAGGCTTTGATATCAATCTGGTAGGGAAGGCAGCCAAAGAAATGGTTGAATTCGCCCCAGCTCAAACCTTTGCCGTTAAGCCAACAGACTTTGTAGGCCTACAGCGCCCCAAAGTATTGGTCAATGAAGGAGATACCGTCAAAGCGGGAACACCCATCTTCTTCGACAAAGCCATGGAACAGGTGAAGTTTGTAGCCCCGGTATCCGGTGAGATCATCGAGGTCAAGCGAGGTGAAAAGCGCAAACTTCTAGAAATTAGAATTCTGGCTGACAAGGAAGTTGCCTACGAGGATTTGGGCAAAATTGATCTAAGCAAAATAGATCGTGAGACCTTGGTGGATCGGTTAGCTCAAGGAGGTGTTTGGCCTCATATCATTCAGCGTCCTTTTGGTGTCATTGCCAATCCGGCTGATGAGCCAAAGGCGATTTATGTTTCAGCTTTCGACACTAATCCCTTGTCTCCTGATATGGCTTTCGTTCTTCAAGGACAAGAAGCTTATTTTCAGGCTGGTCTAGATGCATTGACCAAATTGACAAGCGGAAAGGTTCACCTTAATATTAATGGCGACGAGCAGGGTTCTTCATTATTTTCGCAAGCAAAAAATGTAGAAATCAACCGATTCTCAGGCCCTCATCCTGCTGGAAACGTAGGCGTGCAGATTCATCATCTCGATCCTATCAATAAAGGTGATTTGGTTTGGACAGTAAATCCAGTGGGAGTAGCGCAGATTGGAAAGTTGGTTTTGGAAGGAAAGTATGATGCCTCCAAAGTCATTGTCCTGACAGGGTCTGAACTATCCAAGCGTGGATATGTGAAAACAATTTCTGGCTCAGCCGTTACTAATTATGTGAAAGGAAATCTACAAAGCGGTCATATCCGTGTGATTTCCGGCAACGTTCTTACCGGTGAAAAAATCTCCATGGAAGGGTATTTGGGATATTATCACAATCAAATCACCGTAATTCCAGAAGGCGATTATGAAGAGTTTTTGGGTTGGTTGAAACCTACCACTTCCAAACTCAGCTTCCACAAGGCGATCGGGATGCTTTCTTTCCTCAACAAAGGAGAGTTCAAAGTAGACACCAATACGCATGGTGAGGAGCGACCTTTTGTAGTTTCCGGTGTATTTGAAAAAGTGCTTCCAATGGACATTCTTCCAACCTACCTATTCAAAGCAATCCATGCGGAGGACTTTGACGAGATGGAGCAGCTTGGTCTTTATGAGATCATAGAGGAAGATGTGGCTTTATGTGAATTTGTAGATCCTTCTAAGAATGATTTGCAGGAGTTGGTAAGAAGTGGGATAGAATTATTAATGTATAGCTAAAATATGAAGGCATTACAAAATCTCTTCGATAGTATTAAGCCGAACTTTGAAAAGGGCGGCAAATGGGAAAAATTTCACACCCTATATGAGGGTCACCGCACGATTGCCTTTGCACCGGACTTGACTACCAAGGCCAAAGGTGCTCAGATCAAAGATGCGACCGACCTAAAGCGAGTGATGATTACCGTGGTGATCGCCATGGTTCCAGCTTTGCTTTTTGGTATCCTGAACATAGGACACCAGCATTTTATGGCAACTGGCGAAGCAGCTACTTGGATTGATAAAGCTGTTTTTGGAGCAATGTCAGTTCTTCCTATTCTGATCGTTTCCTACGCAGTAGGACTTTTGACAGAATTCACGTTTTGTGTCATCCGAAATCACCCAATTTCTGAGGGCTATTTGGTGACAGGTATGCTGATTGCCCTAGTTATGCCTCCATACATTCCGCTTTGGCAAGTGGCTCTAGCGACGATTTTCGCTGTGGTGATTGGTAAGGAAGTATTTGGTGGTACAGGTATGAATATTTTGAACGTCGCCATGACTGCGCGAGCATTCTTGTATTTTGCTTATCCTGCCCAAATCTCCGGAGATCAAGTTTGGACTTACTTAGCAGACAAGACTGCTGTTGATGGCTACTCTGGAGCTACAGCTTTGGCAGTTGCATACAATGCCGGTGTGGAAGGTGTAGACGCAGGTCAGGCTTTGGCACAGCACAATGCATCGATCGGAGCCGACTTTAGCTTTATGAATATGTTCATGGGCTGGATTCCAGGATCCATTGGTGAGACTTCTACTTTGATGGCTTTGATCGGAGCTGTAATTCTCATCGGTACAGGTGTAGCAAGCTGGAAAATCATCGTATCCGGATTTGGGGGTGCTTATGTAATGGGATTAGTAATGAATCTCTTTGCAGCCAATGAATTCATGGCAATGGCTCCACACTTGCACTTGGTGATGGGTGGTTTGGCATTTGGTGTAGTATTTATGGCTACTGACCCCGTATCAGCATCACAAACTGAAACTGGTAAATGGATTTATGGATTCTTGATTGGTGCTTTGACCATTATCATCCGAGTAACCAATCCAGCTTATCCAGAAGGAATTATGCTAGCCGTTCTTTTAATGAACGTCTTCGCACCATTGATTGACTATTACGTAGTGAAAGCAAACAAAACAAGGAGGTTACAACGTGCAACAGTCTAACGCATATATCATCACATTTTCGGTCATTTTGACCGTTGTATTGGGTCTTCTTCTATCTGGGACTTCTCAAGTCCTAGGTCCACTTCAGAAAGAAGCCGAGGCTTTGGATAAGAAGAAGCAAATTCTAGGTGCTGTAATTTCCGCGGAGGAAATCGGCTCTATGAAAGCTGAGGAAATTAATGCTTTCTACAACTCCCATATCGCTACTGTAGTAGTTGATATCGAGGGGAATGAAGTTACCGAACAGGGTGGAACTCCTGTTACCGCTGAGAGCGTGGATATCGGTAAGAACTACAAGAAGCCAGTAGAAGAAAGACTCTTCCCGGTTTTCATCTTTCATGAAGAAGGAAATGCGGAAGCGGTACAATCTTACATCTTCCCCGTTTATGGAGCTGGACTTTGGGATGCTATTTGGGGTTTCGTAGCCTTGGATACTGATATGAATACCATTGGTGGTGTGACTTTTGCCCATGCAGGAGAGACTCCAGGTTTGGGAGCTAGAATCACTGAGTCTGGTGTACAGCAGCGATTTGTAGGCAAAGAGATCTTCAATGAGCAAGGCGAGCTTGTGGCTGTAAGTATGCAAAAGGGAGAAGGAAAAGATTATACTGGTGAGCCTCACAAAGTAGATGGAATGTCTGGAGCAACCATTACTGCGAATGGTGTCAATGATATGTTGAGTAATTACCTAGGTCATTACAAAGCATTTATCGATTCTAAAAAATCATCTACAACCCTAGCGGTCGTAAATTAATATTCTCCACTTCACTGAATCTAATTGATATGAGTACAGAAACTGTAGAAAAAGCAATCGAAAAAAAGCCGGCTGAGGCTTTACTTTCGAAGCGTAGAAAAAGACTGATTAGTGACCCATTAGTGGATGATAATCCCATTACCATTCAGGTATTGGGAATCTGTTCTGCCTTGGCAGTGACGACCCAGATGAAGCCAACCTTGGTAATGGCTATCTCGGTAATATTCGTAATGGTAATGTCCAACTTGGTCATCTCATTGATGAGAAACACCATCCCAAGCCGAGTACGAATCATTGTACAGCTTGCAGTAGTAGCATCCCTAGTAACTCTTGTAAATGAAGTATTGAAAGCTTTTGCTTTCGATATGTACAAGGAGCTTTCAGTTTTCGTAGGTCTGATCATTACTAACTGTATTGTAATGGGTCGTCTAGAAGCATTCGCTCTTGGTAACAAGCCTTATGATTCTGTTTTGGATGGCTTTGGTTCGGCCTTAGGATACTCTTGGATCATTTTGACGGTAGCATTCTTCAGAGAGCTATGGGGATCTGGATCCGTTTTCGGAGTCCCTGTATTTGATTATGTTTCTAGCATCTTTGGTCCTGATTTCAAATTAGCTACCAATGGACTGATGGTTTCTCCGGTAGGAGCTTTCGTCATCCTTGGATTGATCATCTGGGTACAGCGTACCAAGACAGGCTATGTAGAACACTAAAACCCGGTAGAAGAAATGGAATTATTCAATTTAGGTATTCGGTCGATCTTTATCGACAACATGGTTTTCGCTTACTTCCTCGGCATGTGTTCTTTCCTTGCTGTATCCAAAAAAGTAAGTACTGCCCTAGGACTGGGCGCTGCGGTTATTTTCGTATTGACCGTGACTGTTCCAGTCAACTGGCTTTTGAATGAGTATGTCTTGAAAGAAGGTGCTCTTGGATGGGTCAATGCTGAGTTGGCTACTGTTGATTTGACTTTCCTTCGATTCATCATGTTTATCGCGATTATTGCTGCGATGGTACAGTTGGTGGAAATGGTCGTTGAAAAGTTCGCTCCTGCTCTTTATGGTGCATTGGGTATCTTCTTGCCTTTGATCGCTGTAAACTGTGCGATTTTGGGTGGATCTCTTTTCATGGCTCAGCGAGACTATACTCTGGCTGAATCTGCTGTCTATGGATTCGGTTCCGGTACAGGATTCTTCTTGGCAATTGTAGCTTTGGCTGCTATTCGTGAGAAATTAAAATATTCTGCAGTTCCTAATGGTTTGAAAGGTTTGGGTATTACCATGCTTTTGACAGGCTTGATGGGAATCGCATTTATGTCCTTTATGGGTATTGACCTTTAAGGATTAGAATTCATTTAAAAGGCTCTGGAGAAATTCAGAGCCTTTTTTTATTTTTCAGAGGTTTGGAATGCTACCGCTACAGGTCGTATCTTACTGTTTCAAACCTTATATTACGCTATGAAAACGTCCATATCATTTTTAATCCTCTTTCTCATTTCCCAGTTTTCTTTTGCTCAATCCGGAGAATGGATTGAGTTGTTTAATGGAGACAATCTGGAAGGTTGGAAGGTTTCCGAAAATCCAGATTCATTCCAGGTAGTAGATGGAGTAATTAAAGTTGATGGTCCACGTGCCCACGCCTTTTATGTAGGGCCGGTAGGAAATCATGATTTTAAGAATTTCGAGCTGATGGTGGAAGTAAAAACCATGCCCAAGGCCAATTCAGGGATATTTATTCATACAGAATACCAAGAAAATGGTTGGCCAAATGTAGGCTATGAAATTCAGGTCAATCAATCTCATTCTGACTGGAGAAAAACCGGGAGTGTGTACTCTTTCCAAGACGTACGTGAAGTCTACGTGGAGGATGGGGAATGGTACACGGAGCATGTGAGGGTCCAAGGTGATCAAATCACTGTGAAAATCAACGGAAAGACTATCAATGAGTATGATGAGTCGGAGGTGAGAAGCGGTGATTTGGGAACCAAAAAGCTCAGCTCGGGGACCATTGCTTTACAAGCACATGATCCCGAATCCGTGATTTATTACCGCAGTGTGAAGATTAAGGTTTTGGATTAATTATTCCTGACTATTCACTTTTCTGATAGTATGAAGATTGTAAGTTCATATGCTGAGGTTTAGAGTTGGAAGGCTTCGATCTTCATTCTCCCAGCTTCCAAACCTGATAAGAGCAGAAACTTACTTTACTTGTATCCATCTATAACTTCACATTCGGAATTTCAACTCCCATGGCATTTACCTATAAAAGAATCTTATCCTACTTTCTGAGAGGCTTACTGTTTCTGACTCCCTTGGCAGTGACAGTCTATGTGATTTATGCGATTTTTATCTTTTTGGATGGTCTGATTCCGGTGCCTATTCCCGGTATAGGGATTCTGATGGTTTTGGCCTTGATTACCTTTATAGGCTATTTGGCGAGTTTGTTCTTTACCAAGCCATTTTTTGAGTGGTTTGAGCGAGGGGTATTTAAGATTCCCTTGGTGAATTTGCTCTATACCTCGATTAAAGACCTGATGGGAGCCTTTGTGGGTGAAAAGAAGAAGTTCAGCAGTCCGGTGATTGTACAAATTTCTGAGAACTTATCCCGGCTGGGTTTTATCACACAGGAAGACATGTCCAATATCGGTGAGCCGGACTTGGTGGCTGTGTATTTTCCGCATAGCTACAATGTCTCCGGTAATGTTTTTCTGGTACCCAAAGATAAGATCAAACCACTCAAAGGAGTCAAAAGTACCGACGTGATGAAGTTTATGGTTTCAGGCGGAGTGTCGAGTTTGAGGTAATTATCGAAAATACCTCACAAAAGCAATCCAATCTCCATCTGGTGACCAAGAGTGTACGTTGATTGTCCCTTGCCCGCCGTAAAAGACTTCTGTCAGGTCTCTGATTTCTTTGGTTTCTACATCGAGTAGTCGAAGCTTCACGTCTTTTCCGAAGGGATGGGCACCTTTTTGATCTTCCAAGTAAGAAATAATCACTGCATTTTTACTATCCGGCGATGGGTGGGGAAACCAATTGTCTAAGTCATCAAAAGTCAGTTGCTCTTGCCCGCTTCCATCAGGTTTCATCCGATAGGCTTGCATCCTGCCGGTTCGGTGGCTGTTGAAGTAGATCCATTTTCCATCATAAGAATACTCCGGGCCGTCGTCCAAGCCTTCTGCGTCGGTCAATCGAACTTCCTCGCCCCCTTGGGTCGAGATCGCCCAGACATCCCAAGCACCATCTCTTTCTGCACAATATACCAGCGTCTTTCCATCCGGACTGATTCCATGCCAGTAGCTGGGATACTTAGGGGTGATGAGTTTGGCAGTTCCGCCTGCTGTGGGAATGGTGTAGATACGCGAACCCATTCCTTCCTCATTTTTGCTGAAAACGATGGTTTCCCCATCAAAACTCAAGCCATGATCATTGTTGATCCGAGTGATTTGATCTGGGAAAATCGGCCCCAAATTATTCCCTTCCAAATCAATTTTTTCCAGTTTTCCAGCGGCATTGATCAAAAGATAATCTCCATCCCGAGTCCAGTTTGGTGCTTCGAAGTGTCGCTTTTCTCTCAAAATCACTTTTTGCTCCAGCGTTTCTACATTCAAAATGACTAATTCACTTTCGATAGATGCTGGAACTTGGGCCATGGCTGATAAATAAGTAAAGAAAAGGGCTAGTGAAAACAGGAAATTGCTGATTCTTAGGTTCATTTTAGGCTAGGTTTATTGCTTTTAATTTACAAAACCCAATCCTGACCTAGCTTACCTTTACTGTAAATTCTTGCTTTGGAGTAAAAGATCCTATTTGCCAAACTTCTTGATTGGCTTGTTTTAGCGTGTCTTCAAACCATGTTTTATTTTCTGGCGAAACCGCTATCAATAGTCCTCCACTGGTCTGTGGGTCACAGAGTTTGACCAGATCCATACCCTTGACTCCTTCTGTTTTGGTATTATAAGCGTTCCAGTTTCGGTAGGTGTTGTCTGGAAAAATAAATTGATCGATATAGCCCTGAATTCCCTCAATCAATGGTAATTGACCAATGGCTAGTTCTGCTGAAAGTCCAGCTCCCTCTGCCATTTCGATCAAATGTCCCAACAGCCCAAAACCAGTCACATCTGTCATGGCATGCACTTCCTCATGATTTCCCAAGACAGCCCCGATTTTATTTAATTGGCAGGCTGTATTCACTAGTTTTTCATAGTCCTGATCTTGGATCTTTTGACGTTTCAATGCCGTAGCCAAGACTCCGATTCCGAGCGGCTTGGTCAGAAAAATCAGGTCATCTTCTTTGGCTCCCTGATTGGTTTTGATTTTTCGGGGATGTATGATCCCATTCACTGAAAGTCCGAAAATCGGGTCCTTGGCAGCGATGCTGTGACCTCCTGCGAGTTCGATACCAGCCTTGCTACAGATGCTTTTCGCTCCTTCCATGACTTTGGCGGCCAGTTCGGGTGCAAGTTTTTCCACCGGCCAACTCAGAATCGCATTCGCAAATAAGGGCTTGCCACCCATTGCATAGACATCCGAGATCGCATTGGCAGCGGCGATCTGTCCAAAATCAAAAGGATCGTCTACAATAGGAGTGAAAAAATCTACGGTGTTGACTAGCGCAATATCCTCACTCACTTGATACACCGCCGCATCATCTTTACCCGAGTTGCCCACTAGCAAGTTTGAATCGCTTTGGCTAAATGAGTTGCTGGATGAAAGAATTTGATCCAGGATGGCAGGTGCGATTTTGCAGCCGCAGCCAGAGCCTTCACTCCATTCGGTCAATCTGATAGGGGTCTCATTCATAGAATTTTTCTTTTGCTTTCAGTAAAAGTTTACACTGTTGGTCCAAGCTCAGGCCGGAGAGATCCAAGGAAACCGTTCGATCCTTCGGGTGCTTATCCAACTCAAATTCGTAGGTTTTGTCATAGTAGATCAAAAGATTTTGGATCCATCTTGCATGTTCTCCTGCATCTATTGCATCCAAAGCTTCCTGCGTTCGGAGTCCTCCCAGTTTCTTTTGTAGTCTCAGGACGGCCTTTTTCAGGGAATCCTGAGGAAGTTCTGCGTACTCATTTGCAATGTGAGCGGTCCGTTCTTCTAGCGATTTTTGAATATCGATGTGTGGGCTGCTTTTCATCTGTTCGAAAAATGCATCCGGCAGGATAATTCGACCGATTCTTCTGCTTTCGTTTTCTACCCAAATGGCTTTTTCTCCTACAAAAGGCAGGAGTTCTTCAGCCAGTAAATTTTCAAATTGCTCCACAGTAGGCTGGGGAGGCTGTCCGATTCCACCAAAGGAAGAACCTTTATGATTGGCCAAGTCCTCCAAGTCGACTACTTGCTCTTGAGATGATTTGAGCAATTGAAGTAAAACTGTTTTTGCCGTTCCGGTTTTTCCACCCAAAACGATGAGCTTTCTGCTTTTTCGGACTTCTTCGAAAGTAAAGGTCCGGTAGGTTTTGTATCCTCCTTTGATTCGGAAAATTTCAAATCCGACCATTCCTAATAGCCAGGATAAAATCTGACTGCGCATTCCGCCCCGCCAACAGTAAAGGATTATCTTTCTTTTGGGAAATTTTTCAACCGCAGCTTTCTGAATCTCATGAAATCGAGGTCCTACCAACTCAAAGCCTTTCAGTGTTGCAGCTTCACTACCTTTTTCCTTGTAGAGTGTTCCGACAATTTTTCGCTCCTGATCATTCAGAATGGGTAGATTGATGGCTCCGGGAATATGGCTCTGCGCAAATTCCCCTTCGCTTCTCGCATCCAGGATTGGAAGGCTTTTGCGAAGCTCAAAAAAATCAGAAAGCGTAATCAGGGTCTCACTCATAGGAGGTCGAATATAAAAAAATGCCACCGAATCACTCCGGTGGCATTTTAAATACTTGAAGTAGAAATTAGAGTTGAGCTTCTAATTTCTGGCTAAGAATTGCTTTAGGTACTGCGCCTACTTGCTTGTCTACAATCTGCCCGTCTTTGAAGAATAGAAGGGTAGGAATAGAGCGAATGCCAAATGCCTGTGCTACGCTTGGATTGGAATCTACATCCACTTTTCCAATGACAGCTTTGCCTTCGTAGTCTCCTGCGAGCTCTTCTACGATAGGTCCGATCATTTTACAAGGTCCGCACCACTCTGCCCAAAAATCCACTAGGATTGGTTTTTCTGATTTGATGACTTCTTCAAAATTTGCGTCAGTAATTTCTATTGCTTTTGCCATTATTTGATGTGTTTAGTTCGGTTCGATTTTCCAAATATATTAGAGAAAGCCTATGTATCTTCATTAAGTTCAAATTGTGTTTAAAAAATTCTCTATGAGTCATAGTCAGACTTTTACAATTACTCACTCATGATCTTATAGACGATGTCAGGGATAGTTTGCAGTTCCTTAATCAGCTCCTCACTCGGGTCGATCAGAAAGCGCTTCGAAAAGAGCTCCAAACTGATGTTTTCCTTTCGGTCGATCACGTTGAAATAAAGCTTTGCTTCCCCTTTATACTTCTGAGTCATGGATTCCAGCTTTTCCATAAGGTCATAGTTTAAATCATCCAGGTCAATGTTTACACGAAGGCCTTTGACCATTTTTGACCTAACCTCAGAGAGTAACATGACGGATGAAATCTTAAATTCCAATTCGTCGGGATTCCACTTCTTCGGACTGACTCCGCCTTTCACAAAGAGGTACCAGCCTTTCATGAAATACTCTTTGAATTTCACATAATCCTCTCCGAAAAGGTAGAAAGTAAAGCCTCCCTGATAGTCTTCCAAGGTTAGTGTCCCAAAAGGCTTCCCATTTTTGGTAGTACGATGGGCAAAGTCAGTGACTGCACCGGCAAGGTTGATGTCTTTTTTGCTTTGCAAAGCTGAGAGATCATTGAGTTCTGACAAGCTGCAGTTGGTGAAAGACTCAATCTCCAATTTGTACTGATCAAGCGGATGGCCTGAAATGTAAAGCCCGACCACTTCTTTTTCAATGTTGAGCTGCTGAAGCTGGGAGAAAGGTTCCATCGGTGATACAGACGGCACGGGGACGTCCATTCCTCCGCCTGCTCCTCCAAATAGGCTCACTTGGGAGCTTTCTTTTTCCTGTTGTAGGCGTTGGGCATACTTGGTTGCCTTCTCGATCAAGGTGATGTCACCTTCAGGCGCTTCGAGGTATTGGCGGCGATGATATTCAGGAAAGCAGTCAAAGCTTCCTGCCATTGCCAAAGCTTCCATCGTTTTCTTGTTGAGAACTTTTGGGTTTACTCGCTTCGCAAATTCAAAGAAAGAGGTGTATAGCCCATTTTTTTCGCGTTCTAGGATGATTTCTTCTACCGCAGCACCACCGGCTCCTTTGATGGCGGCCATTCCAAATCGGATTTCTCCATCTTTGTTTACCGTAAAGCCACTTTTGGATTCGTTGACATCCGGCCCTAAAACAGGAATTCCCATTCGCTTACACTCCTCCATGAAGAAAGTCACTTGCGTGATATCGTTCATGTTGTTGCTGAGGACGGAAGCCATGTATTCGGCCGGATAGTGCGCCTTGAGATAGGCTGTCTGATAGGCTACCCAAGCATAGCAGGTCGAGTGGGATTTATTGAAGGCATAGGAGGCAAAAGCTTCCCAGTCTGTCCAGATTTTCTCCAACTTTTTAGGTTCATGGCCTTTTGCAGCTGCCTGTTCGATAAATTTGGGTTTCATTTTATCGAGGACGTCCTTTTGCTTTTTACCCATGGCCTTTCGAAGTACGTCGGCCTCACCTTTGGTGAAATCAGCCAATTTTTGCGAAAGCAACATTACTTGCTCTTGGTAGACCGTAATCCCGTACGTCTCCTCGAGATATTCTTGCATATCATCCAGGTCATAGCTGATCTCTTTTTTGCCATGCTTTCGATCGATAAACTCTGGAATGTAAGCCAAAGGTCCCGGGCGATAGAGGGCATTCATAGCAATCAAATCGGCAAATGCGGTAGGTTTCAATTCCCGCATATACTTCTGCATGCCAGCGGATTCGTACTGGAATATCCCGACTGTTTCACCCCGCTGAAAAAGCTCATAAGTCTTCTCGTCGTCTATCGGAAAAGCATCCGCATCAAGCTGAATCCCATGTCGCTCCTTCACGATTTTGATCGCATCCTTGATTAGAGTAAGGGTTTTGAGTCCCAAAAAGTCCATTTTGAGCAAGCCAGCTGATTCGACCACGGAGTTGTCAAACTGGGTGCAAACCATCTCGGAATCCTTGGCTAAAGCTACCGGGACAAAATTGGTGATGTCGTCCGGCGTGATGATGACACCACAGGCGTGGATTCCTACATTTCGAACGGAACCTTCCAATACAGTTGCCTGATTGACAGTTTTGGCAGAATCATCCTGACCCTGTGCGATTTTCAGTAGTTCTTCGGCTTTTTGGATCAGTTCTCCCTGTCCCTTCAATTTATCCGCCAATGCGGACTTATTTTTAGCCAAGTCAAAAAGCACTTTCAATTTTAAGTCAGGTACCAAATTAGCTAGTCGGCCTGCTTCCTGGAGAGGCAAGTTCAAAACTCTCGCCGTGTCTCGGATGGCTGATTTGGCAGCCATGGTACCGTAGGTAATGATTTGGGCTACTTGATTGCTACCGTACTTTTTGATCACATAGTCGATGACCCGTCCACGACCTTCATCGTCAAAATCAATATCAATATCGGGAAGGGATACCCGGTCCGGATTCAAGAATCTCTCAAAAAGGAGGTCATACTCGATCGGGTCCACATTGGTGATTCCAATACAATAAGCTACGGCTGATCCTGCCGCTGAGCCCCGACCTGGACCGACTGATACGCCCATATCCCGAGCTGCTCGGGTAAAGTCCTGTACAATCAAAAAGTAACCCGGGTAGCCTGTTCGCTCGATGGTCTCCAATTCGAAATCCAAACGCTCCTGGATCTCAGGGGTAATTTCCTTGTATCGTTTCTTGGCTCCTTCATAAGTCAGGTGGCGGAGAAAAGCGTTCTCACCACGCTTGCCACCGTCCAAGTCATCTTGGGGGTCTTTGAATTCCTCTGGAATATCAAATTTTGGAAGCAGTACTTCTCGGGCAAGCTTGTATGCCTCTATTTTTTCGACAATCTCGTGCGTACATTCGATGGCCTCTGGAAGATCTGCGAAAAGCTTTTTCATCTCCTCAGGAGACTTGAGGTAAAACTCATCGTTGGGAAGTCCATAGCGAAATTCTCGGCCTCTTTTCCCGATATATTTCTTCGGCTTTTCCACCAATTCACCGTCTTTCACACAAAGCAAAATATCATGCGCTTTAGCATCTGCTTTGTCATTGTAATAGGTGTTGTTTGCTGCGAAATACTTGACATTGTATTTCCTGGCAAATTCTAAAAGTACTTCATTGACTTTTTCCTCCTCAGGAATCCCGTGTCGGTTGAGCTCGACGTAGAAATCCTCTCCAAACTGCTCTTTCCACCAGATAAAGGCCTCCTCTGCCTGCGTTTCACCGACATTCAAAATCAAAAAAGGAATCTCTCCCCAGAGACCGCCGGTGGTCGCGATAAGATCGCCTTTGTACTGCACAAGTACTTCTTTGTCAATTCTTGGGAGGTAATAAAAACCCTCAATATTGGCATAGGAAGCCAATTTGGCGAGATTGTGATAACCGGCCTTGTTTTTGGCTAGTAGGACCGTTTGGTATCCATCATCCTTGTTGGATTTGTTTTTTCGGTCCCGACACAGGTTGAATTCACATCCAATGATGGGTTTGATATCTGCGGCCATGGCAGATTTCACAAAATTGAAGGCTCCCATCATATTGCCATGATCGGTCATCGCGATGGCAGGCATATTCATGGACTTTGCCTTGGCGATCAGGGCGGGGATTTCCGAAGTAGCCTGTAGAACTGAATACTGAGTATGGACATGGAGATGCGTAAAAGGTACATCAACCAATTCAGAGATATCCGCTTTCCCGGCTTGTTTCAGAACTTCCTTGGCTGCAACTTTCTGTTCGTCTTTGGCCTGAGCGAAATTTGCTTCTGCTAGATCGGGTTCTTCATAAATCACCTCTGCAATAGCAATTCCCTCCTCGGGTTTCTGAACTCCCTGAGTAATCAAGCCAAAGAAACAGCGTGCCGTGGCATCCACATCATAGGCGGCATCGTGGGCATCGCCAAAGCCTTTTCCAAATAGTTTTTGATGCAATTCAGTGAGGGTAGGCCATTTGAATTTTCCGCCTTTTCCCCCTGGAATCGCACAGAACTCCGTGGAAATATCCTTGGTATCGAGTGGATTGGCCGTTAGTGGCATTCCCAATTCTGCTCGGATAAATTCCGACCCGACCACGTTAATATCAAATTCGATATTATGTCCGACCAGATGCTTGGCCTCAGCTACATCCTTCTCAAAAATCGCCAAAACCTCTTTCAGGTCATGTCCTTCAGCGAGAGCTCGCTTGGTCGAAATCCCGTGAACTTTCTCAGCATTATAAGGTATAGTAAAGCCCTCTGGTTTGACGATGTAGTTATGATTGGATATCAGTTTACCCTTAGCATCATGCAGTTGCCAAGCCAGCTGAACCAGTCGGGGCCAGTTGTCCACATCGGACATGGGAGCATTGTAATCGCGGGGTAAACCGGTGGTTTCGGTATCGAAAATAATATACATACAGCACAGAAAATTGAGGCTTCAAATTAGGGTAATTCGATCAGTCAAAAAAGTGGAGTGGCAGGAATTGTCAGGGAAAGATTGTGTTAAATAGACAGTGAATCAAAACTTACTTTCTAATCGAAATTTGAGAAAATTCAAGTGTGCTTAAGAAGCAAAAGAAGGGTCTATTTTTTGAGCTTTCAACAATACATTAACCTATCTTTTGTCTTCCCAAGGCATATAGACCACCTTTTTGGTCTCAAAAAAATCTTCCTTGAAATAGTCGCTTAAGTGGTAGGTCACATAGGATTTGCCTGTTTCCTCCATTTCCTCATCCACATCGCCTCCTTTGAGGTAAAGGATGCCATTGGGAAATTCATTAAAATCCTCTCGCTTGATTTTTCCTTTGACCCAAGGATAAAAATTGATCATGCGGGTCACGGCGCGGCTGATCACAAAATCATATTTCCGTACTAATGTCTCCGCCCGGGCTTGTTGGGCTTCTACATTGCTAAGCTTAAGGGCTTTGGCGACCTCTTTCACAACCGTAATTTTTTTTCCAATCGAATCCACTAGGTGAAAGTGAGTTTCTGGGAAAAGAATGGCCAATGGGATTCCCGGAAATCCTCCTCCCGTACCGATGTCCAAAACTTTGGTGCCAGGCTGAAATCGCATGACTTGTGCTATTCCCAAGGAATGAAGGACATGATGGATGTAAAACTGATCCATGTCCTTGCGGCTGATCACATTTATTTTTGCATTCCAATCAGCATAGAGTTCCTGTAAGCGATCGAATTGCTCGATCTGCTTTTCGGTTAGATTAGGAAAATAGGAAAGAATCAGCTGGGTGCCGGAGTTCATCAGATGTGCTTTTCTTTGCCGGAGGCGATTTCATATAATAGTTCTCGGGAGCGGTGCAATTGTGCTTTGACCGTTCCGAGTGGCTTTTCGAGTTCTTGGGCGATCTCTTCGTAAGAAAGCTCATCAAAGTATCGAAGTTGAACCAGTTTGCGGTATTTGGCTGGAAGCTTATCGACAAAAATCCGCACCATTTCGATCCGCTGAGACTTGATGAATTCATCCTGCGGATTGTTGTCATCATCTTCCACATCGATGGTCACTGAGTTGCCGCTGTCATCGGACATGGTGGTATTTAGGCTCATGGTTTTGAGCTTTTTCTTACGGATAAAATCGATGGCATTATTGGTCGCAATCCGGAAAAGCCAAGTGGAAAAGGTGTAGTCTTTTTTGAATCGATGTAGGTTTTTGAAGGCTTTGGCAAATGCCTCCATGGTCAAATCTTCAGCATCATCGGCATCTCGGATCATCTTGAGGATCATGAAGTAAACAGCCTTCTTGTAGCGCTTCATCAAAGCTGCATAAGCTTGCTGATCCTTTTCCTCTACGGCTTGATCGATTAGATCGAAGTCTTCGAGCGCTTTCTTAGAAAATCCACGTTGGTTTAGTTCCATTTGATGTCCTTTGACTGATGGGATATTGGTCCCAAAATCCAAAAATAACCTAAATACAAAAAGTCATTAATTAAGGTGTTTGATGGATTTTTTTGACCATTGAGATTTCTGTTGGCCTTGGAAAATACCCAAGCGAGTAGCAGAAGCCTCATGAGAAATATACCGAAAACGATCGCAATTTGTTCCCATTTCTGCTCCAAAGCCAAATAAATAAATAAACCTATGGCCCCAGCCCAGAATAAAAGGTGGGAAAAGGCATACCAACCGATTTTTAGCTTGTCTTGCGTCAAATAGTGCTTTCCGATATTTAAATGTCTTTTTTTCTGAGAAAAGTAATCCTTCCAGTTCTCCTTGGGAATAGAAATAGTCCTTGCATCTGCATCCAAAACCGCACGGGTGTTTTTTCCGGTGGCATAACGGTTGATCAACAGGTCATCGTCACCGCCCTCGAGATGCCAAAGGTCTTTGAAAGCTTTGATTTCCATGAAAAAACTACGCCGGTAGCAAAGATTTCTCCCTACTCCCATAAAAGGACTTTTCCACTTGGCAAAGGATAGATACAAAAGCGCTGTTTTGAGCGTTTCGAATTGTATCCATCGGTTAAGGAATCCCTTTTGCTGCTCATAGCCGGAGTACCCAATCGAAAAGGTCATATTTTGATTTCTAACGGGCTGGGTCATTTTACGAATCCACTGATCGGACGCAGGGATGCAATCTGCGTCAGTCAATAAGATGACGTCATTTTTGGCCACTTTGATACCGAGAGTAAGCGCATATTTCTTTGCGGTCACATGGTCAGGGGTATATTTCACCGTGACGGTGCGGAGTTTGGGATACTGACTCATCAGATCTTCTAAAAGACGTCCCGTTCTATCCCTACTTCGATCATTGACCACCAAGACATCAAAGTTGGGATAATCCTGCTCAAATAGTTTGGGAATCAGCCGTTTTAGGTTTTTGAATTCATTATGAGCGGCGATCAAGACGGTAACACCTTCGGTATTTTCAGAATTACTGTCTGGTTTTGCCCTGAAAAATGCGACTTTCCCAAATATGGGCAACAAATAAATCAGCTGAATAAAAATGCCAAGTCCAAATAGAATCCAGAGTAAAAGAAGGGCCATAGTTTAGTTGTGCTCGGCAAATATAAAATCAATTTCAGCATTCGTTTAGGAATAAAGAGATAATTTTGTCACGGCTCTTTTTTGGCCACCCAATCAAAATAATCCTTCGATGAAGTTCACTTTAGCACAGGAAGATCCTCAATCCAAAGCCAGGGCAGGACTGGTGGAAACAGACCATGGAAAGATCGAGACGCCCATCTTTATGCCAGTCGGAACGGCAGGTACTGTCAAGGCTGTCCATCAGCGGGAACTTAAGGAGGATGTGCAAGCCCAGATTATTTTGGGAAATACTTACCATCTATATCTGCGGCCAGGATTGGATATTCTGGAAAAAGCCGGAGGTCTTCACAAATTCAATGGCTGGGATCGGCCGATTTTGACGGACTCGGGAGGGTATCAGGTTTTTTCGCTTGCCGGGACACGAAAGATTAAAGAAGAAGGGGTGACCTTCAAATCCCATATTGATGGATCAAAGCACAATTTCACTCCAGAAAATGTGATGGACATTCAGCGGACTATCGGAGCGGATATCATCATGGCTTTTGATGAATGTACGCCCTATCCTTGCGAGTATGGCTATGCGAGAAAGTCCATGGAAATGACGCATCGCTGGCTCAAGCGCTGTACCGAACGATTTGACTCTACAGAAGGAAAATACGGCTACAATCAGACACTATTTCCGATCGTACAGGGATCGGTATACAAGGATTTGCGAAAGCAAAGTGCTGAATTCATCGCCGAGCAAGGTCGAGAAGGAAATGCAATAGGTGGTCTTTCTGTAGGAGAACCTGCTGAAATGATGTACGAAATGACCGAGATCGTCACGGATCTTTTACCGAGGGATAAACCTCGCTACCTGATGGGGGTGGGAACTCCGGCCAATATTCTGGAATGCATCGCACTTGGGGTCGATATGTTTGACTGCGTAATGCCGACGCGAAATGCCCGAAATGGGATGCTTTTTACCTCAGAAGGGATCATCAACATTCGAAATGAAAAGTGGAAAGATGATTTCACTCCTATCGATCCTGCCATAGGAAATTATGCGAGTACTTTTTATTCGAAGGCCTATTTGCGTCATTTAACAATTTCTAAGGAAATTTTGGCCGCACAAATCGCCAGTATTCACAACTTGTCTTTCTATCTGTGGTTAGTAAAAGAGGCAAGAAATCATATTTTAGCCGGTGATTTTGCTAGCTGGAAAAACCAGATGGTCAAAAAAGTAAGCACTCGTCTCTGACATGAAACTGATCGATCGACTCATCATCAAAGATTTTTTGAAGACCTATTTCTTTGTGGTCTTGATGTTGATTTTGGTGGTTTTGGTACTGGATTTTACTGAAAAAAATGATAAATACATCCAAAATCAAGTGCCTACGGTCGAGATACTTAAGTACATGGGAAACTATGGACTATACTTGAATAATCTCCTCACGCCGATTACAGTATTTATTTCGGTTATTTTCATCACTTCCAAAATGGCTGGACGAACCGAGATTATCGCCATACTTGGAAGTGGGGTAAGTTTTGTTCGTTTGCTTTTCCCTTTTCTATTCTCCGCAGCTTTGATCGGAGGCGTAAGCTTTTTACTCAATGGTTGGGTGCTGCCTACAGCCACCGAAAATCTTACGGTTTTTCGCTTGGTATATCTGGAAAAAGGAGCCCCTCAAAATGAGCAAAATATTCATATTAAGGTAGGGGAGGATAGCTACGCATATTTGAGTCGATTCTTTAAGAGGAACAGTACTGGCTATAATTTCACATTGGAAACTATCCGAGACGGCGAGATGCTAGCCAAGCTTTCATCTGACCGGATAGAATGGGATACCGCAAAGAATGCCTGGACTTTGAAAAACTGGAGGCTCCGAGAACTAAAGGAGGAGGGTGAAAAATGGTCAGTAGGTACCGAATTAGATACAGTGCTTTCGATCGTTCCAGAGGACTTTGGAGTGCCGGAGAATCATCACGAGACACTCAAATTACCTCAACTCAGCCGACAAATCCGGATTTTGGAGGATCGGGGAGCTGATAATGTGGCCTATTACAAGATCGAGCGCTATGTTCGGTTTATGTCTCCCTTTGCTGCCTTGATTTTGACTTTCATCGGAGTAATTATGTCGGCTCGGAAGACTCGGGGTGGTTCAGGCTTTCAGATTGCCATGGGCTTTTTGATGGCTTTTATCTACATCTTGCTATTTATCCTATCCAGAACCTTTGCCGAAAATGGATCCGAGTACCCCATTTTTGCTGTTTGGCTCCCCAATATCATTTTTGCTTCGGTAGGTCTAGTGCTTTATAAAACCGTCCCGCGATAAATGCAGGCTTCACTGAAGGATTATCTTTTACTCCACCTCATTGTCTTGATATGGGGTTTTACAGCCATTCTGGGAGTTTTAATTTCTCTACCGGCTCTTGAACTGGTTTTTTACCGAACGCTCATAGCCTCAATCGGCGTTGCTCTGCTATTTGCCTGGAAAAAGAAAAATATCCTGATTCCTCCTCATCAGATGTGGAAAGTGTTGGGTACCGGGGTACTGATCGCCTTGCACTGGATTCTGTTTTTTTGGTCAGCGCGGGTTTCCACAGTTTCCGTTTGCTTAGCTGGAATGGCCACGACCTCGCTGTGGACAGCATTTGTCGAGCCGTTTTTCAATAAAGCAAAAATCAAGTGGTACGAGGTGGCATTGGGTTTACTGGTGATCTCCGGCCTCTTGGTCATTTTCAAATTTGAAACAGGCTATTGGCTTGGGCTATCCATGGCTTTGGCTTCGGCCTTTTTGGCGGCTTGCTTTTCTGTCATTAATGGTCGACTGACCAAGCGTCACGATCCCTATCAAATCACCTTTTATGAGATGACTGGAGCCTGTTTGGTAATTCTGTTATTCATGCCAGTTTATTCTATTTGGCTGACCGATGGGGCTGGTATTCAATGGACCTGGCAGGGGATGGATTGGTTTTGGCTGCTAGTGTTAGGAGGAGTATGTACAGTCTATGCTTTTTCAGTTTCGGTGGATTTGATGAAGCGTTTGACCGTATTCTCCATCAATCTGACGATTAATTTGGAACCCGTCTATGGGATTGTGTTGGCAGTATTGATCTTTGGAGAAAAGGAAAAAATGACCCCAGAGTTTTATCTGGGGACCTTGATTATTCTGGTTTCGGTATTGATTTATCCAGTACTGAATTATTGGAATAAGAGGAGAAAGACTGTGAGGACTTTGGGTTAAAATCATCAAGCTGCCTCGCGTAATCATCCATTCCCCATTCTGCAAGCTCAATAATCTGCGGATCTTTTTTGGCTCGTTGAAAGGATTTTTTGTAAGCCCTTTTTTTAAGCCAGATCTTGATTTTTGATATCAAATGGCTTTTGCAAAACTGATCTGAAATAGATGTTTTCTTTTTGAAGAGTCTTAGAATTTAAAGTTCTTTTTCAAAACAAAAATAATGCTCTGGAAAATCAATTTCACTTGGCTTTGTTTCGAAAAGACCAAATACACTGGAACCGGAACCGGACATAGCTGCGTAGTAGGCACCAGCTTGATACAGTTGGCTTTTGATGTCGGCTATTTCAGGGTGATTTCTAAAAATACTTGGTTCAAAATCATTGACCAATTCATCTTTCCATCTACTTCGGTCTGCTATAACCTCCTCAATCTTCACTTTAGGTGCAGCAGGGTGGACGCCTGAGTAGGCCTCTTTGGTGCCGATGTGAATTCCCGGATTGATTAAGATCAGATAGCTTCCTGCAAGAGATACCTCTGAGGGACTGAGTATTTCACCCCGACCACGGGCGATTTTTGGCGTATTCTCGATAAAAAAAGGACAATCGCTTCCAAGCTGTGCGGCATATTCTTCTAGAAAGTAGTCATCGAGATGAAGATCAAAAAGATTATTCATCAATTTCAAGGCGAAAGCTCCGTCAGCCGAACCCCCACCAAGACCAGCACCCATTGGTATATTTTTATGTAGATGGATTTTGAGTTGTGGTAGCCCCTGAAAATCCTTTCTCAGTAGCTTTTCTGCTTTTAAAATCAAATTGTCTTTGGCTTCACCTGGGATAGGGATTCCGGTGCTTTCCCAGCCGCCTTTTTTATCCAAGATGATTTCTAAGGCATCCAGAAGAGGGATAGGAACCATGCAAGTTTCGATTTCGTGGTATCCATCCTTTCTTTTTCCTAGGATATGCAGTCCGAGGTTAATTTTTGCATTAGGGAAAGTGATCATATCGAGAGCTTTCCGCAAATTAAGTGGATTTTAGACTGAAAAGTTTACAATTCGATCTTTGAATATTTTTAAGTTAATCTTGGAAAGATTAGGAAAAATAAGGCGATTGATCCCTTCGATTGATAAAAATGGAATCTTTTTCACTTTTTATTAAAAAAAAGTCAATTCAGTATAAAATTCTGTTTTTTGAAAAAAAATATATTTCAAATAGAATAATAAGCATAAAAAGTTCTTATATAAGAATAAAATTCTATAAAAATTCATATTGCGGTAATTTATATTCTGTGTTAAAGATTTTTAAGCGAATTAAATATTGTTAGTCTCCTTCATGAAACTTAAATTTGACAAAATTTCGAATTCACAGCAGCTCAACCCAAAATCTATGAATCGAGTGGTCTTTTTGCTTAGCATTATTATTCTCCTAGGATACTAAGGTGAGGCACTAGACTATATCAAAATAAAAAATCTGTAAGTGCCTCATTACATGAAGGCACTTTTTTTATATCCCTATGAAAAACCTTAAAAAATATAGTTGGGAAATCTCTGATAATCCCGAGCATCCGGCAGGCAAAGCAATGCTGTATGCCACTGGTCTATCTGACAAGAAATTAATGCAGCCTTTTGTAGGAATTGCAAGCTGTGGCTATGAAAGCAATCCCTGCAACATGCACCTCAATGACTTTGCTGCTGAGATCAAATCCACTACTCAAGAGCATGATTTGACTGGTTTGGTTTTCAATACCATTGGGATTTCGGATGGTACTTCCATGGGGACGCTTGGAATGCGTTATTCCTTGGTTTCCAGAGAGATCATTGCAGATTCGATTGAGTCATTCATTTTAGGTCACTCCTTTGATGCTTGTGTGGCAGTAGCAGGATGTGATAAAAATATGCCCGGGGCGATCATGGGAATGCTTCGCATCAACCGCCCATCGATTATGGTTTATGGTGGGACGATTGCCTCGGGCAATTATAAAGGTGAGAAACTGAACATCGTATCTGCATTTGAGGCATTTGGGAAAAAGATCCAAGGAACGATCTCAGATGAAGACTATGATGGAGTGATCCGAAATGCTTGCCCCGGAGCAGGTGCCTGTGGGGGAATGTATACCGCCAACACCATGTCATCTGCTGCAGAGGCTATGGGAATGTCTCTTCCTTACTCAGCTTCCTATCCGGCCAACTCCCCTGAGAAACTCCGAGAGTGTAGAGAGGTCAGCAAATACATCAAAATCCTACTTGAAAAAGATATCAAACCAAAAGATATCGTCACACGAAAAAGCATTGAAAATGCCGTACGAGTCATCGTTGCTCTGGGCGGAAGTACCAATGCAGTGATGCATATCCTGGCGATTGCGCGTACGGCTGGAGTAGATTTTACACTTGAAGACTTCAAAGCTGTAAATGATATCACCCCATTGTTAGGAGATTTCAAACCTTCCGGAAAATTCCTGATGGAAGACCTTCATGAACAAGGTGGGCTTCCAGCTTTCATGAAATTCATGCTAGATCAAGGAATGCTCCATGGAGACTGTTTGACCGTCACCGGGAAGACTTTAGCCGAAAATCTGGAAAATATCGACCCTATCATACCATCCTTGGTCAATTGTATTCGGCCAATCGATCAGCCCATTAAGAAAACCGGTCATCTATGCATTCTCAAAGGAAATCTTGCTCCTGAAGGGGCAGTTTCGAAGATCACTGGAAAGGAAGGGGTTTCATTCACGGGTCCAGCCAAAGTTTTCGATTCTGAATTGGAGGCTAATAATGCCATACGGGATCACAAGGTGCAGGCTGGAGATGTAGTGGTAGTTCGAAATGTCGGTCCAAAAGGAGCTCCTGGAATGCCAGAGATGCTTAAACCGACCTCCATGATCATTGGAGCGGGCCTCGGTTCAGATGTAGCTCTAATTACTGACGGGAGATTTTCTGGCGGAACGCATGGCTTTGTAGTGGGACACGTTACCCCGGAGGCTTGGTGCGGAGGTCCCATTGGACTCTTGAAAGACGGAGATGTTATCACAATCGATGCGAATAATTTTGAGCTTTCAGTGCAAGTGAGTGAAGAGGAGTTTGCGGAGCGCAAAAAATCCTGGTCACCCAAGAAAATTGAAGGATTGCAGGGTACCCTGAAAAAATATAATCAACTCGTGGCAACTGCATCAGAAGGCTGCGTAACCGATAAATTCTAAAGTCTATGAAGGAAGAATCCATGATTCGTGGGGCAGACATAGTTGTGCAGTCCCTAATCGCAGAGCAAGCAGAAATTATCTTTGGGTATCCTGGAGGCGCAATCATGCCTGTATACGATGCCCTGTACGATTATCATGAGCAGATCAAGCATGTCTTGACTCGGCATGAGCAGGGCGCTATCCATGCAGCACAAGGCTATGCCCGAGTTTCTGGAAAAGTCGGAGTCTGCTTGGCTACTTCAGGCCCCGGAGCGACTAATTTGATCACGGGGCTGGCTGATGCGCAGATCGACAGCACCCCCTTGGTTTGTATTACTGGGCAAGTTGCCGCACACCTTTTGGGTACAGATGCCTTTCAGGAGACGGATGTGGTCGGTATTTCCATGCCTGGGACGAAATGGAATATTCAGGTGAGAAGAGTGGAAGATATTGCACCTGCTATTGCAAAGGGCTTTTACATCGCTAGGTCTGGACGTCCCGGACCGGTATTGATTGATATTACAAAAAATGCTCAGGTAGACTTTGGGCAGATGAACTACACGCCTTGTTTAGGCTTCAGATCTTACAAAGTTCATCAGCCAATAGACCCAAATGCTATTCAGAAAGCTGCAGAATTGATCAAGCAGGCTAAGCGACCCTATTTGCTTTTTGGGCAGGGCGTGGTCTTGGGAAAAGCTGAGACCGAGTTGAAGTTTTTCTTGGATAAAACAGGTATTCCTGCTGCTTCTACCCTTTTGGGATCAGGGGCACTTTCTGAGGATCATCCCAATTACGTGGGTAAGCTCGGTATGCACGGAAATTATGCTCCCAACCTGCTGACCAATCAATGCGATGTTCTTATTGCGGTAGGAATGCGATTTGATGATCGGGTGACCGGAGATCTGAAGCGCTATGCCAAGCAGGCAAAAGTCATCCATCTGGAGTTGGACGCCGCTGAGATTAATAAAAATGTCAAAGTTGAAGTAGGAGTTTTGGGAGACTGTAAGGAAAGTCTTTCCATGCTGACCGAAGCGGTAGAGCAAGGGTCCCATCCGGAATGGCTTGGGAAGTTTCGTGAGTTGGAGCAGATGGAAAAGGAAGCTGTGATGCAGCATGATATCACTCCGACCAAAGTGGGCCTTACCATGGGTGAGGTAATCAGTCAAATCAATCGCTACAAGGCAGATGATGCTGTTTTGGTAACTGATGTGGGACAACACCAAATGATCGCTTGGCGCTATTTTCACTATAAGAAGACACGGACCCAGATTACTTCAGGAGGTTTAGGAACCATGGGTTTTGCCCTGCCGGCAGCTTTAGGAGCACAGCTCCATGACTATTCCAGACAGGTAATCTGTGTAGTCGGGGATGGAGGTATTCAGATGACTATTCAGGAGTTGGGTGCTATCATGCAGACCAAGGCGCCCGTCAAAATTGTCCTGCTCAATAATAATTACCTAGGAATGGTCCGTCAGTGGCAGCAGATGTTTTTTGATAAACGCTATTCATTCACTGAATTGGACAATCCGGATTTCATCAAACTGGCAGAAGCCTATGGCATTAAAGCTCAAAAGGTAACCGAAAGAAATACGCTCACGGAATCTATTGAAGATATGTTGATTCATGACGGCCCCTATTTCTTGGAAGTGGTGGTGGAGAAAGAAGATAATGTATTCCCTATGATTGCTACCGGATGCTCGGTAGAAGAAGTCCGACTTTCTTAAAAAATCCCCCTATGAAACGCTATACTATTTTCGTCATTACGGAGAATTTCATCGGAATTCTCAATCGGATCACTATCATCTTCACTCGAAGAGGGATCAATATCGATGCGTTGACTGCTTCTGAAAGCAGTGTGGATGGGATTCATCGGATTACGATCGAAGTGACTACCTCCGAAGAAATGGTAGTTCATCTCGTCAATCAAATCGAAAAAATTATTGATGTCATCAAGGCATTTTATCATGAAGATTCCGGCGTGGTCTATCAGGAGATTGCACTTTACAAGATCCCTGTAGCTCGCTTGGATGGAAGCTTAGAGAAAATCATTCGACAGCATCATGCAAAAATCATTTCGGCAGAGCAGGAATTTGTCGTGCTGGAAGTAGCAGGACATAAAGAACAAACCCAGGAGTTGCTGGAAATTCTGAAGGGCTATGGTCTTCTCGAATTTGCAAGATCAGGCAGAGTTGCTGTCGCGAAACGAATGCGAACAATTGATCAGTATTTATCATAAAACATTAAAAATCAATCTATTAAACCTAATTTTAGAATCATGAAATTAAAATTCGGCAATGTTGAAGAAAATGTGGTGACCCGCGAGGAATTCCCACTGGAGAAAGCCAGAGAAGTACTCAAGGATGAGGTGATCGCAGTGATTGGCTATGGTGTCCAAGGCCCAGGACAGGCTTTGAACCTTAAAGACAATGGATTCAACGTCATCGTAGGCCAGCGTAAAAATTCCAAAACTTGGGATAAAGCCGTATCGGACGGATGGGTTCCTGGTGAGACGCTTTTTGAGATCGAAGAAGCCTGTGAAAAAGGTACGATCATTCAGTTTTTGCTGTCAGATGCTGGACAAATTGCCCTTTGGCCAACTGTGAAAAAACACCTGACTCCTGGAAAGGCATTATACTTTTCGCATGGATTCGGTGTGACTTATAAGGATAAAACAGGGATCATACCTCCTGCAGATGTAGACGTGATTTTGGTTGCGCCAAAAGGGTCTGGGACCTCTTTGAGAAGAATGTTTGTAGAGGGTCGTGGATTGAATTCCTCTTATGCGATTTACCAAGATGCAACAGGCAAGGCTAAGGATCGTGTCGTTGCCTTAGGTATTGGCGTAGGGTCAGGATACCTTTTCGAAACAGATTTTTACCGTGAAGTTACTTCTGACCTCACCGGTGAAAGAGGAACTTTGATGGGAGCGATCCAAGGGATTTTTGCTGCCCAATATGAGGTTTTGAGAGCAAATGGTCATACTCCATCCGAAGCTTTCAATGAGACAGTAGAGGAGTTGACGCAGTCTTTGATGCCTTTGGTAGCAGAAAATGGAATGGATTGGATGTATGCCAATTGCTCCACTACGGCTCAACGAGGTGCTTTAGATTGGTGGAAGCCTTTCCGGGATGCAACCAAGCCTGTTTTTGAGGCATTGTATGATTCTGTCAAAACAGGTAAAGAGGCTCAAAAATCCATCGACTCTAATTCGAAGTCAGATTACAGAGAAAAGCTGGAGGCTGAGTTGAAAGAATTGCGCGAGTCTGAAATGTGGCAGGCCGGTGCGGTCGTCCGTCAGTTGAGACCAGAAAATAATTAAACCCCAAATTTAAACCCAAAGATCATGAGTGAGAAGCTGTGGATATTTGATACAACCCTGCGAGACGGGGAGCAAGTGCCAGGGTGTCAGCTGAATACCCAGGAGAAAATTATCGTGGCAAAGGCCCTAGAAGAACTAGGAGTTGATATAATTGAGGCAGGATTTCCCATCTCTAGCCCAGGTGATTTCAATTCTGTACAGGAGATTTCGAAAGCTGTTTCCAATCCGATCATTTGTGCCCTCTCACGTGCGGTAGAAAAGGATATCGAAGTAGCTGCAGCGGCACTCAAGTATGCCAAAAAAGGCCGAATCCACACGGGTATTGGGGTTTCTCCCTATCATATTCAGTACAAGCTCCGCTCCACTCCGGATGAGATCATCCGCCGTGGAGTGGCAGCTGTGAAATTTGCCAAGCAGTTTGTGGAGGATGTGGAGTTTTATGCAGAAGATGCCGGGCGCTCGGAGCCTGATTTTCTTTGTAAAATCATTGAAGAGGTCATCAAAGCCGGAGCTACTGTGGTGAATATTCCGGATACCACCGGCTATTGTTTACCAGAGCAGTATGGGGGCTTTATCGCAAATCTCAAAAATCGAGTTCCTAATATCGACAAGGCGATCATAGCCACCCATTGTCACAATGATTTGGGGATGGCTACCGCCAATACTGTGGCTGGTGTTCAAAATGGTGCCCGGCAGGTTGAAGTGACGATCAATGGAATCGGAGAGCGTGCCGGAAATACTTCCATGGAGGAGGTGGTGATGGCTATCAAATGTCATCAGTCCATTCCTGTTCACACGGATATCGTTACCCAGAAGATTTACCAAACCAGCCGATTGGTATCCAAACTGATGAATATGCCTGTGCAGCCTAATAAGGCGATTGTAGGTAGAAATGCCTTTGCTCACTCCTCAGGGATTCATCAGGACGGTGTCTTGAAGCACAGAGAAAACTACGAAATCATCGATCCCAAAGAGGTCGGGGTGGAGGAGTCTTCGATTGTCCTGACTGCAAGATCCGGGAGAGCTGCCTTGAAGCATCATCTAGATGCCTTGGGTGTGGAATTAGAAGGCGAAGAGCTTCGCAAAGTCTATGAAGAGTTTTTGCTTTTGGCTGATTCAAAGCGAGATATTGGTAGAAAAGATTTGCTGGAGCTGGTAGGTAAGTACATGGATGAATCCAATTTCATCGAATTGGAAGAAGTGACTTATTCTTCCAATGGTGAGATCAATGCTCAAGTAAAAGTGAAAATCGGTAATGAATCCCATGAAGCTTCAGCAACCGGAGTTGGTCCTGTAGATGCTGTTTTGACAGCTATCGAAAAAGTCGTCCAGCCCCAAGTTGATTTGGAAGAATTTCTGATTCAAGCCATGACCCATGGCTCCAATGATGTGGCAAAAGTCCACATGCGTGTCATCAAATCCGACAAGCCTTACTACGGCTTTGCTTCCAACCAAGATATCGTATTGGCATCTGCTCAAGCATTTGTGGATGCATTAAACAAAATACCAGTCAAAGAATACGTGACTGCCTAATTATGGAAAAGACAACATTATTTGATAAAATCTGGGATTCACATGTCGTGAAATCGGTACCTGCGGGGCCAGATGTGTTCTTCATTGATAAGCATTTTATCCATGAAGTAACCTCCCCTGTAGCTTTCTTGAATTTGGAGAAAAGAGGCATTGGCGTAAAATATCCCCATCGGACGATAGCAACTCCAGATCACAATGTTCCGACGATAGATCAGGATCAGACGATCAAGGACAAGCTTTCTCGGATGCAAGTCGAGAGGCTTCGCCAAAATTGCGCAAAGTACGGCATTGAGCTCCATGATTTGGGATCTGCTCATCACGGAATTGTCCATGTAATCGGACCGGAATTGGGAGTAACCCAACCTGGGATGACCATCGTTTGCGGCGATTCACATACTTCTACGCATGGGGCCTTTGGAGCGATTGCCTTTGGTATCGGTACTTCTGAGGTGGAAATGGTGCTAGCGACGCAGTGCATCATGCAGTCCAAGCCTAAGAAAATGCGAATCTCTGTAGAAGGAGAACTTGGAAAAGGAGTGACCTCCAAAGACATCATTCTCTACATCATTTCCAAAATCTCTGCCGCTGGGGCTACCGGCTATTTTGTGGAATATGCAGGATCGGCGATCCGAAACCTCTCCATGGAAGCTCGGATGACCATTTGCAACATGTCCATCGAAATGGGCGCCAGAGGAGGTTTGATTGCTCCGGATGAGACAACATTTGCTTTCCTAAAAGGTAAACAATATGCCCCAAAAGGGGAAGATTGGGATAAAGCAGTCGCCTATTGGAAGACACTCAAAACGGACGATGGGGCTGTTTTCGATAAGGAACTTCACTTTGATGCTGCTGATATCGAACCAATGATCACCTATGGAACCAATCCGGGAATGGGGATCAAGGTCAAAGACTCTATTCCGACCACGGATGGGATGGAAGGCTCCAATAAAAAGTCTTACCTCAAATCTTTGGATTATATGGGCTTCCAGCCGGGTGAACCGGTCAAAGGAAAGCAAGTCGATTATGTATTTGTCGGGTCCTGTACCAACGGGCGAATCGAAGATATTCGGGCAGTAGCACAATTCGTCAAGGGCAAGAAAAAAGCGGATAATATCACCGCTTGGATTGTTCCGGGCTCCAGAGAAGTGGAAAAGCTCGCTCATGAAGAAGGCTTGGTGAAAATTTTGGAAGAAGCTGGTTTCGAACTTCGTCAGCCGGGTTGTTCAGCCTGCCTTGCCATGAACGATGATAAGATTCCTGCTGGAAAATATGCGGTTTCTACGTCCAATCGAAACTTCGAAGGTCGTCAAGGGCCGGGTGCAAGGACTATGCTTGCCTCTCCTTTGACAGTTGCAGCAGTGGCCGTTACCGGGCGTATCACCGACCCGAGGGAAGTTTTCGAAAATTAAATACGAGATGGGAAATACGAAATACGGGCTTAATGGAATTTCAGGCTTAGCTGAGATGACACACCTTTCAACCTTCCCACTTAAAAACCTTTGAACAAATTAAAATGGCTTACGATAAATTCACCATACTCCGCGATACGGCAGTTCCATTGCCGACCGAAAACGTGGATACTGACCAAATCATCCCCGCTCGCTTTTTGAAAGCAACTGAACGAGAAGGCTTTGGAGACAATCTTTTCCGCGACTGGCGGTATGACGTGGAAGGCAATCCGAAAAAGGATTTTTTGCTAAACGATCCTACCTATTCTGGTAAAATTTTGGTTGCTGGTAAAAACTTCGGCTCAGGTTCCAGCCGGGAGCATGCCGTTTGGGCACTGTATGATTATGGCTTTCGCTGTGTGGTTTCCAGCTTTTTCGCAGATATCTTCAAAAATAACTGTCTGAACATTGGAGTCCTTCCGGTGACAGTTTCTCCTGAATTTGCTGATAAACTATTCAATGCGATTGAGGCAGATCCTAAGACAGAGATCGAAATCAACCTGCCCGAACAGAAAATCAAACTGCTCGCAACTGGAGAATCCGAATCTTTCGACATCAATGAATACAAGAAAGCCAATATGCAGAATGGCTTCGATGATATCGATTACTTGCTAAACATGTCTTCTGAAATCGAAGCATTCGAAGCATCCAAATAAAAACAAATGGAGGGAAATAGAAATCAAGTCGAAAATCAACCCTCCAAGGGGTTCAAACCCTTGGAGGGTTTGAACCAACGACGTGTCGAAATCATGGATACGACATTGAGGGATGGAGAGCAGACTTCAGGTGTATCCTTTTTGCCTTCAGAGAAGCTTCAAATTGCTAAGCTATTGCTGGAGGAACTGAAGGTAGACCGGATCGAAGTGGCCTCTGCAAGAGTTTCAGAAGGAGAATTGGAGGGAGTTCAAAAAATCACTCAATGGGCTGGTCAAAAAGGACATCTCCATCAGGTGGAAGTTTTGGGCTTTGTAGATACACCTGTTTCGGTTGATTGGATCGAAGAAGCTGGCGCCAAAGTACTGAATTTGCTTACAAAAGGATCGCTCAATCATCTGGTTCATCAGCTGAAGAAGACTCCCGAGCAGCATTTTTCAGAAATTGAAGAGTGTATTAACTATGCCCAGAAAAAGGGGATTGAAGTTAATGTGTACCTCGAGGACTGGTCAAATGGAATGCGGAATTCTCAGGAATACACCTTAAGCCTAATCGATTTTCTTGATCATCAGCCAGTGAAGCGAATCATGCTTCCTGATACCTTAGGATTGCTTTCTCCGGAAGAGGTCAAAGACTATTTCCAGCTCATCGTTTCCCGCTTTCCTAATGCCCATTTTGACTTTCATGCGCACAATGATTACGATCTTTCTGTGGCCAATGTCATGGAGGCTATTCTTCATGGTGCAGCCGGAATTCATACCACTGTGAATGGCTTGGGTGAACGCGCAGGAAATGCGCCTTTGGAATCTATAGTGGCAGTGGTGAAGGATTTTACCCATTTTGAAATTGGAGTGCGAGAAAATAAGATTTTCCGTGTATCCAAGCTGGTGGAGCAGTTTTCAGGGCAGCATATTCCTGCAAATAAGCCAGTCGTAGGTGAAAATGTTTTCACCCAAACCGCGGGAATCCATGCAGATGGAGATAATAAAAAGAACCTCTATTTTAACGATTTGATGCCAGAGCGATTTGGTAGGCAACGGAAATATGCCTTGGGCAAAACCTCCGGTAAGGCTAATATTCTGAAGAATTTGGAGGAGCTGGGTATTTCTTTAGAGAAAGATGAACTCACCAAAGTAACCCAGCGAATTATTGAACTCGGCGACAAAAAGGAGCGTGTGACCACGGAGGATTTGCCTTACATCATTTCGGATGTCCTGCAAAACAACTCCATCTCCAAGCACATCAGTATCGAGGGCTATCACATGACTCATTCGAAGGGATTAAAGCCCACGGTACAACTTCGGATGAATATCCACGGGAAGTTTTACGATGAAAGTGCCACAGGAGACGGGCAGTATGACTCATTCATGAAGGCACTCAAAAAAATCTACAAATCCCTAGGCCGTGAACTTCCAAGACTGGTCGATTACCATGTTTCTATTCCTCCGGGAGGAAAGACCGACGCTTTTGTGGAGACTGTAGTTACCTGGGATTATGGAAAGATATTTAAGACCAAGGGGCTTGACCCCGACCAAACAGTAGCGGCGATGATGGCTACTGAAAAAATGCTCAACATCATCGAAAACATGAATTACCAACCCAATAAAGAAGAATCCACTTATTATGGAAATGAATATCGCGCTGTTGCCGGGTGACGGCATCGGACCTGAGGTGATTGCTCAGGCTGTCAAAGTAGTCAAGGCTGTTGGCCAAAAATTCGGACATCAAATCACCTTCAAGGAAGGTCTGGTAGGCGCTTGCGCTATCGATGCGACGGGTGACCCTTATCCGGATGCTACGCATGAGATTTGTGCAGCATCAGATGCTGTCCTTTTTGGAGCCATTGGCGATCCTAAGTATGACAATGATCCGAAAGCGAAAGTAAGACCTGAACAGGGACTGCTGAGAATGCGTCAGAAGTTGGGACTTTTTGCCAATGTCCGTCCGACCTTTACTTTTCCTTCTCTGGTGCATAAGTCGCCGCTGAAACTGGAGCGGGTGGATGGAGTAGATTTTGTTTTCTTCAGAGAATTGACCGGTGGGGTATATTTCGGTGAGCCAAGAGGTCGCAATGAGCAGGGCACCAAGGCTTTCGATACCAACGTGTACAGTAAAGAGGAGATTGTACGATTAGCCAGAATGGGTTTTGAAGCTGCGCAAAAGCGAAGGAAACTCCTGACCTGTGTGGACAAAGCCAATGTCATGGCCACTTCCAGATTGTGGAGGGAAACGGTGCAGGAGCTGGCCTCTGAATACCCGGATGTGAAGGTGGAATATGAGTTTGTGGATGCTGTAGCCATGCGGCTGATTCAGTGGCCCAAAGCCTATGATGTCTTGATCACGGAAAATCTTTTTGGAGATATTCTGACCGATGAGGCTTCGGTGATTTCCGGCTCTATGGGTTTGATGCCATCGGCTTCTTTGGGGTCTGAGGTGAAATTGTTTGAACCGATTCACGGTTCATATCCTCAGGCTGCCGGAAAAGACATCGCCAACCCATTGGCTACCGTCTTGTCTGCTGCGATGATGTTTGAGTATGCATTTGACATGAAAGCCGAGGCAGATGCCATATCTGATGTGGTGAATCTTTCCTTGGCTGAGGGCTATGTGACCGAGGATATTGCTGACGGAGGGACTGCCTACAAAACCTCCCAAGTGGGTGACTGGCTGGCAGCAAAGATTTTGGGATAATTCAGATTCCTACAAAATGGTAGCGATTTGAGATTTGCAATCTCAAATTTCAACGAAAACCACCTCAGAAATGGGGTGGTTTTTTCACTTCCAAAGACCTTTCTTTTTCGAGCGAGCTTCCCGTTGTAGGCGGATAAAGAGCTTCTCATATTTCACATTGGGGGGGAAGGTGGCCACAGTCGCATAGCCTTCACGAACGAGAAGCGCATTGAAGAAAGTGCCATCCTCCAGATAGACATAGGCTAAAGTTCGCTGATAGCGATCTTTGCGTTGTGCGTCATACTCGAGTCGGACCCTTTTTCCATCTAGCATGCGCTTGGCAAAGGCAGAACTTTCGGCGCCGAAATACTCTTTTTTCACCCGGCCTGCATTCCGAGCCTCAGGACTATCCACTCCGATAAGCCGGATTTTTTCCTCCTCTCCCTGGGCATTGATCAGCCAAAAGGTATCTCCGTCAACTACCTTGCTCACCCGGAGTAGTCCGGTTTTTTGTTGGGCTTTTAACTCATTTGAAAAGAAAAAACCCAAAAAAAGTAGGAGGTAGAGAAAGTGAAATACTTGTCGGTTTTCTTCCATGCTGAAAATTACTAATCTGGGTTTTTGAATAAAAATATTCTCTGGAATTGGTCATTAAATGTCATACAATCAAGCCAAACTAAAGATGAGTGTCGATAGATGAAATAAGGTTTGTATTGATAGTTGTCTTCTGGATAATGCTGTTTTCTTCAAATGAACAATCGATGGGAATAAGTCCAATCAAAAGATTTAGAGATGTGATAAATTAGATTTTCTCTATGTTTGAGAAAGAATAATAAATCTTCAGATCCAACCTAAAGACATTTCATTTTGAAACTCATACAGCTCGTAAAGAGAGAATATAGAAAGTCAAGGCAAAAGAGATGGAATGCTCTTTTCGACAAGAAAATTAATGAGAAAGCAAAGCTTGCCTTGGATTCATTGGCTAAACAGGGCAAAGGACTTTCCGATGACTTGGTGAGACAATGTGATGAGTATGCCCAAGATGTGCTAGGATCGAAATCCTTTTCTCCCTGGCTTCAAGTTTACACTTCTTTTCGAGGTGAATTTCTAGAAGGATGGATTCCTGATAATTACATGGGTAGGATCATTCCCCGGGTGGTGAATGGTGACCTCAGGAGTATTTCGCTTTATAAAACCTTATCCAAACGAATCATAGAAACAGACTTAATTCCTGACCTAGCCTATTTTGTCAATGGAACTTGGGTTTTGCTTTCTGGAGAACAGGTCTCTTTGGAAGAAATCAAGGCAGCCTGCTTCAAAGATTATCCCTATATTTTTATCAAGCAAGATCTCTCTTTTCAGGGACAGGGAGTTATTAAATTAACGTCGAAAGAGTTTGATGCTTTTGATTTTAAGTCCTTTGGAAATGCAGTAATTCAAGCACCCATTTTCCAGCATTCCTATTTGCAGGAATTGAGTCCAAGTGCTGTTGCCACCATACGCATTACGACGCTTAAGCGAAATGCAAACCCTGCCCGGAATATACTTTCTGGTCTGAGAGTAGGGCAAAAAGGGGTAGATGTGATTGATGGTAAAGACTCCATTCGAGTTCCTATTAATTTGGAGAATGGTGAGTTTATTGGAGTGGGGATCACTTCAGGTTGGGAAAGCTATTCCTCACATCCCGAAAGTGGACTTCCTTTTTCAGACAGTGCGGTTCCATACTACAGGAAAATGGTTGAATGCTGCGAAAAACTACACGATAAAATTCCACATCTTCAATTGATCGCTTGGGATGTTGCGGTAACTGATACCGGAGAAATCAAAATTATGGAGTGGAATACAGATTATCCCGGAATTATCTATTCAGAAGCAAGTACAGGGCCTCATTTCAAGGGCTTAGGCTGGGAAAATCTCTGGAAAAAGATCTGATGCTGTATTTGATTCAATCACCTAGATGACAGTTCTCAGATAGGGAGCTTTTAGGATTTGTATAAGTTTCCTGACAAAATATTCTTAATCAGCTTTTAGAACAAAATTCATGTTTGATAGTCCCGAATATCCCCAATCACTTTCTGAAGACCTCTTCGAGCAATGGCTTGAAATCGGCCGGGAAAAGCCGATTCCTTATGCCTATTTGCTAGTAATTTGGGATGAAATCGAAAACACCTATTTGCCAATATATGTAGAGGAGCGATCACAGATCCATTCCTATTCACGATATGGGACCTCACCTGAAAGGCAATTGCTGGTAGCTGCCTACGATCTGTTTTCAGAGTCGAGAGTAGCCTAAAACAGAATAAGTCAGAAATAATTATAATCTGATAGCGCGGGCTACTGCAGCAGCCATGATACCCAAACCTTCCGTGTTTGGATGCACTCCATCTGGAAGCAAATCTGCCCTATCCATCAAAGGAGTGTACAAATCAATCATCTCAGAACCACTGGATTTGACGATATCGATGATCATCATCCGCTGTTCATTGTTCATTACATCAGCAGTAATTCCAAAATTATCCTTAGTCACAGGCACTGGCATGACTATGTAGACTTTTCCGTCTTTCGGCATATGAGCCTTGAATTCCGCGATCATATCCAAATAATCCTGTTTAAATTCTGAGCTGTGAGCCCAATTTTGAGGCTTGGAATCATTGGTGCCTAGCATGATCACCAGAATGTCTGGAGAAAAGTCCTTTACCTCCTGAAATTGCGGTTCGTTCCAATAAGGGAAGTCTCCCTTTCGAAGAAGCGTTCTTCCGCTGACTCCAAAGTTTTTGACTTCATAGGTATCACCAAGAATAGCCTGCATTTGAAGGGGGTAACTGTCAGGATGATCTCTACCGGGTCCTTGTGTGATAGAGTTGCCCACGCAGGCGATTTTGATTGGCTCTTGAGCAAGAAGAGCACTTGAGAAGGCAAAGGACAGAAAGAATAAAACTAATTTCATCATAAGGTTTAATGGGTTTGGTTTTTGAAAAATAGGAAATTTTGGCCAATCAAAATTCCTTGTTTCTGGTCTTTGTCCCTGTATTTTTACGGAATGCAATTTTTCAATAAAGTGCTTTTGTGGATTTCATGGCTTTCCTTGGATGTGGTTTCCGGTGCTATGGCTGGAATGCTGTTTTTTTCGAAACTCTTGCATGTATCTATAGAACTCCCTGCTTACATTCTTTTGGGAATGGCCGTTTGGAGCATTTATAATCTGGATCATATACTCGATGCGCAGGAAAACGGGGTATTCTCCTCCAGAAGGTTTTTTCATCAAAAGGCTAAAAAGGTGTTGATAGTCGCGGTATTGTCCCTTGGTTTTATAGGTCTTATCGGAGGGTTTTGGTGGTTTGGCTGGGGGAGTGTATTGAAGTCGGTTTTTGCACTTGGTCTGATTATTCTGTTTGCTCGGATGGTGATATGGAAGTTTGGGATGGGTTGGATGAAGGAGGTCTCCATTGCTTTCTTTTACGTATTGGGGATATCTTTTTTGCCCTTAATGACCGCGGATGCGCTGGATAGGACGCTTTGGTTTTGGGCGTTTTTCACGCTCTATTTGCTTTTAGCTATTTACAACCTGTTTATTTTATCTTTTTTGGATGTGGAGGAGGATCAGCAGGCTGGCTTTTTTTCTGCCGCAAGGTCTTTCGGAGCTGATCGCTTAGAAAAGATCATTTATGCTATCAGTGCGGTACTTCTGGGAGGGAATTTTCTGACCCTGGTATTTGCCCCATCGTTTTTCAAAATTTTTGGAGTTTTTCTCTTAGCAATGACTTTGATTCACTGGCTCACTTTCCGTAAATCTCTTTGGACTTTGGAAGAAAAGCGGCTAAGTATGGAATGGGCTTTTTCACTTCCGCTCTTATTGCTCATTTTACTTTAACGGGATGAAGGATCAATACCGTTTGGTAGCAGGGATTTATAGGCCATTGGCAAGGTTGGTTTTTGGAAAATCGCTTTCCCTGGCAAATGTCCATTTTTTGAGTCAGTATCTCCATGGGAAAGCCTTGATCGTCGGTGGAGGTGAAGGGTTTGACTACCGGGAATTTCAAGACCGGCTTTCCGGCGAATACTGGGAGCTTTCCGAATCCATGTTGAATAAGGCAAAAGAAAACCTTCAATCCAGCAAGCTTTCGTTTCAGTTAGGTGATTTTCCACAAGCTGAGCCTTTTGATCTAGTTCTATTGCCTTTTGTTTTGGACACGCTTACAGATGAACAAATTCCCAAATTTCTTCATCGAGTGGGTCAAAATCTTAAGTCCGGAGGAATAGTGATCCTTTCTGACTTTTTCAAAACAGATTCAGTCCGGCAGTCTATTATCACTGCTTTGATGATTACTTTTTTTCGACTGCTAGCAGGACATTCTCGAAAGGATCTTCCGGATCACTCATCCTGGCTGAGTGCTCAGGGCTGGATTTTGAAAGAGGAAAAAGTTTGGAAAAATGGCTGGATTCGGGCGCAAGTTTGGGTAAAGGCTTAAACCCGAAATATGCATTAGACTTCCTATTACGAGTCCAAACCGCTTCAAAATCAATCGCTTTGCTGCATTTAGCTCAATCACCGTAGCGGAGCTATGCCTCATTCGCTAAATGCTTGATTTTATTGCGGTTTGAACTCTCACTACAGATTCTAATGCATAATCCGGGTTAAATACCGCTTTGTTCGATGATTTTAGTAATCATATCATCGAAGTACTTTCCGTTTCCGGGTCCATACCAATTCATTTCCCGCACTTCGTGAAAGTGTTTGTCATAGAGTTCATCGGGCGTGATGTAGCCAATATAGCCTCCGTTGAAAGTTGTGATGATCAAGTTAAGACCTTTTGATTCGGCTAGTTTTTCCCATTTTTCATAAAATACACCGGATATTTCACCGCTAGAAGAGATCAGAAGTGTATTCCCAATTTGTGTGATATCGAAATGAGCATTGGTGTCACCCACAAGCCGCTCAAAGAGCCAAGGGCGAATTCGCCAGTTATCAGAAATTCGAAGGTGCGGTTCCCGAAGCTGAATATCCAATCGGGCATTTTTCAGGCTTGCATTTCGAATCGTAGCATAACGAGTCATTTTCAAGCGATTGACAGAATCTAGTTGAAAGGCGTATTCCTGAATATCCTTTACCTGATTTCCAGGGGCAATTGGGCGGTGAGAACCAACTGTTCCGGCAGCAAAAAGCGCAAAGTCAAACTCTTTTTCTTCCAGGGTTTTCATGAGGTAGAAAGGATAGTCACCAGAAAGCCCCATGAATTTTGAACTGAGACAAGTGGCATGAGCCGAGTAGGTGATCAGAGTGGCTTTTTGACCAGATTTTTGGGTGAAAATCAGCTGACGGGTAAAGGGGTCTGTCGGGCCATCCTTGATGAATCGGTTGGCAAGCAGCTCTCCGGCATCTGCCTTTCGGTAAGTGATAGAAACAGTATCCATTTCCATTTTTGCCTTAGAAATAGCCTCTAAACTTTTCTCTGTTATCATTTGGACTATTTCCTCCTGAAAACCACCAAAGGCTAATTCACCCACTGGACCGGGCATGTAGCCACCCATGCCTGAATGCGTATGTGTAGCGGTGAAAATTACCTGAGTGAGATCAGGAAAGGATTTTTTGACTGCGCTTTCTATGGATTTTGCCAAGTGAGGGTGGACAATCAAAAGCTCCAGGTTTAACCAAGCGATGCTGCTTTTTCCATTGCTGAGGAAGATACTCTTGACAAAGCTGCTATCCTGAACAAAATCATAAGCCCCCCTTGGTGCATATCCTACTAAGTCAATCGGCTGAGCAGGCGTCATATTTGCCTTGCTCCAGCCTGCTAGCCAAAGGTCTCCTTGGGTAGATTCAATAGGTAAGTCTTGAAGGCTTTTGAGGGTATTTTGATAAAAATCCTGATTCTCAATCGGTGATCGGTCTACACGAGTAAGGGTGAAAATTGCTACCAGCAACAAAAACAGAAAGATCCCGAGAAGGACCTTTCCAAAAGTGATAAAAATAGATTTCCAGTTCATGAATTAGTATTCATAAGTCCCATAAGGGCTATGGATCGTTACCTTTTTCTCGTTAGACGCTTCGACCCGACCGATGATTTGAGCTTCTACGCCGTGGGATTCTGCGATATCGATGATTTCTTCGGCATAGCGCTCGTCTAGGTAAACTTCCATTCGGTGTCCCATATTGAAAACCTTGTACATTTCTTTCCAGTCTGTGCCGCTTTCTTCCTGAATGATTCGGAATAGGGGAGGAGTCTCAAAGAGGTTGTCTTTGATCACATGGAGATTTTCGATGAAGTGAAGCACTTTGGTTTGTGCGCCTCCAGAACAATGGACCAAACCGTGAATATGTGGTCTCAAATAATTGAGCACGTCCACCATGATGGGGGCATAAGTTCGGGTAGGGGAAAGTACGAGCTTGCCCATATCCAAAGGAGCTCCAGGTGCTGGATCAGTCAAGTTGTATTTCCCTGTATAAATCAAGTCTTCCGGTACTGCAGGGTCATAAGATTCCGGATACTTGGTCTTCAAAAGTTTATTGAAAACATCATGTCTGGCAGAGGTTAGACCATTACTTCCCATTCCACCATTGTATTCAGTTTCATAGTTGGATTTGCCAAAAGAGGCTAAACCAACAATGACGTCTCCTGCCTGAATTTTGTCATTGGAGATGACATCCTCTCTTCGCATGCGGCATGTCACCGTACTGTCTACAATTACGGTACGCACCAAGTCGCCCACATCCGCTGTTTCTCCTCCGGTAAGTACTGCGTTGACTCCTTTGTCACGAAGCATTTGAAGTACTTCTTCTGTGCCTTCGATAATGGCTGAAATGACTTCTCCTGGGATTAAGTTTTTATTTCTACCAATAGTAGAGGAGACAAGAATATTATTGATCGCACCTACACAAAGCAGATCGTCGGTATTCATAATAATGGCATCCTGAGCGATCCCTTTCCATACGCTCAAATCACCTGTTTCTTTCCAATAGAGATATGCCAGCGAAGACTTGGTACCTGCGCCGTCGGCATGCATGATATTGCAGTATTCCGGGTCATTGCCCAGTGTGTCTTCGACGATTTTGCAGAATGCTTTTGGAAAAAGGCCTTTATCAAGGTTGGCGATGGCCTGATGCACATCTTCTTTGGAGGCGGAAACACCGCGCTGCATATAGCGCTCGTTCATGGAGATTTGGGATTGGTTACCAATAAACAAAGTTAAGTATTCCGATTCATTGAGGAAGGAATTTGTAGGAAATATGTACTTGGTGAAATATCGCTTTGCCGAAATAAGCCTTTGGCGAAATACTGTTGAAATATAACTCGCTTTGCTCGTTGAAATAGGCTTCACGAAATACAGTGGAAATATATCTCGCTTCGCTCGATGAGATATGCCTTTGGCAAGATATACTTCACTTCGTTCAGCAAGATAGCTTCGGCTCCGCCTCACAAGATATTTTGTGCTTCCCTATGACTGAGGAAAACCCACTACTTACTACTTACCACTCACCACTTACTTTTTGACTATGCCTGAAAATGGTTGTCACCATTCTGTCAATCATCAAGTTAAAATATCTGTTTTGAATATATTCTTTTTCTTTGGTTGCTCTGGCATTCTAGGTTTCAATTTCAATGTATAACCGGTTAAG
>ENA-ORCV01000077-ORCV01000077.1-marine-metagenome-genome-assembly--contig:-NODE-77-length-212987-cov-8.742342_pt1 | contig 212987 bp, 181 predicted proteins | sample MGYA00237779_ERZ508509 | MGnify/ENA primary metagenome ERZ508509 (study PRJEB26180, sample SAMN06268772) | marine metagenome | isolation source: Bioluminescent Bay, La Paraguera, Puerto Rico | place... | reverse complement strand
GGGCGACAAACGTCCCACAGAATAAAAACGAACTACACAATTGACTGATTCCGTGCAGACTATGGATAACTTCCAAGAACTTCTCGCAACTCTCTTGATCATCTAATGCTTTAAATGCCCTTAATTGTAACACTGCTAGTTGGTATTAAAATTCTTATACACTGCGGTTAAAGGCTTTCTTAATGATTTCACCTTTGGTTCCTCGGCGTAAAAAAGTCGTGATAAAAATAAGTCGTTTAGCCCTTCAGGCAAACCTAATATTTGCAGGTATTCCTGCCGCAAATTCTTTAAATTTTCTCTAAGATAGGGACTTGTGCTTGAATCATCTTCCGCTAATCGCGCAAACATAAAGGTTGCCGGCGAAACAGGTTGATAGGCTATTCCATTTGCATTAAAGTAGAGCCATAACTTCTCTACCCATTGGCCGCCTTCAAATACTGCCTTGGGACTATGGTCCATAGTATAAAGCAAACACAAAGAGGAGTTTTCAATCGCATCAGCACTCATTTTAATTAGAGCCGATCCTCGGTCCCAATTACGCAAGCTCTCGATAGCCTTGGCATCACGAATTAATTTAAAACCGACCTTGTCCGCTTCATTAAGGTCTAAAGTGCGTAAATCTACCCCATTTCGTGTGCTTTCTGCCGCTTCTGCAGTCCAGCGTGCTTCCGCTATAAAGTCGGAATGACCCCAAGGATCCAGAATTCGCTGACGCTCAACTTTTCCAACTATTTGAGCCAATGATCTTAACTTCTGTCGATCTTCGATCCAAGCTATTCGAAAAGCTGTTCCTTCAAGTTCATTTTCTATTTCAGCCTTAACTTTAGCATCAATAGCCCGATAATCGGCGGCCTTTTTCCGATTGGTAAGTCGCAGAGTCAATTTATCACCAAAATAAAATGAAGACTTAGCGGCGGCCGGCTGCTCCTTAAAGGAATAAACCGCCAGTAATTTCTCCCCCAAATATTCCGGGCTTTTCAGTTCAATGAGCTCCAAACCGTGATATGCTGCCCTTTGATTAAGGTTCTCAACTGCAGCACCAAAGCCGATAAAGCTCCCTCGATGTTTAAAATCCAAAAAGGAATGGGAAAAGTGCATATCGTGAAACAAAGCCATCATCCCGTCCTGATAAATCCATTTCCAGGCCTGTACATTTCCACCACTAGGCGCTAAACAAGCATGCTCGACTAGGTCGGCTGCAATTTCTTCCCCTATTACCTTAGCATCCGCCGGCATAACAAGCGCAGTTTCGCTAAGTATTTTTTTACAGTCCGAGAAACTTAGCTCCGCCGGTCTTTCCGTTTCGGCAAATCGCTCTTTCGTTGCGGCAGGCTGAGCTTTATATTTATCATCGACATCCAAATAATAGCGACCTGATTTTACCGCTTGACGCAGTAAAATTTGGCGAACCACCACCGTACTAATGGCACCCCCTAGAACAACCGAGGAAGCCAACTGAGGCCAGGTGGTCAAGGTTTCTTCCACTTCTAAAAGTGAAGCTTTTAATCGGCTCGAAATGTTTTCGGCGCCTACCATATCCATCACCAGAGCTAAGCGTTCTTTCGCAGTCCACTGATCTATTTGGTTCGCTCTGCCTTCATCTACCATGCCGTGCATTATGGGTAGGGTATTGTCAAGGTCAAAGCGCTCAATATCCATCATTCCTCTATCACTGGTATCCATGATTACCGGGATAGACTTGGCTCTTGCCTTAATTCGGGCCTTGATTTTTATATCGAGGGAATCACATTCCTCAACTAATAAATCTAGCTTACTCTCTCCCTCCCCTAAAAACTCGTCCAGATTTTCATCGGTAATACCGTCTGGGTATAGTTCAATCTTCAAAAATGGATCGATTTCGGCAATTTCACGGGCAACAATAATCGTCTTTGGCAAACCAATATTAGCCACGCCCGACCGTATACGGTTAAGATTGGATAAGTCTAAATGATCAAAGTCAGCGATGCGCAAGGTTCCGAAAACCCGCTCCATGGCCATGGTAAGAGCCACCGACTGCCCTACGGACAAACCAATTACGCCCACCTTCTTCCCCCCTAAGTCCGATTGCTCCTCAGGGGTGATTTTATATTGATTCCTTGAAGTCCTTAAACGAATAAAATCTGTCTCTTCAAGCAAATGCACGAGATTATTATTCCATGGGTAATAAACCCAAGTACCGTAATAATCAAGGTCTTTTCCCTGAATCCAATCCTGATATAAATTATCTAGTTCATTTGAACTCAGTTTTCGCTTTGGATTATCGATTTTCAGCAATTCTTTTAGCTGACCCTCAATATTGTTATGAACATTTAAATGTGAATAATTGCTATCAATAAATGTTTTAAACTCCGCAATATCTAGGTCGCTAGACATGTGGTAAACCCGTGGTCTAAATAAATAATCAGAGCTAAGCGACTTAGCTGTATTACAGTCTTTTAAGTCAAATCTTTGTTTATTTTTCATCACAAAGTGACCTTTGAAATTATGAGCCAAATTACATCTTTGTATTGAAAAATACTTTACTTTTACCCTATATTTTTGATTTAGAGATGAACAGTAACGTGAAAATCTTGTACGTCGATGACGAGGCCCATAACCTCCAAGCCTTTAAAGCTAATTTTCGTCGTGATTTCACCATATTTACCGCAGAATCAGGCGCTGAGGGTCTAGAAATCTTCAAGAAAGAAGAGCTAAATATTATCCTAACCGACCAGAGAATGCCCAATATGACTGGTATTGAATTCTTAGTTGAGGTTCAAAAGGTAAACCCTGAGCCAATGCGAATTCTCATCACTGGTTATTCGGACATTAATGCGGTAATTGACGCAATTAACCGAGGTCAGGTTTATCGCTACCTCAATAAACCTTGGCATTACGAGGATCTAAAATCAACAATTTTATCGGCTCACGAAGTTTTTAGATTAAGACGAGAAAACAAGGAATTGATTGATAAATTAGCTCGTGCTAATGAACAACTGGAATTCCTTTTACGCCAAAAGCTTCTTTCTTAGTCTTTTTAACTGGGGCTCGCTATCGCTATTTTTCTGCTGCTTATCCGTTTCGGCTCAATCTATTGAAGAAACAGACTTAGCCTTTTCTCAGCTCGATTTAAAACAATTATCCCATTCTTTCAAAAGCAGTGAGAATGCCAATCCCGATAAGGCTTTGGCCGGATTCTATCAAAGCCTGAACCAACCACTTTTTTCGGACAGTCGGGCTAAAAAGACGCACAGTCAAAGATTAGGGCACGAGGCACTCACTACCTATTACTACCTCTCCTATTTAATTGCCGCAGAAGACAGCCTGTTTTTAGACGAAAGCCTCTTTAGGCTCAAGGAATCTAGATTAGAGCTACTTGGGCCTTTTTCATCTACGCGGGAGCTAGTTTTAAAAGACGCCCCTCCTTATAACAATTCAAGCATCACGGTTAAGGGTCTAATTTATCGCCCCAAAAGCATAGCCGACTTTGGTGATGCGGGAGCCTGTCAGATAAACCCCTTTTGCTTAGACAGCACCAATCAAAATCTACGCGCTATGGTTCACATTCTTTGGGTCAATGGAAACCTTGCCGGATTTTGCAGTGGTAGTCTCGTAAATAATACCGCTTTAGACTTTAAGCCTTACATTCTAAGTGCCGAGCATTGTGCCTTAACGCCTAATCTGAGCTCTTCGTCTGACTTCGCCCGATGGGCCTTCACCTTTAATTACTTCAGTAGGAGTTGTAAAAACCCAAATAGCCCGCAAGCTATTAACCAAGACCGACTAGTGGGTGCCAATTTATTAGCCCGAAGTGACGATAATGGTGGAGATTATGGCTCGGACCTATTGCTATTGGAGTTAAATCAAAATATACCTTCTAGTTTCAATGCCTATTATGCTGGTTGGAATCGCTGGGATCGAGCGGCAAAATCGGGATTGTGCTATCATTTTCCAGCAGGAGACATTTTAAAGGTGAGCAGCTATAAAAAAGATGCGGTAAGCTCCTCCTTCACTGAATTGTCGCAAAACACACACTGGAAAATTGAATGGTCCGCAAACAGCGCTGGCCACGGCACAACCGAGGCCGGTAGTAGTGGCGCACCCATCTTTGACCAAAACGGCTTAGTGGTTGGAACCTTAACTGGTGGAGGCAGTGCTTGCGACAACTTAGAAGCTCCAGATTACTTTGGTCGTTTCGATTATCACTGGGACTCTAATGGGAATAACGCCAATCGCAGGTTAAGAGATTGGCTAGACCCTATTAACAGCGGTACCTTGGCCCTCGACGGTATGGAAGAAAATGAGGGCCTCAATCCCCGGGTGAGTCCGCAATGGACAATCGCCCCAAACCCCTTTACTTCGACTCAATCGCTAAGTCTAATTGGATTACAAAATATTCAAGAACCACTTAAGGTGCGTTGGACAGATTTAGGAGGAAAGATCCGCATTGAAGAATTTCACCCTCCTCGCTTAGACGGAGAAATTGAGCTTAATTGTCCATTCCAAGAAGCTGGTATATACCTGGTTGAAGTAATACAGGGCAGCAGTATAAAGCAATTTAAGATTATGAAATTATGAAAAGATTTAGCCTAATTTTCGCCTTATTAGCTATAGGAATTGGCTGTAAGAGTCATAAAACAAGTCCAGAGGTAGAAGAAATTGAGTTGGGTCTTAAGCTCGAAGAGAGGGACTCAAAGCCGGTGAAAAAAGAAGAGGAAAAAGAATCGCAGTGTACTAAAGTTTTGGATGCCAGTGATTTTAGTATGGACAATGAAGATCAATACGCGGGTCTAATAAAGCTCGAGCTGCGCGATAACTGCCTCGAAGTCAAGTATCAATTCAGCGGCTGTCAGATGGGCCAAGCTTTTCTTATAAAACAGCCTGTAGTGCAAAATAAGATGGGCTTTACTCAAAACCTCAAAATGGTGATAAGGGGTGCTGGTCCGTGTGAGATGTTGATGGAAACCACTGCCTATTTTGACCTCCAAGGCTTGGGCCAAGGCCCGGAAGTGGTAAATCTGCGCGTCAACGATCAATTAGAAATTGACTATCGCGAAAATTAAAACTGCCCCGTTCGCAAAAGGACAAGCGTACAAGCCACCTCGTAATCAATGCCTGCTGATTCTAGCGCTTGGTAAAAATCGGGGTTTTCGGTGCCTGGATTAAAGATCACCCGTCGTGGATTTAAGGAGATCACATATGGAATATACTCCTCTTGATTTTTAGGCCCTACATATAAACTTACTGTGTCTACATCTTTATAGTTAGGGAATCCTGCATCGATGTGAACAATATCTGTATCCGCTTCTTTTCTACCTAAAGCCACTACTTCATGTTTATAATCGTGCAACATATTCATGGCGATATTAGAGTATCGCTCTGCTTTAGTGCTTGCACCAATTACTAGTGTTTTCATGATTTCTTTCTTAGTAAGTTTGTCCTATGGTCTTACAAAGCTCTGAACTTAAATTCAGTTATCCCTCCCAAGAGGCCCTCGAATTTCCTGATGTGAATCTCCATAGAGGAGAAACGGCGTTACTGCTAGGCCCATCAGGCAGTGGAAAGTCTACATTATTAAATTTACTTGCAGGACTTCAAGAGCTGCAGCAAGGAAGCATAGAAGTTTTGGGTCAGTCGCTTAAAGAATTAAACCCTAGGCAGCTGGAAAAGTTTAGGGCCAAACACTATGGCTTAGTTTTTCAAAAAAGCTATTTCCTACCCTACCTCAGCTTAGAAGATAACTTATTGCTAGCCGCCCGCTATCAAGGCCACAAACCCAATCTTCAAAAAATCCATCAATTATTTAAAGATCTGGGCATCTATAATTTACGTCATAAAAAACCAGCAGTTTGCAGTATCGGTGAACAGCAAAGGGCCTCCATAGCCAGAGCCTTAATGCATGAACCACCTATTCTTTTAGCCGATGAGCCGAGCTCAGCCTTAGACGATAAAAATGCCGACCTAGTGGCCTCCCTGCTCATCGAGCTTTGCGAAAAGCATCAAAGTGCGCTGCTTATCGTTACCCATGATGCGCGCCTAAAATCCAAAATCTCAAAAAGCTATAACTTATGAGAGTGTGGAAAACTGCTTGGCAAAGCCTTAAACACCGAAGCCTGCATAGCATTTTAAGCGTATTGCTTCTATCCTTTAGCACTGGTTTAGTGCTTTTATTACTCCACGCTCAAGAGCGCTTTGAGGCCAGCTTTAAGGACAATATTAAAAACATAGACATGGTAGTGGGTGCCAAAGGCAGCCCTCTGCAAATAATATTAGCCTCCGTTTATCATATCGACCCTCCCACTGGAAATATCCCATTAGAGGAATTCGAGAAACTAAGTAAAAACCCTTTAGTAAAAGAGTCCGTGCCACTATCCTATGGCGACAATTATCAATCCTGGAGAATTGTTGGTACTAGTCAGCGCTATGCAGAATGGTACGGAGTTAAACTAGCCAGTGGCAAATTAGCCTCAAAAAGCATGGAAGTATGTCTAGGTGCTGCAGTAGCCGAAGCAACTGGCCTTCAGATTGGAGATCAGTTTGAAGGGTCCCATGGCCTTCAAGCCAAGGGCGATCATCACCATCATCCTTTTAAAGTTGTAGGTATTTATCAGGCCAGCGGCACGGTTATCGATGAGCTAATTCTAAGTCCGCTAAGCACTCTTTGGGAAGTCCACCATAGCGAAGGACCTAAAGAAATTACCGCAGGCCTCTTTCGCTTTAAAAGCCCAATGGCCAACTTACGCTTACCGCGATTAGTGAATAAAAATACTAGCATGCAAGCGGCCCTGCCCGCCATTGAGGTTAATCGACTTTTTAGTCTAGGAGCCAATGCTATCCTTTTCCTCAATATTTTAGCCTATATAATGATCCTGATCGCGACCCTCAGTGTCTTCTTAGCTTTATTTCAAGGCCTAAAGGATGATGAGCCCCAGCTCGCTTTTTTAAGGGCGATAGGCAGTCCGCGAAAAAAGATTATTACCCTACTTCTTAGCAAAGGCCTTATTCTTGCTTTTTTCGCCTTTATCGCGGCGGTGCTTTTCAACCTAATAAGTTTCGCCTTAATTGGTCAGTATCTGAGTCCCGCTTACAAAATTCCTTGGCACAGCATCATTGTCGACCTTAAAACCTTATATACCTTCCTAAGTCTCTGTCTAATTGTGGGAGTCGCCTCCCTGCTTCCCGCTTGGCATGCTTATCGCATTAATATCATTAAATCTCTTCAAGATGCTTAGGCTCCTAACCTTCATATTTCTCATTAGCCTTTCGGCGGATGGATGGGCCCAAAAAAGTTTGGCCTGGCCGGTATTAGGCATGACCACCTATGACCAAGACCCCAATAGCGGTCAGTTTTTTCCGAAATTCCCTTCTATCCTTGAATCTCAGTTTGAGGGAGAAGAAGTAATCATAGCGGGCTACCTTATTCCTATTGATGTTGAAGCCAATACTTACGCGCTTTCCAAAAACCCTTTTAGCAGTTGCTTCTTCTGTGGAAATGCGGGACCAGAAACGGCAATTCAATTAAAATTCGCGAAGGACCCAGGGCGTTTTGCAACTGATAAGTACCTTCCCATTAAAGGAGTGCTGCGCTTAAACCGCAATGGAAGCGGACTATTTTTCACGCTCACCCAAGCAAGTATAGCCGGATGAAAAAGCTTACAATAATCATATTCTTTATCCTTAGTCAAGACTTAATCGCACAGCAGGCCGCTCGTATCATTGACTGGAAACTACTGTCTAAAGTGGAATTTGTAGACCGCTATTTCGAGGATTTTGAGGCCTGGTATTTAGTGCCTGAATTTTCCATGGAAGTAAAAGCCCTCAAGGACCAAGAAGTTCTTATCAAAGGATATATGATTCCATTGGATGTGGATGGCGGCGAGTACGCTTTATCGGCCTACCCCTTTAGCGCTTGCTTCTTTTGCGGTGGTGCGGGTCCCGAAAGTGTTATTGCCCTAAAATTCAAAGAATCACCCCGGCGCTTCGAAACGGATGAAGTGGTTTTCATTAAAGGCAGGCTTCGACTAAACAGTGATGATTTCGAGCAGTTTAATTACATTTTAGAAGCTTGTGAAGCCGTAGACCGATGAAAAAAATAGTTTACCTCTTACTCTTTTTTTTTAGCCTTTTAGCTATGGGCTATTTGGCCGGGCCAAAGCCAGAACCATTAAATTTAAAGTCAGACCTACCCGCTATTCCCAGTAATCTGGCTGAGCTAGATTCATTTCTGCTTAATAAGGAATCTAAATTTGATCTTCGCAGCGAAAATGAGGCTAGAATAGAATGGTTTGGTGATAGCCTGCATCAAACCGAATGGGCCATTGTGTACCTGCATGGCTTTTCTGCTTCTCATCCAGAAGGCGCGCCCGTGCATCGTGAAATCGCGAATAAATTAGGCGCGAATTTGTTTTTAAGTCGCTTGAGTGGTCATGGCTATCGCCGTGAAAGCCTACATGATTTTACCGCTGAAAGTGCCTGGGCCGACGCCAAAGAAGCACTAGCAATTGGACAAAAATTAGGTAAGAAAGTACTACTAATGGGTACTTCTACTGGTTGCAGCTATGCCATTAATTTAGCCGCTAGTTTTCCAAAGTCGGTGAATGCCCTGGTTAACTTATCACCAAACATTCGAGTAAAAGATCCTGCTGCAGCATTATTAAATGGCCCTTGGGGCTTAGAAATTGCTCACCTAGTTTTGGGGGATAAGCGCAGAATTGTAGCCGACACTGCTGCCTATGCGCTCTATTGGGATACACTTTACACGGTTAATGCCTTAGTAGAACTGCAGCACTTGTTAGAATCCACCTTGGTGGATAGCACTTTCGCTAAAGTTAAATGTCCCACCCTAAATCTTTGTTTCTATAAAAATGAGGAGGAACAAGACCCGGTAGTTTCGGTCGATAAAATTCGATGGATGCACGAAAGCCTAGGTAGTCCGAAGCATAAAAAACGATTGGTCGAGTTGGCAGATGTAGGGGACCACGTGCTGGCAAACCCTATTAAGAGTCAGGACCCGGAGGCCGTTAGAGCGGCGATTGAAAAATTCTTGGAGGAAATTCTTCACAAATAAGAATTGATTCATTGCAGTAAGCTCCAAAGCTTTACTTTTGTTTTTTAATGAATTTCGGTTTTCCTCAATTTCTATGGGCCCTAACCGCACTGAGTATTCCCCTACTCATTCACCTCTTCAATTTCAGGAAGGCCAAAACCGTTTTTTTTAGCAATACCCGATTTTTAAGAAGGCTCGAACAAGAAAGTAAAGCGGTAAAGAAGCTACGCTACTGGTTAATCTTTGCCCTAAGGGCCTTAGCGCTAAGCATGCTAGTGTTTGCATTTGCTCAGCCGGAAGTAGACGAAGTTGGCGGCGATTCGCAAACTAAAAAGGTCTACCACCACATTTATTTGGATAACAGCTTCTCCATGAAGCGTAATGGAGCGGAAGGCCCCTTATTTTACCAAGCGAAAAATTTAGCGGTCGATTTAATACAAAGCTTTAGCGAGGACGCTGATGTGCAATTAATCAGTAACAATAGTAGTTCCTTATTTGCCTCCAACACAAAGCCTCAGACGGCAGTAGAGCTTGTAGACCGGCTCAATTTTCACAGCCGCTTTTTGGGAATCAAGCAAATGCTAGAATCGCTACGAGCCAATTATACCGAAGGAGCTTTGCATAAGGTCTATCTTATCAGCGACTTTCAAAATAGTTTATTTAACGAGCAACTAGGCGCTACCCAATTCGAGGAAGAACTAGTATTACTTCCTTTAAGCAGTGTGGAAGGAAGCAAAAACATCGCAATCGATTCATTGAGTTTTGAAAAGCCCATTTTCGTGGCGGGAATGGAGCAGAAAATCCAGCTCTGGCTAAAAAGTCATGGTGAACAAATAAGTAACTTAAGCTTAGAGCTGAAATTGGATGATAGCCTTTATTCCGCGCAATTAGTAGACTTGAATGAAGATCAAACTCCGAAGCTAAGTTTACCTTTTGTAGTCCCACCTGGGAAGTTTCATCGGGCCCAATTAAAGATTGACAAAGGTGAACCCGAATTCGACAATCAGTTTTTCTTTAGCTGGCAAAACCAAAAGCCACCTCTGGTGTACCTCCTAGGAGAGCAGCATATTGAGCCTTTATCTGACTTATTTGACAGCAAGTTTTTTGAATATTTCCGGTCTCCGCTTAATCAGCTTGACTACGCTAAATTTGAAGCTGCAGATCTTATCGTAATTACCACCGATCAAGACTTAGAAAAATTGCAAGTCAACTTGCAGAACCACTTAAAAAGAGGTGGAAACCTTTGTTTTTTACCAGGACAATCTGCTTCTGCTTTTAAACAAAATCTGGCGCGCTTCCAGATTAGGCTTTCCGAAAAATGGCAAAACGATAGTAGTCGCGCCCAAGAGATAAATTATGCCGACCCCTTTTACAAAGATGTTTTTATCGAGGAATTAGATAACCCCGACCTACCCTATACTACGGCCTATCTTAATGACTTTACGAGCCAAAGTCAGTCACTAATTAGTTTAAGTGGCAATCGAAAGCTCCTATCTCGTCTGGCCTTTGCAAAAGGGCAGATCTTCTATTGTAACTCAAAATTGGATCGGAATTCGAGCAATATCTTAAACCACGAAAGCTTTGCCCCTATTCTGGTGAACGCGGCACTTTTCAAAGACCAAGGCTTAAGTTATTACCTCACTTTAGGTCAGGATGATGCCCATCAAGAAATTAAAGCCCAAGGAAGTGCCGATCAAAGTTTAAAACTGATCACTGATGTTGGGGAGCTTATCCCTCCTCAAAATTACCAAAAGGGTATGTACCGAATAATGGGCGAAGGAGCCAATCTTGACCCCGGACAATACTTGGTGAAAAATTCAGGGCAGGAAATTGCCTACCTTTCCGTAAATATCGATAGGCGAGAGTCGGATTTAAAGCAGCTTGAAGAAGACCAATTAAGAGCGTATTTTGGTCCAAATGCGGAATTGATTAATCCTGAAGAAACTAGCCGTTTAAATAAATTAAAGGCAGGCTTAACCTTCAAAGACCGAAGCTTAGGAGCAAGCTTTATCTTTGCAGCCTTGTTATTCCTTGCCTTGGAAATGATTTTACTTTGGAAAAGAACCACATGAGCGCGCAAAAATTTCTCATTAAAAACGCGAAGGTGATTGACCCTCGCTCCTCTTTCCACCAAAAGGTGGTTGACCTTTTACTTTCGGAGGGGAAAATCGAAAAAATTGGTTCAAATTTATCCGATCCAAAGGCGCAAGAGTTTAGCGCTGATAACCTTCACCTAAGTATCGGATGGTTAGATTTAAGAGCAAACTTCAATGATCCTGGTAATGAAGACCGCGAAGATCTCAACTCGGGTGCAGCTGCGGCCGCTCAGGGCGGGTTTACAAGCGTTGCCCTAAGTCCGGACACTAATCCAACCGTAGATCATAAAGCGGCTATTCAATATCTAGCCAAGCACAATCCCCATCTCCCGGTAAAAGTTCTGCCCATGGGTGCTTTTAGTAAAGGTCTAAAGGGAGAAGAGCTTAGTGAAATTTACGATATGAAAGCTGCCGGTGCAGTTGGTTTCTCACACGGCACCAAAGCGGTTACTAACAGCGCCCTTATGCGCTTAGCCTTGCTTTATAACCGCGAAATTGGCCCCGCTCTACAAGTGCTATCGCAGGATAGAGAAATTCGCGCTAATGGGCAAATGCACGAGGGCGAAAAAAGTACCTGGCTGGGTTTAAAGGGTATTCCAGAACTAGCCGAAAGCTTAGGCATAGCCCGTGATATTGCCTTAGCCGATTATTGTCTTGCCCCCCTTCACCTACAAGCTTTAAGCAGCAAAGAGGCGGTAGAATTACTAGAAAAAGCGCAGGCCAAGGGATTGGACATTAGTGCCGACGTAAACCTCCTGAATTTGGTTTACACCGATGAGGCTTTGGAAAGCTACGATAGTAATTTAAAAGTTTATCCCCCTTTGCGATCAGCAGCTGATCGAAAAGCATTAATAGCGGCTCTTAAAAAGGGTAGTATTAAAGCGATTGCCAGTAATCACCAGCCCAGAACCATCGAAGAAAAGCGTTGTGAATTCGATTTAGCCGCATTTGGCGCGGCTAGCTTGGAGGGCTTTTTCGGTGCCCTCAATGCAAGTTGTGGCAATGAATTGGGCTTAGACCGTATAATAGAACTTATAAGTATGGGGCCGCGCGAAGTTCTTAACTACCAAACCGATCTAAAGATAGAAGAAGGTGCAACCGTAGAACTTAGTTTATTTGACCCTGAGCTGAGCTATACCTTAGAAGCCTCAAACTTAAAAAGCAAAGGGGCCAATAATCCCTTCCTAGGGATGAGCCTAAAAGGTAAGGCCTTGGCCATCTATCAAAACCAGCAGCTTATTAGCCTCGATTAATGAAAATCGCTTTTGATGCCAAACGAATTTACCACAATCGCAGTGGTCTTGGGAATTACGGGCGTAACCTGGTAGAGTCATTAAGCGAATATTTTCCTGAAAACGAATACCTGCTTTATAACCCTTGGCCCGGAAAGGTGCCCTTTAAGGCAGAGCATGTAAAAGAGTGCGGACCAAAGTTTAAGAACAAGCTTTACGGTCAGATTTGGCGGCGGTCTTTGGTGTCTAAACAAGCCCAGCAAGACGGGGTGTCGATTTATCACGGCCTAAGCGGGGAATTACCAAGTGGCTTAATGAAACGAGGAATAGCCTCGGTACTAACGGTACACGATTTAATCTTTTTGCGCTACCCAGAGCTTTACAAACCAATTGACCGCAAGATCTATAAACGTAAGGCTCGTCAAGCGGCAAAGGATGCTAAATTAATAGTAGCGATAAGTCAGCAAACCCGTATGGACCTTATCCAACTACTGGGCATTGCCCCAGAAAAGATTAAGGTGATTGGCCAGTCTTGTCAGAAGGTATTTCTTGAGTCCTATGAAAGCAGTTACGCCAAAATTCGGGCAAAGTATAAGTTACCCGAACGATATGCGCTCTTCGTAGGTACTCTAGAAGCTCGGAAAAACCCGGTATTATTGGCTCAGGCCTGTATCGAATTAAAAATCCCTCTGGTCTTGGTGGGCCGTGCAACTAGCTATTGGGTCAATTTCTACAATGCGCTGAGCGAAGAAGAAAAACAGTGGATAAAACCATTAAAGGTAGGTGACAATACAGAATTAGCGGCCCTTTATCAGATGTCCGAGCTTATGGCCTACCCTTCTATTTTTGAAGGCTTTGGGATTCCCCTTTTAGAAGCAATGTTTTCAAAAACCGCCTTACTAACCGCGCGCAATTCGGCGCTGCAAGAAGTAGCCGGGCCAGGAAGTTATTTAGTGGATACAATTGATTTAGAGTCATTGAAATTAGGCCTCGATCATTTTTGGAATGGAGGACAGCGCGAAAAGGCCGTGAAACAGAATTATAATTTTGTACAACAATTTCATCCCAGGGTAATTGCCGAACAGTGGATGCAAACCTATCAAGACTTGAAGGCTCATGCCTAAGATTTCAGCTGTCATAATAACCTTTAACGAAGAACGCAATATTGGACGTTGCCTAGACTCTTTATTGGAGGTGGCCGATGATATAGTGGTGGTTGACTCCTACAGCACGGATCGGACCGAAGAAATTGTAAAGTCTAAAGGAGCTCGCTTCGTACAACATACTTTTGAAGGACATATCCAGCAAAAAAACTGGGCTATTAGTCAGGCTAAATACCCGCATGTTTTATCCCTCGATGCCGATGAAGCCCTGGACGAAACTTTAAAAGCCTCCATCTTAGCGGTTAAAGAAAACTGGGCTTACGATGGATATTATCTGAACCGACTAACAAATTATATCGGGAAATGGATCAAACATGGACTGTGGTATCCCGATCGCAAACTACGGCTATGGGATAGTCGAAAAGGCGCCTGGGGTGGGCAAAATCCTCACGATACCTTTATTTTGGAAGACGGGGCAAAGAGCTCAAGGCTGGAAGGAAATTTATTGCATTACAGCATTTACAGCTTTGAGGAGCATCTGGCTCAAATCCGCAAATTCACCGACATCTCCTCCCAAGCAGCCTTCGAAAAAGGCAAGCGCTCTAACTGGTTTAAAATCATTTTCTCCCCTAGCCTAAAGTTTATCCGGGCTTATTTTTTTCGTTTAGGCTTTCTCGATGGAAAAGAGGGTTGGATGATTGCGCGCTGGTCGGCTTACGCCACCTACCTTAAATATACTAAGCTCTTAAAACTGCAGCGTCGTGAATCCTAAACTGCTGCATATTTCAACCGCTCGCTCTTGGCGCGGCGGAGAGCAACAGATTGCCTATTTAGTGAAAGAACTTCGCAAAGAAAATTGGCAACAGCATATAGCCTGCATCCGTGATTCGCCCTTACATCAATGGGCCATTAAAGAAAATATTCCGGTCCTGGCCTTAAAAAAACGGAGCTCTTTAGATTTGAGCTTCGCTAAAAGGCTAAAGCAATACAGTAAGCAAGAAGAAATCTCCATTTGGCATGCTCATGATGCCCATGCCCATGGCTTTGCGGTTTATGCTAAAGCACTATTTGGTGCTAAAGAAAGATTAGTAGTATCTCGCCGAGTCGACTTTCCCGTGGCTAAATCGATGCTGAGCAGATTTAAATATAATTTTAAGGGAGTAGCTAAGTATCTAGCCGTAAGTGATGCCATTGCCAAGATCCTTAAGAAGTCAATTAAAGAGCCCAATAAGGTCTTTACCGTTCACTCGTCTATAGACCCTAGTAAGTTTGAAAGGGCTGAAAAAGGCATTTTAAGATCAGAGTATCCAGAATTTTCCGCCAAGTTTTGGATTGGAAATGTGGCGGCCTTAGCGGGCCATAAAGATCATAAGACCTTTTTATCGGTCGCTGCTGAGCTTTTAAAACACGATAAGGATATACACTTTTTTATTGCCGGTAAAGGTGAATTAGAGTCCGAATTAAAGGCAATGGCTAGTGACCTAAAAATTAGTGAGCATGTTAGCTTTCTGGGCTTTAGAGAAGATGTTCCCTCCCTCCTTTTAGACTTTAATTGCTTTCTATTTACTTCCGAAATGGAAGGACTAGGTACTAGCATTTTAGATGCCTTTGCAGCAAAAATCCCCGTTGTAGCTACCCAAGCTGGTGGAATCCCAGAAATGGTTATTCCCGGTGAAACTGGTTTACTAGCTCCAGTAAAGGATTTTAAAACCTTGGCCCAATTTGTCGCTCAAATTAAAGCAGATTCAAGCTTAGCTGAGAACTTAGTCGCTCAAGCGCAAATAAAACTGCAAGAATTCCTACCCCAGGCCATGGCCAAAAAAACCGCCTGGCACTACCTAAACTAAGTTATTCGGTTTCCTGCCTGCTAATTAAAGCGTATTTTTGCCCCGGCAAATTCGGAGCATGGAAATCATCTACATCCTTTTTATTGGCGCTATTATCGCATTCATAGCAGGGCTCTTCTACCTAAAGATGGGATTGCAGATGCAGTACCTTCAAATCAAGCAAAAAAAGAAGGCGGAGGCCCTGTCTAAATTTCTCTTTTTTGATTGGAAAGACGAGAAAAAAAGAAGTTTAAGATGGGAGGCTTTTTTACTCTTCCCCATGCTTTATCCAATAGTTCTAGACGATGAAGAACAAGAGCTGCTAGACATCAAAAGGAGTATTAAAAGGAGTCACATCGGAATATACTTAGGCATCATCATCTTTATCATCCTTAGTATTTATTCCGAAAAAGTATTTCCAGCATAAGGTTTTGAAGAAGTTTTTAGATTTAGAAATATTCGAAACCATTGGCGCCGCAGCCGATGACTTAGGCTTAGAGACCTATTTAATTGGTGGCTATGTGCGCGACAAAATATTAGGGCGTAAACAAGCCAAGGATATTGATGTCGTAGCGGTAGGTAGCGGAATAGAATTAGCCGAAAAAGTGGCCGAATACTTGGGGGGCTTAAAAGTAAACACCTTTAAGAATTTTGGTACCGCACAAATAAAGTACGGCGATCTTGAACTGGAATTTGTTGGCGCCCGCAAGGAGTCTTACCAGAGGGACAGTCGTAAACCAATAGTAGAAGATGGTAGTCGAGAAGACGATCAGAAACGTCGCGATTTCACGATAAACGCCATGGCCTTATCTCTAAACAAGGAGACTTATGGCGAATTACTAGACCCTTTTAATGGCCAAGAGGACCTTAACAATGGTATCATTCGTACTCCCTTGGATCCCATTATTACCTTTAGTGATGATCCTTTACGGATGATGCGTGCCATTCGCTTTGCTACACAGCTCGACTTTCACATCGAAGATTCTTGCTTAGAAGCGATTCAGTCGCAAAACGAGCGATTAAAGATCATTAGCATGGAGCGGATTGTGGATGAGCTTCATAAAATTATGGCCTCAGCCAAACCCTCAAAAGGTTTAATCCTACTTTACAAGACCGGTCTCCTACAGCATTTCCTGCCGGAAGTGGTAGCTTTAGCTGGAGTAGAAGAAATCGAAGGTCAGAGTCATAAAGACAATTTTTACCATACCGCAATAGTGGTGGATAATTTAGCTGAGCGTAGCGATAAACTATGGCTACGATACGCCGCGCTTTTCCATGACATTGGTAAACCGGTCACCAAGAAATTTATCGAAGGTACAGGTTGGACCTTCCACAGCCACGAATTCGTGGGGGCGAAAATGGTAAACCGCATTTTTAAACGCCTGCGTTTACCTTTAGGCGAACCGATGCGCTATGTAAAAAAAATGGTAGAATTATCTTCTCGTCCGCAGGCGGTGGCCGAAGATCATGCCACCGATTCGGCTGCCCGTCGACTACTATTTGACGCGGGTGAAGATATCGACGATTTAATGCTCCTTTGTGAGTCGGACATCACCACCCGCAATGAAAAAAAGAAAAGGCGCTATCTAAAGAACTACCAGGAGGTAAGAGAACGAATAAAAGAGGTAGAAGAAAAGGACCGAATTCGCAATTTTCAACCTCCAGTAGATGGGCAGGAGATTATGCAATTATTTGCATTAAAACCTGGACCAGAAATTGGCATTCTTAAAACCGCGGTAAAGGATGCTATTTTAGACGGTGAAATAAAGAACAATTACGATGAGGCTTTGGCCTTTATCCAAGAGAAAGCAGCCCAGATGGGGCTTGTGAAATCGAAATAATATGAGTGTAAGTATTCGGGTAATCCTCGATTGGGAGGAGGAAGATGTTTTTCGCGATTTGCTGGTACCGGCAGAGACCGACTTATTGCAATTGCACGATGCCATTTTAAAGTCCTTTCAGCTAGCAAGCGGCGAAATGGCCAGTTATTACCGATCTAATGAAAACTGGGATCAAGGGGAGGAAATTCCAATGATGGCTTTTGACGATAAGCAAGCAACCATGGAACATTTCTTGGTTGAAGACATATTTAGCTCCAAAGGTAAAAAGCTCCTTTATGTCTACGACTTTTTATCGATGTGGACCTTCTACTTGGAAAGCATGAATATCCTTGAAGAAGAACCAGAAGGCATTAAAGTTACCCAAATAAAAGGCCACCGGCCGCCAGAAGCGCCCGAGAAAAAAGACAATAGAAGTGACTCCGATTTATTCGGTGATTTAGATCTCGACCTCGGTGAGTTTGAAGATCTGGACGACTACGAAGAATAAGTGACCTCTACGGAGTGGATCCGATGTACTGGAATGAGTTGCCCTGCTTTCAGTAAAACTTTGTTATCAGTTACAGCCCAAATAGTTGTGTAAACTTCTTTGGGCCCAGATTTATCCGCAAAACGGATTAAAACTTTGTGCTTTTGCAAGTTCCCCAGACTGGTAGCCCGATGTAGCATCTGTCGGCGTTTTTCCAGTTCTTCTCTATTGTTCAGTATATCATCGGATGGAAACTCCAGTAGATTTAACTCTTCCTTCGCAATTCGTTTAAAATTACGAGTATCAGTTTCCATAAACATCAATATATTACATTCTAAATTTACGTAAAAAATAGTTAATTTCCTGCCTTGACATCTATATTAAAAATCCGTTCGCTTAGTAAGAACTACGGCCGTGTTCAAGCTCTAAATGCTTTAAACCTGGATATTCCGAGCGGTAGTATCTATGGCATTTTGGGTCCCAATGGAAGCGGAAAAACCACCACCTTAGGTATTGTCCTTGGGGTTACCAAGGCAAGTGCTGGTAGCTTCGAATGGTTTGACCAGAAGCCATTGCAAGAGGCCAAAACCAAAATGGGAGCCTTATTGGAAACCCCCAATTTCTACCCTTATATGTCGGCCAGGAAAAACCTGGAACTCGTCGCAAAAATTAAGGGTATAAAGGAGGCTAATATTGAGGAATGCCTGCAGTTGGTTAATCTCGAAGAAAGGGCACAGCATAAGTTTAAAACCTACTCTCTAGGAATGAAACAACGACTGGCCATTGCGGCAAGTCTGCTCGGTAAGCCAGAAGTTCTAGTTTTAGACGAACCCACCAATGGCTTAGATCCCCAAGGAATAGCCGAAGTACGTAAGCTCATCCTAGAAATTGGCGCTCAAGGAATTACCGTAATTATTGCCAGTCACATTTTGGCAGAAGTCGAAAAAATCTGCGATCATGTAGCGGTCTTACGAAAAGGTAGCCTCCTTTTCCAAGGTTCGGTAAAGGAATTGAGCGGCAGCGAAGGCCGGGTTGAATTAGCCGCCCTGGATATGGATAAGTTAGCACTTGCCCTGGACGAATATCCCCACAAACTTAGGCTTGAAAGAGAAGCAGATTTCTTTGAGCTCAGTTTAGCTGAAGGTCATGGTCCAGCAGACCTCAACGAGTTTCTAGCCGCTAAGGGAATCTTCCTATCCCATCTTCACCTTAAGCCACAAAGTCTCGAAGAAGGCTTCCTAAAACTACTAGACCAATGATCCGCTTAGCACAAATTGAATGGTTTAAGATCCGGAATCACCGGTTTTTCTGGATCGGGATGGGACTTTTCGCCATTTTAGTAACTACCACTCTTGGTTATTTCGGCAAACTAAGTCTCTTTGGAACGGGCAGGCAACCCGACCCCGAGGATATGAACATGGTTACCATGATGATTCCGGCGAACTTGGAAGAAGCAGGCTTCTATACCCTACCCTTCATCTGGCAAAACACCACCTATATTGCCAGCTTCTTTAAGTTTATTCCGGCCTTCCTACTGCTATTCTTTATGAGCTCAGAGTTTGAATACCGCACCTATCGTCAGAATATTATTGATGGCCTTTCGGTCACGCAGTTCTTTTTCTCCAAATTGATGACCGTATTTGCCTTCGCCCTGATGGCAACCTTGGTAGTGGGACTTACGGTTAGCTTATTAGCTATTTATCACAATGAAGAGGCCCTTTCGGGACTAGGAGAACAAAGCAGTTTCCTCCTAGCCTATTTTGCCGAAGTATTTTCCCTCCTTTCCTTGGCCTTTCTCTTTGGTATTTTAGTACGAAGGAGTGCCATCGCAATTATCATTTTGATGATTTACTACGTAATGGAACCAGCCTTAGGCTATTATTTAGGCGAACCTATTAAAGAGTATTTACCCACCCGGCCTTCACGAGACATGATAAATGAGCCTTTTACCCGACTCTTTAATATTCAGTCCTTTTTAAACGTTGAAAGTCCGGATTCGGTAAACTGGAAGCTATTTAGCCTTAGCCTAGTTTACAGTTTTATCTTTGCTGGAACAGGCTTATTTATCCTTCGAAAAAGAGATTTATGACCGAAGCTAATCCCAAGGCATGGAAGAAAAAATGGTATACCATCATTTTTGAATCGGATACCAAGGCAGGAAGGCGCTTCGACGTTATTCTGCTTATCGCTATTCTAGCCAGCCTTTTGGTCATCATGCTTGAGAGCGTTCCTACTTTGCAAAAACATTACCGACAGTGGTTTGTGATTTTGGAATGGGCCTTCACAATACTTTTTTCAATTGAATATATCATCCGACTAATCATTGTAAAGCGTCCGATTAGCTACGCTTTAAGTTTTTATGGCATTATCGATTTTGTATCGGTACTACCCGCCTATCTAGCTATAATATTGGGTGGTGCCCAATACTTTATTGTTATCCGTAGTCTTCGACTTTTACGCGTATTTAGAGTTCTAAAAATGGTACGCTTCCTAGGCGAGGCCAATGTTTTAAGTAGTGCCTTAAGGGCCTCCCGACATAAAATTGCGGTGTTCTTAGTGGCCGTAATTTGTATGACCTTTATAATGGGAACAGCCATGTACCTTATCGAAGGGCCTGAAAACGGTTTTACCAGTATTCCTGTTTCCATCTATTGGTGTATCGTAACCCTAACCACCGTTGGTTATGGCGATATTTCTCCGCAGAGTCCTTTCGGACAGTTCCTAGCCTCGGTAATTATGATTCTGGGTTACGGCATTATCGCGGTACCTACCGGCATAGTTACCTCGGAACTGAGTAAAAGCAATCGCGAAGCCGAAGCGGCGCAGAAAAAAAACTGTTCGATTTGCGGTAGCGGTGGTATGAGTGCAAATGCCGAATTTTGTCAGTACTGTGGAGAAAGGCTCTAATAAAACTCTTATTTGTATTGCCGGCCCAACGGCAGTGGGAAAAACCTCTATGGCGATTGAAATTGCTGAAGCTTTAAATTGTGAGATTCTATCTTTCGATTCGCGCCAGTTTTACCGCGAACTAAAAATTGGAACTGCTCCTCCCAGTGCTGCCGAACTAAAAAGGGTGAAGCATCACTTTATCCTCGATCGCAGTATTAAGGAGGAATTAAATGCGGCTTCTTATGCTCAGGAGGCTTTAAGCCTGATGGAACAATTGTTTCAAAGGCAAGATTATTTAGTTTTAGTTGGTGGCAGTGGCCTTTACTTAAAAGCACTTATAGAAGGTTTCGACGAGCTCCCTGAAATAGACCCCAAATTTCGAGCTGAGCTCAACCTTGAATTAGAGCTGAATGGAATAAGTCCGCTGCAAAAGGAGTTAGAGGAAAAAGATCCAGAATATTATAGGCATGTGGATCTTAACAATCCGCAACGCCTTATCCGCGCTTTGGAAATTATTCGCGCAACCCAGAAAAAATTCTCGAGCTTTCGCAATCAAAAAAAGCGCCACCTACCCTATCGAGTTTTACAGTTTGCCTTGTACGAGGAGCGCGAAATTCTTTATCAATGTATCAATCAGCGAGTGGATTTGATGCTAGAAGAAGGTTTAGAAAAGGAGGCGAAATCTTTAATTGCAGAACAAGAACGTAGCAGCCTTCAAACTGTAGGCTACAAAGAGTTCTTTGCTTATTTCCGAGGGGAATATAGCCGTGAACACTGCATAGAGGAAATTAAAAAGAATAGTCGCCGTTATGCCAAACGTCAGTTAACTTGGTTTCGAAAAAATGATGCCATGCTTTGGTATCATCGAAAAGATAAGATGGGAATTTTAAAAGCGATCAAGGGTGAATAAAATACTCGCGATACTGCTAATGCCTTTTAGTTTAATTTACGGCCTGATCTTGGAAATCCGTAATCGGCTCTTTGATATTGGCTGGCTAAAGTCCTACCAGTCTAGCATTCCCAGTATTGTAGTAGGCAACCTTAGCGTGGGCGGGACGGGTAAAACCCCCATGGTAGAGCTGCTCTTAAAACTAAGGTTGAAAGCTAAACCTGCGGTAGTAAGCCGTGGCTATGGTCGAGAAAGTAAGGGATTATTAAAGGTTGAGTCGGGAGGCAAGGCCGCTCAATATGGTGATGAAAGCTTGCAAATCGCGGCTAAATTTCCCGATGCGCAATTATGGGTTAGTGAGAAAAGGATTTTAGGAGCTCAAGCAGCAGAAACCGCGGGAACTGATTTCATCATTTACGATGATGCCTTCCAACACCGATACGTGCGTGGTGATTTTCATATTCTTCTGAGCTCTTATGATCGGCCGTACTACCAAGACTATGTATTACCCTCAGGTCGATTAAGGGAAAGAAGAAAAGGTGCAAAAAGAGCCGATTGCATTATCATCACCAAATGTCCATCCGCCTTAAGCGAAGAAGCGCGAAGAGCGATAATCGACAAGAGTAAAAGTTACAGTAAAGCACCGGTACTATTCACGCATCTTCGTTACGGTAAATTAGAGAATAATAAGGGTGAAGAAGCGCTAGCCGGGCCGGTAGAAATAATTTCTGCCATTGCCAAGCCCCAAGTTCTTATCGATGAAGTATCGCGTCATCATCGCTTGGTTAAAAGCTGGTTATTTAAAGACCATCACCTTTTTAGTCAGAAGGACCTAGAGCCAATGCTAAGGGACGATGAACGTGGCAACAAACAATTTATATGCAGTGAGAAGGACTACGTAAAGCTAGCGCCGCTCTTTCAGGAATTAAACAAATTAGATCAGCTCTTTTACCTTCCAGTTGAACATGCCTTTTTTAAGGATGGTGAAGCCATTTTGAAAAGCATGATCGAGGAGCGTTTTTCGGCCGCTCAGGATTAGAGAGAGCCAAATTCATTTCGCATCTTTGCAGCATGGCAAATACTACTGTTTCTCCAGATATTCGAGCGAAATACGAACCGGTAATCGGTATCGAGATTCACGTACAGCTCAATTCATTAAGCAAGGCCTATTCTAGTGATGCCACCGAATATGGTGCGAGTCCGAATACGCAAATTAGCCCTATTACCCTTGGTCACCCTGGTACCCTACCAATGTTCAACGAAGCGGTATTAGAGTCGGCCGTAAAATTGGGTATTGCTGTGCAGGCTACCATTCGCGAGCATAATGAGTTTGCACGAAAAAACTACTTCTACGCAGATTTACCGAAGGGCTATCAAATAACCCAAGATCTTACTCCGATTTGCAATGGTGGTTTTATCGAAATTAAGGATGCAGAGGGCAAGCCTAAAAAGATAAACCTCACCCGTATCCATATGGAAGAAGATTCGGGCAAGAGCTCGCATGATATTGACCCATTCCACACTTTAATAGACCTTAACCGTGCGGGCGTTCCGCTTTTAGAGATAGTTTCTGAGCCTGAGTTTAGAACCGGGGATGAGGCCTATCAATACCTAACAGAGATGCGGCGCTTGGTGCGATACCTAGAGATTAGCGATGGAAACATGGAAGAGGGAAGCTTGCGTTGCGACGTGAACATCTCGGTGCGTCCAGTTGGTCAGGAGAAATTTGGCACCAAGGTGGAGGTAAAAAACCTCAACTCTTTCCGCAATGTGCAAAAAGCCATTGATTACGAAATAAACCGGCAAATAGCCCTTATCGAAGACGGTGGCACCGTAGTGCAACAAACCTTTACCTTCGATGCGGCTCGTGGTAAAACTCAACTATTACGGGATAAGGAAGACGCGCACGATTACCGCTATTTTAATGAACCCGATTTACAGCCGGTAGAAGTGGTAGAAGAATACGTGAATAGCGTAAAAGCGGGTTTACCGCCGCTACCGAAAGAATTGTTCGAGAAATACCGCAAGCTGGGCTTAAGTGAGTATGACGCGGCTCTTCTCACCGATAGCAAGGAAATTGCCCTTTATTACGAGGCCATTATTGCCCATACTAACAATTATAAAGCCGCCGCCAACTGGATGATGGGCAGTATTAAGTCCTATCTCAACGAAAAGGCCGCCCACATAAAGGATTTCCCTCTAAAAGCGGAGCAAATTGCGGAGCTCATCCAATTAGTAGATGATTCCAAAGTTTCTAATACCGCGGCTAATGGTGATCTATTTAAGGCCCTTTTGGAAAACCCAGAGAAAAGTGCTGCAGAATTGGCAGAGCAAATGAATTTGATTCAAGAAAGCAATACCGACGAGTTGCAGGCTTGGGTTAATGAAGCCCTCGCAAAATATCCAGATAAAGTAGAAGAATATAAAGCTGGAAAAAAAGGTCTAACTGGGCTTTTCATGGGTGAAGTAATGAAACTCTCCCGCGGGAAGGCAGACCCTAAACTTGCCAGTAAACTAGTTCAAGAAACATTAGAAAAATAATATTTAATGAAAAAGCTAAGTCTAGCCATTTTTAGTCTCCTCCTCTTAAACGCCTGTAACACCAATCCCGGTGAAGGCAAAACCGCTATTCGCGTAAGCTCTAAAGGCACCAGCGAGTTGGTTTTAAGCAAATTAGCACCAAATGGGGTGACCACCATTGACACGCTAAGGTCTGATGATGGTAATTTCGATTACGTGATGCAGGTGGATACCGCTAATTTCTACATGATAGCCAATGAAGGCATAAGAGTTCCTTTCTTCTCTAAGGGAAATGAGCAAGTGCTAATTGAAATTGCTCCCCTAACTGGAGAAGTTGATCGTAGCTATGAAATTAAGGCCAATGACGAAAGTGCACGTATTAAGGCCATTAATGATTTGGTTTATGCAGCCGGTAAACGAATCGATAGCTTGGGAAATATTATTGGTACTTATCGCGATAGTGCAAACTTTGCTCAGGTAAGAGCGGAAATGCAGTCGGCTTTTGAAAGTGAAATCGCTAATACTAGCGCTGCCTTAAAGCAGATGATTGATGAGAACCCCGGAAGTCTAGCCAATTTATTTATTTGGCCACAGAGTATTGCGAACCGTCAATTAGTGACCGCTGAAGAGGATTTCGACTACTACGAAAAGGTAAATAGCGCCATTAATGAAGCCTATCCTGGCAATCCCCATGCAGAAAATTTCTCCGCGCAACTGGATCGCATCCGCCTGCAGGTGGAACAATCAAAGGCACTAAAGGCTAAGCAAGAAGCCATCCAGCCCGGGAATATTGCTCCCGAAATTGAAATGGCAGACCGCAAAGGTGAATTACAAAAGCTATCTGACCTACGTGGAAAAGTGGTACTGATTGATTTCTGGGCAGCTTGGTGTCGTCCTTGTAGAGCTGCTAATCCCGAATTAGTTAAGGTTTATGAAAAGTATAAAGACCAAGGCTTTACCGTTTTCAGCGTATCTTTAGATGGACTAGCACAACAACAAACCCCTCAACAGGATTGGCTAGCTGCCATTCGTCAAGATGGCCTAGTTTGGGATCATCACGTAAGTGATTTAAAAGGTTGGACCAATGCCGCGGCGCAGCTCTACGGTATTCAGAGTATACCCTTTACGGTATTAATCGACCGTGATGGAACCATTATTGAGAAAAACTTACATCCCTCTCAATTAGGTTCGATTTTAGACGATGTGCTCTAAGTAAAGCATTAGGTCGACCAAGCGATTGGAATAGCCCATTTCATTGTCGTACCAGCCTACCACTTTTAGCATCGGTCCTAATACGGCGGTGAGCTCTTCGTCGTAAAGGCAAGAAAAGGGACTACCGATAACATCGCGAGAAACAATCGGATCCTTGGTATAACCGAGATAGGGTTTTAAATAAGATTCTGAAGCTTTTAAAAAAGCCTCATTAACCGCCTCTACCGAGGCGGTTTTTTTTAGGGTAAAGGTGATGTCGGTTAGACTACCATCGGGCACCGGTACTCTTATTCCCGCTCCGCCGATGGCCCCATCGAGATGAGGGAATACCTTGGTGATTGCCTTGGCCGCTCCGGTGCTAGTAGGCACTATCGATTCGGCCGCTGCCCTCCCCCGTCTAAAGTCTTTATGTGGACCATCCTGTAATTGTTGATCCGTGGTATAACTATGCACAGTGGTAATAAAGGCATGCTCGATCGCACATAGGTCATCGACCACCTTTATTAAAGGGGCGGCGCTATTGGTGGTACAGGAAGCATTAGACAAAATACGGTCCTCGGTATCAATTTGGAACTCATTTATGCCCATTACCACGGTTTTAGTGTTATCCAATGGTGGGGCACTTAGAATTACGCGCTTAGCCATTTTTAAATGAGGAGTCAGTAACTGAGCGGTTCTAAACTTCCCGGTAGCTTCTACGATATAATCGAGGTCAAATTGCGCCCAATTAAGCTTTTCCGGATTGGCCTCATGACTTACGGCAATAGTATGTCTACCAACCTTCAAAGTATCGCCTTCGAAGCTAATGGCACTGGAAAATAAGCGATGGGTAGTATCGTATTTTAATAGATGCGCTAGATTATCGGTCTGAGCCAAATCATTAATGGCCACCACCTCGATATGGGGATGATTTTCAATAACCCGCATCAAGGTTCTTCCGATGCGACCAAAACCATTTATTGCAATTCTCATAGCTATCAAACAAAAAAGCCCTCTCCAAAGAGAAGGCTTTTTTATGAATTATAAAACGATTAGTGTCTTACGATCATTTTTGCGGTTTTAACATCCTGACCATTAATAAGGCTAATGATGTAATTACCGTTTTTAAGTCCGGATACATTCAAGCGTAAGCTTTCGGTATCACGAGAAACAGAATTGTAGTTAAAGGCGCGAACCATACGGCCGGTCATATCACGAACCGTAACTTGTAAATCGCTATTCGCTTCAAGCGCTAATTCTACATTAACATAATCAACAACTGGATTCGGGTAAATACCCAATTGGGTTTTAGCCGGTTCGAAGTCAATTGCAGGCTCTTTGACACTAACGTAGTCTGCCGTGGTACTCGTCTTAAAGATACCACGACCGTGAGTAGCAGCATAAATTGCTCCTTCAAAGTCTTGGTTGGTCTTAAGATCGTAACGCACCGTGCGAGTTTGTAATAAGTCGAATACTGGTGCATTAGGGAAACCTTGGTTCTCCTGAGTCCAGCTCACACTACCAGCAGTAATATCAGTTGTAGAGAACACACCGAAATCGGTACCAATTATTACCTGACCACCAGTGGCGTCGTTGTAGTTAAATACTGCATCGTAAACGGGTACATTAGGCATATCTCCATCCTTACCAATAAAGCCACTTGAAGTTAAGCTAGCTGAAGTAGCTTGCTCGGTGTAGTAAATATGAGGGCTAGTACCACCATAACCACCAGCAGTAACAATTAAGCGGTCGGGATCTTCTGTATCTACAGCAATTCCTGTAATTGTGCGGCTAGCAGTCAAAATAACCTTTGCATCTACCACAGCCTGACTAGGTGCAGGTGGGTTTTGTAGGTAATCGATATCAATATCCGCAGTTTCCTCCGAGCGGGCATTGGTTAAGTTTTGGAAGCGGTAAACGCGACCTGAGTTGGTACCAACATAAAGGGCATCGCCATCATGACTAAAGGCCATCGAAGAAGGAACTTCTTCATCATTAAGCGCACCAATGTGCCACCACTCTGGAGTTTGAGTACGGTCGGATAAAACATTACGACACATCCAAATACCACCGCCTTTGTTACCAGGCTGAGAAGCATTGTTGTATGAAGTTAAACCTACTGCAAACATAGCCTGTACAGGATCCTGAATGAAGGCGGTATCCCCACTTGCTAAACCATTACTTAAGGTATGGGTGATAGGCAATTCACCGGTTTCACTCTCTACTACGATTACCGCGCCAGGGTCATATTCAGTACCAACGCTGGTACGAATTTCTAAACTAGTAGGACTAGCAAACTCTAGTGTGAACTGACCGGTAACTGCATCGAAAGTACCCGTACCATCTCCACTTAGGTTACCACTAGCGTCAGAAGTTAAAATCTGACCACCGGCTACTGCACGGAAGGTGCTAGCAATAAATTTGGTAGAAGCTTGAGGCTTGGTATACTGACCCGTATAACGAGTATTTCCATTACCGAAACCAATACTTAAGTTAATTGTATCAGCGCTAAAGAATACGCTATCGGTAGAATTAGGATCATCTAATTTCTCCCATAATGCGAAAGGAGTAACAAAATCAGCAAAAGCAAATGAGAAGGCATTGTAACGACCAGCCATACGATTGCTGTAGAAGTAAGAATACTCATCACCAGTATTAATAGAACGTCCTAAACGACCATATTGCATAGCCTTGAAACGTACTTCAGGATCAAGTTTAGAAATTTCGGTATAACCACCATCACCGTCTACTACTAGACCGCTGTTTTGAGTAATACCTACGGTACGCTCACCAGCTTTAGGTAATCCAGTTTTAGGATCAATAAGAATAGTACCATTATCTTGAGTACCACCTAACATGTCACCATTGAGGCCAACTGACATCTTATAGAACTGAATGGTTGCATAACCCTTATTCTCTTCTAACCAAGTTACACCGTCGTTCTCAGATTTGAATAAACCACCATCATTACCTACCCAAATTTCGGTTGAGTCATGCGGATTCCATTCAATTTCGTGAATGTCTACGTGAACATATAAGTTTAGGGCTAGATCACTACGACTAGCTATTTGCTGCCAACCATCATTTTCTGAGTACTCCCATAAAGTTAAACCACCAATAAGTACGCGGTCTTTATTCTTTGGATCCACCCCTAAGGCTACGGCAAAAGGAGCTTGATCAATTGGGTTAAGCGCTCCTGGTAGTGTTTGTACCGGAGTAAAAGTTGCACCACCATCGGTCGACTTGTAAAGTGCATCGTAATCGCCACCGGCCGTTTCAAGAATATAAACGTAGTTCTCATCTTGAGGAGAAACTGCAATACGCATACGGTCACCACTAGGACGAACAATAGTATTAGGGTCTCCAGAAATAGAGGTTACTTCAGTGTAAGTACCAGGATCTCCAGAAGTAGATTTCCAGATACGAGTTCCCACTTTAGCGTAAACGGTACCGCTTGGGGTAATATGTAAATCGCGCGTGATATTTGAACTTAAACCAGCATCGGTCCAAGATACACCAGCATCATCACTAACTTTTAAACCAGCTGAAGTAGCGGCATATATACGGTTAGCATCAGTTGGGTCGGCTTCAATTTTACCAACCGCATCCCAACCCTGGTTAGGATTGTTAGCTGGATCGGTACTAGGAATTTGCGCAAAAGTCTGTCCACCATCGGTAGACTTGAAAATACCTGCACCACGAATACCACCGCTACCTGCGCCAGAAGCGAAGTAATACATATCCTCACCGGTACCGGCATAGATATCGCCATTAGCAGCCTGAGCCAAGCTCACCACCGCTAGGTTATCCATCATATCGTCTATAACTAACCAGCTACGACCGCGGTTTGGACTGTAAAAAATACCGCCACTTACCGAAGCAGCCCACATTTTATTGGGGTCATTGCGATCAAAAAGAATGGCACGCGTGCGACCACCCATGTCATTTGGTCCCATCTCTTCCCACTGCAGATTTAGGGAAGAATTTCCTTTGGCCATTCTTTTTAGCTCTTCACGAGCGGCAAGAATATCCGCTTCCTCCACCTTTCCAGTTTGGGGATTAGCGCGTAAACGGGTCCAAAAAGTATCGTAACCTCTGGCATCGTTTAGCTCCGTATTTTCCTGACGGGGTTGATAATGAGTTTGTTGATTAGTGACGTTTCCAATCCACAGTGCAGATCCTGCTAACATTAGGCCACTAATGGAGAAAAGTAATCCTCTTTTCATTCGTTTATCCGTTTTTTTCCTTGTGCGACAAATATAATTGCTAAAACTTAATACTTAATTAAAACATATGTCTTTCCGCATGATAAGATGAACGAACCAAGGGTCCGCTCTCCACATATCGGAAGCCCATATCCAATCCAATCTCCTTGTATTTTTCAAATTGCTCTGGCCTAACAAATTCTTGTACAGGCAGATGCTTAGGAGTTGGCTGTAAGTATTGTCCCAAAGTAATGATGTCTACCTTGGCCTCTCTTAAGTCTTTTAAACTTTCAATAACTTCTTCTTCGGTTTCCCCTAAACCAAGCATAATTCCCGATTTAGTGCGAGGTAAGCCTTGGTCTTTCAAGTAACGAAGCACCGCTAAACTACGATCGTACTGCGCTTGAATGCGCACTTTACGAGTAAGACGACGCACCGTTTCCATGTTATGGGAAACAATTTCGGGGGCTGCATCAACGATGCGATCGATATTATGCCACTCCCCTTTAAAATCTGGGATTAGGGTTTCCATGGTGGTACCCGGACTCATACGGCGTACAGCACGAACTGTCTCCCTCCAAATGATGGATCCGCCATCACGCAAATCGTCGCGATCTACTGAGGTAATAACACAGTGCTTCACCTTCATGAGCTTCACTGATCGCGCTACTCTTTCGGGCTCGTCCCAATCCACACTATCTGGCCTACCAGTAGCAACCGCGCAAAAACCGCAGCTACGGGTACAGGTGTTCCCTAGAATCATAAAGGTTGCGGTGCCCGCACCCCAACACTCACCCATATTCGGGCAATTGCCACTTTCACAAATAGTATGAAGCTCGTAATTATCGACCAAATTGCGTACGCTGCGGTAATTCTTGCCAGTGGGCAATTTTACCCGCAACCATTTTGGTTTCCCTTTACTTATGGTATTCTCCTTTGCAGGAGCAACTGTTTCTACAAGTTCACTCATTACTTATTCAGCTTATAGCCAAAGTTTACTGTAATATATAACTGAAAAAAGCCCGACCAGTTTACGTCTTGGCTATCTTCATAAAAAATAGGCACCTCACGTACGTAATAATCGTAGATAAGGCCTGCTTCCAAATTGGTGATCTTATCGTCTAAAAATTGATAGTCGAAATTAACGCCCGTTTTAAGATAGACGCCAGGTTGGAATTTGGTTTCCTCAATTCCGCGAAAAAAATTTGCCTCCCCATTAATATTGGCCGGATTGGTTTCACCCGTGTAACGGATAATCTCGGCATACATGTCGCCATCATCACCAAAAACATCAACACTCAGATAAATGGGCTTTAAAAAGCCTAAAGACAAGCCACCACTGTAAACCCAGGCCATCGATATGGTACCTTGATCAGTTTTATCGTAAAGGATTTTTTCCTCGGCATAACCTACTCTTAGCGTGTAAAAAGAGTTGATTCTGCCCTTTACATAACCTCGATAATTGTTGAAAATGTCCTCAGAAGAGATGGTTTCTTTAGGATGGCGAATTTTCGAGAAATCAATTTCTAAACCCCTGGCAGTATAGCCATCAATGTATTTGAGGTATTTACCTGTTATGGCATAGCCACGGGAATGAAACATAATTCCTCCTTGGTATGCACGGTCTTTAACGGTTCTTTTAAAATCGGCATCAGTATCCAATTGGGCTTGTACTGTCAAGCCCAAAAGCATTGCCGATAAAAAAAGAAACGTCTTACGCATCAATTAATCCCTTTATATCCTTAACGTTAATTCCATTATGGGAGGTTTGGTATACTACCCTTCCATTTTCAACTAACAGTATTTGAGGCGACTCATGTTGCACTCCATAATGGACGCTAACTGCCTGAGAGGTTTCCCGAAAACGCAAAAGATCGAGAAAATAAAGTGGCGTTTCCGCCAATTCATCATCCCAACCATCGTTTACTCTACGCCAAGCCATGGCGCTTATGGGACAGCGGGTAGAATGCTTAAAAATCACGACCTGCCCCTCTGCTGATATTTGGTCGATCTCCTCTAATTGCGAGGGATCTTGAAGTTCCCTACGAATCATTACACATTAAACTGCTCCACCTCTGGTGCGGCAGTATAGGCAGGACATTTCTCTGAACTACCACAAGATTGAACCACTAAAGCTCCTAAAATCATTAGTACCGCAACCAATACTTTTTTCATGTTCTTTCGATTAAGATATTTTTAAAATAGCTTGCAACAAAGTTAGACTTTTTGCGCTAACCTTATGCCTTTATAGATAACTACAAAAAGTACATCGTGGTATCCTATCCCATTCACAATTACTTGCATGATCCAGGATGGCAAAAGGTATTAGAGCCTTATTGGCATAATCCCGACTTTCAAAGTCTGCTTAAAAAGCTGGAAGTGGAAGCGAAAACCAAGCCTATATACCCTGCAGAATATAACCGTTTCAGGGCCTTTAATGTTTGCAAGTGGGATAAGTGTAAAGTATTAATCTTGGGTCAGGATCCTTACCACGGCCCAGGCCAAGCCGATGGTTTATCCTTCTCCGTACCGCAAGGCCAAAAGATCCCACCTAGCTTACGCAACATCTATAAAGAGCTAAAAAGTGATTTAAACATCGACCCTGCCTTTGGCGGTGATTTAAGCGAATGGGCGCAGCAAGGAGTACTCTTATTAAATAGCTTTTTGAGTGTTGAGGAAGGAAAAGCGGGTTCCCATCAAAAATGGGGTTGGGAGCTTTTTACCGATGCGGTTATCCAAAGTCTTTCGGCCAACAAGGAAAGAATGGTGTTTATACTCTGGGGCAATTGGGCGCAAAAAAAGCAGCTTTTCATTGATACACAGAAACACCTAATTATAAAGTCGGCGCATCCCTCTCCCCTTTCGGCCCGCCACGGATTCTTTGGTTCTAAACCCTTTTCGCTATGCAATGACTTCTTACTAAAGCAAGGCTTAGAAGCGATTAATTGGCGATTATCTTGGTAAGGAGCTTTTTAATATTAATACTAATTACTGGGCCCATAACTGCACAGTTAGCGGTGGAAAGCCCGCAACTGAACTGGCGGCAAGAGGTAGAAGCAATTTTAGCCGATAGCAGTTTAGAACACTGGTCGCAAAAATCGCTCGCCCTGCAAGAGGCAGGCTTTTGGCTGCATGAAAGAAGAGATACCCTTTTACAGAGCGGACCTAAACTAAGCCTCGGAACTTTACGAATAGACAGCCTCGAATTTAATTTGGAGCCAAAACTCCTCAATGCTCAAAACTGGAAATTTGAGCTAAAACAAGTACTTAGCACTTATGCCGATCAAGGCTATCTCTTTGCCAGCTTAGAAATCATTAACTACCTGGTTCAAGAAAATGAGCTGCATGCATTTGCCACCCTAAAATTAGGTCAGCAATTTCGGTTCGATTCCTTGATTGTATTAGGCTACACCAAGGTAGACCCCAATTTACTAGGCTATGAAATAGATTGGCAGAAAGGGGGTCTATACCAGGAAAAATACTTGCAGGAAGTCCAAAACAGATTAGAGGCCAGCGATTATCTAAGTGCCCAGAGGGCTCCCGCTCTGGCCTTCTACCCTCAAAGTGCTCATCTATACCTTTATTTAAACAAGCGCAGTAGCAATCAGATCAGCGGAATAATTGGACTAAATACCGAGGCCGATGGCCGTACCACCTTAAACGGCGATTTCAACTTAAACCTGCTCAACACTTTTAATAAAGGGGAAGCGATTCAATTGCGGTGGCGCAGTCCTAACACCTCGGTGCAGGACTTTCAACTGCGCTTTGCTTATCCCTATCTCTGGGGTAGTCCGCTGGGTATTAAAGCTGGGGTTGAGCTTTTTAGGCAAGACAGCAGTTTTATACAACGCTTTTTCGAAACCGGGTTCAACTACCGCATAGCTTATCAAGCTTCATTAGAGTTAAATGCCCGCTTCCGCTCCTCCAACCAACTCGGTGCGAGTAGTGTCGAATTTCAAAATTTAGGTAGCTACAGTAGCGCAGGCCTATCTTTAGGCTTTCGCCTGAAGCGACTTAACCAAAGTATTGTCGCCACCCAAGGCTACCGCTTTACTATAGAATTAGGTAGCCGCTACCGAGAAGCGGAGGCGGCAGAATGGCAACAATATGATTGGCGCTTTGATGCCGCCTATTATCATAAAATGGGTTCGGCTTGGGTTTGGCACCAAGCCTTTAGCAGCGAGGGAATTGGCGGCTCGCCGCTATTCGAAAATGAGTTATTCCGTTTAGGTGGTATTAATAGCTTGCGTGGTTTTAACGAACTAAGTCTCTTTAGCAGCGCCTATGGTCTTATGCGCAGCGAAATTCGCTATATGTTAGGCAAATACGACTACCTCTGCTTATTTGGGGATTTGGCTTACAGTGAAAACAATAGTTCCCTACTAGTGAGCCAAAATCTGCATAGTGGACTGGGAGGCGGAATTAATTTCCAAACTAAAGGGGGTATCTTTTCGTTATTCTTAGCAGTAGGACAGACAGACGATGACAGCTATGATTGGCGCAGCACTAAGGTTCATCTATCCTATGTAAATACTTTCTAAAGCTGCGCGACATTTCTTTTCTTTGTGCTATGCGAAAGGCGGTAATTTTTATTTTAATATCGACCCTGCTTTGGTCTTGTCGTGGTCCGGAAGGGCTGCAGACCAATAATTTATCCTATCTCTACAATGAGCAGGAAATGGCCCTTAGGCCTTATTTCCGTTTTGAATACTTAGGAGACACTCTTTGTAAGGTTCATTATCGCCTCGAAACTGGAAACTTTCTCTTTACGCGCCTCTCCGATGATAAAACCTACGAGGCCCATGTACATATCAAATACCAATTGTTACCGCGTATGGAGCAAGAGCAGGTATTGGATAGTGGCAGCGTTCGCTTGCAACATCAGGTGGAGGACGTTAGCAATAAGATAATAAACGGAAGTTTCTACCTAAAACTTCCGCCCGAGAGCAGAAGCCCAGAAAAACTAACCCTTTATGTGACCACGGTGGATTTAAACCGTGGCAGCGAGCAAAGCAATTTTATTCTCTTGAAAAGAGGGAACCTCAACAACCCCAATAATTTTAGTTTACGCGATACCAGTGGCCACATTCTTTTTACCAACCACTTGCCTGCCGGTGTACCCTTCCAACTAAGCCACACCCAATTAGAGCCCAGGTATTACTACGTAAGTTATTACCAAAGGGAGTTCCCTTTAGCACTCCCCCCATATTCCTCCCGGGAAAGTCAGTCTTTCGACATCCAACCCGACTCCACCTTTTTAGTGCCCGCCGATACCGTTTTAGCTTTACGAAATATTGGCTTTTACCACTTCCGATTAGATACTAGTCAGTGGTCGGGTTTTACCCTATATAGTTTTTACCCGCATTTCCCTATGGTGGGGAATCACCGGGATATGGCGGGCCCGCTGCGTTATTTAACCACCCAAAGTGAGTACGATGAATTGCAAGCCCTCTTAGATCAACCGCAAAAACTTAGCGATTGGATCGATGATTTTTGGATTCGGAAGGCGGGGAATGCCCAGCGTGCACGCGATATGATCCGAGAATATTACGAAAGAGTAGAAAGTGCCAACCGCTTTTTTAGCTCTTATCACGAAGGCTGGAAAACCGACCGCGGGATTCTGTATATCATATACGGCCCCCCGAATAAGGTATACCGATCTTCGGCCGGTGAGGCCTGGGTATATGGCAACGAAAGCTCTGGTCTATCCTATTACTTTAATTTTATTCGCCTCGATAATCCCTTTAGCGACAATGACTTCGAATTAGAGCGAAGCCCGCAATACCGTTATGGCTGGGGTCAGGCTATCGAAGCTTGGCGACGCGGACATATATATAACACTAAAGACATCCGCAGAGAGCAAGATGACTACGACCAACTCCAATACCGAACACGAACTCCTATGTGGTATTAGACCACTATTAGAGGCTATTGAAGCCGGCAAGGAACTCGATAAAATTTACATTCAAAAAAACCTACAAGGAGCGCTATTTAAGGAGCTTTGGGGCGTAATTAAGGAGCATAAGCTTCCTTATACCGTTGTTCCTAAAAGTCGCCTGGATAAGTTCACCCGCAAGAATCACCAAGGAGTGGTAGCGACCCTCTCGGTAGTGCAGAGTGTAGATCTCAAAGAAATTGTGCAGGCCACTTTCGAGAAAGGCGAAGAGCCCTTAATTGTAATTCTGGACCGGGTTAGTGATGTACGCAACTTAGGGGCAATAGCCCGTACTGCCGATGCCGTAGGAGCCCATGCCTTGGTAACCACCATGCGTAATTCGGCGGCATTTAACCTCGATGCGATGAAAGCATCGGCTGGTGCCTTGGCCCATCTTCCAGTATGCAAGGAGAGTAATTTAAATGAAACCATTACCTATTTGCAGATGAGTGGCATTCGGGTGGTAGCCTGCAGTGAAAAAACCGATACCCTTCATTATGAAACCGACCTCAAAGGGCCGATGGCGATTGTTATGGGCTCGGAAGACAAAGGTGTAGCGCCAGAGCGACTCAAAGCAGCCGATGCGGTGGTTAAATTACCTATGATGGGTAAAGTAGGCTCCTTAAATGTATCGGTAGCCGCCGGAGCGGTATTGTATGAACTTATCCGTCAACGATCTATTTGATATGAAAAAAGCTATTCTAAGTCTTATCCTCCTCCTTGCTTATCAGGCGAAAGCCCAGTACAACTGCATGGACACCAAGCAAGCCACGGGAGGAATGAGCGGCATAAGCATTAATAACAATGCCAAGAGCGACAGCTTCGATATCAAGCATTACGATTTAAGCTTAGACCTCTACAGCATCGCTCAGGGTCGTTCCAATTTTAAAGCGGTAGCGGAAATTGATTTTGCGGCCAAGCTAAATGGCATTAACCGACTCAACCTAGACTTGTACAAACTGCAGGTGGATAGTATTCAATTCTGGAGAAATGGCAATGCCTCGAACGCTTTCAGCCACAGCTATAATGATTCGCTTTTGGCCGTCACTTTCTCTACTAATTATGCTGCTGGCGATAGCGGCAAGCTGCGGATTTACTACCACGGTAGTCCGCAAGGTGACCCACTAAATTGGGGCGGTTTCCATAGTCAGTCGGGATACTACTATAACCTAGGCGTTGGCTTTGGTGCTAATCCGCACACCTACGGCCGGGCTTGGTTTCCTTGTTACGACAATTTCGTAGAAAAGTCAAGCTATTCGCTAAGCGTTTTAAGTAAAGATCCCCTAAAACCATTGATCAGTGGCGATCAAATTACCAGAGTGATATCAGGCGACAGCCTTATAAGCAGTGCCGAACTGCAGGAAGAAATTCCTACTTATTTGGTGAGTTTTGCCTTGGCCAATTATGAATTTCTCGCCGACACGGTACAGGGCGCCAATGGCATCATCGATATTCTTTTAGCCGCCAAAGCAGCCGACACCAATAATTTAAAGGCCTCCTTCATCAATCTAAAACCCACCTTTCACGCTTATGAAAATTACTTTGGGCCCTATCAATGGCCTAGAGTAGGCTATGCAGCAACTACCGTGGGTGCCATGGAACATGCTACAAGCATTCATTTTCCCATTAGCCTTATTAATGGCAATTTGAATGGGGAAGACATTATGGCCCACGAATTGGCACATCACTGGTTTGGTAATCTCATTACTTGCGAAACTTCGGACGATATGTGGATCAACGAAGGCATGGCCGAGTTTAGCTCACATTTGTATGAGGAATATGTTTATGGTCCCAAGGCTTATTACGAAACGGTAAAAGACAATGCTTGGAAGGTTTTAAACCTTGCCGCAGCCCGAGATGGTAATCTACACCGCCCACTTTTTGGCATGCCGCATGAATACGTATATGGCTATCATGTCTATCAAAAGGGAGCTATGGTAGGCCACAATATGCGTCATTATATGGGAGACAGCTTGTTCTTTGGCAGTTTACAGCAACTCTTCAATGACCATGCTTACGGTAACCTCAGTAGCACCAGTATGCGCGACGAAATGATTCGCATTAGTGGCTTAAACTCCTTGGCTGACTTCTGGCAAGACTGGGTTTTTGAGCCCGGCTATCCTCAGTTTTCGGTAGAGAATTGGAATTACAGTGATCTCCTACAAAGACTCGATATCGAAATAAAGCAAAGAGTTTACGCCGCTCCCAATTACTTTAATTCAGTGCCCGTATCTGTTACTTGTTTCGCTTCCGATGGTCGCAAGGTGAGTTTCAAGCTAAACCATAGTGGTGAGCTTAGTCAGCACCAAGGCCTATTACTAGGCTTCCGTCCTATTGCGGTTTTAGCCTCCTACGAGCCAAGTTTCTTAACTGCTACTGGAGTGGATCATATTCGCATCGATCAGAATGGATCTTGGACAGCGCCTTACGGCGGATGGACCCTGAGCACCAACAATTACAGCGACAGTGGCTCGGCAATAGTCATGCAGCATTTAGTAGCACCTCAAAAAGACAGTGCTAATCCCTTTGACTTTAATCTAAGCAAGAGCCGTTATTTCAGTTTACAGCAATTGTATTATCAAAATACTAGCATTGAAGCCGAATTGCGATTTGATGGCAGTAACCGCGGCAAGGATCAAGCCTTATTGCAAAGTGGTAATGATTCGCTGGTACTCCTTTACCGCGCCAAGGGTAGTCATCAATGGCGCCTCTATCCTTTTGCCCAAAAGCAGGTAAGCAGTCCTAATTCTAAGATTGGCAGCTTTAAGCTGGATACGGTTTTAGATGGAGACTATTGCTTCGCCAATAGCAAGGAAAGCTTAGGCACCAATGAGGAATTACACCTGCGAAGCGCTCAGTTCGAAGTATTTCCTAATCCGGCGGAAAAGTACATTCGCATCAATTACCTCGGGGATGAAGACATTGATTTTCAATTTGAGTTAATTAGTCGCGATGGGAAAAAGTTAATGGACTCCTCCGAATTAGGTCAGTTTGAAGGTAAAAGTTTACAATTCGCAATAGACGATTATCCTGCCGGACAGTACCTACTAATCATCAATAAGGAGCGATTCCCAATTTTGATCAAATAATTGATTTTAAAGGTTCTGGCTTTTACAAAATCCTATGTACCTTTAGCTAATCATCCAAATTTTGGCCGAATGAAAGTTTATTTACTAAGTCCCAAACATCGTTTATTTAAGGTAGACAACCTGTTTCTAGCGAAAGCGCCCCTTATGCCTAATCGCTATTTATGGGAGAAAAAGGGCTATCAAATTGCCATCATGCAAGCCGAGGATTCCGATAACCTGGTGCTTTGCTCCGACAATGATGCCTTTACCAATCGATATTTAGATTATTACCGCGAGCGCTTTGAGCTCGAAGAGCTCGAAAGCTTGCCCTTGGGTGCACAGAACCTTTTTGGATTTGTAGAGCTCCAGCAAAATGCAGCAATTGAAACTGAAGAAGAATAAAAAAAGCCTCCATCGGGAGGCTTTTTTTTATTCTGGATATTTGATTCTTACGTGGTAAATATTCATCAACATCTTCTTAAATATCTTTTTCACAGTTCTAATCTCCCGTAAGGTTATGGGTGCATTCTCAAACTGACCACTGGAAATTTGGGCATCAATTAACTTCTCTACCAAATTGTCCAATTGATCGTGATCGGGATTCTTAATACTGCGACTAGCCGCTTCCACCGTATCAGCCATCATTAATACTGCTGTTTCCTTAGAAAAAGGTTTAGGACCAGGATAGGTGAACTTGTCCAGGGCCTTTTCATCTTCGGGAAAATCTTTAATGTATTGGCGGTAGAAATACATCACGGTAGAAGTGCCGTGATGGGTACGAATAAAGTCAATAAGCACATCCGGTAATTTATGCTTCTTGGCTAATTGGATACCATCGCTAACGTGACCAATAATAATTTCAGCGCTTTCTTCGAAGCTAAGTTCGTCGTGGGGATTAATACCGGTAGCCTGGTTTTCGATGAAGTACATCGGACTATTCATCTTACCAATATCATGGTACAGAGCACCGGTACGGGCGAGCAAAGCATTACCACCGATGGCCAAGCAGGCATTTTCGGTAAGATTGGCTACCTGCATCACATGGTGGAAAGTACCCGGAGCCAATTCGGCCATTTCTCGTAAAAGTGGATTATTGGTGTCACTTAGCTCCAAGAGCGAAATTTCCGACACTAAACCAAAAAGGCGTTCCTCAAAATAGATCAGGGGAAAAGAAACCAAGGTTAAGAGTCCATTGGCCATAAAATAACCAAAGACCGTGTAGTTAATACTATCCAAGCTACCCTCTTGGAGAATCGCTAAACTAAAATAGGAAACCGCGTATACTAGGGTAATCTTAGCCGCGGTAAGGAATAGATCTCTACGTTTATAGAGATTATTCACCAATAAAACCGCGAATATTCCCGCTACGAATTGCAAGAGAATAAACTCAAAGCTATTCGGTACCTGGAAAGCTATTAATAGCATCGCAATGAAATGCATAAAGAGCGCCAAGCGGATATCGAAAAAGGATCGAATTACCATGGGCAGAATCGCAAAGGGCACCAGGTAAAGAAAATCTGGATCCCAACGCGCAATAAGGCGCGCAACCCCCACCATAATTAAAATATTGAGGAGAATAAAGGTGAGTCGCGCAATGTCTTCCAATACTAGTCGGTCGAATTGACGCAGGTAGGCAAAGATGGCCAGGAACAAGATGCCAATAAGCAGAATTTGGCCAAAGAGCAATCCGTAATAGGAATTAGAACCGGCCAGCGAACCTTCATAGACCTGCTTTAAGGAGTTAAGCTTCGCGAAACGGCTCTCATCTACCAAATTTCCCTGGGCAATTATTAGCTCGCCCTTTTCCACCATACCACGAGTAGAAAGAATCGACTTTAATTGATTATCGAGGTATTTCTGGGTAGTTTCTAAATCGTAAAAGACATTGTAGCGCAGATTAGCGCTTAGTCGAGCCGCCAAGAAAGAGCTTAGTTCTGGGGAAAGTTGCTCTTGCAATTGTTTACGTGCTAATTCGGCCGCCTCTCGAATATTTAAGAAATCTTGCAGTTCTACTGGTTTACTGATACCATCTTTTAAAAGCAAAATCTCGCCGTAGTCTTCTAGCGAAGGATCATCACTGGGCTGTAAAATACCCTTAGCACTAAGAGCCTCGATGGTTTTAAGCCCCAGGTTTTGAAGGCTATCGCCCAAGGTTTTTTGCTCGCTGCTATCCCCACTTAGCTCGAAACGTCCGGCGGCAATGGCGTCTTTCCAGGACTGGGCAAAGTCATTTTCAAAATTGATCTTAATGTCTTCGCTCTGTGTGGCGTCCCACTTTAAAAAAACGGTTTTATTGTCTTGGAGGGCACTGCGCTCAAGCGCTAATTCTTCATCGGTTTTCTCGATAGCAAAGTCAAAAGGTGCCAAAAGATTTTCATGTTGCCAAGGCTTCGACTTCTGAAACTCGTACTTAAACTTGGCTTCACGGGGACTCAGATATACCACTAAGGCTACCGAACACAAAAAGAGTAGTGCCGTGGATATCTGGGTTTGATAGTTTTGAATTAAGAGGATTAGCTTTCTCATGGAAGGCCACTAAATTAAAGGCTTATTTTATTTAATTTCGCCCACATTGCTAAGTAAAGACAAATCTTAGAATACCACATGATTTCATCAATCTTGTCTTCCTACAAATTACTAAACATTTGGCTTAGGAAGGGTATTCTGTCTCAAAATCATAAAAATCACCTCTCATGAAAGAAGTAGTAGTTGTTTCGGCAGTACGCACGCCATTAGGCGGATTCTTAGGCAGTCTTTCCAGCCTAAGCGCCACGCAATTAGGATCAATCGCCATTAAAGGCGCATTGGATAAAATTAATCTCGACCCTAAAGAAGTACAGGAAGTACTAATGGGTAATGTTTTACAAGCCGGTGTGGGTCAGGCTCCCGCTCGCCAAGCGGCCATGGGCGCTGGTATTCCAGATACGGTACCCTGTACTACCGTAAATAAAGTTTGTTCTTCGGGCATGAAAGCCTTAATGCAGGCCGCCCAAGCCATTCGTTGCGGCGATGCTGAGGTAGTGGTAGCAGGTGGTATGGAAAGCATGAGTAATGTTCCGCATTATCTTGATGGTCGCAATGGTGTAAAGCTAGGCGATATCAAGATGAAGGACGGTCTATTACGTGATGGCCTTATCGATGTATACGACAATGTACACATGGGTAATTGCGCTGAGCTTTGCGCCAAAGACATGGAATTTAGCCGTGAAGACCAAGATAATTTTGCCTTAGAGAGCTACCGTCGCAGTGCGGAGTCTTGGAAAAATGGCAAGTTCGACGAGGAAGTAATTCCAGTGAGCATTCCCCAGCGTCGCGGCGAACCAGTAGTGGTAAGCAATGATGAGGACGTATTCAAGGTAAAGGCCGAAAAGGTACCAAGCCTTCGTCCGGTATTCGATAAAGAAGGAACGGTTACCGCTGCCAATGCCTCCAATATTAATGATGGAGCGGCGGCTTTAATTCTAATGTCGGCCGAAAAAGCGGCAGCTTTAGGCTTAAAACCTTTAGCAAAAATTAGTGCCTATGCAGATGCAGCTCATGAACCAAAATGGTTTACTACTGCTCCAGCTAAAGCTTTACCAAAAGCTTTGGACAAGGCCGGGCTTGGCATTGAACAAATCGATGCCTTCGAATTAAACGAAGCTTTCTCTGTAGTTGGCCTAGCGAATATTAAAATCTTAGGTATTGATGCGGCCAAGACCAATGTTAACGGTGGAGCAGTTTCTATGGGTCACCCTCTAGGAGCATCAGGGGCGCGAATCATTGTTACCCTTATCAATGTCCTAAAACAAAATAATGGTAAATACGGAGCGGCCGGTATATGTAACGGTGGCGGTGGTGCTTCGGCCATGGTAATTGAAAACCTCGGCTAAGCACATGCTCAAAGGAATCTGCAAACTAAGCGTGATACCCATGCGCCTGGAAGCGGCTGATGCCTCAGAGATGGTAAATCAGGTGATTTTCGGCGAGAGTTATGATGTACTGGAGCAGCGTAAAAAATGGCTTCGTATACGCTTGCATCACGACCGCTATGAAGGCTGGATCGATCGCAAGCAGTTCCATATTATGGACGAAAAGCAAGCCGAAAAACGCGCAAAAGCCAAATTGTGGATTGCCTCCGATTTAATAGAAATTGTATCTCAAGTAGATGGGGGAAGCTTTTTCCCCATCTTCTTGGGTTCTTTGATTCCTAACCTGGACAAGGAAAAAAACTTTAAGCTGGCCGATGAAAAGTTTCACTTTAATGGACCAGCCGTAAATAAAAAGCAAAACCGCGAGCAATTGGTAGAAATTGCTTTTCAGTATTTGCATGCCCCCTACCTTTGGGGAGGCCGCACGCCTTTTGGCATTGACTGTTCGGGATTCACTCAAATGGTGTACCGCTTGTGCGGACATCAAATACCCCGTGACGCTTACCAACAAGCCGAATTGGGAGAAACCCTCAGTTTTATCGAAGAATCGGAGCCAGGAGATTTGGCCTTTTTCGATAATAATGAAGGGCGCATCACCCACGTCGGTATTATCCTAAAAGACAATTACATCCTCCATGCCTCCGGCAAGGTTCGCCTCGACCGCCTTGACCAGAGCGGCATCTTTAATCCGGAAGAACGCGGGCATACCCATAAGTTGAGGGTGATTAAGAAGATAATTTAGGCTCAAAGCATTAGTTCTGTTAAGAAGACGTGAGACGTAAGACGTGAGATTTGAGACTAAATTTAGGTCGCTCATCAAACTTCCCACTTCCCACATCTCACATCTCACATCCCACCTCTCATATCCCAAATTCTACCTATATTAGAAGCCTAATTCTAGTATCATGGTGGAAATATTCGAATTATCAGCAGAGACGGGCATTGAAATTCCCTTCTTTGACGTGGGGGTTGCCGCCGGAAACCCTTCTTATGTAACAGAGTATTTCCCTGATTCCATTAATCTGAATCAAGAATTAGTGCCTAATCCTAAGGCGACCTTCTGCGTGCGAGTGAGCGGTCAGTCTATGGTAGGGGCGGGAATAAATGATGGCGACCTCTTAATTGTGGACAAACAATTGGAAGCCAAAGACAATCAGATCATTTTAGCGGTAATTAACGGAGATTACACCGTGAAGCGGCTGCAAAAAAGAGCGGATGGATACTACCTTCAACCCGAAAACCCTGATTTTGAAGCGCTAAAAATCACCCAGTTCATGGATTTTCGCATCTGGGGTGTAGTTACAGGGGTCATTAAGAAAATGGCCTAATTCTTTTCTCTACTTTTGTCTTGCTTATGGTTTCCGATTCGGTGTCTACCGAAAAGGGATTAAAAGGGAATCAGGTGTAAATCCTGAGCTTTTCCTGAAGCTGTAAGTCTCGTTAAAGGTTGAGATTAACGCCACTGTGTAAAAACGGGAAGGCCTCTACCCTTGAGACAAGCCAGAAGACCTGCCAAGAGCACATAAATAATTCGCTTTCAGGATAAAAGCTATTATTGACGAAGCTCTTGTTTAAGCAAGGCTTTTTCTCTAATCTCTCTAACTGGAAGTTTTTTGTTCCTAACCTAAAATTTGAACGATGAACAAAAAACTACTTCTAGGGACTATCATTAGTCTCATTGCCTTCAACAGCAAGGCTCAATTCTCCTTTTCCCAGACCGAATTCTGGATTGGTTCGGGTACTGACTCCACCCTTCTTATTGTAAGCTTTAATGATGGTACTAGCGACTCGTCGTATGCTTGGGGCTATCGCTTTAACCCAGGCGAAGATGGCGAAGACCTTCTTAATGCAGTTGCCGCTGCAGATGTCAATTTTAGCATCAATACCGCGGGTGGCTTTTTAAATGATGTGATTTACCACCGCCATGAAGGTATTGGAGGTAGCCCTAATTATTGGTCGACCTGGAGCGGTGCCGACACGGCCAGCTTGATGATGAATGCGGGCATTGCCACGCCTTTGGTAAATGGTGAGTGGTTTGCTATTAGCTATACCGACTTTAATCCAGCTCTAAAACCTGCCTTGCCTATTGCCGCCTTTAATCCAAGGGCCTTCGATTTTAGTCAGGTGCAACAATGGATCGGCACAGGTATGGATTCGGCCGTAGTGATCATCGATTTTCAATTGCCGGGTGATTCGGCCCGAATCGCCTATGGTCTTCTTTTCAATGACTCCATCCAAGCGAGTCAGGCCTTAAGTGATTTAGATCAGGCGGATGCCATGCTTAGCGTTAATGCCAGTTCTTTCCTAAATGATATTAGCTATGGTAGCTGGAATGGGATTGGAGGCAGCCCCGATTATTGGTCGACCTGGAGCGCCACCAATATTGGCAACTGGTTCCTTAATGCAGGGATTAGCACTTGGGTAAAAGGCGGCGAGTTATTTGGTTGTTCTTATACCGACTTCGCTCCGGCACTACGGCCAAAAACGCCTAATCAGGAGCAAAATATTGGTCAACAAGAGTGGCCGAACATCCGCTTTAGCTTTTACCCTAACCCTGTACAAAATGAACTTAGTATTGAGAGCGAATCCCGCAGTAAATTTGAAATCATTAATTCTATGGGTCAGCTTCTATGGTCGGGATACGTAGAGGGAAAAAAGCAAATTGAGCTAGGTGATTGGCCAAGAGGTGCCTACTTCCTTCGCAATGGCAATAGTAGTGAAGCCTTTATTTTAAACTAATGCGTTTAAGCCTTGCCATTTTAATATTGATCGGAACCTGCTTGCAAGGGCAGGTTCTTGGTCCTTATGGCAGCGCCGCTGGTAGCCCGGGCTCAACCGCCATCGCTAAAGATTCAAGTATCATTAAGTCTTGGGCCACAAATTGCAGCGTTCTGCGTGGCTATTGGGATATCGATAAACCCGCCCTCGACACCGTAACTTATGGCCAAGCGGCTGATGCCATTGGTCCGGCTGATGGTCAAGTAGTATCCCTAGGTGACAGCGGCCTAGCTACTTTCGACTTGGCTTTTCCCATAAGTGATGCTAATGGACCTGACTTTGCCATTTTTGAAAACTCCTTTAGTGATGTATTCTTAGAATTGGCCTTTGTGGAAGTGAGCAGTAATGGTATCGACTTTGTGCGGTTTCCGGCCCATAGCCTTGTTCAAGATAGTGCGCAAACGGCGGGCTTCGGCGCAACCGAGCCCAGCTTGCTCTACAATTTTGCAGGGAAGTATCGAGGTGATTTCGGCGTCCCTTTTGACTTAGCAGAGCTAAAGGATTCGAGTCGGGTCAATATTAATTCCATCAGTCACATTCGCCTTGTTGATGTTATCGGGGCAGTCGGAAAGCCCTATAGCAGTCGGGATGCCTTTGGCAATGTGGTAAATGACCCCTATCCCACCGCTTATGCCTCGGGAGGCTTTGATTTAGATGCCTTGGCCTTCCTTCACCCAAGTTCATTAGCGGAAAAAGAATATGAGCTCAGGCAGTCCAAACCCTATCCCAATCCAAGTGCCGGGCAAATACATTGGCCTAAGGCGGTGGCCTTAAGTGTGTATAGTCTATCAGGCGCAAGCCTATTGGCAGCAGAAGGTGAATCTATAAATCTAAGTCCCTTAATGCCAGGCACCTATTTTCTAAAAGCCGAAGGGCTGAATGGTGAAATGAAGCTTGAATTGATAATCAAAATCTGATGCGAATTTGCTTGTTCATAGCTTTGCTTCTTTCGGCTTTCTCGCTAAAAGCACAAACAGATACTGCAGAGTATCTAAAAGAGGTCACCATTACCGAAAGCCACTGGATAGAAGCGAGCGAAAATCATTACAAGCTCAGTTTAAGCGATACGATTAATCAAAACCTAGCCCTAAACCTGGCCGAGCAATTAAAGCAAGGCAGTCCCATTTTCGTTAAATCTTATGGCAGCAATGGCATTGCCACCCTCAACCTTAGGGGAACAGGCTCTGGTCATACTAAGGTTTATTGGAATGGTTTAGACATTAGTCCGGCCGGCTTAGGACTTTCCGACCTTTCCCTCTTACCAGCCAATAGCGGATTAGAACAAATGGAAATTAGCTTTGGTAATGGTGCCCTAGCCTATTCTTCGGGAAATATAGGCGGTGGACTTCTTATTAACTCTAGACCTGATTTTGGAAACAAGTACCAACAAAATCTTAAACTCGCAGGAGGAAGCTTTGGCCGACAACAAATCGCTTTTGAGAACCAATATGGAAGTAGCTCTTTTCAAGGCCAAAGTGCTCTTTCCTATTCTTCGGCTCTCAATAATTATCCCTACCGCTTGGTCAATGGCGAAGTGCGTTCCCAAGAACTACAAAATGCGGACTTCGAACAATTGCAGCTCAAACAATACTTTAGCTGGCGCAAGCAAAAGCACATCTTTAGCATCAGAGCCTGGTACAATCAGACTTTACGGAATATCCCTGTGATTAGCCTCAGTGTCGCTGGTCCCCACGACCGCATGGAAGATCGCAACCTGTACTTTAACCTCGATTATCAAAAGCAATTAAAAAACCAGGGGCATTTGCATTGGATTAGCGGAGCGATCTATTCAAGTAATGAATTCTTCCTAAATGCTAAAGGAATTCCTGCCTGGAATGAATGGGGTTCTCAACAAAGTATGCTTCGCTACAAAGGGCCCCATAAACACCTTTCGGAAAGGGCTTATTTAGAATCGGAGTTTAGTCTGCAAAGTCGTTTTGACTTCGTATCTGCTACCTATACTCAAGACCGTTGGACCCATGCCGCATTTGCGCAGATTAATTATGTGATACCCCAGACCTGGAATGCGCAAATTCAATTACGTCAAGAGTATAATTCCAATAGTAACCTGAGTCCTCTTACCGGTAGTTTGGCCTTTGGCTATCAAATCAATCCTCAGCTCCAGCTCTATGCTAACTTGGGCCGCAATTATCGTTTGCCTGCCCTAAATGATCTCTTTTGGGAACCTGGGGGTAATCCCGAGCTTTTACCCGAAACCTCCTACAATACCGAGCTTGGTTCCAAGTTTAAGCAAAACTTTGGCCCGTGGATTTTCTCATTGGAATTCAATGCCTTCTACATGGATATCGACAATTGGATTCAATGGGCACCGAATGGAGGCTTATGGCGGGCTCAAAACCTTAAAAAGGTTCGGAATACAGGTTTAGCGCTGAGCTTTGGATTAGAGCGTTATTGGGAGCATTGGCAAAGCGGCTTGGACTTACAATATCAATACCTCAACAGCATAAATAATTCCTCCGCCGAAGAGGCATTTTCGGGAAATCGCACCATTTACAATCCCGATCATAATTTGAGTGCTCGGGCATTCCTGGCCTATGAAAACTTGCAAGTGAGCTATCAATTGAATTACAGCGATCGCTATTTTATAGACGAAGGGAATTTCTATTATATGCCTTCCTATTTGGTGCAAGACCTACGCATCAACTATAATTGGTCATACCGCAAACATAAGCTCCGAGGCTTCGTCGGCATTAATAATTTAGGCAATCGCGATTATCAAATCATTCCCTGGCGACCCGAGCCCGGCCTCCACTTTATAATTGGTTTACAATGGAATTGGGAAAAAGAATAGCTTTAGTTATCCTTCTACTGGGACTACTGTCGGCTTGCCATAAAGATTATGGACCACAAGCCGTGAATGGCGGTATCTTAAGGCCCGATTCCAATGCGGTTATCATCGTAAATGAGGGCAATTTCCAATGGGGCAATGCCAGCTTAGGACAGTATAATCCAGAGCGTAAAAGTTATGAAGATGGACTTTTTCGCAATGCCAATAATCAGCCCTTAGGTGATGTATTGCAAGAAGCGCATCGCATAAAGAATCGATATTACTTGGTAATGAACGGTTCTAATGAATTAGTAATATGCGATTTAAATTGGAAGGAAATTTCTGCGAGTGCGGGTATTAATGCTCCCGTGCATTTGGCCTATTGGGAAAATAGTATTTGGCTTAGCGACCTATACAGTCCTAAAATAAGGCAATACGACCTCGATGGAAAGCTCTTAGCGGAATTCAATTTGGGCTTCTCGAATGCTCGAATGTTTATTTGGGAAAAGCAACTGCACTTTTACCAAGGATCAAGGTGGAAATACTTAGAATCGGTAAATGCATCTCTTCGCAGTGGCTTTTCAAACCTTCAAGATATTGATCAGATTATAACGATTGGGGAGGGTATAATCATCAGCTATGAAAATGGAAATGTCTATCACTGGCCTAGTCGCGGTGGAAACCCCATCCCATTAGCCAGCTTCCAATTACCCCTTTCCTATAGAGTGGTAGATGAGTCGAAAGACCGTTTCTTCTCTTACGATGGAGATAGTTTATACGTACATAATCTCCAGAATAATTATGCTCGCAGTCCACTAATAGCCATTGAATGTGAGAATTTCTACGGACTCTCCTTTCACGCTCCCAGCGAAAGTCTGTTTCTCTTCGATGCTAGGTCATTTGTGCAACCTCATCGAATACGGCGTATTAATCCCAATTCTGGAACCGTGCTCGATGATTTCCAAGCCGGTGCCCTACCCAGTGGACTAGTAAGGAAATGGTAGGTGAAGCTTAAGCCTTAAAAAGCTCTGAAGGGTCTTTGAAAGCCTTAAATTCTAAGGCATTACCCGATGGGTCTAAAAAGAACATGGTAGCCTGCTCCCCTACCTGACCTTCAAAACGGATATAAGGTTCAATTACAAAATCGATCTTCGCTGCAAGCAGACGATCTTTAAACTCATGCCAATGTTCCCATTCTAAGACTACTCCAAAATGCGGTACCGGCACCGAATGGCCATCTACGGGATTATGCTCCTTCTCACCCGCCCCATCGGCGAGGTGCAAGACCAATTGATGTCCAAAGAAATTGAGATCCACCCAATGCTCGGAAGAACGACCTTCGGAAAAACCCAAGAGGCTATTGTAAAAGTGGCGGGTTGCTTGAAGTTCTTTAACCGGTATCGCTAAATGAAAAGGCTGCAAAGACATAGGAGCTAATTTTGGTTTTAAAGGTATAACATAGACTCTTAGCGCAAAAAGCCCTCAACTTGAGCAGCTTTCCCCTTGATAGACCCGAATATAGTCTGTCCTTGGTCTAGCAAGCTGAGTACTAAAGTGGTTACTGTCCCTGCCTATGGTCGATCCACTGTAGGACTATAGTCGTTCACTTCTTCGCCTATGGTCGATGTTGTAATTTAGTAGAACGGCTTTCGCCTGATGCTGGTCGGTGCTTTAAATTTAATGGTCTCTCGGTACCAAAGCAATGCCCTGTTCTTTCCTTGCTATTGGTCGGTCGAAGAAAATACTTGCCCTCTCTAAGCACAAGAAGCAATCGACCAAGAAAATTTATAAAGCGATCGAGGGGCAAGAAGCGAGCGACCTTACAAAAGATAAAGCCGTCGCCCTAAATTAATGGTAGTCTGCTCTAAATTGATGGTAGTGCGCATTAAAATAGGTCCGCGTCTTAGCTAAGGCTATAGTCGATCATTGCCAGGGAAGCCACCGACCATGGCAAGGGAATGGTCTCTCTTAGGATGGGAAGCGACCGACCATTGCATGGGAATGGTCTGTTACAGCACAGGAAGCAACCGACCATAGTGAGGGAATGGTGTGTTGGGGTCAAGGAAGCAACCGACCATAGCGAGGGAATGGTGTGTTGGGGTCAAGGAAGCAACCGACCATAGGCAAGAATTGCTATATCGGGGCCCAGGATTGCCCTTCACGCGGCAATATATACCCGAAACCATGAAAAATGAAGCCGTAGACCTTGCAGAAAGGTTAATTACTGCCCAATGAAGTAGTTTATCACAAATGTGAAATCCCATTAATTCGAAGATCTTTTAATACCTTGATTCCATAAAGCAAAAGAAAGATGGAGCAAAAGGAATATAAACAACAAGAAATAAGCATCGTTTGGAAACCCAAGCTTTGTCAACATGCCGGTGTCTGTGTGCGCCGTTTACCCCAAGTTTACAATCCCAAGGAGAAACCCTGGATTAAACCCGAAAATGCTAGTAGCGATGAGCTTATAGCCCAAATAGATGCTTGTCCGTCGGGAGCATTAAGCTATTACCGAAGGGAGAAATAAAAAAACCAAGAACCCCCTCTATACAGGGCATTCTTGGTTGCGAATCAGATCTAGACTATAATAGGAGCTAGACTATAAACTGTTTAAAACTATTTTCCTTTTGTTAATCTCTATTTACCTAATAACTTGGTAATTAGACCTGACAAATTTAGCTTAGCTGAACTAATTAAAGTGACCCTCACATTCCCATTGGTGGGAATAATAGTCCGCTCTGCCTATGGTTAATATTGATAAACTTAGAAGCTTTTTAAAGGCCCGGAGACTGGAATTAAAAATTTCACAGGCCCAATTGGCCACCGATTTAAACCTTACTACCAGTGGCTATCGAAAAATGGAAAATGGTCAGTCGCCAATTTCCATAGAACGCTTTGTGATGATCTGTGAACTGCTAGGTAGCAATCCCTGCGAGCTCTTGGAAGGGATTACCGAAGTGAGCTCTAAAGATTTGTTGAAAATTGAGAACAAGCGTCTCAGTTCGGAAGTGGAGTTTCTAAAGAGTGAAATCCACTATCAGCGTGAGCTTAACAATAAGCTACTGCAATTGCTGAATCCGAAATATGTGGATTTGGTGGTAAGCTGAGGCTTAGAGACTAGAGTCTAGAATTTAGAGTCTAGACAGTTTAGTCTAGGTTCTAGATTCTATACTCTAATAAAAAAGGCAGCTTAAAAGCTGCCTTTTTTATTAGTCGGGATGACTGGACTTGAACCAGCGACCACACGCCCCCCAGACGTGTACTCTACCAACTGAGCTACATCCCGATGCCCAATATTAGCGGGCTGCAAATGTAATAAAGGAAATTCTATTGCGAAGGCTAAAAAGCCGGCAAAATCCTTATTTAATTTCCACCAATTCTAATTCGAAGTTTAGGTCCTTTCCGGCTAAAGGTGGGTTGGCATCTACGGTGATGCTGTCCTCTTTAACTTCGGTAACCATAATAGGAATCTGTTGTCCGTCTGGGGTTTGCGATACCAATTGCATACCTACTTGAGGATTGATTTCGGCGGGAATCTGATTTTTAGGAACATCTTGTACTAATTCGGCACGGTGCTCACCATAAGCTTCAGCGGCAGGAATATTAACAGATTTGGTTTCATTAACCTCCATATCAATTAAAGCGTTCTCGAAGCCTGGAATTACCATACCCTGACCTAAAGTGAACTCGAAGGGCTCACGACCACGTGAATCGTCAAACACTTCACCATTTTCCAATTTACCAGTGTAGTGTACACGTACGGTGTCGTTGGCCTTTACTTTACTCATAACTTAAATTTTAATTTCCTATAGGGTCGCAAAGGTCTTGCCTTCCTTTAAATCCCGACTTATTGTCAGGCCTTAAAAAAAGCAAACCCCGACCAATGGCCAGGGAATGCTCTGTATAGAGGGGGTATAGATAGACCTATTAATAAATCTTTGTTAAGTCGCGGTTACCTGCTGCATCGGTAAACCAGTCAGTATTACTAGCACCACCAGAGGTAGCCCAAATGGAAAAGTTTAAATAAGCTTCCTTAATGGGGTTAAACTCTTTGGGCTAGGAAAAACCCTTTTCTCTTCATGGTAAATATTTATTCACACAAATATGTTCCAGGAAGATACTTTTCAAAGAGATAAATCGACGAACGCCCCTCTTTCCAAGACGAATAGAAAAGCGGTAGAAATACTTAGTTTAATGAACTTCATGAGTTAACCAAAAGTGTATCAACTAGATGTCCATTACCGGGAGATGTACGTAAAAGGTAGAGCCCTGCCCAATCTCTGACTTAAGGCTAATTTCACCGCCCATTCCTTCGACCAAGCTTTTTACCGTAGCCAGACCAATTCCCGTGCCGGTGGAACCATTGACATCCTTATTACTGGTGGTATGGAAAATTTTAAAGATTCTTTCTTGGTCTTCAGGCTTTATACCCGGACCATTATCGCTAATCGATACAATTACCTTTGTACGTTCTTGCTTTAATCCTATTTCTAGTTTCGGCTCAGGATTAGTGTTGTACTTAATGGCATTGGCAATAAGGTTTATCAAGATTTGCTGAATGGCCACTTTATTGGCGTAAACCGACTCCCCTTCCATTTCTAAAGACAAGCCCTGCTTTCCTTTCGGATCCAAGAGCTTTAAGGTATCCTTGATAAGATCCGCTAAACTAAAGAAGCTCCGTTCCTCTAATAACAAAGAATTGGTTTTGGCATGTTTTAAAATTCCATCAATCAGGGAGCTAAGCCCTTTAGCAGAATCCTGAATCATCCCAATTATTTCCTGAGTTTCAGGATCGGAGTCCGCAGTCTTTTGCTCCAATAATTCTACCAAGCCATATATATTGCCTAAGGGCGATTTTATATCATGAGCAGCGATACGTGCGAACTCATCCAAATTCTTATTGCGCTGTTCCAGCTCTCGAACTGTACGCTCTAGCAACAGTTTATTCCTACGCAGTTCAAAGAGTTTTACCAGCTGATTAGCCAGGTCCGATAAGCTTTCTAATTGATCATCACTAAGCTCACGGGGCTCATTATCGATTACGCATAAAGTGCCCAAGGCTTGGTCATCACAAACTAGGGGAACACCCGCATAAAATACCACATTGGGGTCATCAGCGACCAGGGGATTATCGTGAAAGCGCTCATCTTTTCGTGAATCCTCAACAATAAAGGTATGGTCGGGTTCATTAATGGCATGGGCGCAAAAAGCGGTGTCTCTTTCGGTTTCTTTTTGATCCAATCCTACCTTAGACTTAAACCACTGACGATCTTTATCGATAAGTGAAATAAGAGAAATGGGCGTATCGCATATTTTGGAGGCAAGGCGAGTAATTTGATCGTATTCCTCTTCTTCCAAAGAGTCTAATAGAGAGTACTCGTATAATTTCGCTAATCGTTCCTTTTCGTTTTCAGGAATCAAGGGCTTTATCATGAAACTAAAAATATAAAAAAAGCCCCTTGCGGGGCCTATTTATAAACTTATTTCCGTGGATCCACTGCCAGGGTAATTCGGTCGGTAGATCACCTTCACTAGGCGTGAAGAATCATTGGGGTCCACGAAAAGTTCTATGCGTGGGTAAGGCTCATCGGGCCATGGCTTCATGTCGATCCAAATACCGTCCAAAACATCGATGCGATCGGTAATCAAATTATAGTCGCTAGGGCTAAAACTAATACCCGAATCAAAATCGATACTACCATCAGCAGCGATGCTAAAGCTCATGCGGTTGTGGGTTCCTTGATCGACCGACTGCACCGGGTAATTTCCGGCCAAGGCCTTAATGAGATTTAAATTAGCCGGACCATCAGGAATAGGATTCCATTGATTTAGGAAGGTACCTTGCAGGTCGAAGACATTTACTTCATTTAAGCTATCCTCGGCGGTTAAGCTTAGGGCATATTTATATCCAGCCCCCTGATCCTCCCATACAAACTCATTGCCCTCTTGTGCGCCCGAAGCAACAAAAACCTCATTGCCATCATTGTCGGCCGGGTTAAAGTCAATCGCAAAAGACCCATCACTCCCAAAGGAAAAGCTAGCTTGATCCCCTACTTGATTAGGAGCACCCGTGGCCGCAAAAGAACATTCTAAATTATAATCAACCCCACTAATTCCAGCGGGTAAATTTAAGGTGTCTGGACTTTGAGCTTCTTCCTCTTTAGCACAGGCACTAAATAGTAAAAGGGCCAGGCCTAGACTTATAGCTTTCGATGCATTCATAGATTATCTTTTTTCAAAGATGCAATTTCTAGGTGCCCCAAACTATACGGCAAATGCCCTAAAATTTTTGCAGCCAATATTTCATGAAACGCGCGTAGGGATCATGCAAATAGGTCCAGAATTTTAACTCACTAGGTTTGGGCCATTGGAACTTAAGCAGCTTTTTAATAAAAGTCGAGGCCGCTATTTGTTTCCCTTCCCGCTTATGATAGGAAGGTGCCGATTCGCCAAAGCCCATTTTAAGCATGATAAGCGGAAAGTTAACTCCAGCGCGGGTTAAAGAAGCCATTAGTGAGCCCCAAAAACGCGCGTTTACTTCTAATAAATAGACCTTATTGCGCAGTACATCCCGACGTAAATCGATACAGGCCACCCCTTGATAATTCAAGGCTTTAAGCATTGGTTTTACTACTTCCAATACCGCTGGATCATCTTTGTAAATAAGGTCGTCGTTCTTATTGTAATTGCCGAGCGTTTTTAACGGCGACTCTTGGATGGTATAATGCTTTATCTCACCATCTTCACAGATAACATTGCAATTGATATCACTGCCGCCAACGTATTCTTGAAGATAGAGTGCTTTGGGATCTAGTCCTTCCTCATCCAAAGCCATTATCGCTTCCTCTTTGGTATTTAAGGTTTGAATGCCGCGTCCAAAGGCACCCTCCGCCGGTTTAAGGAGTAAAGGGAAGTTTAAACTTTGAAACTTAGATTTAAAATCGGGGTCGTCCAGGTCCAGAGTCTGGGGCATCAGGCGTAAGCCCTTGGATAGCAAAAAGTTATTTAGTCGTTTTTTATTAGTAGCAATCTGAAATTCATTGAGCTCGGTAAGGGGCATAATGCGACATACCTTGGCCAAACGATCTTTGGCCTCCGCTACCGCTAAACCTTCTTTCTCACCAAAAGGCATCAACAAATCAATATCCCACTGCTGAATGCATTTTACCGCTCCTTTTTCGATTTGATCGTAAGAGGAAACGTATTCCAAGCCTTTCACATGCCTGGAGTAGCCCGCAGAGCTCTTCTCATTGGTGGTTAAAACGTAGAAATTATAATTCTTCTCCTTGCGAAGACAGTATAATACGCTTAAGCATAAATGCTCATCATAACCTATTAAAAGGACATTGCGGTGCTTTGGTTTCATTCAGATGAATTAATGACACTAAGTTAATTCAAATTAAGGCGATTGGAAGCTTGGCTAAATAAATATTTAGGATAGCTATTTAAGACAGAACCGATTTGATGTCTGCTTCAATTTTCTCCGGTTCGGTTTGAGGCGAATAACGTTTTAAGGGCTTACCCTCAGAATCGATTAAGAATTTGGTGAAGTTCCATTTGATAGCCGAGCTAAGGGTACCAGGTAACTCCGATTTAAGGTATTCAAAGATTGGATGCGTGTCGCTACCATTTACCTTTACCTTTTCCGTTAGCTGAAAACTAACGCCAAAGTTTAAGGAACAAGCTTCTACCATACTTTCATTGGACTCTGGTTCTTGGCCAAGAAACTGATTACAAGGAAAACCGAGAACTACCAAACCCTGGTCCTTATACTTCTGGTGCAATTCCTCCAAACCATTAAACTGCGGTGCCAATCCGCATTTGGTGGCGGTATTAACTACTAAGACGGGCTTCCCTTTAAACTGAGACATATCAATGCTTTCTCCTTTGGTATCTTTTACACTCAGTTGGTAAAACTTACTTTCGCTCATATTTCTTATTTACCGAATTAACCTTTAGCGATGAAAGTAGTTCTGATTATGCATGGAAAAACCACTCAGTCGGCAGTGGCCGAATTGGAAAGAGAGTACTTTCAGCGCTTGAGCCATTATTGGCCCTTCGAGCACAAAGTTATACCAGACCTTAAGAATAGCAAGAAACTAAGCTTTAATCAGGTTGCTGAAGAAGAAGGGAAATTGCTCTTTAAAGAACTCCAAGCTGGAGACTGGTTGGTATTGTTGGATGAAAAAGGAAAGGAATTGCATTCAAGAGCTTTTGCAAAGCAAATTCAGCAGTGGTTTAATCAATCACCTAAAAGGTTAGTCTTTTGCATTGGCGGACCTTATGGCTTTTCGCCAGAAGTATACCAGCGAGCCAATTACAAGCTCAGCCTATCGCGGATGACCTTCTCCCATCAAATTGTAAGAGCCCTATTTGGAGAGCAATTGTACCGAGCGGCGACTATTTTAAAGGGTGAACCCTATCACCACGACTAATCCTTGTTGACCTTGCGGTAGATACCGTAGAATACCGTTTGCAGGACCTCTCCTTTAGTGCCGAGATAATCCCATCGCTGAATTATGCTTCCATCTTTTTGCGGGGTCCAGCTAATTTGATGGTAAAAATCCCCGACACTTTTACCTTTCTGCAATTTGGAACGCAGTTGCATCGACTCTCCTTGCCAACTGCCTTTCAAGTTTAAAATAAAACCATTGCTACTTACCCATAGTTGATGCCAAAGAGAATCGGATGAATCGTAATAATTATAGGATGTCCCGGTGCCACCGCTTGCACCGGTCCAATGTTCAACAATCAAACAATTTTGCTCGGCTTCGCTAATTTGGTTGCTACCCAATGCAATTCCATTGGTGTCCTTCACCTCCCAATTACCTAGCCAAAAATCAAATTGATTATAATTTTCCGTGCAACAGGGACAAGCCTGAGCCAGACCGCTAAAAGATGTTAATGCGAAAAGTAAGATTGCGAAATAGCTTTGCATGCCAACAAGGTAGCAATAAAAAAGGTGGTACAATGAATATACCACCTTCTCAACAAACCTTAGATACACACTAAAATCTTCCTTCTTCTATAATACTGTAACCATGGACTTCCTTCCAGGCCCAATCGTATTGCTTTAAATTAGAAATGGCACGCCGCTTAGCCTCCTCGGCACTGTTATTACTGGCCCCCATACCGTAACTAATTATCTTCTTACCGAGATAATTTTTGCGGACTGCCTTAATAACTACATAATGACCACTGCGAAGATTATGTCCGCGTTCGCTACCGCCATTAAGGTTATAAACCCTTTGAAATCCTTTTTCCTTTAAGTCGAGTTTAGCCAGATACTCCGATTGGTAACCCTCATTAAAGATTAGAGCATAATCTAAACTAGAACCCGATCGGTTCTTGGCTACCGCAAAACCCAATTGCGCTTGCGCGGACATGCTGCTAAAAAAAATGAATACTAAAAGACTGACGGTTCGTAAATGCATAGTCTTTCCCTTTAAAAAAGATGGGCCGAGGAAGAATTTCACCCGGCCCATTCTCTTATTAAAATTCCCTTCCCGATGTGAAGGTAAAAAAAATATTTACACCTGCAAACCCTTTCTCTATAAGGTTTTCAGGGATTTAGAATAAATTTCTAGACTAACTCCCTGGATATCTGTCTGCTCCTTTGGTTCAAAATCAAATTTTTTCATCAAAGATTTTGAGGCTTGATTATCGGTTTCAAAAATCCCATATATAGTATCCCAGTTTTTTTCCGTTTTCGCATAGTCCAATAGAGCGGCCATTAATTCGCTGGCATAGCCTTGGCGCCAGTACTTTCGCCTTAAGTGAATTCCCACTTGCGGTAATTTTAAGAGCATAAAGACATTGACATTCACGGTACCGATGATTTCCTTGCTATCTTTAGTACTAACGCTAAAAAAGCCTAGTTCCTCATTATTTAAAAACTTCTTGTTCTCTAAAAAACTGCGGTAAAAATCGATGGTTTTATCCCTAAGGGGGCCGACATACTTATTCGAGTCAGGTTCTTGGTACATATCGATAAGTACCTCGAAGTCCTTTTCCTCTAAAGGTCGAATAATACAGCGCTCAGTTTTAATCATGTTCTTGATTTGATTCAGCAAAAGCTTTAAAATCTTTCAGGTATTGCATGGATTGCTTTTTAAATGCCTTAGGCATTAGTTTGGCCATGAGACGCATGGCCCATGAGTCGAATCGAAAATAATGCACCGTTCGATAGCGCGTTATTTCTCCTTCTTCTATAAAGAAATTCTCCACCTCATTGTAAACACCTTTGGTTTCATAAGCTGTTTTAAAATAATCGGGGAAATTTCGCTCTAAAATGGTTTCCACCATAGCAATGTGCCTCTTTCCCATTTCAAAGCTCATTTTTGATTGAGCACCAACTTGTCCGGCTTCACCAAAAATTAGCTCAACCGATTGCAAACCTTTCATCCATTCAAAAAGGTTGTCGGCATCATCAAATAAATCTATTACCTGCTTTCGCGGCAGCTCAATTAGTATTTCGGAAGAATAGCGCATTATTACATTTGTTCCAAAGCTACAATTTTAATTCAGGGAATTCCTTTATTTCGCTGAATCGCAAAAGGAAAAGCAATGAAAGGAGAGGATTTAAAATTTGTAAAGGATTGCATTGAGCTATCCGCCCGAAGCGTTGCGGCAGGAGACGCTCCTTTCGGTTCTATGGTAGTGTTAAACGGTGAAATTATCGGCGCTTCTGAAAACAATGCCAGTGCTAAGGTCTCCGATCATGCTGAAGTGATTGCTTTGCACCAAGCCCATGAAAAAATGGGGCATTCCAATTTAGTGGGAGCCACTCTTTATTCCAATTGCGAGCCCTGCCCTATGTGCGCCTTTATGGCCAGGGAATATAAAGTGAGCCGAGTAGTGTATGCTTTGCGCTCTCCTTTTATGGGCGGCCACAGCAAATGGAATATTATGGAAGATGATGAATTACAGCACTTCCCTCCTTTCTTCGGCCCCAAACCAGAAGTAATTGGCGGCTTACTCGAACCTGAGGCCAAAAAAATCTTCGATGAATTCGGACTATGGATGTTCGGAGAAGATTCGAAAGATGAATTAGAGCGAAGAATAAAGACCTAAAAAAAAACGCCCCATTGAGAATGAGGCGTTTTTTCTAATTGGATAAGAAGACTTACTTAGCCATCAAAGAAGATTTCTCTTTTACGGGAGTAGTCTTAACCTGTTCGGGCTTTTTAACCTGACCTTTAATGCGTAAAACCTTAGTAGGTGTAGCAGCATTAGTAGTAACGGTTACACTTTTATTGATGGGTCCGATACGCTGGGTATCGTACTTCACCTTAATAACCGCGTCTTGTCCGGGTTGAATAGGTTCTTTTGGCCAGCTTGGCACGGTACAACCACAGGATCCGCGGGCATTTTTAATGATTAATGGCTCTTTACCTTTGTTGGTAAATTTAAACTCACGCACACCATTTGCACCTTGCTCAATGGTACCATAGTCTACGACTTCCGTTTCGAACTCGATTTGGGGAGCATTGGGATTAGTCGCTTGCTGCTGCGCCATCGCAGTGAAGCCAATAAACACCATTGCTAGGGTAGTGATCATTTGTCTCATTGTACTTTGTTTAATTAGACCTTTCAAATTTAGGAATTTTATCTCCTTTAACATAGCCCAATTAGTCCGCGAAAATTATACCAAAGTATTCGCAAGCTTCCCTTAGCTAAGTATTAACTTTGGCGGCTTAATTATTTTCAAAAATTTAGACGATGAGCATAGCAGCTAAGTTCGATCACCTGAGCGCTGAAGACAAGTGGTACCAATACTGGATGGATCACAAGTTTTTTGCTTCGGTCCCGGATGAACGTGAAGCCTACACCATTGTGATTCCCCCGCCCAATGTAACGGGAGTCTTACACATGGGACATATGCTTAATAATACCCTTCAAGATGTGCTCATTCGCAGAGCGCGTATGCTAGGCTATAATGCCTGTTGGGTACCAGGAACCGACCATGCATCGATCGCCACCGAGGCTAAAGTAGTAGCTAAGCTAAAAGAAGATGGTATCGATAAATTCGAAATTGGTCGCGAGGAATTTTTGAAACACGCCTGGGAATGGACCCACAAACACGGGGGCATTATCCAAGATCAATTAAAGCGTTTAGGCTGCTCTTTCGATTGGGATCGTGAGGCCTTTACTATGGATGAGACGCGCAGTGAATCGGTGCTAAAAGTATTCATTGACCTTTACGACAAGGGGCTCATTTACCGCGGTTACCGCATGGTAAACTGGGACCCCCAAGCCAAAACCACCCTATCCGACGAGGAGGTAATTCACAAAGAATTAAACGGTAAACTTTATCATTTACGTTACCCAATGGTAGATGGCAATGGGGCCATTGAAGTAGCTACCACCAGACCCGAAACCATTTTGGGGGATGTGGCCATTTGCGTAAATCCGAATGATGAGCGCTACCAAGACATTGTTGGGAAAAGGGTAAGAGTACCGATTTGTGATCGTGAAATTCCCATTATTGCCGATGAATATGTAGACATGGAATTTGGTACCGGCTGTTTAAAAATTACCCCAGCCCACGATATCAATGACTACACGATCGGACAAAAGCACGATCTAGAGATTATCGATGTATTGGATGAAGAAGGCAAGCTTAATGCCCATGGTTTGCATTACCAAGGCATGGATCGCTTTGTGGTGCGTAAGGCCATTGCCAAAGAACTAGAAGAAAAAGGCTTTTTAATAAAGGCCGAAGACTATAAGAATAAAGTTGGAACCAGTGAGCGAACCGGTGCGGTTATCGAGCCCAGATTATCGGATCAATGGTTCTTAAAGATGAAGGATCTTGCCGAACCGGCTATTAAAGCGGTGATGGATGAAAATCCGGAAATCAATTTAATTCCCGAAAAATTCAAGAATACCTATCGACACTGGATGGAAAATGTAATTGACTGGAACATTTCTCGTCAATTATGGTGGGGGCATCAGATTCCAGCCTATTACATCCAGGGCGATCGCAATAATATCGTGGTGGCGCTTAGCGCTGATGAGGCCTTGGAAAAAGCCCAGGCCAAAACCGGCAACCCTGCTTTAACTATAAGTGATTTAGAACAGGAGGAAGATGTACTAGACACCTGGTTCTCCAGCTGGCTATGGCCCTTATCGGTATTCAACGGAGTACTGGATCCGGAAAACGAAGAAATAAATTACTACTACCCTACCCGAGATCTAATTACCGCTCCCGAAATTTTATTCTTCTGGGTAGCGCGGATGATTATCATCGGTTATGAATTAAGAGACACCAAGCCCTTTAGCAATGTTTACCTCACGGGTATCGTACGCGATAAACAGGGTCGAAAAATGTCGAAGTCGCTTGGGAATTCCCCAGACCCCATTGAATTGATGGAAAAATACAGTACCGACGGGGTACGCGTGGGTATGCTTCTCACCTCTCCAGCTGGTAATGATCTACCCTTCGATGAGGAACTATGCGAGCAGGGCAGAAACTTCTCCAATAAAATTTGGAATGCCCAACGCTTAGTAAAATCATGGGAACTTAGTGATAAGGCCCCTAGCGAATCGGATATTGCGGCCATGCGCTGGTTTGCGGAAAAGAAATTGGACGTGCTGCAGCAATTGGAAAAGAGCTTTGGCTCTTACCGAATTTCGGAAGCCCTAATGATTAGTTATAAATGGGTATGGGACGATTTCTGCAATTGGTATTTGGAAGCCATTAAACCGCCTTACGGTGAAGCAATAAGCAAAGCCGTTTATAATCAAACAATCAGTTTCTTCGAGGAAGTAGTTACGGTACTGCATCCTTTTATGCCATTCTTAACCGAAGAGATTTGGCATAACCTCAAGGATCGCTCAGCGGGAGAAAGCCTCTGCATGAGTCAATGGCCCAAATTACAGGACAGTGATCAGGCCTATTTACGTGAATTCGATCAGATGTTAGCGGTCGTAAACGGGGTTCGCAATTTGAGAGCAGAGAAAAACATATCTCCCAAAGAAAAACTAGCACTTTACTATCCTAGCGAAGAGGCACTGGAGCCTAGTTTACGTAGCTTGGCTTCGAAACTAGCTAACTTGGAGCGCATCGAAGTTAAGGTCGACCAAGAAGCGATAGGCTTTAGTTTCTTAGCCGGAAAATTTGAGTTTTTTGTTCCTGCAGGTGAAGCGGTAGATATGGAAGCCGAAAAAGAGCGCATTCAAAAGGAAGTGGCCTACCTAAAAGGATTTTTAAAATCGGTAGAGAAAAAACTATCCAACGAACGATTTGTAAACAATGCCCCTGAAGCGGTGGTGGCGAAAGAAAAAGCCAAACAAGCTGATGCGGAGGCAAAAATCAAAGCTTTGGAAGAAAGCCTAGCCAAGCTTTAATGAACTATCAAATAAAAAAAAGCCCCGACTTGGGGCTTTTTTATTTTTGCTTTTGCCTTAATCCCTTAGAATCCGAAGGCAAAGTACTTCTCACGACCATTGGGTAATACGCCGAAGATTATCACGGGCTTCTCTTTGGGAAGGTTCATACCGGCCTCATTAATATCTTCAATATTCTTTATGGGTTTTTGGTTAATCTGCGTAATGATGAATCCTTCAGGAATATCTTGATCGGCCAAGATTCCGGAATTTACTTCGGTAATTTTAACACCATAAGGTATACGATAGGCACGTTTCTCCTTGTCGTTGATTTCGCGGAAGCTACCACCCAGCAGGGTGAGGAACTCCAAGTCCTCTTTGCGGATTCTTTTGGTAGTACCATTTACATTGCGTAGGGTAACTTCAAAATCTTCGGTATCGCCTTCACGTAATACAGAGAGTTTTACCTTTTCACCTGGACGCTTGGCACCGATGATTTCTTGCAGCTCGGCACTTTTTGAGACTTTACGATTGTTAATGGCCACAATCACATCGCCTTTCATTAAACCTGCATCCGCAGCAGCGCCATTTTCGGACAAGCCCGCTACATACACGCCGGAGTTTACGTCGAGATCTAATTCATCGGCTAAACTCTGATTTACATCCGAAATATTAACCCCAATAAAGGCGCGTTGCACAGTGCCATACTCTTTGAGATCGGCCACCACTTTTTTGGCCAAATTACTAGGCACTGCAAAGGAATAACCCTCAAAAGAACCGGTACGAGTACTAATAGCAGAATTAATGCCCACCAATTCCCCTTTGGTATTCACTAAGGCTCCCCCACTGTTCCCGGGATTTACCGCTGCATCTGTCTGAATGAAAGATTCGATTGCTGCTCTTTCATTAATAATACCTATGCTGCGGGCTTTGGCACTCACGATGCCAGCGGTAACCGTGGAGGTTAGGTTAAAGGGATTACCTACTGCAAGAACCCATTCACCAACCTTTATATTATCGCTATTGCTGAAATCCAAATAAGGTAATCTATCTACCTCATCGCTAATTTTAATGAGCGCAATATCGGTAGTGGGGTCGGTGCCGATTACCTCCGCACGATACTCCTCTCCACTGTTCAGGCCCACTAAAATTTCTTCGGCATTCTCAATTACGTGGTTATTGGTTACGATATAACCATCTTTACTTATAATCACCCCCGAGCCGGTTCCCAATTGCAAACGGCCATCGGGCGCTGCCTTAGGCATACCAAAGAATAAATCGAAAGGAGACTGCACCTGAGGCATATTGGCCACCACCGCAGTTTTAACGTGCACCACACTATGAACCGATTTTTCGGCCGCCATCACAAAATCTTCAGGAGCGGTTCCGGGTACATAATTCGTTTGCTTGGGCTGATAATTGGCCGGTGCTTCGAAGTAGGTGCGTACCTCCGGCTTTTCAAAAAACATTTTATAGGCCCCTAGGCTTATAATTCCGCCTAAAGTTGAAACCAAAATGAGCTTTGCTATATTCTTCATATCCTCCTATATTTTTACTTTGCAACAAATTTTTTTCAATAACTATTCCAAAGCAAATTCTGTTGCCCATGAGGGCTTTGGTTTAACGACATTTTAACAAGAATTGACTAATCTTCACTTTTATAAATACCAAGGTACTGGAAATGACTTCATTCTTATCGATGGACGTCGCGAAATCCCAAAGCTAAGTCAAAATGACATCGCCCAAGCTTGTCACCGTCGATTTGGTGTTGGTGCAGACGGACTAATCATTCTAGCTAAAGAAGCTGGATATGATTTTAGGATGATTTATTACAACAGCGATGGCCGGGAAAGCACGATGTGTGGTAATGGCGGCCGCTGCATTGCCCAATTTGCGCATGACCTTGGCATGGGTTCCAATTTTAATTTCATTGCCATAGATGGTCCACATCAAGCGGTAGTGGAAAAAGAGCAAGTAAGTCTGCAGATGATTGATGTAGCTGATATTGAAGCCATCGACTCTGACTGGTTTACCGATACTGGCTCGCCCCATCATGTGGTTTTACATGATGATGTAGAGGGATTAAGAATTGTGGAAGAAGCACGCGCGATTCGCTACAATAATCACTACAAGGAAGAAGGTGTGAATGTAAACTTCATCAAAGGTGAAGGTCAGCATTGGCAAATGCGCACTTACGAACGCGGAGTTGAAGACGAAACTTATAGCTGTGGCACGGGCGTTACCGCTGCAGCCTTAGTCGCACATCATGCCGGAAAAGTGGAGCAATCACCAGTTTACATGAAAACCAAAGGCGGTAATCTGGAGCTTCACTTTAAGCATAGTCCCGAAAAAGGCTATTATGACATTTGGTTGAAAGGGCCTGCAAAAAAAGTATTTGAAGGACAATTGCAATGAAACTAGAAGACGGTAAGCTTAAACTAAGGGCCTTGGAGCCTAGTGACCTGAGTTATTTAGTGGCTTGGGAAAATAATCCGGCTTACTGGACCTACTCTCAGCAAAAGGTTCCTTATTCGGAATACCTGCTCAAGGAATATATTAATGAGGCAGGCAAGGATCTTTTTGAGGTAGGGCAATTACGATTGATGATTTGTTTTGAAGACAATGCCATTGGCTTAATTGACCTTTTCGATTTTAGCGCCGATCATCAAAGAGCGGCACTAGGCATCCTTATTGGCTCTGAGAATTACCGGGGTCAGGGTTTAGCTAAAAAAGCGATGCTCCTTTTCTTAAATTATGCCTTCCCCACTTTCAATCTTAAACAAGTGTATGCCGGGATCTCCCATAACAATCATGCAAGTTTAGGATTATTTGAGGCTTGTGGCTTTAAAAGCTGTGGTCTGCGAAAGGCTTGGTATCGCGAAGGGTCTAATTTTATTGACGAGCACTGTCTGCAATTATTGAAAGAAGATTTATGAAGAAATGGCTGAGCTTATTAGGCATCATTTCCTTGGTCTTCCTCTTGGCCAGTCGTTGTGAACCCGAGAAAAAGGAAAAGCTTGCCTCCGCAAGCGGCTGGCTCAATCATCATGATAGTGTTTCCTATGTTGGTATTGAAACTTGCTTGAAGTGTCATCCGGGGATTCACGAGACTTTTGTGGAAACTGGTATGGGGCAGTCATTAGCAGCGGCTACTCCTACTAAAAGCATTGCTCAAATCAATGGCGATTCGGTGCTATACGACCCGCATCGCGATTTATATTATCAACCTTATTGGAAAAATGATAGCCTTTGGATTAAAGAATATCGTTTAAAGGGGAAAGATACTAGCCATACTTTTCAGCAGGTCATCGACTATGTAATTGGTAGTGGGCAGCATACCAATTCGCATTTATTTACCGTAAACGATTTTTATTACCAAGCACCCTTTACTTGGTATGCACAAAAAGGGAAACTCGATTTCCCGCCTGGCTTTGAGAACGGAAACAACAGTCGTTTCTCGCGGCTGATAGGCTTAGAATGCATGTCTTGCCATAATGCAATGCCGACCGACTTTGTGCTCGGAAGTACTAATAAGTTTAAAAGCATTCCCCAAGGAATTAATTGTGAGCGTTGTCATGGCCCCGGTGGGGCTCATGCAGCAAAGATTAGTCGGGGTGAAATAACCGACACCAGTAAGGAAGCGGACCGCAGTATTGTAAACCCCAGACGCTTAAGTGCACAGATGCAATTTGAAATCTGCCAGCGCTGTCATCTGCAAGGAAATGCTGTGCTTAAGAGTGGGAAAAGCTTCTTCGACTTTAAACCCGGCATGAAGCTCAATGAAGTAATGCAGGTCTTTTTACCTCGTTACAGCGATTCGGAGGATAAGTTTATAATGGCTTCCCATGCCGACCGCTTTAAGCTCAGCGCCTGTTATCAATCGGCTCCCGAGCAATTTACCTGCACCTCTTGCCACAATCCCCATTTATCGGTTCGTTCCATAAATGTGAAGAATTTTAATGCAAGTTGCGGGAATTGCCATGGCAAAAGCACCATGGTACTTTGTAGTGAAAGCGAAGCAAAGCGAGCCGAGCAAGCCGATAATTGTGTGGCCTGCCACATGCCGAGTTCCGGCTCCATAGATATTCCCCACGTTACCGTGCATGATCATTTTATTCGCAAGCCCCAGGATATTGTTGCCGCCTTAGGCAAAGAAAAGGTAGAGTTTTTGGGCTTAGAGGCTATCAACGATGCTAAACCTAGTGCCCGAGATAAAGCCTTGGCTTATCTGCAGCAATTTGAACGTTTTGAAGGGGAAACTTTTTATCTCGATAGCGCTCGTAGATTTTTAAACCAGGTTTCCCCTCGCAATAGCGACTATCTGTATCTTGAGGTATACTACCATTTCCTTACTGGCAATTACCCACAACTTAAGGCCTTTGTGGAAGGCTATGGACGCAAACAGGTGCTTGACCAATGCAATGAGCGCAGCTATGACAATAAAGATGCCTGGACACTCTACCGCATTGCTGAAGCTTTCAATATCCCTAAGGAGGTAGGCTTTGCCGCTCAATTATATTCCAAGGCCATGGAGCTTGCTCCTTATATTATCGACTTTCAAAATAAGTATGCTTCGCTTCTGTATAAAGAAGGGAGAGTGCGGCAAGCCCAAGAAATTTGGAAGAAGGCGCTAAAGGAAGATCCACGTCATAAAGAGAGCCTCAACAATCTTGCTTACAGTTATTTACAAAGCGGAGATTATGCCGCTGCAATAAAGCCCCTGAACCGATGTTTGCTTTATTATCCCGATTATAAATTAGCCTGGCTTAATAAGGCTACTTGGGCGGGTCAGACCGGCGACCGTGAAAGTCTCCAGGAAAGCCTGGAAAACATTTTACGCCTAGATCCGAATAATGCTCAGGTGAAGGCCCTTTACGAACAGAACTTTTAATGAAAAAATTAATCGCATTTTTTGTAATTGGACTAGTCCTTTTGGGGGCAATCTTGGCTTACGGTGCTTATCGGGCAGCCCTAAAACCCAATGTGAAGGAGAGTTTTGATCTCTATATTGATGAGCAAAGTAGTTTCGAAGAAATCCTAAGCGTATATGGCAGCCACTTTTCAAATTTGGAAGATTTTCAAAAAATAGCCGAATGGAAAGGATTGCCGGATAATTTAAAACTAGGCCGTTATTACCTCGAAGAAGGAATGAGTGCCAATGCGGTGGTAAATAGATTGAAAGCTGGAAACCAAAAGCCAGTGCGCGTAGCCATCAACTTTGCCACCGACCTTGAAAGCCTTTCACGCGTATTGAGTCAGCAGTTAATGGCAGACTCCATCAGCTTTAGCGACTACTTTAATAGTACTGCCTTTAAAGAAGACTACCAATTGCAAAACTCCGAGGCTTTGGGCTTTTTTATTCCCAATACCTACGAATTGTACTGGACCACTAGTCCGGAGCAATTTGCTCAACGAATGCAGAAGGAAAACCAAAGATTTTGGTCGCAGCGCGAATCCCTATTGCAGCAATCTGGGCTAAGTAAAAAGGAGGTATTAAGCTTGGCTAGTATTGTAGAAAGCGAAACTGCCCGCTTCGAGGAGATGCCTAAAGTGGCCCGATTGTACCTTAATCGATTAGAGCAAAACATTTTACTGCAAAGTGACCCAACGGTAATTTATGCCTGGCAAAAAGTCCATCCCAAGGATAATATTAAGAGGGTTTTATACAAGCATTTGGAAATAGACTCCCCTTACAATACCTATAAATATCCTGGCCTCCCTCCTGGCCCCATCCGCATTGTGAGTCCCCAGGCCATAGACGCTGTCTTGAAGGCCGATAAGCACAACTACATTTTTATGTGTGCCGATCCAGAGCGCCCCGGATATCATGCCTTTGCTCGCAACTTAAGACAGCATAATGTAAATCGCCAACGCTATATCCGCTGGTTGGAGGAACAGAACCGCATCGCAAGAAGCAGAAAATGAAAGTTTTCGCACCTTGGTAGCTAATTGAATTTGTACCTTTGCAGCTGATTTTTTAAACCCTCTCAAATCAGCTCCTATGGCGCAAACAAACAGTTATCAAGAGTCTGTAGCCCAGCGTATTAAGCTTGAAAAAGCGGCAGTACAATTCATCAAGCACATCAATGATCTTTACCTCGATAAGGGTATTGAAACAGTGCTTTTCCGCAATCAGTTGACCGATCAGCGTCCTTCAGAAGTATTAAACCTTCATGAATACGCCCGCAAAATTGTAGGTCAGAACATTACCATTAGCGACACCGTAGCCATTTTAGATGAGCTTGCGAAAATGGACTTAGCGCCTGCGCGGATGGACATTGGTCGTTTAGCCAGTGAATGGCTGTCGGAAGGAAGTAAGTATGATTCTATTCCCGCTTTCTTAGCCGATAAGCTAAGTGATTTTATTGGTCCTGAGAATATGAGTCGCACTACCCCTAAAGACGTTGTTCTTTATGGTTTTGGTCGCATTGGTCGCTTAGTTGCGCGCGAATTAATGGCCCAAGAAGGTATGGGCGAGCAGTTGCGCTTGCGGGCGGTAGTTAGTCGTGGAGAAACTCCAGAAAGCTTAGAGAAGCGCGCCTCCCTATTGCGAGTTGATTCTGTTCACGGTGATTTCCCTGGTACCGTGGTAGCCGATGTAGAGAATATGGCCTTAATTATCAATGGCCGTGAAATCAAGTTCATCAGCGCCTCTAAGCCAGAAGATATTGACTACACAGCCTATGGCATTAATGATGCCTTAATCATTGACAATACTGGAGCCTTCCGCGATCAAGAGGCTTTAAGTCGCCATTTGAAAGCTAAAGGCGCGTCTAAAGTTTTACTAACCGCTCCAGGTAAAGGCGTGCCTAATATTGTACACGGCGTAAACCAAAGCGATTACAATCCTAATGAGGTAGACATTTTCTCAGCTGCTAGCTGTACTACCAATGCCATTACCCCGGTGTTAAAGGTAATCGAAGATAATTTCGGCGTAGAACGCGGTCATATTGAGACTGTGCATGCCTATACCAATGATCAAAACTTGGTAGACAATATGCACAAGAAATACCGTCGTGGTCGCGCAGCAGCCTTAAACATGGTAATTACCGAAACCGGTGCAGGAGCAGCCGTAGCAAAAGCACTACCCGTTATGGCCGGTAAATTAACCTCCAATGCCATTCGCGTTCCGGTTCCAAACGGTTCATTAGCGATCTTAAACTTAGAAGTTAAGCAGGCTACCAATTTGGAAGGCGTTAATGAAGCCATGCGCGCCGCCGCTTTAAAAGGTGATTTGGTAGAGCAAATTCGTTACTCCATGAGCAATGAATTAGTTTCGAGCGACATTGTAGGCGAATCTTGTCCTTCAATTTTTGATTCTCCAGCTACTATTGTAGATAGCAATGGTAAGAACATGGTATTATACGTTTGGTACGATAATGAATATGGCTATAGCCGTCAGGTTATTCGCCTCAGCAAATACATTGCTCAAGTACGTCGTAAGCGTTACTATTAGTAGATTTTTTCTAAAAGCAAAGCCCCCAATCTTGGGGGCTTTTTTTATTTAAATAAGATCATTTGTTCTTCCCGGTTTTGCTTAGATGGGTAGTAGTAAAAAAGTAAATAACTCTTCCCATCCAGTAAAAGCTGGTTGCATTGATACACGAAATAGTCTTTAGTTTCAAAAAATTCGGCCGCTGCTTTAAACTGATTGCCTATCGGCGGTGGAGCAACAATTTGCGCATTTATGACCTCTATATTTAATGGGCGATTAGAACCTTTAGGGCAATCGATTGAACTAGCCGCACCATTTATCTGCAAAGGATTGTAGCTCCCATCATCCGCCCTACAGGTAATTGCATATCCCGCTAAATCAGGGTCTTGTAAAATTCTATTTATAGCCTTCTTATCGCTAAGCGCTGAGCTCTGAGCACCGAGAGATAGTGCAAGTGAAGCAAAAGTTAGAATGGCCAATGTCTTTATATTCATGTTTACAGAGTTTATTGGTTTAAGGCTAATAAAATTGAATTTAAAATCTATTTCTATATTGGCCCTTTAAATTAATCAGACCTTGAAATTTTTCCTTCTTAAAAAAGTCCTTAGTCTTTTGGCCATTCCCTTGTTTTTATTGTTGAAGCCCATCAGCCGCCTTACCCAAAGAAGTATGGCGAAACACTGGCGTCACTAAATAAACTTAAGAGTTTAAGGGTAGTTTTACGGTAAAGGTCGAGCCCTTACCTTTTTCACTTTTGATTTTAAGCTCGCCCTGATGTCTTTTCACAAAGTCATTAACTAGAACTAAGCCTAGCCCAGTGCCCTTTTCATTATTGGTACCAATGGTACTGTCCTTTTCCTGCAGGTTCAATAAATCTTTGAGCTGGGGCTTGGGAATCCCCAATCCGGTATCCTTTACATAGCACTCTAAGCTATCAGACTTTTTGCGTACCCCTATACTAACTTCACCGCCCTTATGGGTAAACTTAATAGCGTTGCTAAGGAGATTGCGGAAAACTGTTTCCAACATGTCCTTATCTCCTCTTATTTGGTAATCTTTTTTGATGTGGTTTTTCACCTTAACCCCCTTATTCTTAGCCGTGGGTATTAAACCATTGGTCACTCCGTTTAGCAGAGAACTAAGATCAAGATTGGTTTCATGATAACTTATACTGCCTACCTGTAAGCGTGACCAATTAAGTAAGTTGTTCAATAAATCGTAAGCTTCTTTTGATGCGTCTCGAATTAGGGTCATTATTTCTTCAAGCATATCAAAGCGCTGCTCCGAAAGATCATCTAAACCTAATTGGGATAGGTTTAATAAGGTATTGAAGGGACCACGTAAATCATGCGCTATAATCGAAAAGAAACGATCCTTGGCATTATTACTACTTTTAAGCTGCTCCGCATTTTCCTTAAGTTCAGTAATATCGACATAGGCCACTAAAACACCGTAGCCTTTTAGGTTAAGGGGCTTTGCGCTAACAGATAACCAGACTAAGTCATCTCCCCTGTAAACCCCCATTTCTTGATTAACTACTACCTTGTTTTCATTTAAAGCTACTACCGCTGCATATTGATCGGAGGGTAAAATTTCACCATTAACATCTATGATTTTCCATTCTTTACCAGCATAGTTACGGGTCATATGTTCTTCACGACTGATACCTAAAAGAATTTCCGATTCCTTATTACAGTCAATTATGTTGCCTACTTCATCCGTAATGGTAATTCCGACATGAATAAGGTCATAGATAGCTTTAAATTTCTGTCTGCTTTCCTCAAGCTCCTCCTGCGCCTTGACCTGATCAGAAATATCAGTATGGGTACCTATCATGCGCAGTGGTTCACCATTTTCGTCGAACTCCATCACTTTACCACGATCGAGGTTCCAGATGTAATGGCCGTCTTTATGCTTTAGGCGATGGATGTTTACATAGTTTTCCGTCTTTCCTGCAACATGATCCTTTATTCCTTGGTAGGCGGCCTCCAAATCATCGGGGTGCACACGTTTTTCCCACTCTTCTAAAGCGCTAGGTATTTCATGATCTGCGTAACCCAGCATTTCCTTCCAGCGAGGAGAGAAATACAATTCATTAGTTTTTAAATTCCAATCCCAAACGCCATCATCATTACCTTCAAGAGCGTATTTCCAACGTAATTCCGAATCACTAACCTGTTTTTGGGTCCGATTGCGTTCGCTCATATCTTGGTGAGAACCAATAAAGCGGTAAGGTTTGCCTCTGGAATCACGCATCACACTGCCTTTCGAGAGAATTTCTACCCAATGGCCATCTTTATGTTGCATGCGAAACTCAATCTCAAAGCGCTCGAGTTTCCCATCAATGTATTCATTAATACTTTTAACCGCCCCGTCGATATCCTCGGGATGCACCAATTGAGCCCAAGCGTCGTAGGAGTCCTTAATTTCTTCGGGATCATAGCCCACCATGGACTTCCAGGTGGGTGAGAAATAAATTGCATTAGAACGTAAATCCCAATCCCAGACTCCAATTCCTGAACTCCTTACCGCCAAGTCCATGCGGTTTTTGGTATAATTTAATTGCTCCTCTAATTGCTTACGGGGGCTAATATCTACTGCATAACCCAAGAAAACCTTTTCCTCACTGCTATGCGATTCAACCAAAAAGTAATCGGCTAACCATTTCCAATCGCCGTTTTGAGCTTTAATCCGGTACTCAGTCATGTAGGTTATACCCGGTTCGGCCTTCTCTATAGCGCGATTGACCGTTTCACGATCATCAGGGTGAATGGATTGATTCCAGATGAAAGGATTTCGATACATCTCACGAACGGAATAACCTAAAACTTTTTTCACCCTTTGCGACCAAAAAGTGGCACCATGGAGGGTAGAAAAACGGTAGATTATAGTGGGGGCATTGTCTACTAAGGTCCGATGTTCGACTTCACTAGAACGCAGGATTCGTTCTGTCTTCAGCTTCATGCTGATATCCTCAACGGTCTTGAGTAATGCCTTTACTTCTCCCTCCTCATTGGTCACGGGAATTGTTTGCTCCCGATAGTCTCTAACAACATCGCTCCCTTCCCCTTTTTCACCAAGCTTGCGCAAGCTAAACTGAGATTCCACCAGACGCCCGGCAAAGGTTTCCTCCATTAAATCGGTCTCTTCCTTTCCTTCTACCTGTATCTTGGAGTCCGAAAGTTGTTCTTCAATTGTTTTATACTTGGAATTGGCAAAAATTAAACGACGATCTTCATCCTGAACAGCAATACCATTTGGTAAGGCATCTAAACTTGCCTTGAGCAGCTTATTCTCTGCCTTAAGAGCCTCAATCTCCTTTAGGAGCTCGCTTTCTTTTTGCTGGTTGGACATTCTCCCTGTTTTAGCTAGGATAAGGAATTTAAGCTAGAGCATAGACGCTCCAAGTAATAGTCCCCCTAAGATAATCAATACATAGATTCCGATGGTGATAATAGTCAGTATCCCAATAAATTTATACATAGATCGCTGATTATCAAGCGCATCGTTTAATAGGTTTTGATCTTGTGATCTAAGCGCAGCTTCGCTTCGAGTAGCAAAACGATAGAGCAATAAACTAGGGTAAAAATATAGGGCCGCAAACAGGAGGTAAAATACGGTTCCAAAAGCACCAGCCACACCATTAAGAGGTTCTACTCCATCACTGGGCATTATACTAAGAATAGTTCCCATGAAAAAAGCCAGTAGCACTAATAAGCCTGAACCAATGAAGCCCATGATTGAAAGAAACTTAGACCATTTACTAGTTTCAGCCAGGTGTCTTTGTGCCAATTCATCAAGCACTAACTGGTTTTCATTAGACGCAGCAGTTAAATCATTTAAGTCGGTCATTTGATTTGATTTTAATTATAGATGAGGAAAATACAGCATATTCTCAGAATCCCTAGGCAACCGCACAAAGAATTTTGCTTCTAAATAATGGAGGCCTCCCTTTAACTCTATAAAACATTAATGATGATGAAGTATCTGCTATTAATACTTCTCCTCATCAATTCTGCGAGATCTGTAAGCCAACAGGGCCAAGCAATTTTGGGAGGAGTAGTTTTAGACCAAATAACCGAAGACACCCTATACTGGGCACAAATAAGCCTTTACCACCAAGATGGAAGCAGGGCCGCATTTGCCGTAACCCGCTATCCAGAAGGACAATACTTGATTAACAATATTGGTCCGGGTGTATACACTCTAAAATGCACAAAATACGGTCGCCGCTATCAGCAAAAGGTAATTCGCAATGTGATTTTAAAAGAGGGCTTTACCAATTGGTACCCTCGTTTAGAGCAGGATACCAGCAAGCATTATTATTTAAATGAGGATGACCCCTTTTTTAGTGACATGCAGTGGGAGGAGGAAAGAAACTACCCTATGCCCTCCCTTTTCCCTAATCCGGCAAAAGACTATTTTAGAATAGAGGCCAATGAATTATTTACGCGGGGAAAAATTTATGATATCAATGGAAAAATGGTCAAGGAGTTTGAGCTCAATGGTGAGAACCGAGTCTTTGTAGGTAATCTTATTAGAGGTATTTACATCTGTAGCATCGAGGCTCCACGCTGGTCCTACAGCTATCCAATGAAGTTCGTAAAACTATAAGCTATAGCTCGATAAGTGCCTCTAGTGCCAAATGGTAGCCCTTAAGGCCCAAACCACTAATTACCCCTAGGGCTGCGGGCGAAATATAGCTTTTATGACGAAAGCTCTCGCGGCGGTAGACATTGGAAATATGAACTTCGATAATAGGGATTTCCACTCCCTTCGCTGCATCAGCTAAAGCAAGGGAGGTATGGGTGAAAGCGGCAGGATTTAGAATAATACCTTTACAGGAATCGGCCATACGATGTAAAGCGCTAACTAGTTCGCCTTCCTCATTCGACTGAAAATAATCGATCTCTATATCTGAGAAGTCTTTTCTCAATTGGACTAAAAAATCTTCAAAGCTTTGGGCACCATAAAGCCCTGGTTCTCTTTGTCCGAGTAAGTTTAAATTTGGTCCATTGAGTATTCCTATCTTCATCGTCGTAAATAATTGGCAAATTATTAAAATGCAGTGGAAGAGCGCCCTTAAAGAATTTCAAAATTACTTGCGTTTAGAAAAAGGCCTGGCCGAGAATTCGGTGAAGTCTTATCAAAGAGATTTGGAAAAGGTGGCCGTTCATTTCGAAGAACAAGGCTACTCTCCCTTGCAAATGAACCTAAACCTATTGGAGGAATGCTTGCGGGAACTAAGTAAAAAAGGCCTCAGTCCTAGAAGTGTGGCACGAAGTATTTCTGCCCTGCGCAGTTTCTACCGCTATCTAATGCTCGAAGATTACCTGCAAGAAAATCCGGCTGAATTATTGGAAGCCCCTAAGCTTCAGCAAAAGCTTCCCGAGTACCTCGAAGAATCGGAGGTTAATGCCATGTTAGAAACTATTGACCTATCGAAACCTGAAGGAATGCGCAATATTGCCATCTTGGAAACCATGTATGCCACCGGATTGCGAGTTTCGGAATTAGTGGGTTTAAAAATTTCGGATTTGTTTTTTAAGGAAGATCTGATCCGGGTAGTGGGCAAGGGCAATAAAGAACGATTGGTACCCATTAATAAAATCGCCCAAAAAAGAATCGAGCTTTACCGTTTTGAAATCCGGAACCATCTCGATATTCAGAAGGGCTTTGAAGACCACGTATTTTTAAATCGACGCGGTAAAGCCCTTAGTCGAGCGATGGTATTTAATGTGGTAAAAGAAGCAGCGGCACGAGCGGGGGTTCGAAAAAATATTTCTCCGCATACCTTCCGACATAGCTTTGCTACCCACCTGGTAAAGCATGGTGCCGATTTAAGAGCGGTCCAAGAAATGTTAGGGCATGAAAGTATAACTACCACCGAGATCTATACTCACCTTAGTCAGGAGCAGTTGCGAGATACCATTTTAAAGTACCATCCCCGTTCAGGGTATAATTAGTTGGAGCCTTAGTAGTTTATTAGTTCTTCCAAAGTAGCCTGTAACCTTGATTTTGCTAGGAACCCTTCTTCTAAAGCCTGGGCAAATGGCACCGGCATATCTAAGCTGCATACCCGACGCACAGGGGCATCTAAATCTTGGAAGGCCTTTTCGGTAATGAGAGCGGCAATGTCATTAGCAATACTACCAAATGCGGTGTCTTCGGTAAGCACTAGGGCCCGATGGGTTTTACGAACCGAATTTAAAATCCTCTCCTCGTCTAAAGGCATGAGCGAGCGCAAATCAAGGATATCCACATCCCAATTATGTTCTGCGGCTAATTCGAGGGCCCAATGTACTCCTGCTCCGTAAGTGATAATAGAAGCCTTATGCCCTTCCTTAACTAAGGCAGCTTGACCCATAGGCAAATTATAATAGGATTCTGCCACTGCTCCATTTACCGAACGATAAAGGGCTTTATGTTCAAAAAACAAGACCGGGTTTGGCTCTTCAATAGCGGAAATCAGCAAGCCTTTAGCATCGGCTGGGAAAGCCGGGTATAAAACTTTGAGTCCGGGTACATGCGTAAACCAAGCCTCATTACTCTGGCTATGAAATGGTCCCGCTCCAACTCCGGCTCCTGTAGGCATACGCACTACCACATCCGCTTTTTGTCCCCAACGGTAATGAATCTTCGCCAAGTTGTTTACAATTTGGTTAAAACCCTCGGTAACAAAGTCGGCGAATTGCATTTCAACCACCGCTTTATAGCCTTTAACACTTAAGCCCAAGGCGGTGCCAATTATTGCGGACTCACATAGCGGAGTGTTGCGCACCCGATCGTAACCATACTTATCGGCCAAACCCTCGGTAGCCTTAAATACGCCGCCGTATTTAGCAATATCTTGTCCCATAATCACCAGGTTTGGATGGGCCTCCATCGACTGATCCAAAGCCTCGTGTACGGCGTCAATTAAGCGTAGGTCGCGTTTTTCACCTTCAGGAGCACGTTGCTCAAATTCGAAAGGCGCAAAACGATCGCTTAGCTCCTGGGCCTGATCAAAGACAATATCCTCTTCCTTAAAGGCCGCCTCAAAGGCTTCACTAATCTCTTCCTTTAATTCCTTGGTGAGGGATTCGTTTTCATCCGGACTAAGAATACCTTCGTTAATTAGAAAAGCACGGTAATTTTCTACCGGATCTTGTTCTGACCATTCTTCCTGCAAACCCTCAGGATAGTATTTAGTACCCGAGGCCTCTTCGTGACCGCGCATGCGGAAGGTTTTACATTCGAGGATAAAGGGTATGGATTCCTTTTGAATCTCTTCGCGAATCTCCTTTACCGTTTGGTAAACCTCCAGTAAATTATTACCGTCAATGGATTTACCTTTCACCCCGTAACCAATGGCCTTATAAACAAAACTCTTAAAGGCGAACTGTTCTTCACTGGGAGTGGATAAGCCCCACTGATTGTTTTCAACCAGGAAAATAACCGGCAGCTTCCAAACTGCAGCCACGTTAAGGGCCTCATGGAAGTCACCTTCACTGGCTCCCCCATCACCGGTAATAACCAAAGTAACCTTATTCTCCTCCTTTAATTTTGAGGCTAGGGCAATGCCATCGGCTATGCCCATCTGGGGACCCAAATGAGAGATCATACCCACCAAGTGGTGCTCGGTAGATCCAAAATGAAAAGATCGATCTCGGCCTTTGGTAAAGCCATTGGCTTTTCCTTGAAACTGGGAAAACAAGCGTTGCAAAGGAATATTACGGGTGGTAAATATGCCCAGGTTTCGGTGCATGGGTAGCATAAATTCTTCCGACTCCATGGCTAAGGTGGCACCGACCGAAATTGCTTCTTGCCCGTAGCCCGAAAACCACTTAGAAATGCGCCCTTGCCTCAGAGCGATGAGCATTTTTTCTTCAATAAGGCGCGGTTTTAAAATCGCTTTATAGAAATCCTTGAGTTCAGCATCGCTGATACCCTTTCGATTAAACTTCATAGGGAGAGGTCTTAAGGCTCCAAAAATACTTTTTTATATGAATGTACCATTTCTTAAGCCCTTTATTTATGCACGCTTAAGGCTATCTTTTAGTTTTTGGATATCTTCGCAAAAAGCATTTATAAATGTCTGATCAGATAGGAATTCCCTCCGTAGATCTCGCCGATTTCCTTAGCGGCGACCCCCAGCGAAAAGCGCAGTTTGTAAGTGACCTAGGTCGCGCATATGAAGAAATTGGTTTTGTGGCCTTAAAAAACCATCGCCTCAGTGATGATTTAGTGGCCCAATTGTACCAAGAAGTACAAGCCTTTTTTAATCTTCCCAAAGAGATTAAAGAACGCTATGAAATTGAAGGATTAGGCGGCCAAAGGGGTTATACTGGTTTTGGTAAAGAACACGCTAAAGGCCGGAACACGGGTGATTTGAAAGAATTCTGGCATTTTGGTCAGTTCGTAGAAGACAATGATCCCATTGCGGCAGAGTATCATGATAATGTGCAAGTAAAGGAGCTGCCTAACTTTAATGCGGTCGGAAAAGAAGCCTATCAAACGCTCGAAGCTACCGGCAAGGATATGCTACAAGCATTAGCCCTTTATTTAAATCTAGATGAGAATTACTTTGATGCCTATATCCATAATGGCAATAGTATCCTGAGACCCATTCACTATCCGCCGATAAGCGATGAACCCAAAGATGCGGTGCGCGCAGCAGAACATGGAGACATCAATTTGATCACTTTATTAATGGGTGCTTCCGCCGATGGCCTCCAAGTATTAAATAAGGCCGGCGAATGGATTCCGGTGACCGCCTTACCGGGTCAGATTATCGTTAATGTAGGCGATATGTTATCGCGTCTTACCAATAATAAATTGCGTAGTACCATTCACCGCGTGGTGAACCCACCGCGCGAGAAGTGGGGCGAAAGTCGTTTTAGCATTCCCTTCTTCATGCATCCGCGCAGTGAAATGCCACTTAATTGTTTGGAAAGCTGTATCGATGAAAATAATCCCAAAGCTTACAGCGATATTACCGCCGGTGAGTTTCTGGAAGAACGCTTACGTGAAATTGGACTCAAAAACTAATGGCAAAGAAAAAGGGAAATAGTCTATCTGACTTAGGCTCCATGGTATTCTCCACGGGCAATAGTGGCTTTCAAGGTTTTGATGAAGAGGAAGAATTAGAGTCATTAACACCCGGTGAGCAATTGCTAGAAGTACACCTCGAAAAAAAGGGTCGTGGTGGCAAAACGGCGGTTATCGTAAAGGGCTTTGAGGGCTCCGAGGAAGACTTAAAGAGCTTAGCGAAAGACATTAAGTCGAAATGTGCCACCGGAGGTTCGGTGAAAGAAGGAGAAATTATTATTCAGGGTCCGGTGCGCGATAAAGTGATGGACTTCTTAAAAGCCGAAGGCTATAAAGTAAAGCGGGTCGGAGGCTAATAAAAAGTTTAGGCCTTTCTCAATTGTGCCTTTAAAACTCCTCGGTAAGCCCAAGGCGCTAGTATCATCGGGAAAATAGCCAGATAAGTAAGCAAAGAATTTTGCTCCTCTTGCCCTAAAAAGATTAAATAAGCCGCCGCCATTAAAAGCAGAGCCATAAAGGCAAAAGCACGAGCTAGGGCCTGACGATAAAGAAAGCGTAACTGACTCAATTCGGCTGCACTAGCTTTACGCACAAAGCTGGTTTCTTTTAGCTGCAGCTGATACCACTTCGGCCATTTTCGCTGCTTGCGTCCTAATTCTTCCGCTTCGATTTGCAAGACCCTGCGATGAGAACTTAAATCGATCCACATTTCGGCATCCGCCCCAGCGAGACCACCGGTAGAAATATGATAACGGCCCGGTTCTAAATTTAGGCTAACTTCTTGCCCAAAGCCAATTCGGGCAAGCTGACTACGATTGATATAAATAGGATAAGACTCCCAATAGGCCGCCCGATCTAGGCGTTGAAAAACTAATTCAGGCACGGCTCTTAGCAATCGCTTTTTCGTAAATCCTCAAGTATTGAGGCACTATCTCTTCTATATCAAAGCGCTGAGCTTGAGCATAAGCCTCGGCTTTAAATGCTTGATGTTTTTGAGGATCGCTGAGGATTTCCAAGGCGGCAGTAGACATAGTAGCTATATCACCCACCTTTGCCGTATATCCTGTTTTCCCATCAATATTAACCTCTTCTAATCCACCTGTATTGGAAGAAATTACCGGCACCCGAGCCGCCATTGCTTCTAGCGCTGCTAAGCCAAAACTCTCGGTTTCGGATGGCAAGAGGAATAAATCGGAAATACAAAGGATGCGCTCAATCTCCGAGGTTTTTCCTAAAAACTTCACCCGGTCGGCAATGCCCAAATCTTGTGCTTGCTCGCGGGCTCTTTCCTTTTCGGGTCCATCGCCCAGCATCAATAATACCGAAGGCAATTTTTGATTTACCAAAGCAAATACGTCCACTACATCATGGATGCGCTTTACCTTTCTGAAATTGGAAATATGAGTAATGATTTTCTCGCCGTCCTTACTAAAGGTTTGTCGGCAAGGTTCGCGATCGGTAAATAGCTTTAAGTCAATGAAATTGGGAATGACATCAATCTCATTATTCACATCAAAGAAAGCGAGGGTATCCTTTTTCAAGCTTTCACTTACCGAAGTAACCACATTGGAGTGATTGATACTAAAATTCACCGCTTCGCGATAAGATGGATTCCTTCCTACTAAAGTAATATCGGTACCATGCAAAGTGGTAACCACCGGTAAATTAAAGCCTTTATCGGCTAAAATCTGACGGGCCATGTAAGCCGCATAGGCATGCGGAATGGCATAATGCACATGTACAACGTCTAAATTATACTTGAGGGCTACTGCCACCATCTTCGAGCTCAAAGCCAATTCGTAAGGCTGATACTCAAACAGCGGGTAGTCGTGTACATTAACTTCGTGATAATAAATATTTGGTTCTAGGATATCCAGCCTAACCGGCTGTGAGTACGAAATGAAATGCACAACGTGGCCAGCCTTGGCCAAATACATCCCCAATTCGGTGGCTACTACGCCACTACCCCCATAAGTAGGGTATCCAACTATTCCGATATTCACTTAACGTAATTCTCCTTTTCGGTATTTCTCCGTTTTAATTTCTTGGCCCTCCTCATCGAAGTAAATCCACTTCCCGTGCTTCTTATCGTCCTTAAACTCTCCTTGCACCTTTATCTTGCCATTTTCGAAAAACTCGCGGTATTCACCCTGACGCAGGTTTTCTTCATAGGCGTAAATTTCTTTGACATTACCCTTCTGGTAAAAAGACTTCGCCTCGCCCTCCAAAACGTTTTCCTTGTAAGTAAGAAGGGTACTCATATTGCCATTGGTATAATACCAAATCGCCTTTCCCACCTTTAGTCCCTCCTGATAGGTGGCCATTTGTTGTTTTTTACCGGTAGCGTAGTAATGCGTATGTGGACCATCGATATTACCATTTTTATAGGCCGCCTCTTCGGCAACCTTACCCCGATTACTAATTTTCAAAAAGGGACCGTGTAAAACACCATTCTTATAGTGCTCGAGCTTGGTAATGCTCCCCACCTGGCGGTAATTAAACTGGGGACCATGTAGTTGCCCCTCTTCATTATAAGTGCGTAAGGTCTTAGGCACCCCATTGGGCCAATATTGCACTACGGTGGTGTCCTTAAACTTATTTGTAGAATTTTCCTGCGCCTTAGCGGCTTGCAGGGTTATAACCAATAAACTCCCTAATAGTAGATTCCGGAATAATTGCGTCATAGATTACTTCTTGAATTTTAGTTCGCGTAGATAAGCTTAATAATTTTCTATTCTCTGCATTAGGGTGCACCCGATTGGAAAGAAAGATATAAACGATTTCTTCCTCGGGATCGGCCCATGCTAAGGTACCGGTAAAGCCACTGTGTCCAAAACTTTTATCGGAAACACAACCGCAAGTTGGTCCGGGTCCCTCTAATTGAGGTTTATCAAAACCAATACCACGGCGGTTTTGTTCCTGACAATACTGACAGCGAATGAACTCATTGACAGTAACTGAGTCAAAATAGCGGATGCCGGCATATTCTCCTTTTTGCATATACATCTGCATCAGCTTAGCTAAATCATTTGCCGATCCGAAGAGTCCGGCGTGGCCTGCAATACCTCCCAATAAAGCCGCCCCTTGGTCATGTACATAGCCCCGAAGTAAGGAACCCCGAAACAACTTATCGTCTTCGGTAGGCACGATATGGTCGAGAGGAAAGACCTCCCGAGGGTGATAAACCATGGTATTGGCGCCCATGGGTTTATACAAATAGTCGTGGATAAGTACGTCGATGGACTTACCCTCCATCTGTTCGATGAGCTCCATAAAAAGATAATAGCCTAAATCGCTGTATTTGTATTTTTTAGTGGGTAGTAAATCAGATTCAAGGATGCGCTTAAAAATGGTGTCCTTCATGTAACGCTGACTATAAACCCCTTCGCTTACTACATTAGGATAATTGAAATCGCGTTGTTCGTTATAATACCCTGGTCTAAACCTCCCCTTATCCAAAGTTTCGAGGTAAAATGGAATCCAGGCTTGCAATCCCGCCTGATGCGCTAGAATTTCTCGAAGCACTAAATTCTCTTTATTGGTGCCGCGCACTTGTGGTAAATAGTGACCTAAGGTTTTATCGAGATTAACCTTTCCCTCCTCCACTAATTTCATAAGTAAGGGAACACTCACCGCAATTTTAGTGATACTGGCCAAATCATAAATATGGTGCGATTCTATGGCCTCCTTCTTATCGTATTGGGTGGAACCGAAGTTTTTATGGTAGACCACCTGTCCCTTTCTGGCCACGAGGATTTGACCACCGGGAGTAGCTCTGGCGTTCATCGCCTCCTGCATAAGACGGTCTATTCCTTCTAAGCGCTGAGGGTCTAGTCCAACCGCCCCGGGATAGTGATAACCTAAGCGACCAATAGCCTGCGTGTTTAGTCCAAAGCCGACTTCAAAAGGATCACCCGCACTAACCGGCAAACGACCTTCCGCCCCTAGGGCTCCAAAGATTATCTGGGCCGCTACACTTTCTGCGTCGGGATGGTTCTGATAAGCTAAAAGTAGTGCCTCTGATTGGCGCGCTTCAGGGAAGTCTAATAAAGAATAAGGATTGGCAAATAAGGTAGTGATCACCTTATTCTGCAAGGCAACACGCTTACTAAAGCGCCTTAGACGCTTATCTAGTTTATAGCTCTTCCAAGGGTTCTTATTGGACGTATACCAACCTAAGATTACGTAGTCGTATTCGGCTAAGGAGGCGATAATTTGTTCCTCCTGATTCGGGTTATAGTCGAAGTGATCTACCTGGGTGTATTTCTTTAAGGTAGCCGCAAACTGAGTCCCTGCCTCTACTCCACCCGTCACACAAGCAACCTTAATTCCGGCCAGTTTTTTAATTGGTAAAGTCTTGTTTTTATTGATTAGAAGGGTGCTGGCTTTCGCAAATAATTCGCGGTTTAGCACTCGATCCGACTCACGTTGAAGTTGAGCCTTTAAGCTTGAAGGTTCGATGTATTGTTTTTCGAACAATCCCATCCAATGCTTGGCACGTAAAATTTTAGCGACATGCTTATCAATAGCCAGGGTATCGATTAAGCCCGCCTTTAATGCTTCTTTTATTTTGGTCTTGGCCAATTTTACATCTTGGGAAAAAACTAAAACATCATTACCAGCCTTTAGCGCCTCTAAATCGACCATACCCGGAGGGTAATCGCGCGCCACTCCTTGCATATTGAGGGCATCGGTAAACTTTAAACCATCGAAGCCCATTTCATTTTCGAGTAAATCCAGAGTTGGCTTGCTGAGCGAACTGGGTTTACCGGTGGCGTCTAGAGCAGGAACATTAAGGTGGGCTACCATTACTCCGCCTAAACCACTCTTGCTTAATACTTTATAGGGAAATAGCTCCACTTGTTCCAAGCGATTACGCTGGTGGGAAACGGTCGGTAAAGTCTTATGGGAGTCGCTGTCGGTATCTCCATGTCCAGGGAAATGCTTAGCGCATGCCAGTACCCGCTCTGACTGCAAACCTCTGGTAAAAGCTGCGGTTAGGGCGGTCACTTTCTCGGGGTTTTCACCAAAAGAGCGCGCACCGATGATGGGGTTTTCGGGATTGGTATTTATATCTACAACGGGCGCAAAATTGATATGCACTCCCAAAGCGCGGCAATGCTGCGCCATCGCTTTGCCGTATTCGTAAGCCCAAATGGTGTCTTGCACCGCTCCTAAGGTGATAGGCCAGGGAAATTTGAAAGTCTCATCCAGGCGCATCGATAAACCCCATTCGGCATCCATGGCAATCATTAAGGGAGTTTTGGCTTTCGCCTGATATAAATTAGTAAGCTCCGCTTGTTTTCGCGGACTACCTTGCATGAATATTAAAGATCCAATGTGTTCTTCTTGAACGAGTTTTAGGATTTCTTGTTGATGCGCCGAACCTTTGTTGGAATAGGCCGCTACCATAAACAGTTGGCCCAATTTCTCATCCATCGACATACTGTCTAACTTCTGCTTGGCCCAGAGGGCATCGCCTTGGTAAATCACTGCATTCTGACCCCACATGCAGAAGGGCAGCACTAGCAGCAAAAACTTCAAGAAAAATTTATTCATAGGAAGGTATAATGCGCTAAGGTAAGCGCTTTAAAGGGTCTTCAATACTTTAGCTTTAACAAGTAATCCACAATATAAAGTGAACGTAGAATTAAAACCATTTTGCATCTAAAATGGTTAAAAAGACGATATTTTTGCCTCTATTTTAAAATCTTCCTCTTGGAATCGGACAAAATTGAAGTACTCGGAGCTCGAGTACACAATCTCAAAGATTTAGACCTTGAAATTCCCCGTGATGAACTGGTAGTGATCACCGGCCTTAGTGGTAGTGGGAAATCGAGTTTAGCCTTCGACACAATCTATGCCGAAGGTCAGCGTCGCTACATTGAGACTTTCTCGGCCTATGCCCGCCAGTTTTTGGGGAATATGGACCGTCCTGATGTGGACAAGATCAATGGCCTTAGTCCGGTTATTTCCATTGAGCAGAAGACGACCAGTAAAAACCCACGCTCCACCGTGGGTACGGTTACCGAGATCTATGACTTTCTGCGCCTCCTTTACGCTCGCGCATCTACGGCTTACTCTTACGAAACGGGCGAGAAAATGATCTCCTATACCGCAGATCAAATAAAAAACCTGATTCTAGAGCGCTACCAGGGTGAACGAGTGTATATCCTTGCCCCCTTAATTCGTTCCCGTAAAGGTCATTACCGCGAATTATTTGCTTCGATGGCCAAGCAGGGCTTTTTAAAAGTGCGCATCGACGGTGAAATTAAAGATCTGAGCAGTGGCATGCGGGTAGATCGTTACAAGACCCATGATATAGAATTGGTGGTTGACCGTATGCGCATCGATGGAAAGGACGAGAAGCGCTTAAGCGAATCCATTCAAATTGCCTTATCGCAAGGAAAAGGCATTATGATGGTGCAGCCTTTTGAAGGAGAGAAGCCCCAGTTTTTTAGTCGGAATTTAATGTGCCCTAGCACGGGGATTGCCTATCCCGAGCCCGAGCCAAATACCTTTTCTTTTAATAGTCCTAAGGGAGCGTGCCCAAAATGCAATGGCCTGGGTACAGTCCAAGAAGTAGATATCGCCAAAATTATTCCCGACCCTAAAAAGAGTATTCGCAATGGTGGAATTGCCCCATTGGGGGAGTTTAAGGCTAATTGGATTTTTAATCAGATTGAAATTATTGGCGATCGCTATGGTTTCAAACTAAACACGCCCATAAAAGATATTTCCAAAGAAGGCTTAGATACTATTCTTTATGGCGCCGACGAGGTATTTGAGGTTCCTAATAAAACTTTAGGCATCACCCGAAAATATTCCCTCAAATTCGAAGGAGTGGTAAACTTCTTACGCAGTCAGAGCGAGGAAACCAAAAGTAAAAGCATTAAGCGTTGGGCAGAAGCCTATATGAACGAAATCACCTGTCCCGATTGCAATGGTGATCGACTACGAATAGAATCGCGGCACTTTAAAATTGGGGAGGAAAGTATTTCTGATTTAGCGCGCTATGATATTGAAGGATTACAGACCTGGTTGAGCAAAGCTGAGTCTAAAATGGATGAAAACCAGAAGCGCATTGGTTCCGAGATTCTCAAGGAATTGAGGGTGCGCAGTGGTTTTCTTTTGGACGTAGGTTTAAACTACCTCAGCCTCAACCGACCGGCTAAATCCCTTTCGGGCGGAGAAGCGCAAAGGATTCGCCTAGCTACCCAAATTGGCTCGCAATTGGTAAACGTGCTCTACATTCTGGACGAACCAAGTATTGGCTTACATCAACGCGATAATGAAAAACTGATTAAATCCTTGAAGGAGCTGCGCGACCTCGGGAATTCGGTAATCGTGGTGGAACATGACCGCGATATGATTGAGGAGGCCGACTTTATTCTAGATATTGGTCCGGGTGCCGGTCGCCACGGAGGAGAAATTGTCGCCCAGGGTAGCCTCAAAGACATCCGCGAAAGCGATAGCATTACCGCAAAATACCTTAATGGCCAACAGGAAATAAAGGTGCCTGGCGTGCGCCGAGCCGGCAATGGTAAGGTGATAGAACTAAAAGGAGCCACCGGCAATAACTTAAAAAAGGTAAACCTGAAATTACCCTTGGGTCAGTTGGTGGTGGTTACAGGCGTATCTGGATCGGGGAAATCTACCCTCATCAATGAAACCCTTTACCCGGCCATTAGTAAACATTTTTACCAATCGGTTAAGGAGCCTCTGCCCTATAAAGATCTTAAGGGTTTAGAGCATATCGACAAGGTAATTGACATTGACCAGAGTCCGATTGGCCGCACCCCACGCTCCAATCCAGCCACCTATACTGGGGTGCTGAGTCACATTCGTGATCTTTTCGCCAATTTGCCCGAGGCCAAAGTACGCGGCTATAAACCTGGGCGCTTTAGCTTTAATGTAAAGGGCGGGCGTTGCGAAACCTGTGAAGGAGCGGGTATACGGGTAATTGAAATGAATTTTTTACCCGATGTTTATGTTGATTGTGAAACCTGTAATGGCAAGCGCTTTAATCGCGAAACTTTAGAAGTACGCTATAAAGGGAAGTCTATTGCCGATGTTCTAGACATGAGCATCAATCACGCGGTATCCTTTTTCGAAAGTATTCCTAAAATTTACCAGAAACTAAAAACCTTGCAAGAAGTGGGGCTGGGCTACATCACTTTGGGTCAGCAGTCGACCACCCTCTCCGGCGGCGAAGCGCAAAGGGTAAAACTAGCCACAGAACTCAGCAAAAGAGACACCGGCAAAACCCTTTACATTCTAGACGAGCCCACTACCGGCCTGCATTTCGAGGATGTGCGGGTTTTAATGGAAGTTTTAAATAAATTAGTGGACCGCGGAAACAGCGTTTTAATCATTGAACACAATATGGATGTGATTAAGCTGGCCGATCATATTGTAGATATTGGTCCGGAGGGCGGCGCCAAAGGAGGTAAAGTCATTTTTGAAGGCAGTCCGGAAGAACTGGTTAAGCAAAAGAAAGGTTTTACCGCTCCCTTCCTTGCGAAGGAGCTTAATCGATAAGAAAATATAGATGACAAATAAGAACGATGATCAACTCAAACGGGCCTTTGAACCGAAGAGTTGGAACGAGATACGCACCAACGACAGCTGGGGCATTTTTAAAATAATGAGCGAATTCGTTAATGGATATGAAAGTATGGCTCGCCTGGGGCCTTGCGTTACCATTTTCGGTTCGGCTCGCACCAAGCCCGACAATCCCTACTATCAGTTAGCGGAAGAAATTTCCTACAAGCTTACCCAAAGTGGCTTTGGAATTATTACTGGCGGTGGACCAGGCATTATGGAGGCCGGTAACAAGGGGGCGCAAAAAGGCAAGGGTAATTCGGTGGGACTAAACATCGATTTACCGATGGAACAAGAGCCCAACCCTTTTATTGATCCCGATAAAAGCCTCGATTTCGACTATTTCTTCGTGCGTAAGGTAATCTTCGTAAAATACTCCCAGGGCTTCGTGGTTATGCCTGGAGGCTTTGGTACCCTTGACGAACTTTTTGAGGCACTGACCCTCATCCAAACCTATAAAATAGGGCGCTTCCCGATTGTTTTGGTAGGTAAGAAGTTTTGGGGTGGCTTAATCGAATGGATTAAAAACACCCTGCTTGAAGCGGAGAATAACATTAGTGCTCAGGATTTAGAACTCTTCAAATTAGTAGATACTGCCGATGAAGCGGTGGAAGTAATTGAAGACTTCTACTTGAAGTATATGTTGAAGCCGAATTTCTAGGCTAGAGTCAGGACCCAAGAGTCTAGAATTTAGACGCTGCCCGCTAAATCATTTTCCTTTGACGCCAGTAGGCTAAAGCACTTATCAGCGCCAAGCTAGCTACCGAATAGTAAACCCAATTAGGTACCGGTACGGGATCGCCCGCGGCATACGAATGCAAACCACTGAGGTAATAGTTTACGCCGTAATAGGTCATAATTATTGAAGCCAAACCAAAAAGGCTCGCGAAATTAAAGGCAAAGTATCCGGCTAATTTGGGCACAAAGCGCATATGAAGAATAAAGGCATAAACCAGAATAGACACCAGGGCCCAGGTTTCTTTGGCGTCCCAACCCCAATAGCGTCCCCAACTTTCATTGGCCCACACTCCGCCTAAGTAGGTCCCTACGCTTAACATAAACAAGCCTCCTATGAGCGTCATCTCACTAATTTTGGTCATTTCGCTAATAATATCGCGGAGACTCTTTTTATTGGCTTCGGTGAGGAAAATCATCAAGATAAGATTGATGACACCAATTATAGCACCAAGCATTAAAAATCCATAGGATCCCGCCTCGAGACTCACGTGAATGGTTAACCAATAGGACCTTAATACGGGTACCAGAGGAGTGATCTCGGGGTTTAAGTAGCTGAGATAGGCAATTAATAAGACGACACCCGAAAGGACATTGGTAGCGGCCATGGCTCCGGCCGATTTTCGACTAAATAATATTCCCGCCAAGGTAGCGGTCCAGGCGATATATATCATCGACTCATAACCATTGCTCCATGGTGCCCGTCCCGAAACATACCAACGTAGTCCCAATCCAAAGCTGTGAAACAAAAAGGCTAGAATTAGCAAAAGGCCGAGAAGCTTGATGATGGGAGCTAAGGATAGTTTAGGTCTAAAGACTTGTAAAAAGAGGCTGACTAAAAAGGCTAAACCCAGGAATAGATAAACAAAGGCTAAACGATTAAAGACATTAAGCTTATTCAATAGAATCTCCAAGGAGCGTTGCAATGGAGAAGGTAAAAGGGCTGAATCTTGCTTATCTTGGTATTTAACGAGTTCCTGAATGATGCCATCGGCGGTACTAAAATCGCCGTTCGCGAATCCTTTAATTAAGGCTATGCGGTAGGTAGGAAAGAATTTTTCAGCCACAATAGATTGCTGCTCGCCGTGACCATGATTGGAAACCCAGGTATTATTAGGGTCACCCTCGAGGGGAATGATGCGGAGGAGATAACCCGATAGCATCATGTTTACAATATTGATCTTTTCATCGAGCTTCAAAATAGCCTTTTCGAAAGTCCCTTTTTCTTTGTCTATAGTGTTATTAGCCTCCTGCACTAATGCCGAAAGCTTGTAAGAACCATCTTCGGCAAAGAAGTCGCGATAAGCATGGTACTGGCCCTCGAAACCTAGCTCTTTGAATCGGGGGTGAAAGGGCATTTTAATTAGTGGTACCCCATACCAAGCAGAGTTTTCGGCCCAGATACTAAGCAGAACCTGCTCGGCATTGAGGCCTTGATAGCTTTCCTTTCCATAAACCTTACGCATAACCTCTCTGCTGAGCGTATGCATAGGCTTCATCCGGCCCCGAATATCCTGAACCAATACTTCACTGAAAGCCTCGGCATGGCGCTCCGAAACCTGCGGTAAACTGGCTTGTAATTGCTCTTGAGCAAAAAGTGGCAAACTGCAGAGGATTAAGAGCATTGCCGCTCCCCTTTTGGCCCTTATCCTTTTTATCTGTTGGGCTAGCATGCTAAAACGACTTTCTTTACTAAAGAGGGTCCATACCATCCCTAAGGTAAGCAGGAAGTAGCCCAGATAACTGATCCAGGTTCCCCAGAAATCGTGGTTGACCGATAAATAAGTTCCCCTTTCGTCGCGATCGTAAGAAGATTGGAAGAAACGGTAGCCACGGTGACTTAAAATATTATTCATGTAAATGCGATAGTCGCTTTGAATTCCTTCTTCGCTATCGATTAACTGCACTTCACTGGCATAGGAAGCCGGCGAATTAGTGCCGGGATAACGTTCCATTTGAAAATCGTACAGCTTTAAGCTGAAGGGTAAGCTTCTCAACTTTGCACCATAAGCGAGATTTATTTGTAAATCGGCCATTTCCAAGCTTTTAGGCTCACCAAGATAGCCCTTAGCGCCTTCCAAATAAACCAGCTGCCTTTCTTCGCCTACTTGCACTTCTAAATTTAGGCCAATACTGCTTTCATTCTTGATTTTCGCACTTTCACTGTAGCGCTGCAAGCGACCGGACGGTAGGTAATCACCAAATACAAATGAACGACCCGCATAGGAGTATAGGCTTCGTAAAGCCAAAGGACTTAAAGTATCGCCCTTAATGCTATCAATAGCTCGATTGGCCATGCGCATATACTGGTAGGGCTGGGCGGTGAGTACTAGCGGACCACTATCCCCCAGAATAATGTTAAAAGAACCTGGTTCAGGTAGATCCGAAAAATTAAAATGAATGCCTTGAAGGTCTAGATGCTCGCCGTAGCGGAGGGCATATTCATCGCGACCAGCAGCACCGCCGAAGACCAATTTTAAGATCGGTTTTCCTTCTTCATCAGCAATAATATCATAGGCGGGGTTTACGGTAAGGTCTTTCAGGCGAATATCAATCCGCTGCTTTCCTATTTGGTAGGATTTTTCGAAAGAATTGGAACCTAAGCTCGACCAAAGTACGGGCTCCTCAACGGCAAAGCTTTGTCCCCCTTTCTGGAAGTCAAACTTGAGATAGCTTTCACTACTCACAAAGCGATTACTAGTATCTCCTTCCCGGATATGCATCATCCCTTCAAATCCACTGAAACGAGTGATGGCCGCACCTAAAAGAATAATTAGAAAGGAAAGATGAAACAATAAAACCGCCCACATACGGCGGCTGATTAGTTTAAAATCAATGATATTCTTAACTAGACTAAGGCTAAAAGCAAGAAGCAGGAGTTCGAACCACCAAGCTTGGTAAATTACCTTTTGTGCCGAGTCGGTACCGTAGTCGTTTTCAATAAAGGTTGCCGCGCCAATAGCAATCGCAAAGGCCAAAATGTAAAAAAGGGCCGCCTTTCGGCCGAAAAGCGCATCAATAATCTTCTTCATAAGCTATTTCACTAATTGCGCATTCTGCAAGATGAAGTCGTAGCTGTAACCCGCACCGAAGTTAACATCCTTAGCTAATTTGGCTTTAATGGTTATGATGTGTCCGGCTGGTACCGCCTCTAAACTAGTAGCGACCATATCAAAACTGTCGAAGCTACCATCTTGCAGATGGAGCCAATTGCGATCCATAATATTGGCATTAATCTTAGTGACTTTAGCCGTAAGCTGCACCTCCTGCCCCACATATTTATCGGCATTACTTATTAGCTCACGGATTTTAATAGAGCCTTCACGTTCGAGGCTACTTTCTGAAGGAATCGTACTTGATGTTTTAGAATTCCCTCCTTTTACCAACGTTTCTATCGCATTACCTACCGTTCCGCCATGCTTTTGGGCAGGCCTTAAATCGGAAACCAAATAGATTTCCTGAAAATTGCGATTAAACTCACTCGAATAATAATTGGTTTTAAAGAGGCCTTTATCAAAAAGATATTCGCTTTGCAAGGGTAAGTTTACCTTCATCGTAGCAATCCAAAATTCTTTTTCTGCTTCCCGAACCTTAAAATAGGAGTACTTCTCTCCTTGCAAGGAATCTATTAAAAGAACCTTATGGCGGCTATTTGGAGAACTAGCTACTTCTTGGGTTTGATTTGATGGGGCTTTAAAGATGGCCTCTGCCTCGGGTACTGCCTCCTGTGCCTCTAGTACCTCTGGGCCATTGTTACAGGCAATAGTGAAAGAAAAAAGGAAGAGGAAAAGCTTGCTTTGAAACTTCATTCTAAAATTTTAGGTTTTTGGTCAGTCTAAGGTTAAAACGAATTAAATCGGCTTGATAATTCAGGTTGTACTCGGCCAAGAGGCCTAAGCTCCAATCATTTTCAAATCGATACGAACATTCTGCTCCGGCATACATAATGGGATCTAAAACAATTTCACGCTCGGGATAAAGGTAACTCAGATACCTAAAGTAAAGGGCCGTGTATAATTTATTGGAACGCCAATAGCGGCTGTAGCGCAAGGCATTAATTTCAGAGTTCAAGAAATAGGTCTGATTTAAATTAAAACGATAGCTGAGTGTGCCACCAATCCAGGGCAAAGTCTGGCTAATATAGGCCGAGTAATTCTCTGAACCTTCATTCGGATTTGAAGCCAAGCGAATATTGTAGCTGAGGCCAAGCTGGGTAGATTTAAAAATTCGGTAGTTAAGCCTAAAGCGCAGGCCTTGCCGAGTCCCCTGTTCGGCCAAAAGGCGTTCCACCTCTGAGTCGTACTGCTGGAAAAAGATGAGCTGCTGCCGATTATCGTAAGACACAAAGAGATTGAGCTTGGCATTAAATCGATAGCGCAATGAAAGGTAGAGGGAAGTCAGTTTAAAATCGGATTGAGCGGTAGCGGTATCAAAATTCTGGTACAAATCTATTTCGGCCGATGAGAACCAGAGCCAATCGCCATAGCTTAAACTATTCTGAGTGTAAACATACCGTCGGTCTATGCCGCCATTATTATTCTGCTGCACCCATCCTAAGGTACTTTGCAAATTGAATTTCCCCTTTTGGTAATCATAAGCCGAATAAGCACCAAACTGCATCAATTTAGGGTTATAACCAAAAGTCTCGAAGTCGGGTCTACTGCCAGCAATAGCACCCAAGCTAAAATTCTTCCAGCGGTATTCGTATTGCAGGCCGTCGATAGCGCCCAAAGAGGAAATGCGGCGATTTACCCTGCGACCCAAAACAAACTGCTGCTGCCCCCGTCTGTAGACCAATGCTAAATTGTAAAAGTTGAGCCGGTAGGGGTCTGCCTCAGTTTCATAGGAGCGTTGAAAGTGCTGGAAATTAAAATAGGTCTCCAATCTTAAATCGCGTCCCCCCAGGCTATCCCAACTAACCGAGCTGCGCAGTACATTTCGCATATTAGCCCGGAAATCGTCGAGGCGGTAGGTACTGGCATTATCATACGAAATTCGCGCGCGAAAGTTTGACTGCTGGGGCGCTCCCTTGCTAAATTGAGGATTAGCCTGCTTGGCTTGCCTTAGGCTATCTTCAGGGGAAGCAGATGGTTCGGTCTTTAAGCTTTCCGCAATCTCTTCTCGCTCTTTTCGCTTTTCTGGTGATTGTGGATAAGGTTTCGTGTAAAGCCTTTGGCCTTTTTCCAGATCGCAATCGGCGATAGCTTCGCAAAGTGCGGAAAGGGAAGATTTCTTGAGGATAAACAAACAGGGTTCCTTTTGCTGCGCATCTCGGTACAAAGTATCCCCAAGCTCTAGTTTTTCGGTGCTTTCAAAGCGTAAGTAAACATTAGAAGCATTAAGGTACGATACGGTACCTTCGAGCACTTGGGCTTTAGCTTGAAGACTTATGATCGCCAGCGATATGTAAATAGTCCAGCGCATTATTCTTCGCCGCGCGGGTGACAATTGTAACAGGCAGTACTTTCGAAACGGAAACCTCCAACATCGTCATGCTCATCGCGCATTTCGTTTTCATTGCTATGCTCATGGCAGTCGATACAGCTAAAACTACTAAAGTTAGAAGGGTTTAAATGGCATTCGGCACAAGAGTTCCAGACCCCTGCGTGGCGACCGCTATAGATGGGGAAATAATTGTCGTCGTGACTCCTAAAACTAGCAGGGGACCAACCGGGATTGGTGTTATGGCAAAGGGTACATTCGACCGGAAAGCCAGAGCTAATGTGGTTAGGCTGACTAGCATTATTGTAATCTTCGATATGACAGGAGGCACATACCGCTTCAATTTGATTGTAGCTAGTACTTTGGTGGCAATCCATGCATTCGAGCATATCGTGTCCGCCGGTGAGCGGAAAGAAATAGTGGAAATTATCCCCACCCCAATCGCGACTCATTGGTTCGTGGCACTGAATGCAATCGGTGCCAAAACCTGAGCTCAAGTGATTCGGGTTTTGCGTCGCCGTATAGTCTTCTCGGTGGCAGTCAATACATTCATTACCAATACGCTGCCAAGCCAGGTTATTATCCGATTTGTGGCAATCTACACAGGCAAGGGTAACATGCGCACCCATTAGGGGAAAGCCATTCTGTTCGTGCATCTCGGGTATGGCAAAAACCAACCATGAATCACTGTTATGGCAACGCACGCAGTCGTCGCCCACGGTCATTTCATGCACATCGGTGTGACAAGAGACGCAATTTGCCTCGAGGCCTTTGAAGTTTAATTGCTGATGGCAGTCCATGCAATTTACCTCAGCATGTCTTCCTTCTAGCTCAAAACCAGTTTGCTTGCTGTGGTCAAAGTTAATGGTAGCGTAATCCACCTGCCAAGATCCAGAGTTATGGCAATCGGCACAATTGATGCGAAAATCATCACCATGCGGATTCTGGGCCCATAAGGCGAAAGACCAGAAGAATATTAAGAAGCGTGGCAATCTAAACATTCGAATTTTTTAATGGTGTATAAAGGTCCCTGTTCGGGAAGCTCAGCCTGAACCTTATGACAGGCAGCACAGTCAATTTCGGCATGTTTACCCTCTAAGGGGAATTGTGTTTTTTGATGATCGAAGTTATAAGCTTGCCAATCCATAGCCGCCCGATGGCAGCTGGTGCAGTCCACCTTATCGAGGGCACCGAATTGATTGCCATGGCTATTATCGTGGCAAGATTGGCATTGCTGATCTATATCCACAAACCGTTGTTCTCCTCCCTCAGGGAAATGGCAGGCAGCGCAATTCGTTTGGGCATGAGCCCCTTCTAAAGGCCAGTCGGTTTGCGTATGATCAAAGCTAAGCTGCTGCCAATTTTCGGAGTTATGGCAGGCCTGGCAATCTTGATCAGGGTAATATTTCGCATCGATGTAATTGCGGTGAATATCTTCATGACAGGCCACACAATTATTCGATTCAAAAGCAAAATCCCAGCGACTAATCTCATCTTCCTTATGACAAGCAAAACAAGGGGTTGCTAAATGGGCTCCTTCTAATGGAAAATCGCTATCGTCGTGCTCTAAAATACCAAAAGAAGAATAGCTAAAGTCCTTCTGGAGACTATGGCAGTCCGAACAATCTTTAATACCTAAGCTTAGGTCCTCTATTTCCTCCTGGTGGTAGTTTTCATGGCAGTCGGTACAACGCTCAAAAGTAAGCTTTCGCTTGAAGTCGCCCCCACTATGGCAATCCGCACAAGCTACCGTGCGGTGTAAACCCACTAAGGGATAGTGGGTAAGATTATGATCGAATCGATTGGAAGCTTTGAGCTTTGACCAAGATTGTTCATTGTGGCAATCGGTACATTTTGGCCCAAACTTTCCTTGATGCGCATCCTGATGGCAATCGGTGCAAGCACTAAAAGCGATTCCGTTAAAAGCCTGGAACTCTCGCTTTTGCTGAATAGATTTAGGATGGCATTCCTCACAGCTTACCTGCCTATGAGCTCCCTTTAAAGGGAATTTAGTTTTTTGATGATCGAAACGAGGGGCTTCCTCAAAGGATTCATAGCGATGACAGGCAAGGCAGTCTTCGCCTAAAGTTTGTTGATGGTAATCGACATGGCAGCTTAGGCAGGCTTCTTCCAAACCCAGATAGGTACCGGTGCGCTTAGCAAGCTCCGTATCGCCTATGTAATCGGGTTTATGACATTCACGGCAATCAACCTTTTGATGCGCACCTTCTAATTTATAGCCCGTGAGTTGATGTGCGAAATTAATGGTGTCAAAACGCACCATATTAAAGTCGCGGCCATGGTGTTCGCTATGGCACTTTATACAGGACTGAGATTTAACATCAGCGGAAGCGTGGTAACCTCGATTCGCATCCAATAAAGAACTAAGCTCTTTATGGCAGTCGAGGCATTTGGCATCCGAAACCTTTTTCCCTAATTCATGACACTGGGTGCAATTCGATAAACCTTCCAGGTCGGCATGCGCCCGGCTGAGTTTACCCGGCGAAAATTGCCCCCAGCTCGTAAAGCCTAGGAGGATTAATACTATGCCCAACCATGTTTTCATCGATACTTCTTAAGCACTTTACCAAAGGTTTTTTCCACTTCGATGCCGCATTCCTTCAAGAAAGGTAAGGGTAATTCGCCACCGATAAAAATGTAAACCTTGTCATTTTCAAGGCTTTCTTCTTCCCCCGCACTATTGCGAAGTAAAACCCGCTCCTCCTTTATTTCCATTAGATTGGAAGCTAGTTTCAGCTCAATTTTACCTTCGGCCAGAGCCGCTTCCAATTTGCTTTGATTTTGTTTTTTAATGCGGGCAAAATGCTCCTTTCGGTAACTGAGAATTACCTGGTTTTTATCCATTAGTAATAAGGCCGACTCAACCGCCGAATCGCCGCCTCCCACCACAATAATCTTGAGACCCTCAATTTGCTCGCTATCTAATAGGCGGTAAGCAACCTTGGTACTTTCCTCGCCCGGAATCCCCAGTTTACGCGGAGTGCCTCGCCTCCCAATAGCTAAAAGAACCGAAGCCGCTTTAATGTCTTCACCCTTGTTGGTGTTTATACTAAACTGGTAAGGCCCTAGTTCTTGAATGCCATTTACCTTGCAATGCTCCTCAATTTTAATTTGGTTGGATTCCAGTAAATCAAGCCAAATTGCCAGTAATTCTTGCTTAGAGGTATTGTAAAGTTTGAGCTTACCGTAAAAAGGTAGCTCAACCGGTTGGGTCATTACCACCTTATCGCGCGGAAAAGTAAAGACCGTGCCGCCCAAGGATTCTTGCTCAAGAATGCGAAATTTTAGTCCTAATTCTTTGGCTTTTAAGGCCGCGGCAATACCCGCAGGGCCAGCTCCAACGATAAGGAGGTCTTGCTCCATAGGATGGTTCTTGACTAAATGCTTTTCTAAATTTGTGACGGCTTGCATGCCCTGTTCGGCACTATTTTTAATGAGGCCCATGCCCCCCAATTCACCCGCGATGTATATTCCGGGGACATTGGTTTCATAGTCAGGTTTAATATGGGGTAAGTCTACTCCCCTTGTTTCGGTACCAATTCGCAAACTGATTGCTTCAACAGGACAAGCATGAAAACAGGCCCCGTGACCAATACAGCTACTGGCGTTAATTACGGTGGCTTTACCATTTATTAGCCCCAGAATATCTTCTTCGGGGCAGGCTCTAACACATGCACCGCTACCTAGGCATAAATTGGGATCGATATAAGGATGCAATGAAACAGGTTCGAAACGTCCTTCCTCCTTGGCCTGGGCCACCTTCGCTTTTACTTGGGCGCTTTTCTTAGCGTGACCGCGCCAATAGTAGAGCACTATGGCCAGTGAAATTAAAAGGGTAATACTGTAGGCTAAAAACTCTTCCATCAGAAAATCCAATAATAGCCCATAGCCACCGTAATGACCACGTGAACGATAACAATAAAAAGCATGATGAGGGCAAATGGGCGGTGGGCCACATGCCAGTATCTAAAGAGTCGCTGCATTAATTCGAGCCGCTCAATTTTATGACGCATGGCAATTTGCGCCTTGCTTGCTTGTAAAATAGATTTCAAATCACTCGGTTCGAGACCGGCTTCTTCTTTAAGGTTGCGCTTTAATTCGAGCCTAAACTTTCGGGCATATGCCGGCCGAGCCCAGAGTCCTTTCTTAGGGTTGGTATAGGCTAAGATTTTGCGATGCCATTCTTGCGAATATTTGGAAAGCAGTCCTAAACCCCTTTCCAGATTTTGCTCCTCGGCCCGAATTTCTTGCAAGCTTAATTCCCGTCCGTTGATACTTCTCGGTATTTGCAAATAAATATAGCGGCCGATAACACCACTTAAAACCACTAGCACCATGGACCAAAAAGCGATTGAAACAATCCCCCCGAATTTAAAGGTGGTATGAAAGAGAATTAAGATAGGCCCTAGAGTGCAGAGAAAAATGTGAAACTCTAAAAGGTACTTAAGACGAATAAAGCGCTCCAGGAAACCATATTTCTTAGCCGGAATATAAACGAATACCCCTATTGCAATCATCAAGGTGCCAATGATTCCTAAACCGTGACCAAATAAGCCTGTAGCTTTAAACCATTCGTGTTTAGGATGGTAAAACCTTTCTTCGAGCGGAGTTTGGTAATAATCGTAACCGTAATAGGCCAAATAAAAGGTAACCGCAATTACGATTGCCGCTAAACTTAATTGGTATAAAAGTGGCCCAATTTTAGGCTGAGCTATTGAGGGGGAAGAATCCATTTACTACAAGATTATTAAAATGCGCTAATGGTTGGAATGAGTTCTATCATATTTCACTCATCTTAAGCAAGTCTTAAGTTTTTAATTATTAATTCCTCTGAATTCAATTTCACTTTAGCGCTATTTATAAAAACTTAAGTAAAACTGATATTCGTATAGTTAGTGACTTTATCCGCATTAAAAGCTAGTGAAAAAGCTAACTTTGCCTAAAATTTAGAGAAATGGAAAAACACGATTGCGTGATCATTGGCTCCGGTCCTGCCGGCTACACTGCAGCTATTTATGCCGCTCGTGCTGATTTAAAGCCAATTATATATACCGGCCTTGAGCCAGGTGGACAACTTACTACTACTACGGATGTAGAAAACTTCCCTGGATACCCCGAAGGAATTATGGGTCCGGAAATGATGGAAGATTTGCGTAAACAAGCGGAGCGTTTTGGTACCGACATTCGTTTTGGTATTGTTACCAAGGCAGAATTAAGTAAGATTCCGGGTGAATACCACAAACTCACCATCGATGAAAGTACCGAAGTATTGGCCCGTACGGTAATTATTGCCACTGGTGCGAGTGCGAAATACCTAGGCCTAGAGTCTGAGAAGAAGATGATGGGTCATGGCGTTTCGGCCTGTGCCATTTGCGATGGTTTCTTCTTTAAAGGTAAAGATGTAGTAGTTGTTGGTGGTGGTGATTCGGCCGCAGAAGAAGCTACCTACCTGGCCAAGCTTTGTCCTAAGGTAACTTTATTGGTACGTCGCGACGAAATGCGTGCTTCTCAAATTATGCAACAGCGCGTATTAGACACTCCTAATATTGAAGTGCTTTGGAACACCGATACCCTAGAAGTATTGGGTGACAAAACTGTTAGCGGGGTGCGCGTTAAAAACAATCAGACCGGTGAGGAAAGTGTAGTGGAAGCAGAAGGTTTCTTTGTTGCCATTGGCCACAAGCCTAATACCGACATTTTCAAAGGCCAGATTGATATGGACGAGGTAGGTTATATTAAAACCAAGCCTGGTACTGCCAGCACAAATTTACCGGGCGTATTTGCCACTGGAGATGCGCAAGATAAAATCTACCGCCAGGCCATTACCGCTGCCGGAAGTGGCTGCATGGGAGCCTTGGAGGCCGAACGTTATTTAAGTGAACATGAAGTAGCGGTTGAAGGCTAGTCATTTTCATTTATAAAATAGAAAGGCTCCCAATGGGAGCCTTTTTTTATGAACATAATAGCTTCATGCTTTATTCTACCGCTTTAAAAAGCCCGTAGAAAACCGCCAGCCAAACAAGGCCTTTGATAAGAAAAAACATAAAGAGTCCGATTGCCACCGGCCAACCGGCTTCCTTAACCAAAGCCTTCCAACCTTGTTCCTTGCGGATCTCTTTATAATATTTCCAACCTTTCTTAGCCATCCTAATTTTAAAAAAGAAACAGACCTATAAGCCAGATTCTGTACCGCAATAAAAGCAAAGCTCATTTACGGCCCTTATCATTTATCTAATGCTACCTACCCTCCGAGATTGCGCGAGCAACGCTCAGGCCTCGGTATACATGGTATTGCAACCCGCGAGGTTTACCCTGCCATTGTTGTCACCAACAATGCGGTGCGCTCTTACCGCACCTTTTCACCTTTGCCCCAACCCATGCAAAACATGGTCGAGGTAGTTTATTTTCTGTGGCACTCTCTGTCTGCACTAAGCATCCTCCCCTTTCAAGGAGCACGGCGCTCTATGTTGTCCGGACTTTCCTCCCCGACCTCGCTAGGCTTGGTCGAGGCGATAAGGCGGTCTGTTTCGAGCGCAAAGGTAGGTCCTATTTAGCGTAAGTCAACCTCGGTAGCCCCTTTTCCATATCGCGCATAAGAGGCATCGTAAAAACTGAGTCGGTCCATGCGCTCTAATAAAGTATATACCTCTTCCCTTAAACGGCCCTGCCCTACTCCATGAATTAGGATCACTTTTTTAATACCGGCTCGTCGCGCTTTATCCAAAGACTTTCGGACTTCGGATAATTGAATCTGTAATTTTTCATGGGCGCTGAAGTTTTTTGGGAAATCCACCAAAGCCTCAAAGTGCAGGTCTACTTCTAAGTATTCGGGAGCATGGGCTACCGCTTTACCTTTTTCGAGTCGCGCTTTGGGTCGGTCCTTTTGCTGGACCTCCCCAATATTGAGGCTTTTACGAGGGACTAAATCCTTAATATGGTGCTCTTCTTCAAAGCCATAATCCATCATAATGGTAAGCTTATCGCCGTTGATGGCAATAACCTCTCCAGTTGACGCATCGTTTAAAAAACTTACTATGTCCCCGACCTTAAACATGGCACAAAAATAATCCCGACGAGGCAAAAAGCCTCGACGGGATTCTAAATCTATCAAAAATTGGAATTATCGGATACTCAAGCGGCGATTCACCTTTAATCCATCTTGATGCAATTCAAGGATATACATTCCGCTTGCCAATTGAGATACATCAATTTGCTTACGTAGATGTCCATTATGTCCGTCGGCCATGGTACTGATTACCGCTCTACCTTGAGCGTCGCGCAATACAATTTCGATGGCCGCACTAGAAGCGCTATTAGCATCTAATTGAATGTAATTAGTTGCTGGGTTTGGATACACATTTAGAGACTGACCGAGTAATGACTCTTCTACTCCAAATGGATCGAGGCTAATTGTTGCCGTATCGCTACCACAGCCATTAGTTACAATCAAAGTAATGGTAGTAGCACCGCCATTCACATACACCACGGTGTCCATCATACCCGAACCACTAACACCATTACCAAAGTCCCAGGTAAAGCTAGAGCCATTACTAGAACTACTAGCATCCACATAAACCACCGATTGGCTGTTCACTAGGTCGCTGCTGTAAGTAAAGGCTGCAACTGGTAAGGGGCCGCTGGCGGTACTAGTAGTATTAGTTACCGTAGCGCTGGTATCGTTACCGCAAATATCGGCCACGATAAAGTCGTAGGAAGTTCCAGGGCTAAGTCCGCTCACCGTATAAGGCGTAGCGCTCACATTCACCGCAGTCCCGGTTCCAGGCGTAAAGCCACTAGGACCATACTCTAATACCGAAGTACCGCTATTGGAAGTCCAATCGAGTTCAATGCTATCACAACCGACATTGCTGGTGGCAATTAATCCAGTAGGCGGTGTACAGCTACTCACTCTTGGGTTAATACAGAAATTATCGAAGTAGTAATTACAATCGTAACTATTACCCGCTTTTACGCCTGAGTAGAAGTTAATACCATTGAATTGTAGCGGACCACCGGCATTAGCCAAGGAGTATTGGTAGCCAACGTTAACGCTGTTACCATTCACCTCAAACCAAACCGTGTCATTATCTAAATCGATAACGGTAGTCATGGTAAACCATTGATTTTGGTTGTAAGTAAAGGTACCCGCTTGGATAGAACCGGTAGAATAAACCGCTTCTGCCGTACCCGTGGCCAAGAAGTAAACTTCACCACCCCAAAGGTTTCCGGTACCACCGCCAACATAGTTCTGTTGGATATTGAAGTAGGCACCATCACCAGTAGGAACAAACATATCAAAGTTAATTTCCCAAGCACCCGAACTAATAGTATCGAATAAAGCCACAATATCACTAAGACCTTGGGTGCCTAAGTCATGGATACGGATTGAGTTAGGCGCACTATTGGCTTGCGTGGTGCTAATTTCTGTGTCACCACCAAAACTTCCTGCCCACTGTACAAATAGCGCACTTTGATCCCAAATTGGCGCTGCAGTGCTGGCATTATTGTATTGATCTAAACTATCACATAGTACTGGAGTAGGACAAACCGCCGTGGGACCAACCCACTGACTAGTGTCGCCTACGGTACAAATAGAACGCACATAAACCTCCTGACACAAGTTGTTGGCATTAGCAAAAGTTAATACCAATGAGTCGGCGGTACTGGTTTGCATGGTACCAGTTCCAGGCGTAAATCCTGCGGGGCCAAACTCAACTTGATAAGAAAGCGCTCCACTAGGATCATTCCAACGAGCCACTGCCGAATTCGGGCTTAAGCCTTCAGCCGTAAGGCTAAGTGGACGCGGACAGCTAGCTCCCTGTTGTACACTCACGTCATCGATAGAGATATCACCGGTAAAGGAAGTACCGCGATGTCCTTCGAAAACAAACTTATACACCCCAGCAGTAAGTCCTGCTAAAGGCACATTACGACGTAGGAAAGGATCGCTTTGAGCGGCTTGCTGCTGACCAATAATACTATCGATAGCAGTACGCGTACCGGTAGAGTTTTCGGCATAAACTACCAGTTTATTAATGGTAGCACCATGCATATGATAGTGATATTCTAATTCTGGATTAGTCACGGTAGAGATATCAATTCCGGGAGAAATTAATTCGGCCGGCCCACCAGAGGTAGAGGTTTCTAAATACATATAGGTTCCTCCCGCGGTACCAGAGAAGGTATTATCGTAGAAGGGCCCAGTATTTAATGAGTTTTCATTAGCACCAGAAGCATCTTCCGACTCCCAACGCACACTACCTGAAATCGTGTTATGCGTCCAACAGTTTTCCCAACCGGCAGGTGTGCCTGAGGCGGTACCTAAACTAATCCCCTCGAAATTGGTAAAGTAAGGCGCATTATAGCTAGTCGGACAAGGCGTAGAGAAACATACTGGACCTAACCATAAGCTGGTATCACCAGGGGTACAAATTTCGCGTACCCAGAAGCAATAGCCTGTTCCGGCCGTAAGACCATTTAAGGTAATCGTATCATTATTGATGATGGTGCGGGTATTTGAGGCATCGCCTAATAAGCCTAAACCATATTCGATTTGATAACTACCAGCAGCTGAACCATTTCCATTAACCCAAGAAGCGAAAGCGCTATTCTGAGTTATATTGGTGATAGCGAGACTATCGGGACGCACACAAGTTGGTATTACCTCGTAATTGATTTCATCTACTAAAAGGAAGTCAAAAGGATCGGCTTGATCGTGGGCAATTACAAAGAAATCGTCCGTACCATTATAACCATTCGCCGTGGTAAATTCTACCGTATGCTCCGTAAACTGAGTAGCATCTAAAGTAAGCGTATCCAGTGCGGTGAAAGTATTGGCATCAGATGGGTTACTCATAGTACCTACCAATAAGGTACTGGGATAGAAAGTACTCGGCTTACGCGCCATGAAGCGAATTCGTTTATCACCAGCATTTAGGTCAGTGGTAATAGGCGAAATTAGCATCAATGGTGAAGCAGTCTGGTTAGAGTTATCTAACTCGATGTAGTTGGGAGAAGTAGGCGGCGCATAGAAGCTACTATTCTGAATTGTCACTCCCACAAAGTTTGAAGTAGCAAAGGATGGGTCCTCAATAGAACTAAAACATCCTAAGTCTTTACTCTGAGCTGAAAGGTTATCCCAGTTTTCGTAGTAAGGTGCACTAATCGCTTGACAAAGCGTTTTGAAACAAACTGGACCCACCCAATTAGAGGTATCGCCAGGCACACAAATTTCTCGTACCCAGAAACAGTAATTGGTATTCGGGGTCAGTGAAGTTAATGTCACCGTATCGTTTGTTACAAGCACTTGGCTATTAAGGCTGGAGCCCAAGAATGAACCACCATACTCAATTTGGAAGTTACCAGCTGAACCACTGAAAGGATCAAACTTAAGCGTCGCATTCATACTATCCACTGCCAATACCGCTAGGTTACTAGCCTCGGGACAAGTAGGAATTACTTCATAGTGTAAATCATCTACCAATAGGTAATCGAATGGATCGGCTTGGTTATGTGCAATCACAAAGTATTGGTCGGTTCCATTGTAACCATTAAGGGTGGTGATATTCACAATATGCTCGGTAAAGGTCGTACCATCGAGGAATACGGTGTCCAATAAATGGAAGGTCGAGGCATCGCTAGGATCACTCATGGTACCTACCACCAATTCACTGGGATAGGTCGCCGATTGCTTACGCGCCATAAAACGAATTCGCTTATCACCTGCGGTTATATCCGAAGCGGGTGGCGAAATCATCATTAGCGGTGAAGTGGTTACATTGGAATTATCAAACTCAATGTAGTTTGGAGAACTGGTAGGATTGTAGAAGCTACTGTTTTGGACCGTTACTCCAATAAAATTAGAAGTAGCAAATCCAGGATCTTCAATGGAAGTGAAACAACCCAAATCTTTCGACTGCGCGGTTAAGCCATCCCAATCCTCAAAATAGGGCGCGCTAATAGGCGAACAAGGCGTACAGAAGTCAAATGGACCCGCCCAAGCACTCGTATCACCGGCCGCACACACCGAACGTACCAAGAATTGATAACAGGTTTGTCCGCTTAAAGTATCAATTACCACTGAGTTGTTGGTAGTAAAAGCTTTGGTTCCTCCCAAAGTGGTAGATCCTTGGTAGAAGCCACCAGGCCCGAACCAATATTGGTAATTAGAAGCCGAACCTGTCCATGACATAGTTGCGGTGGTATCGTATAAGTTCCCCGCTGTAATTCCAGCAGGTTCCGGACAACTTACCGCGTTTAAGGTAATATCATCGAAGGTAAAGCCATCTGAGAAGGAAGTACTAAATGAGCTAAAACGACCCGCTTGTCCAAAACGAATTTGCGTTTCAGCACCTATACTCTGACCTGCCGCATCAATAAAGGCCTTAATATTTAAACTTTGTACGCTATCGTAAGTGGCACTGGCGGTGCGGATAGCGTCTAAATCGGCTACTTCAATCCATGGATCAGTAGGCGCTCCTCGAGCCCAAACTCGGTTATTGGGATTGGCCTCTTGGGCATGCGACATTACGTAGAAACCTAGTTCAATTCCTCCGCTAGTAGTGTAGTTACTGAGGTTTACCGTTAAGGTTAGGTAATTGGTTTGCACCGCTCCTGCAGATGGATTGTGATCTAAAGTAGCCGCTTGTACACCGTTACGGTAATAGGCCGCTCCGGCTTGAAGTCTAAGTCTCGAAGTGTTTTCATCCGAAGCTTCAAAACGCCAGGAATGAGTTACATCACAAAGGTTGGCCGAACCATTAAAGGTTGGACCAGTGCTGTAATTTTCAAAGCCATCGGTCCAAGGTAAGTTGGTCGGACTAGGCGCAGCACAACCCGTCAAGATCGAGTAAGGTCCTACCCATACCGAAACATCATTGGTACCACAAGAATCTTGAATATAGAAGTCGTATACCGTGTTAGGACTTAATCCGCTAACGGTAGCGGTACTATCTGGAGTAGTAACCAAATTGGAATTAGAACCGGGCGTAAAGCCTGGGCTACCCCAAGTTACTTGTCCGCCTTGCGAGCTATTGCCCGAAGACCAGCTCAAATACACATTAGACCCTACCGCCGAATAATTAACGCTAAAGGGGTTAATAGGCGGACAGGTAGGAATAACATCGTAAACGAAATCGTCTACATAAATCGACTGGAAAGTAGACTGTGCACCGTGGCGTAGACCAATAATCTGGTCGGTGCCATTATAATTGGAATTGGCATCTAGGTTTACGGTAAAACGTTGGTTACTGCCATTCAGGGTAACCGTTTGAATTACATTGTAAATACCTAAGGAATCGGGGTTAGGAAAAGAAACCACGTCTAAAGTAGTTGTTGTACTGGCAGAGGTTTTGGCATTAAACTCCACCATCCGATTTAAGTTATTCATGCCATAGAAAGGCTGGAATACTAGAATCACGTCTTCACCCGCTCCAGTAGCACTGCTATTGCTTAAGAAGAGCTGTTGGGGCGGACTAGTAGGACTAAAACCAGTGGTAATTGAAACACTAGGTGCACCTACACTTACATCGGTGTAAGCCCTTAAACATGGGAATGCCGATGCGTCGAAGTTTTCGGTAAAGCGTACCGAAGCGTAACCACAGTCGGTCGTAAATGAAATACGGCTCGGACGTGATAGTCCGTCGCCACGATCGCTACAATCTGAAGTTATTACTAAATCGTAAGCTGTATTAGGACTAAGACCGCTTACAGTAACGGTATCACCAATTGCCGTTCCCGAGGTACCAGTACCTTGTTGGAAGCCGTTGGGTCCCCATTCCCAATTAATGGAATCGGTAGTAGCCGTATAGGTAAAGGTTACCGAAACACTATCGAGGGATAATATGGTAATGTTCGAAGGAGCCGGACAGATAGGTTCGGTCGTAAAGCTCTGCGGACCGGGGAAATACACCGAATCCGTTCCACAATATTCAGTAAAGTAAATGTCGTAGTCTGAGTCTGGAGTTAAACCAGTTAAGGTAATAGGTGGATTATTGGCAGGATAAGATCCCGTTACCACCGTACCATTACCCTGGGTAAAGCCTTGTAGGCCATATTCCATACGGAAACCAGTATTACCGGTGCCAGGCGTCCAGTTTACCACCGCACTATCGGTACCGATACTATCTACCGAGAAATTTGAGAACATATTGGCACAGCTTCCGCTAATACCTAAAGCATAGGTAACCGAGCCGATAAATCGACGTGGATTAAAGGTAGGGTTAGGTAAGCCACCACCATAAGCCACCGAGTCGGCCACACTTAAGGTAAGGGTACCATCCGAGAATACCACTTGATCGGTGGATTGTCCCGTACGATAGTTTACCTGACTACCACCAAGGCTATTTACATAAAAGCCAACCGGGGTATTCGCGGGAATACTAATGGGAGTGGCAATAGTAATCGCGGTTACGGTACCTGTTACCGGGTTGGGGGCGGTGGCATTAGTTACCACTTTAGTCCAACCTCCAGCAGTTGAAACATTAGGAGAGGTTCCTGATTTTACCCCGCCGACGCGCATCCACACATCGATACCGGTAAAACCTGGATCCAAGTCACAGCCAATGCCCGTAATATTTACCGGGGTATTAGCTTGCACCTGGAAAGTAATCCCCGCCTGACCATTATTGGCCGTTAAGGTTGGGGAAGTCGAGACCGTTCCCTGCCCGAAAGCAAAGAGAGTCGCTACAGAAAATAGGAGTAGTAGAATTCTTTTCATAGGAGCGAATTAGGTTGATGAATTTTGAAATTTCGGTCCCTGAAGATAGAAAAAAAAGCGAAAAAAAAAGCCGCTCCTTTCGGAACGGCTTTGATTATCATTTAATTAAGGCGCTTAACGTATGCTCACTCTACGATGAGCCTTGTATTCACCTAAATTAATTTCGAGCATATAAATACCGCGGGCTAGGGACGAAACATTAATGTCTCGGCTAAAGCTTCCGTAGTTATTTGGCTCGGTAATATTTAAAACTTCACGGCCTTGGGCATCGCGTAATTTAATGTTAACATCGCCTTTCTCCAGACCCTCGAAGCTCACATTAAGCTGCTCGCTGGCGGGGTTAGGATAAACATTAAGACTGTAGGATAATGGATTATCCTCAAGACCGATGTTAACATTAATGGTAATTGTGGTTGTATCTGATCCACAGGCATTAGACGCAATTAGAGTAACCGTGTAGGCACCATTACCCACATAGATAATGGTATCCTGAGCTCCACTACCGTTAATACCGTTACCGAAGTCCCACACGTAGCTGGTCGCATTACTAGAACCAGAGCCGTCTACATAAAGTATGTATTGGTTTCCGTTAATAGTATTGCTTACGCTGATATTGGCAACCGGGATTGGGGCATTGGCAGTAGTTCCAGAAACCATTACTGGATTGCTAGCGCCACTGCTACTGCACGTATCCGATACGTAAAAGTCGTAAGCGGTATTCGCAGTTAAACCGGTAATTGTATGCGGCGCAACTACTACTCCAGTAGAAGTACCTGAACCAGGAGTAAATCCGGCTGGACCGTATTCGATGATAGAACCACCTGTATTCGACACCCAGTCTACTTCCACACTATCACAACCTACATTGGCGGTAATCGTAACATTAGTAGGATCTGGACAAGGGAAGCCACAATTCGCGGAGAATTGGGCTAAGGTATCACCCTGACTAGTAGAACTACTAGCTGGATAAGACACCACACTTACTCCGCTAGGATCGAAGATATCGATACCTACCTCACTTGGCCAACCACCAGCGGTAGTAAGAACCACCACAGTATTGAGACCATTACAGAGATCGATTGAGTCTTGGAACAAGTTACCAGTGGTAAAGCCATTACCCATTTTTCCGATCTCAACCCCATTTTGGTAAATGGTAATCTCCGCACCGTTCCAACCATCACCGAAGCTATCGGTAAGGTCGAAATTAAAGGTACACTTACTGGTAGCTGCACATAAGTCGGTTGCCGCTCTTAATGGGCCCGTCCAAGCACTGGTATCACCAGGAGTACAAATCTCACGTACCCATACATCGTAACCAGTAGCCGCAGTAAGACCGGTGATATTATAAGGAGAAGTGGCACCATTGATCACCGTACCCGTACCGCGAGCAAAGCCACGTGGACCATATTCAAGGATATAGGTACCGCCACCACCGTTCCAAGAAACGTTGATATTGCTTAGTCCGGGTGTTCCTACCACACTTAAGCCAGTTGGAGCCGGACAGGTAGCACCATTATCTACGCTAACATCGTCAATCGATATATCACCAGTGAAGCTGGTTCCACGATGACCTTCAAATACAAATTTATAGGTTGTTCCCATTAAGCCGGCAAGGCTTACCATTTGTACGTAGAAGGAATCGCTGCCGGCAGTTTGCTGCTGACCAATAATACTATCGATGGCAGTGCGCGTTCCAGCCGCGTCTTCTGCGTATACTACTAATTTATTGATAGTAGCTCCGTACATATGGTAGTGGTATTTCAATTCTGGATTAGACAGACTAGAGATATTAATCAGTGGAGAGATTAACTCAGCCGGACCGCCAGAAGTAGAAGTTTCCAAGAACATGTAAGTTCCGCCAACAGCAGGGCGTAAGGTATTATCGAAGAAAGGACCAGTGTTTAATGAATTTTCATTAGCACCAGTAGCATCTTCAGATTCCCAGCGCACGGTACCTGATACGGTATTCTGCGTCCAACAGTTCTCCCAACCCGCGGGAGTACCGGTAGCTGTGCCTAGGCTAATTCCTTCGAAATTGGTGAAATAGGGAGCCATATAACCGCTTAAAGGACATAGCGTACTGAAACAAGTAGGACCCTCCCAGAAGCTGGTATCTCCAGGTGCACAAATTTCACGCACCCATACACAGTAACCCGAACCTGGGGTTAAGCCAGTAATGTTGGCGGTTGAACCCGTTACTAAGCTGCGGGTATTTCCTGCACTACCGAAAGAACCGGTACCGTATTCAATTTGGAAGCTTGTTCCAGTTCCTGCACCGGTCCAGCTTACAGAAGCCGAAGTATCGGTAATACTAGTACTGGATACGGTTAAATTGGTAGGCTGCGGACAAGTTGGAGGATTACAGCTGGTAATAATAGATACTAAAGTATCACCCGCTGCGGTACCACTATTAGCGGTATAGGATCCCACTAATGGGCCGTAAGGAGCATAAACCTTCATCCCTACTTCCGAAGGCCAACCACCCGCGGTACTTAGAATAAATTCAGTATTCTGAAGATCACAGAGCTTCACGGAATCTTGGTAAAGTGAACCCGTGGTAAAGCTGGAGCCAAGCGTGGCAACCGGAACACCATTTTGAACTACCGTTACAATGGCGCCGTTCCAACCATCACCGAAGGTATCCTCTAAATCTACTGGGAACCAACATTGTTCGGAGGGTTTACAAGCATCGGTACAGAATGAAACTGGTCCGATCCAAGCCGAGGTATCGCCCGGTGAACAAGCAGAGCGAATCAAGAATTCCCAACAAGTAGCCGGACTAAAGGTGTCCACTACTAAAGAATCTGAGTTCACAAACAACTTGGTTCCACCAGTGGTAGTGGTTCCTTGGAAGAATCCGGCTGGACCTATCCAAACCTCATTCTGGTTTGTATTTAAACCCGAAACCCAACTTAAAATAGCCGAGGTATCGGTAATACCGGTGGCCATTAAGTTACCCGGATCAGGACAGCTAGGAGCTTCGGCAATAGCTACCGAATCAATGGCTGCATCACCACAACAACCCACACTAATTTGTACGAAACGTACTTGAATGGTATCGTTGGCAAACTGCGGTAAGTTCACAAATACATCACTCCAAGGTGCAGAGCTGGAAGTTTGGGTATTACCAGTAATGGTATAAACATTCGTCCATGATGCACCAAAGTCATTGGTTACTTCCACCACCATATCAGCGGGTGGCGAAGTAGTGGTATAATAACGGTGTTGCCAGAAGTATAAAGCTGGCGCCGTCAAAGTACTTACGTCTATAATGGGCGTGTATAAATAAGCGGTATCACCTACACTTGCACCAGAGGCCTCAGCATACATAAAGTTGCCTCCAGTAAGGTCGGCGGTTGGACCGTTACCACTAGTAGGACCAGTAGAACGAGGAATCCATTTAAAGGGCTCGCTACCCTGACTCACATCGGGATCAGTTGACCAACATGGGTCGATTTGGTTACCCGCATTGTTGCCACTCGCTACCCAAGTAGTTCCATCAAAATCTTCCAAGAAGGGAGCAAAGGTGATGTTACAAGCGGTAGTGAAGCTGTAAGGACCAATCCATGGGCTGTAAGATCCACCCGCACAACTATCGGCGATGTAGTATTCGTAAGTAGTTTGGGCAGTAAGACCGGTCATAGTGTACTGATCAATAGTACCCGCCACTGAATCCAGACCAATGTAGGTACCAGTTCCAGGCGTAAAGCCAGGGGTACCCCACTCAATCATGGTCTCATCACCATCGGATCCGCTACCCCAAGTGGCAGTAGCGGTAGTTACACCAATACCCGCCATTCCTAAAGAAGTAACTAAAGGAGGGTTACAAGATGGAATCGCTTCGTATACGAAGTCGTCGATATAATAAGTACGGAAAGTAGTTCCCGCATGGTTTAAGACGATGTAATTGTGCGAGCCATTGTAACCATTAGCAGTAGTGATTTCAACAAAATACTGCTGATAATTACTGGTTAATTGAATGGTATCAATGCTTGAGAAACTAGCATAATCACTAGGAGAAGCAATGGTACCAATTACCAATTCATTGCCAGTGGTGATGGTCGTAGTGGTACGAGCAAAGAAGCTAATGCGCTTATCGCCCGCCGTCATATCCGAGAAGTTCGGAGAAATCAACCAAGCAGTGTCGTTATTGTAATTATAGAAGCGCACATAATTCGGCGCTGAGTAGGCATTGGTACTGGCCTCTACATCAGCATTTGAGAAAGCAATGTTAGTACCACCGATTAGGGCATTATCCCAACAAATTGGGGGTTCCTGTAAGGAGTCGGTGTCGAAGTTATTGCTGTAAGGAGCAATAAATGGATCACACTCGGTAACGAAGGTCAAGGGACCTACCCAACCAGAAAATCCATTGGCAGAGTCGCTACAATCGTTACGGATGTAAATATCGTAAGCGGTGTTACCGGTTAAGCCTCCTAAACCAAAGCTATTGGTAGTGGTGCTATCGAAGTTAGAGCTAGCCGAACCTTGAATGAAGCCACGTGGTCCCCAGTTGATATTGTAGGCATTACCTGAACCAAACCAGCTAAAGGCTGCACTATCGCTACTAATAAAGCCAAGGCTTGGGGCGCCGGGGTTAGGACAAGTCTGACAAGAGCTTACTTCTACTAAGTCGATACCCACGTCACCAGTAAAGCCTGATCCGTGTACGTATAAGAAACGTAAGTGGATCGTCTGACCTACATAAGCATCGAGGTTAACCCCTACATTCTGCCAAGGATCATTATTGGCAGTTTGTAACTGACCAACCTGGGTGAATACCGTGTTCCAAGGACCGGTAGCACTACCGCCTACTTGTACTTTAATGGTATCAATTCCAGATCCATAAGCGTGTAGCCAGAAAGATAACTCAGCACTATTAAAGGAAGTACTCAAGTCGATAGCCGGAGAAATGGCCTCAATATTAGTACCGCCTCCGGTACCCGAAGTTTCGGTGTAGATGTAAGTACTGCCGCTATGGGCTCCACTGGGACCAGTTCCTGATGAACCTGTTCCGCCGGTGTTGTAGTTCCAGTTGGAAGCGGTTGAACCCGATCCCCAGTCACCTGTCCAGGCGCCCTGTGTTTCGAAGTCATCCGCGAAAATGGGTCCTGGTGAACCTACACTACAGTTTAAACCTTGTGGTCCTTGCAGAGGAGTCGTGATTGAAATAGGCCCGATAGTATCTGAAACGCCATTTACCGCACCACAATTGGTTACTAAGTAAATGTCGTAAGCAGTACTAGGCGAAAGACCAGTTAAAGTATAAGTGGTTGCTGGAGCAGGAACGGTATCTTGCATCCAACCGGTGCCACCAGGAGTTGTACCTGCTGGTCCGTATAAAATCCAAGACTCATTAAAGCTACCCGCTTGCGCCCAGCCTAAATCAATCGTGTTCGAAGTTAAATTCGAATCGGTGAATGCCGTAGGACTAGCACATAATTTGGTAGTCGTAAACTGTTGTGGGGTAGGGAATTTTACCGTATCACCCGTACAGTACTCTTCGAAGTATACATCGTAAGTAGTATTAGCCGCTAAACCAGTTAGGATAACTGGAGGCTGAGTAGTACTGGGATAAGTACCCGTAACGGTAGTACCAGTTCCTGGGGTAAAGCCAGCGGTACCGTACTCCAATTTAAAGCCGGTGTTACCCGCACCCTGGGTCCAGTTTACTTTCGCTGCACCAGCGCTAATACTGTCGATTAAGAAGTTTGAAAATGGGGTACAGCCACCCGTTACACCCAATACATAAGTAACCGAACCGATGAAACGGCGTGGGTTAAAGGTTGGGTTGGGAGGTCCACCACCATAAGATACAGAGTCAGACACATTTAAAGTAAGCGTGCCATCCGAGAAAATTACCTGGTCGGTAGATTGACCGGTTCGGTAATTTACTTGGCTACCACCAAGGGTATTCACGAAAAATCCAACCGGAGTGTTCGCAGGAATACTAATTGGCGTGGCGATGGTAATCGCCGTTACGCTACCCGTAACTGGGTTCGGTGCCGTTGCATTGGTTACCACTTGGGTCCAGCCATTGGCTGTACTAATTGTTGGTGAACCACTGGCGCTTACACCGCCCACACGCATCCAGATATCAACACCAGTAAATCCAGCATCTAAATCACAGCCAATACCCGTTATGTCAACCGGGGTGTTCGACTGTACCTGGAAGGTAATACCCGCCTGGCCATTGTTGGCCGTTAAAGTCGGCGAGCTTGATACCGTGCCCTGCCCCATACTGATGTAAGAGGCTAAGGAAAATAGGAATAGTAAAAGTCTTTTCATAGAAAGCTTTATTAGTTAGAACCCAGTAATTTGGATAATTGAAGATAGAAATATTTTCCCAATAAAAAAGCCGCTCCTTTCGGAACGGCTTTAATTTTCAGTTATTTATAGTCTCCTTAGCGGATGCTTACACGACGATGCGCCGTGAAGTCGCCAGAGCTAACTTCTAACATGTAGATACCACGTGCCACAGAAGACACATCGATATCGCGATTAAATGTACCACCCGACATACGTTCGGTAATATTCATTACCTCACGACCTTGAGCGTCACGTAAACGGATGTTTACATCGGCACTTCCTACCTCGTTAAAGCTTAAGCTAAACACATCGGTAGCAGGGTTAGGATATACATTTAAGCTATTGGCAAGAGGATTATCCTCCAGGCCTACATTCACGTTTAATGCGAAGGTAGCGGTATCAGAACCACAAGCATTGGTAACAACTAAGGTTACAGTGTAAGCACCGTTTCCGGTGTAAACTACTGTGTCCATAGCATTATTGCTAGTAACAGAGTTACCGAAGTCCCAAGCATAAGCAGTAGCATTGGTTGATCCCGATGCATCTACGTAAACAATAAACTGTCCGTTGATGATGGTATCAATAATTCCTAGAGATGCTACAGGCTGTGGAGCATTGGCAGTATTCGCAGTAATCTGAATGAAGTTACTAGTATCACCAGTACAGGTATCGGCAACGTAGATATCGTATCCAGTATTCGGACTTAAACCAGTAATGGTGTAAGGCGCGGTTACAATACCAGTAATCGTACCGGTACCTGGAGTAAAGCCGCTAGGACCATACTCGATAAGTGATCCACCACTATTCGACATCCAGTCAACCTCAATACTATCACAACCCACATTAGAAGTTACCGTTACGCCAGTAGGATCGGCACATGGGAAACCACAATTAGGAGTGAATGAAATTAAGGTATCTCCGGTACCAGGAGTTGGTTGAGCGATAGTGAATGAATCCACTGGTAAACCAGCTGGATCATAAACAATCACGCCAATCTCACTTGGCCAACCACCGGCATTACTTAGAATGATATCGGTAGATAAACCATTACATAATTGAATCGAGTCTTGGTAGAAGGTACCGGTGGTAAATCCTGAGCCCATAGTACCCACTTGGATACCATTTTGCTCGATGCTGATTTCCGCACCATTCCATCCATCACCGAAGCTATCGGTAAGATCGAAGTAGAAGGTACACTTGCTAGAAGCAGCACAGATATCAGTTGCTACGGCAGCAGGACCCGTCCAAGTACTAGTATCACCAGGCGCACAAATCTCGCGGATATATACGTCGTATCCTGTAGCGGCGGTTAAACCAGTAATAGTGTAAGGTGAAGTTACCCCAGAAACAGTAGTACCTGCACCAAGAGCAAATCCGGTTGGACCGTACTCGATTACGAAAGTACCAGAACCACCACCCCAAGCGATATCCACGGTGCTAAGACCAGCAGTACCAACTTGACGTAGGTTAATTGGAGCAGGACAACTTGGTCCTTCTTGTACACTTACATCATCAATCGCAATATCGCCAGTGAATGAAGATCCACGGTGACCTTGGAAGATAATGTTATAGCTAGTTCCAGTTAAGCTACTTAATGGAACGTTACGTACATAGAAGGAATCACTTTGAGCCGCTTGCTGCTGACCAGCAATACTATCTAATACCGTACGGTTACCACTAGCGTCTTCTGCTAATACTAACAAGTAGTTAATAGTAGCACCAAACATGTGGTAGTGGTACTCTAATTCAGGATTATTTAAGCTTGAGATATTGATCAATGGAGAAATAAGCTCAGCTGGACCACCTGAAGAAGAAGTCTCTAAATACATGTAAGTACCTCCCGTAGAAGGATACAAGGTGTTGTCGTAGAATGGACCTGTACCAGTAGAGTTTTCGTTCGCACCAGTAGCGTCCTCAGACTCCCAACGTACCGAACCAGAAATGGTGTTATGGGTCCAACAGTTCTCCCAACCCGCAGGGGTACCTGAAGCGGTACCAATAGAGATACCTTCAAAGTTGGTGAAGTAAGGAGCCATATAACCATTAATAGGACATAGGGTAGCAAAACACTCTGGTCCTCTCCAGAATGAAGTATCACCAGGAGTACAAATCTCACGTACCCATACACAGTATCCTGAACCAGGAGTTAAAGTGGTAAGGTTAATGGAAGTACCAGTTACCGATTGGCGGGTGTTACCAGGATCACCTAATGGACCTACACCGTATTCAATTTGGAAGTTAGTACCAGTACCACTATTGGATACCCATGAGATAGTAGCGGAAGTATCGCTAATTGTAGTAGCGTCTACTTGAAGACTATCTGGACGGATACAGGTTGGAATTTGCTCGTAGTGAATATCGTCCACTAATAAGAAGTCGAAATTATCGACAGCATTATGACGAATCACGAAACGGTTATCGGTTCCATTGTAACCATTGGCAGCGGTGATTTCTACAATATGCTCGGTGAATTGCGTACCATCTAAGGTTAACGTATCCAAAGCATTGAAGGTAGAAGCGTCGCTTGCATCAGACATAGTACCAACAATTAAGGTACTTACGTATGCTGTACTGGTACTTGGCTTACGTGCCATTAGTCGTAGACGCTTATCTCCAGCTGTCATGTCCGTTGTCAATGGAGAAATTAACATTAAAGGATCCGTTGTATTACTTGAGTTATCAAGTTCTACATAGTTAGGTGCTGAGATCGGATTATAGAAGGTACTGCTCTGAATTGTTACTCCTAAGAAGTTAGAAGTCGACAAACTCGTACCCTCAATTGAGCTAAAGCATCCAAGGTCTTTAGTCTGAGCCGTTAAGCCATCCCAGTTCTCAAAATAAGGAGCTGAAATAGGACTACAGTCGGTACAGAAATTAAATGGTCCAACCCAAGCAGAAGTATCACCAGGGCCACAAGCAACACGTACTAAGAAGTCGTAGCAAGTGAACTCGGAAAGGGTATCTACTACTAAGCTATCACCGGTTACAAATACCTTGGTTCCTGCCGTAGTGGTAGTACCTTGGTAGAATCCAGCAGGACCTACCCATACTTGGTTAAAGCTACTAGGATTACCAGTGAACCAGTTTAACTGCGCAGAAGTGTCAATTACACTGCTTACGCCCAAGTTAGTTGGATCAGGACAGCTAGGCGCTTCCGCAATAGCTACTGAATCGATGGCCGCATCACCACAACATCCTACTCCGCGTTGTACAAAACGAATCTGAATGGTATCCCCTGCATAGTTTGCAAGGTTTACAAATACATCACTCCATGGCGCTGAGCTAGAAGTCTGGGTATTGGCAGTAACATTATAAACATTGGTCCAAGTAGCACCAAAGTCATTGGTTACGTCTACATCCATCGCTGCGGGAGGCGAAGTAGTAGTGTAGTAACGGTGTTGCCAGAAATATAATGCAGGAGTAGTTAAAGCACTCACATCAATAATTGGCGTATACAAGAAGGCACTGTCACCAGCGGTAGACCCTGAAGCTTCTACGTACATGAAGTTACCTCCGGTAAGATCGGCGGTTGGACCGTTACCACTAGTAGGACCAGTAGAACGAGGAATCCACTTGAAGGGCTCGCTACCCTGACTCACATCGGGGCTAGAAGACCAACAAGGATCAATTTGGTTACCGCTGTTGTTACCGCTCGCTACCCAAGTAGTACCATCAAAGTCTTCCAAGAAGGGAGCAGAGGTAATATTACATTGCGTAGTAAAGCTAATTGGACCAACCCAAGGACTGTAAGATCCACCGGCACAACTATCGGCAATGTAGTATTCGTAAGTAGTTTGAGCAGTAAGACCAGTCATGGTGTACTGATCAATAGTACCTGCAACTGAATCCAGACCAATGTAGGTACCAGTTCCAGGCGTAAAGCCAGGCGTACCCCACTCAATCATGGTTTCATCACCATCGGATCCGCTACCCCAAGTGGCAGTAGCTGAGGTAACCCCAATACCGCCCATACCTAGGGTAGTAATCAATGGAGGGTTACAAGATGGGATTGCTTCGTAAACGAAATCATCGATGTAATAAGTACGGAAAGTGCTTCCCGCATGGTTTAGCACAATGTAGTTATGCGTACCATTATAACCATTGGTGGTGGTTAGATTAATGAAGTACTGTTGGTAACCATTGGTTAACTGAATGGTATCGATAGTTGAGAAACTAGCGTAGTCGCCTGGCGAGGCGATAGTACCAATAACTAATTCATTGCCAGTAGTAGCGGTAGTACTCGTTCTCGCAAAGAAGCTAATACGCTTATCGCCAGCGGTCATATCCGAGAAGTTCGGAGAAATCAACCAAGCAGTATCCGTATTGTAATTGTAGAAACGCACGTAATTAGGTGCAGAATAAGCAAGGGTACTGGTTTCTACATCTGCATTAGCAAAGGCAATGTTAGTACCACCTATAAGTACATTATCCCAACAAATTGGGGGCTCTTGCAAGGAGTCGGTGTCGAAGTTATTGCTGTAAGGAGCAATAAATGGATCACACTCGGTTACGAAGGTCAATGGACCTACCCAACCAGAAAAACCGTTGGCAGAATCGCTACAATCGTTACGGATGTAAATATCGTAAGCGGTGTTACCGGTTAAGCCACCTAAGCCAAAGCTATTGGTAGCAGTACTATCAAAGTTAGAACTTGGAGATCCTTGGGTAAATCCACGTGGACCCCAGTTGATATTGTAGGCATTACCTGAACCAAACCAGCTAAAGGCTGCACTATCATTGGCAATGAATGTTAAGCCTGGTCCGCCAGGATTTGGACAAGTCTGACAAGAATTAACCTCTACTAAGTCAATTGCCACGTCACCAGTAAAGCCTGATCCGTGAACCACTAAGAATCGTAAGTGGATAGTCTGACCTACATATGAGTCTAAGTTAACCCCTACATTTTGGTAAGGATCACCATTAGCAGTTTGAATCTGGCCTACCTGGGTAAATACCGTGTTCCAAGGGCCAGTAGCACTACCACCCACTTGTACTTTAATGGTATCAATTCCAGAACCATAAGCATGTAGCCAGAAAGATAATTCAGCACTATTAAAGGAAGTACTCAAGTCGATAGCCGGAGAAATGGCCTCGATATTAGTACCACCTGCAGTACCTGATGTTTCGGTATACAAATAAACGCTACCACTGTGAGCACCGTTAGGACCAGTACCTGAAGAACCAGTACCACCAGTACGATAGTTCCAGTTCGAGGCGGTAGTACCTGAACCAAAGTCCCCGGTCCAACCACCTTGGGTTTCAAAATCATCTGAGAACACTGGTCCAGCTGAACCAACGGTACAGTTTAGACCTTGTGGTCCTTGCAGAGGAGTAGTAATTGAAATTGGTCCGATAGTATCTGAAACGCCATTTACCGCACCACAATTGGTTACTAAGTAAATGTCGTAAGCAGTACTAGGCGAAAGACCAGTTAAAGTATAAGTGGTTGCTGGAGCAGGAACGGTATCTTGCATCCAACCGGTGCCACCAGGAGTTGTACCTGCTGGTCCGTATAAAATCCAAGACTCATTAAAGCTACCCGCTTGCGCCCAGCCTAAATCAATCGTGTTCGAAGTTAAATTCGAATCGGTGAATGCCGTAGGACTAGCACATAATTTGGTAGTCGTAAACTGTTGTGGGGTAGGGAATTTTACCGTATCACCCGTACAGTACTCTTCGAAGTATACATCGTAAGTAGTATTAGCCGCTAAACCAGTTAGGATAACTGGAGGCTGAGTAGTACTGGGATAAGTACCCGTAACGGTAGTACCAGTTCCTGGGGTAAAGCCAGCGGTACCGTACTCCAATTTAAAGCCGGTGTTACCCGCACCCTGGGTCCAGTTTACTTTCGCTGCACCAGCGCTAATACTGTCGATTAAGAAGTTTGAAAATGGGGTACAGCCACCCGTTACACCCAATACATAAGTAACCGAACCGATGAAACGGCGTGGGTTAAAGGTTGGGTTGGGAGGTCCACCACCATAAGATACAGAGTCAGACACATTTAAAGTAAGCGTGCCATCCGAGAAAATTACCTGGTCGGTAGATTGACCGGTTCGGTAATTTACTTGGCTACCACCAAGGGTATTCACGAAAAATCCAACCGGAGTGTTCGCAGGAATACTAATTGGCGTGGCGATGGTAATCGCCGTTACGCTACCCGTAACTGGGTTCGGTGCCGTTGCATTGGTTACCACCTGTGTCCAGCCATTGGCTGTACTAATTGTTGGTGAACCACTGGCGCTTACACCGCCCACGCGCATCCAGATGTCAACGCCGGTAAAACCAGCGTCTAAATCACAGCCAATACCCGTTATGTCAATCGGGGTATTCGACTGTACCTGGAAGGTAATACCCGCCTGGCCATTGTTGGCCGTTAAGGTCGGCGAGCTTGATACCGTGCCTTGGCCACTCGTGACCAGCCACGTCATTGATAGGAAAATAGATAGTAGTACTTGTCTCATATTAAAGTATTTATTCGCAGCTACGAAAATAGGGTTTCAAAAAGTAAATTAAAAATCAAATTGGCCGCAAAGCCAATCCCACCAAAGAAACCTTCAAAATTGAAGGCTCTAAATCCCTAAAAAGCAGAAGCTTATAGCAGATGTTAAAGTGGAAATTAAATTAGAAAGACAGTCTTAGCGAGGCCATATCTAGTTAAATATAAATTTAGAAGCCCACATTTATCCTTATCTTTGTAATCTTATAAATTTATCATGGAGGTTGTAGATAATCAGGAAATGCGCCACTTCGAAGTGAGAGTGGGCGAACGTTTAGCCATTATTGAATACCAAATTCAGGAGCGCAAATATTTCTTGACTCGCGTCGATTTTCCGAAGAAGTTTAAGGAAGATGGTCGTGCCGAGGAAATGCTGGCCACTACCTTGAAAATCATCGAGGAAACCGGCATGCGCATTGTCCCGATGACCAAATTTGTAAAAGATTACTTCAAGGCCCACCCGGAACTAAAACCACTGCTCCCGGTAGGCATACATTTATAAGGTGAAAAAATCCCTCCTCCTACTCTGCTTTCTATCCTTTAGTTTTCATGCTATTTCGCAGGAAGAGCGAAATTTTTGGCAACGCTATTGGGATGGCTTAATTGCTGAAGAATCTATCGACGGTTCGCCCAATTTTTTAATATATCCTACCGTTGCCTTTTCTCCTGAGACTTCTTGGGAATTCGGTTTTAGCAGCCTATACCTCTATTACGCCAATCGCGATACCAGCAATCGCTTGAGCGAGATGAGCGCTTTTACCTATTACACGCTGGAGAACCAATATGGCCTGTGGCTGGATCATGCCAATTATGGCAACAAAGACAAATACATGTTTTTGGGACGTTTTCGTTACCAAAGCTTCCCCCTACTCTACCACGGCATTGGCCTAGAAACTCCGGCCGAACCCCTCGCTCTAGTGGATGCGCATTATCTACTTTGGAAAGAACATTTTTTAAGGCGTATATACGGCTATTGGTACGGGGGAATTTACACTGATCTACAAAATATTCCGGATCCAAAATTTATAGACCAAAGCGAGACCCCTTATGACTTGCCTTTAGGCTTTGAAGGCAGTTTCAACTTTGGTTTAGGTGCCTCATTAGTTTACGACAGTAGACATAATGTACTTAATGAACGGAAAGGCAGTTTTACCGAATTGAGCTTCTTGCGCTATGATCAAAGCTGGGGCTCCGATTTTGAGATCACGAGCTTTCTTTTGGAAACAAGGCAGTTTAAGTCAATTAATAAAAGGGATGTTTTAGCCTTTCATTTCGTAGGTCAATTTATTAATGGTGAAGCGCCCTTTCATATGCTCTCACTAATGGGTGGTGAAAGTATGATGCGGGGTTATTATTATGGACGCTATCGCGATAACAACCTGATGGCTGCTCAGGTGGAGTACCGCATGCTCCCCTTCCCTTTCGCCAAACGCTGGGGCGCTTCTGCCTTTATTTCTGCCGGTCAGGTTTACCCTAATTGGGATCAATTAGCCCTTAACAAATTCCTCATTGCTGGTGGAGGCGGAATACGCTTCTTAATATTCCCGCAGAAAGATATTTACACCCGCCTCGACTTTGCCTTTACGCAGGAAGGTCCCGGATTCTACTTCTTTATTGGGGAGGCTTTTTAAAATTGGCTGCGCTTGTAGTAATAATACCAGCCCCTTAGAATAAATAGAGCCACAAGGGGAATTAGACTAATCAACATCTTTTGCGGTAAAAAGAGCCAAGCGCCAAGTAAAAGTGCGTAATAATAAGGCGTATATCGCATCAGCTTTAAGCTGAATGAAGACCATTTATTGCGCATTAAGGCAATAGCCGGGAATATTAAGAGGGGATTAAAAACCAGGATATTAAAATTGTAGGCTGCCGCCTGATGGTCGGTTAAAAGCCACAGGGCTAGTAAAAAGAAGCCCAGAAGCGAAGTGATTAGCCAGATTAAAGCATCGAACCAGCGCAAGGCTCGAGGATTGGTATAAGTAAAGATGGTGGCTAAAACCCCTAATACCAATAAAAGGGCACTGAAGAAAAATGGGCGGTTGATACCTGCTGGTTCTGGGCTGAATTTTTGCGGGATAATCACTTGATCGGAAAGCACCAGGCTTTTCCGCTCCCCTCCTACCTCGATTTGGGCCTCTTCAAAAGCTTCCGCCAATAAATCAGGGAGAAACATTTCAATTTGAGCATCGGCCCTTTTATCCATAGGTAAACCCAGGCAAAAATCAATAGCAAAATCGCCCCAAGGTTGCTGGGCTAAATACACATCACAAAGTTCCCGAATGCTTTTCGCCGGCTGGTAATGCGGTTTATCTTTAAAATGAACTGAAGCCGAGTCCAGGGCGCTTAGTAATCCATCTCGAATACGCGTGGCGCAATTGTCGTAGAAATAATCGTAAAGGTAATCGCGATTCTCGGGCGCGGAATTCCAAACTAAAAACTCCCAATATTTCTGTTTGGCGGTAGAATCTAAATTAAGGACCTGCTCCCGCACGAAGCGCCCTTCCATCTGATAGATGCGGAAAAAGTCGCTCCAGCGATTTACGGCTAGCATGTAAAGCAAATGGCCCCTGGCAAAATTGAGGTAGAAATTTGGCTGATCGAAGTCGAAGATCCCGTAATTAAATACTAGGTCTATTCCTTGCTGTGAATCTTTTACCCTTAGGGCCGAATGACCAAAAGCAGAGTACAACTCATCCTCACCTGGCCCACAGGTAATTAAGCTTAACTGCGCCTCTGCACTTAATACATTTTGTGCTTTTAGGGCGAGTCCAGCGAAGAGCAGTATTACAAGGATCCAATACTTCATAATTAGCAAGCCGAGAGGCGAATTTAATTGAAATCAGATGCTTCCCCTATTCCGCATCATCAAATAATCCGTAATTCTTCATTAAGAGATTGGCATTGGGCGTGCGACAAACGCCACTTCTCAATTTATAATCGAAAATTAATTCTTCGCCTTCTACCCTCGACTCAAAGAAATAGGCACTAAACTCAGGTGCATCTTCGGCCAGCACTGCGATATCAACATCGTGAGTAGCCAGTAAACCAAATGCGGGTCTGTTTTTTAATCCCAGCATAAAGCGGCGGGTACCTTCTTTTTTATCGTCGCTATTAGTACCACGAAGAATTTCGTCTAGGATAAGCATACTCCAGCGCTGGGGATCCATCCGGTCGATGAGCATTTTTAATCGAATTACCTCGGCTTGGAAATAGGATTTGTTTTCGTGGATATTGTCGGAGGGACTCATACTGGCCAATATTTGGAAAGGATAAGTTTCTAACGACTGGGCACAAACTTTGGCCCCTATTTGGGTTAATACCAGGTTAAGGCCGACGGTTCGCAGAAAGGTGGATTTACCACTCATATTACTGCCGGTAAGAATAATAAACTTCTCTTCATGGTAGCTGATGACATTGGAAACCCTTTGATCTGGGCCAATTAGCGGATGTCCTAATTCGCTAGCTTTAAAACTGGGGTTTTCACTTAAGCGCGGCCAGCAGTAATCCTGATGAACATCACAGTAGTTAGCAATACTCATATAGGCCTCCCACTGGGCCAAATCATGCAAGCACTTCGGAAGAAAATGTGCATAAGATTTATGCCATTTGCCTAAGGAACGGAGTTGAAGCAGATGATAAGGCACAAAACCATTAATAAGAACCAATACTACCGCATTAGCCATTTGATCTAAGGCGGCTAAATAAGTAGAAAGTCGCTTTATTTCTCCTGAGGCCATCTTATTACCAAAGCGCAAACGGCTAAGAAACTCTTTGCCCATTTTACTTTGATAAGTCGCCGCTTCGAGCGATTTAAAAACCTCAGCATAGGCTTTCATTCTATCACTAAGTTGGGATAAAATGGCCTGCTGACGCCTAAACACCTTCATTCTCGATAGTAAAAGGAGTAGATTGAAGGTGAGGGCATAGATTAAAAATTGAAAGTTTTGGGCAGTGAAGGATAGAGTTAATTCCCAAAATCTATAAAAGGAAAAGGCCGAGCCCAAGATCATTAGGGGCCAATAAAAAACAGGAAACGCTTTAATTTCTTGCTTAGCCCAAGTGCTCAGTTTTTCTTCCAAATCGCCTTCCTTACCCAAATTAAAGGCCAAGGCTCTTAAATGAAAATTTCGTTCACGGTCGGGAATAATATCTTGGATAAAGGCCTGCTTTAATTCAATTCCATCTGGCTTGTTCGCTTCCAACATATGCGATAGGGCCTTGGCCCCAGAGTTTCCCAAACTACGGTTTAGATGTTGGTGCAGAGACTGGTCACCAAATAAATTCAAATCGCGTCCATAAGGATGATCGGCCGACGATTGATAATTAAATGGTTTTCGACTAAGCTTGCCTTCCTTTAAATAAGCTTCTTCCTCCACTAGTTCGTTCTGTAAAGCTTGAAAATAAGCGCGTCTTTTCTTTTGATCCAAGTAGAAGGATACCGCGCCCAAAAAAGCGGCAAAGAGCAAGGCTAGTAAATTCCAGTAAGCTGCATTTAGTCCGTTTAAGATTAAATAAAACAAATAGACCGAGCTTAAAAAGAGGATAATGCGAGTTATACTTAGTATCTGAAGCCTCCTGGAAGCAGACCTTAAGCTCGATTGATTCTTTTTTAAGGATTCTCTTAAGAAGGAAGAAAGGTTTTGAGACAATTTCTTTATTTTAGGATGGTCGCTAATTTAGGATAATCGCAGTCGCTTTTAAAAATGAACCGGGCATTTAGAATTTTTCTCCCATTTTTCTTTCTGAGCAGCGTTTCGCTTTTTGCTCAGAGCAATGATATAGAATTACTTACTGAAGTTTTAGACTCCTTAAACAAGGTCAACAATCGCATCAATGTTGAGCTAACTGGTGAATTAATGCAAAAGGCCGACTCCCTTTTTAGGGAAGATATGCCCGATGAGACTAGAGCTAATTATTATTATCAGAAAGGAGATTATGCCTTAGATCGCAATGACCTAAACACGGCTAAGGAAGTCTTTCTTAAAGCCGACAGCATAGCCACGGCTAAAAATTTGGGTCACTTAATCCTAAGGGTAAAAAGCGGATTAGGAAATCTTTACGATATTCTTGGCGATTTTGCCAAGGCTATTGAATACCAGCAATATGTCCTAGACAATTTAGATGTTTCCGAAGATAGCTCGGGTTATTACAGCACTCTAATTAATATTAGCAATTCCTACAGCGAATTAGGAGAAAACAAGCTAGCCCTTCAATACCTACTCAAGGCCAAGCGCTACTTTGCCCCTCGGGAAAACCGGCAGATATACGCTATCATTCTTAACAATATTGGCGAATTATATCGAATTCAATTTTTAGACTATCCAGCGGCCATTAAACACTATCTTCAGGCGAAAGCCATCAATGAAGAAATAGAAAGCTATAAGGATTTAAGCAGTAACCTCAACAACATTGCCTTGGCTTATATGGAGTATGGGATGCCAGACTCCGCGCTTTATTTCGCTAATGCCAATATAGAGTTAAAGCGGAATTTTAATGATAAGGGGGGAATCGGCCAGGCGCTTTACACCCGAGGCACTATTTTACTTGATTATGAAAAATACGATCTCGCACGAGCCGATTTTAATCGTTCCTTAGAAATATGTGATAGCCTACAAATTTTAGTTGGGGTTTATTACAACCATGTAGATCTGTCCAAAGTTGCCTTCAAGGAGAAGGAATATCGTACGGCCCTAATGCATTTAAACGAGGCCAAGGGGCTCAACGACCGTTACATGCAGAGTCCAAAGCACGCCTTAAATCTGTTCGAAGAGTACACCCAAGTTTACGAGGCTCAAGGCGATTACCGTAATGCTTTTCTTAGTTATAAAAAAGGAGAATTAATTAAGGATAGCCTTAAGCTAAGCGATAATGAAAGGATTCTCCTTTCCCTGAAAAGCGAGCATGAGAAGGACTTGGCATTAGCTGATAATGAAGTACTAAGACTAAAAGAAAAGAGTCAGTCACAAAAATTAAGAACCAACCGAATCCTTCTCTACCTAGCCGCGGGTTTCAGCCTTATACTACTCATCTTCAGTATACGCATGTATAAACTTAATGAAGCGCGGAAGAAAGCCTATCGCAAGCTTAAAATTTCGGATGATAAGCTGAAGGATGAAATGCAAAAAGTAGCTAAAAAGAGTGCAGAACTGGAAGATGCCAATACCATGAAGAATCAAATTCTATCGGTAATGGGTCACGATCTGCGTTCGCCTTTAGTAGGGGTCGCGGGCTTATTAAGTACCATTTCCGCAGAAGAGATTACCCGTGAAGAACTACAGGAGCTCTTGGCAATGCTTAAAACCGAAACTGACCGTTCCCTCCTATCCTTACAGAATGTTTTACACTGGGCACGCCTGCAAATGGAAGATGTGCGAATAAGCAGAAGCGAATTAGAATTAGAACCACTAATTAAGGATATCATTTTCCACTACGGGCCCGGGAGTCGATCTAAGAAATTAAAAATTGAGTTTGAAAACGAAATGGAGCAGGCGCTTTGGGCGGATGAAAACCAGTTTCGTAGTATGGTCGGGAACTTGCTAAGCAATGCCATTAAGTTTAGTCCGGATAAAGCCAATATTTTAATCAAAGCTGAGCGCTTAAAAACGGAAGTCTGTATTTCGGTATGTGATGAAGGTTCGGGTTTAAGCAATGACATTCTTGATAAACTCAACCACAGTGAACAACTGGAAAGTAAAATCGGAACCCGCGGGGAAAGGGGAACCGGTATTGGATTAAAAATAGTCTACGATTTCATTAAAATTCACCGTGGTCGACTGGAGTTCGAAAACCGGGAAGGCGGCGGTACCTGTGCCAAATTATTTTTCCCCTTGCGCAGTAAACTAGAAGCTTAAGCTGTCGCTGAAGGATAAACTATCTATGCTTGGCGTCCTAATCGGTAAGTAATAGAGTGAGTCGGCCGAAAAGCGGTAAGGCTTATCTAAGCTGTTTAAAACCAACAAACCTTTATCGGTCCATTTAAAATAGCGAAAGCCGGGAAAATTTCGCGCCAAATCAATTTTCTGATCTGCATTAACCCAATATACACCGCGATCTTCTACCCTTAGGCCGATTGTATCGCCAATAATTCCGTGTTCGATACGGTAAAAGCCATTGGGCATTAGCTGCAAGTCAATGCTCAGGGCTTGATCTTCAAAATACAATTCACCAATATAGCTACCCGATACTTGTTCGAAGACCTTTTCAGAGTCTTGGCTATATTGACAAGCCACCAGACCGAGTAAGAGTATTAGACTTAAGCTATTACGCATATTAGTTGCTTGCCCTTTTTGCTCTTTCCCAGGTAGCTTTTTGCGAACCTTTCAACCAACGGAAGAAACCTGCAAAAACCGCATAGTTCATCATCAGGAAATAATAAGGCACAAATAAAACCTTGAGCTTTATGGAGCGATTTTCTAGGAACCAGCCCAATAGCGCCATGACATAGAAAAGTATTTGCAGGTAAAAGAGACCTTCATAGAGCGGAGACAACTCAATAAGAAAATAGTTAAGTACTAAAATCACGGGCAAAGCAAGGGCTGAAATAGACCACCGCAGCACGCGATGCGAAATATATTGGAAAGTTAATACCGGATTGGGAAAGGGAATTAAAATTGATCTTAAGCGAGCCATTGCCTGCCAACCACCGGCTGCAATGCGCACCTTTCTTTTGAGCTCCTCCTTCACATTGTCACTTGCGGTTTCCGCAGCATAGGCCTCTGGCTCATACACTACCCGATAGCCCTGCTTACAGATACGCATAGTTTGCACGAAGTCATCCAAAATAGTATCGGTTTCTAAGTCCGCTACCAGCTCTGAGCGGAAGGAAATAAGCTCCCCCGCTGCACCAACTATAGTATACAGCTCCGAATCCCATTTCTTGAGGGTTGACTCATACTTCCAATAAAGCCCTTCACCTGCGGCGGATGCTTTATCGGAGCTTTTGCTCAACACTCTTTTTTCGCCACTTACCGCACCCACCTTTGGGTCTTGGTAGTGCACCACCAGATTCTTAATACAATCTTGATTAAGGTAGGTATTAGCGTCGCAGAAGACTACAATTGGACTTTCCACTAATGTCATAGCCCGATTCTCTGCCGCCGCCTTGCCGGCTCTTTGGTCGAGGTGACTCACCTCCACCCCATCAATCCCTTCGAGAACCTGAGGAGTACGATCACTAGAGCCGTCGGTAATAAACAGAATGCGGAGTTTATCCTTGGGATAATCAAGCTCTAAAGAGTTTTTAGCCTTCTCTTCGATGAAGTCTTCTTCATTGTAGGCAGGAATCACCAAAGTAACCTCTGGGTAATAATCGCCAGGTAGTTCCTTTTTCTTACTGAGGATGCGTTTTAAACGCACCAAAACGTAAAGTACAATGCCGTAGCCGAGGTAGGTGTAAAATACTAGAGCTAATAAAAGCCAAAATGCCAGTTCCATTATTCTTTTGGTTTATGCGGTACAAGGTATTCAGGAAAGCGCTTAAAATGCATCCAAATTTTATTTAAAAAGGTTTGCACCAGCGTTCCTTCGGTCACAACATTGCGCAAGCTCGAATAGGTAAGCGCTTCTTTCTGACCGAGAAAAATCGTTTTTCCAAATCGGCTCAGCCGAAAGGCTAAGTCTCCATCTTCCCCCCTTCCTATGCCATGCCTAAACCCTCCGATGGACATAGCTTCTTTACGGCGAAATGCCATGTTGCCGCCCATTGCATTTAGGTGTGGCTTTTTAAAGCTACGCAACCAGGAATTGACAAAGCGAATTCTTTGGTATAAAATTATCGAAGTAGGGTACTTATTATCGTAGGTGTAAAAGCAATACTGACCACAGGTAACCTGAATATCTGCTTTTTCCAGTAATGGTTTACTTAATGTCTTTAGCCAAGTAGGCGGATACAAATTATCGCTATCTGCGCTTAGAATAATAGAACCCTTCGCTTTTAGCAAACCGGCCTCCCGCGCTTCTCCCCAACCAGGCGTAGGTTCATCCACAATGGTCACATCTAATCGTTCGGCAATTTCTCGAGTACGATCGGTAGAGCCATTATTCACGAAAATTAACTCAACCTTTCTATCGCCTAGATCTAAATTGGCGATACTGGCAAGGCTGGCAAATAAATAACGCTGCTCATTACGGGCTATCATTATAATGCTGAAGTCGGGATCTTCAACTTTAAAACGCTTTAGCTTATTCCTCACTTCAATCCATAAGGCGGCATCAATCTTTTCCAAATCCTTTTTTAAAAGAGGAACTAGAGCCTGAATGGATGCTATAGGAATGTAGGAATTCACGCCTGCATACTTTGGTATAAAGCTAAGGTCTGCTTGGCGGTTGAAAGCCAATTAAAATCTTGACAGCGTTTTAAACCACGCTCAATGAGCCTTTGTCTTAATTGGACATCATTAAGAACTAGTTCTATCGCCTCCTTGATATTACTCTCTTCCCTAACGTCGACTTGCAAGGCGGCATCCTGAGCTATTTCGGGCAAGCTTGAGCTATTTCCAGTTATTACCGGACAAGCACAGGCCATGGCCTCCAGAAGAGGTATACCAAAGCTTTCTCGCAAACTAGGATATAGGAATAAATGCGCCTTATTCATGATTGCCGGTAGGTCTTGATTACGAACGTAATTGGTGATGTGGAAGTTAGTAATTTGTTCTTCAAGATTTACCTCGTGCAAATAATCTTCAATGATGGCCTCATCTAAATCGGCTACGACCAATTTATACTCACATCCCTTTTCCTGACAAAGTTGGGCAAAGGCCTGAATTACACGCGGACTGTTTTTTTTAGGATCGGTATTCCCTAAAAAAAGTATGTATTTATCGGGAAGATTATAAGCTTCTTGAACCGCCCTTAAATGCTCTAAATCATCAATGGGCTTAAAATGCCGACTATAGCCGTTGTGAATTACCGTTATATCCTCTGAGTTTAAGTTCGGAAAGAAATCGGCAATTACCTTCTGCTCGTAGCTGCTTACGGTAATTATTCTGGATAGTTTGCCTAAGATTCGTGGCAAGAGTAAGCGTCGATACCAATTACCAAAGGCTTGGTAAAGCGTATAACCACTGGTAAAAAAGCCCTTTCGCTCCATGAAAATAATGTCATGAAGAGTTAGTACCAATTTAGTGCCAGGCCATAAAGGAGCTGTATTGGAAGTAAAGTGCAGTAAATCCAATTTGAGGCGTCGCGCTTGCCAAGGTATTAGGATTTGTTCAATAATCGGAAAAGCTCCCTTTAAGCTTATAATTTTGAAATTGGCAGTCTCCTGGATTACTTGGTCATCAGGCCCATCCTGTACAAATATGAAATACTCGTTCTCCTTATCAAGTTCCTGCAAGTTTCGAATAAGCTCAAGGGCCACGAAATCCATGCCGTGCTTATGCTCTCGAAAAATTCTCTGAGCTTCAATACCGATCCGCACTTTCGCTTGATTTATGACTGAGATTATACGTATAGGCCCGCCAAAAAGCCTGAGCTTGGCCTTTTTCACCACTTCGCCAAAGACTTAGCATATTCTTAGGCACCGCTATTAAACTAAAGTATAGATAGTTTAGTAGTCGGATATACCAAGGGTAATTCCTGCGAGCAAAAAGCAAACGATTTCGATTTAAGTAATAGGTTTTTAAAGGACTATTCACCCCGGTGCTCACCGACTCTTTATGCCATAAATAGCTGTGGCCGACGAACCAAATTTCAAAACCAGCCTGGCGAATCCGTTCGCACCAATCTAATTCCTCATAATACAGGAAGTAATCTTCCCGCATGAGTCCGACCTGCTCTATCACCTTTCTAGGAAGCAGCATCGCCGCCCCATGGGTAAAAGGCACCTGATAGGCTTTCTTAAACTGCCCCTTATCTACCTCGCCAACTCCGATGCCCGAATTACGAAGGGTGATTTTATTCATGGGAGTAGCACCTGCATATTGGACTACTCCTTTAGGCTCGTAATAGTGAATAAGGGGACTAAGCGCTCCTAATTGTGGATGTTGCTCAGCGAAATTTAGGATAGGCTCCAAAAATCCCTCAGGAACTTCAGTGTCATTATTAATGAGAAAAATATAGTCTCCCTTGCAGGCAGGATAGCCCAAATTATTACCACCAGCAAAGCCTAAATTCTCATCCGAGCGAATAAACTTCACCCAGTCATAAGGGGCACATATTTGTTCTAAATTACTTTCGGGACCGCCATTGTCCACCACAATACATTCCCAATGCGGATAGCTTAAAGCTTCTAAACTGCGCAATAAATCGCCAGTGACTTCTGCTTGCTGGTAATTAACGGTAAGAAAGGAAACGAGGGGATTATTCAATGTTGGTAGCCTTTGTGGTAAAATTAAAGCCTTTCCGCTGGAAAGGAAAGGATTAGATTTTAAATTTGTAGGAATGGCAGAAAAAAGAATTTGGCTTGGGATTTTGATGCTTATTCCATTGCTAAGCATGGCTCAGCGAAAAAACCAAGAGCTTCCTTTATTTGAAAGCATCCCCTACTTCACCCTCAGTGATTCATTAGAGGGCTGGAGCTTAAGTGCAGACAAACAGTGGCTTTCTGCCGAAAAAACTATTCCGGTAATTGGGATCTCACGTAATACCGAGTTTTACGAACAGAAAAACAATTACCTCGGAATAGATAATATTCAAAGTCTTCTTGCTTACAAGGTAAAATACGGTTCCGACACCATGATTTGCGTGGTGAAGTTATTCCGCAACGGTTTCTTCTTTTATCCAAATCGAAAAACGGGCTGGGAAGAACGCACCGATATGTATTATTGGCTTATCGAGTACCAAGACCTAAAACATGCCTTGGATTACTATGAGGAAAATGATACTGGTCAGGCTTTCGTGCTTAAAATCCGATCTTACGACAGCAAGTTAATTGAAAATGTAGATGAGGATGAAGTACTAGAATTGCTTAGATCGCATATGCTCCTAAAGAAGAATTTTGACCGTGACCTGGCGCTAACGGTGCGCAGGGGCGCCTATTCCGATCGCTTTCAATTTCACTTAGCTTCTCTGCACGTTGTATTTAATGATGTAGAAGGGGTAAGGCAAGATTTCCGGGGACTTAATGGTCGCTCTCTCATCGGTTCAACCTACTTATTCGACCACCTTTATTACGAAATAGACAAGGAGCATTTTATGCGCATCCTTAATCTCGACGCTAATCTTAACCAATTGTTGGAAGACGACTTAGAATCGCCCTATCTGCCCTCAAAGACCGATAGTAGTGGTTCAGATGATTGGGATCTTGAGGGTGATGATGGTGAGGAACTTGATTGGAATGAGGAGGATGAAGATTTTGATGGAGTTTAAATTTTTGTCCGTTTGAATTTTTTCCAGAAATACCATCATATTTTAAAGTATGTCTATGCGGTTTTGTTTGGCATCATAGGCGGACTCTTAGTCTATAAAACCGAGCTTCTGGGACCGGTAGCTATAATGGCTTTACCGGTAGTAATTATATTCTTTTTCTACTTCATTAAAGAACCTAAGATTGGCATTTATACTGCCTTTATATCCATGTTTTGGGTTGCCACAGTGGGACGTTATGTACCGATAAACATACCGATGGGCTTGGCGACCGATATTTTTTTAGTACTCACTTTTGTAGCCCTTCTCTTTCGCGATTGGAAGAAAATTGACCTATCGGGATGGAATCACATCTTCTCCCTACTAATGATCAATTGGATGCTGCTGGTGATTCTAGAGATTGCTAATCCCCTTGCGCTCTCAATAGAAGCTTGGTTCTATGCTATGCGAGGATTGGCCCTTTACCAAATGCTGGTAGCCATCCTTTGCTTCTCGCTCTTCCGTGACCGAAAAGATTTCGTGCGCTTCATAAAAATCTGGGTGATTTTCTCCATGATTGGCGCCCTCTGGGGGATTAAGCAAAAGTTCTTTGGGGTTGACTCCTTCGAAGCGGCTTGGCTAGCCAAAGGGGCTTATAAACAACACCTCCTATTCGGTAAATTAAGGGTCTTCTCCTATTATACGGATGCCGGTATTTTTGGTCCGGCAATGGGTCAGCTTACCATTTTCTTTGGCATATTATTTCTAGGACCTTTCAGCTGGAAAAAGCGCCTCATATTTATTGGTATTTCACTGGTTAGCTTTTACTGCATGATTATCTCTGGAACCAGGGGGGCTTTGGCGGTGCCAGCGGCAGGCGGATTACTTTACCTCATTATGATTCGTAATCGAAAACTGCTTATTAGTGGTCTTTCGGTAATGATTATGGGCTTTGTTTTCTTGAAATACACCAGTATTGGCTCCGGTAATTACGATATCCAACGTTTACGAACCGCATTAGACCCCGAAGACGCCTCCTTAAATGTTCGTCTTAAAAACCGGGAAATGCTTCGAAACTACCTAGTGGGTAAACCTTTTGGCACCGGTATTGGCAGTGCGGGATTCTGGGGACAACGTTTTACTCCTTGGACCTGGATGGCAAATTTCCCCACCGATGGTTTATATACACGGGTAAGAGCTGAAACTGGGGTGGTTGGTTATACTATTTACGTTTATACCTGGCTCTTTATACTGGTCTATGGGGTCTGGCAGACCTGGCAGTATAAGGACCCTAAAAAACGGTATTTCGCCATGGCGGCGCTGGCTAATTTTGCGGGAATTCTATTAGCTTCCTATGGTAATGAGGTATTAAACCAGATACCGGTAAACTTCGCTACTTTAATCCCCCTAACCTTTGTGTTTACCATGAAGTACTGGGACGATAAAGACGGTACCTATCGGATTCCCGAAGAACGGAAACATAAAATTTTTAAATAGCCTACAAGCGCTCCGGTTTACCATTGGAGGAGCCTTTGGTGTTAAAGCTGCGACCGCTAGATTTCAACTGTAAGCTAAGGATTCCTTTAATAAATCGGCGCACCCAAGAACGTTGCTTTTCAATTTCACCGAGCACCGAACTCATGAAGTCAGGTTCGACTCCATTAAGCAGTAATAGAGGCTCTTGTCCCATAGTCTGACTTAATTCTTCTAAGGCTACTTTATCGGCACGGTTCCAGTCCCTAAAGGCCCCTGTTACGCAAACACTAAAGTGGAATTGAGGCAATAGGTTTAGAGGATATGGATTGGTGAGAATCCCGTCTACAATCATAAAAATATAGTCGTAGAGCATAGGGTCGAAACCCAGAGGTACTAATTCTGTAATGTGCTCCGAATTCAAAAACTTAGTATCGTTTTCGTAAACTACATAATCGTAATAAGGCTTTTCACTTTCGGGCAAGGCCTTAGGCGCCATTACTAGAACCCGCATGTTTAGGGCACTTAATTCATTGGCCAAAACATGGGTCGTTAGTTGCTTTCCGTCCTTAGCTCGGGTAGAGAATACTAGGATGTTTTTTGCCAAGTGCTTAGAACCTTTATGCAGAGACTGCAATCGAAGATTCTGAACCAGCAGGCCACTGGCTTTTTCATGTAGCCATTCGAAGTTTACATTTTTAACCTGACTACGTGCGGTAAGGTCGGGATAAGCCCCTAGGAGCTTCAATCCGGTTAACTCCTCTCCCCTTTCTGGAGTGCGGATGGATTGATCTAATAACTCCCTTAAAAGAATAAACAAGAGCGGCAGAACAAAACCAAATACCCCCGCAACTAAAATCAAGAGCTTTTCCTTACCCGCTTCTGCTTTACGCGGATATTCGGGCGCCTGAGTTACTACTTGTCCGCCAGTAGCTTCCATATCACCACGCTGTCTTAATAAGGCCTGATTAAGGCTATTAAGCATTTCCAAGTAGTTCTTTTCTTTGATCGAAATATCGCGCTCCAAGCGGGCAAACATTGAGCCTAGAGGAGCATATTTATCATACTCTCTTTGGAAATAACTTTTTCGCTCTTGGAAAACCGCCACCCTAGCTGTGGTAGCGTCGTACTCTAAAATATGGGTAATCCACTCATTTATTAAACGGGTTACCGGTACACCGTCGGTGGTGCGGCTATACTGAAAGCGCTTGCTTAAAATATTACGGGCTTTTTCCTCTAGTTTTTGTGCCTTATCCCGAAGGCGCTGTAAAAGTTCGGCATCATTCAAATAAGTTTCCAGTTCGGCAATTTGCGCCCTTAAGTCGATTAACTCAGTTTTGGTATTTAAGAAGTCTTGCCCCAATTGAATCATTACGTTGTTGAGACTCAACTGCTCTTCAATTTTTTCTACTGCCGCCTTGGCTGCTCTTTGTGCCGCTAATTCGTCTTGATATGCCTCCTCCATGCTCTCCTTGCGAATAGCCAGAGATTTAGTCTGTTCTTGGTAATTAATAACCCGATTTTCGATGCGGAAATTCTGAAGGTTATCCTCCGCCTCATTTAGGGCCTTGGCTGCCTCTGCAACTTTTTCTGAGAAGTAGCGAACCGCGCCTTCCGACTGTCCACTTTTAATCTTAGCCACATTATTCCGGAAAACCTCGGTTAGGATTAACAAGGTATTTTGGGCAATACCTGGATCATTAAAGGAGTAGGAAATATTAATCAGGTCGGAGCTTTGAATCCGGCGTACCCGGATATTGTCAATAGCCTTACGGGAATAAGGTGAGGCCTCCATATCAAAGGTTAATTTCACCCTCTCATCAAACCAGTATTTTTCACGGTAATACCGCACGCGACGCAAAGTATTTTCTACCGAATAGGGGTCCAGAAGAATATTCTTAATACTATCCGGCATCTTGTACTTAAAGTGCTCGTAGTTCTCTTCTGAAATATAGGCTGGATCGGCACTGTCTAGCATCATGTGCTGGACCAGCAAGCGCATACCCACCTCTTCAAGCGTAGCGTCCGATTGAATAATGTTGAGTAAGTTGTCGAACTCGGTTGAGGTGGTTAAGTAATCTACCTTTAATACATCTACGGCGCCAATATCAATTCCAGATGCGATACCGGTATATATTTCCGTACTCGATTCGTAAGTTTTAGGTAGATTACGGGTAAGCAAATAGGTAACCACTGCTAGGCTTAAAGCGGATAGCAGCAATAAGTTTAAATTGCGATTAAAGAGCCTAAAAAACTGGATTAGGGTCATTTAAACTTATTTGTGATTGAATTTACTAAATGGCACACCCACCAATCTCTGCAAATGTCTATAGGTATCGTAAAACTGATTCTTTAGGGTGATGTAATTATTGGCCCAACGACTTCTTAAATCAGCTAATTGACCTAATTCATTAATAGTTATTTCTCCGTTTACGTAGCGTTCCTCCGACTGCTCGTAAATAAACTGCGAAGACTCTTTGGCATTAGTAGCTTCTTTAATAAGGTCCCTTAGCATAAATAGTCGGCTGTAGGTTTCTTCAACCTCCTTGCGAATAGACAATTCTGTTTCTTTACGCTTAGCATTTTCGCTAGCTGATGCGGCTAAAGAAGCTTTAGCCTTATCCCGCTGACCAAAAAAGGTACTTAGAGGTATGTAAACCGAAACCCCATAATTATAACCCGCTAAGGCCAAACCATTTTCGATTAAGGCATTGCTACCTATAGTGTAACCCGCTCCGAAGCGCACACCACTCATCCAATCTTTATTGAAAGCCGCCATTTCATACTCAAACATCAATTGTCTTTGTCGGTAATAATCAATAGCTGGAGCATTTGCAACCGCGCTATCAATAAGCATATTCAAGGGTGGTAGGTAATCGGCTAAATCAATTATAAGGGAGTCGATATTGGTACTGCCCCCTTGCGACCGTCCAAAGGATTGCCCCTTGCCAGTAAAGCCCAAGCCCAAAAAGACCAATAGTATTAGGAAGCTTCTAATCTTTATCACACGTTTTCTTTTTGGAACAATGCCGGAATGGTTCGAAGGATTAGTCGAATATCATTCCAAAAACTAAAGTTCTCTGCGTATTTATTATCCAAGCCTTTGCGTTCATCTTCACTCATTTCTCCACCACCGCGTTTCTCCACCTGCCATAAACCGGTGATTCCGGCTGGTGCCAGGAAACGCTGACTCCAGTCATCGGAAGTAAGTTGTTCGGCTTCGTACAAAGGTAAAGGGCGGTTACCCACGATAGACATATCGCCTTTTAAAACATTTATTAATTGCGGAAGCTCATCAATACTGGTGTTTCGAATAATCTTACCTACCCTAGTAATGCGAGGATCATCCTTAATCTTAATAAAGGTTCCGGCGGTTTGTTGACGTCGGTACTCTTGATACTCCTCCTCGGTCATTGGCTTGCCATCCTTATTAATTAATTGAGGGGCCGCACTGGAAACTTTCTTTTCTACCGGAAGGTCGCTTTGTTTCTTTTTAGCTTCCTCGGCGTATTGATTCAAGTGTTTTAAATCCTTGATACGCTGATCGGCATCGGTATACATAGAGCGCAACTTGTAAAAGTCAAAAACCCGATAGCCAGTTCCCACTCGCTTTGATTTATAATAAACTTTGCCCTTCGACTCTAGTCGGATGGCAATAGCCGTAATAATTAGCAAGGGAGAAACCATCAATAAGGCGAAGCCGGCTACCACTATATCAAAGATTCTCTTTGCTACAGGAATGTGATATTCTGCCTTGGCTTTCTGCTTGAACTGATGCAAGCGCCAATTGAGCATATCGTGGTAAAATTCCAACTTATTTATTAAGGTTTCCAGTTGCTCGCGGTTCCACACTACTTCCATTATTCCGCGTTTTAAATGAGCGGCGCGCTTGGAATTAGGTAGTTTATCCCCTACCAAAACAAAGGGGATATTCTTCTCATTAAGCAAATCACGGTAACGGTTAAAAATTTCGTCACCCGGAATGCCTTTAAGTTTGGTTTCCGAAACCACCAATTCCACTCCGTCCAGATTTTCAAGCTCATTGTAGAAGCCCACCACGTTAAGGACGTGATTAAGCCTATCCTCAAACTTGGAACGTAGGATCTCCAGAACCTCTTCCGATTCACCGATGAAGATAACTTGTTTCACCCTTTTAAACGGATTAGGTTATCGATACGCAAGCGCAGTTCTTCGGGGTTAAAAGGCTTAATGAGGTAATCATTAGCTCCTAACTTCAAACATTTAATTCGCTCCGTGCTGCTCTCTTCACCAGACAATACAATAAGCGGAACGTCATAGAAAAACCCGCTTTCACGGATACGTTGAATGTATTCAAAGCCATCAATCTCAGGCATATTAAGGTCGGCCACCACTAAGTCTGGAATATTCCCAGAATACATCCATTCCAAGGCCTCTTTACCATTTTCTAGGGCCACCACTTCGTAGCGGTCCTTTAAAATTTGCTCCAATAATTTGAGCATAATGGGCTGATCGTCGATGATCAGAATTTCCTCGCGTTTCTTGGCTTCCATTATCGCTCGCTAAGTGCCACAAAGGCTTTGTTAAGTTCTTGGTCTACTTTGGCCAGTTTGCTGTCCATATCTGGGCCACTCTCGCCGGCTTTGCCCATTTGCTCTAAATCTCGGATGTCTTGGACAATGGTATTTATACCAAACATATCTACATTAGGCTTAATCTTATGTGCAATAGATCCTAAGGTTGCCCAATCGCCGCTGGCATGGGCCTTTTTCATTTCTTCAAGCTGACCCGGAGTGTGCTCCAGGAAGGTTGCAACCATCATATTTACAAAATCCATATCGCCGCCACCGAGTTCCTCGAGTTGGGATAAATCATATACGCTATCGGACATTGGGATGGGGTTTTAATTAATATTCAGTTCCTTATTCTTTATCATTCGGTACAAGGTGCTCTTACCAACTTCCAGTTTCTGCGCCACTTGTACTACATTATTCTGATACTTTTTCAAGTAATGCTGGATAATGCGTCTGTTGTATTCTTTAAGGGATAATCCCTCATCTACTAAATTATCCATTTCATCGCTAACAGAGTTATAATTGAGGTCTTTTTCCTCGATTATACCTTTCTCGGCTAAGACACAAGCCAATTCAATTACCGCTTTCAATTCACGTACATTCCCGGGCCAAGGATAAGCCATTATTCTTTCTTGCGCCGCTTTGCTTAATTTTAAGCCGGGCAAGCGATTTTCTTTGGTGAAAGTGCTAAGAAAGTGCTTGGCTAATAGCAATTTATCCGCGCCTCGTTTTCGTAAAGGTGGCAACTCAATAGGCATTCCTAGGATGCGATAGTATAAATCTTCGCGAAAGCGGCCCTCTCTGACCTCCTGAGCCAAATTACGATGAGTGGCTACGATAACCCGACAATTTATTTTTATCGGCTTGTTACTTCCTAAACGGTAGATTTCCCTTTCCTGCAAAACCCTAAGCAGTTTAGCCTGAATGTTTAAATCCAACTCCCCTATTTCATCTAAAAATAAAGTACCTCCATTGGCTTCTTCAAACTTACCGATACGTCGATTATGGGCACCGGTAAAAGCGCCTGCCTCATGACCAAATAGCTCCCCTTCAATTAAATCGGACGGTATGGCCGATAAATTAATCGATACGAGGGGGCGTTTTGAATTGGGAGAATTGTAATGAATAGCTTTGGCTACCAATTCTTTTCCGGTTCCGGTTTCACCGATGATGGAAACCGAAATATTTGTTTGAGCGGCTTTCGCGATAAGCTTATGTACCTTTTGGATCTCTTCGCTTAAACCCATGATTTTTTGAAAATCATAGCGGGTGCTAAGCTCGGCTCGTAACTCCGAGAGCTCCTTACGCATACTTACCGTTTCTCGCAAGTTATTTATGGCCTTCCATATTTTATCTTGGGTATTGTCGTCCTTTACAATGTAATCATAAGCTCCTTCCCGCAATAAGTCCACTGCAGTCGAAACATCTTCTTGTCCGGATACAATTAGAACCGGTAGCTCAGCATCGTATTCCTTGATCAACTTTAGGACCTCCGTTCCGGATTTATCCGGTAAGCCATAATCCAAAAGCACACAATCGGGAGCTTCATGTAAATGGGCTAAAAAAGAATTGGCATTACTGAAACGACGCACCTCATTCTCAGGATTTAAAGCAAGGTGGTACTCTAATCTCCGGGCGTACAATTCGTTATCTTCTAATAAAAAGATGCGCATGAATGGTCTTTTCAGCTCTTTACCAAAGTTAGACCATTATCCCATTTTGGGAAAGCAATTAAGAAGGAATGGCTATGACTTTCTCACAAGCTTTTTAACAAAGCGCTGAATCTCCTTAATACCCAAAGCAAACCAATGTAGGAAGCGTAGAGGCACCCGATCCTTTATGTATTGGTAGCCTAAAATAGTACCAGTAGAAAAGGTGAGAATAGAAATAGCCGCAACCCATAAGATGTCTTGGAAGTAGTAGAGCACTATTACATCGCCAATGATGTTCACCGATAACATCACAATAACCTTTTTCAGGTTAACCTGCGGGCGATTAAGCACATCCAAGGCCACTCCTGCATAGCGATCTAAGCTAGTGAAGGCCATAAACACCGAGAATATTCGCAACAAATTAGCCGCGTCTGTATTGGCATATTTTAATCCGCCTAAGGCTACCACCAAAGGCTCCGCGAAAATAAAAGCAGCAACCGCCATTGGGAATAACAATACAAAGGCAAAGCCTGCCGAAGTCTCAAATTCGGTGCTAAACTTCGATTGATCGCCGCTTTTATTGGCTTTCGCTAAAGAGGGAAAGGAGAAACTCACTAAAGCTCGTAAGGGGATGTCTATCAAATTAACTAAACGTTGTGGCACCTGGTATAAAGCCACTCCTTCGGGACCTAGGAAAATACGAATCAGAAAATCATCGCTACTTCTTAATAAGGTACTACCAATTAAGGTACCCATGGTAAATCTTCCAAAGCGAAAAAGGTCCTTAAAAACTAGAGGGTCGTATTGACTTAGATACTGAAAGCCTGACCAACCCTTAAAGATTGCTACGATCGAAGGAATTACTGAAGCCACCAAATAAGCGCCCATCATATACCAAATTCCCCCATCTAATAGATACACCACCAAGACCCCTAGAAAGTATAAGCCCCTGTTCATAAAACGCAGACGCAGCAAACGATCAAAGCGCATTTCGGCATTCTGCTTATAAGTGGCAATATTAAATGGTATGGTTCCCAATGCAAACAAGGGGGCGAAAACGGTATAGAGTAAAAACTCTTCGGTCTGATAATGCCAGTACAAGCCCCCTAACACTAAAGCTAAGGGTAAAATAAAAACCAGTGAACTGTAAAAAGACAATCTCCAAGCACTCCCGAGAATCACCGCTTGTTCCTGTTCGCTATCGGTTTCCGCTAATTGCTTTATGACCGGCTTACCCACCAAACCACTTTTAACCATACTAAAAGTGGTAACAATGGCTAGATAAACGCCGAATATCCCGAAATCTTCCTTGGATAAGGAGCGAGCCATTAAGGCAAAAATTAAAATCCCAAAAACCGCTCCGGAAACGGAACTGGCCATGGATAAAAACTTTTGCTGTTTAAATAAATTTCTAATTGAAGACATAGGCTAGAGCCAAGCAGACATATCGCGTTCCAACAATTTCTCTAATTGCTCAATATCCTCTTGATAGATTTCTTGAGTAATTCTCTTGCGGAAGTCGGGGTCCATTCCCGGCTTATCCAAGTTTTTATTGCGGAGATTATTAAGCACACGATTGGCCCATACACTTTCTTTCAAGTATCGATGCAGACCAGGTAAAAACTTCTTGAGGAAGAGGATGGGTCCACTGTTTTGTCCAACCAAAGCGTCTACCGATTTATTTTTAACCTCACCGCTTTTATTGTAAATAATATCCGTCGCTACCTTCACATTGGGGTCGATTCCCAAGAATTCGAAGGTGTCGCGCAATACTCGATCGGTATCACCAATAAATTCTTCATAGAGGAAAATCTTGATATGCTCCTTGGGAAAGTTCTCGAAATAGGGTTTTAACTTATCATAATAAAAGCCCTCATTAACCAAGTCGGGGCGACGCCACCATACAGAATCGCGATTAAAGACCTCTTCCATCGCGCCACCTTCAGGAATCTCATTTTCGCGCACCAAATGGAAATAACGCGAATACAAACGTTCCGCTGGATGACGCAAAATGGCAATTAATTTAGCATTAGGGACATAATGTTTGATGCGTTCCCATGCCTGAGCGTGACTAATATAGGTGTTGGATACTTCTCCTAGAAGTTGATCTTCCTTGGCTCCTTCAAAGAGCTTATAATAATCCTCAATCTTTAATACCGAGTTGAAATAGTATTCACGGGACTTTTCTTCATCGTAAATTGATGGATCCAGTGTTTCAAAAGCAAAGAAGTTTGGCTCCTTGCGGGTTGCCATAAAAATCTTAGGGTGCTCTTTTAAATATTCATTCAAAGAGGTAGTGCCCGATTTTCCGGCGCCAATAATGACAAAGTCAGGTAAACGTTTGGTCGACATCAAATATTTTTTCAGGTTAAAATTAAAGATTAATCAATTGCCAATCCCTAAAAATAAAGGAGAATTAAATCTTTAATTAATAAAGCATTATTTCGAACGGAGCTCCAAGCCTGCTTGAATTTAAGCTAACTTTGAGGGTATGGAAATGAAAGGTCAGGATTTTATCGTGATGGGCAACCAACCTTGGGATGTGCCCATAGGTAGCAACTGTAAGAACATTGCCGAAGTAATAGCTAGAGACAATCGAGTCTTGTATGTAAATCGGCCCCTAGACCTATTCACCCTTTTAAAGAATAAGTCAGAAGACAAGGCATACATCGCTAAAAGACAAGCGGTGCGCAAAGGAAAAGCTGAGCCCATCCAACATATTAAGGATGGACTTTACACCTTGGATCCAAGGGTTTTATTACCATCTATAAACTGGATGCCCGACGGAGCCATTTACGATCGCTTATTAAAAGGGCTTAATCAGCAAATTTTTGACGAATTAAACTGGGCGATAAAGGAGCTAAACTTTAAAGATTATTACTTCTTTAACGACAGTGAAATGTTTCAAGCCTTCTACGCCAGTAGTATGCTAGATGCTAAACTGAATGTATACTATTCCCGCGATAACCTAGTTTCGACCGGTTATTTCAAAAAGCACGGACAACGCATTGAACCGCTGCTATTAAAATCTTACGACCTTGCGGTCGCTAATTCATTATACCTCAAAGATTACTGTGCTCAATTTAATGACCACAGTTATTATGTGGGTCAGGGTTGTGATCTCAGCATTTTTAACCCCGAACTTGAGCATGATAGACCCGCAGACATGCAAGGTATTGCCGGACCTATCATTGGCTACATCGGTGCCCTGTTGCAAGCCCGCCTTGACATAGGCCTTCTAGAGAGCTTGGCTAAGGCTAAAAGCGACTGGTCTTTTGTGATGGTTGGACCTGAAGACGATGCCTTTAAGGCTAGTGGCCTGCATGCCATGGAAAATGTGCATTTCCTGGGAGCTAAGAAACCCGAAGAACTAGGTCAGTATCTAAGTTTCTTTGACGTGGCTTTAAATCCACAGGCGGTAAACGAACTTACGATTGGCAACTATCCACGTAAGATTGATGAATACCTAGCCATGGGAAAGCCTACTGTAGCTACACCTACCAGGGCCATGGAGATTTTCAAAGATCATGTATACCTAGCCGAAGGCCCTGAGGGCTACGCCAAGGCTATACAAGAGGGTTTAGATAGCATTGGTGATCAAGCTGTTTATGAAGAGCGTATTCGCTTTGCTCAGTCTCATAGCTGGGAAAATAGCGTAGCCGCCATTTGGAAAGCTATGCAGGAGACCGAAAAATAGGCTAATTCTACAAAATCATTAGGCGGAAAGATCGCTGATAATTCCCGGTGCTGATTTGGAATTGGTACACGCCCTCTGCTAATTGATTTTGCGCTAAATCTACTTGTTTAGCTTCTAGAGTACCGCTTTGTAATACTCTACCATTGAGGTCGATTAAACGATATTGCGCTCCTTTGAAGTCATCGCTCCACTTACTTAACTGCAAGGAAGCTTGGTCGCCTTGCAAGGGATTGGGATAAATATCTAAACTGCGTAAAGGGCCCATTTCATCTAGGGAAACATTAGCTGGTAATAAAGCCACTTGAACATTAAGCATATTACCCGGACTAAGACTCACACTTATCGTATCAGGCAAATAGCCATTTTTAGAGGCCACCAAGCTATAGGTACCGGAGGCCACCTGCCCCCCTTTAAGGTTACCGAAAATATTGGTCCGGCCGCTAATATCACCACCCAATAACTCTACATCGGCATTAATTAATGATTGCTGGTTTAGTGAGTCGATTACACTTACATTGATAAAGGAAGCCCGGGTGTAATCGGAACTTAAAACAAATAGGCCTCGTTGACGATCGGTAGCTAAAATGTTGCCGCTAGGCAGGTAAGGATAAGCACCCCAACAACCACCAAAACCATCACCACTATCATTGGAAGTATCGTAATAGCCGGTTTCTACCATAATGCCGGGTTCGCTCACATCTAAAATCTGCACTCCAGCAGTATAGTAAGAGTTAACCAGGAAGTTATTGTGGAAATGTACATTATGAGGAATTACATCATTACTAAACTTGGTACGGATTCGATCAAGCTCACTCACATTATTAAAATCGCTAACATCGTACTCGCCAATGTAGGCACCGCTGCGCTCATCAGTTGTAAAAACCCTTTGGTTATCATCACTAAACCAAATGTTGTGGGTGAAGCTGTAAGGCGTTTGTTGGGTAAAATTGTACTGCACAGGACTAGCCGGAGTACTCACATCTACCGCCACGAAGAAACCAGCATTAATAGCTGCTCCCCACATAGTATCGCCGCGAGCTACCCCATCGTGCAGGTAATGGTTGTTGTACATGCCCAGATAAGTCGGATTGGTAGGATCTGGATTTAGGTCAAAAATCAATGCCCCACCCTGAGCAATATTGGAACCGAATAGGTATAAATAACCCTGTTCATCAATGTAAATATTATGTGCTCTTTGCAATATTTCGAAGTTACCGCTAGGCACTTGAATCATAGGGTTGCGAGTATAAGTGCTAGGGTATTGGTCGTAAATGGTAGTCATATCTACGATGAAAATACCATTTGAAGTGCCATTGAAGATATCGTGAACGGTATAGGCATAATTGCCCCAGGTCTTCATATCTCGCCAAATGGAGCTCGCACCGCTAAAGAAATTAGTTTGAACCGGATTAGTAGGATTAGTAACGTCAACAATAGACAAGCCATTTTGTACGCCTACAAGAGCATATTCTTTATTGGTAGCGGTATCCACCCATCCCCAAACATCATTAATCGTTTGCGTATAGCCAAAGCGCCCTAAAGCGCGCATATCTAGACTATCGTTGGCCTGAGCATGAGCCTCAAATCCAAATAATCCTAAGATACTAATCCAAACTAAGGGTGATTTGGCCATCGTCTTCCAAATCGCCGATATCTTCACTTTTTTCATTTGCTTCATTTGTTTTCGCCTGCTCCTCTTCATCATCATTAGCTTCCGGCTGTAGGGGTTCCAAGGCATTAATCTTACGCACAGAATCCCTACTTAGTTGGTTCCCTTGTGCCTTCTCGCCTTTTACCGCGATAAAGTCACTTAAAACCACCTCTTCATTGTCTTTCTGCTTGCCATTTACCTTACGGAAGATAATTTCGATACGCGGCTGGGCATCAATACTAACAAATTCAAGCTTAGAATCGGGGTGTTCGGTAATAAAAAGTTCCTGACGATCAATAACTTCCGGAACAAATCGCTTCACAAAATGCTTCTGCTTATCCCCATCAAAGTAAACTGCACTAATGGGTTTCTCGGGGTCAAACTTTTCAATTAAGGTCCAATTGTCATCAAAATGCACACTTAAATCGAAGCCTAATAAACGGTAATGACCGCTTGCGCTGATTTCCAGAATTTTATCCTCCCCTTTAAAGCTGCCGAGCAGACGACCGCGACCCTCGACGTTTAAGCGGTTTACCGTTTCATCGAACCATATTTTACGAGCAGCCAGGGTAGAAACCCCTTCCTCCTTCAGTTCAATTTTCTTGATCGGATATTTTGATACCGTATTTCCTTTAGAAGCGCGACCCTTTATCGCCAGTTCCGAAAAGTCGATTTCAAATTTCAACTTCTTTAAACGCTGCAAGGCTCGCAGGTGCACCATTACTACTTCCGCTTCCCCATTGGGATTGGCCGTAAAGTGTAAGACCTCGGAACCTTTATTGCCTGCCGTAAGGTCATAGTGTTTATCCCGGGTAATGGCTGTTACCTGGAAACGCTTCATAAAGGAAGCCCCTTTGGGACCATCGCGGTAAATCATATTGTAGGTGGTGCGCTTATCACCCTTCTTCCATACCGCTACGTGAATAATATTCTTACCCACATAAGTTTTTTGGTCGACCTTGGTAACAACCATCTGGCCATCCTTAGTAAAGACAATTAAATCGTCGATATCCGAGCAATCACAAATAAAGGTATCCTTCTTTAAACTAGTTCCAACGAAGCCCTCTTCCAAATTGGCATAAAGCTTCACATTGGCCATAGCTACCTTGGTGGCATCGATGTCCTCGAAAAGTCGGATTTCGGTCTTGCGATCACGTCCCTCACCGTACTTCTTTTTAATCCCTTTATACCACTCAATGGCATAGTCAATTAAATTGGCGAGGTGGAATTTCACCTTTTCAATCTTACCTTCCAATGCTTCGATATGCGCATCGGCCTTGTCTTTATCGAATTTTGAAATCCGTTTAATCCGAATTTCAGTCAGTCGAACGATATCCTCCTCGGTAACATCACGCAATAAATGCTTGATATGAGGCTGCAATCCCACTCTAATATTCTGAATTACCTCCTCCCAAGTTTCGGCTTCTTCAATATCCCGGTAGATGCGTTCTTCGATGAAGATTTTTTCCAGGGAAGCGAAATGCCATTGTTCTTGCAATTCATTGAGCTCCCAGTTTAACTCAGCTTTGAGCACATCGGTCGTGTTCTCAACATTGCGACGTAAGATTTCCTTTACCGATAAGAAATGCGGAGAATCGTTTTCAATAACACAACTAAGCGGAGCGATAGAAACCTCACAATCGGTGAAGGCATATAAAGCGTCGATCATTTTATCGGGAGAAACGCCGGAAGGCAAATGCACCAGAATCTCTACTTTATCAGCAGTGTTATCCTCGATCTTCTTAACCTTAATCTTCCCTTTATCATTGGCTTTAAGGATGGAGTCAATTAAACTACCAGTGGTGGTCCCAAAAGGCACCTCTTCGATAACTAGGGTCTTCTTATCAAGGATATTAATACGCGCTCTTACGCGAATTCGGCTACCACGGAGTCCTTCGTTATACTGACTAAAATCGGCGATACCCCCGGTTGGGAAATCAGGTAATAAGTCGAAGCGCTGCCCCTTGAGAATCTTTACCGAGGCGTCTAATAATTCATTGAAGTTATGCGGCATTATCTTGGTAGATAAGCCCACCGCAATACCTTCTACCCCCTGCGCTAATAGTAGGGGAAACTTTACCGGAAACTCTACCGGTTCTTTACCACGACCATCATAGCTAGACTGCCACTCGGTGATCTTCGGACTGTAAATAACTTCTAAGGCGAACTTGGAAAGGCGTGCTTCAATGTATCGAGGCGCCGCAGCCGAATCGCCGGTGAGAACATTACCCCAGTTACCTTGCGCATCAATAAGTAATTCTTTCTGCCCTAATTGCACCAAGGCATCCCCAATGGAGGCATCCCCATGCGGGTGGTATTTCATAGTCTGACCAATAACATTGGCCACCTTGTGATAACGACCATCGTCCATTTCCTTTAAGGCGTGGAGAATACGGCGTTGCACCGGCTTCATACCATCGCCCAAGGTGGGTACGGCCCTTTCTAAAATCACGTAAGATGCATAGTCGAGAAAGTACTCTTCGTACATCCCCGACACCCGGGTAATCGTTGCCTCTTCGGCCGAGTTTTGCTCTTGTTCCTCTTGAGGATCTTTATTTTCTTCTGCCATTCTTTTCCGCTTGTGAATTTTTGGCTAATGAATTTTTAAGTTTTGCTAAATCCGCTCCTTTAACATAAGAGATCAGCAAGCTGCGTCTTTTATAACCGCCAGTCCTTGAACTGATGTAAATGGTAAGCTTCCGCCTTAAAGGCCAGCGACTTATTTTATACTTATACAGCTTTCGCTTTGGAAATTCGTAACGCTTGTTAAAACTGCGAATTAAGGGAGACCAAATTGGGTCGGAGGTAATCAAATTCATCACTTCCCCTTCACTATCGTACATAAAGTGCACCGGCCCTCTATAAACCAAGTAAACTAAGATCGCCAAACCGCTGGCTCCAAACCACCACAATTCGCGGTAAGCCCCTTTAAGAAGAGACAGACCGATGTAAATGAAGATGGCCAGCAATCCCAATACGAATAGAACCGAATTGAGCTTGGATTGGGTTCGATCATTTATCTTCATCCAAGATTGCTTTTTCTTCGTCTTCGGTAGGATCGCGCTCCACTCGAAGGTTCTCGATGATAAACTCCTGACGTTTGGGGGTATTTTTACCCATGTAGAATTGAAGGATCTCGTCGATGGTCGCATCCTTACTTAACATCACTGGATCGAGTCGAATGTCTTCGCCAATGAAGTATTTAAACTCATCGGGAGAAATTTCACCCAATCCTTTAAAGCGCGTAATCTCAGCCTTCACGCCCAACTTCAATAAAGCCGCGCGCTTCTCTTCCTCGGAGTAGCAATAAATAGTCTCCTTCTTATTTCGAACCCTAAAGAGCGGGGTTTGCAAAATGTATAGATGTCCTTCTTTAACCAAGTCCGGGAAGAACTGCAAGAAGAAGGTGATTAAGAGCAAGCGAATGTGCATACCATCCACATCGGCATCAGTGGCAATTACCACATTATTGTAACGCAAGTTTTCTAGGCCGTCTTCAATATTTAAAGCGGCCTGCAAGAGGTTGAACTCCTCATTTTCATAAACCACCTTTTTAGTAAGGCCGTAGCAGTTAAGTGGTTTCCCCTTGAGGCTAAAAACCGCTTGGGTATTAACATTCCTTGACTTAGTAATGGATCCACTGGCCGAATCACCCTCGGTAATAAACAAGGTAGTGCTGAGGCGATGTTCGGAATCCTTTTCGTCATTGTAATGCTTGCGACAATCGCGAAGTTTACGATTGTGCAAACTAGCCTTCTTGGCTCGCTCTCGTGCTAATTTCTTAATACCGCTTAATTCCTTGCGCTCCTTTTCAGCACGCAGAATCTTGCGGTAAATAGCTTCGGCAATTTCCTCATTCTTATGGAGGAAATTATCCAGCTTATTTTTCACAAAATCGTTGACGAAGGTTCTAACCGTTGGCCCTTCCGGCCCCATATCATTAGAACCTAATTTGGTTTTGGTTTGCGATTCAAAAACCGGCTCAATAACCTTGATAGCAATCGCTGCCACCACCGAATCGCGGATATCTGAAGCGTCAAAGCTCTTATTGTAAAACTCGCGCAGGGTCTTTACCAAGGCCTCACGTAAGGCTGCTTGGTGGGTACCACCTTGAGTGGTATGCTGTCCATTAACAAAGGAGTAGTACATATCACTCTGACTCCGCTCACTGTGCGTGAGAGCGATTTCGATATCTTCTCCACGAAGGTGAATGATGTCGTGCAAAACCGGACTATCGATGGCATCCGACAATAAGTCTTTTAAGCCGTTTTCACTGTAAATCTTTTCACCATTAAAGACGATGGTAAGACCCGGATTTAGATAGGCATAGTTCCAGAGCATTTTCTCTACATACTCCTTCACATAGCGGTAGTTTTTGAAAACACCCGCGTCCGGTTTAAAGACAACCTTGGTGCCCTTGCGTAAAGAAGACTCCTTTATATCGGCGTCTTCTACTAAGTTCCCTTTTTCGAAGCGGGCCACCTTGGTCTGACCATCGCGCACCGATTGTACCATAAAATAGTCACTCAGTGCATTTACTGCTTTTGCCCCTACCCCATTTAAACCAACCGATTTTTTAAATGCCTTCGAATCGTATTTAGCTCCGGTGTTAATTTTAGAAACTACATCAACCACTTTCCCGAGCGGAATACCCCGACCGTAATCGCGTACGGCTACTTCTCCATCGCGAATACTGATCTCGACCGTCTTTCCGGCTCCCATCACAAATTCATCGATAGAGTTATCCAAGACCTCCTTTAGGAGAATGTACACACCATCATCGGGAGATGAACCATCTCCTAGTTTACCGATGTACATACCGGGTCTTAAACGAATGTGCTCCTTCCAATCGAGGGAGCGAATATTTTCCTCGCTGTAATTGCTTTGTTCTACGGCCATGATAGAATTATGGGATAATCGCTAAAATTAGCGATAGCCGTAGAATTGCCGAGGCCGCAGCCTGACTAGTTTTTCACAACTTATTAAGAGTCTTAGACGTTAAAGCGGAAGTGCATAATATCGCCATCCGATACTACATACTCCTTGCCCTCAACCTTTAGCTTACCCGCATCTCGTACTGCTGTTTCGGAGCCAAATTGTACATAGTCATCATACTTGATGACCTCAGCACGAATAAAGCCCTTCTCAAAATCGGTGTGAATTACTCCCGCTGCTTGGGGTGCCGTAAAGCCTTTTTTGATGGTCCAGGCCCGCACCTCTTTTTCACCAGCGGTAAAATAAGTTTGCAAGTTCAATAAGTGATAAGCTTTGCGGATAAGGCGATTTACCCCTGGCTCGGTTAAGCCTAAGTCGTCCAAGAATATTTGGCGCTCTTCGTAGGATTCTAATTCATTGATATCTGCCTCGGTTGCTGCAGCTAAATGGATAACCTCTGCCCCTTCGGTCTTAGCCATTTCCTCTACTTGCTTCACCCAATCATTTCCTGCTAAGGCTGCCGATTCATCCACATTACAAACGTAAAGCACGGGCTTATCGGTTAGGAATTGAATCTCGCGAATGAGCTCATTCTCATCCTCATTGCGATCGAAAGAACGAACATTGGCACCCGATTCGATGTGCTTCATTAAACGCTCTAGAAGATCAACGTTCTTCACTTCGCTTTTATCGCCGGTGCGCGCCGCCTTACGATGCTTATCCAATCTTTTCTCAAGCGTTTCTAAATCTTTAAATTGAAGCTCGGTATCAATGGTGTCCTTATCTCGTAAAGGATCTACAGATCCATCTACGTGCGTGATATTATCATTTTCAAAACAGCGCAAGACATGGAGAATGGCATTACATTCTCTAATGTTTCCTAAAAACTGATTTCCCAGTCCTTCACCCTTAGAGGCCCCTTTTACTAATCCAGCAATATCCACAATCTCTACGGTGGCTGGAACCACGCGCTGAGGATTTACCATCGACTCTAGTTTTTCCAGACGCTCATCGGGAACACTTACCATACCCACATTGGGTTCTATCGTACAAAATGGGAAATTGGCCGACTGAGCCTTAGCATTGGATAAACAGTTGAAAAGAGTTGATTTACCTACGTTCGGCAATCCTACGATACCACACTTCATGCTGGAAATTTTTAAGGCGGCAAAGTTAATCGATTCCCTTTAGAGTGAGCTTTAAAAAGATGGGCAAAAAGGCTTTTTCACATTTTTTCCACATTGAGGGCATTAGGACTAGGGGATTCAATAATTTTGCCCTTTCAATTACATTTAAATGGCTGATATCAAAGATCTTCACAGAATTGCTTCCCAAACACGTCGGGATATTGTTAGAATGGTTCACGCGGTTCAATCCGGTCACCCCGGTGGCAGCCTTGGCTGTACCGAGTTTTTTGTGGCTCTTTACCATCATATGATGGATTACGATGCCTCGAATTTTGACATGGACGGTAAGCAAGAAGATTTGTTCTTCCTTTCCAATGGACACATCAGTCCGGTTTACTACAGTGTGTTAAGTCGGGCTGGATACTTCCCGGTAGAGGAACTTAATACTTTCCGCAAATTAAACACTCGCTTACAGGGTCACCCTACTACCCACGAGGGATTACCTGGTGTGCGCATTGCGAGCGGCTCTTTGGGTCAGGGTATGTCGGTAGCCATTGGCGCGGCATTGACCAAAAAGTTGAACGGCGATGACAAATTAGTCTATACCCTTCACGGCGACGGCGAATTACAAGAAGGTCAGATTTGGGAAGCGGCCATGTATGCTGCCGCTAATAAGGTAGATAACCTAATTAGCACCATCGACGCTAATGGTCAGCAGATCGACGGTTCTACCGACGATGTATTAGCCATGGGAAGCATTGAGCACAAATTCCAAGCATTCGGCTGGGATACCCTAAGCATAGAAAAAGGAAATGATATGGCCTCCGTTATCGAAGGTCTAGAAGCAGCTAAGGCTAGAACTGGAAAAGGGAAGCCGGTAGCTATTATCATGAAAACGGCCATGGGAGCAGGTGTCGATTTTATGGAAGGCACGCATGAATGGCACGGGATCGCACCCAGCGATGATCAGCTTGCTAATGCCCTAGGACAATTAGAGGAAACTTTGGGCGACTATTAATTTGAAGCGCTTTAGCCAAATACTTTTCTTTTTTCTGATTGCCATTAGCCTCAGTGCGCAAAGGCAAAAGGAGCCCGAGCCCATTATTACACGCATCCTATTTGTGTTTGATGGCTCTCAGAGTATGTATGCCCGCTGGGAAAGCGGTCAGAAGATTGACGTTGCCCAAAGGCTAATGAGCAAAATGCTCGACAGCCTTAATAGTTTGGATAATGACAATCTGGAAGTAGCGCTTAGGGTTTATGGCCATCAAAAACCAGTGCCGCCCCAAGACTGCAATGATACCCGCTTGGAAATTCCCTTTGGAAAGAATAATTACGCAAAAATCAAGCGAAAGCTTCGGGCTATAAGTCCCAAAGGTACTACCCCCATTGCTCGCTCACTGGAAAGGGCCGCTTATGATTTCCCCGATTGTGAGAATTGCCGAAATATCATCATCTTAATTACCGATGGCGTGGAGGCTTGCGATGAAGACCCCTGTGCCGCCTCACGTCTTTTACAACAAAAAGGAATTGCTCTAAAGCCATTCGTTATTGGAATTGGGCTCGACAAGAATTTTCAGGCGACCTTCGACTGCGTAGGTACCTTTTTTGACGCTGCCGATGAAAAAACCTTCGAAACCGTATTAGGAATTGTTATTTCTCAGGCCCTTGATAATACTACTGCCCAAATAAACCTATTGGACGGCAATGGCTTACCTACCGAAACGGATGTGGCGATCACCTTTTACGATCGCGTTAGTGGTAAGGTAAAAGAGCAAATAATTCACACTCTTAATAGCAAAGGAGTGCCAGACACTATTTACTTAGATCCTTTGGTAAACTACGACATGACCGTTCACTCCATTCCCGAGCGGCATAAAAAAGATATTAAGATATCCGCAGGAGCGCATAACATTGTCGGACTTGATTTAGCCCGTGGCACGCTGCGCCTCAATAATCCCCAGCGCGGTGGCGGAGGTGACCTGCAAGCCTTAGTCTTTGAGAAAGGCGCAGAACGTCCCTTACACGTCCAGAACTTTAATAGTAGTCAGCAATACATTGCCGGTAAATACGACCTTGAAATACTAAGTCTACCCCGCATATTTTTGGAAGACGTAAGCATTGAAGCGGGTCAGACTACCACCATTGCCATTGCTCCACCGGGAGTAGTAAACTTTCAGAGTAGCGCCCCGGGTTATGGCTCGGTTCTAAAATATGCCGAGGACAACACCCTAAAATGGGTATGTGATTTAGATCCCAACAAATCACGTCAAAGTATTAATCTGCAACCCGGTACCTACCGGATTGTATTTAGAGTAAAATCGTCACAGCTAAGTTTATATTCGGTTGAACAGGAGTTTAGTGTTAACCCAGGATCAACCACCATAGTTAAATTGAATTAAGATGAAGAAGTACATCGACCAAGGAGCCAAGGACACCCGCTCTGGATTCGGGGCCGGATTAAGTGAATTAGGAAAAAGTAATCCTAATGTGGTAGCGCTTTGCGCCGACCTTACCGGTTCTTTAAAAATGAACGCTTTTGCGGATGCGCACCCTGAGCGTTTTTACCAAGTGGGTATTGCTGAGGCCAATATGATGGGCATTGCAGCAGGGCTCACAATTGGCGGTAAAATTCCTTTCACTGGTACTTTCGCGAATTTCTCTACCGGAAGAGTATACGATCAAATTCGCCAGTCGATTGCCTATTCAGGAAAGAACGTAAAAATTTGTGCGAGTCACGCCGGACTCACCTTAGGAGAAGACGGTGCTACCCACCAAATTTTAGAAGACATTGGCTTGATGAAGATGCTACCGGGCATGACGGTAATTAATCCCTGCGATTTTAATCAGACAAAAGCCGCAACTATTGCTATTGCCGAGCACAATGGTCCGGTATACCTTCGTTTTGGTAGACCGAAAGTAGCTAACTTCACTGCTCCCGATCAAAAGTTTGAAATTGGAAAAGCACTTAGCTTACAAGAAGGTAGCGATGTTACTATTGCTGCTACTGGCCACTTAGTATGGAAAGCATTAGAGGCAGCCGAAATTTTAGCGGAGAAGGGCATTAGTGCCGAAGTGCTGAACTTTCACACCATCAAACCCTTAGATGAAGAGGCGCTTTTACGCTCCACCGTTAAAACAGGTTGCTTGGTTTCGGCCGAGGAGCATCAAATGGCCGGAGGTTTAGGCGAAAGCCTTGCCGGAGCTTTAATGCGCACTACACCTTGTCCGCAAGAGTTTGTGGCCGTGAACGACTCATTTGGCGAGAGTGGTACCCCCGACCAATTAATGGAGAAATACGGATTGAGTACCGCTAATATTGTAAGGGCAGCCGAAAAGGCCATCAGCCGCAAGGCTTAAGCTCTTAACGACAATTATTGACCATATACCGAAACAAGGCTTCTCTAATTAGGGAAGCCTTGTTACTTTAGAGCTATGAAGCAGATACTTCTCATTTTTAGTTTACTGGCCCTTAGCTTTTCGCTTAAAGGACAGACGGATACTACAGCGAGTGCAGATAGCTCGGAAGTAGAAGTAATGATGATTTCGGCCAATGCTGACTCTGCCTTTATGCAGGCCCGCGATTTGGCTTTTAAAAAAGAATATGAAGCTTCACGCAAACTCTTAAACGTCTTACTGCTTGAAGATCCAGATAACTACGAAGTAAAAATCTTTAGACTCCGCACTTTTCTATGGCAGAAAAAACATGAAACTGCCCGGGAGGAAATTGGGATGTGGTTGGCGGAAGATACTAATGCCATTGAGGTTTATAAACTACGCGCCCTTAACGAACTTTACGATAAGGATTATGAAATGTGTATTCGCTATTGCGACGACGGCATTAAGCGTTTCCCAAAGCAAAATGAATATTTCCACACTCAAAAAGCCCAAGCCCTTACCAGTAAAAACGATTTACACGAAGCGCTAGACGCTACTAATGAGGCTTTAAAGCACTATCCTGAAAGTAATGAGCTTAATCAGCTGAAGACCTTTTTACTAAACCAACTAATCGTTGATGGTTTGGCGGTGGGCGTTTATGTCGATTATTTCACTAAAAACTACAATCCGTGGCTGTATGGCTTTGTGCAATACGGTCGCCAAACCCCTATTGGAGCGGTGATTGCGCGCTTAAATGCAGCTGAGCGCTTTCAGCCCAATACCCCTTCCTTTGGGGTTCAAGGAGAAATTGATGTATATCCACGCATTACGCGTAACTCCTATGCTTATTTAAATGTAGGCTACTCCCCTTCTCAGATTTACCCCAACTTTAGAGCGGGAGCGGAGTATTTTACTAAGGTTTTCAATACCCCATTTGAGGCCAGTTTAGGAATTCGCTACCTGGATTTCCTAACCAATAGAGTGGTCATGTATACCGGTTCCTTAGGTTATTATTGGGGAAACAACTACGCAATGTTCCGTCCCTTTGTAATTAATGATATTACGGGCTGGGGAACTACCTACAATTTCCTCTACCGTCGCTTCTTTAGTGGCAAGGGCGATTATTTCCAGATAATATTTGGAGGCGGTGTGGTACCCGATGAGCGTATTTTCTTCCTTACCAATGGTTTAGCCATCGACGATTACCGCCTCGACAACCAATACCTGGGTTTTGCCTATCAAAAATTGGCTTCCGACCGCATGTATACGCGGTTTGAATTAATTCTTACGCGTCAGGAGAACTTTAGTGTACAGAACGATTACCTGCAAATTATTACGCTGGGACTCACCGTAGGTTATCGTTTCTAAAGTAGCCTCTAAAGCATAGCGACTTAGGTTTACTCTGCCTTCCTCTCCTAAACATACATCTTGCTTGTAAGCTTAGTTTAGAAAACCTGTGGCTCCCGGATACCTTTCTGCATTTATCAACAACTATTAGCCTAATGGTTTCTCCTCTACCTCATGCTTTCCAGTTATCAAGGAATTAATCCCTATTCGATTCCTTTAGAGAATTAGCTTTAAATCAAAAGCCAAAAAAAAGGCACCCCTCGCGGGATGCCTTCTCACTAATCTATCTTTTTTACCCTATGCCTTAGTTGCGACGGGTAAAGTATACCCCACCTTTAGCAGGCTTTGTACTACCCACATTGGCACCACCCACGGCGATGGCAATATTGTTAGCTTGGTAAATTGAAACGTCTTTAACGTTGAATTCTGGAGCAGAAAGTGGAGCACTTGTAGGAGGCGCAAAAATACCCACATTATCGTAATCATTAACCAATACTCCACCAGGATAACCTGGTGCAGCTAGCATCATCATTCCTTGATCAGCTGCAGCGACATAAATAATTTTGGTTGAATGGTCATAGGCTACTGACTGACCTCTCCAAACATTGGTGTTTGTCAATTCCGTGGCCGTCCCGGTTGTCACATCTACCACATGCATACCGTCAAGTAGACCTACTGCCATTACCAATGCAGTTGAAGTAACATTACCATTAATATCATAAGTTGCTGGTACAAAAGCTGCACCACTACGATCTCTGAAATTCGCAGCCCCGCCAACATTAACTGTAGTGCTACTTGCAGTTGCTAAAGATGAAAGAGGATTCGTACTAGATAAATCATAATAGGTCTTCATATTCATGCCGCCATTTTGACTAAAGTCAATCAAGGCATAATTTGCAGCGCTTGGAGAAGAGTTAAATGGATCTACCTCTAAAACGATACCATCGGTTAAGGTGTAAGCTTGAGAAACATTAGTTAAAGCGGGGTCGGTTTTGAAAACACCTGAGAATTCGTTTCCTCCAAATGCACCAGAGGGCAGCCCTAGGCCGTTACCGGTAACTACATAAAGACTACCACCAGCGGACATGATATCATTAGCACCAAAACCTGGAAGCGGTAATTCCTTGTAGGCACCAACATTGAAAGTATTATTGATATAGTTAAACAATAACTTGCCCACTATAGCGCCACGGTGACCCTGAAGCACATATCCAGAAGTAGCCTGACTACGCTGACCAACTAAAAAGATTTCGTAGTAACCAGTTAAACTGTTCTTAGAGGCATGTAACTCATGGAAATCGGTATCGTCGAAAGTAGCGATACTTAAGTAATCATAAGTCTGAGTACCTGAATTATAACGGTAGGCAGAAACTGCACCACCAAATTCTTCATGCTCTAAGTGCCAAGTAACGAATAAGAAGTCGTCTACTGGGAAAATAGCGGTAGCCTGAGCAGAGTCAGAGAAACCAGTGGTTAAACCATTGGTGAAATCCTCTTTGGTATAAGCTAAGTTACCTGGACCTTCAGCGAAAGCTTGGTAGGTATAGCTCTGAGGAGTTACCATATTCTTACCAGAAACAGTTACTGTTTCATTCATCGGGTGTAGTTCACCCGCAATTTCGCCACCGCTGCGCACGGCAATGCGATTAGAGTTAGCTGGATCTTCTGCAGTAGAGATCTCACGATTACAGGCCACTAAGGTGATACCTGCCATCAAGATTAGACTTAATTTTTTCATAATAGTAGTGGGTATAGATTAATTTCTTTGAACAAAATAGACACCGCCTTCACCGGTGGCTATGGCCATTTGCTGGCTGCCATTAGGGGCGCCATAAAGTGACACTTCTTTTACAACAAACTCAGCGGGTAAATCAGGAAGAGGAAGGGTTCCACTTAAATAAGGAGTCGGATCAGCTGGAAGTCCGCCGCCAGTAAGAGGCACAAACTTACCGATGAAGTCACCTGCATTATACAAAACACCGCCATTAAAGTTATCGGATGCGATTAAGGCCAAACCGCCACTCGCCGCACAGTAATAAATTACTTCGCTAATACTATCGAAAGCGACATTAGCACAATAACCGTGATTCGCTAAGAACTGAGGTGCGGTATCAACAGGTGCAGCAGGATTAAAAGCCTTTGCGGTGAACAGTCCCCAATCGCCAGCGGCAATTAGAAGATTAGCGTCACTAAGCGGACTGCTATCATCCTGTGCCCAAACCATTCCAAAACGCTCTAAGTCGGTTAGACTAGGAAGTCTTTCGGTAACCGGATCGAAATAACCGGCTGCAATGGCAGAGGCTGTATCACCTACCACTTCTATTACGCCGGCATCAGCATTAGTTCTGCCAAGGCCGTAATTATTAGCTCCCATGGTGTTTAGGTTATTATCGACATCGAAAACAGTCCAAGCACGCAAAGCATTGCGGTTGGCTTTTTCTAATACCGAAATCTTGGCATCCGTAGCATTCGCTCCTGGAGCAATAGCAATAGCCTGGAAGTCATCTCGACTAGCCGATTGATAAGCCTCCGAAACATTGGTAAGACTGTAATCGGTTTTAAACACTCCACCATCTTGGGCATCGGAGCTGTTATCGCTACCAATACCGCTGCCGGTGGTAATGTAATAAGAAGCCGCAGCCGCTACAATATCGGTAGCTGCCGACCCAGGTAAGGGTAATTGCTTAAAGGAGCTCTGATCGAACTCATCGGTGATGTAGTTATAGTCGAGTCGCGTTACTACCGCACCGCCATGGCCCGATAATAAATACCCCGAAGCGTCGGGATCACGCTGACCTACCATAAATACTTCATAACGACCGGTACCGGTATTCAGATTGGTCTCTAATTCGTAATACTCCGATTGGTTAAAAACCACCTGATCAGTGTATACATAATTAGTACCATTCCACTTGTAAGCACTCACTGCTCCCGAACGGGTTTGCAGGTTTGCCCCGGTAGAACCATTGTAATGCCAAGTAACGAAAACTACGTCTCGAATAGCCGACGTAGCGGTAGCGCTAAGCCATACGTAATTGTTACCCGTTACGTCTACTCCGATAGGAGGAGTACCGTAATTTTTGTAAGTGTAAGAGAGACTCGCTGCTTTACCGCTTACGGTAAAAGACTGGTTTAAATCTCTCATTGGTGGTGTGTAGGAAACCGACACAATATCACTTGCATCAGCGCCTACCGGCCCCTGTAAAGAGGTTCCCTTGTTACAAGCTCCGACCAGCAGGCCTGCACCAAGTAAAGCTAGGATTCTTTTGTTCATAGATAGATTAGTTGATTAATAAGTGAGTTAAATACCCCCTCACGTATTAATTCAACTCCATAAAGTAAACTCCGCCGATACCACCGGCCAAGGTTAATTTATTGGATTGATAAACATTAATCTCTTTAATATCGAAGTTAGTAGGAAGCGTGGTACCACCAATAGTAGTATTGGATGGAGGAGCAAAAATTCCAACTAAATCCCAATCGCTAGAAAGTACCCCGCCAAATGCTGCAGTGGCAATTACATAAACGCCACCTTCACCAGAACAGTAGTATACCACTCCTGCACCTGGATCGTAAGCGGTGCTGTAGCAGTATCCATAACTGGCCTTAGCAGTACTTAGGTCTGAGGCTAAATACATACCATTATCACCAGCAGCGATAATAATACTGTCTAAAGATGTAGTGGTTCCCGTATTTACCGTAAAGGTGATATCGAAACGCTCGTTGTCAATATCCGCTCCAATACCCGAAACAATGTTACCGTCTGCTGTTAAAGGCGCCGAGTTAAATGGATAGCCAACATTAGCATGTAGCGTCTGATTTACAAGGTAGTTGTAATCTACATTCAACTGACTACCATCACGCCATAAGAAGGTCATGTTGGCACTAGGAGGAGTTACACCAGGGTGAGTTTCTACCGCTAAAGCATCAGTCAATGACTGAGCCGCCGATACATTAGTTAGGTTATAATCTACCCGGTAAACTCCGCCGATGTTTGGACCAGCGCCAGTACCGTTACCAGTAGTCACATAATAAGCACCTGCCGCGGCGGCAATACCAGTAGCGGCAGAACTAGGTAGTGGTAATTCACGCTTAGAGCTTAAATCCCACTGATCAGTGATATAGTTGTAATCTACGCGAGTAACTACCGCGCCTTTGTGATTAGCTAATAAATAACCAGAAGCATCGGGGTCACGCTGACCTGCCGCAAATACTTCGTACATGCCAGTAGCCGAATTCATATTAGCCACCGCTTCATAGTACTCAGCATCATTAAAGCTAATGGTATGCTTGTGCTCATATTTACCGGTAGATGTATTGTATTTGTATGCTGATAATGCCCCAACTGTGATAGGGTCACCGCCACCATCAAGGTCTAAAGCATGCCAAGTAACAAATACCACATCGCGGATACTTACCGAAGAAACCGCTTCTAAATCAACACCGCCAACATTAGGAGGAAAACCATAGTTAATGTAGGTGTAATTAAGGGCCGTAGCGGCACTTTTACCAGTAATGGTAAATCCTTCATTCATGTCAACGATCTGCATCCCGGACACAACGGCGAGGTTGTCGCCTCCAGTAGGCTCAGTAGCTTCAACATCTCGGTTACAAGATGCTAAAAGTGCTACCGCAGATAGGCCGAATAACAACTTTTTCATGATAGTAATATTAAAGTGGGTTGGTTGTTAGAGATTATTCTTTTTCACAAAGTATACGCCTGCATCACCTGTTGCCAGAGCGATGTAATCAGACCAGTATACTGAAACGTCTTTTACATTAAAACTAGCGGGAAGACCACCACCGGTAGGAGGAACAAAGTATCCGACTACATCAAAGGTGTTGATTAATACGCCTCCAGGGAATCCGTGACTCGCTAAAACAGGTACTCCCCCGTCTGATGCGGCACAATAAATTACCTTGGCAGAATTATCGTAGGCTACTCCCAGTGCACTGTACACACCAGTTGGAACGGTTCCAGCAAAACTTGGACTTACACCGCCAATTTCTGCATAGTATAAACCATTACGTCCCGCCGCTACCATAACGGTATCGCTGGTAATAAAGGCCAATCCTTGACGCTCCACGTCTATTGAAACTAAACCTGATTCTGAAATAGAGTTAGCCCAGATACTATTGCTAACGGTTGAAGTAGTGTTCATACCGTAATGAAGGGTAAGCGAACTAGAGGTATTACGCTCTAAAACCACATAGTCTACATCGGTAGGAGAAGCGGTAAATGGATCAAAGGCAATCATTTCGCCATCTACTAAATCCGCTGCTTCACTCACATTCGTAAGGTTGTAATCCACTACGTAGAGACCACCTTGATCTATAGTAGTAGAACCTTGTCCATTACCCGTAACAACATAATATTTACCCGCACTGGTAATGATTCCATTTGCACCAAAACTAGGTAGGGGTAATTCTTTATAGGTAGAAGGTGCTTCAAACTGATCCGTTATGTAATTATACAATACCCGACCAACAATGGCACCACGGTGACCTGCTAATAAATAGCCTGAAGTACTTGGAGAACGTTGTCCAACTACAAATACCTGATGGTGCCCATTTAATGGATCCTTAACCGCAGTGGCTTCATGGAAATCGGTATCATCGAAAGTAATCACCGAGGTGTACTCGTAAGTCTGGGTAGAAGGGTTAAGCTTGTAAGCTGAAATAGCACCACCCATTTGCTGACCTTCGACGTGCCAAGTAACGAACACGATATCGTCTACTGTAGAAACGCTAGTAGCAGCAGTTGCCACAGTCGTACCACTGTAAGAACCAACATTATCATCATAGGCAATAACATTAGGCGGAGTAGCATAATTTTTATACACATACTCTAAACCTGCGGCCGCTTTGGGATTTATTTGAAAGGAACTGTTTAAGCTCAGTAATTCTGCGTCCAATTCGGATCCAGAACGAATTCCGATACGCGTATCTTCCGGAGTGGTGGGGTCGTCTTGGACCGGCTCCGAAATCTCTTTATTACAGCTAGCTAGGACTAGTCCCAACAAGGCTGAAAGGATTAAACTTCTTTTCATGGGTAATAGATATTTGGCACAAATATAAATATTTCATATTACAAATGACACATTGTTAATATTTTTTCCTCTGTCTATCAACACGTTATGAACGCCTATTTTAGTCTTAAAAATCAGCTTAACCTTAAAATATTGATAGTTTATCGAAAAATTAAACCTTTTCTATTTTAAAGACTCGAAGGATTAACTTCGTAGCAATGCAAGAACCAGATCACTGGAAAGCATATTTAGCCAATCAAGAATATGATTTGCTCTTTAAGGAAATGGTAGACCATCTTTCGGAGCCTCTTTATTGGCATATACGTAGTATCGTGATGCGTCATGATTGGGCCGACGACGTCTTGCAAGAAACCTTCATCAAAGTTTGGAAGGCCTTGGCTAAGTTTCGCGGTGAGTCTCAGTTATACACCTGGCTCTACCGCATTGCCAGCCGTGAAGCCCTTGGTCATTTGAAAAAAGAAAAACGCCTACAGCTGGGAGACGAAGCCTTTAATTTTCAATTGCAATCGGATGTGTACTTTGATGGCGATGCTGCTTTGCAGGCATTAATCGATGCCTTATCTCAGCTACCCGAAAAACAGAGGATAGTATTCCAACTCAAGTATTTTCAAAACATGCCATTTGCCGAGATGAGCGAGGTTTTGGAAACCAGCGTCGGAGCTTTAAAAGCTTCGTATCATCATGCCAAACAAAAAATTAAAAGCCAATTAAACCTTCCGGAAAACTAATACTCAAATATTTGATGAAAGAGCAAGGATTTAAAATACCGGATAATTACTTCGAGCAGCGAAAAGAAAGTTTGAAGGAAATAAGCCAAGCTGAACCGTTGAGCAGCAAACCTAGCCCTTTACGCTTATGGCCATGGTTAGCTGCGGCGGCCAGTATTGTAGTAGCAATTATCCTTTTCCCCACAGAACATAGTCAGGATAAAATGGAATTTAGCAACCTTCATTCCGAACAGGTTTTGGAGTTTTTAAGCGAAGATCCTTATGCGGTGCACCCCGAAAGCTTTTTAGAGCTGAGTGATAGCAGCGAGAACGACTGGCAAATAATAGACCTACAAGAATTAGAACACTATTTAGACAACCGTAGCTATGAATACTTATAAATTCACCCTACTCAGCTTATGCTTTTTATTGATAAGTACAAGTTTATTGGCGCAACCCAAGGACTTTAAGCAAATTGAATTGCTTAAAACCAAATACATCACCGAAGAACTGGATTTAAGTCCGGAAGAGGCGCAAAAATTCTGGCCGGTTTATAATGAATATCGAAAGGCATTAGATGCCATTCACGATCGACGCCAGCAAGAGTTTAAAAGACATAAGATGCTAAAGAACTGGGATAAGCACAGTGATGAAGAACTCGAAAAATTCACGCGAAAAGAATTGGAGGACCAAAGTAAGATTGCCGCGGTTAAATTGGATTATCTCGAAAAGTTCAGTTCGGCAGTAGGAAAGCGCAAGGCAGCAACCTACTATCGCATTGAAGTTGAGTTCCATCGAAAACTTATGCAAGAGCTTCGACGACGACCACACAGAGAACGCTAAAATTTTTTAGCCTTTTTTGATTTGTGAATTAGCCACAATTATTACATTTGCCGACCCTAATTAATGGTGGCTATAGCTCAGTTGGTTAGAGCGCTGGATTGTGGTTCCAGAGGTCGTGGGTTCGAACCCCATTAGCCACCCAAAAGGTCATCTCCTACCTGGCGATGACCTTTTTTTATTTGTTTCTTTGCCAAAAGCCTCCGATAAAAGCAATTTTACATATCGCTAGCTGGTACCCCATGCCAGAAGACCCACGCTTAGGAAATTTCGTGGAGCAACATTTATTAGCACTCCAATCCGAGAGGCCATTGGTCTTAATAAGTGCCTTTCCCGCTAAGCAGAATGAAGTACTTTTCAAGCAAGAGCCTTTTCCGCAGGTTCAGGTGCTTTATAAAAAACACTTTTCTCTACTAAGCCATTACCAAGCCCTCAAAAAAGCCTATCAATTTGCAAAAAACCAAGGTTTTGAGTTTGAACTAGCTCACCTACACGTTTGCCACCCCTCAGGTATTGCCTTCTTAGGTTTTCTTCGCAAAATGCCTTTCGTAATTACCGAGCACTATTCGGGCTACCAGAGTATTCGATTAAAGGAATGGTCAAAAATGGGGCAAAGAGTAGCCCGACTTATTTTCAACCAAGCTAAGATGATAATGCCCGTTTCTGAGGCCTTAGGTAAATCCTTAGTGGATTTTGGGGTAAAGACCCCCATGAAGCCCGTGGGTAATGTGGTGAATACGGACATTTTCAATTATAAAGGTGCGCCGCCAAATGAATACTTGCGGTTTGTGCATATTTCCTCTTTACAGGAACACACTAAAAACATTAGCGGTCTAGTATTTGCCTTTAAAGCCTACCGCCAATCAGGTGGTAAAGGTATTTTGGCAATCGGTGGCGATGGTGATTTAAACTCCTTAGAGTCGAAATTGGAAGCATTAAAGCTGGAGTCTGATTCTTATGAGATACTTCCCGCGATGGAGCCCCACGAAGTAAGCTTGGAACTAAGTAAAAGTCACTGTTTCCTCCTATTTAGTAAGGTAGAAAATCAGCCGGTGGTTATATTGGAAGCGCTTTGCAGCGGAAGACCATTTATCGCTTCGGAGGTTGGGGGGATTCCCGAAATAGGGGATTCGAGCAATTGCATCTTAATCCCTTCTGGAGATGAATCAGCACTCACTGCAGCCATGCAGAAAATGGAACGAGATTACCATCAGTTCAATTTAGAAGCAATTGCTAAAAAAGCCCAGGCAGCGCATGGACCAGAGGCGATAAGGACAGCTTTTGAAGCCGTCTATGCTAGCGTACGCCCTTAAGACTGTTTAGGTTATCTAGACCTAAATCCTGCGCTTTAATAAAGCCTTCACCATATTCTGCACCGATTAATCGGCCTAGGTCCTGAGCTCGGTAAGTAACCGATTCGAGGAAATTCTTTGAACTAATTACAGTCTTCGGTTCGGAGGAATTAGGGTCGTAAAATTGGGAAGCGTAAGCCTTAATAGACTCAATCTTTGTATGGATATAATCACCGATATCGACAATAAAATCGGGTTGCAAATTTTGAAACTGAATGTAATACAAGAGCATTTGGGGTCGCCATGCCTCCTGCTCCTCTCCTTCCAAACTGGTTTTAACTTGTCTTAATCCGGCTAACCAAGAAGCCTCTTTTAATAGGAAGGAAGCCCGACCATGATCGGGATGACGATCACTAGGTGCATTGGCAATCACAATTTCTGGGCGGTATTTGCGAATCATTTTCACCACCTCCAATTTATGCTGCTCGTCATTGCTAAAAAAGCCATCCCTAAAACCGAGGTTTTCTCTAGCCGATAGACCCATAACTTTTGCCGCCGCCTGTGCTTCCTGTAATCTAATTTCGGCCGTGCCACGGGTTCCAAGTTCACCCTGAGTCAAATCTACAACCCCGCATTTACTGCCTAAAGCCACTTGCTTGGCTAAGGTCCCGGCACAGCTGAGTTCGACGTCATCGGGATGTGCCCCAAAAGCTAAGATGTCTAGTTTCATGCTTATGTTTCTAATAAAAATCGAGGCAAAAGTACCAAATCCGACTTAGCGACCTGGGACCTATAGCGATAAGCAATGGCTCGAAGGGTATTTATCTATAGTCCGCTTTTAAAACAATGACATTCAATTAATAGCAACAATTGTTTGTTTTCGCTGTCAATTGAAATACTTTTGCCGCCTCAATTAAAAACAAACAATCAATGGCTGGCAACAGAACATTTACCATGATTAAGCCTGATGCGGTAGAAAACGGACACATCGGCGCTATTTTAGCTAAAATCAACGAAGCTGGTTTCCGCATCGTTGCTATGGAATACACACGTTTATCTCGCAAAGATGCAGAGAGCTTTTACGCTGTACACAGCGAGCGTCCTTTCTTCGGTGAATTGGTAGAATACATGACCTCTGGTCCTATTGTTGCCGCTATTCTTGAGAAAGAAAATGCAGTTGCAGATTTCCGTACGCTTATCGGTGCAACCAATCCGGCTGAAGCAGCTGAAGGAACCATCCGTAAAATGTATGCTACCTCTATTGCTGCGAACGCAGTACATGGAAGTGATTCAGACGAAAACGCTGCCATTGAAGGAAACTTCTTCTTCTCTAGTCGCGCTCGTCACTAAACTTTAGTACTAAGTATCTAGTAAAGATAGTCGGTAAATTACCGAATCAAAACTTTTCGAATAGGCTGCTTTCCGCGGCCTATTTTTTTGTTTAAATAGTCAATCATCGCGCCTTGTTTCATGCGTAATTGATTACGCAGAGGTGCACTAGAAAGGTAAAGGATTAAACACCCTTTTTCGAGGCTGATATCATTGGTTTTCTCCGCAACCTTTTCCCCCATCAATTCTTCCCAATCACTTTTTAAACTAGCTTCAAAAAAGCGCTCCTCTAAATTGTGACTGCGCAAAAAGGCCTGAACGGCATCCCCTATTTTAAACTGATTCCGATCCATTAAATTCATTTACATTAATGATTCGCGCATCGGGGTCAATTTGCTTAACTAAATCTCCCGTTCGATCGATATGGGTATCGGTTATAAAAATCTGACCAAACTCCTCGTCATGCACGAGCTTTACCAGCTTAGCCACCCTTTCTTCGTCCAGTTTATCGAAGATATCATCCAAAAGTAAAATGGGCACCAAGCCTTGCTTATCGCGGATGAATTCATATTGCGCCAACTTCAAAGCGATTAGATAAGACTTTTGCTGACCCTGGGAACCATAATCTCGTACGCTCTTGCCGTCGAGCTTAAATTTGAGGTCATCGCGATGTACTCCCCAATTACTGTATTGTAGCAGTCGATCACGCTCTAAATTCGCCTTTAATCCTTCGCTCGCTTCTTGCTCCAAGAACTGCGACTTATAATCTATACTGGCCTGCTCGGCGTCGCTACTAATAAACTGATAGTAGAATTCAATTCTCGGCCTTAATTGTTCGCAAAACTCCGCTCGCTTCTGTGACACATAAGTACCGTGTTCGATTAACTGCTGATCATAAAGGTCCAAGGCCTCAGCGTCGAATTTATGATTGGCAGCAAAAAACTTTAAGAGGCTATTGCGTTGTTGCAAGGCCTTATTGTAACGCATTATATGAAAGAGGTACTCGCTATTCCCTTGAGAGATTACATTATCGATGAAACGACGGCGCGTTTCAGAACTATCAATAATAAGATCGCGATCATAGGGCGAGATAACTACCGCGGGAAAGAGTCCGATATGATCGGCCAATTTCTCGTATTCCTTTTTATTGCGCTTTAAAACCTTTTTTGCCCCCTTCTTTAAAGCACAGGAAAGCTTTTCATTTTCACCTTTACGCTCAAATTCGCCTTCTACCATGAAGAAGTCGGTACCCTGTTTAATATTACGATTGTCTCTATTCCCAAAGTAGGACTTGCTTAAACAGAGGTAATGAATGGCATCCAAAAGATTAGTCTTACCGCCACCATTAAGGCCTACGAAGCAATTGAGCTTAGGACTAAACTCAAATTGTGCCTCCGACCAACTTTTAAAATTGATGACTTGGATTTCCTTTAGATGCATAGGACAAAATTAAAGCGCATTTTCCCGATTACAACACATTAGCATAGAAAGGATTTTTGGTTACTTTTGCCGCCTATATTTAGAATTTTTACGGCATAATGGCTAAGAAGACACAACAAGAAGACGAAGTACTAGTTGACGTAACCCAATCAATCAGCAAAATGGAGCGATTCTTTGAAGAGAATCGTCAGGCAATCACCATTCTCGCGGTAGCCATTTTTGCAGTAGTGGGTGGATACATCTCTTACCTTAAATTTTACCAAGAACCACTTGAAACTGAGGCTCAAAACGCCATCTTCCGCGCACAGCAGTTGTTTGAAGCAGATTCATTGAACGAAGCGGTAAGCGGAGGTAAAAATTACATGGGCTTCTTAGATGTGGCCGCCGAATACGGTAGCACCAAGGTGGGCAACTTAGCCAATTACTACGCCGGTATTTCTTACTTGCGTTTGGGTCAGTTCGAAAATGCCATCAAATTATTAGATGAATTCCATACCAATGATCCTATCCTAGGGGTAATAGCCACGGGGTCAATTGGTGATGCCTTCCTAGAATTGGGTCAGTCTGAAGAGGCCATGGAATACTACCAAAAAGCAGTTAAAGTAAGCGACAATAACTACGTAGTTCCCTTTTACCTTTTAAAGGCCGGATTGCTTGCTGAGCAATTGGGCAATAGCGATGAAGCTAAAGAATACTACGAGCGCATTAAAAGCGAATACCCCGACTCTCGTCAGGCTACTGATATCGATCGTTATATCGGTCGCGTAGCGGTTAATAGCTAAGTATGGCAACTGCAGGTCACGATTTATCGGCAATAGATCCCTCGAAGCTTCCAGAAGGCCAAGGGATGAAAATTGCTTGTGTGGTGGCCGAATGGAATCACGAAATTACCGATGCCCTATACCAGGGCGCTAAGCAAGCTTTATTGTCTTGTGGAGTACTGCCTAACGACATACACCACTATGCCGTGCCAGGAACGGTTGAAATAACCTATGCCGCTAAAAAGCTTTGTGAAGGCAATAAGTACGATGCCATCATTGCCATTGGTAATGTGATCCAAGGCGAGACTAAGCATTTTGATTTCGTTTGCGACAGTGTAACCAAGGGAGTAACTGAGCTTAACTTGCGCTTCGACACTCCGGTAATCTTCTGCGTATTAACCGACAATAATATCGAGCAAAGTCGTGCTCGTTCGGGCGGTGAGCACGGAAACAAAGGGGTGGAAGCGGCAGCGGCGGCCTTACATATGGCCGGACTACGTCATCTTCTTTCTTAAGCGCTTTTATTAAACTGGGATAGCAAAGAGGTCGTAATCAGCGCTATCGGTAATTTCTACCTCTACAAACTCACCAAAGGGTAAGTATTCGGCACTGATAAGCACTTCATTATCCACATCGGGCGAGTCAAATTCGGTTCTGCCTACAAAGAAATCACCTTCTTTACGATCAATTAGCACCGGTAAGCGCTTGCCAACAAAACGTTCGTTTAGCTCAGCTGAAATTTTTTGTTGAATAGCCATCAGCTCATCAGCCCTAGCTTGCTTAACTTCGGCCGGAACATCGTCCTCTAAATTAAAGGCATGGGTATTTTCTTCGTGACTGTAAGTAAATACACCTAAACGCTCGAAGCGCATTTCCTTTACCCAATCTTTTAATACCTGAAAATCTTCCTCGGTTTCACCCGGGTAACCCACAATAATAGTGGTGCGGATAGCAATGCCAGGTACCTTTTCGCGCATCATCCTTAGAAGCTTATCGGTACGTTCCTTGGTGGTACCACGGCGCATGGATTTAAGCACTGGATCTGCAATATGTTGCAGGGGAATATCGATGTAATTACAAATCTTAGGTTCTTCCCGGATTAAATCCAAGACCTCTTCCGGGAAACCGGTGGGAAATAGATAATGTAAGCGGATCCACTCGATGCCTTCCACTTTCACCAATTCCTTTAGAAGATCTGCAAGGGCCCTTTTCTTATAAATATCCAAACCATAATAGGTAAGATCTTGGGCAATTAGCAACAACTCCTTTACCCCTTTCTTGGCCAATTTCTCGGCTTCAGTTACCAAATCTTCGATGGGCGTACTCTTATGGCCGCCACGCATTAAAGGAATGGCACAAAATGAACAAGGACGATCGCAGCCCTCAGAAATTTTGAGATAGGCATAATGCTGCGGGGTAGTGCTAAGTCGCTCCCCCACCAATTCTTTCTTATAATCGGCACCCAGAGCCTTTAATAAAAGGGGTAAATCGCGGGTTCCGAAGTATTGATCCACATGTGGGATTTCTTTTTCTAAATCTGGCTTATAGCGTTCCGATAAACAACCCGTAACGAAAACCTTATCTACGTCCCCATCTTCTTTACGTTGTACAAAGTCGAGGATGGTGTTTACCGATTCCTCCTTGGCATTCTCGATGAAGCCACAGGTATTAATCACCACAATATTGCCTTCTTCCTCGTGCGCAACCTCCTTATTATTGGCTTTCAATTGCCCCATAAGCACTTCACTGTCGTAAAGGTTTTTGGAACAACCTAAGGTTACAATATTGATCTTATTCTTCTTGCGGTGTTTGGTACGCATTAATGTTCAAATAGTGAATTAACAAAAGCATCCTTATCAAAAAGTTGTAGGTCTTCGATGCCTTCACCTACCCCAATGTATTTCACCGGGATTTGTAATTGATCCGAAATTCCGATGGCCACCCCACCTTTAGCCGTACCGTCTAATTTAGTAAGTGCCAGGGCGCTAACTTCGGTGGCCTTACTAAATTGCTTGGCTTGCTCCAGGGCATTTTGACCGGTAGAAGCATCTAAAACTAAAAGCACTTCATGCGGCGCTTCGGGAACGAGCTTTTGCATAACACGCTTAATCTTCGAAAGCTCATTCATCAGGTTAACCTTATTATGCAAACGACCCGCGGTATCAATAATTACCACGTCTGCCTTACGGCTGATGGCCGATTGGACTGCATCGAATGCTACCGAAGCCGGATCGGAACCCATCGCTTGTTTCACAATGGGTACCCCTACTCGCTCGCTCCAAATTCCTAATTGGTCTACTGCGGCTGCTCTAAATGTATCAGCTGCGCCAAGAACTACCTCTAATCCTGCTTGCTTGTATTGATAGGCTAGTTTACCGATGGTGGTTGTTTTTCCAACCCCATTAACACCAACTACCATGATCACATGGGGTCGGTGAGCTGGTAATTCGAAACCCTGGCTACCATCGAGGGCGTCTTGTAAAAGATTGGCAATTTCTTCGCGTAGAATCTGGTTTAGCTCGGCTGTGCCCAGGTATTTATCTCTTGACACCCTTTCTTCTATCGCCTCAATTATCTTCACCGTGGTATTAACCCCCACATCGGAGCTAATTAAAACTTCCTCGAGCTCATCCAGCACCTCATCGTCTACCTTAGACTTACCAGCAATAGCCTTGCTAAGTTTCGAGAATACACTGGCCTTAGTCTTTTCTAGACCCTGATCTAATTGTTCTTTCTTTTCCTCTTTTGAGAAGAGCTTTCCAAATATGCCCATAGCTAAAAATGGCAACAAATATCGGCAAATTCTAAGAATCGTAACTGTGGTTTGCTATTATTGCAAACCATTAATCAAACTTTAATTATGCTTAAAAAACTTAGCCTTAGCTGTTGCTTCCTACTTACCAGCTTCGCTACTTTTAGTCAGTCTGAGCTCCCTCTTTGGGAAGAGCCTTTAAAAAGTGTCGGGGAAGTACCCGAAGACTTTTTTCGCAATTTCGAAGAGCGCGTAGCAATTGAAAATGATAATATTCGAAAAAGCTCTGCTCGCTTCGAATCGGATAGCCAAGAGGAGTATGTAGAAGAAAGCGAGTTTTACTTAAATCGGTTTTTAGCTTCTGGAGACATATTATATGGAGATGCTGTAAGCCAATACTGCAATGAAATTGTAGATTTACTCTTAAAGGACGATCCAGAATTGCGCGCTAAAATTAGAGTTTACACGGTACGTACTCCCAGCGTTAATGCAGCCGCTACCAATTCAGGCATTTTATTGGTAAACCACGGACTAATTGCCGAAGCCGAAAACGAAGCGCAATTAGCAGCGGTTTTAGCACACGAAATCATTCACTATCGCGAAAGTCATTCGGTCGACCAATACCTTGAGCGTGAACGACGTTCTGAAGCAGCTTCGGGATGGTTTTCCGATGAAGATGAAGAGGAACTAGAGAACTTTAACAAATATTCGCAAGAACACGAGTTAGAGGCCGATACCAAAGGCTTGGAAGATTATTATTTACCCGCCGGTTACAGTCATCGTGAGGCGGAGTATATGATGGACATCCTCCTCTATTCTTACCTTCCTTTTGATGAAATACCCTATGAAAAGGAATGGTTAGAACGCGGTCCCGTTTCCTATCCAATGGAATACTATTTAGAGGACCTTAAACCTATTACTGCGCGAGAAGATTTTGACGATTCTGAAACCAGTCACCCCAACATTAAAAAGCGTAAAGAAGCTATTTTGGAAAGGGAAACCGCCGGTAATGATGGGGCTAAATACCTAATCAGCGAAGAGCGCTTTAAGAATGCGCAAAAAATAGCCCGCTTCGAAAGTGCGCGCATGTATATGGAGCACAAGGCCTTAGCCTCTACTCTATATCAATGTTTCCTTTTAGACAAAACCTACGGACCAAGTGCTTTTAGTAGCTATTTGCGTGCGGTAACCTTACACCAATTAGCCGATTATGTACAATTTAATGTGATTGACAAGGCTATCCCGCATTACGAAAAGGTAGAAGGACAAAGTCAGCAGATCTACTTTTTACTAAGACATTTAAGCTATGAAGATATTCGCAGTCTTGCGGTAGCACATAGCTATGAGTACATTAAGCAGTACCCAAACGATATAAAAGGGAAGGAGCTTTTTGACCTAAGTATGCGAGCTCTCTTTGAAGAAAGCTATTTACAAGACGATGACTTCGTAAGAGAATTTGAGGCCGAGATGAGAGAGGAGAAAATTGACTCAGTGGCCGAAGCAAGCCGAGGGCGGAGTAGTAAGATTGCCAATATCAGAACCCGTCGTGGTACCTCCAACCTACTGAAGGATAAGGAAGCCGCCTACCACTATAATTTTGTGCCCTACTTTGGTGATAGTCTGTTTGCTGAAAGTTTCAGTAAAGCCGCCAAGGAATATGCTAATGAGAAGGAAGAGGATTCCGATGACAATGTAAAGGTTACCCGCATTAGAGTTACAACTCCTTCTAAATACGATAAGCCCGTGCAGGCTCACGGTATCGACCGAGTACTGTTCTTAACCCCAGTTTACGCTCAAACCCGTAAAATTGATTCTGATGAGGAAGAGGTACGATACGCTAAAACCGAGCGTATGCGCCAGGATTACCATAAAGAACTATTTAAAGTGGCGCGAGTTGCCGGCTTAGAATACGACTTTCTCGACTACGGAAGTCTGGATAAGCGCGACGAAGAGAAGTTTAATGATTTAATGATCCTGCGCTCCTACCTCTACGAACGCATTAAGCAACCTAAAGGAGTTAATTATGTGAGTACGGTAGACCTGGTTAAGGATGTTATGGCCAAGTACGACACCAAATACTTGGTCTTCACCGGAAATAAAACCGCGCGCATGCCCTATAGTCTAGGGATATTCACCCTTTACTATTCCATCTTTTTCCCGCCTAGTATCCCCTATGCTTTCGGTAATTTATTTGTTACCGACTACGAAAGCGTTGCCTTTATGGTGGTAATTGATACCGAAACTGGCGAATTGGTTTTTTACGATGAAACGGAGTATTCGACTAAGGATTCCCCAGATTATCTGCGCAGTGTGCTATACAACCAACTTATTCAGATCAAACAAGAAAAAAGCTAAACCATGATCAATTTTAATCGCTTGACCTATTTAACCCTCTTGCTTCTACTTAGTCTAAGCACTGGCTTTGCCCAGAGTGCTCCCGGCTATTTAGGAAAGCGCGATATTATTTCTTACCGCGGCTTAATCGGTCCCGGCTTCCAGCCAAGCGGACCCGAAATCGACTATAACGTGGACGGTTCTCGAGGAGAGTACGACCTATGGGGACTCTTTTACGAAAATCAATTAAGCTACGAGCGGGTAATGTCTCGTAAGTTCTCCTTACGTACCTCTTTAAGCCAGCAAAGCTTTCATTTTGGCACTTCGATTTTAAATGAAGGCTTTTACTTCGGTGATGATTATTATCGATTAGAAAGCTTTATTCCTGGCAATGCGATGGGAATTGAAATTGCGGCGCGTTGGTATTACAAACATTTTGCCCCCCTAGGTTGGTACTATGAGATTTTTGTGGGATATCAAAACGTCTCCTATGGGGAGGTTAATTTCGAATGGATAGGTAGTTCTTCTAACCCTAATATTGTTATTGAGCCAGGAAGTAGAAGCTTATTTCCGGTTGGCTTTGGCTGGGGCTACCAACGTATTTTTGAAGATAAATACCTAGTAGGCTTTGGCACACAAATTAGCTATGCATTCGCTAGTCCGCCCGACAATTATTTCGATGCGATACCCGATCAAGAGTCACTGGAAGAATCGGTAAAGAAAGCCGCTGGCGCCGGAGCTAGTTCTGGCAGACTCTTCCCCTTCTACTTTACTTTAGGTTACCTCTTGTAGGATAGAAACTATAAAATTAAAAATGCCCTTCGGTCAAGGCCGAAGGGCTTTTTTATTGCGCTTTAAAGATTAGATTGTTCCTAATATTCTAATCTCTGCCAGAAGCTAATACCCAAACCTTAAATAGTCGGGAATATTAAAGCCGTAAACAAAAAAACCCGCTCTCTTTTCAGACAGCGGGTATATAAGTTTTCAAAAGACTACTACTAACCGAAGAAGTCTTTAATGTGCTCCTTGTTTACTACTTTCTCTTCAAAAGTGTAAGCGCCAGTTTTTTCCGACTTCACCATTTTTACCACTTTGGTAAACTGAGCCGAATCACCAGACTTAAGGGTTGCTACTACTTTCTTTGCCATCTCTTAATCTTTTACTTGATTTCTTTATGAACAGTATGACGCTTAAGAATAGGATTGTATTTCTTAAGTTCCATACGATCTGGAGTATTCTTCTTGTTCTTGGTAGTTACATAACGAGAAGTACCTGGCATACCACTATCTTTATGCTCGGTGCACTCTAAAATAACTTGAACTCGGTTGCCTTTCTTAGCCATCGTGCTTCAGTCTTATTTGGTGAGATATCCGTTGGCGCGGGCTTCTTTAATTACCGTCGCCAAACCTTTCTTGTTGATATTTTTAAGCGCAGAGGCAGATACACGTAGGGTAATCCAACGGTCTTCCTCTGGTAAGTAAAAACGCTTTCTCATTAGATTCACGTTGAACTTACGCTTGTTCTTCTTATTGGAGAAGGAAACATTGTTTCCACTCATTGCCTTTTTGCCGGTCAGCTCACATACTCTTGACATGGATATCGCTTCTTAAATTTGGGTCTGCAAAAGTAGATAAAAATTATAGCGGTACAAACCTAATTTTCAATTTTCTGAACTTCTTTTCTTAGTCGGTCTAATGCCATCAGAGCCGAACGTCGAATATTACGCTCCCGATTGGCGCCAAAATTATATTTCCGAGCCACTGCTCCGCTTGGTCCCGCAATGCCTATCCACACGGTACCGACCGGTTTTTCTGGGCTTCCGCCTGATGGGCCCGCGACTCCAGTAGTAGAAATTCCGAAATCACTACCACATTTCTTGCGCACCCCTTCCGCCATTTCCAGTGCAACCTCTTCACTCACGGCACCAAAGTTTTTTAAACTTTCTTCCTTCACCCCCAGTAATTGCATCTTTAAGCTATTGCTGTAGCTAATAATGCCACCTAAAAAATAAGCCGAGCTACCGGGCACTTTTGTTATTAAATGACCAATGTATCCACCGGTACAACTTTCGGCAACAGCCACGGTCGACTCTCTCGCCAATAAAGACTTGCCTACTATTTCTTCCAAGGAGTGAGCATCTTCCCCAAAAACTAAATCGCCCAGCAAGTGTCTTAAAATGGCAATTTGCTCACTCACCTTTTTGGTGCTCTCTTCTCGATTAGAGGCATGTCCGCTTAAGCGTAACTTCACTAATCCTGGTGAGGGTAAATAGGCCAGTTTCACATCCGCCGGAAGGCTGTTTTCCCAATCGCTTAATTTTTCGGCCAAATCACTTTCACCAATGCCCTGGGTTATTAGGGTTTTATGATAAATACTGCCCGACTCCTGAGTCTCTAAAATCCAAGGGATAATTTTATCGCCTACGAGATGCTCGGTTTCGTAGGGCACACCCGGACTCGAAAAATAAAAGCGTCCTTCTTTCTCAAAGCGCATGCCTGGAGCGGTTCCGGTGTCGTTTACGATAGCCTCACAGGAGCTTGGCACAAAAGCTTGTTGACGATGCACCTCTTTGGGTTCTCTATTAAAGGAAGCGAAGAGCTTTACAATTTGCGCATATACTTCAGGCTTAAACTCCATTTCCCCGCCGAAGTATTCCAGTAAGGTCTTTTTGGTAATATCATCCTTGGTAGGCCCCAAGCCACCAGTCATAAACACGTACTTGGTTTTAGGGTCCACGCTATCTAAGGCTTGCTTAATTGCCTGCGCATCATCGGCGATAACGCGCTTTAAATGGACTTTTATACCGTGGAGGTTCAGCTGACTCGCGATAAAGGCAGAATTGGTATCAATAGTCTGACCAATCAGTATTTCATCTCCAATTGCAATTATTTCCGCTTGCATGCTTCAAATTTGTGGCAAATGTAAATTAATACGTGGCTATCAAAAGATTGTTTTAGAATGATTAATTTGCTAATTCCAAAATCAACAAACATGCTACGTAAAATTAGTCTCGCTCTTATCCTACTGGTTAGCGCCAGCGCTTGTAAAATATTCGATTACATTCCGACCGGCCCTATCGCACCAACGGAGTTAGAAATTAGTCAGGCACTCAAAGAAGCCCTGCAAATTAGCATTCAGAATGCGGTTAGTCGCAGCTCGAAGGAAGACGGCTTTTTTGCTAATCCCAAGATTCGTATTCCCTTTCCACCCGAAGCACAACGCGCAGCCTCTACTTTGCGAGATCTAGGCATGGGCATGGTGGTCGATAATTTTGTAGAAACCATGAACCACGGGGCCGAAAAGGCTGCTGCCAAAGCCACCCCTATTTTTAAAAATGCCATTACTTCCATGACTATCGCCGATGTTTACGGCATCTATAAGGGTGATGAAGATGCAGCTACCCGTTATCTCCGCTCTAGAACCAGTAATCAACTGCGTTCTGCCTTCCGACCAGAAATAGATAATAGTCTGCAAACAGTAGGTATCACAAAATACTGGGAACCTGTAGTGAGTACCTACAATAAAATTCCTTTTGTAGACCCTATTGAAACAGATTTAAGTGAGTACGTGATGAACCGCACCTTAGACGGCCTCTTTAAATTAATGGCCGAAGAGGAAGCTAAGATTAGACAAGACCCCGCGGCCCGGGTAACTTTATTACTGGAGCGTGTCTTTGGCTATCAAGGCAGCACCGAGAGTTAAGTGCGCTTTTTAAACAATCGTTCCCACCAAGAGCCCTTAGATTCGTCTTTGGGCTCTTCGTTTTTAGTAGAATCACCTTCAACTTCAATATCCACATCGAAAACATCCCTTAAGCGATCCCAGAAGTTTTCCTCTCGGTAATCGGGACAATCTAAAGCGGCTATAAGGTCTTCCGATAGTTCGGGCCACTGAATGCGCTCTGATTGTTTTTGGGCATAGCGCGCGAATACCGGTAAGGCCATGGTAGAACCCGAACCTAGGCTACCGCTCCTGAAACGAATAATGGGGTTTACCCCGCCCATCCAAGTGAGCACCACTTCCTGCGGTGAAAAGGCGGCAAACCAAGCGTCGCTGTATTTTTGCGAGGTTCCAGTTTTCCCGGCCCAAGGCTTGCGCACACCATAAGTACTGCTTAAAGATTTAGCGGTACCATCGTACACCACCCCCTGTAAAAGCTCAGCTACTATTTGAGCGGTCTCCGGGCTAATCACCTCAATGGACTTCGGGGCCGATCTTTTGAAAAGGTATTCTCCATCTTTGGTTTGCACCGACTCAATAAAATAAGGACTCACCTTCTTACCCCCATTGGCAAAGGCCGCATAGGCCACCGCCATTTGCAAAGGACTAGCGGCCAGGGTCCCGAGAGCCAGGGTCGGCCCTTTAGGTATCTGGGGACCTAATCCCATCCGCACCGCTAAATCGCGCACTTTTAATTCTCCGGTCGCCAAGAACCAAGCTACTGTGCTGGTGTTCACCGATTTCTTCAAGGTTCCGGCCATACTGTAAAAGCCTTCGTAATTATCGTCGTAATTACCAGGCGTCCAATTGTCGTATTCTGGAAAGCTCTTTTGCTCGGCCGACTGGTACTCACAGGGCTCAAAACCTGCTTCTAAGGCAGCGGCAATAACAATGGGCTTGAAAGTAGAAGCGACTGAATGTGGTGCTGCGGCGGCATCAAAAGGTAAGTAGCGGAAATTAGGTCCGCCGATCCATGCCTTCACTGCTCCGCTTTTAGGATCCAAGATCACTGAAGCACCTCGCAATAACTTTAAGTAATGACTTAGCGAGTCATTCATGCTAAAATTGCCACTTAAATCGCCACCGGGATTAAAGAGCTGCATGGGTCTTTTTATCTGCCAAGCCCGATCAATTTCTTCCTCGCTTAGACCCTGAGCCGCTAATGCCTGATAAAAGGGAGTCGCTTGTCTAGCCTGATCAAAAAAGCGTTTTTGATTGGACCAAGGCTCCCGACTAGACCAATGATCAAAGAATTTATTCTGCCAGGAAATAAGGTGCTTATCGTAAGAAGCCTGGAGATCTTCCTGCTTTTTCGCAATTAAGGTGGTCTTAATTATTAAACCGTCGGATCGAGGGTCCCAAGCACTGCCATCGGCCTTTACCTTATCTTTCAATAGACTCGTTAATTCCTTCTGCACTTGGGCGCTGAAATAAGGGGCGGGTCCGCTAGTAAGTAAGTTTCGGTATTTTAATTCCAAGGGCAAGGCTTGAAGCGAATCGCGCTCCTCCTCAGTGATAAAATCATTACGCTGCATCTGAGCCAAAACCACATTACGGCGCTCTAAGGCCGGCTCTGGATTTAAACGAGGATTGTAATAAGTATTAGCTTTTAATAAGCCTATTAAAACTGCCGCTTCTTCCGGATTTAAATCCTTTACCTCCTTGCTAAAAAATCGCTCGCTGCCCGCCCCAATACCATAGGTGTTTTCGGAGAAACTCACGGTATTAAAATAGAGGGCGAGGATTTCATCCTTAGAGTAAATACCCTCCAAGCGCTTGGCGATAATGATCTCTTTAAACTTGTTAATGACGATACTAATGGCCCCAAAGTCTTTACGACCAAAGAGGTTTTTAGCGAGCTGCTGACTAATGGTACTACCACCACCAGCGCTCTCATCTTGCAGTAGAATGGATTTAATAATCACCCTTGCTAGGCTGCGCCAATCGATACCCGCGTGCTCGTAGAACCGCTCGTCTTCGGTGGCAATAAGGGCCTGCTTCAGGTGCTCGGGTAAGTCTGGGAATTCTACCAGCCGACGATTAACCCGGTAAACCTTATCAATAAGTTTCCCTTCTTTAGAAAGAATGCTGCTTGCCTCAGAATGCTGGATCTCTTTGAGCTCCGAGCTACTGGGAATAGCTCCCCAAAAACCAAAATAAACTGAAGTGAATAATAGACTCAGACCTAAAAAGGCCAGCAATGCAAGTTTGAAAAGGACAGTAATCCATTTCGAACGAGGCTTAGACTTGGATCTAGATTTGGGGGCGGTTTTCCGTTTTTTCTTTGCCAAGCGAAATTAGATGCGTTTCATCTGTTGCTTAAGCACTTTCACCTGATCATCAAGCATTCCGCGCGTATCCAGTTTTTTAACCTCGGTTAATAAAACTTGCGCTTCGCGCTTGCGACGTTTCGCCATAGCAATCCCTGCTAATTGCAATTTCGCCATCGCCTGATCGTGCTTCTGACGTAAACCCGTTTTTAGGGCTTTTCTTAGTAAGGTCTCCGCTTTACCGATACCATTCTGAGATTCAATCATGCCGCTAAGCATGTAATAATAGGCCAGCTGTCCCTTTACTAAAGCTCCTTCAGGGTCTTTAATTTTATTAAGGGCGTTCTGAGCCTTGAGCATATCATTTTTACGCAAAAACCAAAAGGCCTGTAAGATGCGTTCGTTTCGGAAATAGGTAAATAATACCACTGCCGATAATAAGAACCACATAATGCCATTGCCAATCTCCACTTCCACAAACTGCCAAACCGAAAGTCCGAAGAAAATTACCGTTAATCCTAAGCGTAAATATTTACTGAACATGAATATCAATTTTGGGCCGCAAAAATAGGGCTATTTTTTGGGGCTCGCTTTAAAACTTAGCGACCATTTTTACATTCAACAATCGCGGGGTTAAGTAGTTTGGCACCGCATACTGACGCGCGGTGCTGATATCCTTAACCCAGAGATAACTAATGGTATTGGTTATATCCAATAGGTTAAAGACTTCTACTCCTATCCAAAGACTATTAAAGCTATTCACAAATTTATTCTCATAGCTTCTCCCCTCTCTAATCAACACCTTAGAAAAGCCGATGTCTACCCTGCGATAATCGGGTAAACGGAATACTCGATCTTCGGGGAGGGCTTGAGGCGGACCAAAAGGCAAACCGGTTCCATAGGCTAAGGTGAGGCTTACCCTAAAGCTAGGGTCGTTGGGTAAATAGTCTTGGAAGAAGATTTTAAAATTTAAGCGTTGGTCGGTTGGCCTCGGTAAATAACCGGCACCATCGCCTTCAATATCCTCCTGAATAGTCATTAAAGATATGGAAGCCCAGCTGTCAATTCCCTTTACAAATTCCCCATTGATGCGGTAATCGATACCGGTGGCAAAGCCGCGGGCATTATTAACTGCGCGATAGCGAATCCGAACATTGTCCTGATCGTAAGGAATAAGGTCGTTCATCGACTTGTAATACAATTCGGTAACCATTTTAAAAGGACGGTTCCAAATTCGTAATTGGTAATCATTGGCCAAGACAAAATGAATGGCGCGCTGGGCACGAATATTCTCATTTACCCCACCATCCAAATTTCGCATCTCTCGGTAAAAGGGTGGTTGGTAATAAAAACCAGCGGCGATACGAAATACCATATCGCGTTTTTCCCAATTGGGCTTCCAGCTTAGGCTGGCTCGCGGGGAAAGCACATTCTGACCATTAAAGGTCCAGAATTGATTACGTAGTCCAACATTATAAAATAAGTCGCCTTTACCCTCGAGATCGATGATTTCACTGCGCTCCACAAAGGCGGTTGCTCGCAATGAATTTAACGAAACTTTGGAATCGAAGCTCTCAAATAAATCGAGTTGGTTTTCCTGCAAGATAGAGGTATACACTTCGCCTGCACGGGGATTCCCTTGAGCATCCACCGTAGTAACAATAAGGGAGTCGTAATTAAAGCCGCTATTATTTGGCACATTAAAACCGGCAGAATCGATTCGCTCCCACTCTTTGTAGCGGTCGATGATATCCTCCATTTGCAGCTTCACTCCCCAGCGCCAGGTAACTTCATCCAAATCGTAAATACCTTGATGGGATATATTGGCCACTATGGCATCGAGGTAGTTTCGGGCATAGTTCTGAAAGGCCCCCACTGAGCGGGTAAAGCTAATTTCACCAAAATCGTCGCTGCCCAAATTATTATTGAGTTCCCCTAAGCGATAGGCGCCGATAACATCGAAATACTCTTGTTCGGTAGTTTGAAAAACGGAAGACTGAAAGATGAGTTGAAGGTTTTTCTTCGGGCGATACTTAGCGCCTAGAGCGGCAAAGCGCGTGGTAAAATCATAATCCTCGCGGCCATCAAAAAATACATTTAGTCGCAATGATTCTTGAATGGTACCAAAATCGGTCGTGCGACTAGTAGGCACTACTTGATATAAGTTTCGACTGTAATTCCCGAGAAAATTAAGCTCCCATTCGTCGCTTAGGTCGTAAGTAAGGTAAGCCTGAATATCGGTAAACTGAGGCACAAAATCGGCTTCGGTATCTAATGAACCTAGCAATAGTTGATTGGTGCGGTAACGGGCTCCGACCATGGCGCTTAAGCGATCTTTAGCAAAGCGGTCTTCGTAGACCAAATTGCCGCCGAGTAAGCTTCCCTCAACCGTCATGGCAAACTCGCTGGGTTTGCGGTAAGTAATGTCTAAAACCGAAGCCATTTTATCGCCGTAGCGGGCTTCAAAACCTCCAGCCGAGAACTTTACATTAGAAACCATAGCCGAGTTTACAATACTCATCCCCTCTTGCTGGCCATTGCGCACCAAGAAAGGACGGTAAACTTCTATGCCATTGATGTAAACCAAGTTCTCGTCGAAATTACCACCCCGCACCGAGTACTGCGATGACAGTTCACTGTAGCTACTTACCCCAGGAAGGGTTTTGATAATACCCTCTACCCCCGAATTGGGACCTACAAAAGCCTCAATCGATTTCTTGTCTACACTAACTTGATTATCGAAGCGCGACTTACGGTCGACGATATCTACATCTTCTAGGATATTACTAAGCAGGATAAGATTACGATTGATCTCTTTTTCTTCATCCTTGGCAAGATTAAAATGAACCGTATCGGGGATATAGCCAAAGCTGGTGAAGTAAACGATTTGCTTTTTTGCGGCCGGGATTTCCAGCTCATAGCTACCATCATTATTACTGAGGGTGTAGAATTCACCAACCGTAACCTTTACCCCGTCTAATCCTTGCCCCTTCGGACCTTTAATAAGGCCGAATATTTTGGATTGAGCGCCTAAAGAGGTAGATAAAATGAAGAGGAAGAATATGGCTCTAAAGCGCATGTATTATTTCTTGAGCGATTGAAAAAATTGATGCCAAGCAAAGGGATTGGTGAGGGCACCAAGGATAGCGGTTCCTCCATTGGAGAAGCCTTGGTAACGTCCGTAATCGTAAATCGCTTGATTTTGTAATTGAATGGCCATATCCTGAGCCTCATCCGAGCTAAGTCCCATCGCCGCTGCTCGATCCCTTAAGGCTTGAATAGCGAGATTGCGCATGGCGATATCGTTCATGGTAGTCGGAATATTGGTAGCCAAAAACTCATCTTTAAAACGATCGGGAGTCGGCCAAGGATAAAGGGTTACCTCCTCCAATAAAGTCGTATCGCGTTTCATTACAATCCGTGCCAAATAGGCTTTCTTGGATAAAGTGTCGGGTACAATGAGTTTTTCCCGTTCAAAGCCTATACAGCTAAAGCGAATGGTGTCGCCTGCCTTCGCCGCGAAAGAGAAAAAACCTTCGCGGTCGGTCATGGTACCCCGGGTCCCCTGCCCCACCCAAACATGAGCGAAAGGAATGGCCAGCGAGATAGTATCATTAGTAATCACCAAGCCACTTATTTGCACCACATCATCTTCCTGGGCTTGGAGGCCTAGGTTGGTGCAAAAGAGAAGGAAAAAGCTTAGTAATTTAATCTTCATAGCTGGTAAACGAAGTTTTGGCGAAATTAGCATCTACGCTCTAATTAGAGTCCATTTTTCGGTGCTTTGGTTGCCCCGATCGTCCTCTAGCTTTAAAATTAGGCTTTGTTTAGGATTTTCCGACTTGGGCCAATGCTTTACCTCAATCAGTAAGCGGGCGGTTTTTGCATCGTAATAAACCGGCACCCATTGATCATCTACCCAGGCATTATATTCTTCGATACCTGAGTAATTATCGCGCACTCTTATAGACAATTTGGTCCCAGACTTAACCGTAGATCCGTTTTTGAAGTTTATCGCTTTAATGGTGGGAGGACGATTATCGTACAATACCGAAAAGCTTCCCAATTGTCGGGTGCGGGTATGCAACCAACCGTCGGCAAATGTTCCGCCTTCGTAATCGAGGTATTTACCATTCTTAAAACTGGCGATGAATAAATGTTTGGTTTCCACCCCCTCCGGGATCTCATCCACCTTTAAAGCTAGGTCATAGTAATGATGCACGGGAACCGACTCATCGCCCAAATTTAGCATTGGAGCCAAGCAATCGGCACAGGCCGGAGCCTGAGTACGTTCGAGAATGAGATCTTGGTAAAAAGAGCGCGCGGGGAATGAAACGCGGTGCTTAGCATCGATCAGGTCGAGTGGCTTTTGCCAATCTACATTTTGCATCTTCGGCCATTCGGTAGGTAGACTTTCATTTAGGCTCTTAACTTTATTTACATCGAGGCGACTCTTAAGCTCGGGCTGATGTTTATAATCGAGCTTAAACTGCAGAATACTGGCATTACCAGCAACGTCTCTCGCTTCGATTCGAATATCTACTAGGGTATCTTTTTCAAAGGCAATATGATCCGACTTCAGGGTGTTTTTGTAAACGCTAAGTTGATTTCCTGGTGCTCGAAACAATCGATGTAAGGTCTTACGGCAACAGTTTTTTAAGGCATAATCGATATGAGCATTGATAAAGCGCGTTTCGGAAAAGGCGAAGGTTTCCATCTCGTAATGGTAATGCAAATAATCGCCTACGTATAACTTAAGACTGTAAACCCCATTGCGATTATTGGCCCGATCCTGGCGGTCGATGGCGTAGATTCCGAAGCTTACTGGATCATAGCTACTAACAATTCCATCGCCACTTAGGGCATATTCACCATCACGAACTTCAATGAGGCGCATCTCCTTTTGCCCCATGAAAACGCCATCCTCGAAGGAGTAGATTTGGAGGTCTTGCAGTTCTGGGAAACGCCCGTCTTTAACCTCAAGACCAAATAAAAGTGGATTGATTATTTTCTCGGTGCGTGAATCGCGAATTTCATAGTGTAAATGCGGGCCACCTGAGCCTCCACTATTTCCCGACAGGGCAATAACATCTCCTTTTTTTAGCGGAAATTTAGAAGCAGGCGGAAAGAGATCCACCTCGTTCTTTTTACCAGCCTTCATTTGCGCCACCACATAGTCTTCGATTTCCTGATTAAATTCCCGTAAATGCGCATAGACAGTGGTATAACCATTAGGATGTCTTAGGTAAAGCGCCAAGCCGAAGCCATAAGGCGATACCTTAATTCGACTCACATATCCATCAGCGGCAGCGTAAACTCGAAACCCTTCTTTACCCTGAGTCTTTAAGTCAATGCCCGAATGAAAGTGGTTTCCGCGCAGTTCTCCAAAAGTTCCGGAAGAAATAAGTTCAATGCCAAGGGGAGAACGAAAATAATCCTGGGGATATTCTTGAGCAGAAAGGCCTAGAAACACCAATAAAAAAGGCAAAAGGATTATTCTCATATTTGATTTTTAAAGCTTTAAGGGCCAAAAATAAGGATTGCACTAAAGCAACGCGAAATAGATGCCGGGAGTTTAGAAAAGGCATTTGTTTTAATCATTTGCTTAAGTACCTTTGACAAATTGAGCTTTGAAGGCAATGAATTCATTGGATGGGCAAATTAAAAACTTGGAAGTACTGGTCAATCAATTGGTTAGTGAACACCTCGTTTTAAAGAGTCAGCAGCAAAAAAAAGAAGAAGAGTTGCAGTCTTTAAAAAAGACCCTCCAAGAACGCGATGACGAAGTTCAAAACTTAAGAATGCAATTAGAGCGGATGCGCTTAGCTCGAGGTTTGGCTCAGGATCCAAACGAGGCCAAGGCAGCAAAAGCTAAATTGGGTTCTTTAATGCGGGAAATAGATCGCTGTATAGCTTTATTAAACGAATAGCTTCTGACCAAAAAGCATGTCAGACCTTTTAAAGATAAAAATATCCCTTGCCGACCGGGTATATCCCCTCACCATAAAAAGAGAGGAGGAAGAGAACATCCGTAAGGCAGCCAAGAGTATTGAAGGCATCTTGCGAAAATATGAAGACGGTTATGCCGTTAGAGATAAGCAAGACCTGCTCGCCATGTGTGCCCTGCAGTTGGCCTCGCGACTGGAAAAAATCCAGAGCAATAATTTGGTGGATGGATCTAAGGTCGGTACTAAGCTTTCGGAATTGGAAGAGAAGTTGAAACAAGCTATCGACTAAGCATCGTTCTTTAAACTATTTTTTCCCGCATCCTTTCCTGTATTTGCTAAACTCAACACTAAAACAATAGGAGTTTAGCTCAGGATTTCTAGACCATGCCTCCTTTGAGTGGAAGGTCGAAATTTCCTGGTGGACTCCGATCCTGTCTAAACGGAGTTTAGACGAAACATGAAAAGGGTGCGGGTTTTTTATTGAATTAAACAAAATGGAAACGACAAGTATTATTGTGGCTGCAGCTGCCCTCGTAGGGGGATTTGTACTAGCCTGGATCATTAATCAAACTGCCTTAAAGAAGAAAAGGGCCGCCCTGATTGATGAAGCGCAAAAAGAAGGAGAGCGCATCAAAAAAGAAAAGATCCTTCAAGCCAAGGAAAAATTCCTTGAACTAAAAGCAGAGCATGAAAAAGTGATTAATAAGCGCGAAAGCAAGCTTAACGATCGCTTTAATAATGTCAAAGAAAAAGAACAAAAGGCGCGCGAGAATGCCGAGAACAACAAGAAAGATTACCGCGCCAATCAAAAGCTTCAAGAAGAGTTAAGCAAAAAGCTAGAAGCCAATGAACGCCTGCAAAAGGAGCTCGAAAAGATGCACCGCACGCAGGTAGAACAATTGGAGGTTATATCGGGACTGAGTCCGGATGAAGCTAAAAACCAATTGCTGGAAGCGCTTAAAAACGAAGCCAAAACCGATGCGGCCGCCTTTATCCAAACTACCATGGAAGAGGCCAAGCTTACGGCAGCCCAAGAAGCGCGTAAAGTGGTTATTCAAACCATTCAGCGGGTGGCGACAGAGCAGGCCGTGGAGAATTCCGTTTCGGTCTTTAACATCGAAAACGACGATGTGAAAGGGCGTATTATTGGTCGCGAGGGCCGTAACATTCGTGCCTTGGAAGCTGCTACTGGCGTAGAGATTATTGTGGATGACACCCCCGAAGCGATTATCTTAAGCTGCTTCGATCCGGTACGTCGTGAAATTGCCCGTTTGTCTTTACACAAATTGGTAACCGACGGTCGTATTCACCCTGCTCGTATTGAGGAGGTTTGCGCTAAAACCAAAAAGCAAATTGAAGAAGAAATCTTTGAGGTAGGTAAACGTACTACCATCGATTTAGGCGTACACGGTTTACATCCCGAATTGGTGCGCATGGTTGGTCGTATGAAATACCGTTCTTCTTACGGACAAAACCTCTTGCAACACTCGCGTGAAGTGGCCAACCTTTGTGGTATTATGGCCTCCGAGCTTGGACTTAATCCTAAGATTGCTAAGCGCGCCGGTCTATTACACGACATTGGCAAGGTACCGAGCGAAGAAAGCGAATTACCGCATGCTATCTTGGGTATGAAAATGGCCGAGAAATATGGCGAAAAGCCTGAAGTATGTAATGCGATTGGGGCGCACCACGATGAAGTGGAAATGACCAGCCTCATCTCTCCTATTATTCAGGTTTGTGATGGTATCTCGGGTGCTCGCCCTGGTGCACGTCGTCAGATTGCCGAAAGCTATATGCAGCGTCTAAAAGATTTAGAGCAGCTCGCTCTTTCTCAGAATGGGGTTACCCAAGCCTATGCTGTACAAGCTGGTCGTGAACTACGGGTAATCGTAGATTGCGATAAGGTAAACGATGCCGATGCCGCTAAGATTAGCTTCGACATCTCCCAGAAAATTCAGAATGAAATGACCTATCCGGGTCAGGTTAAGATTACCGTAATCCGTGAAACCAGAGCGGTGAACGTAGCGCGTTAATCGGAACTAGAACTAATAATATCCAAAGCCCCGCGGATCAGTTTATCGACAACTGCCGCGGGGTTTTTGCTGAAGCTACCCTGCATGCGGTTGGCTAAAATGGCCGATAAAGACAAACACTGCATCCCCAAAGCTCCGCCTAAACCGTAAATTCCAGCGGTCTCCATTTCCAAATTGGTACAAGGCATGCCTTGATGGCTAAAAGATTGCATGGTTTCTAAAAACTTATGAGGACGAGCGGCTAAGAGTACCGAACGTCCTTGGGGTCCGTAAAAACCATTGGCAGTAAGGGTAAGACCTTGATGGCTGGCCAAAGGAGTAAATTTTTGCAGTAATTCCTCATCAGCCCAAGCTAAGTAAGGCTTAGCCAAAGACTCCAAACCTGGAATGCTAAGGTAGTCCCCCGGCCAATCGTAAAAATTCATAAGACCATCGAAGCCCAAGGCCGCTTTAGACATCAGTATGCTATCAATAGGGATATCGTCTTGCAGAGCGCCACTGGTACCCAAACGTATTACTTGCAGCGGTTTTGGGGCTTGCTCTTTAGGCTGGCGTTTTTCCAAATCCCAGGCATAGGCCAATTGCAATTCATTAAAAACGATATCGATATTATCGGTGCCAATGCCTGTAGAAAGGAGCAGTACATCCTGCCCACCTACTCTAGCAAGGATAGAGCGAAATTCACGACTCGAACGTTCAAAGTAAACTTGGTCGAGATAGGGTTTAAAAGAATCCAACCTTTCGGGGTCTCCTACCGTAATAACCGTAGAAGGAACTTCACCGTTTTTGAGCCGCAGGTGATAAATGCTATTATCGGGATTGAGGATTATTTCAGATGTCCGCATGAGCTATACCGAGGGGATTATTTAAATTTGGCTCCAAAGAAAAAAATAATATGTCTGAATCATTCAAAATTTTAGTGCCAGTCGGATTTTCTGAACAATCTCTGAATGCACTAGATCAGTCTTTGATCTTCGCTAAGGCTGTTGAAAATGCTTCGATCACTCTGCTTTCGGTTATTGAAGAGGGGGGTCTCTTCTCGAAAATGTTTTCTTCTTCCAATAATAAGGAGGAGCTAAGAGAACAAGTTAACGAAAAGCTTAAAGAGCTCAGCGCTAAATACCAAGCTGAACATAATATTCCTTTTAACACCATGATTGCCGAGGGGGTAGTTTACGAAGAGATTGCACGCGTAAGCAGCCTTATCGACGCCAACTTGGTGGTAATGGGTACCAACGGTAAGCCACAAAATATTCGCACCCGCTTAATTGGTTCTAATGCCTTCCGCACGGTAACCTTGGTGAAACCGCCGGTAGTAACCATTAAGGGAGTTAAGAATATTGATAAGGTAAACACCATCATCTTCCCATTACTAATGGATCGCCACAGTAAAGAGAAAGTGGGCCCTACCTTAGAATATGCTCGTCTTTTCGGGGCCAAGGTAAATGTGGTAGCGGTGAAGGAAGAAGATACTAATATGAACATCTTGCGCGGTCATGTTAATCAAGTAGAGAAATTTATTCGCGATCACGGCGTAGAATGTGAGCACAAGATTATTGAAAATCCAAAACGCCGCGGCGTAGTGCGTAATATTTTAAACTACGCCTATGAGCACGATGGCGATCTAGTGGTTATCATTGAGGACGACGGCACCGATAGCATTAGCGATTTATTCCTTGGTAATGAGGTACAATCGGTAATTTATCACTCCGATATTCCGGTAATGTGCATTACCCCGAAAAAGGTGAAGTACGACGCCATTTGGGAATCCTTCTAGGAATCCTTAATAAGCTTTTTAAAACCCTGGTCTATTTTTATAGATCAGGGTTTTTTCTTTGAACCTGTTCGCGAGTAAAGCGTTAGAAGCTCTTATGTATCGAATAGAAGCAGAAACTTGGCTGGAAGCCGATTTGGAAACAACTTGGGATTTTTTCTCCAATCCTCGCAACCTTTTAAGGCTTACGCCGGAAGAAATGAAGATGAAGATCAAGACCGATTTGCCGGAAAAAATGTACCCGGGGATGATTGTCTCTTATCAGGTAGCACCCCTATTCGGTATTTCTTTACCCTGGACCAGCCGTATAAATCAGGTAAAAGAGCAGCATTATTTTACCGACGACATGATTGAAGGTCCTTTTGCTATTTGGCATCATCAACACTTCTTTGAGGAGAAAGATGGGGGCACCTTAATTCGGGATATCGTCGATTACAAATTGCCCTTGGGAATTTTAGGTCAACTTTTCCATCCCATTTTGGTTAAGTCTAGAGTCGAGGGCATTTTTAAGCATCGCGAAAAAGTTATCAAACAAATTTTTTAGCCTCAATGGAAATCATCTTCGGGATAGATTACGGAAGCAAATTATCCGGAAATACGGTTATCGCCCTAATTCAGGATAACCACATCTTCTTTTTGGAGGCCGAAGAAAAAGTGAATGCCGATGAGTTTATTAGCAATGCGGTAGAACACTTCAAGCCCAAGCTTATTTTCATGGATGCTCCGATGAGTTTACCCGGAGTTTATAAAGGTCTAGAAGGCTTTTCCAATTACCATTTCCGAAAGGCGGATATTGAAACTAAGGCGATGTCGCCGATGTTTTTGGGCGGATTAGCGGCGCGGGCTATGGAACTAAGAGATAAGTTCGAAGCCATGAATATTGAGGTGAAGGAAACCTATCCGCGTTTAATGGCGAATCGATTTGACTTAAAAGCCTTTGGTTACAAGTCTTCTAAAAGTGCCTTACGCGAATGTGCCCTGCATTTGAAGGAGTGCATCAAAGAGCCTTTGCGATTCAATAGTGCAGATTTAAAAACCTGGCATCATCTCGATGCATTGCTAGCTTTAATGTCGGCCCTCTCCTATCAATGCGGTGATTTCTGCACTTATGGCGATCCCCGCGAAGGACAGATTTACGTCTAAGGATGAATGAGCCTATCAATCTCGTTTGGCTCAAGCGTGATTTACGTTGGGATGATCACGAGGCACTAGCCGCCGCTTTTGCTAGTGCGTATCGCAGCATCGTCTTCTTTTGTTTCGAAAATAGCATCCAAAAATCCAAAGATTTTGGCTTAAGGCATTGGCAGGCCCAGTATCATTCTATACTGGAAATGAACCAGACGATTGCTCCGTTCGGACATCAAGTATTGATGGTACAAGGATCGGTGGAAGACTTTCTCTTAGCTTGCTTAAAGCACTGCGAGGTAGCCGCGCTGTATTCGCATCAAGAACATGGCATTCAGCTTACCTTTAAACGCGACAAGGCCGTAAAAAAGCTTTTAGATGCCCACCAGGTTCCCTGGCATGAATACGAACATAATGGCGTGCAAAGAGCGCGTCGCGATCGCCGGGGCTGGGACGAAGCTTGGCGCGATTATATGCAACGGAATCTCAGCCAAAGCTTCCCCACTAAAGAAGCCCTTTACCCTTGGAATGAGCAAGAAGACCTTAAAGAATTGCTTGCTTCTTTTCGCCTTAAAGCTGAGCTGGAGGAAAAACTAAAAGATTGGCCTTCCGCTTTTGTAGCAATTGGTGCGCAAGCGGCGCAAGCTCGGCTCCAAAACTTTTTAGGCGGCGCCATAAATGGCTATCAAAAACATATTGGTGAACCTAAGGCTAGTCAGTTGCACTGCTCCCGCCTATCGGTGGCCTTAGCTTGGGGCAATTTAAGTTTGCGACAAGTCTATCAAAGTGCTCGTGATTCTTACGCAAATGGCCAGGCCAAAGGCGATCACCGGGCTTTTATTTCGCGCTTGCATTGGCATTCGCATTTCATCCAAAAATTTGAAATGGAAGTGCGCATGGAAAAGGAAAATTTGAACCGAGCTTACGATAAGGTTCGCCAGGATTTTAAGCCGTCCTATTTAGAGGCTTGGCGCGATGGCTTAACCGGTTTTCCTTTGGTAGATGCCTGCATGCGGGCGGTACAAGAAACGGGCTACCTCAACTTTAGGATGCGAGCGATGGTAGTGAGCTTTTGGTCGCATTTACTCTGGCAGCCATGGCAGGAAGCCCATTACGTATTGGCACAGCGCTTTTTGGATTATGTACCAGGGATTCATATCCCGCAATTTCAAATGCAAAGCAGCACTACGGGCATAAATACCATTCGCATTTACAATCCCATTAAGCAATCCTTAGAAAAGGATGCCGAGGGTGAATTTATTCGCCAGTGGCTGCCGGAATTAGCCCATTTACCTACAACCTTTCTGCATCAACCTTGGTTGCTGAGTCCCCTCGAAGAGCAGTTCTACAATTTTAAGCTGGGGCGTGATTATCCGCATCCTATGGTTGACTTTAAACAGGCGCATGAAAAGGCCCGAGATACCCTCTGGAAAATGAAGAAAGATCCGCTGGTGCAGCGCGAAAACCAGCGTATCTTGCAAAAGCATACGACTAGCGACCGAAATATTGAGCGGCGCACACGAACAATTTTAAGTACAAATAGGTCAATTAGCCATGACTGATTCGGAAAAGAAAGAATTTGTAAATCCTATCGACAAGGATAAGATTACCGAAAATCCTTCTACCCTACCCTATGCCCACACGGTTGGTGGTGCGGTAATTAAACCTACCAAAGAAGGGGTGGTGCGTAGTCGGGCGCTCAATGCCATGGAGGAGCAAACCGACATGCAATTAGAGCAAATTAAGGAGCAAATAGACCTCTTAGCCCGTCAGGCCAAAGAAATCCAAGATCGCAAAGAATTGGCGGCGATGATTTACTCGGCCAAGATGAGCTTCAAACCCGAAATCAATCATATCTACCACCTCTACCTCAACGAGGCCGAGGAAACCGTTTTGTCGATAATTGCTCCCGACGAATGGGCTAAACCAAAGTTTAAGGAGTTCCTCTATACGGTGAAGTTATTGGCCGATCATACCTGGGAGGTTTTGGCGAAGGGATAGGGCCTGGAAGGCGCTGGGGTTGCCGGGATGCAGGGTGCGCTGGGTTGCTGGGTGTGCGGGGTTCTCAAATCGCAGCGGCTAGGCTGTAGGATGAGAGGAAGAGAGGAAGAGAGGAAGAGCTTTAAATCAAGGGCCGCTCGCGAAGCTCGCTTGAAAAACAGCGAGATGGAAGAATAGGAGACGTTATGAATAAAGCCTATGGGATTCCGATCCTTTTAATAGGAGCTTAAAAGCATTTTGCCTTTCATTTTGTAATTTACAGGCATGAGATACTATCTGCTTTGCCTCGCTTTAATCTTTATTTCCGCCTGTAAAAGTTCCGAGAAGGACGAAAAGTTTACCGCGGGGACTTATGAAGCCCGCGATTTTCATTTCAGCTTTGATGAACCATTGTCCATTGGCCTACAGCAGGTAAATTCATTCGACTTGGATTTTGATGGCAGTCCTGATATTGAATTCATCCGTATTAAGAGCAGTGGAAACATCCATGACCACCTAGAACTTTATTTAAAGCAAAGCAATGAAGCTAGTTCAAGCTGGCAATTTGCAGCCAATGCATACGAAGACTCCATCTTTCTTTGCAAGAACCCCAATCAAACTTTAACCGCTGGACTAGAGTATAACTTAAAGTCAGGTTACATTTGCCAAGCACCCTTAGACAGCCTTATTCAAACCGGAACTTTTAAAAACATGTACCATCGGTCGGGTTTCGGCGCTAAACCTGAAGAAATAAGCCTGTGGAAAGACAAGGTACATTTTCACCTTTTCAGCCAATACGGGGGCTATTATCAAAAAAACTTCTTTATCGATTACCACCCAGCTGGAATTACAGAGTCCTTCTTTATACTAAAGCGCGAATATCAAGGCATGAAACAGTATGCCTGGTTTAAGCTAAGGTTCCAGCTCGACTCCCAAAACCGCCGTAAGGGTAGCTTGTATATCTTGGAATATGCCATCCAAGATTTGGGTAGCCATTAAAAAGGGCGGTGAAAACCGCCCTGTCTATATACTAGATACTAATTACTAGCTATTTCTTACAGGTCCTCCACCAAACGGAAACCTTCCGAATGCACATTCACGATGGCCACCTTGGGATCATCCTTTAGGTATTTACGCACCTTAGCCAGGTAAACGTCCATACTGCGACCGGTGAAGTAATTATCGTCTTTCCAGATTTTATTGAGGGCAGTACTGCGCTTTACCAAATTGTTTTTGTTCTCGGCGAGGAGCTTGAGGAGAGCACCTTCCTTCGGACTCAATTTACGCTCATCTTTACCAAGCTTAAGAATACGCATCTCCGAATCGTATTCGAAGCGTCCAATCTTAAAATGCGTTTGTTCCTCATCCTGATCGCCCAGCTTACGGCTTAATAGGGCCTTTATCTTATAGAGTAGGACCTCGCTATCGAAAGGTTTAGTGAGGTAATCATCAGCGCCAAGCTGAAAACCCTTAAGCATGTCTTCCTTCATACTCTTGGCGGTAAGGAAGATGAGGGGGATTTCAGTATCTATTTTGCGAATATCCGAAGCTAAGGTGAAGCCATCCTTATGGGGCATCATTACATCCAAAATACAGAGGTCAAATTCCTTGCCCGATTTAAATTCACGAAGGGCTTCGAGACCATCGGTAGCGAGGCTTACTTCGAAATCATTGAGTTCGAGGTAATCCCGCAATACGGAACCAAAGTTGGGGTCATCTTCTGCTAATAGTACGCTAATGTTTTTGCTCATCTTAAGAGTTTATTGGTAAATAGATGTAAAACTTACTGCCCTTTCCTTTCTCACTTTCCACCTCGATACGACCACCGTGCGCTTCCACAATTCCTTTGGCATAGCTAAGTCCCAGCCCATGCCCTTTAATATTGTGTAAGTCGCCGGCACTGACGCGGTAGAAGCGATCAAAGATGTGCTTCTGTTCCTCCTTGGTCATCCCTAGTCCCTTATCACTTATAATTAATATGAAGTGATTTTTAGTGCTTTCTGCTACCACTTTAATTTCGGGCGGACCCACCGAATATTTGATAGCATTATCTAAGATATTAATAATGGTATTGGAGATATGATTGCCATCGAGCATCAAGAAACGCTCCTTATCATTAAAGAATCGCTGCAATCGACCTCCTTTGTCTTCTAAGCTAAGGCTGATGTGATCTAAACAACCTTGCACCAGCTCCATGACGTCGGTCTTTTTAAAGTCGAGATCCAATTCTTGCTTATCCAGCAAGGCCATGCGCAATACACTCTCCACTTGCAGGTTCATGCGTTGGTTCTCCTGCTTTATCATATTGCTGTAATGTTCGATGCGGCTTTTATCGCCCATAACCTTTGGGTTCCGCAAGGCGTCGATAGCGAGATTTATGGTCGCAATGGGAGTTTTAAACTCATGGGTCATATTATTAATGAAATCGGTTTTGATATCACTAATACGTTTTTGACGGAGGGAAAAGCGCAAGGTGCGGTAAAAAGTATAGACAATAGCCACCGTAAATAGCAGGGAAACCAAAAGCATAACCCCCAGCGACTGCAAGATGTAATTCGCCTTAGAAGGAAAGCTTACCGATAAGATTTCATTGCTTAAAATATCATTGGGAAATAAGGTAGCGGTGTGTTGATGGTCATTGGGATTCCACTGCTCCGAACTCATGATGATTTCCTTTTCATTGGAAACCGAAAATTCATAGGGCAAGTCTATTCCCCGAGATCCTAACTCGAAGCTTAGCAAAGAATCGATAGTTTGCCGGTCCATCCAAGTCGAATCCTTGAAGCGACGCGACATTTCGAAGCGTACCATTTTACGCAAAAGCATGTCTAATTGCGCCCCTTTACGCATCATTTGGTCGGCCTGGGTCCTAAAAATCTGTTGGGTGGCCCCATCCTCAATAAGAGAGTCCTCGGGATTGGAATTGTAAATTACTACGGTATCCGGACCCAAGCGCATGGTAAGTTTTAAATCGCCATTACCCGAATCGATGGTTTCCGTCGAAAGGCCTAAACGCGGATTTAGTTTCTCACTAAAGAATGGCTTTACCGAAAAGCTATTGAATAAAAAGCGCATCGATTCGAGCTTATCGACCCGAGCGGATACTTCTTCGATAGCCTGACTAACCTCGCTTTCGAATTTCTCTTCACGCAGGTCGTAAGCATTCTTTAACCAATAAGCCTGGATTGCCGTAACCCCCAAAAGGGATAGGGTCATTAAGAGGATTAACCAGTTAAGACGCTTGGCACCGCGTTGTTTAGATCCTGACATGCTTCAAAAATAAGCAGGAGAAGCGAGGCAAAAGGTTGCTTAAGCCTTGAAAATAAGCATTTAACGCTTCTTTAACAAAAGACGGGCAACTATCTGCAAGCGCAAACCTGTCATTCTAATGAACTTCGATATCGAAACTAAAACTAAAAATGAATACCATGAAAACTTTAATGAAATTCTTTAGCATCGCCCTGGTCACCCTTGGTTTAGCCCAAGAGGCCAAGGCCCAAAGTCAAGTTTCCAATCCGCAAAGTGCTTCTATTAGCCTTAATGCGACCATTGAACCCGAGCGAGGTGATATCGCTCCTCCCTCTGGATTGGGTGGACCGGGTTTCGGATTCGAAATCAATGTATACCCCAATCCCGGCAATGGTGAGTTTACCATCACCTTACCGGGGAATAGTAGTCACCTCATTATGGTAACCGATATTTATGGACGTCCTTATTTTTCGGGCTCCTCTCTAAACGGACAAAGTTCGATGAGCATAGACCTTAGCATGGCGCCCAATGGCGTGTATCGCATAATGGTAGATGAATGCTCGCTGCAATACCGCAAGATCTAAGCAAAGAGAACCAAACGATTAAAAGCCGCCCCGAATCCCTTCAGGGCGGTTTTTTTTATTCCTATTTTAGCCACTTCAAATCGAACCATGGCCATAAGCAAGCTATCTATTATTGTTCCCGCTTACAATGAAGAGCGTTTCGTAGAATCCATTTTGGAGCGCTTACGCACAACTGAATTAATCGCGGGGATTAGCAAGGAAATTATTGTAATTAATGATTGCTCTACCGATGCTACCGAAGCAAAGGTTTTAGCTTATCGCGATGCCCATCCCGAGCTGGATTTGGTATACCTTAAACATGAGTTTAACCAAGGTAAAGGCGCCGCTTTACACACCGGCATTGCTAAGGCCAGTGGTGAATACTGTATCGTGCAGGATGCCGATTTGGAATACGATCCGGAAGAGTTCAATATCCTCTTAAAGCCGGTTATTCGCGGAGTGGCCGATGTGGTTTATGGCTCTAGGTTTATGGGCGGTAATGCTCACCGCATCCTCTTTTTCTGGCACAGCATAGGCAACAAGTTTCTCACCTTCCTATCCAATATGTTCACCAATTTGAACCTCACGGATATGGAAACTTGTTACAAGCTCTTCCGTACCGATATGGTGCAGAGCTTGAACTTAAAAGAAAAGCGCTTTGGCTTTGAACCCGAGGTAACCGCTAAAATAAGCCGCATACCTAATATTCGTATTTACGAAGTAGGCATTAGCTATTATGGTCGCACCTTCGCCGAGGGCAAGAAGATCAATTGGAAGGACGGCTTCCGTGCCATCTATTGCATCTTCAAGTACAATCTCTTTTCCTAGAAAGTATAAGCCAAGGATACGGTAGGCATGATTGGCAACTGATCTACCCGTTTATTGGCATTACGGTCGTAGTAGAAAATATTCTGGTAATTAAGAATATTGGTCGCTCCCGCCGAAACCTCCAAACGTTGGTTTTCGGTAATCTGATAATCCTTCGTGATGCTGATATCTACCCTATGGTAATTAGGTAAACGACGGGTATTAAGCTCACCGTATAGTACACCAGGCTGACCATTAGCGTCGGTGTAATCGTAATCGATGGCGCTTTGCCCACGGTCATCCACAAAAGGCTGCTCGCTGTAAAACAATTGGGTAGGGGTAAAAGGGAATCCAGTACCGAAGTTGTAACGCAAGCTAAGCTCCCAAGAATTGTCTTTGCCAAATAGATAGTTCCCCACCAAGTTTAAGTTATGACGGCGGTCGAAGTTGGGGAAGTACTCGGTAATACCATCATCACGGGTAATCTTACCCAATGAATAGGCGCCCCAGAGGTATAAATTCTTACTGCTATACTTTACCAATAAGTCGATTCCCTGCGCTAAACCGCGCTCCACCACAAAGTCCTTTACCAAAATATCGGGTTTACCAATGGCGGCACTACTGCCCTCCTCGTAAATCTTATTACGGTTAAGGTTGGTAATTTGCTCGAAGTCCTTCAAATAGCCTTCAAGGTTTATGGTAAGATTCTTAGAAAGCTCTACTTCAAAACCAACTACCGCATGGGTAGCTTTTTGCAAGCTGCTGGTAATTTCTTCCCCGCGGAAGTTATTGGGCAAGCTACCCAAAGGTACTCCACTTAAGAAGCCGTAGAATAAGTTCACCACGTCGCGGTCGGAATTACCTGCCATCAAGTTTTGTGAATACCAACCCCCACTGGCTTTTAAGCGTAGCCAATCGTTAATGTTGTATTTAATACCCAGGCGGGGTTCGATGCTCACCTCAGCCTGACTACCATAATAATGCACCCGTAAACCCGGTTCGGCAATGAGGCGATTGGAAGAATAGCGGTAACGGGCATAGGTCCCTAATTCGGTGGTATTCTCACGAATTTCTACACTGCGACCTAAAGGCGCATCCACTTCGAAGTCGGTAGTATAGGTAATGGCCTCCACCCCTACTTTAAGCTCATCCGCCTTGCGGAAGAAATAGGTTAAATCTAAACCCCCATTAAAACCCGCAATACTGGAAGTTTGTAGCAAGTTCCCTTCAATCGAGTTAATGTCGTAATAGCTGTAGCTTACATCACCCGACATTAAAACTTTAGAGGTTGCAGGAATTGCAACGAAATTACCACCAACCCCACGTGAGTTCCAATCAATACTGTTGTTTAAGCCGTAGCGTACCGCATCGTCGAAGCTAAAGGCAAATAAATTTACCTGCGAGCCATTGTCGGCATGCGAACTAAATTTACCGTAGATATCGGTGAAAGAGAATGGTAAACCATCGAATTCAGTTTCTACATATGGGTAAAAAATCTGCGAGCTTTGGTCTAAATAGGAAGTTTTAGCCGAAAGCAATACCGATGAGTTGGAGAAGCCACGTTCGTTCTTTTTACCTAGGGGTGCCTCTAGCAATGCCTTCGCCGTATAGGTACTGGCACTTACTTTACCTGATAAACGTTTGCGGTTACCATGGCGGGTTTTGATGTCCATTACCGCTGAATTCCGAGAGCCGTATTCGGCCGAAAAGCCACCGGTATGAATATCTGCCGAACGGATGATATCATTATCGAAAACCGAGAAGAAGCCAATGCTATGGAAAGGATTGTAGACAATCATTCCGTCCAATAAAATTAAGTTTTGAATGGGCGCTCCCCCGCGAATGTACAGCTGACCACCTTGGTCGCCCGTAGTAATAACCCCCGGTAAAACCTGCACTGCCTTAATAATGTCTGCATCGCCCCCCACCGAAAAGCGGGTAATTTCCTTGGGATCTAGACTCACTACCGAAGTAAGCACTTTAGTATTCCGCTCCTTTCGAGCCGCTGAAATTTCGACCTCCTCTAAGATTTCTGAGCCTTCGGAGAGGTAAAAGTTGAGGCTGGCAATTTTACCGGCTTCCACCTTCACGTCTACCGTCTGATTTTCATAACCGATGAAACTCGCCGTTACCTTATAGGTTTTGGCGGGTACATTATCGATGATGTAAAAACCACTTTCGGAAGCACTGGCTCCGTATTTAGTTCCTTCAATGGCAATATTAGCAAAAGGAATGGGCTCCTCGCTGTCTTTCTCATATACAAAACCACGGATGGTTCCGTTGGTCTGGGCGCTTAGCTGCTGACTAAAACTGAAGAAGACAAATAAGAGGAGGGCAGAGAATCTTGTCATTTTCGAAATAGGGTCTATTGGTAAAATATCTTAAAGAGTAATTCCTTTAAAAGTTCGCCATCACTGGCAGTACTGTTGTTTACTCCCTTTGATTTTAAATCAGTTTCGCGCAAATATCCAATAATCCGCGCAATCTTACGCACATTATAGTGGGACAATGCGGCTAGGTATTCTTTGGCTTGCCAAGGACCAATTCCGGCGGCCTTCGCCATTTGGTCGGGAGCAGAACCTTGCGACTTCAATTGAGACATAATCATCAATATGCGGAAGTTGCGGTAAAGAATACCCATGGTAAGAACGAGGGGATTGTCTTTGGGGTTGGCCTCAAAATACTGTTGTATGCGTAGAGCTTTGGGGAAGTCCTGACTATTAATCGCCGCACACAGTTCGAAATTGTTGTAATCCTTGCTAATGCCAATATTGGCTTCCACCACATTCTCATCGATACTCGCCCCTTGGGGCACGATGAGTTTTAGCTTGTTAATTTCGGAGTCGATCCGACCAATATCGGTACCCAGACTTTCGGCAATCATGCGCACCGCCTTCGGGTTAGCGCTAAAACCAGCCGATTGCAAAAGCTTTTCTACATAGGAAGGTACTTGGTTGTCGTAGACCCGTTTGGATTCAAAAAGCACGTGCTTTTTAGCCAATACCTTGGCTACCTTCTTACGCTTATCTAATTTCTTATGCTTGTAAGCCAAAACCAAAACGGTAGACATTTGTGGGTTTTCGGCATAAGCCTCCAAAGCATCTAAGTTGCGAATCTGCTGCGCCTCTTTCACAATAACCACCACCCTTTCCGCCATCATCGGATAGCGTTTCGCTTCACTTACAATATCGTTCATATTGGTGTCGGCACCGTATAGAACCGACTGGTTAAAGCTTTTCTCTTCTTCCGAAAGGGCGGTTTCTTCGATAAGCTCCACCAGCTTATCAATAAAGAATGGCTCCTCCCCCATTAAAAAGTAAATGGGACGGAACTGCTTCTTTCGAATTTCCGAAACTAGCGCATTGTATTCCATAGCTCTGGGAAAGGCCCCGCAAGATAAAACATATCTTTTGGCTTAGACGCCTAAAAAGAGGCCGGGTTGCATCTATATTTGTGCTATGAAAGCGCCTCCCGCCTTAAATCTACCGCCAGCCCCCTTAAAGCTTGGACGCAAGGGAAATCAGATTTTTGTATGGGACGCCCTACGCAAGAAAAACCTGGTTCTGACCCCCGAAGAATGGGTTCGCCAGCATCTCTATTATTTCCTTAAGGACCATTTGCACTATCCTTTAGGCAGTTTTGCGGTAGAAGGAGGCTTTCGCCTGATGGGAAAACTGCAGCGCACCGACATCCTTATTTATAAGAAGGCCCAGCCTACTTTGCTGGTCGAATGCAAGGCCCCCTCGGTTAAAATTAGTCAGGATACCTTCGACCAAGCCCTGCGCTACAACCTTCATTATAAGGTGCCTTACCTTTTAATAAGTAATGGTTTGGAGCATTATTGGGCACGGGTAGAAGAGAGCGGATTGGTATTTTTAAGCGGGCCTTTGGATTTTAGAGAGTTGTAAATCCTAGGCCGATTTGAGCTTATACTAAAGGTGAAAAAGCAAAGAATAATGCCCTTTGCTTCTTTGCGTTTAGGAAATTCAAGCTTACAAAGCCTCTGCCTTTAAGCGCATGGCCACTTTAGTACCAGCGATAACCGCCCAAGCCGGAGCGAAGATCCAGCCTAATATGGGAATTAAGAACAAGCCGTGGAAGATAATCCCCACGGTAGCTACCGCCCCTTTATTGCGGCTCATCCAGGCATTAGTATAGGCAAAAGACCAGCGCCAGCGCTCCGCATTATAGTCCATCAGGCCATAGCCTAAAAAATAAGATTGCACCGCAAAAATGAGGAAGGGTGATACTAAACCCACTAAAGGCACGAAGGCCAAAAGGGCTAATGCGATGGTTAGTAAAGTCTCCTTTACAAAATTGAGGAGGTTAATGCGCAGGGCTCGCAAAATATCTTTAAAGAATTGATGCAGCTCAAAATCGGGTGCCGAGCCGGTGGCTTCTTTCTCTACCTTTTCGGAAAGGAAACTGAGAAAGGGAGAAAGCACAATTAAAGTGGCGTATTTAAAGAGACTACTCATGAAAAAGAACATGAGAATTTGGAGCAGAACCACTAAAATGATACTATAAGATTCCAATTCGCCCAAATTGTAACCAAAGAAGGCCAAAATGAAGTTGAGCCAGCGGTTGATATTATTTAGCATCAACCACAGCAGGCCTACTAGAAGACCTAAATACACCAGTATGGGCAGGGCCAGATAACGGCGATAGCCTTTTTTAAACAAAGTCGGGAAGGCTTCCACATAAGCCCCGATACTAATACCTAAATAACGGAATAGCTGCACCATTTAGAATCCTTACTTTTGCGGCTCTAAAATCAAAGGATGAAAGATCAATTACGAGCGGTTTCGCCGGTAGACGGCCGATACCACAAAGTAACTAAAAGTCTCGGGAACTATTTTTCGGAGTATGCCCTTATTCAATATCGGGTGCGGGTAGAGATCGAATATTTTATCGCCCTCTGCGAGTTACCCCTAGAGCAATTAAAGGGATTTGACCGAGCCCGCTTTATTGAATTGCGTGATATTTATTTAGACTTCAGCGAGGAAGACGCTTTACGCATCAAGGAGATTGAGAAGACCACCAATCACGATGTGAAGGCAGTGGAATACTTCATCAAGGAGCACTTCGAAAAGCTTGGCTTGGAGAAATACCAAGAATTCATCCACTTTGGTTTAACTTCTCAAGACATTAACAATACCTCTATTCCCCTTTCGCTTAAGGAATACATCGAGGAAGATTATCTCTCCCTCTTGGGCGATTTGGTGGTCACATTAACCGAAATGGCCGAAGAGTGGGCCGAGATTCCTATGTTGGCCCGTACGCATGGTCAGCCTGCCTCCCCCACCCGCTTAGGCAAGGAAATAATGGTATTCGTAGAACGCTTGGACCAGCAGATGCGTCAGCTGCGCCACATTCCTTTCTCGGCCAAATTTGGCGGTGCTACCGGGAATTTCAATGCCCATAATGTAGCCTATCCCAATATTGACTGGCGTGCTTTTGGCGCAACTTTCGTTGAGGAAATTTTAGGCCTACAGCACTCTTGGCCTACAACTCAGATTGAGCATTACGATAATATGGCGGCGCTCTTCGATTGCTTGAAGCGCATTAATACCATAATCATCGATTTAGATCGGGACATCTGGACCTATATCTCCATGGAATACTTTAAGCAGCGTATTAAAGAAGGGGAAGTAGGTTCATCGGCGATGCCGCATAAGGTTAATCCGATCGACTTCGAAAATAGTGAAGGTAATTTGGGAATCGCTAATGCTATTTTCAATCATCTTTCCGATAAACTACCGATATCGCGTTTACAGCGCGACCTAACAGATAGTACGGTTCTACGTAATATCGGGGTACCTTTAGGTCACACCGTAATTGCCTTTAACTCTACCCTCAAGGGATTGCGTAAATTGCTACTAAACCGCCAGGCCTTGGAACGCGACTTAGAAGCCAATTGGGCGGTAGTGGCGGAAGCGATTCAAAACATTTTGCGTCGCGAAGGCTACCCTAAGCCTTACGAAGCTTTAAAAGCCTTGACGCGCACCAATGAGGTGATTAACGCCAAAGCTATCGCCGAATTTATTGATGGTCTAGATGTAAATGATGATGTTAAGGCCGAGCTTAAGGCCATTAACCCCAATAATTACACCGGCATCTAATCAATTTAGAGTCATTTAAAATAAATGGCCTCTATCTTAGGGCATTAAAAAGCCTTCAATTAATTATTTTTGCGAACCTCAAAAACTCCAACATATGATTTTTGACATTGAAATGATCAAAGAGGTTTATGCCAAATTCCCAGAGCGCATTAAAGCCGCTCGTGAATTAACCGGCAAACCTCTCACACTCGCTGAAAAAATTCTCTACGCTCACCTTTGGGATGAGAAAGCAGATGCGCCATACGAAAGAGGAAAAAGCTATGTAAACTTTGCGCCCGATCGCGTAGCTATGCAAGATGCTACTGCACAGATGGCCCTTTTACAGTTTATGCAATCGGGTCGTAAGCAAGCGGCCGTTCCTTCTACCGTGCACTGTGATCACTTGATTCAGGCCGAAGTAGGTGCCGCCAAAGATTTGGCCAATGCCAAGCAAAAGAGCTCAGAGGTATTCGATTTCTTACAATCGGTATCGAATAAATACGGAATTGGATTCTGGGAACCCGGAGCAGGTATTATTCACCAGGTAGTTTTAGAAAACTATGCCTTCCCAGGGGGAATGATGATTGGTACTGACTCCCACACCGTAAATGCGGGTGGCCTCGGTATGGTCGCTATTGGTGTAGGTGGTGCTGATGCGGTTGACGTGATGGCCGGCATGCCTTGGGAGCTTAAATTCCCGAAACTCATTGGCGTTAAGCTAACCGGTAAACTAAGCGGTTGGACGGCCTCTAAAGATGTTATCCTAAAAGTAGCGGGTATTCTTACCGTAAAAGGTGGAACCGGTGCTATTGTAGAATACTTTGGTCCGGGTGCCGAGTCATTAAGCTGTACTGGAAAAGGAACCATTTGTAACATGGGGGCAGAGATTGGTGCGACCACCTCTACCTTCGGTTACGATGCTAAAATGGGCGAATACCTTCGTGGTACCGGTCGTGCCGAAGTAGCCGATGCTGCCGATGCCATTGCCGAACACCTAACTGGTGATGCCGAGGTATATGCTAATCCTGAGCAGTATTTCGATCAAGTGATTGAAATCGACCTAAGTACTTTAGAGCCACATATCAACGGACCTTATACGCCAGACCGCGCTACTCCATTAAGTGAGTTCGCTAAAACCGTTAAGGAAGAAGGTTGGCCTGAAACTTTAGAGGTAGGTTTGATTGGTTCTTGTACCAACTCCTCTTACGAAGATTTGACCCGTGCAGCGCATATCGCTCAGCAGGCCATCGATAAAAACTTAAAAGTAAAATCCGAATTCACCGTTACTCCTGGTTCGGAGCAAGTGCGTTACACCGCCGAGCGCGATGGCCTTTTGGCTAAGTTCGACGCCATGGGTGGGGTAGTAATGGCCAATGCTTGTGGACCATGTATTGGTCAGTGGGCCCGTCATACCGACGATCCTAACAAGAAGAATTCGATTATTACTTCCTTTAACCGAAACTTCGCGAAGCGTAATGACGGTAATCCTAATACCCACAGCTTTGTAGCGAGCCCCGAGTTAGTAACCGCTATGGCGGTAGCCGGGTCTATGACCTTTAACCCAATGACCGACAAGCTCATCAATGAGAACGGTGAAGAGGTAATGCTAGACGAGCCCTTGGGTATTGAAATGCCTCCCGCAGGTTTCGCGGTAGAAAACAACGGATACCACAAACCAGCTGCCGATGGTAGCGGTGTAGAAGTGGTGGTTGCTAAGGGTAGTGAGCGTCTTCAACTTCTTGAGCCTTTCCAGCCATGGGATGGCAAGAACATCGAAAACATGAAGTTGATTATCAAGGCTAAAGGTAAATGTACCACCGACCACATTTCCATGGCCGGTCCTTGGCTGCGTTTCCGTGGTCACCTCGACAATATCGCGAACAACACCTTAACTGGTGCCATCAACTACTTCAATGAAGAAGCAGGTAAAGTGAAAAACCAATTAACTGGTGAATACGGTTCGGTGCCAGACGTACAGCGTGCCTATAAAGCTGCGGGTATTCCTACTATCGTTGTGGGTGACCATAACTATGGTGAAGGTTCTTCGCGTGAGCATGCCGCGATGCAGCCTCGTCATTTAGGAATGCGTATTGTATTGGTTAAATCATTTGCGCGTATCCACGAAACCAACTTAAAGAAGCAAGGTATGTTAGGCCTTACCTTTAAGAATGAAGCGGATTACGACAAATTCCAGGAAGACGATACCATTTCTACCGTAGATTTGGATCAGTTCCAGGAGGGTAAGAGCATTCATTTGAAGTTAGTACACGCCGATGGTAGTGAAGATATCATCGAATGTGAGCACACTTACAATGATTCGCAGATTGCTTGGTTTAAAGCCGGTAGTGCTTTGAACAAAATAAAAGAAGACAACAAGGCCTAAAAGCCTGTTAATAAGCTAAAAAGCCTGCCCGTGTGGCGGGCTTTTTTTATTTTTGCAGACACCTAACCCTAGACCTAAGTTTAGCGTAAGGCTTATAAACTAGATAATAATGAAAAAACTAATTACTGGCCTCTTCTTATTAAGCGGCTTCTTCATTCAGGCGCAAGGCGAGTTCTCCCCTTCCCTTTTGCGCAATATTGAAATGATCTTCGATGATAATTTTATCGATTATACCCGTTTAACTAACCTTGATCCAACGGTTTCTCCGGCGGATACTTTTGGAGTAGTAGATTTCCAGAAAGATGCGAATGGCTTTTACTTGAACGGCCGTGAGTGGTCGGATACCATTTATGGTAACTGGGATTGCAGTAATGCAGCGGGCGTAAACATTGTCGCCATCCGCGACGCTTTTAGTCAGGATACGGTACAAATAGACTACATTTTCCGCGATGCTAATGGCCTAGATAGCTTATACCAAATTTACGCCGATACTACCGGTAATGGTCAGCTTAGCCTTGCTCAAGAATTAGCCCTTTACTACAATGGCAATGGCCGTTTAGACAGCGCCCGCGCAGGAGTACCTGGTCAAGGTGCTCTGGGTGAAATTGGCTACTACTACTTCCGTGATGCCAATGGTCGCTGTGACTCTTTATTATTAAGTATCAACTTTATGGGTACCAGCTTCCCCGTACAAACCGTGCGTTTTTACTACGGCAGTAATGGTTTAGACAGCGCTAATTTATACAGCAATTTCAATAATACAGTGGAAGAGCAAGTGCGGGTTACGAATGATGCCAATGGCAAGATTAGCAGCTTTAGCTTTTACGACTTAGACGTAAATAATGAATGGTCGCTTTACGACACCTATATCCTAAGCAATGAAAACTTCTTTAGCATTCGCGAAGCAGCGGCTATCGCTAAAGCAGACATTCAATTATTCCCTAATCCAAGCACGCGTTTTATCAATATTGTAAGCGATGACCATAGCAGCTTCGAGATTGTAAATATGCAAGGCCAGCTAATGCTTAGTGGCAGCTTAGACCGCCAAGACCAAGTACAAGTAGAATCTTTAGCCAAGGGTACTTATATCCTTCGCATCAAGACCGATAAAGGCCTGATCGGCGAAAAGCAATTTGTAAAGAAATAAGCGGGAATTCCTGCGTTTTAGATCCCGGCCTCTTTGGAGCGTCGGGATTTTTTTTGGGGAAGAGTGTAGAATGTAGAAGGTAGAACCTAGAATGTAGAACCTAGAATCTAGAGGAGGGCGTAACTAGTATCTAGTATCTAAAAAAAGGGAAAAAGGCTTATTCTGTGCAGCGTTTGAGGACGTCCTTCGACCAGTCCGATTTGCAATCGGACGCTCAGGATGACAATGGGCTCACCGATTTTGATGCTAGGACCCTAAGTTTATACTCAAATTAGATCCTTACATCACACTAAGTGCCGCCCTTCGAGCAGTCCGATTTACAATCGGACGCTCAGGGTGACAATGGGTTCACCGATTTTGACGCTAGACCCTAAGTTTATACTCAAATTAGATCCTTAAATCACACTAAGTGTCGCCCTTCGACCAGTCCGATTTGCAATCGGACGCTCAGGATGACAATGGGCTCACCGATTTTGACGCTAGGACCCTAAGTTTATACTCAAATTAGATCCTTACATCACACTAAGTGCCGCCCTTCGACCAGTCCGATTTGCAATCGGACGCTCAGGGTGACATTGTTAACACAGATTCTGGCGCCAGGATCCAAGCCCTTAAACCAAAAGAAAGGTCTCCTCTCAGTCTCAATGCCCATCCCTGATTAAGGTTGACCGTTTTTAGGTTAACACTTCATTATTAAAGATCGTAATGATCTTTCGGGGGTGCATCCCCGAAAGACTTTTTTCAAAGTTAGCAGGACTCACTTTGCCAAGGTTATTGTGATGTCGTTTTTGATTGTAATTCAAAACTGCTTTGCTAAGAAACTTTTTTAGCTGTTTAAAGTCTTGAGGACGCCAATGATCAAGATATTCTTCCTTGATGGTTAAGTTTATTCTTTCCGCATAAGCATTGTCCTGAGCAGATGTGGCCATGCTTATCTGGCAGCCATTTTCACGCAAAAGCTCAACGTAAGCGCTGTAGGTATATTGACTACCTCGATCCGAATGATGGATATTCGGAGGAGCATGATCCTTTAGCGCCATCTTAAGTGCAGCGACGTTTGCGGTAGCACGCATGTGGTCTGTAAGTTGGTAAACAACGATCTTCTTAGTGTACACATCAATGATAAAAGTGGCATAGTAATGCCTGTTTCCCAAAGGGATATAAGTAATATCACTTTGCCATACTTGGGAAGGGCCGTCTACTTTTAAGCCTTTTATCAAGTTGGGATAGAACTTGTTGCCTGCAATAGTGGTGCGCCGATAATTCTTCTTTTTCTTTAATCGGTAACCCAGCTCCATTAGTACCTCAATAAATCGATCCCGACCTATAAAGTCTGGATTGAGGATGCTATACATCTTGCTAACCCCACAACCTGGGTGTTCTTCTCGCAGCTCGTCTGCTTCGAGAACTAATTGGCGCAGCCTGTTATCAAACAGGAGCTGACGGCGCTGGTACTGATCAACCGCCTGCTTGCTTAAACCAGCTTCTCGGTAAAGCGCATTTAATGAGAAGCTCATCTTTGCTTTCCGCCTTTTAAACCGTTGGATTGTGAGGTGTCGAAGTTTTTTTTAATGTCGATATTAAGTTCCTCTTTAGCGACCTCCATCATGGTCTCTAGGTACTCTATCTTTACTTGCTTACGGCCTAAAAGGGCTTCCAGCTCCCTTACCTTCCTTTCTAAATCCTTGACCTTGGATTGACTACTTGATTTACTTTCCACGACTCTATAACCTTCTTGGTTAAAGGTAGAATATTTATAAATCCATTTGTAAATGGTAGGGTTCCCAACGCCGTGCAGTCGCTCCAGCTGCAAAACACTATACTTCCCTGACTCGTAATCAGAAACTATCGAGCGCTTAAACTCTTCCGAGTAACGACGTTGCTTTTGAATTGATCTGAGATTTGCTTTCATAGTTGATCACTTTAATTGTGGTCAACCTATATCAGGGATGGACACAAGTCTCACGTCTCACGTCTCACATCTCACCTCCCACATCTCACCTCCCACATCTCACATCTCACATCTCATACCCCAAATACCGAAGCTCTGCCTCAATATCCTGCCACTTAATGCGCGAGTCATCGGATACGCGCAGTTTAGAGGTATCCAAACCCGGCTGACGGTATTGTTCCGAAATACGATTGCTATTGCTGCCCTGCCACATTTGATCTTGGTAGTCGATGTTCAGGAATTGGCAAAGTCCCCTAAGCGTGGCCTCTGGTTCTTGCAGAAGATCCTCGTATTTGAAGCGGTATAGATCGAGGTCTTGTTTTTCGAGATAGCGCAGTAAATCGACCGAATGCTTCCAGTAAAAAAGCGCGGTCTGGTAATCAGCGCCGGTGCGTTCCATTTTGGAATGGATGCAATTGCGACCATCGCGGGTGATGAAGACAATCTTGCGACCCTTCAATAATTTTTGGACCAGAACTTGACGCATTTCCTCATTGCGACCAAAATCTTCCACAAAGCCCAATTGCTCGGTGGTTAATTTATTACCATAGCGTAGGCCGCTAGCTTTGCCATCGGCTTCGCAAGCCTTGATAAATGCCTTAAGTGCCTTTTCGGGCTGAGCCAGCTTTTTGGAATAGTCGGCCGGCACAATGGTCTCATTCACATGCTCTTCCAAGGCGATCTCGAGGGCGGAATGCGCATCGAGCAAAGCCCCAATCAGCGAGGTTCCTCCCCGGCCGGCGCCCAGCACAATAATCTCGAATTTTGAATTGGTAAAAAGCATTTGCTGCGAAGTAAGTAAAAAGCGGCCATTTGTGGATATCTTCAGCCCAAGCTTCCTATAAAAACCCCTACCTTTGCTGCGCATTTTTTGATACAATTATCATGGATCACAGCTTAGAAGCGACCACGGTTGATACCGCCAAAGAACTGGGACTTCTTCCCGAAGAATTTGACAAGATCAAAGAAATCTTAGGGCGTACCCCCAACTTTAATGAATTAAGCATTTACTCCGTAATGTGGAGTGAGCACTGTTCGTATAAGAACTCTATTGTTTGGCTAAAAACTCTTCCTAAAGATGGCCCCCACATGTTGGTGAAAGCCGGAGAGGAAAACGCCGGATTGGTAGACATTGGCGAAGGTTTGGCCTGTGCTTTTAAGATTGAATCGCATAATCACCCATCGGCCCTAGAGCCATATCAAGGTGCCGCTACCGGTGTAGGTGGTATTAACCGCGATATCTTTACCATGGGCGCCCGCCCTATTGCGCAACTTAACTCTTTACGCTTTGGTAAGGCCGACAGCGAGCGTACCAAATGGTTGTTAAAAGGGGTAACCAAAGGTATCGGCGATTACGGTAACTCATTTGGTATTCCTACCGTAGGCGGTGAGGTTTATTTCGACCCTTGCTATGAGCAAAACCCCTTGGTAAATGCCTTCTCAGCGGGTATCCTGCATACCGAAAAAGACAAGATGATCAGCGCCAAGAGTGGTGGTCCAGGAAACCCGGTTTTCATCATTGGTTCTTATACCGGTAAAGATGGAATCGCGGGTGCAGCTTTTGCCTCTAAGGATTTAACCGAAGCTTCGGCTGATGACATTCCATCAGTACAGGTAGGTGATCCTTTCCAAGAAAAGAAATTATTAGAAGCTACCATGGAGTTGGCCCAGACCGGTGCCATCGTAGGTATGCAAGATATGGGTGCCGCGGGTATCACTTGTTCTACTTCAGAAATGAGTGCCGCCGCCGGCTTAGGTATGGAAATCCATTTGGATAAAGTACCGACCCGCCAAGACGATATGCAGCCTTGGGAAATCCTTTTGAGTGAGTCGCAAGAGCGTATGTTGGCGGTAATCGAAAAAGGCCGCGAGGCGGAAGTATTAGCCATTTTTGACAAATGGGATCTTCCTTGTGCAGAGATTGGTCACGTGATCGACGAAGATCGCCTGAGCTATTACTGGCACGGTGAACTCTATGCTGAAACTCCTGCGGATCCATTAGTTTTGGGTGGCGGAGCGCCAGTATATTACCGCGAGCATAAAGAGCCTGCCTATTACCAAGAGTATAAGGCCTTTGATATTAACAGCATTGAGGTACCGGAAGATTTACAAGCGGTAGCCAAGCAATTGATGGGGCATCCCAATATTGCTTCTAAGCGCTTTGTTTACGAGCAATACGACTCAATGGTAGGTACCGTAAACATGAGTACCAACCGTCCTACCGATGCTGCGGTGGTAAACCTTAAGGACACCAATCGCGCTTTAGCGATGACCGTTGATTGTAATGCCCGTTATGTGCATGCCGATCCTAAGCAAGGGGCAATGATTGCGGTGGCGGAAGCCGCGCGTAATATTGTGGTTTCGGGTGGTATTCCATCGGCTATTACCAATTGCTTAAACTTCGGTAACCCTTACAATCCAGAAGTATACTGGCAGTTTGTAAATGCGATTAAAGGTATGGGTGAGGCTTGTGAGAAATTCCAAACCCCAGTTACTGGTGGTAATGTGAGTTTCTACAACCAGACCGTATTAAAAGACAAAACGGAGCCGGTATTTCCTACCCCTACCATTGGTATGATTGGGATTATCGAGGACAAGAAATACATCACTCCGATGGGCTTTGCGGAGAAAGGCGATCTGATTTATATGATCGGTGAAAACCGCAATGATATCTCCAGTAGTCAGTATTTGGTGGAAGTACACGGGGTAAATGCCTCTTCTACGCCATTCTTCAGCCTGGAGGAAGAATATGCCAACCAGGAGCAAATTAAGATGTTGATCCGCAAGGGTCTATTGGCTTCAGCTCACGATGTATCGGAAGGTGGTTTATTTGTAGCCTTAATGGAATCGGCTATGGCCGGAAACCTAGGCTTCGATATCACTTCAGATTCGGCTATTCGCCGCGATGCCTATCTATTTGGTGAAAGTCAGAGTCGCGTGGTCGTATCGGTGAACCCGGATAATGAAGATGCCTTCATCGACCTTATGATGTTGAACGGAGTAGAATTTGACCTCTTGGGTCACGTTACCAAAGGCAGCATCCGTATTGATGATATCGACTGGGGTCATGTAGACGAGTACAAATCGATTTACGACAACTCCCTGGGTGAGATTATGACCAAGTAAGGATTAGATTTTAGCACTAGATATAGAGCCTCAGTTTATAACTGGGGCTTTTTTATTTAAACGCAAAGGACGCAAAGGGTATAAAGAGCTATAGCTTCCCCAGCCTTTGCTTTGTCTTCTTTGCGAACTCTGCGTTTAGGAAATAGAATTCCTATTTTTGCCCCATGGAACTGCTACTCTTATTTATCGCTGCTTATTTATTAGGCTCCACGGCTTGGTCGGTGTGGCTCGGTAAATGGTTTAAGGGCCTAGATCTAAGGGAACATGGTAGCGGCAATGCCGGTGCCACCAATTCCTTTAGAGTTTTAGGGACTAAGATTGGGATAGCCGTTTTGGTTCTCGATGCCTTCAAAGGCTTTTTAGCGGTGCAATTGATTGCGTATAGCTCCTATGCGGGCAGTGCAGTGCACATGTTACTAATTGGCTTTACGGCGGTCTTAGGACATATCTTTCCGCTCTTTGTAGGCTTTAGAGGGGGAAAGGGAATTGCCACCTTATTGGGAGTGGTGATTGCCCTGCATCCGGGGGCGGCTTTATTGGCAATGCTCACCTTCCTTTTAAGTTTATTGATTAGCCGCATCGTATCGGTATCCAGTATGGCTGCCGCAGTCTCTTTACCCTTTTGGTTGGTGTACCGCTTTCAGGAGCCTTCGCAAATTTTAGTTATTTTTAGTATTGCCATTGCCCTATTGGTATTGGCAACCCATCGTAAGAATATTGTACGCCTCTTTAGGGGCGAAGAAAATAAAGTACGTTTTCCATCTAAAGCCCGTCACGAAGAATGAAGTTTGAGGAAAAAAGAAAGTATCAAGAAGAGTCGGAGGTCTTAGTGCAAGTAGGCAGCTGGCATGAAATCGTTTTACACAATGACGAAGTGAACACCTTTGACTGGGTGATTACCTCTTTAATTGAAGTTTGTGAGCATAGTCCGGAGCAAGCCGAGCAATGCGCGGTTATTACCCACTATAAGGGAAAATGCAGTGTAAAATCTGGCGCTTACGAAGAGCTGGAACCCAAGTGCAGTAGCCTCTTGCACCGCGGCCTTAGTGCGGAGATTGTATAATTTTCAATAAAATTGCTGCAAGCCTTGCGGGGATTAAATTCCTCCTTATATTTGCAGCCCCGTTACAGAAACGGAATAAAGGAAGAGCACCTTTTCAAAAAATAACTCTGGAAATAATGGCCTTGTAGCTCAATTGGATAGAGCGTCTGACTACGGATCAGAAGGTTGAGGGTTCGACTCCTTCCAAGGTCACAAAGCTTTAAAAACAGGCACTGACATTCGCCTAGGGATTGATTTAACTCACTGTAAATCAGTTCAAAA